>JAESFV010000016.1_pt1 | contig 550197 bp, 560 predicted proteins | sample 9269471 | NCBI WGS metagenome assembly JAESFV01 (sample SAMN14502647, study PRJNA617108) | algae metagenome | isolation source: Symplocastrum torsivum CPER-KK1 and co-occurring heterotrophs from... | place: USA: Central Plains Experimental Range, Colorado | collected 2001-01-01
GAACCCGAAGATCGACCGACAGCGCTCTCGACATGCCTGCCGGCCTCCATCCGGCAGACAGTGTGAATCACTTCACCCTTGATTTGGGAATCCCTCCCGATTCAATCAGGTCGGGTTCCGCTCTAAAATCAAATTCAAAAGTGTCACTTCCACAAGGGGCATTTTCTAATCCTGGCTCGATTGATATGTTTGATAACGGACCGCCACCATTTACCCGACGATCCAAACAGACTGTCGCTAGCCATTTTAACGAGCGGGCCGCCATGCGCACGTCTGAGAACAGCGGCTCCTTTACTCCCCGGCGGGCTGCAGGGGCTAATACTAAGCGGCCCATGAAAGCTTGATCAGCCCAATCAGCCAAACTATCCCAACTATCTGGCTCAGCCTCATCGATATCTTGCTGCGTACCCCGGTTTTTTATAATCTCTTCGAGGTGCTTGATGCGTGCGCGAGCGTTATTCCATTGGGATTCGGCGAGTTTTGCTCGATCCTCTTCGTCCACTGCAGTCTGGAAGCTCCGATCTGACTCGGATTTTGCTGTAATTATCTCAATTTCAAGTGCTTCAATGCGGCGACGAGCTGCTTCCAGTTGGTCTGATTCGCTAGCTCCAACGGCGACGCGCTGTTCCTGCTCCAATCGGAGAGCAGCGCTGCGTACCGATGCAAAACTAAGAACATCGTGCCCGATCCGCGTTCGCCGCAGGCTCTCTTGCGCTACCTGAATTCGCAGCATCGACTCATGCTGTTCAGGCGCATCGCGAACGGCATCGGCTAAAAATAGGCGGTGTTCATAGGGGTCGGAAGCTGCATCGAAGCCCGGCAAATAGGTTCGAACTCCACCATGAAAAACTGATCGTGCTCTGCCGAAGGCATCAGAGAGCGAATAGGTTAGGTGCGCTGGCAGCAATACGACTTGGGCCAATCCAAGAGTTGCCCGGGTAAGCGCGACTCCGTCGATAATCGGTGATGACGGGTCCGCGCTTCGTTCATCGCCAGACGCAACGATCACTGTAAGGCGTCTATCTCGGTTTTCTAACAAGTCAATAAGCTTACTGACTTCGTCTAAATCAGTAATAATCCATGGCTTTGAACTGAGAGAGATAGGCCCAGAGCGTAAATTGCATCTTTCGCTGATTTGTTGAACAAATCCCGGAGTGTGAGGGCTTATTGATAGATTTTTTTCAGGCGATGAAACGATCTGTCTAACACTAATGCTGGGAACGCCCTGCCCGTCCCAGCCGATTGTGACCTCCGTTGTCCAGACCCTCCCGGGAACAGTTTTGTCTGGATCGTCGGCTCTAAGGGCCCAAAGTATCGTCCCGGAAATTTCAATTCTGACGGCCATTGTTGTTCTGCCGCCCGAAAGGACCTCAAACGCCCGGCCGTCCCACGCCTCTTGCGGAAGTACACCGCCGCTTCGCCTTTGGGCCCAAATAAGGACCTCTCGACGGGCCTGCTCCATGCTACGTGTTGGATCGTTCCCATCCATACTGGCAACACAACGAAGCACCTCGCGCTCTTGGATGGCGGGAGCTAGCTTTAACTGGAGTGGAGCGAGCGCACCTGTCATTACATTAGGGCTCATATTCTTGTGTTCCGACGCGCACGAGAATTCGGACTTCAATAGTAGAATATAACATAACCGATTCGCGATTGCTGCTACGTAATTTCTGGTTCGCTCCAAATGTTGGGCTGCTTTAGCGCTGCTAGGTTGGCGGCAGCAATCTATTTAAAAGGGAGGTGTTGAGGTGTGCCCCTCCGGAACAATCCTCCCCACGCCCTGTTTCCCGCGAAAGGGCCCTTCCGGCACCTTCAGGGAGAGACATCATGTTCAGGACCACCCTAACCCTCGCCGCCCTCGGTGTCGTGCTGGCGCTGTCGCCGGCCGGGGCGCAGATCGCGCCGGCGGCGCCCGACACCACGCCGCTGCCGCCGACGACCTGCAGCGATGCCGAGCTGGCCAAGATGAACGCCGAGACCGCCAAGATGACCGACCCGGATCGGAAGGCGGCCGCCATGAAGGAAATGACCCTGGCCGCCGACCGGATGGCCAAGGAGGACATGCAGGGCTGCGTGACCCATCTGCGCAACGCCATCGGGATGATTCCCGGGCGGGGGTGAGGGGCGAGGGGCCGGACGCGGGACGGTGGGGCGCTGGGAACCCCTCTCCCGGATGGGAGAGGGGCAGGGGTGAGGGACCGCCGCTGATAGTTTAAACTCGACGGAGCCGTTGCGCCTTTTTGGCTGCGATGGCAGGCCCTCATCCGGCGCTCCGCGCCACCTTCTCCCATCCGGGAGAAGGGAAGACGGCGTCGCACCCTTCGACAAGCCTTATCCCCGCTGCCCAAACCCATGCCTATCCTCCCCTCGCTCCGCCCGACCAAGGGGGCTGTCGCGAGGCATCGTGCGGCCGGGCGGGGTTGCGGGTTTCGTCGCCTGAGGCCGTTGCGGGCCGAAGGCGGCGGAGGCGCAGATCGCCATCGCGCGGGTGAGTCAGGCCGCGCGACCCGTGGCACGGATAACCAGAAGGCGATCTGGTCGGCACAAAAGACCTGCGCGCGGGGCGAGGTGGCGGCTGTTGGCGCTGCTTCGACACGACGTTCGACATCGACATCGGCACGCAGCCGTCGACTGCGACGCCACCAGCGTCCCGCGCATCCCCTCGGATACGCCTTGAAGAGCCCGAAAACCCCGCGGCGTGAGCCGGACGGGGCTTTCAGTGCGTCCGGTGATCGGGCGCGGGTTTGATCCAGCGCAGGGCGGGGCGCCGCGGCTTGCGGTAGGGATGTGGCACACCTTAGAATGATTCCAAGGCGACGCTGCACTCCGAAAGTCATCCCCATGATGCTCAAGCCCTACTGGCTGCGGTTCCACCGCTGGATCACGCTCGTCTTCGCCCTGCCGCTGCTGGCGTTGATCCTGAGCGGCCTCGTGCTCTCGCTCGAGCCGCTGGCGCAGCGCACGCGCCCCGCGGCGCCGGTGACCGAGGCGTCGGTGCTGGCGGCGCTGCAAAAGTTCGATCCGCAGGGCCAGGCGACCGGGCTGACGATCCGCACCTATGACCAGCTGATGACGCTGAACGGCGTCGGGCCGGACGGCTCGGTCGATGTCGGCCTGCGGACGGGCGAGGCGATCGACGCGCCGGGCTGGGCCGAGTGGTTCGGCACGGCGCGGCAGCTGCATGAGCGGCTGCTGCTCGATCTCGGCTGGCTCGTCACCGCCTCGACGATCGCGATGCTGGTGCTGGCGCTGCTGGGCGTGCTGATGGGCTGGCCGCGCTTCCGCAACACGCTGGGCGGCTGGCACAAGGCTGGCGCCTGGATGTTCCTGCCGCTGATCGTGCTGTCGCCGCTGACCGGGCTCGCCATCGCCTTCGGCATCACCCTGATCCCGGCGGCGCCGGCCGGGGCGCGGCCGGCGCGGCTGCCGCTGGCCGAGGCGATCCCGCTCGTCGCCCGCGCGCATGACCTGTCCGACCTGACCTCGCTGCGGCTGCGCGGCGGGCGGCTGCTGGCGCGGGTCTATGTCGGCAACCGGCTGACCGGCGTGGTGGTGACGCGCGAGGGGCTGCAGACGCCGCCGATGAACTGGCCGCGCGCGCTGCACGAGGGCAACTGGCATGCGCTCTGGGGCAGCGGGCTCAACCTCGCGCTCTCGCTGGTGCTGGCCGGGCTCTGGGGCACGGGGCTGGTGATCTGGACGAAGCGCCGCTTCCGCAAGCGCAACCCGCGGCCAAGGCTGGCGGCGGCGTGAGGCGGGGCGGGGCGGGCCGGGGCTTGGCACGGGGAACCCCTCCCCCTCGTGGGGAGGGGCAGGGGTGGGGGGCGTGCCGCCTGGTGACCGCGGACCGGAAGAAGGGATGCTGCAACAGCGATACAGCCCCTTCTCGAATGAAGCGCACCGGCTTTTCGCCCCCCACCCCTTCCCCTCCCCACAAGGGGGTTTGCCCCGCCGCTCTTGCCGCGCATCGGGCTTGCCGGGCCGGCGGGGCTGCCGTAACCCGGTAGGCCCCAGCGCCTGCCCGAAGACCGCCCCGCCATGACCGCCTCGATCGCCCAACGCTATGCCGCCCTGGTCGAATCCGGTGCGATCGAGCGCGATCCGGCGCAGGTCGCCGTGGTCAGGCGGCTGCAGGCCCTGGCCGAGGCACTGGCCGCGCAGCGCCTGGCGCAGAAGAGCAGCGCGCTGGGCTGGCTCTTCGGCAAGAAGGCGGCGGCCAAGGATGCGCCCAAGGGGCTCTACATCTGGGGCTCGGTCGGCCGCGGCAAGACCATGCTGATGGACCTGTTCTACGACTCCGTGGCGATGCCGCAGCGCCGGCGGGTGCATTTCCATGAATTCCTGGCCGACGTTCACGGCCGCATCCATGCTTATCGCCAGAAGCTCAAGGCCGGGGAGGTCAAGGATCCCGACCCGATCGGCCCGATCGCGGCGGATCTGGCGAAGGAGGCGCGGCTGCTCTGCTTCGACGAGTTCACCGTCACCGACATCGCCGATGCGATGATCCTCGGGCGGCTGTTCACGGCGCTGTTCGCCGCCGGCGTCGTGGTGGTCGCGACCTCGAATGTCGAGCCGTCGCGGCTCTATGAGGGCGGGCTGAACCGGGCGCTGTTCCTCCCCTTCGTGGCGCTGCTGGCCGAGAAGGTCGAGGTGCTCAAGCTCGAGGCGCGCACCGATTTCCGGCTGGAGAAGCTCGGCGGCGCGCCGGTCTATCGCGTCCCGGCCGATGCGGCGGCCCATGCCGCGCTGGACGACGCCTTCCGCAAGCTCTCGGGCGCGGCGAAGGGGCAGCGCCTCGTCATCGACGTGAAGGGCCACGAGCTGGTGGTGCCGCAGGCGGCGGCCGGCGTGGCGCGGGCGGGTTTTACCGATCTCTGCAGCAGGGCCTATGGCGCCTCGGACTATATCGCGCTGGCGCAACGCTTCCACACGCTGGTGCTCGACGACATCCCCGTGCTCGCCGACGAGCAGCGCAACGAGACCAAGCGCTTCATCATCCTGATCGACACGCTCTACGAGCATCATGTGAAACTCGTCGCCTCGGCGCAGGCCGAGCCGCACGAGCTCTACCGCGCCAAGACCGGGCGCGAGGCCTTCGAGTTCGACCGCACGGTGTCGCGGCTGATCGAGATGCGCTCGGACGATTATCTCGGCCTGCCGCATGGCCGGGCGGATTCGGCGGCCTCGGGCGACAGCGGCGGGCTGGTGGAGACGTGAGAATGGCGCTGTCACTTTCCCGCCCCGGGGCCCGATAGCGCCATGACCCAGCGCGAGCCGAGCGAGACCCGCATCCTCACGGTCGCCAGCGAGCATCTGCGCCGGTTCGGGCTGAAGCGCTTCACGGTCGTCGCGGTGGCCGAAGAGGCGGGCATGACCCATGCCAATGTCTATCGCTACTTCCCCTCGCGGGCGGCGCTGGTCGATGCGGTCGTCGACGTCTGGCTGAAGGCGACCGAGCGGCGGCTCGCCGACATCGCCGACGGACCGGACCCCGCCGACGACAAGCTCGAGCGGCTGATCCTGGCGCTGGCCAAGGCCAATCGCGACCTGCTGACCGAGGAGCCGCATCTCTTCGCCGCCCTGTCGCAGGCGGTGGCGAAGCGCCATGCCATCAGCCGGCGCAACCGGGCGCGGGTGCGGGCGCTGTTCGAGCGGGTGATCGACGAGGGCATCGCGTCCGGCACCTTCGAGCCGCGCGACCGCGACCGGGCGATCGCCTTCGTCATCGACGCGACCCACCGCTTCATCCATCCTGCCGCTCTGGAGCTGGAATCGGACGTGCCGCAGGCCTCGGTCGATATCCGCCTGTCGACGCTGATCCGCGTCTCGCTGCGGGTGCTGATCAGCGGGATCGTCTGACAAAACGGCGTGACGAATTACATCTCGTGTAAATTGTCATTACAGCCATTTCGTGTCATTCTGGGTCGGTTGACCGGGTGTTTTCCGGTAAGTGCTTGATAAGTCGAGTGTGCGGCGAGCCTGTGCCGGCTGCCGGCGGCCTGAGCGGGGCTTGCGCGCCTTATCGCGCGAGGGTTGCGGCAAAAGGGCCATTTGGGCCAAAGGAACGCACGGTTTCGCCGGGACTCCGGCTTTTCGCAGCGTCAGGACAAAGGACTAGGCCATGGCCCGCAAGAAGATCGCCCTCATCGGCGCCGGCCAGATCGGCGGCACGCTCGCCCATCTCGCCGGCTTGAAGGAACTCGGCGACATCGTCCTGTTCGACATCGCCGACGGCATCCCGCAGGGCAAGGGCCTCGACATCGCCGAGTCGGCTCCGGTCGACGGCTTCGACGCCGCCTACAAGGGCACCTCGTCCTATGAGGACATCAAGGGCGCCGACGTGATCATCGTCACCGCCGGCGTGCCGCGGAAGCCCGGCATGAGCCGCGACGACCTGATCGGCATCAACCTCAAGGTGATGAAGGCCGTCGGCGAGGGCATCAAGACCTACGCCCCCAAGGCCTTCGTGATCTGCATCACCAACCCGCTCGACGCGATGGTCTGGGCGCTGCAGAAGTTCTCTGGCCTGAAGCCCAACATGATCTGCGGCATGGCCGGCGTGCTCGACTCCGCCCGCTTCCGCCACTTCCTGGCCGACGAGTTCCAGGTCTCGGTCAAGGACGTCCAGGCCTTCGTGCTTGGCGGCCATGGCGACGACATGGTGCCGCTGGTGCGCTATTCCGGCGTCGCCGGCATCCCGCTGCCCGACCTCGTCAAGATGAAGTGGACCACCCAGGAGCGTCTCGACGCCATCGTCGAGCGCACCCGCAAGGGCGGTGGCGAGATCGTCAACCTGCTCAAGACCGGCTCGGCCTTCTATGCACCGGCGGCCTCGGCGATCGCGATGGCCGAGAGCTATCTCAAGGACCAGAAGCGCGTCCTGCCGGCGGCTGCCGCGCTGCGCGGCCAGTACGGCGTCAAGGACATGTTTGTCGGCGTGCCGGTGGTGATCGGCGCCAAGGGTGTCGAGCGGGTCGTCAAGATCCGCCTCAACGCCGCCGAGAAGGAGATGCTGGCGAAGTCGGTCGCCTCGGTGCAGGGCCTGATCGACGCGTGCAAGGCCATCGATTCGTCACTGGCGTGATCCAGGACGGGCGGGTCTGGGGGCGCGCTCACGGCGCGGCGCCCGGATCCGCCCGCCCCGCCATCCCCCATAAGCTTCCAGGGAAACCGAGCACATGAACATCCACGAATACCAGGGCAAGGCCGTCCTCAAGGAGTTCGGCGCGCCGGTCTCCGCCGGCTTCCCCGCCCTGACTGTGGCGGAGGCGGTCGAGGCCGCCAAGAAGCTGCCGGGACCGCTCTATGTCGTGAAGTCGCAGATCCATGCGGGCGGCCGCGGCAAGGGCAAGTTCAAGGAGCTCGGCCCCGACGCCAAGGGCGGCGTCCGTCTCGCCAAGTCGGTCGAGGAGGTCGAGTCCCACGCCAAGGAGATGCTCGGCAACACGCTCGTCACCGCGCAGACCGGCGAGGCCGGCAAGCAGGTCAACCGCCTCTACATCGAGGACGGCTCCGACATCGAGAAGGAGTTCTACCTCTCGGCGCTGGTCGACCGCGAGACCTCGCGCGTCGCTTTCGTCGTCTCGACGGAAGGCGGCATGGACATCGAGGCGGTCGCCCATGACACGCCCGAGAAGATCGAGACCTTCTCGGTCGATCCCGCCACCGGCATCATGCCCCATCACGGCCGCAGCATGGCGCGCATCCTCGGCCTCTCGGGCGACCTCGCCAAGCAGGCCGGCACGGTGCTGGGCCAGATCTACACCGCGTTCGTGGCCAAGGACATGGACATGCTGGAGATCAACCCGCTGATCGTGACCAAGCAGGGCCAGATCAAGTGCCTGGACGCCAAGATCTCGTTCGACTCCAACTCGCTCTACCGTCACCCCGAGATCGTCGCGCTGCGCGACACGACGGAAGAGGACGAGAAGGAGATCGAGGCCTCCAAGTATGACCTCGCCTATATCGCGCTCGACGGCACGATCGGCTGCATGGTCAATGGCGCGGGCCTGGCCATGGCCACGCTCGACATCATCCAGCTCTATGGCGAGAGCCCTGCGAACTTCCTCGACGTCGGCGGCGGCGCCTCGGAAGAGAAGGTCACGGCGGCGTTCAAGATCATCACCGCCGACCCGAAGGTGAAGGGCATCCTGGTCAACATCTTCGGCGGCATCATGAAGTGCGACGTCATCGCGCGCGGCGTCATCGCCGCGGTGAAGGCGGTGGGCCTGCAGGTCCCGCTGGTGGTGCGCCTCGAGGGCACCAACGTCCAGGAAGGCAAGGACATCATCTCGTCCTCGGGCCTCAACGTCATTCCCGCCGACGACCTCGACGACGCCGCGCAGAAGATCGTGGCCGCGATCAAGAAGGCTTGAGGAGCAACCATGTCCATCCTGATCGACAAGAACACCAAGGTCATCTGCCAGGGCTTCACCGGCAAGAACGGGACCTTCCACTCCGAGCAGGCGATCGCCTATGGCACGCAGATGGTCGGCGGCACCTCCCCGGGTAAGGGCGGCTCGCTTCATCTCGGCCTGCCCGTCTTCGACAGCGTCCATGAGGCCAAGGCCAAGACGGGCGCGACCGCATCCGTCGTCTATGTCCCGCCTCCGGGTGCGGCGGACGCGATCTGCGAGGCGATCGACGCCGAGATCCCGCTGATCATCTGCATCACGGAGGGCATTCCGGTGCTCGACATGGTCAAGGTCAAGCGCTCGCTGGTCGGCTCCAAGTCGCGGCTGATCGGGCCCAACTGCCCCGGCGTCGTCACCGCCGGCGAGAGCAAGATCGGCATCATGCCGGCCAACATCTTCAAGCCCGGCTCGGTCGGCATCGTCTCGCGCTCGGGCACGCTGACCTATGAGGCGGTCTTCCAGACCACGCGCGAGGGCCTCGGCCAGACGACTGCGGTCGGCATCGGCGGCGACCCGGTCAAGGGCACCGAGTTCATCGACATGCTCGAGATGTTCCTGGCCGACGACAACACCAAGTCGATCGTGATGATCGGCGAGATCGGCGGCTCGGCCGAAGAGGACGCGGCGCAGTTCATCAAGGACGAGGCCAAGCGCGGTCGCAAGAAGCCGATGGTCGGCTTCATCGCCGGCCGCACGGCGCCTCCCGGCCGCCGCATGGGCCATGCGGGCGCGATCATCTCGGGCGGCAAGGGCGGCGCCGAGGACAAGATCGCGGCGATGGAAGCCGCCGGCATCCGGGTCTCGCCCTCGCCGGCGCGCCTTGGAAAGACCTTGGTCGAAGTGTTGAAGGGCTGAGGTTTTCTCCCTTCCCCCTTGTGGGGAAGGGTTGGGGATGGGGGTGGTGCCGCCTGGCGAGCGCTCACCAAGCGGGTCGACCCCCACCCCTACCCCTCCCCACAGGGGAGAGGGGTTAGGTCGCGGTTCCGGTACGAAGCATTCTGAAAGGCAAAGGCACCATGGCTCGCCAGGACATCAACGAGGCTCTCGCGCAGACGGGTTTCCTCTATGGCGGCAACGCGGCCTATATCGAGGACCTCTACGCCCGCTACCAGGCCGATCCGAAGTCGGTCGACGAGCAGTGGCAGGGCTTCTTCGCCGGGCTGAAGGATGATGGCGCGTCCATCGTCCAGAACGCCAAGGGCGCTTCCTGGACCAAGCCGAACTGGCCGATCCACGCCAATGGCGAACTGGTCTCGGCGCTGGACGGCAACTGGGCCGTGGTCGAGAAGGTCGTCTCCGACAAGCTGAAGGGCAAGGCCCAGGCCAAGGGCGTCGAGATTTCGGCTGCCGACGTGCAGCAGGCGACGCGCGATTCCGTCCGCGCGATCATGCTGATCCGCGCCTACCGGATGCGCGGCCATCTCCATGCCAAGCTCGATCCGCTCGGCATCGAGAGCCGGACCGACCATGAGGAGCTGTCGCCCGCGGCCTTCGGCTTCGGCGAGGCCGATCTCGACCGCAAGATCTTCATCGACAACGTGCTCGGCATGGAGTTCGCCACCATCCGCGAGATGGTCGCCGTGCTCCAGCGGACCTATTGCAGCACGGTCGGCATCGAGTTCATGCACATCTCCGATCCCGAGCAGAAGGCCTGGCTGCAGGAGCGCATCGAGGGGCCCGACAAGGAGATCGCCTTCACCCGCGAGGGCAAGAAGGCGATCCTGAACAAGCTGGTCGAGGCCGAGGGCTTCGAGAAGTTCATCGACCTGAAATACACCGGCACCAAGCGCTTCGGCCTGGACGGCGGCGAGGCGCTGATCCCGGCGCTGGAGCAGATCATCAAGCGCGGCGGCGCGCTCGGCGTGCGCGACATCGTCTTCGGCATGGCCCATCGCGGCCGCCTGAACGTGCTGACCCAGGTGCTGGGCAAGCCGCATCGCGCGCTGTTCCACGAGTTCAAGGGCGGCTCCTTCGCGCCCGACGACGTCGAGGGCTCGGGCGACGTGAAGTACCATCTCGGTGCCTCCAGCGACCGCGAGTTCGACGGCAACAACGTCCACATCTCGCTGACCGCCAACCCCTCGCATCTCGAGATCGTCGACCCCGTCGTGCTCGGCAAGGTGCGCGCCAAGCAGGACCAGTTCGGCGACATCGTCGAGCGCTCCAAGGTGCTGCCGCTGCTGCTGCATGGCGACGCCGCCTTCGCCGGCCAGGGCGTGGTGGCCGAATGCCTCGGCCTGTCCGGGCTCAAGGGCCACCGCACCGGCGGCTCGATCCACTTCATCATCAACAACCAGATCGGCTTCACCACCTATCCGCGCTATTCGCGCTCCTCGCCCTATCCGTCCGACGTGGCGAAGATGGTCGAGGCTCCGGTGTTCCACGTGAATGGCGACGATCCGGAGGCGGTGGTCTTCGCGGCGAAGGTCGCAATCGAGTTCCGGCAGAAGTTCCACAAGCCGGTCGTCATCGACATGTTCTGCTATCGCCGCTTCGGCCATAACGAGGGCGACGAGCCGGGCTTCACCCAGCCGCTGATGTACCGCAAGATCCGCGGCCACAAGACGACGCTGGAGCTCTACACCGCCAAGCTCGAGGCCGAGGGCGTGATCCAGCCCGGCGAGGTCGACGAGATCCGGGCGAGCTGGAAGGCGAAGCTCGAGGTCGAGTTCGAGGCCGGTCAGTCCTTCAAGCCCAACAAGGCCGACTGGCTCGACGGCCGCTGGGCCGGCATGAAGGCGATCCGCGCCGACGAGGACGATCCGCGCCGCGGCGCCACCGGCGTCGAGGCGAACGTGCTGCGCGAGATCACCGAGAAGATCACGGCGGTGCCGCCGGGCTTCAACGTGCACAAGACGATCCAGCGCTTCCTCGACAACCGCCGCAAGGCGGTCGAGACCGGGCAGGGCATCGACTGGGCGACCGCCGAGGCGCTGGCCTTCGGCTCGCTGCTGCTCGACGGCAACCCGGTTCGCCTCTCGGGCCAGGATTGCGAGCGCGGTACCTTCTCGCAGCGCCATTCGGTGCTGATCGACCAGGAGACGGAAGCCCGCCACACCTCGCTGAACCATATCCGTGAGGGCCAGTCCCGCTACGAGGTCATCAATTCGATGCTCTCGGAGGAGGCGGTGCTCGGCTTCGAATACGGCTATTCGCTGTCGGAGCCGAATGCGCTGACGATGTGGGAGGCGCAGTTCGGCGACTTCGCCAATGGCGCGCAGGTCGTGTTCGACCAGTTCATCTCCTCGGGCGAGCGCAAGTGGCTGCGCATGTCGGGCCTCGTCTGCCTCCTGCCGCATGGCTATGAGGGCCAGGGGCCGGAGCACTCGTCGGCCCGTCTCGAGCGCTTCCTGCAGATGTGCGCCGAGGACAACATGCAGGTTGCGAACTGCTCGACGCCGGCGAGCTATTTCCACATCCTGCGCCGCCAGCTGAAGCGCGACTTCCGCAAGCCGCTGATCCTGATGACGCCGAAGTCGCTGCTGCGCCACAAGCGCTGCGTCTCGACGCTGGACGAGCTGGCCGAGGGCTCGACCTTCCATCGCGTGCTGCACGACGACGCCGAACGCGGCAACTCGACGACCAAGCTGGTCAAGGATTCGAAGATCCGGCGCGTCATCCTCTGCTCGGGCAAGGTCTATTTCGACCTGCTGGACGAGCGCGAGAAGCGCGGCATCGACGACGTCTATCTGATGCGCGTCGAGCAGCTCTATCCCTTCCCGCTGAAGTCGCTGGCGCAGGAGCTGGCGCGCTTCAAGGGCGCCGACGTGGTGTGGTGCCAGGAAGAGCCCAAGAACATGGGCTCCTGGACCTTCGTCGAGCCCTATCTGGAATGGGTGCTGGGCCATGCCGGCTCGAAGTCGAAGCGGCCGCGCTATGTCGGGCGTCCGGCCTCGGCCGCGACCGCGACCGGCCTGATGTCCAAGCATCTCGCCCAGCTCAACGCCTTCCTGGACGAAGCCTTCGCCGGCTGACGCCCAGACACCCAAAACGTCAGACAGAACAGAACAGAGGCCTGACATGGCGACCGAAATCCGCGTACCCACCCTCGGCGAATCCGTCTCCGAGGCCACCATCGGCAAGTGGTTCAAGAAGCCGGGAGACGCCGTGAAGGCGGACGAGCCGCTGGTCGAGCTCGAGACCGACAAGGTGACGCTCGAGGTCAACGCGCCGGCCGCCGGCGTGCTCGGCGAGATCGTCGCCAAGGAAGGCGACACCGTCGGCGTCAGCGCGCTGCTTGGCATGATTTCGGCCGGCGACGGCAAGGCGGCGGCGCCTGCCGCCAAGGCCGAGGAGAAGAAGGCCGATACCGCTGTCGCGCAGGCCTCCGGCAAGGCCGGCGAGGCGACCACGGCCGCCGCCGAGGCGAAGGCCGGCGAAGTGGCCGGCGACAGCGAGATCAAGCCCGCCACGAAGTCCGCCGATTCCGGCCCGGCCGTGTCGCGCCTGGCCGCCGAGAGCGGTGTCGACCCGTCCAAGGTCAATGCCTCGGGCAAGGATGGCCGCGTCACCAAGGGCGACATGCTGGCTGCGATCGCGACCGGCCCGGCGGTGGCCGCCTCCGCTCCGGCCGCGCCTGTTCAGGTCCGTGCGCCGTCGCCGGTCGACGACGCCTCGCGCGAAGAGCGCGTGAAGATGACCAAGCTGCGCCAGACGATCGCGCGCCGCCTCAAGGAGGCCCAGGCGACGGCTGCGATGCTGACCACCTTCAACGAGGTGGACATGTCGGCGGTGATGGCCCTGCGCAACCAGTACAAGGACGTGTTCGAGAAGAAGCACGGCGTGAAGCTCGGCTTCATGGGCTTCTTCGTGAAGGCCTGCGTCCAGGCGCTGAAGGAGATACCCTCCGTCAACGCCGAGATCGACGGCACGGACATCATCTACAAGAACTACTACCATGTCGCGGTCGCCGTCGGCACCGACAAGGGCCTCGTCGTGCCGGTCGTGCGCGATGCCGACCAGCTCTCCATCGCCGGTGTCGAGAAGGCGATCGGCGTGCTCGGCAAGAAGGCCCGCGAGGGTTCGCTCAAGATCGAGGACATGCAGGGCGGCACCTTCACGATCTCGAATGGCGGCGTCTACGGTTCGCTGATGTCGACGCCGATCCTGAACGCGCCGCAGTCGGCGATCCTTGGCATGCACAAGATCCAGGAGCGCCCGATGGTCGTCGGCGGCCAGATCGTGGTGCGCCCGATGATGTATCTGGCGGTCAGCTACGACCACCGCATCATCGACGGCAAGGAGGCGGTGACCTTCCTCGTCCGGATCAAGGAGGCCCTGGAGGACCCGGCGCGTCTCGTGCTGGATCTCTGAGGCGAGTTCCTCGTCCGAATGCCGACGATTGCGATCATCGACGGCGTTCGGATCGTGATCCATCTCAAGGATCACCTCCCGCCTCATCTTCACGCGATGTTCGCTGGACATGAGGCGCAGATTTCGATCGTGACCGGTGATATCCTCAGCGGATCGCTGCCGCCGGCCAAGACCAGGTTGGTCGAGGCATGGTTGGCGGCCCATCGCGAACAGGTCGCCTCGATCTGGGTCGAGATCAGGGAAGGCCGCTATAGCGGAGGCCAGATCACATGAGGTACCGGATCAAGGACGTCGAAGCCGTGCGTTACCCGGTTCTCCGGGTGACGTTCGATGACGGTCTGTCGGGCGAGTATGATCTGACCGACTGGATCGAAAGCGCCGCCGCGTCCTCCTCCCTGAAGGACCGTGCCTATTTCGAGACCGTCGCCGTGGCGCCCGATGGCCGTACCTTCGGCTGGAACCTCCATCAGGCCGGTCACGAGATCGACTTCTGCCCTGATGAGGCCCGGATCACCATCGAGACCGCTCTGGTCGAACAGCTGGCGGCGAACTACGCCGCAAACCGCTCAGCCGCCGAATAATCGCCAATCCTGAAGAGAAACCCATGTCCTACGATCTCGTCGTCATCGGTACCGGCCCCGGCGGCTATGTCTGTGCCATCCGCGCCGCCCAGCTCGGCCTCAAGGTCGCTGTGGTGGAGAAGCGCAAGACGCATGGCGGCACCTGCCTCAATGTCGGCTGCATCCCCTCCAAGGCGCTGCTGCACGCTTCCGAGATGTTCGCCGAGGCGGGTCATGTCTTCCCGAGCCTGGGCGTGGTCGTGGGCACCCCGACGCTCGACCTCAAGCAGATGATGACCCACAAGAAGGAGACGGTCGACGCCAACGTCAACGGCGTCGCCTTCCTGCTGAAGAAGAACAAGATCGAACCCTTCCACGGCACGGCCAGCATTCCGGCCGCCGGCAAGGTCGTCGTCACCGCCGAGGACGGCTCCACCAGGGAGCTCGAGACGAAGAACATCGTCATCGCCACGGGCTCCGAGGCCGCCGGTCTGCCGGGCGTGACCATCGACGAGAAGACGGTCGTGACCTCGACGGGGGCGCTCGAACTGACCGCCGTTCCCAAGGAACTGGTCGTGGTCGGCGCAGGCGTGATCGGCCTCGAGATCGGCTCGGTCTGGAGCCGGCTCGGCGCCAAGGTCACCGTGATCGAATATCTCGACCGCATCCTGCCGGGCATGGACGCCGAGGTCGCCAAGCAGTTCCAGCGCATCCTGGAGAAGCAGGGCTTCAGCTTCCGCCTCGGCGCCAAGGTCACCAAGGTCGAGACCGGCAAGAAGGGCGGCGCGACGCTGACGGTCGAGCCGTCGGCCGGCGGCGAGGCGAGCACGCTTTCGGCCGACATCGTGCTGGTGGCGATCGGCCGCCGCCCGAACACGGACGGGCTCGGGCTGGAGGGTGCGGGCGTCGCCACCGAGCGTGGCCGCGTCGTCATCGACGACCACTTCAAGACCAATGTCGCGGGCATCTACGCCATCGGCGACGTGGTGCGCGGGCCGATGCTGGCGCACAAGGCCGAGGACGAGGGCGTCGCGGTCGCCGAGATCATCGCCGGCAAGCACGGCCATGTGAACTACGACGCGATCCCCGGCGTCGTCTACACCTCGCCGGAGGTGGCTTCGCTCGGCAAGACCGAGGAGGAGCTGAAGGCGGCGGGCGTCGACTACAAGGTCGGCAAGTTCCCCTTCACCGCCAATGGCCGCGCCCGCGCGATGCGCCAGACCGACGGCTTCGTGAAGGTGCTGGCCGACGCCAAGACCGATCGCGTCCTGGGCTGCCACATCATCGGGCCGCGCGCCGGCGATCTGATCGCCGAAGTGACCGTGCTGATGGAGTTCGGCGGCTCGTCGGAAGATCTCGCCCGCACCTGCCACGCCCATCCGACGCTGGCCGAGACGGTCAAGGAAGCGGCGATGGCCGTCGAGAAGCGCCAGATCCATATGTGATCTGGCGCCGTTCTTCGCGTCCGGCCCCGTCTGGTGTAAGATGGGGCCATGACGCGGGATGAGGCCACTGCCGAACTGGTCCGTCGTACGGATGCCTTGCGCCAGCGCGGCGCCAGGGCGGCGTTCGTCTATGGCTCCACCGCCCGCAACGAGGCGCGAGCCGACAGCGACATCGACATCTTCATCGACATCGAGCCCGGCCGGAAGTTCTCGCTGCTCGATCTCGTGGGGATGCAGCTATACTTGGCCGAAGAACTCGGCGTCGAGATCGACCTGACGACTCGATCGAGCCTGCATCCGAAGCTGAAAGACCAAATCGAGAGCGAGGCCGTCAGGATCTTCTGATGGCCCGTCGCGTCGATGTTGTCCTGCAGGAGATTTTCGACGCGATCATGCTCGTGGAAAGCGAGCTTTCCCGCCATACTGAAGCGTCGTTTTCCAGAGCGCTTTTTCTGCAACGCGCGACGGAGCGATCGCTGGAGATCATCTCGGAAGCGACGCGCCATCTCCCCGACGCCCTGATCGCGACGAAGCCGGAAATCGCATGGGGCGAGGTCCGTGGGATCGGTAACAGGCTGAGGCATGAGTACTGGCGTGTCGATTCAGGCCTCATCTGGTCGATCGTGATGGATGATCTGCCAGCCTTGAAAACCGCCATCGAGGATCTGCTACGCGGTATCGAAGAATGATCCCGGTCTAAAGTCGCCCTCTCGTCCCGAGATGCTCGGGTCTTCGCCCGAGCATGACGTCTGAGCCTATCCCCGCCTTGCCTTGAACGCCGTCAGCGTGTTCCTCAGCAGGCAGGCAATCGTCATCGGGCCGACGCCGCCCGGCACGGGGGTGATCGCGCCGGCGATCTCGGCGGCCTCGGCGAAGGCGACGTCGCCGGTGAGCTTGCCGTCGGGCAGGCGGTTGATGCCGACATCGATGACGGTGGCGCCGGGCTTGATCCAGTCGCCCCTGACGAAGCCGGGGCGGCCGACGGCGGCGACGACGATGTCGGCGCGGCGCACCACGGCGGCCAGATCCTTCGTGCGCGAATGGGCGATGGTCACCGTGCAGTCGGCCTGCAGCAGCAATTGCGCGACAGGGCGGCCGACGAGTTCGGAGCGGCCGATCACGACCGCCTCGAGGCCTGCGAGCGCGGGCAGGACGCTCTTCAGCAGCAGCATCGAGCCCAGCGGCGTGCAGGGCACGAGCAGATGCTCGGGGTCGATCTTGCCGCCGGCGAGGCGGCCGGCATTGAGCGGGTGCAACCCGTCGACGTCCTTATTGGGGTCGATAGCGTCGATCACGGCGGCGGTGTCGAGATGCCTCGGCAGCGGCAGCTGCACGAGAATGCCGTCGACCGCGTCGTCGGCGTTGAGTTCGGCGAGCTTGGCCAGCAGGGTTTCCTGGCTGGTGTCGGCCGGCAGGCGGTGGGCGAGCGAGTTCATGCCGACCTCGACGGCCAGCTTCTCCTTCGAGGCGACATAGACGCGGCTGGCGGGATCGTCCCCGACCAGCACGACATGCAGGCCCGGCACCTTGCCGCTCGCCGCCCTGATGCCGGCGACCTCGGTCGCGATCTCGCCGCGCAAGGCGGCGGCGATGGCCTTGCCATCGATCAGTCGGGCCTGCGGCATGGGGACACTCTCCATCGGCGGGAAGCCGCCCTCATGCGCGATCGGCACGCGCGCGACAAGCCCGTCTGCGGCGTCGGTGCCTTGCGCAGGCCATCATATCCCAAGCCTCATCCCCTTCCCCCGCTTGCGGTGGGGAAGGGCTAGGGATGGGGGGCGAAAAGCCGGAGCTTTGTCCGTTGTCGTCTCGCCGAGCGGCGCTGCCCCCACCCCGGCCCTCCCTACCGCAAGCGGGGGGAGGGAGAGGGGGTGTCGCGCCTGTGACGGCCCGAACACGCGGTGCCCGCTTGCCCGCCGTCAAGCGCGCCGGTATCGATCGTGCATGGCGAAGCCGATGGAGATGCTGTTCCCGTGAGTACCGGTTTCGCCGCTGTGCCGTCCGCGCCGTCCTTTCGTCTGACGCAGGCCCGCGTGCCGCTCTGCCTCGTCGAGGCCGGCGGGCTCGCCGCCGACCGCGACGGGCTGGCGCTGGTCGACCTCGCGCTGGAGGACGGCCTGATCGCCTCGATCCTGCCGGCAGGCACGGAGGGGCTGCAGGACGGCCCTGTGCTCGATCTCGACGGCGGCATCGTGCTGCCGCGCCTGGTCGACTGCCATGTCCATCTCGACAAGGGCCATATCTGGCCGCGCCGGCGCAATCCCGACGGCAGCTTCATGGGCGCGCTCAACAGCGTGATGGCCGACCGCGAGGCGAACTGGTCGGCCACCGATGTGCGCGCACGGATGGCGTTCGGCCTACGCTGCGCCTTCGCGCATGGCACGGCGGCCGTCCGGACGCATATCGATTCGCTGGGGAAGCAGATCGGCCTTTCCTGGCCGGTGCTGGCGGAGCTGCGGGCGGAATGGGCGGGGCGGATCGCGATCCAGGGCTCGCCGCTTTTCGGCATCCAGTTCGCGCTCGATGCGGCCCATGTCCGCGATGTGGTCGCGGCACTGAAGGCACATGGCGACCGCCTGTTCGGCTGCGTCAGCTACATGATCCCCGAACTCGACGCTGCGCTGGACGTGATCTTCCGCACCGCGATCGAGAATGGCTTCGATCTTGACTTCCATGTCGACGAGACGAACGACCCGGCCGCGCGCTCGCTGGAGCACATCGCGGACGCGGCGATCCGGCATCGCTTCACGGGCAAGATCCTGGCCGGGCATTGCTGCTCGCTGGCGCTGCAGGAGCCGCAGGCCGAGGCGCGCATCATCGCCAAGGTCTTGGAGGCCGGCATCGCGGTGGTCTCGCTGCCGATGTGCAACCTATATCTGCAGGACAGGACGCCCGGCCGCACCCCGCGCTGGCGCGGCGTCACCGCGCTGCACGAGCTGAAGGCGGCCGGCGTGCCGGTGATGATCGCCTCCGACAACACCCGCGACCCGTTCTACGCCTATGGCGATCTCGACCTGATCGAAGTGCTGCGCGAGGGCACCCGCATCCTCCAGCTCGACCATGCCGGAACCGACTGGGCCAGTGCGGTGGCGCGGACGCCGGCTTCGATCATGGGTCTGGACGGGGAGGGCGTGCTGTCGCCCGGCGGCCCGGCCGATCTGATCCTGACCCGGGCGCGGGACTGGACCGAATTCTTCGCCCGCCCGCAGGCGGACCGCACGGTGCTGGTCGCCGGCCGCGCGATCGACACGACGCTGCCGGACCATCGCGAACTGGATCATCTGATGGGCGGGCGGTCGTGAGTCTCTTGTTCGCCCTGACCGTCATGGTCGGGCTTGTCCCGACCATCCACGTCTTCGTTCGTCGAGACCTAAGTTCAAGGCGTGGATGCTCGCCACAAGGGCGAGCATGACGGTGGAGCCGCATCACATGACCACCCGCTACGACATCGCCGCGCTCAAGGCCCGCCTCGGCTCGATCCGAAGCGAGGACAATCCGGCGCTGGTGAAGCAGAAGAGCCGCGACTTCTTCTGGTACTCGCCGGTGCTGAAGCGGCAGCTCGACCATGTCACGGCCGATCTCGTGGTCTCGCCGACGAGCGAGGCGCAGGTGCTGGAGGTGCTGGCCGCCTGCCACGCACTCGGCGTCCCCGTGACGCCGCGCGGCACGGGGACCGGCAATTACGGCCAGGCCATGCCGCTCTCGGGAGGGGTGCTCCTCGATCTCTCGGGCTTCGACAAGGTGCTCGACATCGCGCCCGGCCGCTATGTCGCGGAGCCTGGCGCGATCATGGCGCGGATCGACGAGCAGACGCGGGCCCATTCGCGGCAGGAGCTCAGGCTCCACCCCTCGACCTACCAGACGGCCTCGATCGGCGGCTTCATCGCCGGCGGCTCGGGCGGCGTCGGCTCGATCAAATGGGGCGGCTTGCGCGACTGGGGCAACATCATCCGGCTGAGGGTCGCGACGATGGAGGCGAGCCCCCGCATCCTCGAGCTCCAGGGCGAGGATCTGCACAAGGTCGCCCATGCCTATGGCACCAACGGCATCATCACCCAGGTCGAGATGCCGCTCGGGCCGGCCTATGAATGGGTCGATGCGATCCTGGGCTTTCCCACCCTGCGCGCGGCGACGGAGTTCGCCAACAGCCTCGGGGAGCAGGACGGGCTGGCGCTGAAGAATCTCTGCGTCGTCGCCGCGCCGACGCCGCACGACTATTTCCTGCGCCATCGCAAGTTCCTGCCGCGCGACAGCCATCTCGTCATCGTCATGGTCGCCGATTTCGCGGTCGAGTCGCTCGCGGCCTATGCGCGGCGCTTCAAGGGCGCGGAACTGCTGCTGCGCTCGGACAAGCTCTCGCCGGAAGAAGCGAAGGGCCTGCCGCCGGCTTACGAGCTGGGCTGGAACCACACCACGCTGCGGGCGCTGCGGGTCGACCCCGCGATCACCTATCTGCAGGTGCTCTATCCCTTCCCGAATCAGGTCGATCTGGTCGAGCGGATCCATGCCCGCTTCGGCGAGGAGGTGATCTGCCATCTCGAATTCGTCCGCTTCGACGGCAAGGTCACCTGCTTCGGCCTGCCGCTGGTGCGCTTCACCACGGAGGAGCGGCTGGAGGAGATCATGGCGATCCATGAGGAGATGGGCGCGCCGATCTTCAATCCGCACCGCTACACGCTGGAGGAGGGCGGCATGAAGCAGACCGACGAGGCGCAGCTGTCCTTCAAGCGCGAGGCGGACCCGCAGGGGCTGCTCAACCCGGGCAAGATGATCGCCTGGGAGGATCCGTCCTACGACTACAAGGCGGGCGGCACCTTCCTGTTCCGCAGCCTGTCGGAAGCCGGGGTCGGCTAAGCATGCGCGTGCTGGTCCTCTATGCCCATCCCAACCCGGAGAGCTACGGCGCCGCGCTGCATGCGGCGGTGGTCGAGGCCCTGACTGCGGCCGGGCACGAGGTCGACGACTGCGATCTCTATGCCGAGGGCTTCGATCCGGTGCTGAGCCGGGCCGAGCGCGTCGGCTATCACGACCTCGCCACCAACACCGATCCCGTCGCCGGCTATGTCGCCCGGGTGCAGGCGGCCGAGGCGCTGGTGCTGTGCTTCCCGGTCTGGAATTTCGGCTATCCGGCGATCCTGAAGGGCTTCTTCGACCGCGTCTTCCTTCCGGGCATCTCGTTCAAGCTGGTCGACGGCAAGGTCCGGCCCAATCTCTGGACCATCCGCAAGCTGGTCGCCGTCACCACCTATGGCGGCACGCGCTGGCGCGCCTTTCTGATGGGCGACCCGCCGCGCAAGGCGGTGTGCCGGGTGCTGCGGGCGGTCTGCCACCCCACCGCGCGGCCGCGCTATCTCGCCCATTACGACATGAACCGGGCGACGCCGGAGAGCCGGGCGGCCTTCCTCGCTTCGGTGACGGAGCGGATGCGCGCTCTGTGACAGCCGCCGCGGAGGCTGTCATCACACTGTCATCTTGGCGCGCGAACAGGCAGCCGGCGAAGCGACTTCCTGATCCGCATAAGGATCGAGACCGAGGTTGAGCTGGGGATCGCGCGAGATGACCAAGGCACTCGAAAAGAGCGTCGGCCGGGCCTTGCTCGTCACCGCGCGCCTGCACCGCGCCCGCATGGGCGAACGCCTCAACGCGCTGGGCCTCTTTCCCGGCCAGGAGCAGGCGCTGAAGGCACTGCAGCCGGCGCCGATGACGATGGGCGAACTGGCGACGCTGCTCAGGGTCAAGCCGCCGACCGTCTCCAAGACCATCGGCCGGCTGTCGCTGCAGGGGTTGGTGACGCGCGAGGGCGGCGGCCGCGACGGGCGACTGGTGCAGGTCGCCCTCACCGAGAGCGGCCAGAAGACGGCGCAGGCGCTGGATGCGGTCTGGACGCAGGTCGAGGAGGAACTGCTCGACCGGCTCGACGGCAAGGAGCGCAAGCAGCTGCGCCGGCTGCTGCGCAAGGCCGCCAAGGGCCTCTCCAAGGCCGGCGTCGACGTGGACGACGCCGAAGCGGATGGCGACGAAGCCGACGGCGACGCCTGAGCCGGCGCGCGCGGCCGGGGCGCCTCGACCCGGGCGGCGCATGGAGCGCATGCGCGGGGCAGCTGGCCCACCGGCGCAAATCGGTCCACTCTGGCGCAGCCATTCTCGCCGCCCCCTGACGGACACGAATTGCCCGCCGCCTCCAGCCATCTTCCGGAAACCCGCCGCTCGCGGCTGATCGCCATCGGGCTGATCTGCGGCGCGGTGCTGTTCTTCGCCCTGCTCGACGCCAGCGCGAAATGGCTCTCAGCGCATATGGACCCGCTGCAGGTGGTGTTCGCGCGCTATGCCGGCAGCATGGTCCTGGTGCTGATGCTACTGAACCCGTGGAGCCGGCCGGGTGTGCTGCGGACCAAGCGGCCGGTTCTGCAGGGCGTGCGGTCGCTGCTGCTACTGGGCTCGACGGTCCTGAACTTCATCGCGATCAAGTATCTCCAGCTCGCGGAGGCCGTCTCGATCATGTTCGCGGGGCCGCTGCTGGTGGCGCTGGTGGCAGGGCCCCTGCTGGGCGAATGGCCGGGGCCGCGCCGCATGGCGGCGATCGCGGTCGGCTTCCTCGGCGTGCTGGTGATCACGCGGCCGGGCTTCGGCGGCATGCATCCGGCCGCGATCCTCAGCGTCTTCGGCTGTATCTGCTACAGCTTCTATGCGCTCGCGACGCGCCAGCTCGCGGCCTATGATCCGCCCGAGACGACGATGGTCTATTCCGGCGTCGCCGGGACGCTGGTGATGCTGCCGGTGATTCCCTTCGTCTGGACGATGCCGCAGACGCCGCTCGCCTGGGCGATCCTTCTGGGGACCGGGCTGCTCGGCGGCTTCGGTCACTGGCTGCTGATCCTGGCGCACCGGCTGGCGCCTGCGACCGTGCTGGCGCCCTTCATCTATTCGCAGATCGTCTGGATGGTGCTGCTGGGCTGGGTCGTCTTCGGGCAGTTCCCGGATGGCTGGACCTTCGCCGGCGCGACCATCGTGATCGCGTCGGGCCTCTACCTGCTCTATCGCGAGCGGGTGCGGAAGGTGCCTGGGCCGGCGGCGCGGATCGATTGAGTGGAGCGATCAATCGCTCAGCCCTCATCCTGAGGAGCGCTCCGCAGGGGCGCGTCTCGAAGGATGCTCCAGCATGCGCCAGAGCCACATGAATCATCCTTCCAGACGCGCCTGCGGCGCTCCTCAGGATGAGGGCTGTGGAATCCTCACACCGTCACCTGCGTTCCGACCTCGACGACGCGGCCGGTCGGGATCTGGAAGAAGCTCGTGGCGTCCGTCGCGCTCTTGGTCAGCGAGATGTAGAGATTGTCCTGCCAGACCGGCATGCCCGATTGCGGCGAGGCCTTGATCGAGCGGCGCGAGAGGAAGAACGAGGTCGACATGATGTCGAACTTGAAGCCCTGCTTGCGCAGCACGGCCAGCCCCTTGGGCACGTTCGGGCTCTCCATGTAGCCGTAGACCAGGTCGACCCGCCAGAAGTCGTCGGTGATGCGGGACAGGCGCACGCGCTCCTCCTCGGCGACGCGCGGCGTGTCGGCCGAGCGCACGGTGAGGATGACGTTGCGCTCGTGCAGGACCTTGTTGTGCTTGAGGTTGTGCAGCAGCGAGGCGGGCGCGGTCTCGGGGTCGCTGGTCAGGAACACGGCCATGCCCTTGACCCGGTAGGGCGGGCTCTTGGAGAGCATGCCGACCAGCTCCAGCAGCGGCACGTCGGTCTTGCGGGTCTTGTCGAAGAGGATCTTGGTGCCGCGCACCCAGGTCCACATCAGGATGACGAGCACGACCGCGAGCAGCACCGGGACATAGCCGCCGCTGAAGAGCTTCAGCATGTTGGCCGAGAAGAAGGCGACGTCGACGATCAGGAAGGGCGCCACCACGGCGAGCGTGGCGGCCAGCGACCAGCGCCAGCCCTTCCAGATCACGATGAAAGCGAGCAGCGAATCCACCATCATCGCGCCGAAGACCGAGATGCCATAGGCGTGGGACAGGTTCGATGAGGTCCGGAAGGTCCAGACCAGCAGCAGCACCACGACCAGCAGCATCAGGTTGATGCGCGGAATGTAGATCTGCCCCGAGGTGGTCTCCGAGGTGTGGCGGATCTCGAGGCGCGGCAGCAGGCCGAGCTGGATCGCCTGGCGCGTCAGCGAGAAGGCGCCGGTGATCACGGCCTGGCTCGCGATGATCGTCGCGATCGTCGCCATCACCACCAGCGGCAGGATGAAGCCTTCAGGCGCGAGCTTGTAGAACGGATTGTCGATCGCGGTCGGGTCGGAGAGGATCAGCGCGCCCTGGCCGAGATAGTTCAGCCAGAGCGCGGGGAAGACCATCCAGATCCAGGCGCTGCGGATCGGCCCGCGGCCGAAATGGCCCATATCGGCATAGAGCGCCTCGGCTCCCGTGACCGCGAGGCAGACGGACCCGAGCACGGCCAGCGAGACGCCGGGGTTGTTGATGAAGAAATGCAGGCCCCAATAGGGATTGATCGAGGCGAAGACGCCGACATCGTCGGCGATGTGATAGATGCCCAGACCCGCCAGGGTCAGAAACCAGACCATCATGATCGGGCCGAAGAAATTCGCGACCTTGGCGGTGCCGCGGCTCTGGACCAGGAACAGCGCGATCAGGATGCCCGACGCGATCATCACGACGTAGTCGTTCAGCGCCGGCGTCACGAGCTTGATGCCCTCCACCGCGGAGAGAACCGAGATCGCCGGGGTGATGACGGCATCGCCGTAGAACAGGGCGGCGCCGGCCATGCCGAGGAACAGGACGACACCGCCGCGCATGCGCCCGAGCGCGCGCTGCGCCAGGGCGACGAGGGTGAGCGTTCCGCCCTCGCCGTTGTTGTCGGCGCTCAGCAGCAGCACGACGTATTTCAGCGTCACCACGACGACCAGCGACCACAGGATCAGCGACAGCACGCCGATGATGACCTCGCGCGGGATCGGGGCCGCCAGCACGATGTCGGAGGCGCCGCCATGGCCGCCCGAGGCCGCGCCGGTGGCGGCCAGGACGGTTTCGCGCAGCGCGTAGAGCGGGCTCGTGCCGATGTCGCCATAGACGACGCCGAGCGCACCCAGCGCCAGCGCCGCATAGCTGCCATGGCTGTGCTTGGACGGCCCGTGCTGTCCGTTGTGTCCGTTGTCCAGGCCGAAACGGGAATCCTCCCCCTGGGGGGATGGAGGATTCGTCAGGTCATGCCCCATCGGGGATCTCCGCGCGCGCTGCGCTGCAGCGAAAGGCCGGGGCCTCTAGCACGATGCCGTGATCACGCAAAGGTTCTGTCATGCATTCGGCGCAGGGCCGCTGTCCTGCCGCGGCGTCATTCCGCCGCATCGACACGCCGGCCGTAGCGTTGCGTGACGTAATCCTTGACCATCGTCTTGAAGTCCTCGGCGATGCGGGGGCCACGCAGCGTCTTGACCTTCTTGCCGTCGACGAAGACGGGTGCGGTCGGCTCCTCGCCGGTGCCGGGCAGGGAGATGCCGATATCGGCGTGTTTCGACTCGCCCGGGCCGTTGACGATGCAGCCCATCACCGCAACGTTCAAAGCCTCGATGCCGGGATAGCGCGTCTTCCACTCCGGCATGGACGCGGCGATCCAGTCCTGGATGTCGCGGGCGAGTTCCTGGAAGACCGTCGAGGTGGTGCGCCCGCAGCCGGGGCATGCGGCCACCTGCGGCACGAAGGCGCGGAAGCCCATGGTCTGGAGCAGTTCCTGCGCCGCCTTGACCTCGAGGGTGCGGTCGCCGCCGGGCTCCGGCGTCAGCGAGAAGCGGATCGTGTCGCCGATCCCCTCCTGCAGCAGCACGCCCAGCGCCGCCGAGGAGGCGACGATGCCCTTCGAGCCCATGCCGGCCTCGGTGAGGCCGAGATGGATGGCGTAGTCGGAGCGCTGCGCCAGCATGCGGTAGACGGTGATCAGGTCCTGCACGCCGGAGACCTTGGCGGAGAGGATGATCTTGTCCTTGCCCAGCCCGATCTCCTCCGCCCGCACGGCGGAGAGCAGGGCCGACTGGACCATCGCCTCGCGCATGATCGCACGGGCGTCGAGCGGGCGCGGCTGAAGCGCATTCTCGTCCATCAGCGCGGTCAGCAGTTCCTGGTCGAGCGAGCCCCAGTTGGCGCCGATGCGGACAGCCTTGCCGTGCTTGATCGCGAGTTCGACGATCTGGCCGAACTGGCGGTCCTTCTTGTCCTTGAAGCCGACATTGCCGGGGTTGATGCGGTACTTCGCCAGGGCCTCGGCGCAGGCCGGATGCTCGGCCAGTAGCTTGTGGCCGATATAGTGGAAGTCGCCGATCAGCGGGACGTCGATGCCGACGCGGTCGAGCCGCTCGCGGATCTTCGGCACGGCGGCCGCAGCCTCGTCGCGGTCGACCGTGATCCGGACCAGTTCCGACCCCTGCCGGGCGAGTGCGGCGACCTGCGCCACCGTCCCGTCGATGTCGGCGGTGTCGGTGTTGGTCATCGACTGGACGACGATCGGCGCGCCGCCGCCGACCAGCACGTTGCCGACGCGCACGGGTACGGTCAGGTGCCGCGGCTGCGGCCCCGAATGCTCGGCGCCCAGGCAGGGAAGGGCCCGCTCGTTCATCGGCCGTGCTCCGTCTCGCGCGTTCCGCTCATGACTGCAGGTTCCGGCAATGCTCGCAGCGCCCGACGATCTCGACGACCTGATGGGAGGGCGCGAACTGACGCGACTGGGCGATGGCGGCGACGGCCTGCTTCATCGCGGGCGAGGAATCCTCGTCGACGCCGCCGCAGGCCTCGCAGATCAGGAAGGCGACGACGTCCCCGGCGCCATGGCCGTGAAGGCAGGCGACATAGGCGTTGCGCGAGGAGAGCCGGTGGACGAAGCCCTGCTCGACCAGGAAATCCAGTGCGCGATAGATCGAGATCGGCGCGAGACGGCGCCCGCCGGCGGGCGAGATCCGGTCGGCGAGATCATAGGCGCCGACGGGGCGGTGATCGGCATGGAGTGCCTGCAACGCCTTGGCGCGGATCGGGGTCAGGCGCAGGCCGCGCTCGCGGCACACCTGCTCGGCCCGGGCCAGGGCCTCCGCCGCATGGGCGCGATGATCATGGGCGTGCCGGCAGCCGCCCTCCTCGGGGGAGGCATGGGCATGGTCGCCATGGCTGTGGGCGTGCGGCTGCATCTTGGTCATGTTGCGTTGCGAAGGGTCATCGGGCAACGTGCGCGCGTTCCTGTGCGGGCGGTCACGCCTCGGCGGCGCTGCCCTGTCCGGCCCGAACCTAAGCATTTTCGAAGCGATTGTCAGGAGCCTTGACGCCGATGTTTCTCAAAGACCGCGCGGCCGCCATCACCGGTTCGACCTCGGGCATCGGCCTCGCCTATGCGAGGGCGCTCGCCAAGGAAGGGGCCCATCTCGTCATCAACGGCATCCTGCCGGCCGACGAGGCCGAAAAGCTGCGCTCCGGGCTGGCCAACGAGTTCGGGGTCAAGGTGCTGTTCTCGGCCGCCGACATGACCAAGCCCGAGGAGATCGCCGGCTTCATCGCCCAGGCGGAAGCCGAGTTCGGCGCGGTCGACATCCTCGTCAACAATGCCGGCATCCAGCATGTCGCGCCGGTCGACGAGTTCCCGCTGGCGAAATGGGACCAGATCATCGCGATCAACCTGTCCTCGGCCTTCCACACCACCCGCGCCGCGCTGCCGAAGATGAAGGCGAAGGGCTGGGGCCGCATCATCAACACCGCCTCGGCGCATGCCTTCGTCGCCTCGCCCTTCAAGAGCGCCTATGTCGCCGCCAAGCACGGCATCGCCGGCTTCACCAAGACGGTCGCGCTCGAGGTCGCGACCAAGGGCATCACGGTCAACGCGATCGCACCGGGCTATGTCTGGACGCCTCTGGTCGAGAAGCAGATTCCCGACACGATGAAGGCCCGCGGGCTGACCAAGGAGCAGGTCATCAACGACGTGCTGCTGACGGCGCAGCCGACGAAGGAGTTCGTCACCGTCGAGCAGGTCGCGGCGCTCGCCGTCTTCCTCTGCACCGATGCGGCCAAGTCCATCACCGGCACGACGCTGCCGATGGATGGCGGCTGGACCGCCGCGTGACCGGCCGCAAGAAGGCCGATTCTCCCGTTCTCGGGCTCGCCGGCCCGAAGGCGCAGAAATCGATCTCGCTCGCCTTGCAGGGCGGGGGCGCGCATGGCGCCTTCACCTGGGGCGTGCTCGACGCGATCCTGGAAGATGGGCGGCTCGCCATCGAGGCGCTGTCGGGGACGAGCGCGGGGGCGATGAACGCGGTCGTGCTGGCGGAAGGCTGGATCGAGGGCGGGCCAGAGGGCGCGCGCACGAAGCTCGAGGCGTTCTGGCGGGCGATCAGCGTCGACGGGAAGTATGGCGGCTCGGAGCGCTCGCTGATCGACACGATGCTGGGCGCCTGGGGCGGCTCCAACGGCGTGCCGCCGGGCATGATCTGGTTCGAGATGTTCTCGAAGGTGGCGAGCCCCTACGACATCAATCCGCTCAACATCAATCCGCTGCGCGGCGTGATCGCGGACCTGATCGATTTCGACAAGGTCCGCGCCTGCACGCAGGTGAAGCTGTTCATCGCCGCCACCAATGTGCGCAGCGGCAAGATCAAGCTGTTCAACGGGCCGGAGCTGACGGCCGACCATCTGATGGCGTCTGCCTGCCTGCCGATGGTGTTCCAGGCGGTCGAGATCGGCAAGGAGGCCTATTGGGACGGCGGCTATATGGGCAACCCGGCGCTGTTCCCGCTGTTCTACGAGGCGGCCGGCGACGACATCCTGCTGGTGCAGATCAATCCGCTGCTGCGCAAGGAGCTGCCGACCAAGGCACGCGACATCCAGGACCGGCTGAACGAGATCACCTTTAACGCCTCGCTGCTGCGCGAACTGCGCGCGATCGACTTCGTCAACCGACTGGTCGATGGCGGCAAGCTCGACAAGAACGAGTACAAGCGCGTGCTGATGCACCGTATCGACGGTGGCCCGCCGCTGGCGGAGATGACCTCCTCCTCGCGGCTGAACGCGGACTGGGATTTCCTGCTGCGCCTGCGCGACATCGGCCGGGCGGCGGCCAGGCGCTGGCTGAAGCGCAATTACGAGGCGATCGGCACCGTCGGGACGCTCGACCTGAAGGCGGCGTTCTCGTAGCGGCTGCCGGTCCGCTACAGGGACAGCCTTCGTACGCTCTTCACGTGGACGACCGCCAGAATCCGGACTCCCGATGCCGCCTCTTCATAGAGGATGACGTGCGAGCGATGTTCGTGACGGCGAACGCCCGGCGCGATCGCCTCTGCCTTACGGCCCATGCGAGGTTGGTTCGCCAGAAGCCGAAAGACATGGCCGAATTCGGCTAGGTAAGCCTCGACCTGCCGTTCGCCGAACCGCTCCAGGCCGAACAGGGCGAGGTCGTAAAGATCGGCTTCGGCGCGCTTGGTCAGCGCAAACTCAGCCATGGCGGCCGGCCTTGCCCCCCGCCGCGCGTTTCGCCTGCGCCAGAATGTCCGGCAGGGTCTTGTCGCTGGTGCCGCTGGCGCGCGATTCCGCGACGATGCGCTGGAGATCGGCCAGGGTCAGCTCGGGGTGGGCGCGTCGCTCGCGATCGCGCCTGACGAGGTCGCGGACATAGTCGCTGGTGCTGGCGTATTCGCCCTGCTTGATCTGGGCCTCGATCCATTCCTTCATCGGATCGGGCAATGAAATCGTCATTGTCGCCATGGCGCACCTCCTTATGCTAGGGTAATCGGGATAAGATCATTTCACAAATAATCTTATTCTACCGTCTCGCGGCGCGGCCCCGGAGGGCGTTTCCCGGCGGTAAAGGCATCCATCTCAGAGGCGCAACCCGCATGTCCCAGCTCATCGTCACCGCCGGCCCCTTCACCTTCGAAGCCAAGCTCGAACTCGAGAACGCGCCCAAGACCTGCGCCGCCTTCCTCCGGCACATGCCGTTCACCAGCAAGATCGTGCATGTGCGCTGGAGCGGTGAGGGCGTCTGGATGCCGCTCGGCGATCTCGATTTCGGCGTCGGCTACGAGAACCACACCAGCTATCCGGCGCCGGGCCAGATCATCCTCTATCCGGGCGGCATCAGCGAGACCGAGATCCTGCTCGCCTATGGCGGCGTGCATTTCGCCAGCAAGATGGGCCAACTCGCCGGCAACCACTTCATCACCCTGACCTCGGGGCTGGAGAACCTCTACACGCTCGGCCGCAAGACGCTCTGGGAGGGCGCGCAGGACATCCGGTTCGAGATGGTCTGAGGTCAGCCTGGGCACCGGTCGCAACGGACCCCGTCATCCTGGACCAGCCGCGGAGCGGCGCAGGTCGGGATCCATCATAGGGCCCTGTCTCGCTCTATGATGGATCCCGGGACGGCCTGCGGCCGCCCAGGATGACGGTCTTGGTTCCGCATCCGACGATCCTTCGCGTCACGCCGCCGGCTGCGGCTCCCCCTCCGACGGCGGCGTTTCCGGGGCCCCGCACAGCGCCAGCATGGCGCGGGCGATTTCGGCCTCGCCCATGATCGTCAGCGTGGCCCCGCAGCGGGTCAGATGCGCGACCTCGGCGTCCGAATGGGCGCGGGCGACGATCGGCAGGGCCGGATTGTCGCGCCTGGCCTGCTCGCAGACCTGACCCGCCTCGAAGCTCTGTGGAATGGCGACGAAGAGGCGCCGCGCCCGGTCGAGACCGGCGGCCGCCAGTACCGCCGGATCGGCGGCGTTGCCGAGCAGCAGCTCGGCGCCGTCGCGGCGTGCGGTGGCGACGGCATCGCTTTTTTCCTCGATCACCAGCAGTTTCTCGCCGCGCGCCTTCAGCCCGGCGCCGAGCAGCGCACCGACGCGGCCATAACCCACGACGACCATGTGGTCGGAAAGCGTGGTGGGGGTGATGTCGAGATCGGGTGTCGGCTCCGCAGCCGGTTCGGGTGCGGCGACGTCTCCGGCCGCAGCCGGCTTCGCCGCAGGCTTGGCCTTGCTCGCGGCCTCGCCGGCGAAACGGTCGACCAGCGCGAACAGGACGGGGTTCAGCAGGATCGAGAGGATCGCGCCGGCCAGGATGAGGTCGCGCCCCTGCGGCGGCAGCAGCGCGAGCGAGACACCGAGCCCGGCGAGGATGAAGGAGAACTCGCCGATCTGCGCCAGCGAGGCCGAGATCGTCAGGGCCACGCCGTTCGACTTGCCGAAGGCGCGCACGATCAGCCAGGCGGCGAGCGACTTGCCGACGAGGATGATCGCCAGCGTCGCCAGCAGCGGGCCGGGCGCCCGCAGCAGGATCGCGGGGTCGAACAGCATGCCGACGGAGACGAAGAAGAGCACCGCGAAGGCATCGCGGAGCGGCAGCGACTCTTCCGCCGCGCGCTGGCTGAGCGGCGATTCGCTCAGGATCATGCCGGCGAAGAAGGCGCCGAGCGCGAAGGAGACGCCGAACAGGCTGGCGGCGATGAAGGCGACACCGAGCGCCACCGCCAGCACGGCGAGGCGGAACAGCTCGCGCGAGCCGGTATGGGCGACCCAGTGCAGGATCCAGGGAATGACGCGCCGGCCGACGACGAGCATGAAGGCGATGAAGGCGACGACTTTCATCAGGGTGAAGCCGAGGACGCCCCAGAGGCCGAGATCGAACTGGCTCGACAGCGGGGAGGGGATGCCGGGCTGGGCGCCGCGCACGGCGTCCGCGATGGCGGGGATCATGACCAGCGCCAGCACCATGGCGAGGTCTTCCACGATCAGCCAGCCGACGGCGATCTTGCCCTTCTCGCTCTGGACGAGGCGGCGCTCCTGCAGGGCCCGCAGCAGCACGACCGTGCTCGCCACGGAGAGTGCCAGGCCGAAGACGACGCCCGCGACCCAGCCCCAGCCCATCAGCAGGCCAAGCCCCATGCCGAGCAGCGTCGCGGTGCCGATCTGGACGATGGCGCCGGGCACGGCGATCGCCTTCACGGAGAGCAGGTCCTTCAGCGAGAAATGCAGGCCGACGCCGAACATCAGCAGGATGACGCCGATTTCGGCGAGCTCGTTGGCGAGGTTCTGGTCGGCGACAAAGCCCGGCGTGAAAGGGCCGACCGCGACGCCGGCGACGAGATAGCCGACCAGAGGCGAGATGCGCAGCTTCTGCGCGAGCGCGCCGAAGACGAAAGCCAGGCCGAGGCCCGCAACGAGAATGGCGATCAGCGGGCCGTGATGCATGGGTCTCCCGGTCGGTCAGACGGCGAAAGGGGCGAAGCGGGGCGAGGGGTGACCATGCCGGCTGGCCCCCATGATTTCAACCGCGCAGACCCCCATCTCGGGAAACGGCGGGCGCGGCGGTCAGCCTCGTGCAGGTTTCGCGCCGGTCTTTCTCAGGCGCGCGGCTTCTCCAGCAGGATCTGGCCCTGCTTCTCGACGCCGATCTTCAGCTTCTCGGCGAACATGGCGAGCACCCAGGGCAGCATGACCTCGACGCGCACGAACGCCTGCTCGACATCGAGGCGGCCGCGCACAGTGTAGCCGAGGGCAGCGACGCCGAAATGCAGGCTGTCTCCCTCCCAGCGCTCCTCGACGAGCTGCATCTTCACCAGGCCGAGGCGGTCGCGGATGCGATCCAGGCCGTCGCGCAGGCGTGCCACGGCACCTTCACGGCCCAGATCGTGGGAGACGGTGATGCTGACGGGCTTGGCCATGCGGGTCTCTGTCTGGAGCGATCGGCTTTGGCCGGAGAATGGGCATGGCGGGCGGCGATTTCCAGACGCATCCCGGCACCGGGGTGCCGGATCCCGCCATGTGCGCCGGAAAAAGGCCGGCGCGCGCGATGCGGCCGGCCTCTCCTTCGTCCGTTCGCCCGGCCTCAGCCGCTGCGCTCTTTGAGGCGGCGCTGGCCGTTCGCCGTGACACGCCAGCGCGGACCGGTGGTCTCGACGAGGCCTCGGTCCTCGAGCAGGTGAAGCATCGAATCGTCGAAGACGAAGCGGGATGTCTCCTCGCCGATGCTTTCGAGGGCGATCCATTCGGGATCGGACAGCACGCCGGGGTGCCTGATCAGGAGGTGCTGAATTTCCATGAGCGTCTCCTTTCTTCGCAAGGAATGAAGCGCGCTTGTCGCAGTGAATCGCGGCCTCGTCATGGCCGCGGCTGCCGCGGGCCGACCCAAAGTGTTTCGAAGGGTCTCCGCTGCCGGCTGGCGCGAGAGCTTTCTCGATAGGCGGGGGAACTCTGTCGGAGATGGCCCGTTCTGTCCGCAACAGCTCACGACGCATGGCGGGCGACGGCGTCCGCACCGTGCCCTGTGCCCAACCGCATGATGGAGATTTCGCCATGGCGACCATGAACAGCTTTCCGCCGGACGTTCCCAAGGACATCGACGAGGCTCGCGAAGACGTCGAGGGCGCTGCCGGCATCGTCCGTGCCAAGGCCGCCGATCTCGCCGACAAGGCGACCGAGACCGTTCGCGACGGCTACTACCGCGCCAAGGACGCTCTGACGGACGCGGACCCGATGGAGATGGCCCGCGAGGGCGGCGAGGCGGTTCGCGATGCGGTGGAGCGTCACCCGCTCGCGGCCTTCGGTCTCGGCGCGCTCAGCGTCGGCCTGATCGCCTGGGCGGCGATGCGGGGCCAGTCGACGTCGCGCTACGAGCGCTATCAGCCCGATTACGGCCGCTGGAGCCGGATGCTGCAGGGCTATGGCAGCGAGGCCGCCGACACCGGTGAGGGGCTGCTGAAGAGCGGCGAAAAGTGGCTGCGCAGCCATAGTGGCTCCGCTCGCGAACAGGCACGCGACTATGCCTCCCAGGCGCGCGACTATGCCGATTACGGCAGTCGCGTGATCGCCCATCGCGCCGAGCGCGAGCCGATCGCGGCGATGATCGGCGTCGGCATCGCCGTCTATGTCATCGGCTCGCTGATCGCTTCGGCCAGCGCGAGCGACAGCGCGCCGGCGCGCCGACGTACCGCCAAGCGCTGAGCGGCTCGTCCGGCTCAGACCAACAAGAAGCCCTGCCGCATCGCTGCGGCAGGGCTTTTTTCGTCGGCTAACCCTACGCGCTCCCGAACCGGGAGGCGCCGAGGCTCACCACCAGTAGCCGGGGCCGCCGTAGTAATAGCCGCGACGGTAATAGCCGCGATTGGCCGAAGCCGCGATCGCACCGCCGACGACGCCAGCCGCGACGCCGGCCGCAACCGCGCTGCCGGCTTCGTTCGAGGCGCGACGGTTCTCCACGTAATTGGCGGAGCGGCACTGCTGATAGGCGCGGGTGCCGGGGCGGAAGCCCTGCGATTCGCAGGTGATCTCGGCGTCGGCAAGCGATTCCTGCGCCGTCTGGCAGCCGGCGAGCAAGGTCGCCATAGCTCCGACAATCAAAATGGTACGCATTTCTTGTCCCTTTTTGCAGCCTCCCAAAGGCTCACCGGACTAAAATGCAGGACCTCTGGAAGGTCAAGACAAACAGCGACACATCCGGCAACACTTCGGCCGCGCGCCGCGGTGGCGCCTCGTAATCCCGGCCGAAGGCGATGGGCGGCTCAGCCGGCCTTGCGTGCCGGCTTCTCGACCGGCTTGCCCGAACGCGTCAGGCTCGCGATCTCGAGCGGCGGCATGCCGGACTTCTCGGCGATGATCCGATCCTGCTCCATGATGGCGTCGCGGGCGGGCTCGTCGCCGTCGAGCCCGCCGAGCAGTTCCGTGGGCACCCGACGGTTGGAGCGGCGCGAGCCATCGACATAAACGACGTCGAACATCACGAACTCGGCCTCGAGCGGCTTCGATTTCTTCCGGGCCATGGCAGGCTCCTCTCAAGCGATGGTCATGTCGGCGCCGCGGGGCGATGGCGCGCCACACCTTGCGAGGACGCGCAAGGCCAGTGCGGGGACGGGGCCGAAGGGTGATGCGGGGACGCCTAGCCCAAGAGGCGATGCCTTGCAATGCGCCGGGACGTGCCGAATCCGCAGGCACCCCCGCAGGATACGGGCTTGCGGCGGTCCCGGCGGCGGCCTTAGCTCATGACGTTCCCGGCTGTCCGATGACGGAACCGGGGCGCGAACCCGCCTGTCCTGTTCCGCCTTCGGCGGAGCCTGTCCCGCTGCGTGAGGCCCACCGTGAGAACCCTGATCTTCGGCGGCGCCGGCTTCGTCGGTCTCAACATCGCGGAGGCGATGCTGCGGGCCGGGCACGAGGTCGCCGCCTTCGACCGCTCGCCGATTCCGGCGGCGGCCGTTGACGCCTTCGCCGGCCTGCCGGGTCGCTTCGCGGCGCTCGCGGGCGATGTCACCGACGAGGCCGCCGTGGCTTCGGCGATGTCGGCGGGGACGGATCTCGTCGTCATGGGTGCGGCGATCACGGCCGGGCGCGAGCGCGACGCGAGCGACCCGGCGACGACGCTGAAGGTCAATCTTCTCGCGCAGGTGCCGATCCTCGCGGCGGCGCGGGCGGTCGGGGTGCGCCGGGTGGTCAATCTGAGCTCGGCGGCCGCCTATGGGTCGGCCGGCGAGCGCCTGCCCGAGCTCGACGAGGCGACGCCGGGCGACCCGGTCGGGCTCTATGCCATCACCAAATGGGCGAGCGAGCGCGTCGGCGCGCGGCTCGGCGATCTCTGGGGGCTCGACGTCGTCAGCCTGCGGCTGAGCGGCGTCTTCGGCCCCTGGGAGCATGCGACAGGCGTGCGCGACACGCTGAGCCCGCATTGTCAGGTCCTGGCGGCGGCGGTGGCGGGCGAGCCGGCGATCCTGCCGCGGCCGGGCCTGCGCGACTGGATCTACGCGCCCGATGTGGCGGACGCCGTGCTGGCAGTGGCGGCGGCCGAGAAGCTGGGCCACGGCGTCTACAATGTCTCGACGGGCAAGCGCTTCACCCTGCTCGACTGGGGCCGGCGGCTGGCGCAGGCCTTCCCCGGTTTCGTCTGCCGGCAGGCGGAGCGGGGCGAGGCGGCGACCATCGATTTCCACGGCCCCTCCGACCGTGCGCCGATGGCCGTGGCCCGGATCGCACATGACCTCGGCTGGGCGGCGAAGACGGAGGGGCTGGATTCGGCCGACCGGCTCGCCGCCTGGTGGCAGACCTACGGACGGACCATGGAGACGGGACGATGAAACTCGCCGGCAAGACGGCACTGGTGACCGGCGCGGGCTCGGGCATCGGCCAGGCGATCGCCCTTCTGTTCGCCACCGAGGGTGCGCAACTCGCACTGGTCGACCGCGACGAGGCCGGGCTCGCCGAGACGCAGGGGCAGATCGCGGCGGCGGGTGGCGCGGCGATCATCCAAGGTGGTGATGTCGGCGAAGTCGGCTTCGCGGAGACGGCCGTCGCGGCCTGCGCCGCGCGCTTCGGCGGCCTCGACGTGCTGGTGACGGCGGCGGGCTTCTCCTGCGGCGGCACGGTGACGACGACGGCGCCGGAGGATTGGGATGCCGTGTTCCGCGCCAATGTCGGCGGCACCTTCCTGTTTGCCCGAGCCGCGATCCCGCTGATGCAGGCGCGCGGCGGCGGCGCGATCGTCACCTTCGCCTCGCAGCTCGCGCTGGCCGGCGGGCGCGGCAACAGCGCCTATATCGCGGCCAAGGGCGCGATCCTCTCGCTGACGCGGACGATGGCGCTGGATTATGCGGCGGACGGCATCCGCGTGAACGCGATCGCGCCGGGCGCCATCGACACGCCGATGCTGCGGCGCAGCTTCGCCCGCCATGCCGATCCGGAGCCGGTGCGCGAGGCCTCGCGCAGCCGCCATGCGATGAAGCGCTTCGGCCGGGCGGAGGAGGTCGCGCAGGCCGCCCTCTATCTCGCCAGCGATGCCTCATCCTTCAGCACGGGCACCACGATGGTCGTCGATGGCGGCTGGCTGGCGGCCTGATGCCGGCGATGGAGGGCGCGATGGACGGCATGAACGCTGCATCGAGGGACGCCATGAAACATGACGGTCTCTCCCTGCTCGAAAGCCGCGTCGCGGCCGATCTCGCCCGCACCGCCCATCCCCGTGCGCCCTGGCTGAAGCCCGTGACCGGCCCGGACGGCCAGCCGGCCCATGACGTGATCATCGTCGGCGGCGGCCAGTCCGGCCTCGCCACGGCCTTCGGGCTCTTGCGCTCGCGCGTCGACAACATCCTGGTGCTGGACAAGGCCCCGGCCGGGCAGGAGGGGCCCTGGCGGACCTATGCGCGCATGCACACGCTGCGCAGCCCGAAGGATTTCACCGGCCCCGACCTCGACATGCCCTGCCTGACCTACCAGTCCTGGCACGAGGCGAAGTTCGGCGCCGACAGCTGGGACGAGCTTGCCCTGATCCCGAAGGGGCACTGGGCGGATTATCTCGACTGGTTCCGCCATGTCACCGGCCTGCCGGTGCGCAACGAGGCCGAGGTCGTCGACATCGCGCCGGCCGAGGGGCTGCTGGCGGTGACCGTGCGCAGCCGGGGCGTCGAGAGCCGGCTCTATGCGCGCAAGGTCGTGCTCGCCACCGGCCAGGAGAGCATGGGCGACTGGAGCCTGCCGGCGCCGATCGCGGCGCTGCCGGCGCAGCGCCGGGCGCATTGCGCTGAAACCATCGACTTTACGGCGCTGGCGGGAAAGCGCGTCGCGGTGATCGGCGCCGGGGCCTCGGCCTTCGACAACGCCGCGACCGCGCTCGAAGCCGGGGCCGCGGCGGTGCATCTGCTCTGCCGGCGCAAGGAGATCCAGGTGGTGCAGCCCTATCGCTGGCTGACCTTCCGGGGCTTCCTGCGCCATCTCGGCGATCTCGACGACGCCTGGCGCTGGCGCTTCATGAGCGCGGTGCTGGGTCTGCGCGAAGGCTTCCCGCAGGCGACCTATGACCGTTGCGCCGACCACGCGGCCTTCCGGCTGCATCTGGGATCGCCTGTCGTCAGCGCCATCGACGCTCCGGGCGGGGTCGAGCTGGCGACGCGGTGCGGCTCCGTCACGGTGGATTTCGTGATCTGCGCGTCGGGCATCGAGATCGACCCCTCCACGCGGCCGGAGCTCGCGCGCTTCGCCGGCAACATCGCCTCCTGGGGCGACCGCTACACGCCGCCGCCGGCCGAGCGCGACGAGCGGCTGGCGCGCTTTCCCTATCTCGGCGACGATTATGCACTGAGCGAGCGCGTGCCTGGCGCGACTCCCTGGATCGCCGACATCCACCTGTTCAGCATCGCCTCGACGATGAGCTTCGGCGCCTCCGGCTCCTCGATCAACGCGATGACCACCGCCGTGCCGAAGCTGGTCTCGGGCCTGACGCGCGGGCTGTTCCGGGCCGACATCGAGACGCTCTGGCAGGAGTTCCAGGCCTACGACGTGCCGCAGGCGGTGCTGCGCTCCCCGGCGCGGGGTGGGTGAGACGGGCCTGCATGGCACCGGGCTTGCATCCTGTTCCGTTCGGAACCAACCTGTCGACCGAACCACAAAAAAGAGGGGATCATCATGAGCATGCTGCGGACCACCTGCCTCGCGGCGGCACTGTTGACGTCGACGGCGCTACCGGCTCTGGCGCAGACGCGCGCCGAGACGCTGCGCCACGTCACCGGCGCCGCGATCAACACGCTCGACCCCAACATTCCGGGCTCGACGCGCGAGGCCTTCGGCCTCTCGCTCCTGACCTATGACCGCCTGCTCTCCTTCGGGAAGAAGCAGCTCGACGGCAAGTGGGTCTTCGACCTCGACACCTTCAAGCCGGAACTCGCCGAGAGCTACACGGTCAGCCCGGACGGGCTGAAGATCACCTTCAAGCTGCGCAAGGACGCCAAGTTCCACGACGGGACGCCGGTGACGGCCGATGACGTGAAATGGTCGCTCGACCGCGCGGTGACCGCCAATGTGCTCGGCAAGGGGCAGCTCCTGACGGGCTCGCTGACCAGCCCTGACCAGTTCAAGGTCGTCGACGCCCACACCTTCGAAGTCACGCTGCCCAAGCCCGACAAGCTGGCGCTGGCCAACCTCGCCGTGGTCTATCCGGTGATCTTCAACTCCAAGCTCGCCAAGTCGAAGGCGACAGCCGAAGACCCCTGGGCGCTGGCCTGGCTGAAGGAGAACACCGCCGGCTCGGGCGCCTACATCATCGAGAGCTTCAAGCCGGGCGAGACCACGATCCTGCGCCGCAACCCGGACTGGAACCGCGGCTCGGCCGACAAGCCCGCCGCCTTCAAGCGCATCATCACCCAGACCATCCCCGAGGCGGCGACCCGCGCCAACCTGGTCGAGAAGGGCGATGCCGACATCGCCATCGACCTGCAGGCGACGGATGCCGCCGATCTCGAGAAGAAGGGCAAGCTGAAGGTCATCTCGACCCCGCAGTACAACGCCATCACCTTCGTCTCGTTCAACAACCAGATGCCGCCCTTCGACAAGCTCGAGGTGCGCAAGGCGATCGCCGCCGCGCTGCCCTATGAGGACATGTTCAAGGCGGCGCTGTTCGGCCGTGGCGCGCCGCTCTATGGCGCGACCTGGGCGGACGGCAAGGCGCCGACGGGCGCGACCTTCCCGATCCCGCAGCCGGTGAAGACCGACCTCGTCGAGGCCAAGAAGCTCCTGACCGCGGCGGGCTTCCCCGACGGATTCTCGACGACCTTCTCCTTCAATGTCGGCCAGGCCGGCACGGCCGAGCCGATGGCGGCGCTGCTCAAGGAATCGCTCGCCAAGATCGGCATCAAGGTCGAGATCCAGAAGCTGCCGGATGCGCAGATGTCGACGCTGATCAACGAGAAGAAGGTGCCGTTCTTCACCGAGGGCATCGTCGCCTGGCTGCCCTCGATGGATTACTTCTACCGCAACTTCTACATCGGCCCGATCCGCTGGAACTACTCCTCGATCAACGATCCGCAGATCACGGAATGGGCTCAGACAGCCCGTTTCGAGCCCGACATGGCCAAGTATGCGGCGCTGGGCAAGCAGCTCAACACACGGCATTTCGAGCTGATGCCGCAGATTCCGCTCTGGCAGCCCTCGCAGGACGCGGTGATGGCGCCCTCGATCGAGGGCTATGTCTACCAGTTCCACCGCCAGATCGACTTCCGGGATCTGAGCCGGAAGTGATGTTGGGCTGATCAGCTCGCAAACGCACACCGTCATCCTGGGGCTTCGCGCATGCGAAGTCCCGGGATCCATCATAAAGCACTGCGGTGTCCTATGATGGATCCCGGCCTGCGCCGCTTCGCGGCTTGTCCAGGATGACGGTGAGGAATTGATCAAGGGCGAGCGAGACAACGCATGTCGCAACTCTCCACCACCGCCAAACGGGCCGGCTGGCGCTTCGCCTCGTCGCTGCCGGCGCTGTTTGGCGTGCTGGTCTTCACCTTCCTGCTGATGCGGGTTCTGCCGGGCGATCCGGCGGTGTTCTTCGCCTCGGGCCCCACAGCGGGCAAGGAGGAGATCGAGATGATCCGCAAGCAGATGGGCCTCGACAAGCCGGTGCCCGAGCAACTGCTGCGCTATCTCGGCGATATCGGCTCGGGCAATCTCGGGCGCTCGCTCACGACCGGGCAGCCGGTGCTGGCGGATCTGCAATCTCGGCTGCCGGCCTCGCTGGAGCTGACCTTCTCGGCGCTGCTGATCGCACTTTTGACCGCGATCCCGCTCGGCGTCGCGGCGGCGCTGCGGCAGGGCTCCTGGATCGACCATGTCGTGCGCTTCATCTGCGCGCTTGGCGTCTGCGTGCCGACCTTCGTCTCCGGCCTGCTGCTGATCTATGCCTTTTACTACCTGCTCGGGCTCGCACCCGATCCGACGGGCCGCGTCGACATCTTCACCTCGCTGCCGCCGCGCTTGACCGGCTTCCTGCTGATCGATTTCGCACTCGCCGGCGACTGGGAGGGCTGGCGCGCGGCCGCGGCGCAGCTCGTGCTGCCGGCGATGACGATGGCGCTGTTCGTGGTGGCGCCGCTGGCGCGCATCACGCGGGCGGCGATGCTGGCCTCGCTCGGCAGCGACTTCGTCCGCACGGCGCGTTCGCTCGGCCTGCCGCCGGCCAAGGTCATCGTCACCTACGCGCTCAGGAACGCGCTTTTGCCGGTGCTGACGATCGCCGGCATCGTCTTCTCGACGATGCTGGGCGCGAACGTCCTGGTCGAGAAGGTGTTCTCCTGGCCCGGCGTCGCTTCCTACGCGCTCGATGCGCTGCTCTCGTCTGACTACGCCCCTGTGCAGGGCTTCGTGCTGCTGATGGCCTCGATCTTCGTCGTGGTGAACCTGACCGTGGACGTGCTCTACGGCATCGCCGATCCCCGGGTGTCGGTGGAATGATCACCTGCGCTCACAATTGTCATTCCGGGGCATCGCGCAGCGATGAACCCGGAACCCACGACCGGGTGAGGCTGTCGCGTCATTGCGAGCGCAGCGAAGCAATCCAGACAAGTGCCGACCTCTGCCGCTCCTGGATTGCTTCGTCGCTGGCGCTCCTCGCAATGACGGTGGGCATGGGCTCGCCCGGTCGTGGGTTCCGGGTTCGCGCCTTTGGCGCGCCCCGGAAAGACAGGGGGAGGGTGGCGCCATGACCTCCTCCACGCTGCGCCACACCGTCTGGATCCTGCGCGGCAACCCGGTCACGGCGGTCGCCGCCGCCGGCGCCTTCATCCTCTGCGTGCTCGCCGTGATCGGGCCCTGGATCGTGCCCTTCGACCCGATCGCGTCCGACGTCGCCAATGCGTTGCAGCCGCCGAGCGCGACATACTGGGCCGGGACCGACCAGCTCGGCCGCGACGTGTTCAGCCGGCTGATCGTCGCGGCGCGACTCGACCTCGCCATCGCGGCCTCGGCGGTGAGCCTCTCCTTCGTGCTCGGCGCGGTGGTCGGCGCGCTCTGCGGCTATACCGGCGGGCGGCTCGACCGCTATGTCGGGCGCTTCGTCGACGTGCTGATGGCCTTCCCGCTCTTCGTGCTGGCGATGGCGATGGTGGCCGCGCTCGGCAACCGGGTCGAGAACATCGTCATCGCCACCGCGATCATCAACCTGCCGTTCTACATCCGCTTCGCGCGGGCCGAGGTGAATGTCCGGCGCAATGCCGGCTGGGTCGAGGCGGCGCGCGCCAGCGGCGACAGCCATGTCTCGGTGGTGCTGCGCTTCCTGCTGCCGAACGTGCTGCCGGCGATGGCGGTGCAGGTCTCGCTCAATCTCGGCTGGGCGATCCTGAACGCGGCGGGGCTCTCCTTCATCGGGCTCGGCGTCTCCGCCCCGACGCCGGAATGGGGCATCATGGTCGCGGAGGGCGCGCGCTTCATCTCGACCGGCAAATGGTGGCTCGTCGCCTTTCCGGGGCTGGCGCTGATGCTGACCGTGCTGTGCTTCAACCTTCTCGGCGACGGCCTGCGCGACATCCTCGACCCGCGGATGCGGACTTAGATCATGCCGGCTTTTCTCGGAAACACGCCGTCATCCTGGACAAGCGGCGCAGCCGCGCAGCTCCGGGATCCATCGGAGGGCTCCGGCGCCCTTCGATGGATCCCGGGCCTTCGGCCCAGGATGACGGTGCGTTTCGATTGGCAGGCGTCAGAGTTTTGACCGTGAACGCTTCACCAGACGCCCCCCTCCTCGCCATCGAAGACCTCCACGTCACCTTCTCGACCCGGCGGGGGCTGGTCGAGGCCGTGCGCGGCGTTTCATTTTCGGTGGCGGCGGGCGAGACGCTCGGCGTCGTCGGCGAGAGCGGCTCAGGCAAATCGGTGACGGCGTTTGCGGTGACGCGGCTGCTCGATGCCTCCGGCCGGGTCAGCCAGGGCCGCATCCGTTTCGCCGGCGAGGACATCACCAAGGCTTCATCGAAGCAGCTGCGCCGCATCCATGGCGCCGCGATCTCGATGATCTTCCAGAACCCGCGCGGCGCGCTGAACCCGATCCGCACGGTCGGCCAGCAGATCGCCGACGCGATCATGGCGCATGAGCCGATCTCGGCGGGCGAGGGCCGGGCGCGGGCGCTCGAGCTGCTCAAGGCGGTGCTGATCCGCGAGCCCGAGAAGCGGCTCGACGCCTATCCGCACGAGCTCTCCGGCGGCATGTGCCAGCGCGTCATGATCGCCATGGCGATCGCCTGCGCACCCAAGCTCCTGATCGCCGACGAGCCGACGACGGGGCTCGACGTCACCACGCAGAAGACGGTGATGGACCTGCTCGCCAGGATCACCGCCGAGCGCGGCATGGCGATGATCCTGATCACGCACGACCTTGGGCTAGCCTCGCGCTACTGCCAGCGCGTCTGCGTGATGGAGCAGGGCAAGGTCGTCGAGGAGGCGCAGCCGCTGTCGCTGTTCAGCGCGCCGCAGCACCCCTACACCAAGCGCCTCGTCGCGGCCTCGCCGACCGCGACCTCGACGATCGCGGATCTGGCGCCCGAGGCGCTTTCGCCGTCAACCGTCGCCCACAGCCCTCATCCTGAGGAGGCCGCGCCAGCGGCCGTCTCGAAGGATGGTTCAGTGGTCTCGGAACCTCCTGGTTCATCCTTCGAGACGAAGCCTGCGGCTTCTCCTCAGGATGAGGGCTCGGGGAAAAAGCCCGCCCCCGGCACGCCGCTGCTGCTGGAAGTCCAGAACCTGGTGAAGCGCTACGACCGCGGCGTGGTTGCGGTGAACGACGTCTCCTTTGCGATCCGGGCCGGCGAGAGCCTCGGCCTCGTCGGCGAATCCGGCTCGGGCAAGAGCACGATCTCGCGGCTCGTCTGCCGGCTGATCGACGCCAGCGAGGGCGAGATCCTGTTCGACGGGCAGGCGATCGGCACGCTGCCGGCGCGCGACTTCCACCGCTCGCCGCTGCGCAAGGACATCCAGATCGTCTTCCAGGACCCGACCGACAGCCTCAACCCGCGGTTCAACGCCTTCGACTGCATCGCCCATCCGCTGCGGCGCCTGCTGAACATGAAGGACGGGGCCGCGCTCACCGCCCGCGTCAGCGAATGTGCCGAGCGCGCCGGGCTGCCGAGCGAATTGCTGGAGCGCTTCCCGCACCAGCTCTCTGGCGGGCAGAAGGCACGGGTCGGCATCGCGCGCGCCATCGCCTGCCGGCCGCGGCTCCTGATCCTCGACGAGCCGACGGCGGCGCTCGACGTGTCCGTCCAGGCGGTGATCCTGCAACTGCTCGACCGCTTGAGGCGCGAGGACGATCTGGCGCTGCTCTTCGTCAGCCACGATCTCAACGTCGTCCGGATGATGTGCGAGCGCACCGTGGTGATGCAGAACGGCGCCATCGTCGAGCAGGGCGAGAGCCTGGCGCTGTTTGCCGCGCCGCAGACGGAGTATGCGCGCACGCTGCTGGAGGCGGTCTTACATCTCGGCGGGCCGACCGTGCGCTGAGGCGCCGGCGATCCGGCCTTGAATTTGTGGCAAAGCGGCGGATCATGGCGCCCGATGTTTCGCCACCGCCCAAGGACAGCCTTCATGCTCCGTCTCCCGCTGCTGCCTGCTCTGGCGCTGCCCCTCCTGCTCGGCGCCTGCGCGATCCCGACCGCGCGCTCGAACGTCGTCGTGCTGACGGACAACAAGAGCGTGGTCGAGCCCTGCACGAAGCTCGGCGAGATCGACGGCGCTTCTGAGCTGCACGCCGTGCTGATCCTCGACAAGGCGCGCGACGCGGCGCTGGCGCGGCTCAAGACGCGCGCCGCCGACATGGGCGGGACCCATGTCCTCAGCAGCGTCGCCGACATCAAGTGGAAGGGGCCGTCCACGGCCGGGACGGTTTATAAGTGCGGGGCGTGAGGGGGCGTCACGGACTGCCTGGCCTCAGGCCGTCATCCTGGACCAGCGGCGCAGCCGCGCAGGCCGGGATCCATCATAGGGCACCGGCGTGCCCTTCGATGGATCCCGGTCGGCCGTATCGGCCGCCCAGGATGACGCGTCACCCTGTTGGGCTCACAGCTTCGTCAGCCACTCGTGCTCGGCGGCGTTGTGGAACTTCCAGGTCCGCTTCGGGCCGGCCATGACGTTGAGATAATAGAGGTCGTAGCCGTGGCAGGTGGCGCAGGGGTGGTAGCCCCTGGGCACCAGAACGACGTCGCCATCCTCGATCGCCATGGCTTCGTCCAGGCTGCGGTCGTCGGTGTAGACGCGCTGGAAGCCGAAGCCCTGCGGCGGGTTCAGCCGGTGGTAGTAGGTCTCTTCCAGATAGCTTTCGTGCGGCAGGTCGTCCTGGTCGTGCTTGTGGGGCGGGTAGCTCGAGGTGTTGCCGGCGGGCGTGATGACCTCGACGACGAGCAGCGAGTCCGCCGGCTCGCCCTCGGGGAGGATGTTGGTGACGTGGCGGGTGTTGGAGCCCTTGCCACGGACCTCCTGGCCGAGATCATCGGGCGCGATCACCCGCACCGGCAGGCCGCCGTTCAGGCCGGGCGCGGTGCAGACCGCCAGTTCCAAATCGGTGGTCGCCGTCACCGACCAGTCCGACCCCTGCGGAACATAGACCGACCAGGGCTTGCCCTCGAAGGCCGACATGCGCTGGCCTAGGGTGCCGAGCTCCTGCCCGCCGGCCGTAACCTCGCCCTTGCCCGTGACGAAGACGAGGCAGGCCTCGCGATCCCCCGTCGCCGCTGACACGCTCTCGCCGGCTTTGAGCCGGTGAAGCTCGAAGCCGACATAGGTCCAGCCGGCGCTCTCGGGCGTGACGCGGGTGACGCGGCCGTGGCTGCCGGAGGGGCGGATCTTGAGGTGGGACATGGGGGTGCTCCTTTGTCGTACTCAGCCCTCATCCTGAGGAGCGATCGAAGATCGCGTCTCGAAGGATGCTCCAGAAGGTTCCTGGGCCTCCTGAACCATCCTTCGAGACGCCGCTTTCGCGGCTCCTCAGGATGAGGGCTTTGAAGGGTGTCAGCCCAACCCAGCTTCCTTGATGAAGCGGCTGAGATTGGCGTGCCCGAGCTTGGCGTAGGTCGCGGGCTCCGCCTTCTTCGGGTCCTGCTCGGCCTCGACGACGATCCAGCCGGAATAGCCCTGCAGTTCCTTCAGCACGCGGACATAGTCGATCAGCCCGTCGCCCGGCACGGTGTAGACGCCGGCGAGCACCGACTGCAGGAAGGACCAGTCCTCCTTGTTGGACTGCCACATCACGGCGTCGCGGATGTCCTTGCAGTGGACGTGGTGGATGCGGGGCTTCCAGTGCCTTGCGATGCGGGCGGGATCGCCGCCGCCCCAGGTGGCGTGGCCGGTGTCGAGCAGGAGCCCGACGGCGTCGCCCGTCACCGCCATGAAGCGGTCGATCTCGGATTCGGTCTGCACCACCGTGCCCATGTGGTGGTGATAGACGAGCTGGAGGCCGTATTCGGCTTTCAGGCCCTCGGCGAAGTTGGTGTAGCGCGCGCCGAACTGCGCCCAGTCGTCCTTCGCCAGCACCGGGCGGGCCGACAGCGGCTTGGCCATGTCGGAATGGATCGCGTTCGAGGTCTCGGCGGCGATCAGAACGTTGCAGCCCATGTCGCGCAGCAGGGTGGCGTGAGCCTTCACGGCCTCCATCTCGGCGGCGACGTCGCGGATCAAAAGCTCGGTCGAGTACCAGCCGGAGACGAGTGCATGGCCATGCGCATCGAGGATCGGCTTCAGTGCCGCGGCGCTGCGCGGGAACTTGTTGCCGAGCTCCATGCCGGTGAAGCCGGCCGTGCGGGCCTCGCTCAGGCAGGTCTCGAGCGGAATGTCGCCGCCGATCTCCAGCATATCGTCATTCGACCAGCCGATGGGGTTTGCGCCGATGCGGATCATGTGTGGGGGTCCTCGAGGGTCTTCAGGCTCAGGGTGATGGGATCGGGCGCGGGGAACCCTCTCCCGTAGGGAGAGGGCAGGGTGAGGGGTCGGCCGCCGGACGTCTTATTCGTGCCCTCACCGCCGGCTGCGGTGAGGGGGTGCGAACGGGTCCGGGGGCCATCACCTCACCCCTGCCCCTCTCCTTACAGGAGAGGGGTTCCCCGCGCTTAATCCCCGATCGTCTGCGCCTTGCGGCGCTCGTCATAGCTCGCCCGCGCGGCGCGGACTTCGGCGCGCTCGCTGACCTCCGGCACCGCGACATCCCACCAGGCGCCGCCCGCGCCGGTCGAGACCAGCGGGTCGGTGTCGATGACGACGACCGTGGTGCGGGTGTTCGCCTTTGCCTGGGCGAGCGCGGTTTCCAGCTCCGCGATCGAGGCGGCCTTCAGCGCGATCGCGCCGAGGCTTCCGGCATGGGCGACGAAGTCGATCTCGGGCAGGGTCTCGTGCCGGGTGTCCTTGAGCAGGTTGTTGAAGGAGGCGCTGCCGGTGGCGTTCTGGAGGCGGTTGATGCAGCCGAAGCCGCGATTGTCGAGCAGCACGATGGTGAGCTTGAGACCGAGCATCACCGAGGTCGCGATCTCGGAGTTCATCATCAGATAGGAGCCGTCGCCGACCATGACGACGACCTCGCGCTCGGGCCGCGCCATCTTGGCGCCGAGCCCGCCGGCGATCTCGTAGCCCATGCAGGAGAAGCCGTATTCGGCGTGGTAGGAGCCGGGCGAGCCCGCCTGCCAGAGCTTGTGCAACTCGCCGGGCAGCCCGCCTGCCGCATGCAGCAGGATGACCTCCGCGCCGAGGCTGCGCTGGACGGCGCCGATGACCTGGGCGTCCGAGGGCAGCGCCGCATTGGTCGCGGCGGTGACCGCCGCAGCCTCCTGGCGCCAGGCGGCCTTGCCGGCCTTGGCGTCGGTGGTCCAGCTGGCGGGTGCCTGCCAGCCGCCAACGGCCTCGCGCAGTTCGGCCAGGCCCTCGCGGGCGTCCGCCACCAGCGGCAAGGCGCGGTGCTTGCCGGCGTCGAAAGCCTGGACGTTGAGGCCGATCACGCTCTTGCCCGCGGCGAAGAGGGCCCAGGAGCCGGTGGTGAAATCCTGCAGGCGCGTGCCCACCGCGAGGATGAGGTCGGCCTCCGCGGCGAGGCGGTTGGCGGCGCCCGTGCCGGTGACGCCGATGGCCGCCATGTTCAGCGGCGCGTCATCGGGCAGGGCCGACTTGCCCCCTTGCGTCTCGCAGACGGGGATGCCGGTCTGCGTCGCAAAGCGGGCGAGTTCGTCGCTGGCGCCGGAATAGAGCACGCCGCCGCCGGCCACGATCAGCGGCTTCTTCGCGGCCTTGAGCGCGGCCGCGGCCGCAGCCAGCTCGCCGCGGTCGGGCCGCGGGCGGCGCGGCGTCCAGAGCCGCTCCTCGAAGAAGCTCTCCGGATAGTCGTAAGCCTCCGCCTGCACGTCCTGACAGAGCGCGAGCGTCACCGGGCCGCATTCGGCCGGGTCGGTCAGCACCTGCATGGCGCGCTGGAGCGCCGGGACGATCTGCTCGGGCCGGGTGATGCGGTCGAAATAGCGCGAGACCGGCTTGAAGCAGTCATTGGCCGAGACCGTGCCGTCGCTGAAATGCTCGACCTGCTGGAGGACGGGATCGGGAATGCGGTTGGCGAAGACGTCGCCGGGCAGCAGCAGCACCGGCAGGCGGTTGACATGGGCGAGCGCGGCGGCGGTGACGAGGTTGGTCGCGCCGGGGCCGATCGAGGTCGTCGCCGCCATGAAGCGGCGGCGCATGTTCGCCTTGGCATAGGCGATGGCCGCATGGGCCATGGCCTGCTCGTTATGGGCGCGGAAGGTCGGCAGGCGCTCGCGCTCCTGCCAGAGCGCCTCGCCGAGGCCTGCGACATTGCCATGGCCGAAGATTGCCCAGACGCCGCCGAAGATGGGCAGGCGCTCTCCGTCGATCTCGGTCATCTGGCGGCTGAGATAGCGCGTCAGCGCCTGGGCCATGGTGAGGCGGATGGTGGCGGTCATGTCGGGTTTCGACCCTCGATCACAAGTAGCGATGTCATTCCGGGGCTTCGCGGAGCGAAGAACCCGGAACCCACGACCGGGCGAGCCGGTCGCAACCGGGTTTGAGATGTCTCACCTGGTCGTGGGTTCTGGGTTCGCGCCTGCGGCGCGCCCCGGAATGACAGAGGTGGCTCCCGGCCGAACACCGCCTACGCCGCCTTGCGGTCGCGGGTGGCGAGCCAGAGTTCGGTCAGCGCGCCGAAGCGGCGGGCCATGTCGGCGATGGCGGCCTCGTCGTCCATGCGGCCGGCGAGCCAGGCTTCGGCGGCGGTCATGAAGATGGTGCGGCCGACGGCGAAGCCCTTGACGATGGGGGTGGCGGCCGTGGCGGCAAAGCCCGCCTCCAACTCCTCGGCGGGGGCGTCGAGCCCGAGCAGCAGCACGCCGCGGCACCACGGGTCGTTGCGGGCGATGGTCTGCTCGATCGCGGCCCAGGCGGCGGGCGAGGCCTGCGGTTCGAGCTTCCACCAGTCGGGCTTGATGCCGAGCTCGTAGAGTTCCTGCATCGCGCGGGCGATGGTTTCGGGGCCGAGCGGGCCATGCTTGCCGGCGATGATCTCGACCAGCAATTCGCGACCGACTTTCCGGGCCGCCTCGAACAGGCCGCGCAGCTTCTCCTGCTGGGCCTGCTTGAGCGCGGGCTCGTCGTCGGGGTGGTAGAAGCAGAGCGCCTTGATGCAGTGATCGACCGGCCATTCCGGCAGAGCCGAGCCGATATCCTGGCTGCCCTCGAAGCGCAGCGGCCGCGAGCCCGGCAGCTCGACCGGGCGGCCGAGCCAGGAGAAGGGGTGGCGGGCGAATTCGAACATCGCCTCGCGGCCATGCTTCTCGTCGAGCAGCATGCCGTAGCCCGGCCGGCCGGCGGCGACGCGGGCGGCAGCCTTGACCGCCAGCACCTTGAAGTCGCGGATGCGGGCGGGGTCGGCACCGAGCTTCTGCGCAATCTCCTCCAGTTGGGCGCGGTGGTCGCAGGCGAGCGCCATCAGCGAGGGGATGTCGCGGCGGCGCGTCGTCGCCCAGTGGATGTGGTTGATCGCCTCGTCCTTGCGGAGCGCCCGATGCGGGCTGCCGTTCTTGAGGAAGTACTGCAGCTCCGCGAAGGTCGGGCTCTCGGGCGAGCAGAGCAGCCGCGAGACGGCGAAGGCGCCGCAGGCATTGGCCCAGGTCGCGGCCGTCTGCAGGGTTTCGCCGCCAAGCCAGCCGCGCAGGAAGCCGGACATGAAGGCGTCGCCTGCGCCGAGCACATTGTAGACCTCGATCGGAAAGCCCTTGCCGATGATGCCGTCCTCGAGATCGTCGGAGATTTCGCCCTCATAGACGATGCAGCCCATCGGGCCGCGCTTGAGCACGATGGTGGCGGGGGTGAGCGCGCGGATCGTCTTCAGCGCCGGCAGCAATTCGCTCTCGCCCGAGGCGATCAGCACCTCCTCCTCCGTGCCGACGACGAGGTCGCAGCCGGGCAGGACGCTCTTCATCCGCTCGGAGACGGAGGCCGAGGCGATGTAGCGGTTGTCGCCGGCGGCATGGCCGGCGAGCCCCCAGAGATTGGGGCGGTAGTCGATGTCGAGGACGACCTTGCCGCCCTGCGCCCGCATCAGCCGCATCGCCTTGCGCTGGGCGGCCTCGGTGTTGGGCCTCGCGAAATGGGTGCCGGTGACGACGACGGCGCGGGCCGTGGCGAGGAAGGCCGCGTCGACGTCCGCCTCCTCCAGCGCCATGTCGGCGCAGTTCTCGCGGTAGAACAGCAGCGGGAAGGACTTGTCGCTCTCGACGGAGAGGATGGCGAGCGCGGTGAGGCGCTGCGGGTCGGTCTTCAGCCCGCCGAGATCGACGCCCTCGCGGGCGAGCTGCTCGCGCAGGAAGCGGCCGAACTGCTCGTCGCCGACGCGTGTCAGCAGGGCCGAGCGAAGCCCCAGCCGCGCGGTGCCGATGGCGATATTGGCCGGGCAGCCGCCGACCGATTTGGCGAAGCTGCCGACATCCTCCAGCCGCGAGCCGATCTGCTGGCCGTAAAGATCGACCGATGCGCGTCCGATGGTGATGACGTCGAGCGACGGGGCGGATGTGCCCTGCGATGCCGCCATGTCGTTCTCCCGGCTCGTCCTGCCCCTGGTCCCGGCTGCGCAGCGCGCTCCGGCGACCCGTCGTTTACGAAATAACAGTTCTAATTGCCAGTCAATCCGGAATGGATGTTCCCGATCTGGGAGGGCGGCGCCGAGGGTGTCAGGAGGGACTGCGCGCACGTCCGCGCGGCTTGCCCGGCTTGCGGTCCCGGCGGGCGTCGCCGATGCCGACGGCCAGCGCCATCGACAGCGCCATGGTGGCCGCGAGCGTGCGGAAGCCGCCGAAATCGGCCTCCGCGACCTCGAACCAGAGCGTGGCGAACTGGACCAGCGGCGAGAAGGCGCTGTCGGTGATGGCGACGACCGGCACGCCGCGCTCCGAAAGCTGGCGGGCCTCGTCGATCGTCTCGGCCGCATAGGGCGAGAAGCTGACGACGAGCGCGACGTCGCGCGGCGTCGCGAAGGAGAGGATCTCGGGGCTCAGGCCGGCAGCCGATTCGACGAGCTGGTTGCGCACGCCGAGCTTGCCCAGCGCATAGGCCATGTAGCTCGCCACCGGATAGGAGCGCCGCCGCGCCAGGATGAAGACCGTCTCCGCGCCCGCGAGCGCCGCGATGGCGCGGTCGAGCAGCGCCTCGTCGAGCGAGCGGGCCAGAAGGTCGAGCGAGGTGCCCGAGGCGGTCAGGAAGCCCTCGAGGATGCGGTGATTGGCGCCGTTGTCGCCGACATCGGCCCGCAGCGCGCTGAGCCGCTCCTCATAGCTCGAGTTGCGCTCGCGCAGGCGCTCGCGGAAGACGCTCTGCAGGCTGGTGAAGCCGTCGAAGCCGAGATGCTGGGCGAAGCGTACCAGCGTCGAGGGCTGGACGCCCGCGGCGTCCGCGATGCTGGCCGCCGTGCCGAAGGCGATCTCGTCGGGATTGTCGAGCGCATAGGCGGCGACCTGGGCGATCCGCTTGGGCAGCGACTGGCGGCGGGCGAGGATCAGCGATCGCAGGCCGTCGAAATCGCGAGGGGCCGAAAGGGCCGTCTCGTCCGTCATGCCAACCCTCTCCCGGCCGCGCGCCGTGCGTCAGCCCTTCTGGCAGCGCGCGCGGAATGGATCAAGTGTTCCAGAGATGGAACGCGCTGCGCCTTGCGCGCGATCCGGGCTGGATCGGAGGCCGGCGCCATGGCACGCAGCCTGCAGGCGCGGCGCGCCATCCCAAGAGAGCGAGCCCCGATGAAGATCCTGCTGCTGAACCCCAACACCAGCGAGAGCCTGACGACGCGGCTGCTCGATGCTGCGGTGCAGGTCGTCGGCCCGGACACGCAGATCGTGCCTGCCACGGCCCCGCGCGGCGTGCCCTATATCTCGACGCGGGCGGAGGCGCAGATCGGCGGGGCCATCGCGCTCGAGATGCTGGCCGAGCGGGCGGGGGGCTATGACGCGGCGGTGATCGCGGCCTTCGGCGATCCCGGCCTGTTCGCGGCGCGCGAATTGTTCGAGGTGCCGGTGGTCGGCATGGCGGAGGCCGCGATGCTGACGGCCTGCATGCTCGGCCGGCGCTTCGCGATCGTCACCTTCGCGAGCGCGCTGGGGCCCTGGTACCAGGAATGCGTCGAGATGCACGGCATGGCCGATCGCTGCGCCGGTATCCGCGTGCTCGACGGCGCCTTCCGCTCGATCTCCGACGTGCAGGAGGAGAAGGAGGAACTGCTGGTCGCGCTCGCCAATGAAGCGGTCGCGAGCACGCAGGCCGATGTGGTGATCCTGGCCGGAGCGCCGCTGGCGGGGCTGGCTTCGAGGGTGCGCGAGCGCATTCCGGTGCCGGTGATCGACCAGGTTCAGGCGGCGGTGAAGCAGGCGCAGACGCTGGCGCTGCTGCGGCCGTTCAAGGCGCGCACGGGCAGCTTCGCGCGGCCGGCGGGCAAGGAGAGCGTCGGGCTGGCGGGACCGCTGGCGGAGTGGATCGCAAGGCGGGGGTAACCGTCGCAACTTGCAGCCAGAACCACCCGCGTCATCCTGGACAAGCCGCGCAGCGGCGCAGGCCGGGATCCATCATCGGGCTCCGCGGCGCCCGATGATGGATCCCGGTCGGCCTTTGGCCGCCCAGGATGACGGCGCGTTTCAGAGCATGATCGGAATGACGGCAGACCTCTACCCCACCCCGCTCGCGCCGCAGGTCTGGCCGCCATCGACCGGCAGGCAGACGCCGGTGATGAACTTGGCCTCGTCGGAGGCGAGGAAGACGGCGGCGTTGGCGATGTCCCAGGCGGTACCCATCTTGCCCATCGGCACGAGCGCGTCGCGGGCGGCGACCATCTCCTCGATGGAGGGGTATTGCGCCGAAATCTGCCTGTAGATCATCGGCGTGTCGATCAGCCCGGGCATGATGCAGTTCGCCCGGATGCCCTGCCTGGCGTATTGCATGGCGAGCGCCACCGTCGCCTGGTTCACGGCGGCCTTGGTCGCGTAATAGGCGAAATAGGGATAGCCGACCCAGCGGATCGCCGCGATCGAGGAGATGTTGACGATCGCGCCGCCGCCGCCGGCCAGCATATGCGGGATGACCGCCTTGGAGCAGCGATAGACCGGGCCGAGATTGAGGTCGATCGCGGCCTGGAACTGCTCCTCCGACAATTCGACCGGCCCGCCCATATGGGTCACGCCGACATTGTTGTGCAGGATGTTGATGCGCCCGAAGCGCGTCATCGTCGCGGCGACGGCTGCGTCGATCGAGGCCTGCCGGGTGACGTCGGCGGCGAGCGCAATGGCGACGCCGCCTTCACTGTTGATGATATCGGCGGTTTCGTCGGCCGCCGCCTGGCTGATGTCGATGCAGGCGACGCGGGCGCCCTCGCGGGCGAAGGCGACGGCGGCTGCCTTGCCGTTGCCCCAGCCCTCGCCGGAGGAGCCGGCGCCGAAGACGACGGCGATCTTGCCCTTGAGGCGGTCGGCCATGGTGGACTTCTTTCGTCTCTCGGTGGAACCGCGTCGTCATGCTCGGGCTCGACCCGAGCATCTCCTGCAAGAGATTCTCGGGTCTGCGCTGCGCTTCGCCCGAGAATGACGCGCGCGGTCGAAGGCTCTCAGCTCAGCGAGCCGCCGACGGCCTTCTCGAGGATGCCCCAGGCCTCGTCGCCATACTTCTTCTTCCACTCGGCATAGAAGCCGGCCTTGCGCAGGGCGTCGCGGAAGGGGTCGGCCTTGGTCTCGTTGAAGACCATGCCCTTGGACGTCAGGTCGTCGCGCAGGCCGGCATTGAGCTTGGCGACGTCGGCGCGCTCGAGCTCGGCGGCGGCGTTGAGGTTCTTGGCGACGATGGCGCGCAGATCCTCGGGCAGGCGCTCCCAGGCGCGCTTGTTGCCGAGGAACCAGAAGCCGTCCCACATGTGGTTGGTCAGGGAGCAGTATTTCTGCACCTCGAACAGCTTGGCGGTCGAGATGATCGCCAGCGGGTTCTCCTGCGCGTCGACGATCTTGGTCTGCAGCGCGGTGTAGACCTCGGCGAAGTTGATGCTCGCGGGAGCCGACTGGAAGGCGGTGAACATCGAGGTCCAGAGCGGCGAGACCGGAACACGGATCTTCAGGCCCTTGAGGTCGTCGGGGGTGTTGATGGGGGCCTTCGATGAGGTCATCTGGCGGAAGCCGTTGTCCCAGATCTTGTCCATGACGACGAGATTGGCCTTGCCGATCTGGCCGCGGACATAGGCGCCGAGTTCGCCATCCATCGCCTTCCAGACGGAGTCGTAGTTGGGGAAGGCGAAGCCGATGCCCGAGACCGAGGCGTTGGGCACCAGCGTCGAGAGGATCAGCGGCGACAGCGTGAAGAACTCGACGCCGCCGGAGCGGACCTGGCTCAGCATGTCGGTGTCGGAGCCGAGCTGGTTGTTCGGGAAGATCTGGATGGCGACGCGGCCCTTGGTCTCGGCCTTGATCTTCTCGACCGCCTCATTGGCGCGCACGTTCATGGGGTGCGCCAGCGGCAGGTTGTTGGCGTATTTGTAGGAGAATTCGGGGGTCTGCGCGGAAGCCGTGCCGATGTGGAAGGTGCCGATCGCCGAGGCGGCGGCTGTGCCCTGAAGCAGGATGCGGCGTGAGATGGTCATGGTCGTTTCTCCCTGTGGTTTATTGTGGCGTTCTTGCAGATGACGGTCGGTGTCTCGGGGCGGCGCTCTGTCGTCACAGCACCCAGGTCGAGAGGCCCGGCACGAAGGCGATGACGACGAGCCCCACGAGCAGGGCGATGAGATAGGGCCAGATCGCGCCCATCGCCTCGTCGGGCGAGACGTTGCCGATCTTGCAGGCGATGTAGAAGCCGATGCCGATCGGCGGGGTCATCAGGCCGATGTTCATCGCGGTGACCACCACCATCGAATAATGCACGTCGTTGATGCCGAGGCTCTTGGCGATCGGGAACATCAGCGGCGCCATCAGCACGATGGCGGGCAGCCCCTCGAGCACGCAGCCCAGCACGATGAACACGACGATCGTCACGAGCATGAAGGTCAGCCAGCCGCCGGGCAGGCCGGTCATCACCGCGGCGAGATCGCGGGCGAAGCCGGTCTGGGTCAGGGCCCAGGCCATGGCGAGTGCGGTGCCGAGGATCATCAGGATGGCGCCCGAGAGGGCCGCCGTCTCGACGAACATGGCGTAGAATTTGCGCCGGCTGATGCCGCCATAGAGGATCATGCCGATGATCAGCGCGTAGAGCACCGCGATGGTCGAGACTTCCGTGGCGGTGGCGACGCCGCCGCCGACCGCGCCGCGGATGATGAAGGGCAGCACCAGGGCGGGGCCGGCGATCAGCGCGGTCTTGCCGATGACCGAGAGCGAGACCCGGCGCACGCCCTGCATATCCTCGTGGCGCGCCTTCCAGCGCGCGAGAATGGCGAGCGCCAGCAGCAGCACCATGGCGATGGCGAAGCCGGCATTGAACAGGCCGGCGATCGAGACGCCCGCGACCGAGCCGAGCACGATCAGCACGATCGAGGGCGGGACCGTGTCGGCCATGGCCGCGCCGGTCGAGAGCAGCGCGATCAGTTCCTTGGGCTTGTAGCCGCGCCGCTTCATCTCCGGGAAGAGAGCGGGCGCCACGGTCGCCATGTCCGAGACCTTCGAGCCGGAAATGCCCGAGACCAGGAAGAGCGAGCCGAGCAGGACATAGGACATGCCGGCGCGGACATGGCCGAGCATGGAGGCGAGGAAGTCGACGATCGCCTTGCCCATGCCCGTCGCATCGAGGATGCAGCCCAGCAGCACGAAGATCGGCACTGAGAGCAGGATGATGCTCGACATGCCCTCGTCCATGCGGCCGACCATCACCAGCATCGGCACATTGGTCGAGAAGACGAGGAAGCACAGCGTGCCCATGCCGAAGCAGAAGGCGATCGGCACGCCGGCGACGAGGCAGAGCGCGACGACGACGACCAGGAAGATCAGGATGTTGCCGTAGCCCAGCCCCTTCAGCACCGGCGTCAGCCACCAGAAGGCGGCGCCGATGGCGAGGATCAGCGCCGCTGCCAGAACGAGATCGCGCAGCGTCGAGGTGCGCCAGGCGTGGCGCAGCGCCAGCAGCGACATCAGCACGATGCCCGTGGCGAGCGCCGAGACGCGCCAGCTGTTGGGAATGTTGAGCGCGGCCGAGGTGACGAAGCTCTCCTCGATCGCATAGTCGATCGCCGGGTAGATCATCGCCAGAAGGAAGGCGGCGACGACGAGCAGCGCGAAGGTGTTGGCGAAGCCGCGCAGACGCTCCGGGATCATGCCGATGAAGAGCGTCAGCCGCAGATGCTCGTTGCGGTCGATCGCGATCGCGGAGCCGAGCATGGCGAGCCAGAGGAAGGAGATCGAGGCGACCTCGTCGATCCAGATCACCGGCAGCGAGAAGACGTAGCGCGAGGTGACGCCGAGCAGCAGGACGCCGATAATCAGCGCGACGAGGGCCGCCGCGACGGCCTCGACGGGCCGCATGAAGGGCGAGCCCGGGCGGACATCCTCAAGCTCCGCGATGGCCTCGGGCAGGGCGATCCTGTCGGCGACGTCGACCATGGCGCGGCTCAGCGCCAGCGGCGCGCGACGGCCGGGTTGGCCTGCGACGTCACGGTTGCGGTCGTGGGGCCGGACCCCTCGCAGGGTGCCTGCATCGACATCGATTCATCCTCCCGGTCGCATCGATCTTGTCTGGCCTGTCGGGCGGCCGTCAATGCGGTCCACATCGTGATCGCGATCACTGTGAAGCGGGCCGGAGATTACACGAGGCAACCCGCATTGCAATCGGCAATCGGGCGAATTAGGCTGAAGCAATAAGAATAAGGTCCACATCATGGACCTTCGGTGAGGACGCCAGGGTGGCAGGAAGCGACGAGGCACGGGCCGGGATGTCCGGCTCGCAGAGCGTGGACCGCGCGCTGCAGCTGCTGGCGCTGATCGGCCGCGAGCCGGCGGGCGGGCTGCCGCTGGTCGAGATCGTCGCCGGCAGCGGCCTGAACAAGCCGACCGCGCGACGGCTGCTGCTGGCCCTGATCCGGGCCGGTCTCGTCGAGCAGGAGCCGCAGACACGCCATTACTGCCTCGGTGAGGAGGCCTTCGTTCTCGGCGTGCTCGCGGCCCGCCGGCACGGCCTGCTTGACCTCGCGATGGAGAGCCTGCGCCGTCTCGCCGCCGTGACGATGGACACCAGCTTCCTCTCCGTGCGGCGCGACCATTACTGCGTCTGCCTGCATCGCGAGGAGGGCACCTATCCGGTGCGGACCCATGCGCTGCAGACCGGCGACCAGCATCCGCTGGGTGTCGGGGCCGGCTCGCTGGCGCTTCTCGCCGCCATGCCGGACGACGATGTGGACCGCATTCTGGCCGCGAACGAACCTGTGCTGCGCGCCCGCTATCAGGGTTTCGCGCCGGAGATCCTGCGCGACGATCTCGCGCTGGCCCGCCAGCGCGGCTTCGCCCTCAACCCCGGCCGGCTCGTCGCCAGCTCGTGGGGGGTCGGCATGGCCTTCCGCTATCCGGACGGGCGCGTCGCCGGCGCGCTCAGCCTGGCGGCGATCGACAGCCGCATGGGGCCGGCGCGGCAGGACGAACTGGCAAGCCATCTGCGCGCTGAGGTCGCCCGGATGGAGCGGCTGCTGGCGGAGATGTTCGTGCCCGGCCGCATGGTCGCGCACCGGGCCGGGCGGCCGGTCGCGGCGGCGCTCGAGGCGAGGCGGGCGTGATGCAGTGCCGAGTCAGTCGATCGCTCGCGCCGCCAGATACAATTCTGCGCCGTCATCCCGGACGCAACGAAGCGGAGATCCGGGATGACGGCGCGTTCTCTGTCAGGGAGACACTGAGATGACCGCAACACAGGCCTCCGCCCCCGCAGGCGGCGTCGCGCCGATGACGCGGCGCGTGATGAATCTCGGCCACATCGTCGCGCAGAACGGGCGGCGGCTGGCCGCCCACCCCGCCTTCGTCTGGGGCGATCTGACACTGAGCTGGGCCGAGCTCGACGCTCAGGTTTCGGCGCTGGCCGCGGGGTTGAAGGCGCGCGGAATCGGCAAGGGCGACCGCATCCTGGTGCATTCCAAGAACTGCGACGCGATGTATGTCTCGATGTTCGCGACCTTCCGGATCGGCGCGGTCTGGGTGCCGACCAATTTCCGGCTGCTGCCGGACGAGGTCGCCTATCTCTCGACCTCCTCGGGTGCGAAGGCGTTCCTCTGCCATGGCGACTTCCCCGATCATGCGGCGGCCGTGGCGAAGGCGGTTCCGGCGCCGGAGTTCACCTGGCGGATCGGGCCCGGCGGCTTCGGCGAGGACGAGGTCGGCGCGGTGATCGCCCGGCACTTGGGCGAGCGCGTCGCGGATGTCGCCGTCGAGCATGACGACCCGTGCTGGTTCTTCTTCACCTCCGGCACGACCGGGCGCTCCAAGGCTGCGGTGCTGACCCATGGCCAGATGGGCTTCGTCATCACCAACCATCTCTGCGACCTCGTGCCGGGGACGACGGAGGCCGATTGCTCGCTGGTGGTGGCGCCGCTCTCTCACGGCGCCGGCGTCCATCAACTGATGCTGGCGGCGCGCGGGGCAGCCTCCATCCTGCTGCCGACCGAGCGCTTCGACATCGACGAGGCCTGGCGGCTGATCGCGCGCCACCGCGTCACCAGCCTGTTCACCGTGCCGACGATCCTGAAGATGCTGGTCGAGCATCCAGCCGTCGAGCAGCACGACCATTCCTCGCTGCGCTACGTCATCTATGCGGGCGCGCCGATGTATCGCGAGGACCAAAAGCGTGCGCTCGCCACGCTGGGCTCCGTGCTGGTGCAGTATTTCGGGCTGGGCGAGGTCACCGGCAACATCACCGTGCTGCCGCCCTCGCTGCATGTCGCCGAGGACGGGCCGGGCGCCCGCATCGGCAGCTGCGGCTATGCCCGCACCGCGATGCAGGTGCAGATCCAGGACGATGCGGGCGAGGAGGTCGCAACCGGCGTTCAGGGCGAGATCTGCGTGATCGGGCCGGCCGTCTTCGCCGGCTATTACGATAACCCCGAGGCCAATGCGAAGTCGTTCCGGAACGGCTGGTTCCGCACCGGCGATCTCGGCCATATGGACGAGGAGGGCTTCGTCTACATCACCGGGCGCGCTTCGGACATGTACATCTCGGGCGGCTCGAACATCTATCCGCGCGAGATCGAGGAGAAGATCCTGACCCATCCCGCGATCGCGGAGGTCGCGGTGCTGGGCCTGCCCGATCCGGTCTGGGGCGAGATCGGAGTGGCGGTCTGCGTCTGCCGCAGCGGCGCCCGGGCCGACGAGGCGGAGATCGCCGGCTTCCTGTCGGAGAAGATCGCCCGCTACAAAATGCCCAAGCGCTTCTTCTTCTGGGAGGCGCTGCCGAAATCCGGATACGGCAAGGTGCCCAAGCGCCTCGTGCGCGACGAACTCGAGGCGCGCGGGCAGCTGGACTGGCTGAGGGGGCAGGGCTCGTGAGGCGCATCCAGCAACCCGGGCCGGAGACGGCCGGCCGTATCCAATGGGCGGAGTGCCACGGCTTGCGCTTTCCGCTGACACTGCAGCCCGGCCTGCCGCTGCTCGAGGCCGTCAGGCGCGGTTTCGCGGCGGCCGGCTTCGTCAGCGGGACAGTGAAGCTCGACGGGCTGGCGCTGTCGCCCTTCGCCTATGTGATGCCGGCGCTGTCGCAGACGCCGGAGCATGCCGCCTTCTACAGTGACACCTTCCGGCCTGTCGGCGTCGCCCGCATCGAGATGGGCGCGATGACCTTCGGCCTGCGCGACGGGGCGCCGTTCTTCCACGCCCATGCGCTCTGGATCGAGGGCGACGGGCGGCGCAGCGGCGGCCATATCCTGCCCGACGAGACGATGGTGGCGGAGGCGGTCACGCTGGCGGCGGTCGGGCTCGATGGCGCCGCCTTCCTCGGCGAGGTCGATCCGGAGACGAACTTCAAGCTGTTCGGGCCGAGGCCCGCGGAGCCGCTCGGCGCCACGCGCGACGGGCGCTTCTTCGCGCTGCGCGTCAAGCCGAACATCGACTTCTGCGGGGCGCTCGAGGGCTTCTGCGCCGAGCGTGGCATCGCGCGGGCGACGATCCATGGCGGCGTCGGCTCGACCATCGGGGCGCGCTTTGAGGGGGGCGGGGTCGTCGAGAACTTCGCCACCGAGGTCGCGATCACGGGCGGTGTGATCGTCGATGATGGCGCCGGACCACAGGCGCAGATCGATGTGGCGCTCGTCGACTATACCGGGGCGATGGCCGCCGGGTGCTACCGGCGCGGCGACAACCCGGTGCTGATGACTTTCGAGCTGGTGCTGGAGGTGGGGTAGGGCTTCTCGACCCCTGCGCTTAGCCCTCCCGCATCCGCGCCGCCTCCATCTCCCGCAGAGCCTTGCGCCGGATCTTCCCCGTCGCGGTCAGCGGCAGTTCGGTGACGAACTCGACATGGCGCGGATACTGATAGGCGGCGAGCCGGTCGCGGACGAAGGCCTGGATCTCGCCGGCCAGCGCCGCCGACGGCGCGATGTCGGGCAGCGGCAGCACGAAGGCCTTCACCGCCTCGGTGCGGATCGGATCGGGCACGCCGATGACGGCCACCATCAGCACGGCGGGATGGCGGATGATGCAGTCCTCGATGTCGCCCGGGCCGATGCGGTAGGAGCCCGAGGAGATGATGTCGTCGTCGCGGCCCTGGAACCAGAGATAGCCGTCCTCGTCGCAATGGCCGGTGTCGCCGGTGAGGAGCCAGTCGCCGGCGAATTTGGCCGCTGTTTCCTCCGGCTGGCGCCAATAGCCGAGCATCATCACCGGGTCGGGGCGGGCCACCGCGATCAGGCCTGGCATGCCCGCCGGCAGGGGCTGCCCTTCGGGCGACACCACCGCGACGCGGTGGCCCGGCACGGCGCGGCCCATCGAGCCGGGGCGGATCGGGAAGAGATCGGCATTGTTGGCGACCAGCAGGTTGGCCTCGGTCTGGCCGTAGAACTCGTTGACCGCGAAGCCGAAGGTCTCGCGGCTCCAGTCCAGCATGTCGGCGCCGAGCGTCTCGCCGCCGCTGCCGATCGAGCGTAGCGCATGGCCGAAGCGGCGGGGAGCGGCGACCTGGCGCATCAGCTTGAGCGCGGTGGGCGGCAGGAAGGCGTTGCGCACGCGGTGGCGCGCCATCAGCGCGAAAGCGGCCTCGGGGTCGAATTTGCGGGCGCGCGAGGCCAGCACCGGCACGCCGAAACAGAGGCTGGGCAACAGCACATCGAGCAGGCCGCCGATCCAGGCCCAGTCGGCCGGTGTCCAGAACAGGTCGCCGGCCTGCGGGAAGAAGGCCTGCGGCATCTGCACGCCCGGCAGATGGCCGAGCAGGACGCGATGCGCATGGAGCGCGCCCTTGGGCTTTCCCGTGGTGCCGGAGGTGTAGATGATGACGGCGGGATCGTCGGCGCTTGTGTCGACCGGGGCGAAGGCATCCGAGGCCTTCGCCATCTCGGTCGCGAGATCGAGCGTGCCGCCGGGGCCGGGACCATCGGCCAGGATGATCAGCCGCAGATCCGGCAGGGCGTGGCGGATCGCCTCGATCTTCGGCAGGTTTTCGGTATCCGTGATCAGCGCCGCCGCGCCGCTGTGCTGCAGCCGATGCTCCAGCGCCTCGGGGCCGAACTGGATGAAGAGCGGCAGCGCGATGGCGCCCATCTTGTAGACCGCGAGATGGGCCATCGCCGTCTCGGGCCGCTGCGGCAGCAGGATGCCGACGCGCTCGCCTGCCGCGACGCCATGGCCGCGCAGAAGATTGGCGATGCGGTTGGAGGCGCGCCTGAGCTCGTCGAAGCTGATGGTGGCGACGCCATTCTCGCCGTCCTCATAGATCAGCGCGGGCTTGTCGGTGCCATCGGCATGGCGGTCGCAACAGGCGACACCGATGTTGAACCGTTCGGGGATGTCCCAGCGGAACCGCTCGACGGTCTCGCGATAGGTCGCGTGGCGCTGGAGCATCGTTTTCACCTGCTGCATCGTGGCGCGGGATTTGGCGTGGGGCGGGCAGTGCTGGCAAGGCCCAACCACGCAAGCGCGGCGGGCAAAGGCGCGGCATGGCTGACAGCGGCGGAGGTGTGTGTTATACGAGACGTATAACAGCGAGGAGCGCTTGCCATGAACGAGACCGTCCCGCCGCAGGCTGGCGAAGCCGTTCCCGATGTCGTCCAACTCCGCAAGATCGGAAACTCGGTCGGCATCATACTGACCAAGGACATTCTGGCCCGCTTCCGCCTGGCGGAGGGGGACCGCTTCACGGTGGTCCAGCAGCCGGGCGGCGAGGTCAAGCTCGTGCCTTATGACGATGTCCATGCCCGGGGCATGGAGATCGCGCGACGCTCCTTCAAGAAATACGCTGCCACCTATCGCGAACTTGCCAAATGAGCGAGCCGATCTGGGTGAGTGTCGAGCTGGCGAGCGACATCCACGCGGAACAGCTCGCGCTCTTCGGTGGACCAGCCGGCTTGCGGGACCGGGCGCTGCTCGAATCGGCTCTGGCACGCGCACCGAACAAGCATGCGTATGGCGAAAACGATCTCGCCGCCCTGGCAGCGGCCTATGCCTTCGGGGTGGCGCGCAACCATCCCTTCGCCGACGGGAACAAGCGCGCGGCGTTCGGCTGCATGATCGTGTTCCTCGGCCTCAATGGTATCGATTTCGATGTCGATCCCGCCATGGCCGCCGCCGCCATCCTCGCTCTCGCGGCCGGTGAGGTCGAGGAGGAGGGGCTGACGCGCTGGATTCGCGACAACTGGCCCAAGGATGCGCCGGCATGAGGACACCCCGATGACCAAACCCATCTGGATCGAGGCCGCGATCAACGGGCCCTGGGGCGTCACGCGCCAGCCGGGCATTCCGATCGCCATTCCCGACATCGTCGCCGACGGGATCGCGGCGGTGGAGGCGGGCGCGGCGATCGTCCATCTGCATGTCTACGACCTCGAGACCGGGCGCCAGCGCGACGACTGGGAGCTCTATGCGAAGGCGATCGAGGGCATCCGCGCGAAGGTCGACGCGATCGTCTATCCGACGATCCCGATCGTCGGCTCGGCCTATGCGGGGGACATCATCGGGTCGGGCCGCTACACGCATCTGGAGGAACTGGCCAGGCGCGGGCTGGTCGAATGGGGCGTGCTCGACCCCGGCTCCTGCAACTGGCTGACCTTCGACGGCATCCCCGCAGGCGAGGCCGGCTTCATCTACCAGAACCCCGGCGAGCATATCCGCGAGGGGATGGCGGTGGCGCAGGCGCACAGGATCCATCCGAGCTATGCGATCTACGAGCCCGGCTTCACGCGGCTGGGCGCGGCGCTGGCCAAGGCCTATCCGGGCATGCCCTGCCCGATCTACCGGCTGATGTTCTCGGACGCCTTCGCCTGGGGCTTCCCGCCGCGCGACTGGGCGCTCGATGCGCATCTGAAGCTGCTGGCGGAGGATGCCCCCGAGGCGCCGGTGATGATCGCGGGGCTGGGCGTGGATCTCACCCAGCTGATCCCGGCGGCGGTCGCGCGCGGGGTGCATGTGCGCGCCGGGCTGGAGGATGCGCCCTTCGGCTGCGGGCGGACCAATGCCGATCTGGTGGCGGAAACGGTGCGGCGGGTCGAGGCCGCCGGGGGGCGTCCGGCCAGCGTCGCCGAGGTCAGGGCCCGGCTGAAGGCCGTGGGCTGAGCCGGCCATGGCGACGACCAACTGCGATGTGGTGATCCTCGGCGCGGGCCATAACGGCCTCGTCTGCGCGCACCGGCTCGCCAAGGCGGGGCTGTCGGTGACGGTTCTGGAGCGGCGCGGCGTCGTCGGCGGCGCGGCCGTGACCGAGAACTTCCATCCCGGCTTCCGCAATTCGACCGCGAGCTACACGGTCAGCCTGCTGCGGCCGGAGATCATCGCGGCGATGGAGCTGCACCGCCACGGCCTGCGGATCGTCGAGCGGCGCATGGCCAACTTCCTGCCGCTGCCGGACGGGCGCCATCTTGCGGCCGGGCCCGGGCGGACGGCGGCTTCCGTCGCCGCGTTCTCGGAGCGCGATGCGCAGCGTCTGCCGGCCTATGAGGCGCGGCTGGAGACGGTGGCTGCGGTGCTGCGCGACCTCGTGCTGCAGGCGCCGCCCAATCTGGCTGAGGGCGGCTGGCTCGCTGCGCTGCCGGATCTGATCGACGCCGGCCGGGTGGCGCGGCGGCTGTCGCGGCTCGATCTCACCGCCAAGCGCGACGTGATGGACCTCTTCACCAAATCGGCGGGGGCCTGGCTCGATGGCTGGTTCGAGAGCGAGCCGATCAAGGCGCTGCTCGGCTTCGATGCGGTCGTCGGCAACTATGCCAGCCCCTACACGCCGGGCTCGGCCTATGTGCTGCTGCACCATGTCTTCGGCGAGGTGAACGGCAACAAGGGCGCCTGGGGCCACGCCATCGGCGGCATGGGCGCGATCACGCAGGCGATGGCGAAGGCCTGCGCGGAAGCCGGTGTCGCCATCCGGCTCGACAGCCCCGTCGCGCAGGTGCTGAGCGAAAAGGGGCGGGCGGTCGGCGCGGTGACGGAGGCCGGCGATGTGGTGCGGGCGCGCGCGGTCGTCTCGAATCTCCATCCGCGGCTGCTGTTCTCCAAGGTCGATCCGGCGATCGTGCCTGCGGATTTCACCGAGCGGATGACGCGCTATGCCTCGGGCTCGGGCACCTTCCGGATGAATGTCGCGCTGTCGGAGCTGCCGCGCTTCACCAGCCTGCCGGAACCGGGCGACCATCACACCGCCGGCATCATCATTGCGCCGAGCCTCGGCTACATGGACCGCGCCCATGCGCAGGCGCGTCTCTCAGGCTGGTCGCAGGAGCCGATCGTCGAGATGCTGATCCCCTCGACGCTCGACGACTCCCTGGCCCCGCCGGGCTGCCATGTCGCGAGCCTGTTCTGCCAGCATGTCGCGCCGGTGCTGCCCGAGGGGCTCGACTGGGAGACCTGCCGCGACCGGGTCGCCAATCTGATGATCGAGACGGTCGACCGTTACGCGCCGGGCTTCAAGGCCTCCGTGGTCGGGCGGCTGGCGCTCTCCCCCGCCGATCTGGAGGCGCGCTTCGGGCTGATCGGGGGCGACATCTTTCATGGCCGGCTGACGCTCGACCAGCTCTTCTCGGCCCGGCCCGTGCTCGGCCATGCCGATTACCGCATGCCGGTGCCGGGGCTCTATCTCTGCGGCTCGGGCGCCCATCCCGGCGGCGGCGTCACCGGCGCGCCGGGGTATAATGCTGCGGCTGCCGTGCTCGCCGACCGGCGGCGGAAGCGGTTTTGAGGGCTGATGCGGGCCGGGCCGATGCGCCCTCGGAGGGCGGTGGAAGGGTACTGATCTGGTGGCGGAGACGGTCCGGCTGGTCGAGGCCGCCGGCGGGGGGGGGGCGGCCCGGGTGGCGGAGGTGAGGGCGGAATTACCGGGGCGGCAGGTGTGTCGAGGGTCGCGTTGGGTCGAAAGCTGGTGACGTCGGCTCTACGCCCGAAAGCAGGCTTGTGAGAGTCCCAACTGCTCAAGGCTATATGCCGATTTCGTGTGCTTCTATCCTGTGTGCAGGTTTTCTCCTTCTTGTGGAGAGAGGCATGGCAGGCTTACGTTGGGTTGCAAGAAAAGCACCCCAAACGCCGTAGGGGGGTGTTTCGCGGGCGCAACTTGCCGGGGGGCTGATGGACAAGACCAGGGGCGAGAAGATTTTCGATGCTGTGCTCGGCGGAGAGCGTGGCAGGGAAAAAGGCAACCTCGGCAATCTGCTTCTGTTTGCGATGGTCGCCACCGGTATCGTCGCCCTGATCTACGTGCTTACGATGTGGCTGACGAAAGAATCGCCCGTCAGCACGCTCGGTCAGACCGGCGACTACTTCGGCGGGATTTTGAACCCGATCCTGAGCTTCTTGGCCTTTATGGGTGTGCTTTACTCGATTCAGCTTCAGCGGAATGACCTCGCGGAGAACGAAAAGCAGACCAAGCGCCAGTTTGAGAACGCCGAACGGCAGCGGTTTGAGACAACGTTCTTCCAGATGCTGACGGTGCACGACAGCATCGTGAACTCGCTCGATCTGATCAAAAATGGTGCTCCAACCGCCTCCGGCAGGGATTGCTTCAAGGCGTATCATCAGAGGCTGCTGGTGCAATACAAGGCTGCGAAACAGGAAGGCCCCGACGATCCTGTGGCAAGGATCAAGGTCGCATATGCGGTGTTTTGGAAGGAAAACCGACAGGATTTAGGCCACTACATGCGCTTCCTCTTCAATTTCATCCGTTATGTGGATGAAGCTGAAATACCGCGAATGGCCAGCGATAGCGTTGACCCGCGCACCAAGTTCATCCGGGTGTTGAGATCGCAGATATCCGACTACGAGCTGGCGATCCTTTTCTACAATTTCTTTTCTCCGTACGGCGAAAAATTCCGTGAGCTGTCGGGTCGGTACGATCTCTTGGACAACATGCCGAAAGAGCTTGTGCTGTTTCAGGACCACCTCAAATACCGACAGGGCATGGGCAATATCGATGATCTGCCAGCTCTTTGAGTAGGCTTACACAGCGGCTGGGGGAGTCATGGCATTATCGCGGATCAAGGTCGCGGAGTTTTTAGACAAGCAGAACGTCGGTTCTGTGGGACGACTTCCTTGGTTTCATTCCACAAGCGGGATGAACCTCTTTGATATCTTGAATGAACGCAATCTAATAGCGATGCCATGTACTGTGTTCAAGGGAGATAAGTTAACCTATTTCTTTGTGGGACGCCCAGCTTTCAAATACCATGTAGATAGTGATCCGCCTGAATGGATGCTGCCGCTCGTGTTCGTTTTTGAGTTCAAAAAGCCGCCGCTTATAAAGCGGGTATATCCGTTTGATTCAGGCGCGTTCAGCTCCAAAAGGATGCCTGATTATATCCAGACATTTAACCGAGAGCGATTTTTGCTCGGCACTTCTCTGAAAACCGTCGATAAGTTGATATCTTATTATTTTGAGGATGAGAAAAGCTATATCGTGCGCGAGCCGAACAGTGAGAAGCAGCTGAAGCGGAAGCACGCCATGGATATGAGGCACGCCGAAGTGATGGCGCTTGCCCGGCTTTACAACGAGAATACGAGCACGGACCTGGACGATAGAGCTGCAACGGTCGAGTTACAGGTCGATCATGATATCGCGCTGGATGATGGGAACGTGATCGGCGTCATCGTGTGCCAGGAATGGCTGAGAACGCCCGAAGTTGAGAGGAAGCTGGCGAGGATCACAAAAAACATAATTACGTACAGCCTCTACCCCAATACGATGCAGGGCTATTTCGGCGTTATCAATGAAAAGGTGATGGAGCTGTATCAGAAGTTGGGCCGGATTCGATGAGCTTCAGAAGTATCCTCAAAATCGTTGGAGTAGCAAGATTTCATCCGAACGCCGATTGTATTGGCTTTACGCTGTTCGGCATGTCTGGGTCGAACCGTACGTTTGTCGCAGAATGCAATGACGATCTGAATATTGGCAATTTTACTCAATTCGGTGGCTTCGACAACTTTGCTGTCGAGATCGACATACCTCGCGACTACCGGGGCCGAAGTTTCTCCATCGGCGATCCGATCCCGATCCCATTTTGGCTCGATGGCCAGCTCAGGTTCATGATGGGTGACACTAAAACCTACGGCCCCATGCCGCCTACCGCAGAGCCGAACGGCGTAATGAGCACTCTGGTCGCTCTCCTGAAGGACGCACGATCAGGCGAGCTGCGGAAACGAACTCGGGAGAGGGCTGGCGACAGCCTGCGGCGGTCGCACCCCGACGTGTTCCGGCGAAAGCCCCAAGATACTCGCTATTGGGTCGCCCGGTTTGCGCTCGCGGCTTCACAGCTGGATTTGGACAACAACGAATCTCCTATCCTAGAGCGGGAGCTAAACGCTCGCGCAGAAGACTGGCTCGGAGCCTTCTTGGTTCATACGGATTTCCGAAGGCTGTCCATTTTGCTGAGCGCTGGAGGCACCAGAATATTTTCACGGGTGCGGAAGCAGGAGATCGTGTTCTCCTTCTTCATGCACCGGTTGGTGAACCAGTCATTTGAGCAATGCGCAAGGTTTGCAGACGACAGACTTGTCAAAAGCTTATTTCCGCGCGGGCTGATCAACTACCAAGAGAAGCACGGTTGGCCGAAGCGACGGTACAACACCGCATTTCCAGAGGAAATCTATGAGCCTTTGGCGCGAATTATTGAGCAATCCGCAAGGCTAATGCAATGGGAGGTCTGCGAGAGGGTTGCTTACCTCATGCTGGTAAACGACGATCTGCCGATGGCATTGCGCAGTGATATCCAAATGACGCTGCATCATAATCAAGACCATCTCTTTCGGGAGGTGCCGTTCACCACAAAGGCGGAGAATAATCACGGCGAATTCGAGCTGGCGCCACGGCGGGGGGATAATATGACGCTCAGTCATAATAACCGAGTAATTCTGGGTCTAAGTTCCTCTAATGCAGCGGCGGCAATCGGTCTGCTTTCCGGGGCAGATAGGCTGCGGCTAAACTGGCCAAAGAAAGGAGAAATTGAAGAAGATCTTGTTTATATTTTAGCGAAGAAGATCGACCTATCCTTAAATGGCTAGCTGATATTTATAATTTTGCGGCATGTCGAGAATCCAGGATGGAAGAGCGGCCATGCGTCCTAATGGGCGCCCCGTCGGCACGCCGTTCAAGCCAGAGCAGTCTGGCAACCCCGCTGGTCGCAGGCCCGTCCCCAATATCCACACTCGGATAAAGTGCATCCTCGAAGACGACAAGCCGGGGCTAACAGCGTCGCCGGGGGCGATTGCGACTGCCTCAGGAGAGGTCGCAGCCGCTCGATGCGGCGATCATCGCTGGCCTGCCTCTTTCCTATACAGAGATGCCCAAAGCCAACTTTTAGATTTTATCCACGAACAGCTCCAGATACTCCCCTGCCGATCTCCGTAGACCGGTCGAAACCGGACGTTCCCAGCGCCTGCTTTTGGCCGTTTCCGAATGCCTGCGCCGAGCTGCCGCCCAAACCGGCATCCTCTCGCCCCCGCGAGACGACCCGCCACATTGGCCCCGCGACGACGCCACCCTACATAGGAGCCCAGCCCGACCCGAAAGCGCCCCGCCCCATGTCCGACCGCGATTCCGAAGCCAACCGCTTTTCCGCCCGGGCAGTGCGCTATGCGCGTGTCGGGGCCAGTGTCGGCGGGGTGGCGGCGCGCATGGCCGGTGCGCGGCTGTTTGGGATGGAGGGGCGCAACGCCTCCAATGCCGAGGCGCTGGCCAAGGCGCTGGGCGGGCTGAAGGGCCCGATCATGAAGGTGGCGCAGCTCGTCGCCACGATTCCCGATGTGGTGCCGCCGGAATATGCCGCCGAGCTGCAGAAGCTGCAGTCGCAGGCGCCGCCGATGGGCGCGGCTTTCGTCAAGCGCCGGATGATGGCGGAGCTGGGCGCCACCTGGCGCGCGCGCTTCGGCGCGTTCGACCTGCAGCCGGCCGCAGCCGCCTCGCTGGGGCAGGTGCATCGCGCGACGACGCTGGAGGGCGTCCCGCTCGCCTGCAAGTTGCAATATCCGGACATGGAATCGGCTGTGGAGGCCGACATCTCCCAGCTCGACATCCTGTTTGCGCTGCACCGGCGCATGGACCCGGTGATTGACACCAGCGAGATTTCCAAGGAGATCGGCGCCCGCGTCCGCGAGGAGCTCGACTACCAGCGCGAGGCCAAGCATATCGCGCTCTATCGGGAGGTGCTGGCGCAGACCCCGGAGATCCGCGTGCCGGCGCTGGAGAGCTCGCTCTCGACGAAGCGGCTTTTGACCATGCACTGGCTCGAGGGCGACGGCATCCTGACCCACAAGCAGGACGAGCAGCAGGCGCGCGACCGGATCTCGACGGCGATGTTCAAGGCCTGGTGGCGGCCCTTCAGCCATCACGGCATCATCCATGGCGACCCGCATCTCGGCAATTACACCGTCTTCTCTGAGGACGGCGCCCCGCAGGGCATCAACCTGCTCGACTATGGCTGCATCCGCATCTTCCCGCCCTCTTTCGTGGGCGGTGTCGTCGATCTTTATCGCGGCCTGCTGGAGGGCGACGAGGCCCGCGTCGTTCATGCCTATGAGATCTGGGGCTTCAAGGGGCTGACCAAGGAGCTGGTCGACACGCTCAACATCTGGGCGCGCTTCATCTACGGGCCGCTGCTGGAGGACCGCACGCGCCGCATCGCCGAGGATGTCAGCCCGGCCGAATATGGCCGCCGCCAGGCCTTCGAGGTGCATCAGGCCCTGAAGAAGCGCGGGCCGGTGACGGTGCCGCGCGAATTCGTCTTCATGGACCGCGCCGCGATCGGGCTCGGCGGCGTTTTCCTGCATCTCGACGCGGAATTGAACTTCCACCGGCTGTTCGAGGCGGAGATCGAGGGTTTCCAGATCGAGACGGTCGCGGCCGACCAGGCCTCGGCGCTGGCGCGGGCAGGGCTGGTCGCGACGGCTTAGGGCCTCACGAAACGCGCCGTCATCCTGGACAAGCGGCGCAGCCGCGCAGGCCGGGATCCATCATAAGGCACCGTCGATACCCTATGATGGATCCCGGGACGACCTGCGGTCGCCCCAGGATGACGGCGCGTTTTGGCAAATGCTGGCAATTCAGGCGCGGCGCCCCGATTCGGCGCTTGCTTGTGCGGCACGGGGCAGTCTAGATCGCGCGCTTCCCGTCCAGCGTTTCCGGAAGCGCTTCCCGCCATGGCCACCACCTCCGCGCCCGTCGCCATCATCATGGGCAGCCAGTCCGACTGGGCGACCATGCGCCATGCCGCCGAGACGCTCGATGCGCTCGGCATCGGCCATGACGACCGCATCGTCTCCGCCCATCGCACGCCGCAGCGCATGGTCGAGTTCGCGACCGGCGCCAGGGCGGAAGGCTTCAAGGTGGTGATCGCGGGGGCCGGCGGCGCGGCGCATCTGCCGGGCATGACGGCATCGCTGACGCCGCTGCCGGTCTTCGGCGTGCCCGTCGAATCCAAGGCGCTGTCAGGGCAGGATTCGCTGCTCTCGATCGTGCAGATGCCGGCCGGCATCCCGGTCGGCACGCTCGCCATCGGCCGGGCCGGCGCAGTCAATGCCGCGCTGCTGGCGGCCGCCGTGCTGGCGCTGTCGGATGAGGCGCTGGCGGAACGGCTCGACGCCTATCGCGCCCGCCAGAGCGCGGCGATCGCGGAACGCCCCGAGAAGGACGAGGCGTGAGCGCGCCGGTGGTCGAGGGCGTGGCTTTCGAGGGACTCGCGCCCGGCGCCGTGCTCGGCATCATCGGCGGCGGCCAGCTCGCCCGGATGATCGCGCTCGCCGCGGCCGATCTCGGCATCGCCAGCCATATCTTCGCGCCCGAGCCGGAGAACCCGGCTTTCGACGTGGCGGCGGCGAAGACGGTGGCTCCTTACGAGGATGAGGCGGCGCTGGCGCGCTTCGCGGATGCCGTCGATGTCGTGACCTATGAATTCGAGAACGTGCCGGCGGCGACGGCGGCCTTCCTCGCGGCCCGCAAGCCGCTGCATCCCGGCGCGCATGCGCTGGCAGTGACGCAGGACCGGCTGAGCGAGAAGCGCTTCGTCTCCGAGCAGGGCCTCATCGTTGCGCCCTTCCGTGCGGTGGATTCGCTCGCGGACCTAGAGGCCGCGGTCGCGGCGCTCGGGCGGCCCTGCGTGCTGAAGACCCGCCGCTTCGGCTATGACGGCAAGGGGCAGGTCAAGATCCTGCCCGGGACCGATCTCGCGGAAGCTTATGAGGCGATCGGCCGTCAGCCTGCGGTGCTGGAGGGCTTCGTCAGCTTCGCCCGCGAGGTCTCGGTCGTGGCGGCGCGCGGCACGGATGGCAGCTTCGCCGCCTTCGATCTCTGCGAGAACGAGCATCGCGACCACATCCTCGCCTTCACCCGCATCCCGGCGCAGGTCTCGGCCGCGACGGAAGCGAGCGCCATCGAGGCGGCGCGGCGGATCGGGGCGGCGCTCGGCTATGTCGGCGTCTTCGCGGTCGAGATGTTCATCGTCGGCGAGGGGCCAAGCGAGAGCGTCGTCGTCAACGAGATCGCGCCGCGGGTCCACAACTCCGGTCATTGGACCAGCGAGGGTTCCCAGACCTCGCAGTTCCACCAGCATGTCCGCGCCGTCTGCGGTTTCCCGCTCGGCTCGGCCGCCCGTCGCGGCCGTGTCGAGATGGAGAACCTGATCGGCGACGCGGCGCTGCGCTGGCGCGAGCTCCTGGCCGAGCCCGGCGCGCATCTGCATCTCTACGGCAAGCGCGAGGCCCGGCCCGGCCGCAAGATGGGCCATGTCACCCGGGTCTTCCCCGAGCAGGACTGACGGCTCAGAGCACGCGCTGCAGCGGCTCGCCGCGCGCGAGCCAGAACGCCTTGAGCGGGGCCGGAACGATGCCCAGCTTGCGATAGAGGAACAGGGCGAAGGCGCCGGGTTCCGCGCCGCCGCTTGCGCGATAGGGCTCCATCAGCCGCTCCAGCACGATCTTGCGATGGCGCTGGCGCGCCACGGGGTGCAGCGCCGAGGGCGGCGTCTGCATGATCAGCTGTACCAGCCGGTCGAGGATCGCGTCGTCGGTGGTGCCGGCGAGGCTGGCGAGGTCGGCCTCCAGCACGGCATGCTTGGCCTCGAGGAATGTGGCGCCCTTGGCATAGGCCTGCTCGACCCGCGCCCAGGCGGGAATCGCGAGGTCGTTGGCGAGAATCATGATGCGCCGCTCGACCTCGGAATCATGGGGCTGTTCGGGGGCGGCGTTCGTCATCGTTTTTCCCGGTTTGGCGGCGTGGACAGCCGCAGGCTTTTCTGTTATCCGCACGAACCTTCGAAGGATCTGCTTCGCCGATCCTCCGTCCACCCTTATTAGACCAACCCGCTAAAGACGGACACTCACGTGCAGGTTCTCGTTCGCGACAACAACGTCGATCAGGCTCTCCGCGCCCTCAAGAAGAAGCTGCAGCGCGAAGGCGTCTTCCGCGAGATGAAGCTCCGCGGCCATTACGAGAAGCCCTCCGAGAAGAAGGCCCGCGAGAAGGCGGAAGCCGTTCGTCGCGCCCGCAAGCTGCAGCGCAAGAAGCTCCAGCGCGAAGGCCTGCTGCCGGCGCCGGTGAAGCCGAAGCGCCCCTGATCTCGCCAGGGCTGCGGCGTTTCGCCCGCCCTCGATGATCTGAAAAGACCCGACTGCGCCTGGAGCCGTCTCCGGGCGCTGTTGCTTTTCTGGCGGCGTTAACCAACTCTTGTCACAAGCGGGCGCTTTCCTGAGCGGAGCGCGGTCGGTTGGGGAGCGCGACGAGGCGGCGGCGATCCGGACGGATCGGCGCGGCGGACGAGGCACGAAACCGGACCGATGAGGCGAAGCATGATGCGTGGCAGGAACTGGCTTGCGGCAGCGGGCCTGGCGGTGGCGCTGGCGGGCTGCGACACCGTTTCGACCATGACGGCCCAGCCGATCGCCGAACTCGACACCGCCTCGGCGGCCGAGGCCAGCGTCAACATCGGCTCGCTGACCGAGGTCATCAACCGCAACCCCAACGATCCCGGCGCCTACAACACGCGCGGCGCGGCCTATGCCCGCGTCGGCCGCTTCTCCGACGCCATTGCCGACTTCACCAAGGCGGTGCAACTCGATCCCAGCCTCGCCGCGGCCTACACCAATCGCGGCCTGGCGCTGCGCCAGAGCGGCCGCAACGATGCGGCGCTGGCCGATTTCAACAAGGCGACCAGCGTCGCGCCCAACTATGCGCCGGCCTTCATCGCGCGGGCCAATCTGCTGCGGGCCCAGGGCAACAGCCAGCAGGCGCTGGCCGACCTCAACACCGCGATCCGCCTCAATCCGGAATCGGCGGAAGCCTTCCATGCCCGCGGGCTGGTCTATCAGCGCGAGGGCCAGCACCAGTACGCGATCTCCGACTTCGACTCGGTGATCGACCGCAACCCCTATAACGCGCCGCCCTATATCGCCCGCGGACAGAGCCTGAACGCTGTCGGCAAGTATGATTCGGCGCTCGAGGACTTCACCGCCGCGCTCAATGTCGACAACCGCAACGCCGATGCCTGGGCCGGCCGCGGCTTCGCGCAGGAAAAGCTCGGCCAGAAGTCGGAAGCCTCGCAGAGCTACCAGCGGGCGCTGGGTCTCGATGGCAACAACGCGGCCGCCCGCGCCGGGCAGGGCCGTCTCGGCGGCGGCGGGCTGTTCCGGAGCTGATCACTCGATCGTGCGGCTCTCGGCCGCCTGAACGGCGCCCCGGGTGGCCTCCGCGAGGAAGCGCCGGATCTGCGGCAGGGAGCCATGCGCGGGCAGGTCCTCATGCCCGCCTTTGGGGAAGCGCAGGAAGCGCTTGGGAGCGTTGGCGAGGCTGTAGAGCGTCTCGCCCTGGGGGAAGGGGATGACCCGGTCCCGCTCGCCATGCAGCACCAGCAGCGGCGCCCTGACGCGGCCGATCACCTCGTCCGACCGGAAGCTGTCGAGCATGAGCCAGGATACGGGCACGTAAGGGTAGATGCCCTGGGCGACTGCGACGGTGGAGAGATAGGGCGCCTCCAGCACGACGGCCGCCAGCGGCGTCTCGGCCGCGAGTTTCAGCACCACCCCGGTGCCCAGCGATTCGCCATAGCCGACGAGTTGCGCCGCGCCGAAGCGCTCGGCGGCGAAGCCATAGGCGGCGCGGGCGTCGAGATGCAGCCCGGCTTCGCTGGGCCGGCCGGTCGAGCCGCCATAGCCGCGATAGCTGACGGCGAGCAGGCCGGTGCCGTCCTCTGTCAGGGCCCGGAAGCGCGCGACCCGGCCGGGGCTGCCGAGATTGCCGGCATTGCCGTGGAAATAGAGGATCACCGGCCTGCCCGGCCGTGGCGGTACGGCCCAGGCGACGATGCGCTCGCCGTCGGCGGCGGTCAGGGTCAGCTCCTCCGCAGCCGGCAGCCCAGCGGCGGCGAGGTCGGCGCGGGCCGGGTTGCGCGGAAAGACCAGATCGCGCTGCCGGACGAAGAGCAGCCCGAGCAGGCCGAGATAGACGGCGAGAGCGAGGCCGAGGAGGCGGGTCAGGATCATCATCGCATCGCTTCTCCACCAGCAAGTTGGCGATCGCGCGACGATCAGTCGAGCCGCTTGAGCATCTCGTAGGAGACGGGCTCGAAGCCCGCGCGGCGATAGGCGCGCAGCGCGACGTCGTTGCCGGTGAGCGCGCCGAGCTGAAGCGCCCGGCAGCCGCGCTCGCGGGCGAAGCGCTCGGCCTGCGCCAGCAGCATCTGGCCGATTCCCGTGCCGCGCTGGTCCTCCGCGACCACGATGTTCTCGATCAGGACATGGTCGCGCAGATCGTCATGGACATAAGGGCCGGTGCGCCCCAGCCGCAGCGCCAGATAGCCGACGCAGGCGCCCTCGGTCTCGGCGACGAACTGTGCCCCGCCGTGCTCCCGCGTCTGCGCGCTGTCGGCCTCGAGCAGCGCCTGGGCGGTGGCGGGGCCGCTGGCGCGGGTGTGGCTCAGCGCAGCCTCCCAGCCGGCGAGTTGCAGCAGCAGCCCGGTCACGCCCTCATGGTCGGTCTCGCGCATCGTGCGGATGGTGATGCTCACGGTGTTTGGGCTCCGAACGAAAAAGACCGGCACGAGGCCGGCCTTTCGCAGCGGGACAAGCAAATGCGCCTCAGTGCGCCATCGCCTTGACGATGTCGTCGGTGACCTTCTTGGCGTCGCCGAAGAGCATCATCGTGTTGGGGCGGAAGAACAGCTCGTTCTCGACGCCGGCATAGCCGGCGGCCATACCACGCTTGATGAAGAGAACGGTCTTGGCCTTCTCGACGTCGAGGATCGGCATGCCGTAGATCGGCGAGGTCTTGTCGGTCTTGGCGGCCGGGTTGGTGACGTCGTTGGCGCCGATGACGAAGGCGACGTCGGCCTGGCCGAATTCCGAGTTGATGTCCTCGAGCTCGAAGACCTCGTCATAGGGCACGTTGGCTTCCGCCAGCAGCACGTTCATGTGGCCGGGCATGCGGCCCGCGACCGGATGGATGGCGTATTTGACCTCGACGCCTTCCTTCTTGAGGAGGTCCGCCATTTCGCGCAGCGTGTGCTGGGCCTGGGCCACCGCCATGCCGTAGCCCGGCACGATGATGACCTTGCCGGCGTTCTTCATGATGTAGGCGGCATCGTCCGCCGAGCCCTGCTTGACGGGCCGTGCCTCCACGGCCCCACCGGCGCCCGCTGCCGCATCCTCGCCGCCGAAGCCGCCGAGGATGACCGAGAGGAAGCTCCGGTTCATCGCCTTGCACATGATGTAGGACAGGATGGCGCCCGACGAGCCGACCAGCGCACCGGTGATGATCAGCGCCATGTTGCCGAGCGTGAAGCCGATGCCCGCGGCCGCCCAGCCCGAATAGGAGTTCAGCATCGAGACGACGACGGGCATGTCGGCGCCGCCGATCGGGATGATCAGCAGCACGCCGAGCGCAAACGAGACCGCGACGATCAGCCAGAAGACGACATGGCTCTCGGTCTTCAGGAAGATCAGCAGCAGCACGACGAGCGCGATGCCGAGCCCGATGTTGATGCCGTGGCGCTGCGGCAGCATGATCGGCTTGCCGCTCATGCGGCCGTCGAGCTTGAGGAAGGCGATGATCGAGCCGGTGAAGGTGATCGCGCCGATGGCGACGCCGAGTCCCATCTCGAACAGGCTGGCGCCGCTGATGCCGCCGACGCGGCCGATGCCGAAGGCGCTCGGCGCATAGAGCGCGGCCGCCGCCACCAGCACCGCGGCGAGGCCGACCAGCGAGTGGAAGAAGGCGACGAGCTGCGGCATCTGCGTCATCTGGACGCGCTTGGCCATGAAGGCGCCGATGCCGCCGCCGATGGCGATGCCGGCCACGACCAGAAGCCAGCCCGAGAAACCGGTCGGCGGGAAGAAGACGACCGTGGTGGCGATGGCGATGCCCATGCCGACCATGCCGTAGAGATTGCCCTGGCGGGAGGTCGTCGGGTGCGACAGGCCCCGCAGGGCCATGATGAAGAGGACGCCGGCGACGACGTAGAGAAGGGCGGAGAGGTTCGCGGCCATCGGCGCTCAGCCCTTCTTCTTGTACATGGACAGCATCCGCTCGGTGACGAGGAAGCCGCCGAAGATGTTGACCGAGGCCAGGACCAGCGCGAGGAAGCCGAAGATCTTGGCCCAGACCGGGCCATCGCCGAGCGCAGGCGCCGCCTCGACGCCGACCGCGAGCAGCGCGCCGACGACGATGACCGAGGAGATCGCGTTGGTGACCGACATCAGCGGGGTGTGCAGGGCCGGCGTCACCGACCAGACGACGTAATAGCCGACGAAGACGGCGAGCACGAAGATGGCGAGGCGGAACACCGTCGGGTCGACGAAGCCGCCGGTCGCGGCGCTGGCGCCAGCGGCGAGGCTGTCGGCATGCTGGGCGGCGAGATCGGCGGCCTGACGCGCGGCGGCCGCGACGGAGCGGGCCTGTTCGAGGGCCTGTTCGGGTGTCGGATTAGCCATTGGTGACGCTCCCCTCGACGGCCGGCGCGGGCTCTGTTTCTGGCTTGGGCGCGGGCTTGGCCGCGAAATTCGGGTGGATCACCGCGCCGTCGCGGGTCAGGGCGGTGGCCTTGACCAGTTCGTCGTCCCAGTTCACCGCGACCTTCTTCTCGGCCTTGTCGATCAGCGTCTCGACGAAGGCGAGCAGGTTCTTGGCGTAGAGCTGCGAGGCGGTGGCCGGCAGGCGGCCGGGGACGTTGAGATGGCCGACGATCCGGACGCCGTTTTGCGTCACGAAGACCTCGCCGGGCTTGGCGAGTTCGCAATTGCCGCCGCGCTCGACCGCGAGATCGACGATGACGGAGCCGGCCTTCATGCTGTCGACCATGGCGGCCGAGATCAGCTTGGGAGCAGGGCGGCCGGGGATCAGCGCGGTGGTGATGACGATGTCCTGCTTGGCGATGTGGCTCGCCGTCAGCTCGGCCTGCTTGGCCTGGTATTCCTTGGACATTTCCTTGGCGTAGCCGCCGGCCGTCTGCGCCTGCTTGAACTCCTCGTCCTCGACGGCGAGGAACTTCGCGCCGAGCGATTCGACCTGCTCCTTGGTGGCGGGGCGCACGTCGGTGGCGGTGACGATGGCGCCGAGGCGGCGCGCGGTCGCGATCGCCTGCAGGCCGGCGACGCCGACGCCCATGATGAAGATGCGCGCGGCCGGCACGGTGCCCGCCGCCGTCATCATCATCGGCAAGGCGCGGCCATATTCGGCCGCGCCGTCGATGACGGCGCGGTAGCCGGCGAGGTTGGCCTGGGAGGAGAGCACGTCCATCACCTGCGCGCGGGTGATGCGCGGCATGAACTCCATCGCGAAGGCGGAGACCTTGGCCTTGGCGAGCGCCTCGAGCGCGCCCTCGTTGCCATAGGGGTCCATCGTCGCGACGACCAGCGCGCCGGCAGGCAGACCCTTGATCTCGCTCTCGGCGGGGCGACGGACCTTCAGCACGATGGCAGCACCTGCCAGCGCGGCCGCCGCAGTGGCGGCGATCGACGCGCCCGCGGCCTCGTAATCGGCGTCCGAGATGCCCGATGCGAGGCCGGCGCCGGTCTCGACGGCGATCTCGGCCCCGAGGGCCTTGAACTTGCGGACGGTCTCCGGCGTCACGGCGACGCGGGTCTCGGCCCCTTGCGTTTCGGCAGGCACGGCGATGCGCATTGCGGCGGAACCTCTCGGGCGCGGGTGCGGGGGTCAGTGCGAGGCGGGCAGAAGCAGCAGCGCCAGCATCAGGAGCCCGAAGGGGACCGCCGGCGCACGCCAGCCGATCGACTTCGAAGCGATGCCGACGCCGGTGCCGACCAGCGTCAGTAGCGTGCCGATGATCGCGATGCCCCAGGCATGCTTGGTGCCGCCGACGGCCAACGCCGCCACGATGGCGAGGCAGGCGACCGTCCCGACCTCGGCGAAATGCACGAAGCCCTGATAGGTCCGCTCATGCTCGCGGTAGTCCATCTGCGGGATGTCGGAGGCGGGGTGTCCGTGATCGGCCATGGTCTGATCCCAAGAAAACGCTTGTCGCATGCGTGTAGCGCACCTGTGGGAGGTCGGCAACGGAGGCCGTGCGAACCGTTCCGCAGCGACAGGCCCGACGCCGGCGCGGCCGTGCTCTCATAAGACCAGGATGGACTGTAAATCGATTTAAATCGGTGAAGCGGCTCTACTCGACCGGTTCAGGCGATGATGTCGGGTGTCAGGGCGTCTTCGATCTGCGAGATCCGGTCCTTCAGGTAGAGCTTGCGCTTCTTGAGGCGCTGGACCTGGACCTGGTTGATCGCGCCGACGCGCTCCAGCGCATCGATGGCGCTGTCGAGATCGCGGTGCTCCTCGCGCAGGCGGGCGAGTTCGGTGGTGAAGGCCTCGACCTCTTCGGGGCTGAGTTCGAATCCCATGGCCGTCCCATCATCGCCGCGATTGGGGGCGACTATGGTCAGACGCCGGGCGCCCTGCAAGAGCGGGAGCCGGCGTGCCGGCGACCCTCACATTCGCGGGGTCGCGGAAAGGAGTCGGTGACGATCACAGAATGTCATGCCGCTGGCCCCGAGGGCCTTGCAGACGTGAAGCCGGCTCTATGTCACACTGATTCTGTCAACCGCTCATCAGGAGGATCCAGATGTCGCTGCAGACCCATCTCGTCGAACTCGAACGCAAGCATCGTCAACTCGAGGAAGCCATCGCCCAGGCCGTGGCCCGCCCCTCCTCCGACGATCTCACCGTGGTCGAGATGAAGCGGAAGAAGCTGCTGCTGAAGGAGGAGATCGAGCGCGTTCGGCAGACCATGCCGGAGCGAACGCTGCATTGAGCGCCGGCCGAGCCCGCGGGCTCGGTTCGAGGTTGTGTCGAGATCGTCGCCGGCCCTCACGGGCCGGCTTTTTCATGACCGCTCGCGGCCCGCTTCGTCGGCGGGAACTTCTGCCGGGCGCCCTTGTTGGGGCTGCACCACAGGCAGGATGACGAAACGATGCGGCCAGACCCCGATATGCACCCGGCCGGGCTTTGCCATGCCCCTCCGGCCCGGCATGGCCATGGCCGGCCGTCGCGCCGGATGCTGCTGGCCCTCCTCGGCTCGACGGGTGTCTTGGCGGCGCTTCCCGCCCGCGGGCAGGCGCCGACGAGTGCTCCCAAGCCGAGCTTCGGCTATGGCGATGTGGTGGAGCGCGCGCGCCGGCTTGGCCAGAATGCCTTCGACGCGGACGCGGCCAAGATCCCCGAGTCTCTGTCGCAGCTGACCTATGACAGCTATCGGGAGATCCGTTTCCGCCGCGACAGGGCCTTCTGGCGCGAGGGCGGCTCCGATTTCCGCCTGCTGCCGTTCCATCTCGGCTTCCTGCACGACAAGCCGGTGCAGTTGCACATCGTCGCCAACGGCGTGGCGCTGCCGATTCCCTTCACCACGTCGCTGTTCGAATACGGCAAGGTGCCGGTGCCGAAGGGGCTGTCGCCCTCGCTGGGCTTCGCCGGCTTCGCCGTCACCACCAATCTCAACCACCCGACGGTGCAGGACGAGGTGATCTCCTTCCTCGGAGCGAGCTATTTCCGCCTGATCGGGCGCGGCCACAACTACGGCCTGTCGGCCCGCTCGCTCGCGATCGACATCGGCGGGGCCTATCCGGAAGAATTTCCGTTCATGCGGGCGCTCTGGCTGGAGGAGCCGGCGCCCGACGCGACCGAGCTCGTGATCTACGCGCTGCTCGATTCGCCCTCCGTCGCCGGGGCCTATCGCTATGTCGTGCGGCCCGGGCAGACGACGCATGCCGACGTCACCGCCACGCTCTTTCCGCGCAAGCTCATCGAGCGGATCGGCATCGCGCCGCTGACCTCGATGTTCCAGGCGGGGGAGGGCGACCTCGCCCAGCGCAGTGATTTCCGCCCCGAAATCCATGATTCCGACGGGCTGATGATGCAGGCCGGCAGCGGCGAGTGGATCTGGCGGCCGCTGCGCAACCCGCAATCGCTGAGGATTTCCAGCTTCGGCGACGAAAACCCGCGCGGCTTCGGCCTGATGCAGCGGGACCGGGACTTCGGCAATTACCAGGACCTGGAGGCACATTACCATGCCCGGCCGGGATACTGGGTCGAGCCGCAGGGCGAGTGGGGCAAGGGCCGCGTCGAACTGATCGAGATCCCGACCGACAACGAAGCCTTCGACAATATCGGCGCCTGCTGGACGCCGGAGGCGGCGCTGCCCGTCGGCGAGGCCTCGGAATTTCGCTACCGCATCTCCGCCCTGTCGACGACCGGGCATCTGCATCCTTACGCGCAGACGCAGCACAGCTTCGCCGGGTCCGATCTCGGGGACGGACATGCGCAGGGGCACGGCACCAAGCGCTTCATCGTCGATTTCGCCGGCGGCGACCTCGCCTATCATCTCGGCGATCCGGCCCGCGTCGAACTCGTCGTCTCGGTCACGGCGGGATCGGTGATGACGCGGATCCTGCAGCCCAATCCGGCTGCGGGCGGATTCCGCGCCATCGTCGACGCCAGCCTGCCCGACGGACAGACGGGCGAGCTGCGGATCTATCTGCGGGCGCGGGGGCGCACGCTCTCCGAAACCTGGATCAGCACGTGGACGGCGCCGGCCGCGCCAACCGCTCCGGAAACCGCGCCGGCTCCTGCCCCTGCCCCTGCTCCCGCCGCCCCTCAGCCGAGCGAGTGAGGCAGGAGGGGCGCGCTCACAGCGCCTTTGCCATCTCGCGCAGGCGGAATTTCTGGATCTTGCCGGTCGAGGTCTTCGGGACTTCGGTGAAGACCACCGTCTTCGGGCATTTGAACGCGGCCAGATGCTGGCGGCACCAGGCGATGATCTCGGCCTCCGTCGCGGTCTTCCCCGGCTTCAGCTCTACGAAGGCGCAGGGCGTCTCGCCCCATTTCTCGTCGGGGCGCGCGACCACGGCGGCCGCCTGGATCGCCGGGTGCTTGTAGAGCGCGTCCTCGACCTCGATCGAGGAGATGTTCTCGCCGCCGGAGATAATGATGTCCTTCGAGCGGTCCTTGAGCTGGATGTAGCCATCGGGATAGCGCACGCCGAGATCACCAGTATGGAACCAGCCGCCGGCGAAGGCGGCCTGCGTCGACTTCGCGTTCTTGAGGTAGCCCTTCATCACGACATTGCCGCGCATCATCACCTCGCCCATCGTGGCGCCGTCGCGCGGGACGGGCGCCATCGTCTCGGGGTCGAGCACGTCGAGCCCTTCCAGCGCCGGATAGCGCACGCCCTGGCGCGCCTTCAGCGCCGCCTGCTCAGGGGCGGGCAGTGCGTCCCAGGCGCCGTTCCAGTCGTTGACGACGGCGGGGCCGTAGCATTCGGTCAGGCCGTAGAGATGCGTCACCTCGAAGCCGGCCTGCTTCATGCCGGCGAGCACGGCCTCCGGCGGCGGGGCGGCAGCGGTGAAGAAGGAGACCGTCTGCGGGAAGTCGCGGCGCTCCTCGGCCGGCGCGTTGAGCAGGGCCGACATCACGATCGGCGCGCCACAGAGATGCGTCACGCCATGGTCGGCCAGCGCATCATACATCGCCCTGGCGCGGACCTGGCGCAGGCAGACATGAGTGCCGGCGACGAGCGAGATCGACCAGGGGAAACACCAGCCGTTGCAGTGGAACATCGGCAGCGTCCAGAGATAGACCGGATGCCGGCCCATCTGCCCGGTGAGGATGTTGGAGGTCGCCAGCAGATTGGCGCCGCGATGGTGGTAGACCACCCCCTTGGGGTCGCCCGTCGTGCCCGAGGTGTAGTTCAGCGCGATCGCGTCCCACTCGTCGGCGGGCATCTGCCAGTCGAAATCGGGGTCGCCGCCGGCGATGAACGCCTCGTACTCGATGCTGCCGAGACGCTCGCCGGGGCCGTCATAGACCGGGTCGTCATAGTCGATGACCAGGGGCTTCGCCTTGCACAGCGTCAGCGCCTCCTTGATCGTCTTCGAGAACTCCCGGTCGGTGATCAGGACCTTGGCCTCGCCATGATCGAGCGAGAAGGCGATGATCGCGGCGTCGAGGCGGGTGTTGAGCGTGTTGAGCACGGCGCCGCACATCGGCACGCCGTAATGGCATTCCAGCATGGCGGGCGTGTTGGGCAGCATGGCAGCGACGGTGTCGTTCTTGCCGATGCCGTGGCGGGCGAGCGCCGAGGCGAGCCGGCGCGAGCGGGCGTAAAACTCGGCATAGCTGCGGCGAAGCGGGCCATGGATGATCGCGATGTGGTCGGGGAAGACCGAGGCCGCGCGCTCGAGGAAGGGCAGGGGCGTCAGCGGCTGGTGGTTGGCCGGGTTGCGGTCGAGATCGGTGTCGTAGGCGGATGTCGTCATGCGGTGTCCCCTCCCGTTCGGCTTAGCCTCTGCGGGCCTTCACCGTAATCCATCCCTTTGTCCGATAGGGCGCAAGGGGGCACAGGCGCATCACGTCAGAGCCAGTGCAGTCCCTTCAGCCCGTCATAGGTCAGTTTCAGCCCGACCAGCAGGAGCAGGCTGTAGATGATCTTGTAGAAGCGCTTCACCGGGACCTTCCGGACCAGCCAGACGCCCGCCACCGTCGAGACGATGGCGACCGGCAGCAGCGCCAGCGAGGCGGTGAGGTTGGCGGTCGTGAACTGGCCGAGCGCGATGTAGGGAAAGACCTTGATGACGTTGATCAGCGCGAAGAAGATCGCGCCGGTGCCGACGAAGACGGCCGGGGCTAACCGCAGCGGCATGGTGTAGATCTGGTAGGGCGGGCCGCCAGCATGGGCGATCATGCTGGTGAAGCCCGAGAGCGCGCCCCAGAACGTGCCCTGCGGATAGTTCGACCGCGTCGGCGGCAGTTCGGCTCCGCCGCCAGCGAGCAGATTGCGCAGCGCGAAGACGACCGAGATCAGGCCGATCGCCAGCACGACCGCACCATCAGCGACGCGCGCCGCCAGCAGATAACCTGCGAAGATGCCGAGCGCGGCGCCGGGCAGCAGCGTCGCCAACGTGCGGCGGTCAAAGTCGCGGCGGTAGGACCAGACGGTCACGACATCCTGCGACATCAGCACGGGCAGCATGATCGCGGCGGCCGTCACCGGCGAGACGACCTGCGCCATCAGCGGCAGCGACAGCAGCCCGAGCCCCGAGAAGCCGCCTTTGGAAAGCCCCATCAGGATGACCGCCGGCACCATGGCGGCGAAGAAGGCGGGGTCGAGCAGCATGTCGGGAGGGGTCCGAAAGGCGAAGGCGGGCGATTGCGCCAGATCAACCGTGGCATTTCCCGAAGCGCGGTAGAAGATCAAGGGTGCAGGGGTGTCATGTGCGAAAGTCGCTCTCGACGGCGGCCGGCGCCTCTGTGAAGGGATGGCGACAACAAAAAAGCGAGGGGAGGGTGCCATGACGGAGCAGGGCCGCTACGGCGAGGTCTACGGGCGCTGGCAGGCTGATCCGGAGGGGTTCTGGGCGGAGGCCGCCCGGGCTATCGACTGGATCTCGCCGCCGCAGCGCATCTTCGATGCTTCGCAGGGCGCCTATGGCCGCTGGTTCCCCGACGCGACCTGCAACACCTGCTTCAACGCGCTCGACCGGCATGTGCGCGACGGGCGGGGCGACCAGCCGGCGCTGATCCATGACAGTCCGGTCACGGGAACCAAGACCGTCTTCTCCTACGCGCAGATGCTGGACGAGGTCGGGGCCCTGGCGGCGGTGCTGCAGGATCTCGGCGTCGGCAAGGGCGACCGCGTCGTCCTGTACATGCCGATGGTGCCGGAAGCGGCCTTCGCCATGCTGGCCTGCGCGCGCATCGGCGCGGTGCATTCGGTCGTGTTCGGCGGCTTCGCGGCCAAGGAACTGGCGACGCGGATCGAGGATGCCAAGCCGCGCGTGATCCTGGCCGCAACCTGCGGCATCGAGCCCAGCCGCGTCGTCGAGTACAAGCCGCTGCTCGACCAGGCGATCGAGTTGTCCGCTCACAAGCCGCAGACCTGCCTGATCCTGCAACGGCCGCAGGTCGAGGCCTCGATGCACGCCACCCGCGACAAGAACTGGCGCATGCTGGTCGCCGCCGCCAAGGCGCAGGGGCGACGGGCCGAATGCGTCCCCGTCGCGGCGACCGACCCGCTCTACATCCTCTACACCTCCGGCACCACGGGTAAGCCCAAGGGCGTGGTGCGCGACAATGGCGGCCACATGGTCGCGCTGAAATGGACGATGGACAATCTCTACGGCGTGAAGCCGGGCGAGGTGATGATCACGGCGTCCGATGTCGGCTGGGTCGTCGGCCACAGCTACATCGTCTATGCGCCCCTCATTCAGGGCGCGACCTCGGTGCTCTACGAGGGCAAGCCGGTGGGCACGCCCGATGCCGGCGCCTTCTGGCGGCTGATCGCCGAGCACAAGGCGGTCGTGTTGTTCACGGCGCCGACGGCCTTCCGCGCCATCCGCAAGGAAGACCCGCAGGCGACGCTGCTGCCGGCCTATGACCTCTCGCGGTTCCGGGCGCTGTTCCTGGCCGGCGAGCGGGCCGACCCCGATACGCTGGTCTGGGCGCAGGACATCCTGAAGGTGCCGGTGATCGACCATTGGTGGCAGACCGAGACGGGCTCGCCGATCGTCGGCAATCCGCTCGGCCTCGAATTGCTCCCGGTTAAGCCGGGCTCCCCGACCGTGCCGATGCCGGGCTATGACGTGCGATGCGTCGACGAGGGTGGGCGGCCTGTACCGGCCGGCACGATGGGCGCGATCGTGATCAAGCTGCCGCTGCCGCCCTGCGCCTTGCCCACCCTGTGGCAGGCCGACGAGCGCTTCGTCGAATCCTATCTCTCGGCCTTCCCGGGCTTCTACAACACCTCGGATGCCGGCTTCATCGACGCCGACGGCTATGTCTTCATCATGGGGCGCACCGACGACATCATCAATGTCGCCGGCCATCGCCTCTCGACGGGGGGCATGGAGGAGGTTCTGGCCTCGCATCCCGCCGTGGCCGAATGCGCCGTGGTCGGCATCCGCGACGCGCTCAAGGGCGAGCAGCCCTGCGGCTTCGTCGTGCTCAAATCCGGCATCACCCAGAGCCCCGACGCGGTCGAGCGTGAGCTGGTCGCGCTGGTGCGCGAGAAGATCGGCCCCGTCGCCGCCTTCCGGCTGGCGCTGACGGTCGGGCGGCTGCCCAAGACGCGCTCCGGCAAGATCCTGCGGGCGACGATGAAGAAGATCGCCGATGGCGAGGACTACGCGATGCCCGCGACGATCGAGGACCCGGCGGTGCTGGACGAGATCGGGCTGGCGCTGAAGGCGAAGGGGCTGGGGTAGGGCGCCTGCGCGGATCGCAGGGCTAGAAGCCGATGGTCGCGCCGTTCCATCGGAGCAGGCGCTGCGGCCAGTCCAGCCGCATCAGATCCTCGCCGATGATCAGCGGCCCCGCATAGCCGCTCGCGCGAATCTCCTCCGCGACCAGTGCCGTATCGGCAGCGGGCGGCACGATGTGCGTGATCGCCAGCGCCCTGGCGCCGCTCCTGCGTGCCAGATCGCCCACCACCTGCGGCGTCATGTGGTAACTCTTCACGGCTGCAACGGTGGCGGCCGTGCGGATGCCGGCGACGACCGGCATCTGGCTCTCGACATAGACTTCGCTGACGAGCAGATCGCAATTCTCGGCGGCCTGCTCGAGCGTCGGGGTAAGGCGGGTGTCTCCGGAGAAAACGATCCGGCTCGTGCCGTCGCTCAGCGTTAGCCCGAAGGCCGGCTCCACCGGCTTGTGGTCCACCAGGAACGCCGTCACGGAGAGGCCCTGGAGCCCGGCGACGGGCCCTTCCTGCAGTTCCTCGAAGACGACATCGAGGCCGCTGGCATCCGGGCGCTGCTCGAAGGCGATGCGCAAGCGGCGTTCGCGCGCGAAGGCCTCGTACTGGTCCCGCAGATTGGCCAGTGCGGGGGCCGGCGCCAGCACGCGCCAGGGGCGGTTGCGGCCCTGATGCCAGGAGGAGATGACGAGCTGGTAGAAGTCGACCAGATGGTCGGAATGCTCGTGGGTGACGATGAGCAGGTCGATGTCGGCGCCGCGATGGCCGGCCGCGACAAGCCGCTGGCTGACACCCGAACCGCAATCGATCAGCAGCTTGCAGCCGCCGGCCTCGACAAGATGGGAGGGACCGGCGCGCCGCAGGCTGACAGGCGGCGCGCCGGTTCCCAGAAAGGTGAAGGCCAGTCCGGCACTCATTCCGACAAGGTGTCAGCGCGAGCGGTTCTCGGCAAGCCGCATACGCCTCAGGCCTCGTCGTCCTCGTCGACCGGACGCTTCATCTGCTTGAGCTTGGCGAAGACGGAATCGACGTCGATCGCCGCCTCTTCCTCGCGCTTGGGCTTGCCCATGTCGGCGAAGGTCTGGCTGAGCGGCGCGGGCTCCGGCGCCGTGGTCTCCTCGGCCGGCAGCAGGGTCGAGCCGATCTCGGCGACCATGGCCGGGCGGTCCTTGGCGGCGCGGCCGACTTCGAAGTCGAGGTCGATCTGCGAGCACAGGCCGAGGCTGACCGGGTCGATCGGCGAGAGCGTCTGCGCGTTCCAGTGGGTGCGGTCGCGGATCTGCGCGATCGTCGACTTGGTCGTGCCGATCAGGCGAATGACCTGCGCGTCCTTGAGCTCGGGATGGTTGCGGAGCAGCCAGAGGATGGCGTTGGGCCGGTCCTGCCGCTTCGAGACGGGGGTGTAGCGCGGCCCCTTCGTCTTCTTCATCTCGGGCACCTTCACCTTGCGCTCGGCGAGCTTGAGGTGATGGGCCGGGTTGGCGGCGGCGCGCTCGAGTTCCTCGCGGGTGAGCTGCCCGGAGTTGATCGGGTCCAGCCCCTTGATGCCGGCCGCGACCTCGCCATCGGCGATGCCGCGCACCTCGAGCGGGTGGAGTTTGCAGAACTCGGCGATCTGCTCGAAGGTCAGGGACGTGTTCTCGACCAGCCAGACCGCGGTGGCTTTCGGCATCAGCGGAGGTAACGACACGGGCTGTCTCCTGGAATCTCGGAATCCGGCGCTTCGCCGGGGCGACGTCGCGGACAATAGCTCTCGGGCGCCGACCGGCCTCTTCGGCCGGCCATCCAAATCATCGACGATGAACAGGATGGCCGGCTTATAGGGGAGGCGGGGGCGGCTGTCCAAGAAAAAGAGCCGGCGAGACGCCTCGCCGCAGCGGTGGCGCGGGCCGCTCGCGGGGCGTAATCTGCCGGGATCGTCACGCGGGCGATCTTGCAGGGGAGGCGCCGATGTCGCTGTTTTCCGATGATGATCGGCCGAGGCCCAAGCCCGTCCACGAGATCGGGCAGGATCTGTCGATGCTGTCCCTGGCCGAGATCGACCTGCGCGTGGCGGCGCTCCAGGCCGAGATCGAGCGGCTGGCGGAGGCGCGGGCGAAGAAGGACGCCTCGCGCAGCGCGGCCGATGCCTTCTTCCGGAAATCCGACTGAAAAAGCGGCGGAAGGCGCCTGCGTTAACGGGCGCTTAACGATTCCAAAGTATGAATCACATCATCCAGTTTGTCTGGATGCGAGTGGCTCCTGCCCGCTCTGTTTGACGCCTCCCTGTTGACCTTCGAGCCGCCTCCGGGCGGCTCTTTTTTATGGTCTGTACCCGCGTTAAGGTTAACCGGACGTTACCGGCGCGGCGCCTGCCCATCGGCGCTATCCTTGCGACATCGGCGGCATGAGCCGTGACGTGTGCCATGCGGACACGGCGTTGTGCCGATGGGAGACAAGGCCATGAACGACCTGCTGATCCGCGAGACTGCGAGTGAAGACGGTGCGATCTCCTTCGCGCGCGGCTTCGTGAAGTCCGATGCCTTCATGGTGCTGTTCCGCGAGGGGATGGGGCTGGTCGAGAACACCGCCGCCTATCTCGACGGCGAGGGCCGCACCCAATCCGCGGCGCTGCCGCGCGAGGTCGCGCTCAGCTATGCGACCGAGAGCATGCGGCTGACGACGCGGCTGATGCAGATCGCCTCCTGGCTCCTGGTCCAGCGCGCCGTCGCCGAGGGCGAGATGACTGCCGAACAGGCGCGCGCCGAGAATGCCAAGGTCCGCATCCCCGAGACCGGCGTGTCGGGCACGCCCGCCGAGCTGGAGCGCCTGCCGCAGGGCCTGAGCGACCTCATTGCCCATTCCTTCCGGCTGCAGGCCCGCATCCGCCATCTCGAGGGCCAGATGAACACGGCAGCTCCGGCCGAGAAGGCCAATCCGGTCCAGGACCAGCTCGCCAGCCTCCACGCCCGCCTCGGCCTCGCGCTCTGATTTCGCCGCGCGGCCGATCGCCGCGCCGAGCACCGCCACAAAACGAAACGGCCCGGTCGAAAGACCGGGCCGTTCTTGATTCAGATCAGCGCGGGCGGGCGCACCCGCCGGCAGATCACTTCTTGCCGAGCGCGCCGATCGCGGAGAAGCGCGAATTGAAGCGCGACACGCGGCCGCCACGGTCGAGCATCTGCTGCGAGCCGCCGGTCCAGGCCGGATGCGTCGTCGGGTCGATGTCGAGGTTCAGCGTATCGCCCTCCTTGCCGAGCGTCGAACGCGTGAAGTATTCCGTGCCATTGGTCATGACGACCTTGATGGTGTGGTAGTCGGGGTGGATGCCGGTCTTGGCCATGGCTAAATCCTCAAACGTCGAAAACGGGCGTGGTCGACAAGCAGGCAAGCCTGCCCGGCCCGTCGAAAAATTCGTATGAGCCTGTCGTGAAGTCGCGTGCACATATCTCAGCCGGGCCGACAGCGCAAGCAGAACAGGACAAAGACGCGTGCCCGCAGCCGAAAAAGACAGCACCAAAGCACGGCCCGACTTCCGCTCCCTGGCGTCCTTCTGGCCCTATGCGCTGAGATATCGCAAGCGGATCGCGCTGGCGCTGCTGGCCCTCGTCATTGCCTCGGCGGCGACGCTGGCGCTGCCGGTGGCGGTGCGGCGGGTGATCGATGTCGGCTTCTCCGGCGGCGAGCAGCAGCTCGCCAACAGCTATTTCGTCCTGCTGATCGGCGTGGTCGCGGTGCTGGCGCTGGCGAGCTCGGCGCGGTTCTACCTCGTCATGACGGTGGGCGAGCGCATCGTCGCCGATCTGCGTGCCGACGTCTTCGCGCATCTGACGCGGCTGGAGCCGGCTTTCTTCGATTCGAGCCGGGCGGGCGACCTGGTCTCGCGGCTGACGGCCGACACGACGCAGATCAAGTCGACCTTCGGCTCGACGGCCTCGATCGCGCTGCGCAACGTGATCATGACGATCGGCGCGCTGTCGCTGATGATCGCGACCAGTCCGCAGCTCGCGGCCATCGTGATCGGCGCGATCCCGCTGATCGTGCTGCCGCTGGTCTTTTCCGGGCGCTCGGTGCGCCGGCGGGCCCGGGCGGCGCAGGACCGGCTCGCGGACGCCTCCGCCTTCGCCTCGGAAGCGGTGGGCGCGATCCGCACCATGCAGTCGTTTGGGGCGGCGCGGCAGACGGCGGCCCGCTTCGGCCAGGCCTCGGACGAGGCCTATGGCGCCTCGCGCGCCGCGACCGCCTCGCGCGCGCTGCTCTCGGGCGTGGCGATTTTCCTGGTCAGCGCCAGCGTGGTCTGGGTGCTGTGGACGGGCGCGACGGAGGTCTTCGAGGGGCGGATGAGCGGCGGGCGGCTGTCGCAGTTCCTGCTCTATGCCGTGCTGGCGGCGAGTTCGCTCGGCCAGCTCTCGGAGGTTTATGGCGATGTCTCGGCGGCGGCCGGCGCCGCCGGGCGGCTGGGCGAGATCCTCGCCCTCAAGCCGGCCATCGCCGCCCCGCCGAACCCGGCGCCGATGCCGGAGCCGGCGCGCGGCGAACTCGCTTTCGAGGGCGTCTCCTTCAGCTATCCCGGCCGCAGCGTCCAGGCGCTGTCGGACCTCACCTTCTCGGTGCGGGCCGGCGAGCGGGTGGCGCTGGTCGGGCCCTCGGGCGCCGGCAAGAGCACCGTGCTGCAGCTGGCACTGCGCTTCTACGATCCGGCCGCCGGGCGCGTCGTGGTCGACGGCATGGCCGGGCCGCAGGTCGACCCCGAGTCCTGGCGGCAGCGCTTCGCGCTGGTGCCGCAGGAGCCGACCGTCTTCGGCGTCTCGGTGCGCGACAACATCGCCTATGGCCGGCCCGAAGCGACGCTGGCGCAGGTCGAGGAGGCGGCGCGGCTGGCGGCGGCCGACGGCTTCATCCGGGAACTGCCACAGGGTTACGACACGGTCGTCGGCGAGCGCGGCGTGACGCTTTCGGGCGGGCAGCGGCAGCGGCTGGCGATCGCGCGCGCGGTGCTGAAGGACGCGCCGATCCTGCTGCTCGACGAGGCCACGAGCTCGCTCGATTCCGAGAGCGAGCGGGCGGTGCAGGATGCGCTCGACGCGCTGATGAAGGGCCGCACCACGCTGGTCGTGGCGCACCGCCTCGCCACCATCCTCTCTGCCGACCGCATCCTGGTGATGGAGGACGGCCGCGTCGTCGAGGAGGGGACGCATGCCGAGCTGAAGGCCCGCGGCGGGCTCTATGCGCGGCTGGCGGCGCTGCAGTTCGGGCTGGAGGCGGCCTGAGCGCGGCCTTGAGGGCCCGCGCTCAGGAGGTCAGGTTGATCGTGTACTTCCCGGCGTTGGGCACGGTGCCCTTGAAGCCGACGCTGCGCTCGCCCGAGGCGCAGGTGCCGCCGACGATCTCGCGGGTAATGGCGCGGGAGGGCACGCAGAAGGTCTTGTCGACGCCGGATTTGCCCGGCCAGTGATAGGTCCGGCCCTCCTTCTCGGCATAATAGTAGAACAGCGCGGTGTTCCAGCGCGCGACGCTCTTGCAGCCTCCGGCGGGAATCGTCTGCCAGGCGGTCAGCGTCCATTTCTTCGTCGTCTGGGGGACATGGGCCAGCGCGGTGAAGATCTTCGAGCCGGTCTTGTTGCAGAAGACGATCTCGGTCTGCTGCTGCTGGGCGAGAGCCGGCGTGCCGACCGACATCACGGCGGCGAAGGCCACCAAGGCTACCATCCTCATCAAAATCCCCTGCCCATCAAAGCTCAGTCCCGCGCGCATCTGACTTCCGCTGGGGCAGCCTTGTCAAACCCGCTGTTCGGGCGTCCGTGGAGCGGGTTGCGGGTCGTTCCGGGGTCTCAGAGCCCATGCGTGCGCGGATAGGCGCTGGACTGCGGCGACGTCCAGCCGGCGAGCAGCTCCGGCTCGGTGCGGAAGATCTCGACCTTGAGCGGGTAGCAGGCGGCGACGTCGCTGGAATGCGTCGTGCTGCAATCGCCGCCCGGGCAGGCGGAGAGCGCGCCGAGCAGGTCGATCTCGGCGAAGAACTCGATGTAGTCGCCCGGCCGCACCGGGCTCGCCTTCATGAAGTACTGATGCGTGCCGCGGGTGAAGCCGGTGCACATGAAGACGTTGAGCACGTCGTGGACATGCATCTCAGCCTCCCTGACCGGCAGCCCCTTCGCCCTGGCGAGGGCCCGCGTCAGATTCGAATGGCAGCAATGGTGGTAGTCGCCGCCGGACAGCAGGCGGTTGGTGTAGGGGTCGCAGCGCGTGCCGATCACGTCATGGACGGCGCCGCCATCGGCGTCGATGCCGTACCAGGCGAGCGTGTCGTGGGTGATGGTCGCGAGCGGCCGCAGGGACGGCAGGCTGCTCCAGAGCCGGTCGCCGGTCGAGACATGGGTGGCGTGGAGCTGGCGCGTCTTGCCGCTGAAGAAGCGCTCGGACAGGTCGTTGATGTTCCAGAGGTTGAGATCGCCGACCTGCGGGCCGTCGACGCCGACGATCCGGAAGAAGTGGCCGGCGGGGACCTCGAAGGCCTCCGCGTCGCGCGGCGCGACGATGATCTCGTCGATCTTCGTGAGCTGCTCGCGTGCCCGCGACAGCAGCGCCATGTCGGGCTTCGGCAGGCTCTCGACGGGGTAGCAGATGGTCAGCGGCCGGGAGCGGCGGGCGGCGGCGTCGGCGGGCTCTGCGAAAGGCATGGCGGACTCCGGTCGGCAGCGGTCAGCGCGGCGGCAGCGCCGCGTAATAGGCGGCGAGCGCCGCGATCTCCGCGACGCTCATATGGCGGGCCATGTAGCGCATCTCCTTGTGGACGCGCTTGCCGGTCCGGAAGGCCATCATCTGGTTGAAGAGATAGCGCTCGTTCTGGCCGGCGAGGTGGGGCACCTCCGTGTCGCGCGCGATGCCGTCCTCGCCATGACAGGCGGCGCAGTCCTCGACCACGGAGCGGCGGGGCTCGGCCAGCGCGGGGGCGCCGGCCGCCGCCGCCGACAGGGCGAGCAGCATCGCGGCCATCCACGCCATCGCCCGCCCTCCCGTCACGCGCCTCACCGCTCGGTGATCTTGAATTCGATGCGGCGGTTGCGACGCCAGGCATCGTCGGTGTTGGCGACGTCGAGCGGCTGGTATTCGCCGAAGCCGGTCGCGGCGATGCGATCGGCCGGGATGCCCTTGGTCACGAGATACTCGACGACCGCGATGGCGCGGGCGGCCGAAAGGTGCCAGTTCGACGGGAATTGCGGCGAGCGGATCGGCCGGTTGTCGGTGTGGCCGTCGACGCGCAGGATCCAGGGCAGGTCGGGCGGCATCTCGCGGCCGAGATCGGCGATGATGGCGCCGAGCTTGTCGAGTTCGCCACGGCCTTCGGGCTTGAGCACGGCCTGGCCGGCATCGAAGAAGACCTCGGACTGGAAGACGAAGCGGTCGCCGACGACGCGGATGTCGGGCCGCGTGCCGAGCACCTGGCGCAAGCGGCCGAAGAAGTCCGAGCGGTAGCGCGCCAGCTCCTGGACGCGCTGGGCCAGCGCCACGTTCAGCCGCGAGCCGAGCTCGGAGATGCGAGCCTGGGCCTCCTTGTCCTTGGCCTCGGAGGCGCTCAGGGCCTCTTCCAGCGCGGCGAGTTGCCGGCGCATGGCGAGGATCTGCTGGTTGACGAGGTCCACCGTCGCCTGGGCGCGGGCAGAGAGCTGCCTTTCGGCATCGAGCGCCTTCTGCGCCTCGCCGAGCTGGGCCGCCTGGTTGCCGGGCTGGGCGGCGAGCATGTCCTGGATGCGGCCGCGCTCGGCCTGCTCGCGCGTCAGCGAGGATTGCAGGAGCGTCAGGCTCTCCTGCGCCTGTCGGTTCGAGGCGCGCTCGAGCGCGAGCAGGTCGGTCAGCTCCGAGATCTGCTGGTTCAGCCGCTCGAGGGCGGTGTCCTTGCCGGTCAGCTCCTGCGACAGGAAGAACTGCCCGAGCACGAAGACCGAGAGCAGGAAGACGATGCCGATCAGCATCGTCGAGAGCGCGTCGACGAAGCCCGGCCAGAAATTGACCTCGTCGCGGCGATGGGAGCGGGAGAGGGCCATCGCCGTCAGGGCTCCATCACATTGTCGGCGGTGAGCCGTTCGAGCAGGCGCTTCATGTCCTTCTCGCGGGCGGCCTGGGCCTCGACCCAGTCGCGGATCAGCTGCTGCTCGGAGCGCATGTGCTGCACGAGCCCCTGGATGCCCTCGGCGAGGCTGGCGAGCGCCTGCGTCGCGGCGCGGTTGTTGGCGCCGCTCTCGGCCATGGCGGCACCGAGCCGGTCGAGCCGGTCACCGAGCGGGTCGCCCGCCAGCGGCTGGAGGCCGGGCAGGCTCGCGCCGCCGGTGCGGGTGCCGAGCCAGCTTTCCAATTCGTTGCGGAAGCGGCGCTGGGCCTGGGCGACCTGCAGTTCGAGGAAGCCGAGGATCAGTGAGCCGGCGATGCCGAAGAGCGAGGAGGAGAAGGACAGGCCCATGCCGGCGAGCGGCGCGGCGAGGCCGGCCTTGAGCTCGTCGAAGAGCACGCCGGCCTCGGCGCCAGTGCGCAGGCTCCGGATGACGTTGCCGACCGAGGACACGGTGTCGAGCAGGCCCCAGAAGGTGCCGAGCAGGCCGAGGAAGACGAGCAGGCCGGCGAGATAGCGCAGCACCTCGCGGCCGTCGTCGAGCCTCACCGCGACCGATTCGAGCACGGTCGCGGCCTGGGCGGGCGCGAGGCTGCGGCTGTCGAGCGCGGCCAGGACGGGGCCGAGCGGCGCGATGACCTGGCCGCGGCGGATCTGGGCGGCGCCGGGATCGGCGGCGAGGCGGGTAGCGGCGCGGGCCTCGGCATGGATGCGCCAGAGTTCGCGCAGCGCGATCAGCACGCCGACGAAGAGCGATCCGAGGATCAGGCCGTTCAGGCCCGGATTGGTCATGAAGGCGGTGATCAGCCCGCCCTGGAGGATGAAGCCGAGGAAGCCGATCAGCGCGAGGAAGACGAGGGCACGAATGACATAGCGCAGCGGCCGCGAGAAACGCGTCTCGTCCCGCGGGGGCGCGGCCGCGTCGCGTTCGGCCGCCAGATCCTCAGTCGCCATGCTTAATCTTCCGTTCGCCACCGTGACGGGTGGGACTGTCGCTTCCCATGCCGCGATGATCAAGCGCGAAAGATCAAGGAGATATGACCAAAGCGCGGGCTGTTGCCGCGATGCTCCTCGGCTCAGGCCGCCTTGAGCGCCGCGCGCAGGGCCTGCTCGCCGATCTCGTTGCCACAGATGATGTCGCGCGCCATCGTGGGCTGCTTGCCGTCGAGCGTGCCGAAGGTTCCGCCCGCCTCGCGGATCATGACGGCGCCGGCCGCGAAGTCCCAGGTGTTGAGGTCGCGCTCCCAATAGGCGTCGAAGCGGCCGGCCGCGACATAGGCGATGTCGAGCGCGGCGCAGCCCATGCGGCGGGCGTTGGAGAAGCGCGTCATCACCGCCCCGAGTTCACGCAGGAAGAGCGGGTGGCCGCCCTTGCCGATATGGGGCACGCCCATGCCGACGAGCATCTCGGTCGGCTCACGCCGGCCCGAAACGCGCATGCGGCGGTTGTTGACATAGGCGCCCTTGCCCTTCTCGGCGATGAAGAGTTCGTCCTTGGCGGCGTCGTAGATCACGCCGGCGACGAACTGGTTGTCGCGCTCCAGCGCCACCGAGATGTTCCAGTGCGGGATGCCGCGCAGGAAGTTGTGGGTGCCGTCGAGCGGGTCGATGTGCCAGCGGTTGCTCTCGTCGGTGCCGGCGACGCTGCCGGCCTCCTCCATGACGAAGCCGTAGCCGGGCCTCGCCTTCTCCAGCGAGGCGCGGATGATCTCCTCGGCCTTGGTGTCGGCTTTCGAGACGAAGTCGCCGGGGCCCTTGGCCAGCACCTGCAGGTTCTCGACCTCGCCGAAATCGCGCTTGAGCGAGCGGGACGCCTTCATCACGGCGTCGGTCATCACGGTCATCAGGGGGGAGCGGATCATCAGTAACCTCGTTCGCGCCGTTTCGGCGCAGCAGGCGGATCTCGGCAGGCGAGCATCCGGTTCAGACAGCGGGCCCGTGGTCCGAGGCGGGGGCGCGCTCGGGGGGTGGGCTTGAAAAAACTCGCCCGTCCCTTGCTCGCCTGTCAGGGCGACGTCAAGGCCGCGCCCTCGATGCGGTCGGCGGCAAGCCGGGCGGCGCGGCCCTGCTGCTCGGGGTTGAGCCGGTCGAAGAGCTGGGCCAGGGCCGGATCGTCGAGGCCGCGCGCGCGCGCCGCCAGATGCCAGGCGGCGGCCTCGATCGAGTCGGGGGGAATGCCCCGCCCGCTCTGGTAGAGCCGCGCGATGCGGTTCTGCGCGATCGGGTTGCCCTTGCCGGCAGCGCGCAGGAACAGCTTCGCGGCTGCGGTCTCGTCGGCCGCGACGCCGGTGCCGTTGAACAGCATGATCGCATATTCGATCTCGGCGGGCAGGTGGCCGGCCGCGGCAGCCTCGCCCATCCAGCGCGCGGCCTGTTCGTCGCTGCGGGGCATGCCGCGGCCCTGCCGCGCCAGCGTCGCCAGCGCATGCAGCGCGTCCGGGATCCCGCCCTTCGCCGCGATCTCGAGGCTCTTGATCGCACGCGCCTCGTCGTCGGGCTGGCCGGTGGCGAGCCAGGCGAGGGCGAGGTTGTAGTTCGCAGCCGGATGGCCGGCCTCGGCCGCGCGGCGCATCAGGACGGAGGCGCGGTCCGGATCCCGCCGCGGGCCGGTGGTGTCGAGCAGGGCGACGGCGAGCGCATAGGCGGCGTTGATGTCGCCGCGCTCGGCGGCGCGCTCGTACCATTCGGTGGCGACCGTCTGGTCGGGCCGCACGCCGAGCCCCTGGCGATAGATCTCGCCGACCAGCGTCATCGCCGCGGCGTCCTTGCTGTCGGCCTCGATGCGTTTCAGCGCTTCGGAGAGGGCGCGGCGGTAATGGCCGGTCTGGTAGGCGGCATAGGCGACGTCGCGCTCGGCCGCCCCGGCGGGATGGGGGAATGCAAGGCCGGCCAGCAACAGGCCGGCGAGGGCCCGGCGCCAGCGCCTCATCGCGCCACGGCCCGTCGAAGGGCGCAGGCGGCGATGGCTTCGTTGGCCTCGCCGACGATGGTGCGGATGTCGCTGCCCTCCGCGAAGGCCCAGTCGCCGAGCGCGATGAACTCCGCCCCCGTCTCGGCGAGCGCCGCGACGGAGTCGGCGTCGGGCGCATAGGCGACGCAGGGTGTCTGGAAGATCTCGGCCCACCAGCCGGCGCGCTCGATCACGGCCGGCAGCGGCGGCATCGAGCCGTCGGGGCGGGGCTCGCCGAAGAGGACGTAATCGACGCCGGCCTCCCCGACATCCATGGCGTCGTGGCGGGCGCGCAGGCTGCCGGCGCCGATGATGCGCTCGCTCTTCAGGCTGGAGCGCGCCTCGGCGATCGCCGCCGGCCCGCCGGTCAGATGGACGCCATCGGCGCCGCCGCGCGTGGCGACGAGGGCGCTGTCCTCGACGACGAGGGCGACATTGGCGGCCTGGACCGGGCCGGCGAGGCGTTTCACGCGCTCGATGCGGCTGCGCTCGTCGCCGGGTGCGAGCCGCAGCAGCACGGCCGCGAGGTCGCCGCCGGCCTGGGCCTGCATGAGCTTGAAGGCCATCGCATCGGCATCCGCCACAGGCGGGGTGACGAGCATCAGGCGGGTGGGGGGAGAGGTCGTGGTCATGATCTTGCGCGCAAACGGCCCGCGATGGCGTCCAATGTCAAGACTCCCAGGCCGGCAACGAGGCTCCAGAAGGCCGAGCCGACGCCAAACAGCGTCAGGCTGGAGGCGGCGACGGCGAAGGCGACGACCGCGGCGAAGCGATGCCCGTCCGAGGCGGTCGCCTGCGTCAGGGCGCCCGTCAGCGAGCCGACGAGGCCGAGGCCGGCGACCGCGACGATCAGCGCCTTGGGCATGGCGAGGATGAGGGCAAGCAGCAGCCCCGCGGTCGCGGCGATGGCGAGCCAGAGCAGCCCGTAGACGATGCCGGCCTTCCAGCGCTGCGCCGGATCGCGATGGGTGTCGGGCCCTGTACAGATCGAGGCCGATATCGCCGCCATGTTGACCATATGGGCGCCGAAGGGGGCGGTGAGGAACGAGGTCAGGCCGGTCACGAAGAGGCAGGCCGGCACGGGCGGCTGGTAGCCGGCCGCGCGCAGCACGGCAAAGCCCGGCAGGTTCTGCGCCGCCATGGTGACGAGATAGAGCGGAATGCCGATGCCGAGCATGGCGGCGGTATCGAAGCGCGGTGTGACGAATTCGAGGCCGGACAGTGAGAGCCCGCCCGCCGGCCACGTCGCCAGCCCGCCGGTGAAGCTGAGGAGGATGCCGGCGCCGAGCGCGGCGATGACGCCGAGGAAGGGATTGACCAGCCGCGCCAACAGAAAGACCGCTAGCAGGGGCAGGACGAGGCCGGGCGAGACCCGCGCCTCGTCGAAGACCGCGACGACGAAGCGGAAGATCACGCCCGCCAGCATGGCGGCCGCGATCGGCATCGGGATCTTCTCGATCAGCGCGCCGAGCGGGCGGAAGGCGGCGGTCAGCATCATCAGCACGGCCGCGAGAAGGAAGGCGCCGACGGCGGCGGCCATGTCGAGCCCGCTGCTGGCCGCGATGAGGGCGGCGCCCGGTGTCGACCAGGCGCAGATGATGGGCAGGCGGTGGCGCCAGGAGAGGCAGAGACTGGCCGCGCCCTTCGCCAAGGCCAGACCCGCGATCCAGGACACGGTCTGGGCCGGCGTCGCTCCGAGCGTCTCGGCCGCCGCCAGCACGACCGCGACCGAGGCGGCGAAGCCGACGAAGGTGGCAACGAAAGCTGAGAAGACGAGGGACATGCGGGTTCCGCGCGACGGAAGGGCCCTCCTTCAACCAGAAAGAGCCTGCGACCGGAAGGGGCCGCGCGGGCGGTGGGCATGTCCGGCGCGGGTTGCCGGAAGGCTGCCGTCACCGCCGTGTCACCGCGTCGGCCTATCGCTGGACTTCGTCCAATGCCAATCTGATCCTTCGCCAGGACCCTATCCGATGATCGACGAAACCCCCTACGAATCGACCTTCGGCGCCAGCCTGCTCGAGCATGAGGACGCCTCGCCGCAGAACCCGACCGACAACGCCACGATGGGCGAGCTGATCTCGCAGCGCTTCTCGCGCCGCGGGCTGTTGAAGGGGGCGCTGGCGGTGTCGGCGATTTCCGCGACCGTCGGCACGATGGCGCTGGCCACGGCCGAGGCGGCGAAGGCCCAGGCCGGCGGCTCGGCCTTCTCCTTCAAGGAGGTCGAGGCCGGCGTCGATGCCGATCATCACGTCGCCGAGGGCTATGACGCGCAGGTCCTGCTGCGCTGGGGCGATCCGGTCACGGCCGATGCGCCCGCCTTCGACCCCACGCAACAGACGCCCGACGCCCAGGCGAAGCAGTTCGGCTACAACAACGACTTCGTCGGCTATCTGCCGATGCCGGGCGCGGCCGACCCGTCCGCCCATGGCGTGCTCTTCGTCAATCACGAATACACCAACCCGCATCTGATGTTCCCGGGCGTCGTCGAGATGAAGGACGGCAAGCCGGTGCTGAAGAATGCGACGCCGGAGCGCTACCGCATCGAGGCGATGGCGCATGGCGCGACCGTCGCCGAGATCCGCCGCACCGACGGCCGCTGGGCGCTGGTGAGGGATTCGAAGCTCAACCGGCGGATCACCGTCGCCACCGAGATGCAGCTGTCCGGCCCCGTCGCGGGGTCCGACCGGGTCAAGACCGGGGCCGATGCTTCGGGTCGCAAGGTGCTGGGCACACTCAACAACTGCGCCGGCGCGATGACGCCCTGGGGCACCTTCGTTTCGGGTGAGGAGAACTTCCACGGCTATTTCTCTGGCAAGCTGCCGGAGGGGCATCGCGAGGAGGCGAATTACAAGCGTCTCGCACTCCCGTCCTCGCCTTATGCCTGGGGCCGTTTCGAGGACCGGTTCGACGTTTCCAAGGAGCCCAACGAGCCCAACCGCTTCGGCTGGATCGTCGAGGTCGACCCGTTCGATCCGACCTCCGTGCCGAAGAAGCGCACGGCGCTCGGGCGCTTCAAGCATGAGGGCGCGGACATGATCGTGGCGAAGGACGGCCGCGTCGTCGCCTATCTCGGCGACGACGAGCGCTTCGACTACGTCTACAAATTCGTCACGGCGGGCCGCTTCGACGCCGCCAACCGCGCCGCCAATAGGGACCTGCTCGACACCGGCACGCTCTACGTCGCCAAATTCGCGGCGGACGGCACGGTGGCATGGCTGCCGCTCGTCTTCGGGCAGGGGCCACTGACGGCGGCCAACGGCTTCCAGAGCCAGGCCGACGTGCTGATCGAGACCCGCCGCGCCGGCGATCTGCTGGGCGCCACCAAGATGGACCGCCCCGAGGACATCACGCCCAACCCGGTAACGGGGAAGGTCTATGTGATGCTGACCAACAACACGCGACGCACCGAGGCGCAGGTCGACGGCGCCAATCCGCGCGCCAAGAACGCCTTCGGCCACATCATCGAGATCATCGAGGAGGGCGGCGACCACACGGCCAGCAAGGGCCGCTGGGAGATCCTGCTGAAATGCGGCGACCCGTCCGTGGCCGAGGTCGGCGCGACCTTCTCGATCGACACGACGAAGAGCGGCTGGTTCGGCATGCCCGACAATGCGGTGGTGGACTCGGCCGGGCGGCTCTGGGTCTCGACCGACGGCAACGGGCCCGACGTCACCGGGCGCACCGACGGGCTCTGGGCGGTGGACACGGAGGGCGGCGCGCGCCGGACCTCGAAGCTGTTCTACCGCGTGCCGCATGGCGCCGAGCTCTGCGGCCCCTGCTTCACGCCCGACGACACCACGGCCTTCGTGGCGGTGCAGCACCCCGGCGACGACGGTCCGGACTGGCCGGAATTCGGCCGCCGCTCCTATTACGAAGATCTCTCGACCCGCTGGCCGGACTTCAAGCCGGACATGCCGGTGCGGCCGTCGGTGGTGGCGATTACCCGCAAGGGCGGGGGGAAGATCGGGGTTTGATCGCCAGCGTCATGGTCGGGCTTGACCCGACCATCTCGTGACAAGGAAACGCCCGGCGAAAGGCCGGGCGTTTTTTTGTTGCCTCACCACCAGGAGATTCTCGGGTCCGCGCTGTGCGCGGCCCGAGAATGACGGCTTGGTCTCAAGCGGCCTTGCCGAAGGTCGGGTCGAGTTCGCCCTTGGCGTAGCGCTTGGCCATCTCGGCGGTGGTCAGCACGCGCTTGATCTTGCTGGCCTGGCCTGCGGTGTTGAACTCCTGCAGGCGCTGCTTGCAGAGCTTGGTCATCGCCTCCATGGCGGGCTTCAGATATTTCCGCGGGTCGAACTCGCCGGGATGCTCGGAGAGGATCTTCCGGATCTGGCCCGTCATCGCCATGCGGTTGTCGGTGTCGATGTTGATCTTGCGGACGCCGTGCTTGATGCCGCGCTGGATCTCCTCGACCGGCACGCCCCAGGTCTGGGGCATCTTGCCGCCATACTGGTTGATGATGTCCTGGAGGTCCTGCGGCACGCTGGACGAGCCATGCATGACGAGATGCATGCTCGGCAGCTTCTTGTGGATCTCCTCGATGACGTTCATCGCGAGGATCGCGCCGTCGGGCTTGCGGGTGAACTTGTAGGCGCCGTGCGAGGTGCCCATGGCGATGGCGAGCGCATCGACCTTGGTCTCGGCGACGAACTTCACGGCCTCCTCGGGGTTGGTCAGGAGCTGGTCGTGGGAGAGCTTGCCCTCGAAGCCGTGGCCATCCTCCTTCTCGCCTTCGCCGGATTCCAGCGAGCCGAGCACGCCGAGTTCACCCTCGACCGAGATGCCGCCGAGATGAGCCATCTCGGTGACGGTGCGGGTCACGCCGACATTGTAGTCCCAGTCGCCCGGGGTCTTGCCGTCCGCCTCCAGCGAGCCGTCCATCATCACCGAGGTAAAGCCGGCCTGGATCGCGGTCATGCAGGTGGCGGGCTCGTTGCCGTGGTCGAGATGCACGCAGACGGGGATGTGCGGGTAGATCTCGGTCACCGCGTCCATCATGTGCTTGAGCATGATGTCGTTGGCGTAGGAGCGCGCGCCGCGCGAGGCCTGGATGATGACGGGCGCGTCGGTGGCGTCCGCGGCCGCCATGATCGCCAGCGCCTGCTCCATGTTGTTGATGTTGAAGGCGGGCACGCCGTAGTCGTTCTCGGCGGCATGGTCGAGCAGTTGGCGAAGCGTGATACGGGCCACGTTGGCACTCCCCTTGAGGCATGAATATGGGGAGGATGTAGTGCGCCGCTTGCCGGATGGCAAAGCGAAAGCGGCTTTCGGAGAGAGGATTCAGCGTCCGCGGGCTTCCACCTTAGGCTCAGTCCGAGTGAGCAGCGAAGCCGTGCCTGCCGAAGCATCCTTCGAGACGCGCTCCTGCGGAGCGCTCCTCAGGATGAGGGCTTGGGAGAAGGCCCTCTCAGCCCTTCCGCAGCGCCTCAACGCCCGGCAGCGGTTTGCCTTCCATCCATTCGAGGAAGGCGCCCCCTGCGGTCGAGACGTAAGTCAGGTCGTCGGCCACGCCGGCATGGTTCATGGCGGAGACGGTGTCGCCGCCGCCGGCGACCGCGACGAGCTTGCCCGCCTTGACGCGCTCGGCGGCGGCCCTTGCGACGGTGACGGTGGCCGTGTCGAAGGGGGGCAGCTCGAAGGCGCCGAAGGGCCCGTTCCAGACCAGCGTCTTGACCGTGTCGAGCTTGAGCACGACCTCGGCGACGCTGAGCGGGCCGGCGTCGAGGATCATCTCGTCGGCCGCGACCTCGCCGACAGTCACGACGCGATGGCCTGGGTTGGCCTTGAACTCGCGTGCGACCAGCGCATCGACCGGGAGCAGGATCTCGCAGCCGGCTTCCTTGGCCTTGGCCTCGATCTCGCGGGCGGTGGCGACGAGGTCGTGCTCGCAGAGCGACTTGCCGACATCGACGCCGCGGGCGGCGAGGAAGGTGTTGGCCATGCCGCCGCCGATGGCGAGGACGTCGACCTTCCTGACGAGGTTGCCGAGCAGGTCGAGCTTGGTCGAGACCTTGGCGCCGCCGACGATCGCCATGACGGGGCGGGCTGGATTGTCGAGGCCCGCCGAGAGCGCCTCCAACTCGGCCTGCATGGTGCGGCCGGCGAAGGCCGGCAGGACATGAGCGAGGCCTTCGGTCGAGGCATGGGCGCGGTGGGCGGCCGAGAAGGCGTCGTTGACGTAGAGGTCGCCATTTGCGGCGAGCGCCTTGACGAAATCCGGGTCGTTCTTTTCGTCGCCGGCGTGGAAGCGGGTGTTCTCGAACAGCAGGACATCGCCGTTCTTGGCGGCCGCGACAGCCTTTGCGACGTCGTCGCCGATGCAGTCCGCCACGAAGGTCACGGGCTGGCCGAGTGCATGGGCCAGCGCGGGCACGACCTGCTTGAGGCTGTTCTTGGCATCAGGCCCCTTGGGCCGGCCGAAATGGGCGAGCAGCAGCACCTTGGCGCCCTTGGCCGCGATCTCGCGGATCGTCGGCAGGATGCGGTCGATGCGGGTGGTGTCAGTGACCTTGCCGTCCTCCATCGGGACGTTGAGGTCGACGCGCACCAGCGCGCGCCGGCCGGCGAGGTCGGCGTCGTCGAGGGTCTTGAAGGCGGTCACGGCAGCGCTCATGGCAGCAGCCTGGGCATCAGTCCGGGCACGCCGAAGCGCAGCACCAGGATGGTCAGGACCACGGTGAGGATCGCGGTGACGATGGCGGTGGTGAAGAGCGTGGCGGCACGCGGGGTCGCGTCGACGCGGTCGCGCAAGGCTGCGATCTCGGCGCGGATGGCGGCGAAGTCCATCGTGCCGGCGGCGGCGTCGACCTTGTGGGCGCTGCGCTCGAGCGAGGCTTCGGCGCGGGTCAGCACGGCCTCGTAGCGAGCGAACTTCTCTTCGATGCGGGCCGCCTTCTCCTCGATGCGGGAGAGCTGGTCGAGCTGGCGCGGCTCCATCACCGGGGCGGCCTCGGTGGCCGGTGCGGAGGAGCCGATGCTCACGGGCGCGCCGTAGCCGGGGGCGGGCGTGACGGTGGTCGGCATCGAGTTGTCGGCAGGCGATGCGACGGTCGGCTCGATCTTGGCCATGGTCGTTCCGTTCGATTCGAGACAGGAGCGGGGCCGCGCCGGTCTGGCGCGGCCCGTCGGGCAGGTCAGCTCAGAGCAGCTTGCCCATGGCGACGGCGGTGTCGCTCATGCGGTTCGAGAAGCCCCACTCGTTGTCGTACCAGGCGACGACGCTGACGAACTTGTCGTCCATGACCTTGGTCTGGTCGAGCGCGAAGGTCGACGAGGCCTGATCGTGGTTGAAGTCGATCGAGACGTTGGGCTGGTCGGTAACGGCCAGAATGCCCTTGAGCGGACCGCGCTTGCTCGCCTTGACGATCGCGTCGTTGATCTTCTCGACCGTTGTCTTGCGCTTGGCGAGGAACTTGAAGTCGACCATCGAGACGTTGGGCGTCGGCACGCGCACCGATGAGCCGTCGAGGCGGCCCTTCAGCTCGGGGATGACCAGGCCGATCGCCTTGGCGGCACCGGTCGAGGTCGGGATCATCGAGAGCGCGGCGGCGCGGCCGCGGTAGAGATCCTTGTGCATCGTGTCCAGCGTCGGCTGGTCGCCGGTATAGGCGTGGATCGTGGTCATGAAGCCCTTGTCGATGCCCACCGCGTCATGGAGCACGCGCACGACCGGCGCGAGGCAGTTGGTGGTGCAGGACGCGTTCGAGACGACGACGTGGTCGCTGGTCAGCGCGCCGTTGTTGACGCCGAAGACGACGGTGAGATCGGCGCCGTCGCAGGGAGCCGAGACCAGGACGCGCTTGGCGCCGGCGGCGAGATGGGCTGAGGCCTTCTCCTTGGTGGTGAAGATGCCGGTGCATTCCAGCGCGATGTCGACGCCCAGCGCCTTGTGCGGCAGATCCTTGGGATCGCGCACGGCGGTGACCTTGATCGGGCCGCGGCCGACGTCGATCGTGTCGCCGGAGACGGTCACCTGGCCGGGGAAGCGGCCATGGACGCTGTCGAAGCGGAAGAGATGGGCGTTGGTCTCGACCGGGCCGAGATCGTTGATCGCGACGACCTCGATGTCCTTGCGCTTCGACTCGATGATCGCACGCAGAACGTTACGCCCGATGCGGCCGAAGCCGTTGATCGCCACCTTGACCGTCATCTCGAACCTCTCCTTCGCCGAACTCCGGCGCTTGCGCGCCATTCACGCGGGCAATTCGGCCAAAGCGTGGCCGAAAGCAAGATAAAACCGTCTTCGCGGCAAGCGTCGGCGGCAGAGCCGAGTGTCCGTCGACGCGGGGGTGCGTTCCGCCCCCCGCGTCATGTCGGTTCGTCAGCCGTTGTGACGCTTCATGGCGGCCTCGACGACCGCCTCGGGCGTGATGCCGAAATGCTTGTAGACCTCCTTGTAGGGGCCGCTCGCCCCGAAGGACGACATGCCGACGAAGGCGCCGTCCTGGCCGATCACGGCGTCCCAGCCGAAGCGGACCCCGGCTTCGACGGCGATCTTGATCGGGGCGGAGCCGATGATCGCGGCCTGGGTAGCTTCGTCCTGCGCCAGCAGCAGCTCCAGCGACGGGACCGACACGACACGCGCGCGCACGCCCTTCTCGGCCAGGAGCTTGCGGGCCGCCACCGCGATCTCGACCTCGGAGCCGGAGGCGAAGAGTGAGACCTGCGCCTTGCCCCCCTCGGCCGCCAGCAGCTCGTAGCCGCCCTTGGCCGAGCGGTTGGTGGCGGTGGCGTCGGTGCGCAGCTGCGGCAGGTTCTGGCGCGAGAGGGCGAGCACCGTCGGGCCCTTGGTGTTCTCGAGCGCGAACTGCCAGGCTTCCGCCGTCTCGATCGCGTCCGCGGGGCGGAAGACATGCATGTTCGGCATGCAGCGCAGCGAGGCGATGTGCTCGACCGGCTGGTGCGTCGGCCCGTCCTCGCCCAGCCCGATCGAGTCATGGGTCATGACGTAGACGATCGGCAGCCCCATCAGGGCGGCGAGGCGCATCGAGGGGCGGGCATAGTCGGCGAAGACGAGGAAGGTGCCGCCGCCGGTGCGGAAGCCGCCATGCAGGGTGATGCCGTTCATCGCCGCAGCCATGCCGTGCTCGCGGATGCCGTAGCGGACATAGCGGCCCTTGGGGGTCTTGGGCGTGAAATCCTGCGCCGCCTTGGTACGGGTGTTGTTGGAGGGGGTGAGGTCGGCCGATCCCATGACGAGTTCCGGCATCACAGGGGTGATGGCCTCCAGCGCCAGCTCCGAGGCCTTGCGGGTTGCGACCGCCTGCGGCGCGGCGATCAGCGCCTTCTTGTGGGCGAGGATCGCCTTGGCGAGCCTGGCCGGCACGCCATGGGCGAGGCGGCGCTCGAACTCGGCGCGCTTGCGCTCGGAGAGCAGGCCGAAGCGGCTGCGCCAGTTGGCGTGCTCGTTGGCGCCGGCCTTGCCGGCCTCGCGCCAGGCCTTCAGCACATCGGCCGCGACCTCGAAGGCGCCGCCGGTGATGCCGAGGTTCTTCTTGGCGGCAGCAAGCTCCTCGGCGCCGAGCGCCTCGCCATGGGCCTTGGAGGTGCCCTGCTTCTTCGGCGCACCGAAGCCGATGATCGTCTTGCAAGCGATCATGGTCGGCTTGCTGGACTTCTGGGCGCGGCGGATCGCGGCCTCGATGGCATCGGGGTCATGCCCGTCGACGCGCTCGGCGCGCCAGCCGCAGGCCTTGAAGCGCGCGACCTGGTCGACATTGTCGGAGATCGAGAGCGGGCCGTCGATCGAGATGCCGTTGTCGTCCCACAGCACGATCAGCTTGTTGAGCTTCTGGTGGCCGGCCAGCGCGATCGCCTCGTGGCTGATGCCTTCCATCAGGTCGCCGTCGGAGGCGAGCACATAGGTGTGGTGATCGACGACCTTCCTGCCGAACTCGGCGGCGAGCATGCGCTCGGCCATCGCCATGCCGACGGCGGTGGCGAGGCCCTGGCCGAGCGGGCCGGTCGTCGTCTCGACGCCGAGCGTCATGAAGTTCTCGGGGTGGCCCGGGGTCTTCGATTCGAGCTGGCGGAACTTCTTGAGGTCGTCGAGCTCCATGCCCGGCGTGCCGGTGAGATAGAGCAGGGCGTAGAGCAGCATCGAGCCGTGGCCGGCGGAGAGCACGAAACGGTCGCGGTCGGGCCAGCGCGGATCGGCGGCGTCATACTTCATCACGCGGGTGAAGAGCACTGTGGCGACGTCAGCAGCGCCCATCGGCAAGCCGGGGTGGCCGGATTTGGCCTGCTCGACGCCGTCCATGGCGAGGCCGCGGATGGCATTGGCGAGCTTGTCGTGCCGCGCACGGTCGATCGTGGTCATGGTGATGTCTGGCTCCGTCTGGCGGGGGGACGAGGCCGCGGCCAAATCCTGCACATGCGGCAGGCCGGGACGGTCCGATTTGCGATCGCTCTGTCGTTTCGACTGATGGCCCGGATTAGGCCGCTGGCTCGGTGGGTGTCAATTCGGCGGGGCCGACGATCGACCGGTTTCGCTGCGTCGCAGCGTGTCCGCGCTGCAAGCGCGAACGAACAAGATCGTCCAACCCCTTGGCATTGGCGGGGATACCGGTCCGGCGCGATTCACGTTTTCCAGCGAGTTGGTCTAGGGTCCCGAATCGTGTGAGCCGGCTTCGATCTGAAGGGGGAGCGAAAATGGCGAGCCTGATGCTGGACAACGCGCTGGCGCGCCTCGACGGGGCGCTGGCGCAACTCGAGGCCGCGGCGCGGCGACGGGTCGAGGCGGAGCGCGGCCGGGCCAATCTGGAAACCGAGCTGGCGCTGATGCAGGACGACCGGGCGCGGCTGGCGGCCGAGCTGGACGGCGCAACGGCGCGCCTCGGCGATGTCGAGACCGCCGCGGCCGATGTCGACCAGCGCCTCGAGCGCGCCATGACCGTGATCGGCGCCGTGATCGCCCGCGCGCAGGCGGATGCCGAGGCCGGGCCGGGGCCGGCTTCGGCTCCCGGCCGCGAAGACGGCGAGGATGACGAAGGCGAGCCGGCCGCGGCCAGCCTCGCCCGGGAGCATTGAGCGGAGAGCGCCATGCCGCAAGTCAACGTCACCATCGCCGGCAAGGCCTACCGCATGGCCTGCGGAGAGGGCGAAGAGCCGCATCTGGAGGGGCTCGCCCGCGTCTATGACGGCAAGATCCAGGAGATGCGCCAGGCCTTCGGCGAGATCGGCGACATGCGCCTGCATGTGATGGCGGCGCTGATGGTTGCCGACGAAGCCTCCGAGCTCCAGCGGCGCGTGGCGCGGCTGGAAGCCGAGCTCGCGGCGCTGCAGGGCGATGCGGGAGCAGCCGACCGCCGCCTCGGCGAGATCGAGGACCGCGCCGCCGAGGCGCTGGTGACCGCCGCGGAGCGGATCGAGGGCATCGCCCGGAGCCTGATCCCGAGCGCCGCCGGCTAGCGTTATCGTCGCGCGGGCACTGGCGCTTTGCCGGCGTCTTGCCTACATTGGTGTGGCGGGGCTGTCTGGTGCGTGAGAGTATGTATTTCCGGGCCCATACGACTCCCTAGGGAGCTGTCCCTGCTTGGGTCCCTGGACCCGAGCACACGGCGCCCACCTACTTTGTAGGTGTCCCGGGATCGAAACTCCACGGCCGAGGTGGCTCCGCACTTTCCCATGTCCGACAGGCCTTCCCCCGACGATCCCGCGCTCCGCAAGGCGGCGCTGCGCGAACAGGCTCTGGCCCGGCGCGACGCGCTCGAGATCGACGATCGTCTGATCTGGGACGAGGCGATCACCGAGCGCGTTCTGGCGCTGCCGGTGTTCGACGACGCGGCAGGGCCCGTCTCCGCCTATTGGCCGATGCGATCCGAGGCCGATCCCCGCCCAATTCTTGAAGCGCTGCACGCGCGCGGCTTGCCGCTCTGCCTGCCCGCCATCGTCGCCAAGCGCATGCTCTTCCGGCGTTGGGCACCTTACGAGCCGATCGTGCCCGGCGGCTTCGGCACGCTGGTGCCGGACCCGGCCCAGCCCGAGAGCGTTCCTTCCATCCTGATCGTCCCGCTCGCCGCCTTCGACCGGCGCGGCTGCCGCATCGGCTACGGCAAAGGGCATTACGACGCCAAGCTAGCTGAACTGGGCGATGTGATCAGCATCGGCATCGCCTATGCCGCGCAGGAGATCGACGCCGTGCCGGACGAGCCGCATGACCGGCGGCTCGACTGGATCGTCACCGAGCGCGAGACCATCCGCTGCGGGTGAGGGGCGCCTTACCGAATCTCCCCTCACCGTCATTCCGGGCAAGCGAAGCGCAGACCCGGAATCCATCGTAAGACGCGACGGTGCCCCATGATGGATTCCGGCGCGGCGCCGCTTTGCGGCTTGGCCGGAATGACGGCACGCGTGCGGGCCAGAGTCGTGCTCCGAACCGCCGCGGTTGATTCCCGCCCGCTTTCGCGCGACGGAGAAGCGTCTTCCGCCTTCGGACCCTTCCCATGCGTTTTCTCTTCCTCGGTGATGTCGTCGGCCGCCCCGGGCGGGTCGCGGTGCAGGAGCGCCTGCCGGGGCTGCGCCGGCAGTGGAAGCTCGACTGCGTCGTCATCAATGGCGAGAACGCCGCCGGCGGCTTCGGCATCACCGAGGCGATCTGCGACGAGCTGTTGGCGGCGGGTGCCGATGCGGTGACGCTCGGCAACCACTCCTGGGACCAGCGCGAGGCGCTCGTCTTCATCGAGCGGCAGGACCGGCTGGTGCGGCCGGCCAATTATCCCAAGGGCACGCCCGGGCGCGGGGCGGCCGTGATCGAGGCGCGCAACGGCGCGCGGGTGCTGGTCGTCAACGTCATGGGCCGCATCTACATGGAGGCGCTCGACGACCCCTTCCAGGCGCTCGAGCGGGAGTTGTCCGCCTGCCCGCTGGGCGAGGTGGCGGACGCGGTGATCGTCGACTTTCATGCGGAAGCGACCAGCGAGAAGCAGGCGGCGGGCTATTTTCTCGACGGCCGCGCGAGTCTCGTGGTCGGTACGCACACCCATGTGCCCACCGCCGATGCGCGCATCCTGCCGGGCGGCACGGCCTATCTCTCCGATGCCGGCATGTGCGGCGACTATGATTCCGTGCTCGGCATGCAGAAGGACGAGCCGATCCGGCGCTTCCTGCAGAAGACGCCGGGTGCCCGCCTGGAAGCCGCCAGCGGGCCGGGGACGCTGTCGGGCCTCGCGGTCGAGATCGACGACGGGACTGGGCTCGCCAAGGCGGTGTTTCCGGTCCGGATCGGGCCGCATCTGGCGCCGTCGGCGCCGCCCTGGGACGAGGCCTGAAGCCTCTTCCGTCGCCGCCTCAGGCGGCGTTGGCGCGCTGCACCAGGCCCTCGAACGCGGCCGCCAGCGAAGCGGCCTCCTCGGCCAGCGTGCCGGCGAGAGCGAGCACCTCGCCGACGCTGGTTCCGGCCGTGGCGGCGAGATCGCTGACGCCGCAGACGGTCTGCGCGACCTCCTGCGTCCCCACCGCCGCGAGATCGACGCTGCGGGCGATCTCCTGCGTGGCACAGCGCTGCTGCTCGAGCGCGCTCGCGACGGTCGCGGTGGTGTTGTGCATCTGGCCGACGAAGGCGACGATGCTGTCGATCGCCTCGACGGCCTCGCGCGTCGCCGACTGCATGGCGGGCACCTGGGCGGCGATCTCATCGGTCGCCTGGGCGGTGCGCGCCGAGAGCTGCTTGACCTCGGTGGCGACGACGGCGAAGCCCCGCCCGGCCTCACCGGCGCGCGCCGCCTCGATCGTCGCATTGAGGGCGAGCAGGTTGGTCTGGGCCGCGATGTCGCGGATCATTTCGACGATCGAGCCGATGGTCTGGGCGGAGGCGGCCAGGCTCTTGACGATGACGTCGGTCTTGGTCGCCGCCGCGTTGGCGCTATGAGCCATGCTGGCGGCGCGCGTCACCTCGACGGCGACATGGTCGAGCGATGCCGACAGCTCTCCGGCCGCGCTGGCGACGCTCTGGACGTTGACCGAGGCTTCATCTGACGCGCGTGCCGCGATGACGGCCTGTCCGCCTGTGTCCTTGACGACCGCATTCATCGTCGCCGCCAGCGTCTCGACCCGGCGGGCGCCGCTGCTGACAGCGTCCACGACTTGGCGCACCCTGGCCTGGAAGCCGTCGATCTCGCTGCGGGTCAGCTCGCGGGCCTCGCGCTGGACGCGGGCATAGGTCTCCAGCAGCAGTTCCAGATCGAAGGCGGCACTCTTGTTCAGGGCGGAGCGGGAGGCGATGCGCCGGTTGCGCTCCCTGCTCTTCCACCAGCCGAGCGTCTGCAGGGCCTGCCGGTCGAGCCCGAGCTCGGTCCCGATCCGGTGCGTCACGAGCGCATGATCGATGGCGATGCCATAGGCGGGCACGTCGTGGCGGTGGAAGGCGGAGGCGAGACGATGGGCCGACTCGAGAAAGCCGTCCCGCAACTCGCCCGAGGCGAGCCTCGTCCAATGCGCGAGCCGCAGCGTCCTGACCTCGGCGATCTCGAAGGCCCGCGCAGTCTCCGGCCAGGGCGCGAGCGCGCTCTGCATCTCATCCAGGAGGGCGGGCAATCGGGAGCGGGCGAAGTCGCCATAGGGGCGCAAGGCGGCGATGTCCGCATCGTCGATCTGGAAAGCGCGAAAGCGTGCTTCCTGCTCTGCGACGAGCTTGCTGGAGTCGGTGGTCATCGGTGTCCGAAGGGTAGGCTGGCACGAACCGAAAGCGGCCCGTCGCGTCTCTGGTATGGAGCCCGATGACTTAACGTCGGGTTGCCGCGATCGGGCAAATGCCGACACATTCCCAGCCAGCGGCGAGTGCCCTCGCTTGCGCGGCGGCAAAGGCGGCGCCTATAAGGCCGGTCTGCCCGCCGGGGACGCTCGAGGCCCCGCCGGCGGCGCCGGAAACACGATGAGGCAGCAGAGGTTCGGGTTCCATGGCCGGTCATTCCCAGTTCAAGAACATCATGCATCGCAAGGGCAAGCAGGATGCCGTGCGGGCCAAGCTGTTCTCGAAGCTCGGGCGCGAAATCACCGTCGCGGCCAAGATGGGCATGCCCGACCCCGCGATGAACCCGCGCCTGCGCATGGCGGTGCTGGCCGCGCGCGCCGAGAACATGCCCAAGGACAACATCCAGCGCGCCATCAACAAGGCCGCCGGCGGCGAGGGCGACAACTACGACGAGGTCCGCTACGAGGGCTATGGCCCGGGCGGGGCGGCCGTCATCGTCGAGGCGCTGACCGACAACCGCAACCGCACCGCATCGGCCGTGCGCTCCTACTTCACCAAGGCGGGCGGGGCGATGGGCGAGAGCAACTCGGTCTCGTTCATGTTCAACCGCGTCGGCGAGATCGCCTATCCGCCGGAAGCCGGCGACGCCGACAAGCTGATGGAAGCGGCGATCGAGGCCGGGGCCGACGACGTCATCTCCGACGAGAACGGCCACACCATCCTGTGCGCCTTCGATGCGCTGAACGAGGTGTCGAAGGCGCTCGAAGCCGCGCTGGGTGCGCCGGCCTCGGCCAAGCCGGTCTGGCGGCCGACGACCTCGGCCCCGCTCGACGAGGAGAAGGCGGCGTCGATGATGCGGCTGATGGAAGCGCTCGACAATGACGACGACGTCCAGAACGTCTTCGCCAATTACGAGATCTCCGACGAGGTGATGGCGAAGCTGGGCTGAGGTGCCTACCGTTGCACGAACCCATCCCACAGCGGCAGGCTGACCAGCGCGCTCAGGAAGATCACCGCATAGGCGATGCGGCGGAAGGTGGCCTCGTTCGCCAGCCGGAAGCCGTGGGTGCCGGCCCACATGCCGGCGCCATAGGCGGCGAAGAGCGGCAGCGCCATCAGCAGCGCCGACACGGTCAGAATACCGTTCCACCACAGCACCGTGCCAGAGATCAGCGTCGAGCAGCCGAAGAAGGTCTGCAGATTGGCGCGGGTCTTGTGGCGGTCGTTGCGCTGGGCGCCGAGCCAGAACACGGCGAGCGGCATGCCGCCGATCGAGGCCATGCCGTTGAACAGCCCCGACAGCACGCCGACCCCCAGCGAGAGCGGGATTCCCGGCCGGCCGTGATAGCGCCAGCCCGAGGCCATCAGCGCCACGGCGGCGAAGATCAGCCCGGCGAGGATCCAGCGCATCGTCTCCCGGTCGAGCCAGATCAGCAGCCAGATGCCGGCCGGCAGCGCCAGCGTCGCGGTCAGCAGCAGCGGCGCCACCTCGCGCCATTCGGCGTGTTTGGCGTTGCGCAGCGCGATCGGCAGGGCGAAGGGCGCGTCGATGCACCAGATCAGGGCGAGCGCCGCGACCGGGCCGATCACCATCGAGGCCAGCGGCATGAACACCATGGCGAAGCCGAAGCCGGTGAAGCCGCGCACGAGCCCGCCGAGCAGTGTCGCCAGCAGCAGGACGGCGAGCCCGCTCGCCGAGACGGCGGGAAACAGGAAGGCCAGGAGATCGGTCATGCCGTCCGAGGGGAAGCGCAGGGTTTTGCGAGGCGTTATGCCTCGCACCAACAGCCAAGCGGGCGCCGGGACAACCCCCGTCGCTGTGATGCGACCGATGCGCGCCGTTCATCGACGGTGTGGAGGAGGAAGGAATCCTTAGGACGCCACATGGAACAAAGCGTGTCCAAGGTTTAGGCTGCGCCCGACATGAACCCACCGATTCGCATTCTCGGCATCGATCCCGGCCTCCGGAAGACGGGCTGGGGCATCATCGTCTCGGAGGGCAGCAAGATCGGCTTCGTCGCCTGCGGCTGCGTCGAGAGCGAGGCCGGACTGTCGCTGGCGGAGCGGCTGCGCCAGCTCCATGAGGGGCTCAGCCGCGTCGTCTCCTCCCATGCGCCCGACGAGGTCGCGGTCGAGGAGACCTTCGTCAACCGCGACCCGCAATCGGCGTTGAAGCTCGGCCAGGCGCGCGGCGTCGCGCTGGTGGTGCCGGCGCTGGCGGGGCTGGATGTGGCGGAGTATGCCGCCAACCTCGTCAAGAAGACGGTGGTCGGCGTCGGCCATGCCGACAAGAAACAGGTGCAGATGATGATCCGCGTGCTGCTGCCGAAGGCCGAGACGCGCTCGGCCGATGCGGCGGATGCGCTGGCGGTGGCGATCTGCCACGCCCAGCATCGCGGCATGCGCGCGCTGGTCGCGCAGATGCGGGTGGGGTGAGCACGTGGTCATCACGCACTGGCAGATTGCGACATCCTCCGCGTCATCCTGGACAAGCGGCGAAGCCGCGCAGATCCGGGATCCATCGAAGGGCTTCTGCGCTTTAGGATGGATCCCGGGACTTCGCTGCGCGAAGCCCAGGATGACGGGCAGAGGTGTGTTGCGATGATCGGCAAGCTCAAGGGGATCGTCGATTCCTATGGCGAGGATCATGTCATCCTCGACGTGCAGGGCGTCGGCTATGTCGTGCAGTGCTCGTCGCGGACGCTGCAGCGGCTGGCGAAGCCGGGCGAGGCGGCGGTGCTGTCGATCGAGACGCATGTGCGCGAGGATGCGATCCGGCTCTATGGCTTCCTCTCCGACAATGAGCGGGACTGGTTCCGGCTGATGCAGATGGTGCAGGGCGTCGGCGCCAAGGTCGCGCTCGCCATCCTCTCGACCTTCGAGCCCGGCGCTCTGGCGACCGCGATCGCCACCGGCGACAAGGCGGCGGTGGCGCGCGCGCCCGGCGTCGGCCCCAAGCTGGCGCAGCGCATCTGCGCCGAGCTGAAGGACAAGGCGCCGGCCTTCGGCCATGTCGATCCCGGCGTCGCGCAACTCGCCGGTGCTCTCCAGGACAGGAAGCTGCCGCAGCCGGTGGCGGACGCCGTCTCGGCGCTGAGCAATCTCGGCTATCCGCAGGCGCAGGCGGTGGCTGCGGTCGCGGCGGCGGCGCGTGAGGCGGGCGAGGGCGCCGGCACGGCGCAGCTGATCAAGCTCGGCCTGCGGGAGCTGGCGAAGTGAGCGACACCAAACGTCCCGGCCTGCTCTCCGCCGAGAAGCGCGACGACGACGCCGAGTCGTCCCTGCGGCCGCTGTCGCTGTCCGATTTCACCGGACAGGCGGCGGCGCGGGCCAATCTCCAGGTCTTCATCGAGGCGGCCAAGAGCCGTGGCGACGCGCTCGACCATGTGCTCTTCGTCGGCCCGCCCGGCCTGGGCAAGACGACGCTGGCGCAGATCGTGGCGCGGGAACTGGGCGTCAATTTCCGCTCGACCTCGGGGCCGGTCATCGCCAAGGCCGGCGATCTCGCGGCGCAGCTGACCAATCTCGAAGAGCGCGACGTGCTCTTCATCGACGAGATCCACCGGCTCAACCCGGCGGTGGAGGAAATCCTCTATCCGGCGATGGAGGACTACCAGCTCGACCTGATCATCGGCGAGGGGCCCGCCGCCCGCTCGGTCAAGATCGACCTGCCGAAGTTCACCCTGGTGGGCGCCACGACCCGCGCCGGCCTGCTGACGACGCCGCTGCGCGATCGTTTCGGCATCCCGATCCGCTTGCAGTTCTACACGGTCGAGGAGCTGCAGGGCATCGTCGCGCGCGGGGCCCGCGTGCTCGGGGTGCCGATGTCGGATGATGGCGCCAACGAGATCGCCAAGCGCTCGCGGGGCACGCCGCGCATCGCCGGGCGGCTGCTGCGGCGGGTGCGCGACTTCGCCATCGTCGACGGCGACGCGATCGTGACGCGCAAGGTCGCGGACAAGGCGCTGCAGCTGCTCGATGTCGACGCGATCGGCCTCGACCAGATGGACCGGCGCTATCTCACCACGGTGGCGATCAATTTCGGTGGCGGGCCGGTGGGGATCGAGACGATCGCGGCCTCGCTTTCGGAGCCGCGCGACGCGATCGAGGAGATCATCGAGCCCTTCCTTCTCCAGCAGGGCTTCATCCAGCGCACGCCCCGCGGCCGCATCCTGACGCCGCACGCCTTCCGGCATCTGGGCATGCCCGAGCCCAGCCGCGAGGCGGCGCAGTTCGGGCTGTTCGGGGACGGGGAGGCGTGAGTTGGCGGATCGCCGCCATGGCCTTATCTTGGCATTGAGGAGGGCCGGGCGATGGCAGTGAAGCTTCCCCCCGATATCGCAGAGCTGGTAACGGCTCGGGTTGAGAGTGGCGACTTCGCCAGCCCCGAGGAGGTGCTGCGGGCCGCCATGGCTCCATGGATCGCCCGCGAGCAGGCGCGTTTCGCCACGCTCAACGAACTGCGCGCCAAGATTGCCGAAGGGGATGCGGACCCGACGGATGTGACTCCGGACGAGATGCGGGATCATCTCGATCGTGTCACCGCATCGCTGCAGAGACAAGGCCCGAATGCCGCTTGACCTCGTCTATTCGGGACGGGCGCGGTCCGACCTCGAGGCCATTCTTCGCTATATCGCCCGGGACAATCTGCCGGCGGCGCGCCGATGGGTCGCCGCGATCGAGCGGCAATGCCTGCAGTTGCGCGCCTTTCCCGAAATGGGTGTCGAGCGGGCCGACCTTTCGCCCGGACTGCGCATTCTGCCCTACCGGCGGGCGGTGATTGCGTATCGCGTCCTCGGGAGCCGCGTCAGGATTGTGCGTGTGCTGTATGGCGGACAGGACTATGCCGCGCTGATGGAGAGCTGAACGACATGAACCCATCGAGACGGTCGGTGTCGCAATGGCTGGCCGCTACGGCCGGGCTGATCATCGCGGCGACGCTCCCCGCTGGAGCCCTCGCCGCCCCCGCCGGCCCCGAGACGCCGGTGCGCGAGGCCTATGCCATCACCACTCGCCAACTGGCTGGCTCCGGCGGCGCGGCGCAGCCGGCGCCCTGGCAGAAGCCGCACCGTGACAGGCTGATGAGCCGCGCGCTCGCGGGCCTGTTCGCGCGCGATGAGCTCTACCAGGATGAAGCCGGCGAGATGGGCCATCTCGGGGCCGATCCCTTCCTCAGCGGACAGGACGGCGAGGTGAAGAACCTCAAGGTCACAATCACCGAGAAGCCCGCCAATGGCAGGGCGCTCGTCACCGCGTCCTTCCGCAGCTTCAGGCAGCCGGTCAGCGTGCGCTTCCGGATGGTCGAGGAAGGCGGCGCCTGGAAGATCGACGACATCGTCAACCGCGTCGAGGGCCAGGACTACGCGGTGCGCGATCTGCTGTCGCAGCCCTATGAGTGCGGCTCCTTCATGAAAAAGCCCTGCCAGCGCTGAGGCGGGCAGGGCTTCCGTCGCTAAAGCGGGACGGGTCAGCGCGCGAATTTGGAGCGGTGCATGGCCGAACGCTGGCCGGCATGGTCGAGCGCGCCGGACTTCGCCGACTTGCGATTGACGATCGGCTTCATGCCCTCGTCGCCAGTGCGGCTGAGCGGTCGCGCCAGAGCTTCCTTGCGCATCTTCAGCGCCATGGCCTTGCGGGCGAGCGAGCGCTGGCTCGGCTGACGCTGCTTTTCGGCACGACGCGTCTGTTCGGCACCGACGCGCTTGAGGGCGACGGTCAGCGCATCGGCCTTGGCCTTGGTGCCGGTGTTGTCCGAAGAGGCCGCGGCGCCCTGCGGCGCGACCTTGCCGCGGAACTCGCGGCGCTGCCGGCGCGCGACGTCGCGGGCCTTGTCGCGGCGGTCGCGCAGGTTTTTCGCCAGATCACGCAATTCCGTATCGGGGACGTCTCCGATCGCCCGGCTGCGGGTGCGGGCGACGAGGTCCCACTCGTCCCTGTCGAGGACGCGTTCGAGTTGCTTGGTCGAGAGCGACATGAGGCATTCCCTTTTCTTGTGGTTGTAGTCTCCCGTGGTCAACATCCTCCGTGCGGGTGTGTTCCCCGGCGCGGCAGTCTGTCCACGCCACTATGCGCCCGCTTCCGGGCGCTTTAAAGCTCCGCCCTCCCGTCGCTCATTCCGCGTTGCCATGACCGCATCCCACAGCCTCTCCGTCCGCGTCTATTACGAGGACACGGATTTCTCCGGTGTGGTCTACCACGCCTCCTATCTGCGCTTCATGGAGCGCGGCCGCACGGAACTGATCCGGGCGCTCGGGGTCGAGCAGCGAGAATTGTTCGACGGCGAGACGGCGCTGGGCTTCGCCGTCCGCCGCATGACGATCGATTTCCTGAAGCCCGCGGTGATGGACGACCTGCTGACGGTCGAGACGCGCTCGGTCGCCGCGCGTGGCGCGACGATGGATCTCGAGCAGCGGGTGCTGCGCGGCGAGGACGTGCTGGTCACGGCGCAGGTCAAGGTCGCCTGCGTCGGCGGAGGCCGGGCGCGGCGCATTCCCGACGGCCTGCGGCGGCGCCTGGGGATCGAGGATTGAGGGCTGATCGACGCGCCCGCGGTGCCATGTTAGCGCTCGTCACATGAGCTGGAAACGCGACAAGCCCGAGGCCCCTCCGCGCGGCTATCACCATGGCAACCTCAAGGAAGAACTGGTGCGGGCCGCGCTGGGCCTGATCCGCGAGAAGGGCCCCAACGGCTTCACCTTTGCCGAAGCCGCGCGCCTCGCCGGGGTGAGCCCGGCCGCGCCCTACCGGCATTTCCGCGATCGCGACGAGCTTCTGGCCGATGTCGCGACGCGCGGTTTCGTCGTCTTCGAGGCGGCGCTGGCACGGGCCTGGGACCAGGGGCGCCCCGATCCCGAAACCGCGTTCCACCGGCTCGGCCGGGCCTATCTCGCCTTCGCCCATGACGAGCCGGCCTATTACTCGGCGATGTTCGAGGCGGGCGTGCCGCTCGATGCCAGCCCGGAACTGCGCGCGGCGGCCGACCGCGCCTTCCAGAATCTGCGCGCGGCCTCCGAGGCGCTGATCGCGCTACTGCCCGCCGGCAACCGCCCGCCGGCGCTGATGATGGCGCTGCATGTCTGGTCGATGTCGCATGGCGTCGCCGCGCTGTTCGGCCGGGCCGATGGCGGGCGGCGGCCGCTGCCGATGTCGGCGGCCGAGCTGCTCGAGGCCGGCATGCTGATCTATCTGCAGGGGCTCGGTCTCGGTCGCGGCAAGGGCTGAGCCTGCAAGTCCGGCCGGTGCGATCTTGACAAGCCGATCGCTGTCCCCCATTTATGTAAATGTGATTTACATTCACGCTCTGTCATGGTGAGGGACCAATGCCGATCGTCGAGAAGCTCGATGAATATGGGAAGGGAGCCTGGATCGCCTTCGCGGTTCTCGGCTTCGTCGTGTTCTGGCCTCTGGGTCTGGCGACCCTGGCCTTTCTGTTCTGGAGTGGACGCATGGGTTGCGGAATGAGCGGTGCCGACCGTTACGAACACAGGATGAACCGTCTCCAGAGCAAGATGGAGCGCCTGAAGGAACGCATGGGCGGCCGTCAGGGCGGCTTCGGCGGCGGCTGGGGCGGCGGGCCGTCCAGCGGCAACCGCGCCTTCGACGAATACCGCGCCGAGACGCTGCGGCGCCTCGAGGACGAGCAGAAGGAGTTCCAGGATTTCCTGGGCCGGCTGCGCATGGCCCGCGACAAGGCCGAGTTCGACCAGTTCATGGCCGCACGCCGCGGCGAGAACCCCGAGCCGCAGGCCAGCGCCGGCTGACCGCTGCGCGACGGGCGCCAGCGCGCCCTGAAACGAGACAGCGCCCGCCCCGGACAACCGGGGCGGGCGTTCCCATATGACCGCACCATGACCTTTGGTTCGCGCTCGGGCGCTCCTCCGTCAGGCGCGGGCGACCCAGCCTCGCCATGTGAAGGCGGCGTAGAACATCGCGATGTCGGAGAACCCCGCATCGCGGAGAATGCCTTCGTCGTCCACTGGGTCGAGCAGGTTGAGATGCGCATCGACCGCGGCGCGGGCCGAGGCCGCCTGCGCGGGATCGGCGCCAGATCCGACCGCATAGGCGGCGTACCGCGACAGCCATCTCGGTCGCGACGCCGGATCCTGCGGGAAGCTGCCATGGGCGGCGACGAAGGGCGAACCGGGCTTGAGCCTGGAGCGGATGGCTCGCGTCGTGCGCAGGCGCTCGGCCGCATCGAGGAAGTGCAGCGTCAGCAGGCAGGTGGCCGCATTGAACGGCCCGGCCGGCGCATCGTCGATATAGCCATGCACCAGTTCGATGCGCTGCATCAGCGGCCCGAGCGTCCCGCTGGCCAAGTCGAGCATGGGCTGTGACGGATCGACGCCGACGAAGCTCCAATCGGGCTGCGCCCGTGCCAGCGCGCCGAGCTCGAGCCCGCCGCCGGCCCCCAGCACCAGCACGCGTGCCGTGGCAGGTGCGTTCTCGGCGAGCAGGACGGCCGTCATGCGGTGCAGCGCCTCGAAGCCGGGAACGAAACGCGGCGGGCCTTCGGCATAGTTGGCGATGGCGGTGGGATTCCTGAAGCTGTCGGCGGCGTTGCGGGCAGGTTGGCGGGCGGGCTGGATGCAGTCGGTCGTCATAGGCAGGAACCCTCCGGGTGTGCGCGGAGCGCGAGACGCCCCCTGAAATCGGCGTGCAGCGTTGCGAGCGTGATGGTGCCGAGGCGGGCCAGCAGCATGGCTTCTGCCTCGCGGAAACTGTCCGCGAGCGCCGCGTTGACCGCCTGTTCCACCAGGCAGGAGGGCGCTTCGGTTCGGTGACCGATCGCGAGCAGCTCGGGTTCGCCAAGCGCCTCATGGACATCCCGCAGCGTGATGTCGGCGAGGTCACAGGCCAGCGCCCAGCCGCCGCCATGCCCCTTCCTGGAGCGGACATAGCCGCGCTTGCGCAAGCCGGCCATGATCCGCCGGATCACGACCGGGTTCGTCTGCATGATGCGGGCGAGGTTCTCGGAGGTGACCGGGTCGTCGCGCCCCGCCATATGCAGAAGGACATGGAGAAGGCCCGACAGGCGGCTGTCTCGTTTCATGTAACTTCTGTAATTACATGATGTCGGGAATGCAAGCTCTCCCGCCACGGGCGGGGGGATTTGCCTCATGTTCGATGCACCCGAAGCCCCGCCCAGAGCCTGTGCGTATACCCGGCATTAACCTTGCTGGAGGCTTAACTCGGTCGCGCGCATGCGTTTCGCAGGAAACCCCCTTTGCGCCCATCTTTCGCCGGATTCAAAGGCGATTGAGGGGCCACGGCATTTCCCCGGATCGCAAATCGGGCGGCGTCGCGGGGAGGCTCGCGGCGCGTGTGGCGGGGCGTCGGCCGGGCGACCGGCCGGAGCCGCCCGTGCAAGAGGATGACAGGATGAACCCCGCCGACGTCGCGCAGGCCGCGCCGCAGATCGACATGTCGTTCTGGACCCTGTTCTGGCACGCCCACATCGTCGTCAAGCTCGTGATGCTCGGCCTGATCGGCGCGTCGATCTGGTGCTGGTCGATCATCATCGACAAGACGCTTCTCTACCGCCGCACCCGCAAGGAGATGGACGCCTTCGAGGAGGTGTTCTGGTCGGGCCGCTCGCTGGAAGAGCTCTACCGCGAACTCGCCGCCAAGCCGGTCTCCGACATGTCGGCCGTGTTCGTCGCGGCGATGCGGGAATGGAAGCGCTCCTTCGAGAATGGCGGGCGTTCCGTCGCCAGCCTGTCGCAGCGCATCGACAAGGTGCTCGACGTCACCATCCAGCGCGAAACCGAGCGGCTCGAATCCAAGCTTCTGGTGCTGTCGACGATCGCGTCGGCCGCGCCGTTCATCGGCCTTTTCGGCACGGTCTGGGGCATCATGCACTCCTTCACCGCCATCGCCGTCTCCAAGAACTCCTCGCTGGCCGTCGTGGCGCCCGGCATTGCCGAGGCGCTGTTTGCCACCGCGATCGGCCTGTTCGCCGCGATTCCGGCGCTGATGGCCTACAACAAGCTGCAGGCCGAGGTGGCCAAGGCCTCGAGCCGGCTGGAAGCCTTCGCCGACGAGTTCTCCGCGATCCTGTCGCGGCAGATCGACGAGCGGCTGGCGGCGTGAGGGGCTGAAACCATGGGCATGTCCGCAGCATCCGGTGCGAAGTCCGGCGGCCGGCGTGGCCGCCGTGGCCGCAGGCACGGCGCCATCGCCGAGATCAACATGACGCCGTTCATCGACGTCATGCTCGTCCTGCTGATCATCTTCATGGTCGCGGCGCCGCTGATCGCGACGGGCGTGCCGCTCGACCTGCCGCAGACCGGCGCCAAGCCGATCAATGTCGACCAGAAGCCGATCACCATCGCCATCGACGGCAAGGGCCAGATCTTCCTGCAGGACCAGCCGACTTTGGAGCCGGATCTCGTCACCAAGCTGCAGGGGCTGGCGAGGCAGGGCTTCGACGAGCGCATCTATGTCCGCGGCGACCGCATGGTCGATTACGGCCGGGTCGCCTCGGTGATGTCGACGATCACCTCGGCGGGGTTCAAGCGGGTCGCGCTCGTCACCGAGCCGGCACGCTGAGCAGGATGGAATCGGGGATTCGGACACGGTGAAGCTCTCCTCCGAACCGGGCATGGTGGTGTCGGCGCTCGGCCACGCGACGTTTCTCGTCGCGGGGCTGCTTGCGTTCTCCTCGCCTGCGCCGCTGCCGGACAATGAGGAGGCGATCGCCGTCGAGATGGTCGACGCCAGCGCCCTGAACCAGGTCACGCGTGGCGAGCGCAAGGCCGAGAAGGTGCAGGAGCAGCCGCTCCAGCGGGCCGAGCGCCAGGCCGAGATCGTCGAGCGCAAGGAGGAGGGCGAGGCCAAGCAGGATGCGCCGGCCCCGCCGAGCCGCCCGGCCGAACTCAAGACCGCCGAGGACAACGCCGCCGCGCCGCTGCCGCCTTCGCGCGCGGCCAACCTGCCCAAGCCCGAGGTGAAGCCGCCGGAGCCGGTCAAGCAGCCGCCGCAGAAGAGCGGCCCGAGCGCCGCCGAAATCGCCGAGCAGAAGCGCGAAGAGCTTGCCAAGCTCGCTGAAGAGGCCGAACTCGCCAGCAAGGCGAAGCAGGCCGAAGAGGCCGCAAGGGCCGCGGCCAAGGCCAAGGCGGAAGCCGAGGCGAATGCGCGTGCCGAAGCCGCCGCCAAGGCGAAGGCCGAGGCGGTGGCCAAGGCCGAGGCCGAGCAGGCCGCGAAGGAGAAGGTGGAGGCCGCTGCCAAGGCGAAGGCCGAAGCCGAGGCCAAAGCCAAGATCGCCGCCGCCGCCAAGGCCAAGCAGGAGGCCGAGGCCAAGGCCAGGCGCGAGATGGAGATCGCCAAGAACTTCAATCCGAGCGACATCTCCAAGCTGCTGCAGTCCAAGGAGCGGGCGCAATCCACCGGCTCGGCCGCGCCCCAGGTCAACCGCACGGCTTCGCTGGGAACCGAGCGCGGCTCGTCGCAGAAGCTCAGCCCCTCGTTGCGCGGCCAGCTCATCGGCATCATCCAGGACCAGCTGATGAAGTGCTGGAACGTGCCGATCGCGCTCGCCAATGCGCGCGGGGCGGTGGTGCCGCAGGTGCGCATGAAGCTCGCCGCTGACGGCTCCCTGCTCGGGCAGCCCGGCGTGGTGAACTCCTCCTCCGATCCGCTGTTTTCCGTCGCGGCCAGCTCGGCCCTGACCGCCACCCGCCGCTGCGCGCCTTTGCGCATTCCGGCTCAATTCGCCGCCTATTACGACGACTGGCGCGACGTCATCGTCAATTTCGACGCAAGGGACGTGCTGTGACCCTGATCGACCGCAATCCTCTTCCGCTCCTGTCGGCCATGCCGACGCGCCGGCGCCTGTTGGCGCTGGCGGGTGCCTCGCTGCTCGTGCCCGCCGCGGCGCGAGCCGAACTGGTCATCGACCTGCGCGGCGGCACTTTCCAGCCGCTGCCGATCGCCATCGCCGATTTCGGCGGCGAGGGCGGGGTGCTGGTCTCGGGCGTGATCAGCAACAATTTGAAGCGCTGCGGCTATTTCGCGCCGATCGACAAGGCGCGCCATCCCGACAGGAACCCGCCCTTCGACGCTGTACCCGAGTTCGGCTCCTGGAAGGCGGCGGGTGTGCAGGCGCTGGTGACGGGGCGGGTCTCGCGCGACGGCTCGGGGCGGATCAAGGCCGAGTTCCGTCTCTGGGACGTGACGACCGGCACGCAGACCGACGGCCAGCAGTATTTCACCGATCCCAACAATGCGCGCCGCGTCGGCCACATCATCTCGGACGCGATCTACACCAAGATCACCGGGGTCGGCGGCTTCTTCGACACCCGCGTCGTCTTCGTCGACGAGTCCGGCCCGAAAGAGAACCGCCGCAAGCGCCTGGCGATCATGGACCAGGACGGCGCCAATGTGCGCTTTCTGACCGACGGCTCCGTCTCGGTGGTGACGCCGCGCTATTCGCCGGTGTCGCAGGAGGTGACCTACATGTCGCAGCGGCTCGGCGAGCAGCCGCGCGTGCATGTCCTCAACATCGAGACCGGCCAGCGCCAGATCGTCGGCAATTTCCCCGACATGACCTCGAGCCCGCGCTTTGCGCCCAATGGCGCGCGCATCGCGCTCAGCCTGCAGCAGGGCGGCAACGCCAATCTCTACGCCATCGACATCGGCTCTCGCACGACGATGCGGCTGACCTCGACCGGGGCGATCGATACCTCGCCCTCCTATTCGCCGGATGGCACGCAAATCGTCTTCGAGAGCGACCGCGGCGGCTCGCAGCAGCTCTATCTGATGGGCGCCGGTGGCGGTGAGGGCAAGCGCCTCTCTTTCGGCCAGGGCTCCTATTCGCAGCCGTCCTGGTCGCCGCGGGGCGATCTGATCGCCTTCACCAAGCGCGGCGGCGGCGGTTTCGCCATCGGCGTGATGCGCCCGGACGGCTCGGGCGAGCGGCTGCTGACCGAGGGCTTCCACAACGAGGCGCCGAACTGGGCGCCCAATGGTCAGTACCTCATGTTCTTCCGTGACCCGGGCGGGCAGTCCGGCGGCAAGCTCTACATGGTGGACATCACCGGCCGCGTCGAAGTCCCCGTGCCGACGCCCGCCTTCGCCTCCGACCCGACCTGGTCGCCGCTGCTGACGGCGGCGCGCTGAGGGCCGGTGCAAATGCGCCACAACCGGCCGAAACCGATCGTTGGTGAGATTTGCTTAACCCTACGCCGCAATGCCGCCACTTCGCCTTGTTCTGGCAAGGTCTCGTTTAGGTTGACGCTTCATTGATGCGATGAAGTGCATTCCAGCCCCAATGATCATCATCCGTCCGTGAGACGCGCCTCGCACAAACCGAACGCCCCGGAGCTCCCCATGTTCGCCACTCTCTTCGCCGGCGGCCGCGCCGTCCGCTTCGCCGCCGCCATCGCTGCCTCGCTGGCGCTCGGCGCCTGCGCCAACAACAACCAGAACGCCGACGGCTTCGGCGCGGGTGGCGCGGCGACCCCGGGCAGCGCCCAGGACTTCGTCGTCAATGTCGGCGACCGCGTCTTCTTCGAAACCGACTCCACCGACCTGACGCCCACTGCTGTCGCGACGCTCGACAAGCAGTCGGCCTGGCTGCAGCGCTACCCGCGCTACACCTTCGTGGTCGAGGGCCATGCCGACGAGCGCGGCACGCGCGAATACAACTTCTCGCTCTCGGCGCGCCGTGCCCAGACCGTGCGCGACTACCTCGCCTCGCGCGGCATCCAGGGCAACCGCATGCGCATCGTCTCCTATGGCAAGGAGCGCCCGGTCGCGGTCTGCAACGACATCTCCTGCTGGTCGCAGAACCGCCGCTCGGTGACGGTGCTCGACGGCGCCGGCGGCGGCGTCTGACGCAGACAGCCTGCCGGATCGGCCACGAGGCCGGCGCCTTCCCGAGGGGAACGTGCCGGCCTTTTCATATTTTAGCCGTTGTCAGGGCGTGTTATACGACGCTCATCTCTCAAACCCCGGTCCGTTCCCGATGTCGCGAATCCATGCTCCCGCCTGGAAGCTCCGCTCCTGCCTCGCCGCCCTGGCGCTCGGCACAGCGGTCTCCTGCCTGAGCCTGCCAGCCTCGGCGCAGGATGCCGCCGATCTGGTGGTGCGGACCTCGCGGATGGAGAACCAGATCCGCCAGCTCTCCGGGCAGATCGAGCAGTTGCAGTTCGAGAACCGGCGGCTCACCGAGCAGCTGCGCAAGTTCCAGGAGGATGTCGAGTTCCGCCTGAACGAGAAGGCTGGTGGCCGTGCGCCTGCCGCCCCGGCAGCCGGCGCCCCGCGCCCGCAGCGGCGCAGCGACGCCTTCGACCCGAACACGCAGGTCGGCGCCGCCGGGGCGCCGCGCCCGCTCAATGGCGGCATCGGCGGCATCATCGAGGAGGACGCGAACACGGCCGGCCAAGGCCCGCTCGACCTGCAGGGCGTCGCGCGCGGCGTACCCTCAGGCGCGCTGCCGCAGCCCGCACCGCGCGGCCCGAGCGTGGCCGCCGCCAGCGGCCCCGCCACCGCCAAGGAGGCCTACGACCTCGCCTATGCCGCGATCCTGCGCAAGGAATATGAGCAGGCCGAGATGGGTTTCCGCCAGTTCCTGCAGAGCTATCCGCGCGACCGGCTCGCCATCGATGCGACCTATTGGCTGGGCGAGAGCTATCTCCAGCGCAAGCGCTACCGCGAGGCGGCCGAGCAGTTCCTGAAGGTCAGCAGCGATGCGCCGAAGTCGGCCAAGGCGCCCGAAAGCCTGCTGCGGCTGGGAATCGCGCTGAACGGCCTCGGTGCGCGCGACCAGGCCTGCGCGACCTATGCCAAGGTCGGCGTCGACTACCCCGCCGCGCCCAACTCGGTTCGCCAGGGCGTCGAGCGCGAGCGCCGCCGCTCGGGCTGCGCTTGAGCGCGGTCGAGCAGTCCAGCAGCGACCATCCGCCCGTCGGCGCGCGCGAGGCGGCGGAGCTTTTCGAAGACCTCGCGGGGGAAGCGCGTCTCCTCGTCGCCGTGTCCGGCGGACCGGATTCGGTCGCGCTGCTCGCCTTGCTGGCAGATTGGTCGAGAGAGCCGGGCAGGCCATGCCTCCTCGCCGCGACCGTCGATCACGGGCTGCGTCCCAGCTCCGCCGACGAAGCGCAGGGCGTCGCCGCTCTCTGCGCGCGCCTGGGCGTGGTGCATCGCATCCTGCACTGGGAGGGCGACAAGCCGCGCAGCCGGCTGCAGGAGCGGGCGCGCGCGGCGCGCTATGCCCTGCTCGCGGCCGAAGCGGAGAATGCCGGCGGGGCCGCCCTGGTGACCGCGCATACGCTGGACGATCAGGCCGAGACGCTGCTGATGCGGATGGCGCGGGGCTCCGGGCCCTCGGGCCTGGCTGGGATGCGCGGACGGGTGAGGCGGGGCGGGGCGGTTCTCGTCCGGCCGCTGCTGAGCGTGCCCAAGGCCCGGCTGATCGCGACCGCACAGGCGCGCGGCCTGCCCTTCGTCGAGGATCCCAGCAATGGCGATCCGCGCTTCGCGCGGGCACGCTGGCGGACGGTGATGCCGCTGCTCGCAGCGGAGGGCCTGGATGCCGAGCGCCTGTCGCTGCTGGCGGGACGCCTGGCGCGGCTGGACGAGGCGGCCGCCGCCAGGGCGCGGGCTGTACTGGGCGCGGTGCTGTTGCCGACCACCGAGGCACCGCTGGTGCGGCTGAACTTCGCAGCGCTGCGGCAAGAGCCGGACGAGATCGTGCTGCGGGTCGTGGCCGCGTCGCTCGAGCGGCTGGGCGCCGCGGCGGAGGTTCCGGTCCGGCTCGAGCGGCTCGAGACCTGTGTCGCGGCTCTGTGCGAGGCGGCTCGGGCGAGCCGGCCCGTGACGCGCACCCTGGCCGGGGCCATGCTGGTGCTTACCCGCGACGGCACCCTGGCGCTGCGGCGGGAACGGCCGCGCCGGCGTGGCATTCACCCTGCGGCAACATAGGCGGAAGGGCTCAAATGTCTTTCCCTTGGCAATGGGCTCGCCCGCACCTAGATTGATGCTGCAAACTCTCGGCCTCTTCCGGTTGGTCCGGCAGGCCTGATCGGACACATGATGAATCCGAACTTCCGCAATTTCGCCCTTTGGGTGGTGATCTTCCTTCTGGTGCTGGCGCTCGTGACGCTGTTCCAGAGCCCGAGCCAGCGCGCCAACGTCAACGAGATCCCCTACAGCCAGCTTATCAACGAGTCGGAGGCCGGGCGGATCACGAATGTCGTCGTCGCCGGCCAGGAGATCTCCGGCACCTTCTCGGATGGTCGCAGCTTCGTGACCTACGCGCCCTACGGCGATCCGGCCCTGCTCAAGACGCTGGCGCAGAAGGGCGTGCAGGTTTCGGCCCGCGCTCCTTCCGAAGGCACGCCCTGGTTCATGGCGCTGCTGGTCAATTCGCTCCCCTTCGTCATCTTCATTGGCCTGTGGATCTTCATGTCCCGCCAGATGCAGAACGGGGCCGGCCGGGCGATGGGCTTCGGCAAGTCCAAGGCCAAGCTCCTGACCGAGGCGCATGGCCGCGTCACTTTCGACGATGTCGCGGGCATCGACGAGGCCAAGGAAGACCTGACCGAGATCGTCGAGTTCCTGCGCGATCCGCAGAAGTTCCAGCGGCTGGGCGGGCGCATTCCGCGTGGCGTGCTCCTCGTCGGCCCTCCGGGCACCGGCAAGACGCTGACGGCGCGCGCCGTGGCGGGTGAAGCCAACGTGCCGTTCTTCACGATTTCGGGTTCCGACTTCGTCGAGATGTTCGTCGGCGTCGGCGCCAGCCGCGTGCGCGACATGTTCGAGCAGGCGAAGAAGAACTCGCCCTGCATCATCTTCATCGACGAAATCGACGCGGTCGGCCGCCATCGCGGCGCCGGCCTCGGCGGCGGCAATGACGAGCGCGAGCAGACGCTGAACCAGCTCCTCGTGGAGATGGACGGCTTCGAGCCGAACGAGGGCGTCATCATCATCGCGGCCACCAACCGGCCCGACGTGCTCGACCCCGCTCTGCTGCGCCCGGGCCGCTTCGACCGCCAGATCGTCGTGCCGAACCCCGACGTCGCCGGCCGCGAGAAGATCCTGCGCGTCCATGTCCGCAAGGTGCCGATGGCGCCGGATGTGGATCTGCGCATCCTCGCCCGCGGCACGCCCGGCTTCTCCGGCGCTGACCTGATGAACCTGGTCAACGAGGCGGCGCTGCTGGCGGCGCGTCGCGGCAAGCGCATGGTCACGCATGCCGAGTTCGAGGACGCCAAGGACAAGGTCATGATGGGCGCCGAGCGCAAATCCATGGCGATGTCCGAGGAGGAGAAGAAGCTCACCGCCTATCACGAGGCCGGCCACGCCATCGTCGGCCTCTATGTCCCGGCGGGTATCCCGGTGCACAAGGCCACGATCATCCCGCGCGGTCGTGCGCTCGGCATGGTCAAGTTCCTGCCCGAGGGCGACCGCTACTCGATGAAGTACAAGGAGTTCACCTCGCAGCTCGCGGTCGCCATGGGCGGGCGCGTGGCGGAGGAGATGACCTTCGGCCGCGAGAACGTGACCTCGGGCGCTACGGGCGACATCCAGCAGGCGACCAAGATGGCCAAGGCCATGGTCACGCAGATGGGCTATTCGGACGAACTCGGCATGGTCGCCTATGGCGACAACCAGGAAGAGGTGTTCCTGGGCATGTCGATGGGCCGCAGCCAGAACATCTCGGAGTCGACCGCCCAGAAGATCGACGCCGAGGTGAAGAAGCTGGTCGATACGGGCTATCAGGATGCCAAGAAGATCCTCACCGACCATCACGAGCAGTTTGTGGCGGTGGCCGAGGCGCTGCTCGAGTTCGAGACGCTGACCGGCGAGGAAATCCGCGACCTGATTGCCGGAAAGCGCCCGGTGCGCGATCTCGACGACACGCCGCAGCCGCCGCGCGGCTCGGCCGTCCCGAGCGCGGGCAAGGGCCGCAAGCGCGACGAGCCCGATGCCGGGCTGGAGCCGCAGCCGCAGGTCTGAGGCGCGCGGGGCCGCAGGGGATCGGCTGAAAAATGATCATGAGGGCGCCTCCGACAGGGGGCGCCCTTTTTGCTGGATGGGGTCGCAGCGCGCGTCTTAGCCGGACACGGGCGGCGCAGCGTGCGGCTCGTCGCGCCAGGCGTCGTCATCAAGGACGAAGGTGTCCCGGCCGCCCTGCTTGGCGGCATAGAGCGCCCGGTCGGCCTGGCCGACGGCGTCGGCGAGGCTCTGCTCCTCCCGCACGAGGCTCGCCCCGATGCTGACGGTGACCGGCAGAAGGCTGCCGTCGGCGAGCGTCACTGGCTGCGCCCGCATGGCGGCGCAGATCTTGGTGGCGACGGCGGAGAGCGAAGCCCGATCGCCCGCGTCAAGCAGCAGGATGAACTCGTCCCCACCCCAGCGTGCGCAGACATCGTAGCCACGCAGCAGACGGGTCAGGCGCTCGACGACGGCGATGATGACGCGATCGCCGTCATGATGGCCGTGGCTGTCGTTGATCGGCTTGAAGCGGTCGATGTCGACCAGGAGCAGGCCCATCGGCGCCGCGGCGCGGCGGGCGCGGCTCTGGCCCCTGTCGAAGGCATGCTCAAAGCCCCGGCGGTTGAAGATGCCAGTCAGCGGGTCGAGATGGGCGAGGCGCTCCAGGTCGCGGGTGCGGTCGCGGACCATCTCCTCAAGGCGATCGGTGTTGTCGCGGACGGCGCTGGCCATCCCGCGGAAGGCGCGCGACAGCCGGCCGATCTCATCGTCGGCGGCATCGCTGGTCACCTCGTCGAAATGGCCCGACTGGACCTTTTGGACATCCGCCTCGACGCGCGCCAGCCGATCGAGCACGCGACGCTGGAAGGCCAGCGTCATCAATGCCGCCGCCGCCACGAGCATCGCCGCCAGGAGCAGCGCGATCGGCAGGAACAGGCGGCGGTCGATGATCGCTTCGACATCCATGATGGTGACGTTGAACCAGCCGAGCCGGTCGAGATAGCCGACGCCGACGAGCGCCCTGTGGCCGTCGATCTGCATGAAGCGGGAACTGACGAGCGCGCTGCCGGAGGCGACCTGCTGCATCATCTCCGCCAGGGCGTGGCGATCGCGCTCATGGTCGAGCTGGAGGAAGATCGTCTTCTTGGCCTTGCTGTCCTTCGTCAGGCTATGGAAGTCGACGAGCTTGGGGTCGCGATGAGCCTGCACGGCGCCGTTGCGGTCGACGAACATGCTGTGCACCCCGGTCTGCGGGATATCGACGACCTCGCGGATGAACTGGCTGAGATCGACCCCGGTGCCGATGATGCCGAGCGCGCGGTCGCCATCACGGATGATGCAGTTGATCCAGACCTTGGTCACCTTGATGTTGTCGTCGTGATCGACGTTGAGGTGACAGCCGGAACCCTGCGCGATCGTCTTGAAGTACCAGCCGTCGCGGGGGTTGTCGCGCGAGAGCGTGTAACGAAGGCGATCGTTCTCGTAGGTGTTGGCCTTGTCGTTGAAGTAATAATTGCCGGAGCCGTCGAGCACCACGAAGTAGCTCCTGTCCTTGAACGACAGGCGGTAGTGCTCGAGCTCGGCCAGGCCGCGCTGCGCCTTCACGGGATCGGCCTCGTCACGCGCCCAGTCCAGGATCGCCGGTGAGCGGGCCACCGTCTCGGCCAGCGAGACCTCGCGCATCAGCGATTCCAGGCCGCGATAGCGATCGAACAGGATCTGCTTTTCGGCAAAAAGGGTGCCGAGCTTGACCACGCTGCTGTCCACCAGCCAGATGAAGACGCCGGCGGCCGGAACCGCGATCGCGACCCGAATGGCCAGCGTCCAGGCCAGCACCCGGCCACGCAGGCCCTTCGGCAATCGCATGGCGGCAGCGGCTGACCTCAACGGCATGGCGTCTCCTGGGACCGGCGGTGACCGAAGCGTGCGTGGCGGTCGCTCCGGAGACCTGTCGGCGGCATCTGCCGGCCCGCCGGCGGCGGGTAGGCGCGGCGTCAGCCGGCGTCAGAACAGTCCTTCGATGCGCCCCTGCGCGTCGATGTGGATGCGCTCGGCTGCGGGCACGCGCGGCAGGCCCGGCATGGTCATGATGTCCCCGCAGATCGCGACCACGAAGCCGGCGCCGGCCGAAAGACGGACCTCGCGCACCGGCACGATGTGGCCCGACGGCGCGCCGCGCAGCGTCGGGTCGGCGGAGAAGGAGTATTGCGTCTTGGCGACGCAGACCGGCAGGTGGCCATGGCCGTCGGCTTCGAGTTCGGCGAAGCGGGCGCGAACTTTCGCATCGCCGGCAATGCCGGCGGCGCCGTAGATTTCGCGCGCTACGGTCTCGAGCTTCTGCCAGAGTGGCATCTCGTCGGGATAAAGCGGCGCGAAATCGGCCTCGCCGCTCTCGGCCAGCGCGACGACCTTGTGGGCGAGTTCCTCGGTGCCGGCGCCGCCTTGCGCCCAGTGCCGGCAGATCACCGCCTCGACGCCGAGATGGTTGCGGCAATAGCTCGCGATCAGCGCATGTTCGGCCTCGGTGTCGCTGACGAAATGGTTGATCGCCACGATCGGAGGCACACCGAACTTCCGGATGTTGCCGACATGGCGGGCGAGGTTGGCGAGCCCGGCCTGCAGTGCGGCGAGATCCTCGGTTCCGAGTGCCTCCTTCGCCGCCCCGCCATGCATCTTGAGCGCGCGCACGGTGGCGACGATGACGGCCGCGGCGGGCTTCAGCCCGGTCTTGCGGCATTTGATGTCGAAGAACTTCTCGGCGCCGAGATCGGCGCCGAAGCCGGCTTCCGTGACCGTGTAGTCGGCGAGCTTCAGCGCCGCACGGGTGGCGATGGCGGAGTTGCAGCCATGGGCGATATTGGCGAAGGGGCCCCCATGGACGAAGGCGGGCGTGCCCTCCAGCGTCTGCACCAGATTGGGCATCAGCGCGTCCTTGAGCAGGACGCTCATCGCGCCGGTCGCCTTGAGGTCGGCGGCGGTGACGGGGCGCTTGTCGCGGGTGCGGCCGACGACGATGCGGCCGAGCCTGGCTTCGAGATCGTCGAGATCGGTCGCGAGGCAGAAGATCGCCATGATCTCGGAGGCGACGGTGATGTCGAAGCCGTCCTCCCGGGGGAAGCCGTTGCTGGCGCCGCCGAGCGAGGAGACCGTCTGGCGCAGAGCGCGGTCATTCATGTCCATGACGCGGCGCCAGGCGATGTGGCGCGTGTCGAGGCCGAGCGCATTGCCCCAGTAGACATGGTTGTCGATCATCGCGGCGAGCAGGTTGTGCGCGCTGGTGATGGCGTGGAAATCGCCGGTGAAGTGCAGGTTGATCTGCTCCATCGGCACGATCTGGGCATGGCCGCCGCCGGCGGCACCACCCTTGACGCCGAAGCAGGGGCCCAGCGAGGGCTCGCGCAGCGCGATCATGCAGCGCTTGCCGATGCGGCTGAGGCCGTCGCCGAGGCCCACCGTCGTCGTGGTCTTGCCCTCGCCGGCCGGGGTCGGGTTGATGGCGGTGACGAGGATGAGCTTGCCGTCCGGCTTGCCCGCGAAATCGGGGATGGCCTGCGTATCGACCTTGGCGATGAACTTGCCGTGGGGCTCGAGGGCTGCTTCGGGAATGCCGGCACGCGCGGCGATGTCCGCGATCGGCCGGAGTGTGGCCGCGCGGGCGATCTCGATGTCAGTCGGCATTCCTGCCCCTCTTCCAGGCTCTCGTCCGCCGGTTCGTCCGGTCGGAATCGTTCCCGCGACACTGCCGCGAAACCCCGCCGCCTGCCACTGCTTTCGTAGGGGGCAGGGTGGCGCCGGGCGCCCGTGTCATTTGACGCAGGGGCGGCACGGCAGGCCTGCTAGTGCTGCGCGGGCCGTGCGGGCTTGCCGTGCCCATCCGTGGCTGGCATCACCATGGTCCGGCATGGATTGGCCGCGGCGCTGCCGCCCGGCTCGGGGGAGACGAATGAACGAGCGATCCTGGCCGGTCGGGGGCGGTGAGGTGGGCGCGATGCTACGTCGCTGGACCGGCGCGGAAACGCCGCTGGGACCTGCCTCGGCCTGGCCGGCGCGGTTGCGCTCGGCCGTGCAGGTGGTGCTGGCGACTCCGACGCCGATTGTGATGTTCTGGGGCCCTTCCGGGCTCCTGTTCTACAACGACGCCTATGCCGTCATCGCGGGCGCAAAGCACCCCGACATCCTGGGCTGCGCGCTACACGAAGCCTGGCCCGAGGTCAGGCCGCTGCACGACCAGGTGATGGCGACGGTCTTCGAAGGCGGCCAGCCCCTGTCATTTCGCGACCTGCCGCTCGTGCTAAATCGCAACGGTGCCGCCGAGGATGTCTGGCTGAACGTCGACTACAGCCCGATCTTCGATGATGGCGGCGACGTGCTCGGCGTGCTCGCGGTGGTCATCGAGACGACGGCGTTCGTCCAGGCGCAGCGCGAGCGTGATGCCGCCGAGCAGGCGCTGCGAAGGCGCGAGCAGGAACTCGCCCAGGTCCAGAAGATCGGGAAGGTCGGCGGGCTCGAGGTCGATCTGCGGGACGGCTTCCGCAACACGCGCTCGCCCGAATATCTGCTGGTCCATGGGCTGCCGCCGGAAGCCCGGCACGAAACCCACGAGGACTGGGTGCGGCGGATCCATCCGCAGGAGCGGGCCATGGTCGAGAGCCATTTCCGCGAGAGCGTCGCCGGCTCGGCGACCGATTATCAGATGGAATACCGCATCATCCGCCCCTCCGACGGGGCGGTGCGCTGGATCTCGGCGGTGGCGCAGATCGAGCGCGACGGGGAGGGGCGGCCGCTGCGGCTGATCGGCGCGCATATCGACGTCACCGAGCGCAAGGAGACCGAGGCCCAGCTGCGCCTGCTGATGCAGGAACTGGCCCATCGCGTGAAGAACACGCTCGCCATGATCCAGGCGATCGCCTCCCAGACGCTGCGGGGCGCGACCTCGCTGGAGGCCGCCAACGAGGCCTTCACGGCGAGGCTCTCGGCCCTGGCGCGGGCGCATGACCTGCTCGTCGACGGCGCCCGCGCCCATGCGGCGATGAGCGATGTCGCCCATAGCGTGATCGGCATTCAGGGCGATCCGACGCGCTTTGCGATCAGCGGGCCCGATGTCGTGCTCGGGCCGCGAGCCGCGCTGGCACTGACCCTCGTGCTGCACGAGCTGGCGACGAATGCGGTCAAATACGGCTCGCTCTCCAACCAGACGGGCAGCGTCGTCCTGAGCTGGCGCATCGACGAGATCGACGGCATGCCGCAGTTCCGGCTGCGCTGGCAGGAAAGCGGCGGCCCGCCGGTCGTGCCACCCTCACGCCGCGGCTTCGGATCGCGGCTGATCCAGCGCACCTTCACCGCCGCGCAGGGGCGGGCGGACAGTGCCTATCTGCCGACCGGCCTCGTCTTCACGCTGGATGCGCCGCTCGAGGCGCTGAAGGACGGGGATGGCGAGGAGCCGGCGCGCGCCTGAGGCCGCGCCGGCCGGAGGCGCTCAGCCGAGATGGGCGTTCTGCGGGAACAGGATCCTGCGGGCCTCGTCGTCGAACTCGGTCTTGAAGGCGAAGGCGTCCTTGAGCGCGACGGCGCGCTGCGCGGCGGGACGTGCCGAGATCAGATCGAGATGGCGCTTCACATTGGGGAACATCCGGGCCCAGTCGTCGCCGATGGCGAAGCCGAGCCGTGTCGCCCAGCCCCAGACCGACATGTCGATCAGCGTGTAGGTCTCGCCCAGCATGTAGGGCGCCTTGGCGAGCTGTGCGTCGATGATGCCCCAATGGCGCTCGGCCTCGCGAGCGTAGCGGTTGATCGCGTAGGGCAGCTTCTCGGGGGCGAAGCGGCTGAAATGCACCGCCTGGCCGCAATAGGGGCCGATGCCGGTGGCGACGAACATGAGCCAGGAGAGCATCTCGCCACGCGCCTTCGGCGTGTCCTCGGGGAGGAACTGCCCGGTCTTCTCGGCGAGATAGAGCAGGATCGCGTTGCTGTCGAAGATCGTGGCATCGCCGTCGGTCAGCGCAGGCGTCTTGGCGTTGGGGTTGATGGCGAGGAACTCGGGCTTGAACTGGTCGCCCTTGCGGGTGTCGACCGGGACCAGCTCATAGGGAAGCCCCGCCTCCTCGAGGAAGAGCGCGATCTTCGCCGGGTTGGGCGAGGGGTGGTAGTAGAACTTGATCATGAGCGGCCTCCGGCTGTCGGGCTTCCTGCTTATCCGCCGCCGGGGGCTCCGGCCACGGCGTCCCGGGCATGGAGGATCACGTCCCTGTGAGGGGTGGCTTGCCGGGGCCGCCGCGCTCGCCACCTCTGGCAGGTGCGGCGCCCGCCGCGTCGGGATCGACAGAGGACCCCCGGATGACGCCACCGTCCAGCCAGCTCACCCGCCGACATCTCACGGCCCGCCTCTCGGCCTTCGGCTTCGCCAGCCTGACCTTGCCGGGGCTGGCGGAGGCGCAGGCGCTGCCGGCGACACCGGCCTGCGAGGCGCCGGCCTCCGGGACGCGGCGCCAGACGGAGGGGCCCTATTTCACGCCGTCCTCACCGCTGAAGCGCGACCTGCGCGGCGACGGCCCGGGCGAGACGCTGGTGCTCTCCGGCTTCGTGCTGACGCGGCAATGCCAGCCGCTGCCGGGCGCGCTGGTCGATCTCTGGCATGCCGACACGCAGGGGCAGTACGACAATGCCGGCTATCGCTTTCGCGGCCACCAGCTCAGCGATGCCCAGGGGCGCTATCAGTTCATCACCCGCATTCCCGGCTTCTATCCCGGCCGGACCCGCCATTTCCACGTCAAGGTCCAGGCGGGCAGCCGGCCCCTGCTGACGACGCAGCTCTATTTTCCCGAGGAGCGGGCGGCCAACCAGCGCGATCGCATCTTCCATGACAGCCTGCTGATGCAGGTCACGGCGGCGGCCGGCGGGCAGATCGGCCGCTTCGACTTCGTGCTCGCCGACTGAGGCGGCCCGCCGGGATCGACGGCGTCAGCGCCCTCCGGCGCTCTCTCCCTGCGCCAGGAGGGCGGCGAGATCGGTCAAGGCGGCGATTGTGACGTCGGCCTCGAAGCCGAGACGCTCCGGGCGCAGCCGCAGCGCCTTGAACATCAGGGCCGGGCCGATCGTGGCGGCGGCAGCGAGGTCGCGGCGCAGCCCATCCTCCGGCAGGCGGGCGATCCGCGCCACGCGGAAGCCATGGCTCTTCGCGCCTGCGATGTCGAAGCCGTTGGAGGAGACGAAGAGGATCTCGTCGCGTGCGAGGCCCAGGCGCGCCTCGACATGGGCGTAGCCGCGCGGATCGGGCTTGTAGACGCCGATCTCATCGACGCTGATCACCGTCTCCAGGAGATCGCCGATGCCCGCCTGCGCGACGAGGCGCCCGAGCATCGCCGGGCTGCCATTGGAGAAGATGGCGAGCCGCAGCGGAGACAGAGCCTCCAGCGCCGCGCGCGCCTCGGGATAAAGCGCCAGCGCGTCATAGGCCTCCGCGACCTTCGCCACGAAATCCGGCGTCGCGGACAGGCCGAGCGCCTCCAGCGTGTAGGCCAGCGAGTCCTGCGTCACGGTCCAGAAATCGGCGTACTGACCCATCAGGCCGCGCAGCCAGGTGTATTCGAGCTGCTTCAACCGCCAGAGCTGGGTGATGGTCTCGCCATGGCCGGGGAAAGCGGCTTCGGTGACGCTGGCCACCGACTGCACGTCGAAGAGCGTGCCATAGGCATCGAAGACCACGGCCTTGATCGTCATGAGCCTTCCCCCCGACGGATTTCCTGCAGCCTTCTTAGCACTCGCAATGGCGCTGCGGCGCATGGTATCCGCACAGCGGTCTTCACAGATGTTCACAGGTCGTCATGTCTGCAGCTCCCGCCAAGCGCCCTGTCATGCTGATGATCCTCGACGGCTGGGGCTGGCGTGAGGAGGCGCAGAACAATGCGGTGCGTCTCGCCCACACGCCGCATTTCGACCGGCTCTGGGCGGCCTTGCCCCATGCCTTCCTGAAGACCTCGGGGCTGGATGTCGGCCTGCCGCCCGGCCAGATGGGCAATTCCGAGGTCGGCCACCTCAATCTCGGCGCCGGCCGCGTCGTGATGCAGGACCTGCCGCGGATCAACCAGGCGATCGTGGATGGCTCGCTGGCGCGGGCGCTGGCGGCGAGCGGGCTGGTCGACGCGCTCCAGGCGAGCGGCGGCGCCTGCCACCTGCTCGGCCTCGTCTCGCCCGGCGGCGTGCATGCGCATCAGGACCATGCGGTGGCGCTGGCGCATCTGCTGGTCGAGCAGGGCATCCCGGTCAGGGTCCACATCTTCACCGACGGGCGTGACACGCCGCCGCGTTCGGCTGCCGGATACATCCGCGAGTTCGCCGCCGCCCTGCCGGCGCAGGCGGTGATCGCCAGCCTGACCGGCCGCTACTACGCCATGGATCGCGACAACCGCTGGGAGCGTGTCGAGCGCGCCTGGCGGGCCATGGTGCTGGGCGAGGGGCCGGAGTTCGTCGATACCGCGTCTGCGATCGAGGCTGCCTATGCTCAGGGCGTCACCGACGAATTCATCCCGGCCAGCGTGATCGGCGGCTATGCGGGCATGGAAGACGGCGACGGCCTGCTGAGCTTCAACTTCCGCTCCGACCGCATCCGCGAGATCCTCGATGCCGTGCTGCTGCCCGGCTTCTCAGGCTTCGAGCGGCCGCGCCGGCCGATCCTGGCGAAGGCGGCCAGCATGACCTCCTACAGCGCTGAGCTCGATGCGGTGATGCCGGCGCTGTTTTCGCCGCAGACGCTCGCCAACGGGCTGGGCGAAACCGTGTCGAAGGCGGGTCTCACCCAGATCCACATGGCGGAGACCGAGAAGTACCCGCACGTGACCTATTTCTTCAATGGCGGCGAGGAGACGGCGCTCGCCGGCGAGGACCGGGTGATGGTGCCTTCGCCGAAGGTCGCGACCTATGATCTCCAGCCGGAGATGTCGGCTCCCGAACTGACGGAGCGCGCCGTCGAGGCGATCGCATCGGGCCGCTACGATCTCGTGGTGCTGAATTTCGCCAATCCCGACATGGTCGGCCACACCGGCGTGCTGGCTGCTGCGATCACAGCGGTGGAGACGGTCGATGCCGGGCTCGGCCGCATCGCCGATGCGATCGCGGCCGCGGGCGGCGCGCTGCTCGTCACCGCCGACCATGGCAATTGCGAGCTGATGGTGGATCCCGAGACGGGGGCGCCGCATACCGCCCACACCACCTTCCCGGTGCCGGTGATGGTGATCGGCAGCGGTGCCGCCGCGCTGGCGGACGGGCGCCTGGCGGATGTCGCGCCGACGCTGCTGGCGCTGCTCGGCGTGCCCCAGCCGGCCGAGATGACGGGCGCGTCACTGCTGCGCTGAGCGCTGCCCTCTTTCCAAACAAAAACGGCGCGGACCGGGGTCCGCGCCGCCTGGATGGAAATCTGTCTCGCTTTAGTACTTGCGGACGGTCGGGGCCGGCGCGTAGGCGATCGGCTTCTCGACCGGGCCGCAGCAGTTCGGGTCGCTGAAGTTCCAGCGCATGCCGATGCGGATGTCGTGGCTGTCGATGCCCTTGAAGCGGACCGAGGAGCTCGGATTGGCGAGCAGGCCGTTGGCGCCGCGCAGGCCGATCGTCGGACCGTCGCCCATGTTCAGGTAGCGATAGCCGATATCGAGCTTGAGGTTGGAGGTGACGTCGTAGGAGACGCCGGCCATCAGCGCCCAGGCGAAGTTGGTCTTGTCGGCCGAGTCGCCATAGGCGTAGGAGGCGTTGGCGAAGGCCGCGCCGACCGCCTGGTTGACGCCCTGGTCCGTCAGGCCGCTGACCGAATGGTTGGCGACGCCGATGCCGAAGCCGAGATAAGGCGTCAGGCAGTTCCAGGTGCCGAGGTCGATATAGGCATTGGCGAGCGCGACGAAGGTCGCGACATCGGCGCGGTAGACATTGGTCTGGTTGGTCGGGACACCGAAATTGTAGGAGATCTGATCGCGGCCATTGATCGAGGCGCCGCGGTATTCGCCGGTCACGTCGAAGCGCAGATAGCTGTTGAACTGATAGCCGATACCGACGCCGGCGAAGGCGGCGAAGCCGCGATCGGGCTTGACGGTGGAGAAAGAGGTCACGCCCGCGGTCGCGATGACCGGTCCGTTGTTCAGCTTCACGTCCAGCTCGTCATAGGACTGCGAGCCGACGCCGACGTCGCCGCGGAGATAGAAGCCGCTGCTGATCGTGCCCTTGAGGCCGAGCGGCTCATGGGGCGGCGGGGGCGGTGCGTAGGCGAGATCGGCGGCAGCGGCGGCGGACGCCCCGAGCGCCATGGCGCTGGCCAGCGCAAAAGTTTTCAGGCTGCCCATGGCAGTGTCCCTCGAGTTTGCGCGGCGCCGAATACGCAGCCCACGCTTGTTACCGACGAGGAGACGATGCCGCTAATTCCTTAAACGAGGCTTAACCTTAGGAATTAACCTCAAAAAAGTCTGAAGCGGGCCTGAAGACTTGCCGAGAGGTTAACGGGCGGGTGAGGGGCGTGGTCGTGAAAACCGCCGATGGCTGGCGGTCAGTCCGGACGAGCCGCGAAGCGGCGCCGCTCCGGAATCCATCGGAGAGCCAATCCCTCGAGACTGGAGCCCTTCGATGGATTCCGGCGCTCCGCTTCGCTGCGGCCGGAATGACGATGCGCGTGGATTCGCCGGTGCGACTTAAGCCGCGGCCTTCGTCACGGCGTCGACGATGTCGTCGACGGCGCGCATCACGAGGTCGCGGTCGTCGCCCTCCGCCATGACGCGGATCACCGGCTCGGTGCCGGAGGGGCGGATGACGAGGCGGCCGCTCTCGCCCAGCATCTGCCGCGCCGCCTCGATGGCGCTGACGACAGGCTTCTTCTCGAGCGGCTTGCCGTTGGCGTAGCGGACGTTCTTGAGGATCTGCGGCAGCGGCTCGAAGGCGTGGCAGACCTCGGAGACCGGCTTGTCCTGCCGCTTGACCGCCGCCAGCAATTGCAGCGCCGCGACCAGGCCGTCGCCGGTGGTGCCGAAATCCGACAGGATGATGTGGCCGGACTGTTCGCCGCCGAGGTTGAAACCGTGGCTGCGCATGTGCTCCAGCACATAGCGGTCGCCCACGGCGGTGCGGGCGAGGCTGAGGCCCAGCCCCGCCAGATAGCGCTCGAGCCCGAGATTGGACATCACGGTGGCGACCACGCCGGGCTGCGACAGGCGGCCATCCTCCTGCCAGGTGCGTGCGATCACCGCCATGAGCTGGTCGCCATCGACGACCTGTCCGCGCTCGTCGACGATCAGCACGCGGTCGGCGTCGCCATCGAGCGCGATGCCGATATCGGCGCGCAGTTCCCGGACCTTGGCGATCAGCGCGTCGGGGGCGGTCGAGCCGACATCCCTGTTGATGTTGAAGCCGTCCGGGTCGACGCCGATGGCGATGACCTCGGCCCCCAGTTCCCAGAGCGCCTCTGGCGCGACCTTGTAGCCGGCGCCGTTGGCGCAATCGATGACGATGCGCAGGCCCTCGAGGCTCATATTGCGCGGCAGGGTGCGCTTGGCGAATTCGATATAGCGCGCATGGGCGCTCTCGATGCGCTTGGCGCGGCCCAGCGCCGGCGAGGTCGAGAGGCGCGGCGAGAGATCGGCATCGATCAGCTTGGAAATCTCGGCCTCGACCTCGTCGCTCAGCTTGTAGCCGTCTGGGCCGAATAGCTTGATGCCGTTGTCTTCGTACGGGTTGTGCGAGGCGGAGATCATGACGCCGAGATCGGCGCGCATCGAGCGGGTCAGCATCGCGACAGCCGGCGTCGGCATCGGGCCGAGCAGCATCACGTCCATGCCGACCGAGGTGAAGCCCGCCACCATCGCATATTCGATCATATAGCCGGAGAGGCGCGTGTCCTTGCCGATCACGACGCGGTGGCGATGCGAGCCGCGCTGGAAGGCAAGGCCCGTCGCCTGGCCGACCTTGAGGGCGAGGTCCGGCGTGATCACGCCATTGGCGCGCCCGCGAATGCCATCGGTCCCGAAATATTTGCGTGTCATGTCGTGTCCGTCCAACCGGGCGAGGCGCCCGCTCGGCTGCGTTTTATAGCGGGAATAGGTTTCCGGCTCGTCACGATTTGTGACGGATCGTAGATGGCCACTTCCTCAGCCCTCATCCTGAGGAGCCGCGTCAGCGGCGTCTCGAAGGATGCTTCAGGAGACTCCGGCGCAGGCTGGAGCATCCTTCGAGACGCGCTCCTGCGGAGCGCTCCTCAGGATGAGGGCTGAGAGAAAGCTCACCTCACCCGAAGGCGAGCTGGACCTTCATCGCCTTCGACTTGTCGGCGGCGAGGTCGAAGGCCTCGATCGCGCGCTCGACGGGGATGGTCGCGGTGAGCAGCGGCGAGAGTTCGATCGTCTTCGAGCCGATCATCGCCACCGCCCAGTCGAACTCCTCGTGGAAGCGGAAGGAGCCGCGCAGGTCGAACTCCTTGGCGACGACGACGTTCATCGGCAGCGTGAAGTTCCCACCAACGCCGATCTGCACGATCACGCCGCCGGAACGCACCACGTCGAAGGCGCCGGTCAGCGCATGCTGATTGCCCGAGGCCTCGAACATCACGTCGAAGGCGCCCTTCTCGGCGCCGTAGTCGGCCTTCAGCCGCTCAGGCTCCGCCATGACGTTGATGGCGCGGCTGGCGCCCATCTTGAGCGCCGTCGGCAGGGGGCCGTCGACCACGTCGGTGGCGACGATCTCGGCCGCGCCGGCGGCCTTTGCCGCGATGATGGTGAGGATGCCGATCGGCCCCGAGCCGGTGACGAGGACGCGCTTGCCCAGCAGCGGGCCGGCGCGCTTGACGGCATGGAGGCAGACCGCGAGCGGCTCGGCGAAGGCGGCCTCGGCGGCCGTAACATGGTCGGCGACCTTGACCGCCTGGCGCTCCTCGATGACCAGCATCTCGCGGAAGCCGCCCTGGACATGGGGGAAGCGCATGGCGCTGCCATAGAACAGCATGTCCGTGCAGTGCTGCTGCTGGCCCATCTGGCAGTAGCGGCAATGGCCGCAGGCGCGGCTGGGATTGACCGCGACGCGGTCGCCCACCTTGACACGCGTGACCTCGGCGCCGACGCATTCGATCCGGCCGGCGATCTCGTGGCCGAGGATCAGCGGCTCGCGCACGCGGATCGTGCCGAAGCCGCCATGCAGATAGTAATGTAGGTCCGAGCCGCAGATGCCGCCGGCCTCGATCCGGACGCGGACCTGCCGCGGACCGGGTTCAGCCGTGGCGACCTCGTCGACACGGAGGTCCTTTTCGGCATGGATGACGACGGCGCGCATGGCTTCTTCCCTGGTGTTGGCGTTCTTTTCAGCCCTCATCCTGAGGAGCGCTCCGCAAGAGCGCGGCTCCTCAGGATGAGGGCTGAGGGAGGCCCGGCAGCCTCGCCGATATTGTCTAATCGATTGAAAGCTGCTTACCCAGTTTCGCCGAGCCGGCGCAATTCCAAAGATGCCGGCGATCCCTTGGAGAGGTCCGCCATGTCTCTGTCGCTGTTCAGTCTGGAGGGCAGGATCGCCCTCGTCACCGGCTCCGGCCAGGGCATCGGGCTGGCGCTGGCGGAAGGGCTCTCGGAAGCCGGCGCGCATGTCGTGCTGAACGGACGCGACAGGGCAAAGCTCGAGCGCGCCGCGCAGGCGATTTCGGCGGCCGGCCGCAAGGTCTCGGTCGCGCCCTTCGACGTCACCGACCAGCCGGCCGTCGAGGCCGGCGTCGCGGGCATCGAGGCCGAGATCGGGCCGATCGACATCCTCATCAACAATGCCGGCATGCAGAGGCGCGCGCCGATCCACGAGTTCCCGGTCGAGGGCTGGCACGAGGTGATGGCGACGAACCTGCATTCGGTGTTCTACGTCACCCAGGCCGTGACCAAGCGGATGCTGCCGCGCAAGCGCGGCAAGATCATCAGCATCGGCTCGGTGATGAGCGAGCTCGGACGGGCGACGATCATCCCCTACACGGCCTCCAAGGGCGCGGTGAAGATGATGACGCGCGGGCTCGCCGCCGAGCTCGGCAAGCACAACATCCAGGCCAATGCGATCGGCCCGGGCTATTTCACCACCGAGATCAACAAGGCGCTGATCGCCGACGAGGCCTTCACCGCCTGGGTCTGCAACCGGACGCCGGCCGGGCGCTGGGGCGAGACCAAGGAACTGGTTGGCGCGGCGATCTTCCTCTCCTCGGCGGCGTCCGACTACGTCAACGGCCATCTGCTGATGGTCGATGGCGGGCTGACCGCGGTGGTGTGAGGGCCGCCGCCCGCGTCTCGAAAGCCCGGGCTCAGTCCGGCGGGCGCTGAGACGCCTGCATCAGGAAGTCGCGCACGGCCGGGTCGCTGCTGAGGCCGATGGCGCGGTCATAGGCGTCGCGGGCGGCCTCGCCCTGTCCGGACCGGCGCAGCAGGTGGGCCCTGAGGGCCCAGTAGGGCTGATAGGACAGGACGTCGCCGGGGGGCAGTTCGGCCAGGGCCGCGAGCCCGGCCTGCGGGTCGGATGCCTCGGCCAGTGCCGCGGCCCGGCTGACGAGCACGCCGGTCGTCGGTGCGAGCCGGGCCAGCCCCTCATAGAGCCGGGCCAGGGCGGTGGCGTCGGTGCGCCCCGTCACGGCCCGCGCGGCATGGACGGACTGGATCGCCGCCTCGAGCTGGAACGGCCCCAGCGCCGCGTGCCGGGCGGCCTGCGCCAGTTCGGCTTCCGCCTCCTTGATCAGCGGGGCCGACCAGCGCGCCGTGTCCTGCTCGGCGAGCGGCACGAAGGCGCCGTCGGATGACCTGCGGGCCTCGCGCCTCGCTTCGCCATGCAGCATCAGCGCGAGCAGGCCCCGCGCCTCGGGCTCCTCGGGCAGGAGCTGGATCACGAGCCGCGCCAGCCAGATCGCCTCCTCCGCGAGGCCGCGGCGCCGGGGATCGGCGCCGGCGATATCGTCCCAGCCGCTGCCATAGGCGGCGTAGATCGCCTGCAGCACGGCATCGAGCCGCCCGGGCAACTCAGCCTGTTCGGGAATCACGAAGGCGATGCGGGCATCGCGGATCTTAGCCTTGGCGCGGACCAGGCGCTGCCCGAGCGCCACGGGCGAGGTCAGGAAGGCCTGGGCGATGCGGGCGGCATCGAGGCCCAGCACGGCCTGCAGCATCAGCGGTGCGCGGGCGGCGGCGTCGATCGCCGGATGGGCACAAACGAAGAGCAGCTTGAGCCGCTCATCGGGAAAGGCGGCGCCGTCGGTGTCCGCCGTCTGCTCCGCCAGCAGGGTCAGGGTCGGCTCCGCCGCGGCGCGGATGGTCTGGCGGCGCCGTCTATCGATCAGCTGGCGACGCGCGGTCGTCAGCAGCCAGGCTTCGGGACGGGACGGGACGCCGTCTGCGGGCCAGTGGTCGAGCGCCAGTCGGAAGGCTTCCGCGAGCGCATCCTCGGCGGCCGCGAGATCGCGCCAGTCGCGGGCCAGCAGCGAGAGCAGGCGGCCATAGGAGGCGCGGGCGGCGAGATCGGCCGCCCTCCGCGCCTCGTCCGCACCGGCCTCGCCGGTCATCAGCCGGCCGGCTGCGGCGGGGGCGGCAGGACCGGGCGCACCTCGGTCGAGCCATAGGCCGAGGCCGGGCTGCGCGCCGCCCAGTCGAGCGCGGCATCGAGGTCGGGCACCTCGATGACGAAATAGCCGCCGAGCTGCTCCTTGGTGTCGGGATGCGGGCCGTCCTGAACCTGGCGGCGGCCGTCGCGCATGCGGACCATCGTGGCGCTGTGGGGCGGCTGCAGGCCCGCGCCGCTGACCACGATGCCGGCCTGGTTGAGTGCGCCGACATAGGCCATCCACGCGCCCCAATAGGCGGGAGCCTTTTCGGGATCGTCGCGCAGGCCGAATTCGGTGTCCGTCTCGCGGAAGATGAGCATGTACTGCATGGGGCGAACTCCTCGTCACCTGACGCCGGAGAACCATCCCCCGGCTGCCATGATGACGTCCAGCCCCGGCCGGTTTCGACAGGCGGTCGAAAAAAAACTGTCGGCCGTGCGCTCTCAGTCCTTCGCCAGCCTCTGCGCGTGCCAGGCGATGTGCTGGGCCATGAAGGTCGAGATGAAGTTGTAGGAGTGGTCGTAGCCCTCGCGCATCTGCAGCTCGAGCGGGATGCCGGCCGCTGCGCAGGCGATCTCAAGCAATTGCGGCCGTAGGCCCTCTTCGAGGAAGCCGTCGGCGGTGCCCTGGTCGACGAGCAGGTCCTTGACCCGGAGGCCGTCGGCGATCAGCAGCGTCGCATCATAGGCGCGCCAGCGGCCCTCGTCGGGGCCGAGATATTTCTCGAAGGCCGGGCGCGACCAGCCGGCGGTCGAGGGTTGGGCGATCGGCGCGAAGGCGGAGACGGAGGCGTAGCGGTCGGGGTTCTTCAGCGCGAGCGTGATGGCGCCATGGCCGCCCATGGAGTGGCCGAAGATGCCCTGGCGGCCCATATCGAGCGGGAAATGCTGGGAGACGAGATCCGGCAGTTCGTCGCGGATGTAGCTCTCCATGCGGTAGTTCTTCGCATAGGGCTCCTGCGTGGCGTCGAGATAGAAGCCCGCGCCCGAGCCGAACTGCCAGTTGTCGGGCTCGTCGGGCACGCCTTCGCCGCGTGGCGAGGTGTCCGGGCAGATGATCGCGATGCCGTTGGCGGCCGCGGCGGCGCGGTACTCGCCCTTGTCCATGACGTTCTGATGCGAGCAGGTCAGCCCCGAGAGATACCAGAGCAGCGGAACCGGCCCCTCCTCGCTCTGCGGCGGCAGGAAGATCGCGAAGGTCATCGGGCAGGCGCAAGCCTCGCTCTGGTGGCGATAGACGCGCTGCGAGCCGCCGAAGGCCTTCGAGGCGGAGAGGAGTTCCATGGGGTGTTCCTTATGGTTGCGCGACCTTTTGTCATTCCGGGGCTTCGCGAAGCGAAGAACCCGGAACCCATGACCGGGCGATCGCGCCCGGTAGATCTGTCAAAGGTCACGCCCGGTCGTGGGTTCCGGGTTCGGCGCTGCGCGCCGCCCCGGAAAGACACGGTGTCTTGCCCTGCCGATGCGGCGTTAACGCGGCGGCGCTCAGTAAACCACCACGCTGCGGATCGACTTGCCCTCATGCATCAGGTCGAAGCCGACATTGATCTCGTCGAGGCTGAGCTTGTGGGTGATCAGGTCGTCGATGTTGATCTTGCCCTCCATGTACCAGTCGACGATCTTCGGCACGTCGGTGCGGCCGCGCGCACCGCCGAAGGCCGTGCCCTTCCAGACGCGGCCGGTGACGAGCTGGAACGGGCGCGTCGCGATCTCCTTGCCGGCCTCGGCGACGCCGATGATGATCGACTCGCCCCAGCCGCGGTGGCAGCATTCCAGCGCCTGGCGCATGACGTCGGTGTTGCCGGTGGCGTCGAAGGAGAAGTCGGCGCCGCCGCCGGTGAGATCGACGATCGCCTGGACGACCTTGTCGTTGCCGACCTCCTTGGGATTGACGAAGTCGGTCATGCCGAACTTGCGCGCCATCTCCTGCTTGGCCGGGTTGATGTCGACGCCGATGATCTTGTCGGCGCCGACCATGCGGGCGCCCTGGATCACGTTGAGGCCGATGCCGCCCAGGCCGAAGACCACGACATTCGCGCCCGGCCAGACCTTGGCGGTGTAGATCACCGCGCCGATGCCGGTGGTGACGCCGCAGCCGATGTAGCAGATCTTGTCGAAGGGCGCGTCCTCGCGGACCTTGGCCAGCGCGATCTCGGGCAGGACGGTGAAGTTCGCGAAGGTCGAGCAGCCCATATAGTGGAACACCTCGCCGCCATCGCAGGAGAAGCGGCTCGTGCCGTCGGGCATCACGCCCTGGCCCTGCGTCGAGCGGATCGAGGTGCAGAGATTGGTCCGGCGCGAGAGGCAGGATTTACAGCTGCGGCATTCGGGCGTGTAGAGCGGGATGACGTGGTCGCCGGGCTTCAGCGAGGTCACGCCGGCGCCGACCTCGCGGACGATGCCCGCGCCCTCATGGCCGAGGATCGCCGGAAACTTCCCTTCCGAATCCAGGCCCGACAGCGTGTAGGCGTCGGTGTGGCAGATGCCGGTCGCCATGACCTCGACCAGCACCTCGCCGGCCTTCGGGCCGCCGATCTCGATGGTCTCGATGGTGAGCGGCTTGCCGGCTTCCCAGGCGACGGCGGCGCGGGTCTTCATCGGGCGGTTCCTTCCTCGGTTGTTCGGGTCATTTCAGATAGGGGCGGATCACGCGCATGATCTCGCCGATCTCGGCCGGCTCGCTCGCCGGGGCATCGTCATGGGCGTCGTGGTCTCCGCAGGCCTGGCCCATCAGCGTCTCGCGCAGATGACTTTCCAGCACCTCGGCCATCAGCCCGGTCGCGGCGCCGCGCAGGGCCGAGAGCTGCTGCAGCAGGGCGCCGCAGGGCTCGCCGCGCTCGACCGCGGCGATCAGCGCATCGGCCTGGCCGCGAATGCGCTTGAGCCGCGTCACCGCGCGCTTCTTCTCTTCGGGCGTATGCGGCATGGGCTCCCCGATACTGGGGGGGTGTATCGTTCCGCCGTTCTAGGATGCCCGGCCGGAGCCGTCAACGCGGCCGCGATGCCGCAGCCCTCAGCCCGGCGGCGTCAGGCTGCGGATCCGGGCGAGGCCCAGCGGGGCGATGTCGGCGAGCTCGGCCAGCGGCTTCCAGGCGGCGGCGTGGACCTCCTCGATCTGGGCGACGAGCGGCGCGGCGGGATCGGCGAGGAAGAGATATTGCAGGTCGTGATGGATATGGGCCGGCTCGCCGCGGGACGGTTTCCCGGGGACATCGTGGCTGTCGATGACGAAGGGCAGGTCGGTGCCTTCGTGCCAGGGATGCAGCCGCAGCCCCTGGACGCCGGTCTCCTCCAGCGCCTCGCGCGCGGCGGAGGCGTGGAAGCTCTCGGCCTCCTCCCAATGCCCCCCGGGCTGGAGCCAGCGGCCGATCACGACATGGTCGATCAGCAGAATGCGGCTGTGATCGGGCGAGAGCACATAGGCGCTGGTGGTGACATGGCCCGGAAAGCAGTCGCGCGAGTCGAGCGCATGGCCTTGATCGATCTGCCAGCGCAGCAGCGAGAGATGCTCGCGCGGGCCGGCGATGTCGGCGCGATAGCGCGCGACGGCGGCCGCGAGGCGGGCGGGGAAGGGCTGGATCATGGCGTGGCTCTAGCCGATTCGAGGGCGGGTTGGCAGCGCGGCCTGGACGGTCGCCGCGAGGTTCGGCCGCGGTGTGTCTTGTTCGCGTGCAGGCGGCGTCGTCTCATGTATTGCGATAGTCGATCGCATCGATGATGCGCGGGTGCGAGCGCTCGATGAAGCCCGCCGGCTTGTCAGAAGACACCTTCATCCCCATTCTCGCAGCGATAGTCGCAGAAAATTCTGTGGCGCCGACCAATTCTTTTTGCAGGACCCAATGCTCACCCTCCTTGTCGCTTTCGCGGTTCTCTCCATTGCGCTGTCCTTCGTTTGTTCGCTGTGGGAGGCCGTCCTGCTCAGCATCTCGCCCTCCTACATGCAGATCGAGCTGAACAAGGGCAGCAAGTCCGGGCTGATCCTGCGCGACTTCAAGAACAATATCGACCGGCCGCTGGCGGGCATTCTGACGCTGAACACGATCGCACACACCGTGGGCGCGATCGGTGTCGGCGCGCAGGCGACCCTGATCTGGGCCGACAGCAACCCGCTGATCACGGGCCTCGCCGTCCCCGTGGTCATGACGGCCGCGATCCTGATCCTCTCCGAGATCATCCCCAAGACCATCGGCGCAACCAACTGGCGGGCGCTCGCCCCCTTCACGATCAGGTCGCTCGATCTCGTCCTGAAGGTCCTGGCGCCGATCATCTGGCTCTGCCAGTCGATCACCGGCATCTTCAACTCCAACAAGGAGAAGCAGATCTTCAGCCGGACCGATTTCCTGGCGATGGCGCAGATCGGCTCGCAGGAGGGGCATCTCGACGACACCGAGATTCAGTTCATCCAGAACCTGCTGCAGTTCAAGACGCGGCATGTGCGGGGCATCATGACGCCGCGCACCGTGGTGGTGACGGCGCCGCAGACGATGACGGCGCGCGAGTTCTACGACCATCAGGAGGAACTGACCTATTCCCGCATTCCCCTGCGCGAGGATGCTTCGTCCGAGACCATCATCGGCTATGTGCTGAAGGACGAGGTGCTCGAGCATCTCATCGACGACGAGGGCAACAAGCCGCTCAGCGCCTTCATGCGCGAGATCCCGGTCGTGCCCGAGAGCTACAGCCTCTTCCAGCTGTTCAACGATTTCGTCGCCAAGCACGAGCACATCGCGCTCGTGGTCGACAGCTATGGCGGGACCGCCGGCATCGTCACGATGGAGGACGCGATCGAAACGCTGCTGGGCACCGAGATCGTCGACGAAACGGATACGACCGTCGACCTGCAGGACAAGGCCCGCCAGCAGCACAAGCAGCGCATCGGCCGCTCCGCCTGATGACGGCCGGCTCCACGAGGCGTCGCCACTGCGCAGCGCAGGCCGATGGGAGCGGCGGCGCGTGATGATGCCGGGCGACCTGTTCTTTCTGCTGCCATCGCCCGAGCTCGACCGCCTGCCGCTGCTCGTCGCGACCGTGCTCGGCACGGGGCTGCTCGAACCGCTGCGCGCCGGCCTGGCGCTGGCGGTGTCGTTCCCGCTGATCCTCGCCGCCAACCGGGCCGGGCCGCGCTGGGCGAGGGCGCTGGGCCTGGCCGGCCTCGTCATGCTCGGCTGGTGGGCGGCCGAGTCCTGGGGCAGCGCCACCGGCACCTCGGATGATCGTCGGATCGTGATCGACGAGGTCGCCGGCGCGCTCGCGATGGCGCTCGCCGCGCCCCGCCTGCGTGCGATCCCGCTCGGCGGTCTCGCGCTCGCCTTCCTCGCCCTCGACCGGCTCAAGCCCTGGCCCTTCTCCGCGTTCGAAAACCTGTCCGGCGGCATCGGCGTGATGGCCGACGATCTGGCCGTGGGGCTGGCGATCGGCGTCGCCGCGACCGCTCTCGATCGGATGATGCGGCTGCGAGGCTGAGCGATGGTTCCCGCCTGTTCGTCTCGTTCGCCTTGTAGCGGCCTGCGACACACTTGCACGCGACTTCAAGTTGTGGCTTTGAGCCCGCGCCTTCTCACGGGCCTAGCGAGATCACCGTGACGGACCACCTCGTCTGCCCCTATTGCGACGCGCAGCTCAATCCCGGCGCGATCTCCTGCCGCTGTTGCGGGCGCGACCTGACGCCGGTACTGCCGCTGCTGCGCCGGCTCGACGCCGCCGAGCGTCGGATCGCGGGGCTGGAGGAGGCGCGCGCCACGCTCGAACAGTCGCTTGGCGAACTTCGCCGCTTTCGGGCCGAAGCCGCGCCTGCGCCCGTCGCGCCGGACGAGGCGAGTGTCGCGGCGACCGACGAGGTCGCGCTGGCCGATGCCGCCGATGCGGCGGCCGCCGCACTGGCACCGCCGCCCCGCCGCCGGCTTCTCGCGCTGCTGCTCGGCTTCCTCATCCTGCTCGGTGCCTATGCCAGCGTGGTGCTCTGGCTCGACCTGCCGCTGTGGGTGCTGCGCACCGCCTCGATCATTGTGCCGTTCGTCACCGGCGTGGTCTATCTCGGCGTGCGACCCCGGCTGGCGAAGCGCGACATCGCGGTGGCGGTTAGCTTCGCGCTTTTTTCCGTCGCGACAATGAACGCCTGGCTGGGTTGGAGCGACAACATCCCCGTGCTGCCACAAGGAGTCGCCGCCTGGCGCGAAACGATGTTCTATGCGCTGAGCATCGGCGCCTCGTTCTTCGCCGGCATGCTGCTGCGCGTGTCCCAGGCCGCTCTCAGCGCCAAGGGCCTCGCCTCGCTGCCGGGGCTGCGCCAGGGCCTGTCCTCCGTTCACGGAAAATTGCCGCTCGAAACGCTGAAGACGATCGAAACCGCCATCCTCATGGCCAGCACTGCCCTGTCCGTCGCCGCCGGCCTGATCGCCGGCATTCTGGGATTGAAGTGACCGCGATGATCCAGCCGACCGCCTGCCGCCTCCCGCCCGCTCTCCTGCCCGCTCTTCTCGCCTGCGCCCTCCTGCTTCCGAAGGCGCCCCTGAGCGCGGCCGAGCCCGTGCAACTCATCACCCGCGAGGAGGCCGGACCGCCGGCGCCCGACGCCACGGGGGTGCCGACGCGCAACCTCACACGGGGTCCCGGCATCGACACGCTGGGAACGCATGGCAGCGGCATCGCCGGCAAGCCGCTGCGGCTGGCTGTGAAGTTCCTGCCGAGCAACGGGGTGCCGGTCGATCCCGAGAAGGTGCAGGTGATCTATCGCCGCCAGCCGGCGCTCGACGTCACCGCCCGCGTCAAGGCCTTCATCACGCCCCAGGGCATCGAGGCGCCCGCCGTGCTGGTGCCGCCGGGCAAGCACGTCATCGAGATCCAGGCCGTCGACAAGGAAGGCCGCATCGGCCGCGCCCAGATGACACTGACGGTGGCACCGGCGCCGTAGTGCGGCGGGTGCCATGCAGGCACCGGAACCGCGACGCTTCTTCTCTTCTCCCGGATGGGAGAAGGTGGCGCGGAGCGCCGGATGAGGGCCTGCCATCGCAACCAGAAGGCGCCACGGCTCCGCAGCGTTTCAACCATCAGCGGCGGTCCCTCACCCCTGCCCCTCTCCCATCCGGGAGAGGGGTTCCCCGCATCCTTCGCCGACCGCCAGGTCCGCTTCCAACCCATTACAGACGAAAAAGGCGCCGCCTCGCGGCGGCGCCCTCGCATCATCAGAGCCTCAGCCCCTCACAGCTTCCCATAGGCCGGCAGCGTCAGGAAATCCTCGAACTGCGGCGCGAGTGACAGCTCCGAGAACAGCGCGATCGCCTCGGGGAAGCGGCCCTTGTCATAAGTCTCCGCGCCGAGTTCGGTCTTCACGCGGGCCATCTCTTCGGTGAGGCAGCGCTTGAACAGGTCAGGGGTGACCTTGGTGCCGCCGTCGACCTCGACGCCGTAGCTGACGAACTGCCAGATCTGGGCGCGGCTGATCTCGGCCGTCGCGGCGTCTTCCATCATGTTGTAGATCGGCACCGCGCCGCGGCCGCGCAGCCAGGCTTCGAGATACTGCACGCCGACGCGGATGTTCTCGCGGAAGCCTTCTTCGGTGCGCGTGCCCTGATGGACTTCGAGCAGGTCCTTGGCCGTGACCTGCACATCGTCGCGCGTCTTGTCGAGCTGGTTGGCCTGCGGCATCAGCCGGTCGAAGACCTCCATGGCGACGGGGACGAGGTCGGGATGGGCGACCCAGGTGCCGTCATGCCCATTGCCGGCCTCGCGCTCCTTGTCGGCCTTGACCTTGGCGAAGGCGGCGGCGTTGGCCTCGGGGTTGTTCTTGACCGGGATCTGCGCGGCCATGCCGCCCATCGCGAAGGCGCCGCGGCGGTGGCAGGTCTTGATCAGCAGCAGCGAATAGGCGTTCAGGAAGGCCTTGGTCATCACGACCTGCGAGCGGTCGGGCAGGACGAAGGCCGGGTTGCGGGCGAGCTTCTTGATGAAGGAGAAGATGTAGTCCCAGCGGCCGCAGTTGAGGCCCGCCATGTGGTCGCGCAGCTCGTAGAGGATCTCGTCCATCTCGAAGGCGGCCGGCAGCGTCTCGATCAGGACGGTGGCCTTGATCGTGCCGGTCTTCAGGCCGAGCGCGGCCTGGGCGGCGACGAAGACGTCGTTCCAGAGGCGCGCCTCAAGATGGCTCTCGAGCTTGGGCAGGTAGAAATAGGGGCCCGAGCCGGCGGCCAGTGCGGCCTTGGCATTGTGGAAGAGATAGAGCCCGAAATCGACCAGCGAGCCGGACGCGATCTCGCCGTCGATCTCGATATGGGCTTCCGGCAGGTGCCAGCCGCGCGGGCGGATGATCAGCACGGCGGGGTTGGCTTTCAGCGCATAGGCCTTGCCGGTGGTGGCGTCGGTGAAGTCGATCGCGTTGGCCCAGCGGTCCTTCAGATTGATCTGGCCCTCGATCATGTTGGCCCAGACCGGCGAGGAGGCATCCTCGAAATCGGCCATGAAGACCTTGGCGCCGCAGTTGAGCGCATTGACGATCATCTTGCGGTCGACCGGGCCGGTGATCTCGACGCGGCGGTCGAGCAGGTCGGCGGGGATGGGCGCGACCGTCCAGTCGCCCTCGCGGATATGGCGGGTCTCGGCCAGGAAGTCCGGCGTCTCGCCGGCGTCGAAACGCTTCTGGCGCTCGGCGCGCAGCGCCAGCAGGCGCTTGCGCGTCTCGTTGAAGCGGCGGTGCAGATCGGCGACGAAAGCGAGCGCGTCATGGCTCAAAACCTCGTCATAGCGCGCGGCGAGCGCGCCCTTGACGACGACGCCCTTGGGCAAGGTGAGGGAGGCTTGGGTCATGGCGGGCTCCAGCTGACGGTCTCGTTGGCCCCTTATCGCCCGGGACGATCCTTCGCGAAACGACGAAAAGCGCCGATGACCTTTGCCGATTTCGAAAAGGTGACAGCATTCGTTAACGTTCGGGAGAGTGACGCCGCCGGCCCCCGTGCAAAACCCGACGATGCCGACAATTCGAGCGATCGGATTCAGCCCGCCGCAACGGGGGCGAGTGTGTCCTGAGCGCTGATTATCGGGGGATAGTCCATGAAAGTCGGATCCATGATGCGACGGCTGAGACGGCTTTGCTCGGAAGAGCGCGGCAATGTGATGGTGATGTTCAGCTTCGCCATGGTGCCGGTGATCGGCCTGACCGGCGCCACGATCGACTATTCCCGGGCCACGGATGCCCGCCAGATGCTGAACGCGGCGGTGGATTCCGCGGCGCTGATGGCGGCCCGCGACGCGACCAAGCTCAGCGACAGCGAATTGCGCGAGCGGATCAACAAGTGGATCGCCAGCAATCTCAGCGGTGAGGCCGCCAAGAGCTTCACCAGCGCCGCCATCACCATCGACCGGACGGCCCGGACGATCTCCGTGGCGGCCAATCTCTCGATCGACACCAGCCTGACGCGGCTGATCGGGCACGACCACATGCAGGTCGCCAGCACATCGCAGTCGACCTGGGGCACGAACACGATCGAACTGGCGCTGGCGCTCGACAACACCGGCTCAATGGCCTCGTCCGGCAAGATGGACGCGCTGAAGGCCGCCTCGCTCGACCTCATCAAGATCATGAAGGACGCGACGCTGACGACGGACCAGATCCGGATCTCGGTCGTGCCCTTCGCCACCCAGATCAAGGTCTCGACCGATCTCAAGGACGAGTCCTGGCTGCGCTATGACCAGAGCAAGACGACCTGGTCGCGCGACCGCTGGGGCAACTGGATTCCGAACACCGTCAGCATCACCAAGTCGACATGGACCGGCTGCATCAGCGACCGCGACCAGCCCAACGACGTCAAGGACAACGAGACCGTCTCGGCCTATGCCACGCTCTACCCGGCCGATTTCTGCGCGTATTCTACGCTGGCGCCGATCACGCCGCTGACCTCGGACTGGACGGCGCTGACCAACGCGATCAACGGCATGACCCCGGTCGGCAACACCAACGTCACGATCGGCGCGAACTGGGGCATGGCGACGCTGACGCCGGGCGTTCCCTTCACCGGCGCCAAGCCGTTCAACACGCCGCGGCTGCAGAAATACATGATCCTCCTGACCGATGGCGAGAACACGCAGAACCGCTTCACGACCAGTGGCAGCGCGATCGACGAGCGCACCAAGCTCGCCTGCCAGAGCGCCAAGGACGCCGGCATCCGCATCTACACGGTGCGCGTCATCAATGGCGACCGCACGCTGCTGCAGAACTGCGCGACCACGCCGAGCATGTATTACGAGGTCAGCAGCGCCTCGCAACTCACGCCCGTCTTCCAGCAGATCGCCCGCGAGATCAGCCAGATCCGCCTGACGCAGTGAGCGTGGCGAAGCGCGCCAGGAAGCGTTCCTGCGCCGCCTGCGTGTCGAGCGGCTGCAGCAGGACCGTGACCGCGCGCGGCAGCGCCTGCGGCCGGCCGAAATAGCGCAGCGCCTCCTCGCGGGAAAAGCCGGCGAGTTCCGTCGCCTCCATGAAGGCGGCGACGGTGTCGGCCTCCTTGGTCTTGCGCTTGAGCAAAGCGGGCGGCGCCGCCGGCAGCCCGAAGCGCAGATGGATGGCGCCGAGCAGCCGCGTCTCCACCGCCTTGTAGGCATCGCCCATCACGACCTTGAAGGGCGAGATCATGTCGCCGATGACGTATTCGGGCGCATCGTGCAGCAGCGCCATCAGCCGCCAGCTCTGCGACCAGCCGGGGTTGAGATGATCGGCGATCGCCTCGACCAGAAGGCTGTGCTGCGCGACCGAGAAGGAGTGCGGTCCTTGCGTCTGGCCGTTCCAGCGCGCGACACGGGCGAGCCCATGAGCGATGTCCTCGATCTCGACATCGAGCGGCGAGGGGTCGAGCAGGTCGAGCCGGCGGCCCGACAGCATGCGCTGCCAGGCGCGGGGCGGGGCGGGGGCGCGGGCCATGGTCAGGCGGCGGGCCGCACGTCGCGCGCCAGGGCGGCGCATTCGTCGCGGCGGAAGCAGCCGGTGAGGTGGTCATTGACCAGCCCGCAGGCCTGCATGAAGGCGTAGACGATGGTCGGGCCGCAGAAGGTGAAGCCGGCCTTTTTCAACTCCTTCGCCATCGCCTCGGAAATCGCCGTCTGCGTCGGCACTTCGCCCTGCGTGCGGAAGCTGTTCTGCAGGACGCGACCGTCGAGATGCTTCCAGAGGAAATCGGCAAAGGGCTCGCGCTCGCTGATCGCGAGATAGGCGCGCGCGCTCTTGATCGTGCCCTCGATCTTGCCGCGATGGCGGATGATGCCGGGGTCGGCGAGCAGGCGCTGAACATCGGCCTCGCCGAAGCGCGCGACCTGTTCCGGATCGAATTTCGCGAAGCCGGCGCGGAAGGCGTCGCGCTTCCGCAGGATCGTGATCCAGGACAGCCCGGCCTGGAAGCCATCGAGGATCAGCTTCTCCCAGAGCGCGCGGGAGTCGTACTCCGGCACGCCCCATTCGGTGTCGTGATAGGCGAGATAGAGCGGGTCGGTGCCCGGCCAGCGGCAGCGGAACTTGCCGTCCGGCCCGGCGATGGCGATGCGCTCCTCGCTCGCGGTGGTCGTGTCGCTCATGCCGCGGCTCCAAAGCCCGCCTCGCCGGGGAAGGGGAAGCGGATGAAATCCGGCTTGGCCAGCGTGAAGGCCATGCCGCCGCCGAGCAGAGGCTCTCCGGCCGCCTGCGCATCGGCGACGCGGTCGAGCCGCAGCAAGGCGAGCGCGCGGCCGTTGGCGGCCGAGCCGATCTTGCCCAGCTGCTTGCCGCCGGCCACGGCCTCCGCGCCGGTCTCGGCCGCGATACCGTCCGTGAACACGACCGGCACGACGCGGGTGCGGGCGGTGCCGCGATGCTGCATGCGGGAGACGACCTCCTGGCCGATATAGCAGCCCTTTTTGAAGGAGACGCCGCCGGTCTGGTCGAGCAGCGCCTCATGCGGGAAGGCGTCGCCATAGGCGAAATCGCGGCCGCCCTCGGGGATGCCGAGCGCGACGCGCCGCGCATGCCAGTCGTCCGGGGAGGCGGTCGCAATCTCGGCTGCGCCGTCTCGGTCGATCAGGGCGCGCTGTCCCAGCCCCGGCAGGCGCGGATCGGCATAGACGAGGCCTGAATTGGCTGGCAGCGCGCCGCCATCGGTCGCGGCGATCACGGCCGTCGCCTCGGAGAGGTCTTCGAGGGCCACCTTGGCGCGCAGCTTGTAGAGCTTGAGGCGTTTCATCAGATCGGCGGTCTGGAGCAGGGGCGTGTCGAGCAGGAAGCCGCCGCCCTCCGCATCGGGGACCGCGACGACGAGAAAATCGCCGATGATCTTGCCCTGCGGTGTCAGCAGCGCGCCATAGCCGGCCTGTTCCAGCGTCACCGCGTCCAGGTCGTTGGTGACGAGGTTCTGCAGGAAGGGGCGGGCGTCCTCGCCGGCGACACGGATGACGCCGCGGTCGATCAGATGGGTGGCGGGCATAGGGGTGTCTCCGGCGTGTCCGTCATTGCGAGCGAAGCGAAGCAATCCAGAAGGACGTAGAGCGCGCGGCCCCTGGATTGCTTCGCTTCGCTCGCAATGACGATTGACCCGATAGGTAGGCGGCTTCGCGCGCGTTCTCAACTCGCCAGCGCCCGCCGTTTCGGCTAATCGCCGTTCATCGCAGACCCACCGGGAGCCCCGCCATGCCGCAGATGTTCGACGTGATCCTCAAGGGCGGCACGGTGGTGAACCATGACGGGCGCGTGCAGCGCGACCTCGGCATCACCGGGGGCAAGATCATGGCGCTCGGCGATCTCTCGCGAGCGTCGGCCGGGGAGGTGGTGGACTGCACGGGGCTGCATATCCTGCCCGGCGTGATCGACTCTCAGGTTCATTTCCGCGAGCCGGGGCTCGACCACAAGGAGGATCTCGAGACCGGCTCGCGCGCGGCGGTGCTGGGCGGCGTCACCTGCGTGTTCGAGATGCCCAACACCAACCCGCTGACGACGAGCGAAGCGGCGCTGGCCGACAAGATCGCGCGTGGGCGGCACCGCATGCATTGCGATTTCGCCTTCTGGGTTGGCGGCACGCATGAGAACGTGAAGGATATCCCCGAACTGGAGCGCCTGCCGGGCGCGGCCGGCATCAAGGTGTTCATGGGCTCGTCCACCGGCAACCTGCTGGTCGAGGACGATGAAGGCGTCGCCGCCATCCTGCGCCAGACGCGCCGGCGCGCCGCCTTCCACTCCGAGGACGAGGGAATGCTGCGCGAGCGGATGGGCCTGCGCGTCACCGGCGACCCGGCGAGCCACCCGGTCTGGCGCTCGCCCGAGGTGGCGCTGACCTGCACGCAGCGGCTGGTGCGGATCGCGCATGAGACGGGGGCGCGGGTGCATGTCCTGCACATCTCGACCGGCGACGAGATGCTGTTCCTGAAGGACCACAAGGATGTCGCGACGGTCGAGGTACTGCCCAACCATCTGACACTGGTCGCGCCCGACTGCTACGAGCGGCTGGGCACCTATGCCCAGATGAACCCGCCGATCCGCGACGACAGCCACCGCCAGCGCATCTGGTGGGGGGTGGAGCAGGGCATCGTCGACGTGCTCGGCTCCGACCATGCGCCGCATACGCATGAGGAGAAGCACCATGCCTATCCCGCCAGCCATTCCGGCATGCCGGGCGTGCAGACGCTGGTGCCGATCATGCTCGACCATGTGAATGCCGGCCGGCTTTCGCTGGAGCGCTTCGTCGATCTCTCCAGCCACGGGCCGCAGCGCATCTTCGGGATGGAGGGCAAGGGGCGCATCGCCGCCGGCTACGACGCCGACCTCACCATCGTCGACCTGAAGCGGCGCGAGACGATCACCAACGCCTGGGGCGCCTCGAAATGCGGCTGGACGCCCTATGACGGCGTCACCGTCACGGGCTGGCCGGTCGGCACTTATGTGCGTGGCCAGAAGGTGATGTGGGAAGCGCAGATCGTGACGCCGTCGCAGGGCGAGCCGGCGCGATTCCTGGAGGCGCTGCCAAGGGGCTGAGGGTTCGCGATTGAACCACCCCCGTCATTCCGGGGCGGCCAAAGGCCGAACCCGGAACCCACGACCGGGTGAGCGCAAGGCAACCGCCTTGATGCGGGCTCGCCCAGTCGTGGGTTCCGGGTTCTTCGCTGCGCGAAGCCCCGGAATGACGTCGGTGTTTCCTCGCCTCAGCCCAACAACGCCGTCTCGACGATGCGCCAGTCGGCGATCGGGACGTCCTGGCCGGAGGTGACGACGCAGAGGCGGTCGAAGCGGATCGGGCGGCCGGTGAGCGTGGTCGAGACCTGCGCAGCGGCCTCCGCCTTCGGGCCGGCCGCGACCGGTCCGTAGAGCAGCGAGACATGCGGCAGGAAGGGCTCGCTCGCCTGCGGGTCGAGCCGCTGCTTGAGCGCCGCCAGCGGGGCCGACACGGCGAAGCGCGCATAGAAGGAGCGGAAGAAGGTCTCGCTCGTCTCGATTCCCGTCACAGCCTCGGAGAAGGCCACGACCTCGGCGGCGGCCGCCGCGATCTCTGTCGCAAGCTGCGTCACCGGCCTGTCGGTATCGCCTGCGATCGTCAGATGCGGGGTGAAGAGCGGCGTGCCGAAGCGGGCGGAGAGATCGGCGAGGACGGCCGCGAGGAGGGCGCCGTCTTCGGCCGAGGGCATCAGCCAGAGGGAGTGGATCGGGGCTGTCATCAGAGCTTCATAAACCTATTGCACACGGTCCGACACAGACGTTATGTTTGCTCCAAGCGTATCGGAAATGGAAGATCCATTCCATTCCAGCCGAGCAAAATGCGCGTTCTAGGGAGATGGCATCGTGCCGACCGACTTGCCCAACGGGCCGCGCAGCGGCGCGTCGATCGCCGTGCGCGACCTCAAGGTCGCCTATGGCGGCACGCGCGTGCTGCATGGCGTCAGCCTGGATTTCGAGCCAGGCAGCTTCACCGCGCTGCTGGGCTCGTCGGGCTGCGGCAAGACCACGCTGCTGCGGGCGCTGTCGGGCTTCGTGCCGGTCGAGTCCGGGGCGATTCTGGTCGGCGGGCAGGACGTCGCCCCGCTGCCGCCGGAGAAGCGCGGCATGGCGATGGTGTTCCAGTCCTATGCGCTGTGGCCGCATATGAGCGTGCTGCAGAACATGGGCTACGGGCTGAAGCTGCGCGGCGTGCCCAAGGCGCAGATCGCGGCCAAGGTCGGCGCGCTGCTCTCCATGCTCGGGCTCTCCGGCTATGAGGACCGCAAGGTCACGGCGCTCTCGGGCGGGCAGCGCCAGCGCGTCGCGCTCGGCCGGGCGCTCGCCATCGACCCCGGCATCCTCCTGCTCGACGAGCCGCTCTCCAATCTCGACGCCAAGATCCGCATGGTGATGCGCCACGAGATCCGCGCCATCCAGCAGCGGCTGGGCCTCACTGCTGTCCATGTCACCCATGACCGCGAGGAGGCCATGACCATGGCCGACCGGCTGGTGATCATGCAGGCGGGCCGCATCGCCCAGGTCGGGACGCCGGAAGAGGTCTATGACCGCCCGGCCAGCGCCTTCGTCGCGAATTTCATGGGCGCCGAGAACGTGCTGCCGCTGCAGGTCGCCCGCGCCGAGGGCGGCGCCTCCGTCACGGCCGGCACGGCGATGGCGCGGCTCGCGCCGGAGGCGGCCCAGGCGCTGCCGGCCGGTGAGGCGGTCGCCTATTTCCGCGACGATGTCGCCCGGCTCGACGCCAGCGATGCGGCGGCGGGCGGGGATCTGCTGGTCCCCGGCACCATCGCTGCGCGCGCCTATCCGGGCGGGGTCTACCGCTACCGGATCGAGGCCGCCGGCCGCCAGATCACGGTCGACGACGCCGACCGCCACGAACTCGGAACCACGATCGGCCTGCGCATCCCGCTGCAGCGCCTGCACATCTTCCCGGCATCCGAGGCCGGGATCGCCGCCTGACGTCCCAACCCTGGAGTCTCCCATGCGCATCCTCACGATTGCCTGCTCGCTCGCGGCGCTGATGGCGGCATCCCCGCTCTCCGCCCAGACCCTCAACGTCGCCTCCGCCGGCGACCAGAACATGGTCGACTACGTCAAGGACTTCCTCGGGCCGATGTTCGAGAAGGCCAATCCCGGCGTGAAGGTCGTCTCGGTCGGGACCGGTGCCGGCGATTCCGGCTCGCAGAAGATCTTCGAGAAGCTCGACGCCCAGAAGGGTTCGGCGACGACCGATTTCGACGTCGTCGTGATTCACCAGAAGGCCGCCGGCCAGATGGTCAAGGACGGGCTGCTCGACAAGTACACCGCCAATGTTCCGACCGCCAAGCTCGCCACCGGCGAGGCGGCCAAGAACGCGCTCGGCACCGATGTCTCGGGCTATGTCATCCCGATGTTCCAGTCGCAGACGGCGCTCGCCTACAATGCCGACATGGTCAAGACGCCGCCCTCGACCTTCGCCGAGCTGGCGGAGTGGGCGAAGAAGAACCCCAAGCAGTTCGGCTACAACGGCATCAAGGGCGGCATGTCGGGCGTCTCCTTCGTCGCCGGCTGGGTCTATGCCTTCGGCGGCGACGCCGAGAAGCTGATGAAGGGCCCCTATGACGCGGCCACCAAGACGACCTGGGACAAGGCCTTCGCCGATCTCAAGGAGTTCAACAAGAACGCCACGATCACGCCCGGCAATGCCGGCACGCTCGACATGCTGAACCGCGGCGAGATCGCGATCGGCCCGGTCTGGGTCGACATGTTCTATTCCTGGCAGGCCGACGGCAAGCTGCCGCCGAACATGAAGCTGAAGCTGATCTCGCCCGGCATGCCCGGCCAGCCGATGTATTACGCCGTGCCCGCCAAGGCCGGCCAGAAGAAGCTGGCCGAGGCCTTCATCGCGCTCGCCACCTCGCCGCAGGTGCAGGCCGACGGCATCGTCAAGAAGTTCAACTGGTATCCGGGCATCGACGCCAGCCATCTCGAGGGCAAGCTCGACAAGGCCGCCTGGGACAAGCTCTTCGTCGACGTCACCCCGGCCGACCTCGCCAAGAACGGCAAGGCCTTCCCGATCGCGCCCTACTTCAACGACATCCTCGAGGGCTACGAGAAGAAGGTCGCGAACTGAGATTGGCGTCCCAAGCCACGTCATTCTCGGGCGAAGCGCAGCGCAGACCCGACAATCTCGGCCTCCAGCCCGCTGGTCGAGAGATGGTCGGGTCAAGCCCGACCATGACGCCAGCCTCCGGCCCGGCTCGATGCCGGGCCGCCCCTCCTTCGAAAAGCGCAGTGGAATGAGCCTCTCCCAACGCCATCTGGCGCTGCTGCTGATCACGCCCGGCCTCGTGCTGGTCGCGGCGCTGTTTCTGTATCCGCTGTGCTTCTCACTGATCTCCGCCTTCAGCAAGGACGGGTCGTTCACGCTCGAGTGGTTCGCCAAGGCGTTCGAATTGTACTCGACCGACATGGTCTTCACGGTGGTGATCGTGGTGACCTCCTGTGCGCTGACGGCGCTGGCCGCCATCGTCATCGCCGGCACGCTGACACTCGGTGAAAACCGCTACATCGTCGGCACGCTGAAGGCGCTCTATCGCTGGCCGCTCTTCATCCCCTTCATCGTCGCGGCGCAGTGCATGCGCACCTTCCTCGCCAAGAACGGGCTGATGAACAACAGCTTCGTCTCGCTGGGGCTGATGGAGCCGCTGCAGGCGGTGAGCTATCTCGACTGGCGCGGCATCATCGCGACCTTCGTCTGGAAGCAAACGCCTTTTGTGGCGCTGCTGCTGGCAGGCGCGCTCGCCTCGATCGACCGGGCGACGCTGGAGGCCGGCCGCAATCTCGGCGCCTCGCGGCTGCGGGTGCTGATCGAACTGGCGCTGCCGCAGGTCATGCAGACGCTGCTGGTGGCGCTCGTGCTCTCCTTCGTGACGATGCTCTCGGTGCTGTCGGTGCCGCTGATGGTCTCGGGCTCGCAGCCGACCATGCTGACCGTCGACATGGCCTTCCGCATCAACGCCTATGGCGACTACGCCACGGCCAATGCGCTGGGCGTCATCACCTATCTGATCAGTGCAGGCGCCGCGATCCTGTATCTGCGGCGCGGTCTCTCGCAGGAGGCCCCGCGATGATCCGGCTCGCCGCTTCCGCCCGGATGGTGCTGGCCGCGAGCCTGCTCGCCGCCTTCGCCTTCGTCCTGATCGGGCCGATCCTGAACCTCGCGCTCTGGTCCGTGGCCGAGCGCTGGTACACGCCCCACAAGCTGCCCGTGACCTATGGCACGCGCTACTGGGAGCAGGTCTTCCGGCCGACCGGCGACGCCATGGCCTCGCTCGGCACCAGCGTCTGGATCGCGGTGCTGACGGTGCTGTTTGCGCTCGCGCTGTCGATTCCCGCCGGCTACGCGCTGGCGCGGCTGAAGCTGCCGATGCGGGCGCTGTTCATGCTGATGTTCCTGCTGCCGCAGGCGTTTCCGTCGGTGGCGATCTACATCAACGTCGCCCGGATCTTCTACCAGCTCGGCATCAACGGCACGGTCCTGGCGGTGGTGCTGGTCCACACCGCCCATGGGCTGGTGTTCTCGGTCTGGATCGCGGCTGCGGCCTTTGCCGCGGTCGACAAGGATCTCGAACTGGCGGCGCGCAATATGGGCGCCTCGCCGCTGCGGGCCTTCTTCACCGTGACGCTGCCGCTGGCGGCGCCCGGCATCATCGCCAGCGGCATCTTCGTCTTCCTCGAATCGCTCGACGAGTTCACCGGCACCTTCTTCGTCGGCGTGCCGCAGGTCACGACCCTGCCGCTGCTGCTCTACAATGCGGCGATGGGCGGCAATTATCAGGTCGCCTCGATCACGGCGCTGATCCTGCTCGTGCCCTCGGTGCTGTTCATGCTGTTCATCGAGCGCTTCCTGCGAGCCGACGTACTGGCCAAGGTCGGGACGTGACGCCTTAGGCTTTGCCGCAGGCTGCGCCCTCCGCGCCGCGCTCGCGCACGGCGCCATGTTCGCGCTTGCAGCGCGACGGCCGAGCCATCAAAATGCGGGCTGCATACACTCTGTATTCCGTCGCGCGCTTCGGCGCGCGGACAGGCGGGATCCGACAGGAACAGTCCATGAGCTACGATCTCGTCATCGCCGGCGGCACGGTCGCCACCGCCTCCGACACGTTCTCCTGCGATATCGGCGTGCGCGACGGGACGATCGTGGCGATGGGTCACGATCTCGGCCCGGCGAAGGAGACGATCGACGCCACCGGCCATCTCGTGCTGCCCGGTGGCATCGACAGCCATGTCCACATCGCCCAGCCCAGCGGCGAGGGCATCGTCATGGCCGACGATTTCGCCTCGGGCACGCTCTCGGCGGCGTTCGGCGGCAACACCACGGTGATGCCGTTCTGCATGCAGGAGAAGGGCACGCCGCTCCGCGAGACGGTGAAGGAGTATCACAAGCTGGCGGAGGGGCGCTGCTACACCGACGTGTCCTTCCACCTCGTCATCTCCGAGCCGACCGAGCAGGTGCTGGGGCAGGACCTGCCGGCGCTGATCGAGGACGGCTACACCTCCTTCAAGGTCTTCATGACCTATGACGGGCTCGCTTTGAACGACCGCGAGATGCTCGAGGTGATGTCGGTGGCGCGCGAGACCGGCGCGCTCGTCATGGTCCATGCCGAGAATTACGACGCGATCCGTTTCCTGACCGACCGGCTGGAGCGGGGCGGGCATATCGCGCCGAAATTCCACGGCACCTCGCGGCCGATCCCCGTCGAGCGCGAGGCGACGCATCGCGCGATCTCGCTCGCCGAACTCGTCGATGTGCCCGTGATGATCGTCCATGTCTCGAACCGCGAGGCGATGGAGGAGATCGCGCGGGCCCGTTCGCGCGGCCTCAAGGTCTATGGCGAGACCTGCCCGCAATATCTCGTGCTGACCGAGAAGGACATGGACGGCCTCAATATGGAGGGCGCCAAGTATGTCTGCTCGCCGCCGCCGCGCGACACCGCCAGCCAGCAGGCCTGCTGGGAGGGGCTGTCGAACGGCATCTTCAACGTCTTCTCCTCGGACCATTGCCCGTTCCGCTATGACGACCCGGCCGGCAAGCTGATCCCCAAGGGCAAGACCTCCTTCCGCTGGGTGCCCAATGGCATTCCCGGCGTCGAGACGCGGCTGCCGATCCTGTTCTCGGAGGGCGTCGGGAAGGGGCGGATCACGCTGAACCAGTTCGTCGCGCTGTCGGCGACCAACCATGCGAAGACCTACGGGCTGACGAAGAAGGGCTCGATCGCGATCGGCATGGATGCCGACATCGCGATCTGGGACCCCAAGCGCGAGGTGACGATCAGCCAGTCCCTGCTGCATCACGGCAGCGACTACACACCCTATGAGGGCATTGCGGTCACGGGCTGGCCGGTGACCACGATCCTGCGCGGGCAGGTGCTGGTACGCGACGGGCAACTCGTCGGCAGGCCGGGGCAGGGTGGGCATGTCGCACGCGAGCGCTCGGCGCTGGCGGCGCCGGCGGGGCAGCTTCCGACTGGGTTTGAGCCGGCGGGGCGATACAGATGAGGATGATCGCGGCCTGCGGACTTGATGGCCGGCGCCGGCTCGTCCAAAGACGGGCCTGCAACCTGAGCACGAAGACTCCAGCATGACCCTGACCGAGCCGAGCGAGGCCCCCGAGCAGACCGGCGGCTACAACCTCTCCAACCTCGCCTACAAGGCGGTGTCGGACATGGTGCGCGGGCGCCGGCTCAAGGGCGGGGAGGTCATCGTCGAGGCGAAGCTCGCCGAGATCCTCGGCATTTCGCGCACGCCCTTGCGCGAGGCGCTGCAGCGGCTGGAGGGCGAGGGGCTGGTGGTGAAGGCCGCCAACCGCTCCTTCATGGTCCGCAATGTCGATCTCGGCGAATATCTGCAGAGCCTGAAGGTGCGCGAACTGCTCGAGGGCGAGGCGGCGGCGCTCGCTGCGGGGCGGCTGTCGCAGGCCAAGCTCGCCATGGTCCACCGCGAGATCGACGAGCTGATGGCGGCGACGACCTATCACACGGACGCGCATTGGCGCTCCGACGACAATGTTCACGGGCTCTATATCGACGGCTGCGGCAATGCGGTGATGGGCCAGATGATCCGCTCGCTGCGCGTCACCACGCGGCTGTTTGAGATCGCCCGCCTCGCCGATCGCGTCGGGCAGGATGCGGTCGAGCATCTCGAGATCGTCGTCGCGCTGGAGGCCGAGGACCCCAAGCGCGCCCGCAAGGCGGCACAGGCGCATATCCGGAGCCTGTCGCGCTTCTCTCTCGACAATATCTCCTGAGAGCTCCCCTCGATCTGCGCTTCAGCCATGTTTCGTCATGGCGAAGAGGCGGAGCCGACGACGCCATCCAGGGCCTCGAGTGAGCGTCTGGATTGCTTCGCTGCGCTCGCAATGACGGGGGACGAGCCTTTCAGCCCCGCGAGCGGATCAGCGCCACGCCGCTGGCGACGACGATCGCCGCCCCCAGCAGGGTCGCCAGCGTCGGGACCTCGCCGAAGGCGAGATAGCCGATCAGGCAGGCGGCGATGATCTGCGAATAGATCATCGGCGAGATCACCGCCGTGGGCGCGCGCCGGAAGGCCTCGATCAGCAGGAGATGGGCGAGCGTGCCGAAGGCCCCGCCCACCGCCAGCACGCCCCATTCCCAGGGCTCCATGCGCGACCAGGACCAGGGCAGGGCGAGCGAGGTCAGCAGGAAGGCGAAGAAGCCGACCTGGAAGAGCATCGCCAGCGGGTCCTCATCGCCGGCGATGGCGCGTGTCAGCACATGGTAGCCGGCGTTCGCCAGCGCCATGGCGAGGGGAAAGACGAGGAAGCTGCCGGCGCCCGGTGCCGTCGGCTGCAGCGCGACCATGACGCCGCAAAAGCCGATCAGGATCAGCGCCCAGCGTTTCAGCGAGGGGCGCTCCTTCAGGAAGACCATGGCGAGGATGGTCGCGATCAGCGGGGCCGAGAAGGTGATGGCGTAGGTCTGGGCCAGAGGCATGGATTTCAGCGCCAGCACGATGAAGACCGTGGTGCCGACCAGCGCCGCGCCACGGCAGAGCTGGATGACGGGGTGGCGCGTCACCAGCATGCGGCGCGCACCGAAGAACGGCATGACGGCGACGAGATAGACGACCTGGAACAGGTTGCGGCCCCAGGCGAGGAAGAGCACGTCGTGCCGCGCCGCCAGCGCCTTCAGGATCGAATCGAGGCTGACGAAGCAGAAGGTCGACACCACCATCAGCGCGGCGCCGATGAGGATGTCGCGCCGCGCGCGTGCGGCGGTGTCCCCGACGACCTCAGACAAGAGTGAGCAGCCGGCGCGGCGTCTCGATCAGGAACTGGTCGATCATGGCCTCGTCGAATCCCTTGCGGCGCATCATCGGCACCACATTCTCGATCAGATGACCATAGCCATGGCCGCCATGGCGGCACAGCCGCGTCTTGGTGCAGATGTCCTGCGAGAGCGTCACCTGCGCGCCATGGCCGCGCGCGACGAGCCCGGCGATCCAGTTCAGCCGCATGCCGTCATTGGGCAGGTCGATCGGGGCGAAGGGGTAATGCGAGGATTCGATGCCGAAGAAATCCCATTCGGCGACGGCGCCCGTTTCGACCAGCGCCAGCGCCTGGTCGAGCGTGGCGAAGGTGCGGTCGAGATGGCTGATGATCAGGCGCGTGACGTCGCCGCCGGCAGAACGGACGTGCTCGACCACCTGCAGCGGCGAGGCGGGGTCGCGTCCGGGATGGACGTTGATGCTGGCGCCGGTCTCGCGCTGGGCGATGGCTGCGGCCGTCAGGGCGCGCAATTCGCCCGGGGTGGGCGGGTCGCTGATGCCGATCTCGCCGATGATGCCGGCGCGGACATCGCTGCCGTGCAGGCCGTCGCGGACGCTGGCGATCATCAGCGCGGCCAATGCGTCGGTCGAGCGGGAGGTCAGGGCCTCGCCGGCGAAGCTCTCGATATAGACGCCGCAGCCGGCGACGATCGCGACGCCGGTCGCCTGTGCAATCGCGCGCAGTCCGAGCGGATCGGGCTTGATGCCCTCGATGGTCAGTTCGACGATGGCGCGGCCGCCGCGCTCGCGGAAGAGCCGCACTTCTTCCGTCATCTCCGCCACGTCCGAGAGGATGTGGTTCCCGTAATGCCGGCACCAGTGATAGCGGATATCGGCGGCGTTCCAGGGCGTGATCTCGACTTCGGGCAAGCCCTGCGCGGCGAGTTCGGGCGGCGTGACGTCACAGAGCAGATGCTCGTGCATCAGCGTCGGGCCGAGATCGGCGGGCGCGATCGGGCCGCAGACGGTCTGGATCTCGCCGGCGGCGGCGGGGCGGTTCGGCGGCATATCGATTTAAGCCCGGGCAGTCTGCGAAAGGCTCATATTCGTTCAAGCGCCTCGTCATCCCGGCCGCAGCGAAGCGGAGCGCCGGAATCCATCGTAGGGAACTGCACTCTACGATGGATCCCGGAGCAGCGCCGCTGACGCGGCTTGTCCGGGATGACGGCCGCGTTTCCGAGTGATCAGAAGTAGGGCGTAAAGCCGGTCGGGTTGAGCATCTTGATGCCGAACCACTTCATCCACATCTCGTCGGTCTTGCCGCGGCGATGCATCTCGAAGATCGCGACGTTGAGCCAGTCCTTCAGGCCGGTGGCGTTCTTGGCCAGGCCGAAGCTGCAGTAGTAGACGTCGACCGGCGTCTCGACGACCTTCCACTTGACGTCCTTGAAGCGGTTCATCTGCTCGCCGACAAAGTCGATGACGTCGATCATCGCGTCGCCGCGACCCTGCGCCAGCGCGCGCACGGCGTCTGGGTAGTTGTCGAGCAGCGTGACCTTGGCCTGCTTGAGATTGTCCTCGATGAACTTGACCGGCGTCGTGCCGCGCACCTGGATCAGGGTTACGCTCGGGCTGTCGAGCTCCTTCCAGTCCTTGTAGGGCTTGGCTTCGGTCGTCAGCACGCCGAAGACCTCGGTGTGGACGGGCACGGTGAAGTCGATGACCTTGGCGCGCTCGGGATTGCGCGTCATCGCGCCCATGACGAGATCGATCTTGCCCGAGGCGACGAAGGGAATGCGGTCGGGCGAGCCGGTCTGCACGATCTCCAGCTTCACGCCCAGCATCTTGGCGATCTCGGTGGCGAAATCGACGTCGAAGCCGACGATCTGGTTCTTCTCGTCGAACTTGGCCAGCGGCGGCAACGTCGGGTTGACGCCGACCTTGAGCGTGCCGGACTTCAGGATCTCGTCGAGCGAACGGGCGCTCGCAGCGGTGGGCAGGGCGGCACTGGCGACGCTCAGGAGCGCGGCGAGGCCGAGTGCGATTTTCTTGAACATGGAGTCCCCTCAGACTGGTCGGTTGAACGCCTCGGCTGCGGCCATGTCCGGCTCTTGACGGCCGCGCATGTTGCACCGATTGTCGACGGACTGTATACACTGCGTCGCTCTTGTAAAGCTGCGGCGGACGGGGAATCGAGCGGACGGATGACGGCTCTGCGGATGAAGGACACCTTCCGGCGGGGTGACGCCGTGACGCTGGCGGTCGAGGGGCGCAGCGTCATGGCCCATCGCGGCGAGACCCTGGCGGCGGCGCTGCTGGCCGCCGGTATCACCCGGCTGCGGCAGAGCCCGCGCGAGGGCGCGCCGCGCGGTGCCTATTGCTTCATGGGAGTCTGCCAGGAATGCGTGGTGCAGGTCGACGGTGTGCTGCGCCAGTCCTGCCAGGTGCCGGTCGAGGATGGGCTCGTCGTCGAACTCAAAGGCTCGCTCTAGGATGACGCCGGCCGACCTCATCGTCGTGGGCGCCGGGCCGGCCGGCGCCGCAGCCGCGCTGGCCGCGAGCGAGGCCGGCCTTCAGGTCGTGCTGCTGGACGAGGCCTTCGCGCCCGGCGGGCAGGTCTACCGCGCGCCGCCGCAGCCGCTCTCCGTCGCACCGGCGGCGCGGGGAGCCGACGATGCGGCCGGCGATGACCTGCGCGCGGCGGTGGCCGCCTCGGCCGTGGTCTGGAAGGGCGGGGCACGGGTCTGGTCGATCTCGGGCGCCTTCCGCGTCGATGCCGTGACGGCGGCGGGGAGCAAGAGTTTCACCGCGCCGCGGCTGGTCGCCGCCACCGGCGCGCATGAGCGGCTGGTGCCCTTTCCGGGCTGGACGATGCCGGGCGTGATCGGGCTCGCGGCGGCGACCATTCTTTTGAAATCGCAAGGCATGGTGCCGGGCCGGCGCACGGTGGTGGCGGGTTGCGGGCCGCTGCTCGCGGCGGTCGCGGCCAAGATTGTCGCCGGGGGCGGCGCCGTCGCGGCGGTGGTCGATCTGGCGAGGCCGGCTGACTGGCTCAAGGCGCTGCCGGCGATGGCGAGCCGGCCGGATCTGCTGCGGCAGGGGCTCGGCTGGGCGCTGAAGCTGGGCGCGGCGCGGGTGCCGGTGCTGTTTCGCCATACCGTCACGGCCGTCGCGGGGGAAGATACTTGCGAGACGGTGACGGTCGCGCCTGTTGATGCGGAGGGCCGGCTGACGGGCGGCCGCTCGCGCGTGTTCGAAGCGGATGCGCTCGCCATCGGCCATGGGCTGGTGCCGGGCAGCGAGATCCCGAAGCTGCTGCGGGCGGAGCACCGCTTCGCGCCGGAGGCGGGCGGCTGGACGCCGCTGCGCGATGCGTTCGGGCGCTGCTCGGTCGCGGGGCTCTATGCGGTCGGTGACGGGGCGGCGGTGGCGGGCGCCGAGCCGGCGCGGCTCTCGGGGCGTCTCGCGGGGCTGGCGGCGGCGCAGGATGCGGGGCTACTGCCGGATGATGTTTTCGCCCGCGAGGCGGGTGAGGCGCGTGCTGCGCTCGACAAGGCGCTGGTCTTCGCCGGTGCGATCAACCGGCTGATGCGGGCGCGGCCGGCGATGGTCGAGGCGATCGCGCCTGAGACGGTGATCTGTCGCTGCGAGGATGTGCGCCGCGGCGAGATCGAGGCCGCCATCGCGGCCGGCGCGCGCGAGATCAACCAGCTCAAGCATTTCACCCGCTGCGGCATGGGGCCCTGCCAGGGCCGGATGTGCGGCGAGACGGCGGCGACCCTGCTCGCCCGCCATGTCGGTTCGCGCGAGGCGGCGGGCTACTGGACCGGGCGGCCGCCGCTGCGCCCTGTGCCACTGGCCGATCTGCTCGGCCAGTTCGACTATGCCGACATCCCCGTGCCGACACCGGCCCCGCTATGAGCGCGCCCTACGATCTCGCCATCGTCGGCGGCGGCATCCATGGCGCGACGGTCGCGCTGTTCTGCGCGCGGGCCGGCATGAGGACCGTGCTGTTCGAGCGCGGCGCGCTCTGCCGCGAAGCCTCGGGCGTGAATGCGGGCACGCTGACCATGCAGATGACGCGGGTGGCGCTGATCCCCTATGCGCTGCAGGCCCATGCGATGTGGGCCTCGGCGCGGGAGTGGCTGGGGCATGATGTCGGCGTCGTCGTCTGCGACGGGCTCTCGCTCGCCTTCACGCCACGTGAGGCGGAACTGCTCAGCTTCCGCGCGGGCAAGCGGCGCGAGGCGGGCGCGCCGATCGAGCTGATCTCGGAAGCGGCCGCGCGTGCGGTCGAGCCGGGGCTGGGCGAAGGAGTCCTGCTCGCCGGGCATTGCAAGGTCGACGGCTATGCCAATGCCTATCTGACGGGGCAGGCCTATCGCGCCGCGCTGATCGAGGCCGGAGTCGATCTGCGCGAGGAGACGCCCGTGTCGGGTGTCGAGCGCGAGGAGGGTGGCTTCGCCGTGAGGACCGCGGCAGGCCCGGTGCGGGCGAAGCGGCTCGTGCTGGCCGGCGGCGTCTGGCTCGAGGAGATGGCGGCCTGGCTCGGCATTCACCTGCCCATCAAGGTGCTGGTGAACCAACTCGCGGTGACCGAGCGCGTCGCGCCGGTGATGCGCACGGTCGTCGGCATCGCCAGCGGACTTCTGTCGCTCAAGCAGTACCCGCACGGCACGGTGGTGATCGGCGGCGGCTGGCAGGGCCGGGGCGACCGGGAGCGCGGCGGGGTCGAACTCGTGCCCGAGAGCCTGATCGGCAATATGCGCCTCGCCTGCCATGCCATTCCCGCGCTGCGTCATGCCAGGCTGGCCCGCGCATGGGCGGGGCTGGAAGCCGAGACGGCCGATGCGCTGCCGGCGGCCGGGCCGATCCCTGGCATCCCCGACGCCTATGTCTGCGGCAGCGTCCACTCCGGCTACACCAGCGGCCCCTACATCGCCCGGCTGCTCGCCCAGCGCATCCTCGGGCAGGAACCTGCCGACCCGCTCTTCCCGATCGACCGGCTGCTGGCGCCGCCGGCCGCCTCGCCCAATCCATCCGCCGATGCAGGCCGAGCCACCGATGAACAGTCACAGCATGTCTGATCCCGCCACCGCATCCGACAGCTCGGTTGCGGCTGCCATCGCGCGCCTGACCGGCATCCATGCGGCGACGATCTGCCCGATGACGCCGGATTTCCGGATGGACGAGCAGGCGCTCGCCGACCATGTCTCGGCGGTCGCGGGGCATGACGGCATCGAGGGGCTGCTGATCAACGGCCATGCCGGCGAGAACTTCCTGCTGACGCGCGAGGAGAAGCGCCGCGTCGTCGCGATCTGCCGGGAGGTGCTGGGGCCGGACGTCTTCCTGACCAGCGGGGTCAACGCGGAATCAAGCCTCGACGCCGCGCTGCATGCTCGCGACGCCGAGGAGGCGGGCGCCGACGCAATTCTGCTGTTCCCGCCCAATGCCTGGGGGCTGTTTCGCGATCGCGATTCGGCGCTGTTGCATCACCGGCATGCGATGGCCGGCTGCGGCCTGCCCTTCCTGCTCTACCAGGCGCCGGTGGGGGCAGGGTCCATGCCCTACGACCCGGTGACGCTGGCGGGGCTGGTGGCGTTGCCGCGCGTCTGCGGCATCAAGGAGGGCAGCTGGGAGGTCGCGACCTATGACGCCAACCGGCGGCTCGCCAAGGGATTGCGGCCCGACCTCGCGGTGCTGGGCTCCGGCGACGAACATCTGCTGACGAGCTATCTGATCGGCTCCGAGGGCAGCCAGGTCAGCCTCGCGGCGGTGACGCCGGCGCCGCTGGTGGCGCTCTGGCGCGCGGCGCGGGCCGGCGATTGGGACGCGGCCCGGCTCTGGCACGACGCGATCTATCCGCTCGCCTGCGCGGTCTATCGCGAGGCGCCGGGCGGGCGCGCCACGACCCGGCTCAAGGCCTGCCTCAAGATCCTCGGACGGCTCGCCTGCGATGCCGTGCGTCCGCCTTTCGCGCCGCTGCCGCCGGAGGAATACCGCCGGCTGGAGGCTGCGCTCGCTCATGTCGAAAAAGCCGGCTCCCCGCGTTGACAATCGCGCCGGGCGGTGGCCTCATTGCATGCCAAACGTATACAATGATCGCGCTGCGGCGCTTCTCTGAGGAGGCTTGAATGACGATGTCGCGCTTCGCCTGCCTGCTCGCTGCCTGCCTCGGACTGGGCGCGACCGCGCCGGCCTCGGCCCGCTCCCTCGATGACATCCTGAGGGCGGGAGAGCTGCGTGTCGGGGTCAACCCGACCCTGCCGCCGCGCGCCCTGTTCAACGAGAAGAACGAAATCGACGGTTTCGAGCCGGAGCTGGCGAAGGCGGTGGCCGCCAAGCTGGGCGTGAAGCTGACCCTCGTTCAGGTCGGCTCTCCCGACCGCATCCCCTTCGTCGTGGCCGACAAGGTCGATCTCGTCATGGGCGCGATGAGCCGCACCTCCGAGCGTGCCAAGGTGATCGACTTCACCGCGCCGATCCATTCGGAGAATTACGGGATCGTCACCACCGACGCGAAGCCGTTCACGAAACTCGCCGACCTCAACAGCGAGAGCGTGACGCTGATCCAGGTGCGCGGGACGACCGCGATCCCCTTCATCCAGAAGAACCTGCCCAAGGCCAAGCTCGTCCTGCTGGACAACTACAACGATCGCGACCGGGCGCTGGCGCAGGGAAGAGGCGATGCCTCCTTCGACGGGATCGACGCGGTCGCCTACCGGCTCAAGATCTTTCCGGCGATCAAGTGGAAGGTGATCCCGGCGCCGGAATACGGCGTCACCTATTCGAGCTTCGGCGTCGCCAAGGGCAACTACGCGCTCCGCGATTGGCTCAACATTGCGCTCTACGAGCTGCACACCGCCGGCACGGTCGAGGCGATCTGGGAGAAGTGGTTCCTCAAGCCGATGGACACGAAGGTGCCCGTCACGCCGTATTTCTGATGCGCCATCTGCCTTCCCCCTCGGCCCTCATCCTGAGGAGCGCTCCGCAGGAGCGCGTCTCGAAGGATGGTCCAGCCGGCACCGGAGCCTCCGGGAGCATCCTTCGAGACGCCGCTGCGCGGCTCCTCAGGATGAGGGCTGCGGGGCCTGATGGCTGGATTCCAAGGCGCGGCACCTGATGGCCTACACCCTCCAATACGGGCAGGTGACGCCCTATCTCGGCTATCTCGCCGGCGGTGCGTGGCTGGCGCTGCAGCTGGCGGCGATCGCCTTCGTGATCGGCTGGGCGATCGGGCTCGTCTGCGCCTCGGTGCTCGAATACGGGCCGCGGCCGCTGCGCTGGCTGGTGAAGGCCTATGTCGTGTTCTTCCTCAACACGCCGCTCCTGGTGCAGATCTTCTTTCTGTATTTCGCGTTGCCGGACTGGGGCATCGTGCTCGGCTCCTACCAGGCCGTGTTGCTGGGCATGGCGATCAATGCCGGCGCCTATCTGACGGAAATCCAGCGGGCAGGGTTCCGGTCGATCCGCAAGGCGGAGATCGAGGCGGCGGAGACGCTGGGCTTCTCGCGCATCCAGATCATCCGCTACGTGGTGCTGCCGCATATCGGCAAGGTGCTGTTTCCGCCTCTGTCGAACCAGTACATCATCCTGACGATGACGACCTCGATCGCGGCGATCTTCGGCGTCGAGGAGCTGACCGGGCGGACCTACAACATCAACGCCCAGACCTTCCGCTCCTTCGAGATCTTCTCGATCGCGGCGCTCTACTACATCGCGCTGACCCTGGTCGCGAGCGGGGCGCTCTACGCCGTCGGGCGCTATTTCTTCCGCATCAAGGGCAAGGTCTTCTGATGGAACGGCATCGTCCGAAGCCGGAGGGCTGCCGATGGCCTCGCTGATCGAGGAGGCGCCGCGCTTCTTCGGCTATTACAACCTGATCTTCCTGGGGCAGGCTTTCGCCTATACGGCGCTCCTCTCGCTGGTCGGCTGCGGGCTGGGCTTCCTCGTCGGCTTCGGGCTGGCGGTTCTCCGCAACGAGCGGATCGTCGGCTTCGCGCCGCTGCGCTGGTTCGCCACGATCTATGTCGAGATCTTCCGGCGCATCCCCTTCCTGGTGAAGCTGATGGTGGTGTTTTTCGCCTTCCAGCTCGCCGGCTTCGACGCCAGCATGTTCGCGGTCGCCGCCACCACGGTTGCGCTCTCGGCCTCGGCCTTCTCGGCCGAGAACATCCGCGCCGGCCTCGAATCCGTGCACAGGAACCAGTGGGACGCGGCAGAGACCATGAACATGGGCGGGCTGACCGCGCTGCGCCGGGTGATCCTGCCGCAGGCCTGGGCGATCATCATCCCGCCCTCGATGACCTATTCGGTCGGGCTGGTGAAGAGCACCTCGATCGCCTCCCAGATCGGCGTGGTCGAGCTGACCTACGCCGCCAAGATCCTGAACCAGAAGGGTTTCTCGGCGGCGATCTGCTTCGGCACGATCCTGATCCTTTACTTCATCCTCTGCTATCCGCTGAACCTGTTCGCATCGCATCTGGAGCGCCGGCTTGCCCCATCTCGTCATCGATAGGCTCAGCGCCAATTACGGCACGGCGCCGGTCCTGCAGGATGTCTCGCTGTCGGTGGAGCGCGGCGAGATCGTCTCGATCATCGGCCCCTCCGGCTCGGGCAAGAGCACGCTTTTGCGCGTGCTGACCGGGCTGCTGAAGCCCCATGCCGGCGTCGTCCATGTCGCCGGCGCGCAGGTCGACTATGGCAGCGCGGCCGCGCTGAAGAAGGTGCGCGACCGCTTCGCGGTCGTGTTCCAGCAATACAACCTGTTCCAGAACATGACGGCGCTGCGCAATGTCACCATCGCGCCGACGATCGTGAAGAAGCGCGACGCCGCCGAGGTCGAGCGCGAGGCCCGCGCCCTGCTCGAGAAGGTCGGGCTGTCGCACCGGATCGATGCCTATCCGGACGAGCTCTCCGGCGGCCAGCAGCAGCGGGTCGCGATCGCCCGCGCGCTGGCACTGAAGCCGGAGATCCTGCTGCTCGACGAGGTGACCTCGGCGCTCGATCCCGAGCTCGTCGCCGAGGTGCTCGACACCATCCGCGTGCTCGCCGCCGAGGGCATGACCATGCTGATCGTCAGCCACGAGATGGGCTTCGTCCGCGAGATCTCGAGCAAGGTCGTGTTCATGGCTGACGGCAAGGTCGTCGAGGTCGGCCCGCCCCAGCAGATTTTCGACGCGCCGCAGACCGAGCGCTGCGCCGATTTCGTCCGCCGCATCCTGCGGCACTGAAGAACTGCGGCACTGAAGGAAGAGCCCGATGAGCTACGGCATGCACTACCTGAAGGGCGCGGTGGACTGCCATGTCCACACCTGCCCGCATCTCAACGGGCGCAGCGCCAACATCTTCGAATCGGTGCGCCAGGCGGCCGCGGCCGGGATGCGCGCCATCGGGCTGATGGACAATTTCATGAACTCGTCGGGCTATGCCGCGCTCGCTGCGGCCGAGCTCGGCCATCTCGGCATCGAAATCTTCGGAGGGTTGATCATGCAGCCCACCGCCGGCGGTGTGACCTATGAGGCGGCGCGCAACGCGGTCGACTACGGCTACGGGCCGGGCACGGGCGCGCGTTTCCTGTCGCTGCCGACGCATCACACCAAGGCGGTGGCGCGGCGCGAGGGGCGCACCGGGCTCTATCTGGAGGCCGCTTTCGGGGTCCATGAGAGCGGCAAGGTGCCCGACCCGGTGCCCGCGATCATCGACCTCTGCGCCGAGCGCGACATCGTTTTCGATTGCGGCCATGTCGATGGCTGGGAGGCGGTGGCGCTGGCGGAAGAGGCGAAGAAGCGTGGGGCTGCGCGGGTGCGCACCCATGCCGGCGGCTACGACACGCAGACCATCGAGACGCTGGTTTCGCTGGGCGCCTATTGCGAGTTCTCGTTCTTCGTCCTGACCCACGCCACCCAGGTCGGCCTCACCCATGTCGACCAGGAGAAGCACCGCGCCCCGTCGAAGACGGTGCAGGACCTGACGCCGAAGATCCGGGCGGCCGGCGACAAGGCGATCGTCTCGGGCGACGCCGGCATCTACCTGCTGCCGCCGCCGGTCGAGGCCTTCCGCGAGTTCCTCGTGCTGCTGGAAACGGACGGATTCAGCGAAGCCGAGCTGCGGGTCATGAGCAGCACGAACCCCGCCGACCTGTTCCGGATCGGTAGCTTCGCGGCCTGACGTCCCGCCATGAGAAAGGCCCGCTTCCGGCCGATGCCGAATGCGGGCCTGACAAGCTTCCGCGAGATGCGGCGCGCGCTTACTTCTTCTTCCCGTCCGGGCCGAACTGCTTGAGATAGGCGATCAGATCGGTGATCCGGGCGTCGTCCTTGAGGCCCGGATAGATCATCTTCGTACCCGGCGTGACGCCGCGCGGATCCTTGATGTAGACGCGGAAATTCTCTTCGCTCCAGACCTTGTCGAGCGACTTGTAGGCCGCCGAATAGGTATAGCCGGGCCAGGTTCCAGCCTTGCGGTTGTCGAACATGCCGTTCAACACGGGGCCGACGGCGTTCTTCGCGGTTTCGCCGACCTGGTGGCAGGTCCGGCATTGCAGGAAGACCTTCTCTCCGGCAGCGGCGTCCTGCGCCTGGGCCGTGGCAGGCAGGAGGGCGACGACGGCGGCCGCGGCTGCGTAGGCAAGCTGTCTCATGGCGATAACCTCTCCAGACTTATTCCGGTTATAATGTGGGCACGATGGATGGCGGGCAAGCCCGTAACCGTCGCACCCCCCAGGTGGTTTCATTTTCGCAGTTTTCAGGTCCAGAGCCTCTTGCGGGCTGTCGCCGGCCGATCGTGAGAAAGCACGACCAAAGCGATTGCATGTCGTGCAACTCCTTCGTAGTGTATCGTCAACCTTACAGCAATATGTAAATCCAGGCTGACATATTGGCGACTGCGAGAGAAGGGGACCTCAATGCCCGATACCCCGCTTCTGGACGACGTCACCGTTCCCGCCGATCTTCGCCATCTCTCGGTCAAACAGCTCAAGCAGCTGGCGGACGAACTGCGAGCCGAGACGATCGATGCAGTCGCCGTCACCGGTGGCCATCTCGGGGCGGGGCTGGGGGTGGTCGAGCTCACGGTCGCGCTGCATCACCTCTTCGACACCCCCCGCGACACGCTGATCTGGGATGTCGGCCACCAGGCCTATCCGCACAAGATCCTCACCGGCCGGCGGGACCGCATCCGGACGCTGCGGCAGGGTGGGGGGCTGTCCGGCTTCACCAAGCGCGAGGAAAGCGAGTACGACCCCTTCGGCGCCGCCCACACCTCGACCTCGATCTCGGCAGGGCTGGGCTTCGCCGTCGCCCGCGACCTGAAGGGCGAGGACGGGCATGTCGTGGCCGTGATCGGCGACGGGGCGATGTCGGCCGGCATGGCCTATGAGGCGATGAACAATGCCGGTGCGCTCGGCAAGCGGCTGATCGTCATCCTGAACGACAACGACATGTCGATCGCTCCGCCTGTGGGGGCGCTGTCGGCGCATCTGGCGAAGCTGCTCTCGGGCAAGACCTATCTCTCGCTGCGCGACCAGGGCCGCCAGCTCACGCGGCGACTGGGGCGCGGGCTCGATTCCAAGATCACCCGCGCCGTCGAGCATGCGCGCGGCTATCTCACCGGCGGCACGCTCTTCGACCAGCTCGGCTTCTACTATGTCGGTCCGATCGACGGCCACAATCTCGACCATCTCATTCCGGTGCTGCGCAATGTCCGCGACGCACCGAACGGGCCGATCCTGGTTCATGTCGTGACGCAGAAGGGCAAGGGCTACGCGCCGGCCGAGGCGACGGCGGACAAGTACCATGCCGTCGCCCGCTTCGACGTCGCGACGGGGCAGCAGGAGAAGGCGACGGCCGCCGCGCCCTCCTACACCAAAGTGTTCTCACAGGCGCTGCTGCGCGAGGCGGCGCGCGACGAGCGCATCGTCGCGATCACCGCCGCGATGCCCTCGGGCACGGGGCTCGATGCCTTCGCCAAGGCCCATCCCTCCCGCTTCTTCGATGTCGGCATCGCCGAGCAGCATGCGGTGACCTTTGCCGCCGGCCTCGCCTGCCAGGGCCTCAAGCCGGTCTGCGCGATCTACTCGACCTTCCTGCAGCGCGCCTATGACCAGATCGTCCACGACGTCGCCCTGCAGAAGCTGCCCGTGCGCTTCGCGATCGACCGGGCGGGGCTGGTCGGAGCCGATGGCGCGACCCATGCAGGGGCCTTCGACACCGCCTATCTCGGCTGCCTGCCCGGCTTCGTGCTGATGGCCGCGGCCGACGAGGCCGAACTCGTGCATATGGTCGCCACGGCCTGCGCCCATGACGAGGGGCCGATCGCGCTGCGTTATCCGCGCGGGGACGGCGTCGGCGTCTCGCTGCCGGATGTCGGCATGCCGCTGGAGATCGGCCGCGGGCGCGTGCTGCGCGAAGGGACGCGCATCGCCATCCTGTCCTACGGGACGCGGCTGGGCGAATGCCTCGAGGCGGCGGAGCGGCTCGACGCGCTGGGGCTGTCGACAACGGTTGCCGATGCCCGATTCGCCAAGCCGCTCGACCGCGCGCTGATCCGGCGCCTGGCGCAGCATCACGAGGCGCTGATCACGGTCGAGGAGGGCTCGGTCGGCGGTTTCGGCTCCTTCGTGCTGCATGCGCTGGCCGATGACGGGCTCTTCGAGGCCGGGTTGAAGATCAAGACGCTGACGTTGCCGGACCGCTTCCAGGATCAGGACAGCCAGGCGCGGCTCTATGCACAGGCGGGGCTCGATGCGGATGCGATCGTGGCGGTGGCGGCAGGGCTCTGCCGACCGGCCACGCGGCGCAGCGCCGTGGCGGGGTCCGGGGCCTTGCGGCTGGTGCCGGCTCCCCTGCACGAGGCCTCGACATGAACGCCGTGACGCCCTTCAAGCGCCCGCTGACGGTGCTGCTGGCCAAGCCGCGTGGCTTCTGCGCCGGCGTGGTGCGGGCGGTCGAGATCGTCGAACGCGCCATCGCGCAGGCGGGCGCGCCGGTCTATGTCCGCCACGAGATCGTCCACAACACCCATGTCGTCGAGGGCCTGCGCGCGCAGGGGGCGGTCTTCGTCGGCGAGGTCGACCAGATTCCGGCGGGCGCGACCACGATCTTCTCGGCCCATGGCGTGTCGCGCGGGGTCGAGGCGGCGGCGGCGGCGCGCGGGCTCGACGTGATCGACGCGACCTGCCCGCTCGTCCAGAAGGTCCACAACCAGGGCCGGCGCTATGCGCAGCTCGGCTACGACGTCGTGCTGATCGGCCATGAGGGCCATGCCGAGGTCGAGGGCACGCGCGGCCAGATCGACGGGCGCCTCCATGTCGTCGCCACGGCTGCCGAGGTGGCCGGGCTGGTCGTCGCCGATCCCGAGAAGGTGGCCTATATCAGCCAGACGACGCTGAGCGTGCAGGATACGCGCGAGGTCATCGTCGCGCTGACCGCACGCTTCCCGGCGATCGTCGGCCCCGACATCCGCAACATCTGCTACGCGACCCAGAACCGGCAGGCGGCGGTGCAGGTAATGGCGCCGCATTGCGACCTCATCCTCGTCGTCGGCTCGCGCTCCTCCTCCAACACGACGCGGCTGCGCGAGGTCGGCGAGATCGCCGGCGTCGCGAGCCACCTGATCGAGGGGCCGGATGCGATCGACCCGGCCTGGTTCGAGGCGGTCGAGACGGTCGGCTTCACCGCCGGGGCCTCGGCGCCCGAGCGGCTGATCCAGGATGCGATCGATCGCCTGCGCGGCTTCCGCTCGGTCACAGTGCGGGAGCTCGAGGGCGTCGACGAGGAGGTGGTGTTCCGCCTGCCGCCGCGCCTGGTCGAGGCGATGGCGTCCTGAAACGGGGAGAGACGGCGATGGACGGGCTCCTGGATCACGCGGATGTCGTCGGCCAGCATCTGCGCCGCGAAAGCGGGGGGGATTCCGGCGAGACCGGGTCAGCCCTCGCGACACCGGCCGCCGCGATCGCCAGGCGGGCCCTGCGCGCGCCGAAGCGTGCCGCGGCCCCGCCGGCCGACGGGCGCGCGCCGCCGTTTCCGTTTTCCGCCATCGTCGCCCAGGAGGAGATGAAGCGCGCTTTGCTGCTGGCGGCGATCGACCCCAGCATCGGTGGCGTGCTGATCTTCGGCGATCGTGGCACGGGCAAATCCACGGCGGTGCGGGCACTCGCTGCCCTGCTGCCGCCGATGCGCGCGGTCGTCGGCGACCCCTATCAGGCCGCGCCGCGCGCCGGGGTTCGCGGCCAGAAGACGCATCTCGTCCCCGTGCCGGTGGTCGACCTGCCACTGGGGGCGACCGAGGATCGCGTCGTCGGCGCGCTCGATCTGGAGAAGGCACTGGCCAGCGGCGAGAAGGCGTTCCAGCCCGGCCTGCTGGCGCGGGCCAATCGCGGCTTTCTCTATATCGACGAGGCCAATCTGCTGGAGGACCATCTCGTCGACGTGCTGCTCGATGTCGCTGCCTCCGGCGAGAACGTGGTGGAGCGCGAGGGGCTGAGCATCCGTCACCCGGCGCGCTTCGTCCTCGTCGGCAGCGGCAATCCCGAGGAGGGCGAACTGCGCCCGCAGCTGCTCGACAGGTTCGGCCTCTCCGTCGAGGTCGCGACACCGGTCGATCTGCCGACCCGCATCGCGGTGGTGAAGCGCCGCGACGCCTATGACCGCGACCCGCGGGGTTTCTGCGCGCAATGGCAGACGGCGGACCAGGCGATCGGGCGCAGGCTGACCGCCGGGCGTAAGCGGCTGGCGCAGATCGAGACCTCCGATGCCGCGCTGACGCGCGTGGCGGAACTCTGCCTGCATCTGGGCACTGACGGCCTGCGCGGCGAGCTGACCCTGATGCGGGCGGCACGGGCGCTTGCCGCACTCGAGGGCGCGCAGGAGGTTCTCGACGTCCATATCCGGACGGTTGCGCCGATGGCGCTGCGCCACCGGCTGCGCCGCAATCCGCTGGACGAAGCCGGCTCGACCGTGCGCGTCGAGCGGGCGCTGGCCGAGGTCTTCGGCCCGTGACCGTGCCCGGCGCCAGCGCGACCGAGGTTCCGGCGCTGACGCCCTGGCGGATCGCCGAGATCGCGGCCGCGCTGCTGGCGCTGGATGGCGCGTCGATCGGCGGCGTGTCCCTGCGTGCGCCGGCCGGGACGGTCCGGGAGGCCTGGCTCACCCACCTCTCGACCCTGCGCGGCGGGGCGCCCTGCGCGCGCATGCCGGCCGGCATCGGCGATGCGCGCCTGCTCGGCGGGCTCGACCTGACCGCGACGCTGGCGATGGGGCGCCCGGTCGCCGAACGCGGCCTGCTCGCCGAGGTCGATGGCGGCGTCCTGATCGTCGCCATGGCGGAGCGCGTCGAGGCTGCGACGGCGGCGAAGCTCTGCGCCGTGGTGGATGCCGGCGCGGTGACGGTCGAGCGCGACGGCATCGCCCTGACCGTGCCGACCCGCTTTGCCATCGTCGCCCTCGACGAGGGCATTGCCGCCGATGAGCGCCCCGCCGCGGCCCTGACCGACCGGCTGGCGCTGCGGCTCGACCTCACTGCGCTGTCGCATCGCGAGGTCGAGCCCCCCGTCTTCGACGCTGAGAGCATCGCTGCCGCGCGCGACCGTGTCGCCGCGACGATCGATGACGAGACGATCGCCTGCCTGTGCACGGCGGCGCTGGCGCTCGGCATCGGCTCGACCCGCACCGCGCTGCAGGCGGTGAAGGTGGCGCGGCTGGTGGCCGCGCTGGCTGGCCGCGAGGCGGTCGCGCCCGAGGATGCGGCGCTCGCCGCCGCGCTCGTGCTGGCCCCGCGCGCGACGCAACTGCCGGCGCGCAGCGAGGAGGCCGACGCTCACGAGCCGGAGCCCGAATCGGACCCGCAACCGGAGTCGCCGCCCTCCGAGAGCGACGATCAGGCGGCGGCCCCGCCGCGCGATCTCGACGAGATGGTCCTCGATGCCGCGAAGGCCGCGATTCCCGCCGGTCTGCTGGCACAGTTGCTGGCGGCGGGAGGCCGGACGAAGGCGCGCGCCGCCGGCCGGGCCGGGCAGTTGCAGAAGGCGGCGCGGCGCGGCCGCATCATTGGCTCGAAGGCCGGCGATCTGCGCTGCGGCGCCAGGCTCGATGTGGTCGAGACGCTGCGAGCCGCGGCGCCCTGGCAGCGGCTGCGGCAAAGCGAAGCTGCGATGGTGGGCCGCAACGGCCTGATCGTGCGGCGCGAGGATTTCCGGATCGCGCGCTACAAGCAGCGCAGCGAGACTGCGACGTTGTTCGTCGTCGATGCCTCGGGCTCCTCGGCGCTGCAGCGGCTCGCCGAGGCGAAGGGAGCCGTCAGGCTGCTTCTGGCGGAGTGCTATGTCCGGCGCGACGAGGTCGCGCTGATCGCCTTTCGCAAGGCGCAGGCCGAGATCGTGCTGCCGCCGACGCGTTCGCTGGTCGCGGCCGAGCGGGCGCTGGCCGGTCTGCCGGGCGGTGGTGCGACGCCGCTCGCGACCGCGATCGAGGCCGCCTGCGCCCTGGCCGATGCCGTCAGGCGCAAGGGCCGGACGCCGGCGCTCGTCTTCATGACCGATGGCCGCGCCAATATCGACCGTGGCGGGCGGCAGGGCCGGGCTCAGGCTCAGGCCGATGCGCTGGCCGCGGCGCGGAGCCTGCGCGGCGAGGGTTTCAACGCGATCCTGATCGACACCTCGCCGCAGCCGCAGCCGCAGGCGGCCGACATCGCCGCGGCGATGGGCGGGCTTTATCTGCCGTTGCCGCAGGCCGATGCGGCCGGCGTCGGTCGGGCGGTCGGTCTCGCCCTGGCGGCAGGCCGATGAGCGGCGCGCTGTCCTGGGCGCGGGAGGGGCGCGACTGGCCGCATCGCGCGGCGAGCCGCTTCGTCCAGGCGGGCGGCCTGTCCTGGCATGTTCAGGAGGTGGGGCAGGGGCCGACTCTGCTGCTCCTGCACGGCACCGGCGCCGCGACCCATTCCTGGCGGGACCTGCTGCCGCTGCTCGCGCGCGACTTCCACGTGGTCGCGCCCGATCTGCCGGGCCATGGCTTCACCGAAGCGCCCGAGCGCGACCGTCTCTCGCTGCCGGCGATGGCACGGGGCCTCACCGCCCTGCTCGGCAAGCTCGGGGTTGAACCGGAAGGGATCGTCGGCCATTCCGCGGGCGCCGCCATCGCCATGCAGATGGTGCTGACCGGGGCGGTCGCGCCCTCCTGCCTGATCAGCCTGAACGGGGCCTTCCTGCCCTTCAAGGGCGTGGCGTCTCAGCTCTTTCCCTCGGTGGCCCGGCTGCTGGTGCTCAACCCGCTGGTGCCGCGCCTCTTCGCCTGGCGGGCGGGCAGCACCGAGGCGGTGACCCAACTCCTCGCCGGCACCGGCTCGCGGCTCGATGCGCGCGGGCAGGATCTCTACCAGCGCCTGTTCTCGAACCGGGTGCACATCGCCTCAACGCTCGGGATGATGGCGAACTGGGATCTCGAGGCGCTGGGCCGGAGCTTCGGCAGGGTCGATCTGCCGGTGCTGCTGGTCGTGGGCGCGAGCGACCGGGCAGTGCCGCCCGGCGATGCGCGCGCGGTGGCGCAGCGGCTGCCGGATGCGCGGATCGAGTCGCTGCCGGGCGCGGGCCACCTGGTCCATGAGGAGAAGCCGACGGAGATCGCGGCGCTGATCGGCGCCGAGATGCTGCGTCACAGGGAGGTCGTCGCGTCATGCTGACCGAGCTTCATCCGCCGAGCCTGGGGTCCGGCACGCGCGTGCCGGATGCCGACCGCCGGCCGCATGCGGTGGTGATCGGCTCGGGCTTCGGCGGGCTCGCCGCCGCGATCCGGCTCGGCGCGCGCGGCTATCGCGTCACCGTTCTGGAGGCGCTCGACCAGCCCGGCGGGCGGGCCCGCGTCTTCCGGCAGGACGGCTTCACCTTCGATGCCGGTCCGACGATCGTCACCGCGCCGTTCCTGTTCGAGGAGCTCTGGGCGCTGTGCGGGCGGCGGATGGAAGACGATGTCAGGCTGACCGCGCTCGACCCATTCTACCGGCTGACGTTCGACGACGGCTCAAGCCTCGACTGCTGCGGCGATATCGAGGCGATGCGGGCGCGGATCGCGGCCTTCGCGCCGGGCGAAGAGGCGGGCTATGGCGGGTTTCTCAGAGACGCCGAGGCGATCTACAAGGTCGGCTTCGAGCGTCTGGCGGATGTGCCTTTCAGCACGCTCGTCGACATGCTCAAGGCTCTTCCGGCGATGGCGCGGCTGCGGGCCGACCGCAGCGTCTACGGCCTGGCGGCGCATCATGTCCGCGACGAGCGGCTGCGCACGGCGCTGAGCTTCCACCCGCTCTTCATCGGCGGCAGCCCGTTCTCGGCGACGGCGATCTATGCGCTGGTGCTGCATCTCGAGCGGAAATTCGGCGTGCATTTCGCCCATGGCGGCACGGGTGCGCTGGTGCAGGGCCTCGTGCGGCTGCTCGAAGGGCAGGGCGCGAGGCTGCGCTACGGCGCCAAGGTCGCGGAGATCACCGTGGCGTCGGGGGCGGCCACCGGGGTCAGGCTTGCGGATGGCGAGGCGATCGCCGCCGATGTCGTCGTCTCCAATGCCGATGCCGCCTACACCTATGGCACCCTGCTGAAGGCGCAGCCGCGCAAACGCTGGAGCGATGCGAAGCTCGAGCGGGCGCGCTATTCGATGAGCGTCGTGGTCTGGTATTTCGGCACGCGGCGCCGCTACGAGAGCGTGCCGCACCACACGATCCTGTTCGGGCCGCGCTATCGCGGGCTGGTCGACGACATCTTCGAGCGGAAGGTGCTGTCGGAGGATTTCAGCCTCTATCTGCACCGCCCGACCGCGACCGACCCGACCCTGGCTCCGGAGGGCTGCGACGCCTTCTACGCGCTGGTGCCGGTGCCCAACCTGCAAGGCGAGGTCGACTGGGCCCGCGAGGCCGAGCCGTTCCGGGCTCGCATCCAGCAGCGGCTGGAGGCGACGCTGCTTTCGGGGCTCGGCGACTGCCTCGCCACCTCGCGGCTGATGACGCCGCCTGCCTTCCGCGACGATCTGCTCTCCGTCCATGGCGCGGCGTTCGGGCTCGAGCCGCGGCTGCTGCAGAGCGCCTGGTTCCGACCGCACAATGTCAGCGAGGAGGTCGACGGGCTTTATCTCGTCGGTGCGGGAACGCATCCCGGCGCCGGACTGCCCGGCGTCCTGTCCTCGGCGAAGATCCTCGATTCGGTGGTGCCTCATGCGACAGTACGGGTCTGATTTGCGGTTCTCCGGTCCCACGGCCGCTGACCTCGCCGCCTGCGACGCGATCCTGCGCGTCGGCTCCAAGTCTTTCAGGGCGGCTGCCCTGCTGCTGCCGCGCCATATCCGCGAGCCCGCGACCGCGCTCTATGCCTTCTGCCGGCTCGCCGACGATGCGATCGACGAGGGGCCGGGCGATGCCGCCACGATCGCGCTGCTGGAACAGCGGGTCACCGCCGCCCATGCCGGCCGGCCGCATGAGCACCCTGTCGACCGGGCCTTTTCCGAGACGGTGCGCGCCTTCGGCCTGCCTCCGGAGGTGACGCTGGCGCTGATCGAGGGACTGGCCTGGGATGCGCAGGGGCGGCGCTACGAGACGTTCGAAGATCTCTGCGACTATGCCGCGCGCGTGGCGGGAGCCGTCGGCGTGATGATGGCGACGCTGATGGACCGGCGCGCGCCCGAGGTGCTGGCGCGGGCGGCTGATCTCGGCGTGGCCATGCAGCTCAGCAACATCGCCCGCGATGTCGGGGCCGATGCCGCGATGGGACGGGTCTACCTGCCGCTGTCCTGGCTGCGCGAAGCCGGGATCGAGCCGGACGCGTTTCTCGCAAATCCCCGGTTTTCACCGGCGCTGGGCGGCGTCGTCGCGCGGCTGCTGGCCGAGGCCGACCGGCTCTATGCCCGGGCCGATGCCGGGATCGGGGCGCTGCCGGCCTCCTGCCGCTCCGGCATTCGGGCGGCGCGGTCGATCTATGCGGAGATCGGCCGGGAGGTCGCACGGCGCGGGCATGACGGCGTGTCGCAGCGGGCCGTAGTGCCGGCCTGGCGCAAGCTCTGGCTGCTCGCCCGCGCGCTGGCGGCGGGAGGGGCCGAGCCGGCGCTGCTCGGACTGCCGGCCCTGCCCGCCAACGCCTATCTCGTCACGGCGGTGGCCGTGATGTCGCAGGGGGCCCGGCCGCCGTTGCGCGCGACCGACCTGCCATGGTGGGATCTGGTCGGACGCACCACGGCGGTGATCGAGATGTTCGAGCGCCTCGGCCGGGTCGAGCGTTCCGCCGTCAGGGGGCCATGAGGCAACAGGAGGCTACGATGTCGTCCAGCGCGCTGATCATCGCCGAGATGGTGCTGACGCTGGGACTGTGCCTCGGCTTCGGTTTCTACCAGCTCTGGGACCTTCGCCGCGAGAAGGCCAAGGACGCCGCCAAGGCGGCTGAAATGGCCGCTGCGAAGGACGCCGTGCCAGCGGATCCCGAGCGCGGGCCTAGCTCCGCCGCGGCATCCTGAAGGGCAGCATCGCCTGGACGACCGAGTTGGCGAAGCGGTCGAGCGACAGGCTCTCATGCATGGCGGTGACGCTCTCGCCGTCGAGCGAGGTCCGCACCAGCGAGCGCGCATAGAAGGGCGTGTCCTCCAGCGTCTCGACCAGCGCGGCCGGCCGGCCGCGATCGCTGCGGGTCTCGCGCGCGATGCGCCAGCCGCTCTTCGGCAAGGTGGCGGTTGGGCCCGGTTCGATGGCGCTCGCCCGGCCGTCGCCGTCGAAGCGCCAGCCGAGATCGAAGACCGAACCGTCGCGGCGCGTGCCGCCATAGAGCACGGCGGCGCCGTCGGGCGTCGGCGCGCGCGACCAATGCCAGCTCTGGAAGCCCTCGGCCAGCGGCGCATCGCCCTGGTTCATGTCGAGATAACCCGGCCCGTTCCAGCTCAGATCGGGCTCGCTCAGCGCGACCTCGACCTGCGAGAGCGGGGCGATCGGCCACCAGCGATGAGCGCCATCCGGGTTCAGCGTCACGACATGGTCGGTGATCGCCTGCGGCGTGACGCGGACCGTGCCGCGGACCCGGCGCGGCACCGGCAGCGGCATGCCGATCTCGTCGATTGCGATCGTCAGCGTTGTCCCGTCCCAGTGCAGCGCGCTGGGGCCGATGGCGAAATGCTCCGGCGTAACCGCGACATGGCGTCGGCCGCGCTCGGTCATTGTCCAGCGCCGCGCGCCGGGGCCATACAGCCCGACATTCAGCGCGCAATGGTCGAGCGGGTCGGGCCGGCCGCGCCGCCGCGCCCAGGCGTAATAGGGCGAGAAGACGCTGCCGATGAAGGCGATGATGCTCAACCCGTAGCGGCCATCGTCGCTCAGCGCGTCGACATACCACCAGACATAGCCGCCGGGCGCGACCGCGACGTCGAAGCGAGGTCCGCGAGCACGCTCTGCGTCGCCAGCAGGCCTGACAGCGCCACCATCGGCACGCCCGGCCCCGGATGGACGCTGCCCCCCGTCAGGTAAAGCCCCGGCAGCCGGCTGCGCGAGCCCGGCCGGTTGAAGCTCGCCATCGCGCCATGCGTCGAGCGGCCGTAGAGGCCGCCGCCCGTCGCCGGAAACAGCGCTTCCCAGTCGCTGGGCTGCGTCGTCAACATCGTGTCGCGCTGCAGGGCGATCTCCAATCCGCAATGTGCCATCCGGGCGAAGCTCCTGCGCAGGCATGTCTCGATCTCCTCGGGCGGAACAGCGGGGCGGTCGCCGCAGGGCGGGGCGTTGACCAGGATGAGCAGGCGCTCGGGGCCGGCCGGGGCGGCGCCCGCCTCGTCGCGATCCTGCGCACAGACATAGATCGTCGGCTCCTCGGGGAGGCGACCCTGCCGGCAGATCGCCTCGAACTCGGCGGCGTAGTCGCGCGAGAAGAAGACGTTGTGCCGCTGCAACGGAAAGCCGCTGGTCTGCGCGACCGCAGCGAAGGTCAGCGCCGAGAGCGAGCGCTCGGCGGGCTTGGTCGGTGTCGCGAAAGGGGCGGCGGGGCGGCCGAACCGGCCGGTGGCGATGGCGTTGACGTCGGCATTGCTGACGACCGCGTCGGCGCGCAGCGTCTCGCCGCCGGCGAGGCGCACACCGGCGGCGCGGCCGCCCTCGACCAGGATCTCGCTGACGGCCTCGCCGTAGCGCAGTGTCGCCCCCTTCGCTTCGGCGAGCGTGGCCAGCGTCCGGGCCAGGCGGTGCATGCCGCCCTCGACGAGCCAGACGCCCTCCTGCTCGACATGAGCGACCAGCATCAGCGTCGCGGGCGCCGCGAAGGGGGACGAGCCGCAATAGGTGGCGTAGCGGCCGAAGAGCTGGCGCAGGCGCGGATCCTGGAAGCTGTGGCCCAGCGCGTCCCACAGCGTTCCGAAGGGGCTCGCGCTCCAGAGCTGGCGCAGGCCGGCCAGCCCCGCATGCTGCACCAGCCCGAGCAGGCTCGGTCGCTGGCGCGCCATGAAGCTGTCCTTAAGCGCGTCGTGAAGGCCGCGCGCCTGATCGCAGAAGGCGAGGTAGTTGCGGCCCTCGGCCGGGCCGGCGAAGGCCGCGATCGCCTCGGCAGACGCCGCGCGGTCGGCGAAGAGGTCGAGCCGCTCGTCCTCGCTCCAGGCATGGCGGGCGAGGGTGGAGGCCGGGGTCAGAGCGAGGTGAGCGTCGAGACTCTCGCCGATCCCCTCGAAGACCCAGCGCATCGTCATGACGGTCGGGCCGGCGTCGAGCCTGCGGCCGCCGACGGCGACCTCGCGCATCTTGCCGCCGGGGGCTTCGGCCTGCTCGATCACGGTCACATCGAAGCCGCGGACGGCGAGCAGCAGGGCCGAAACCAGCCCGCCGATTCCGGCGCCGATGACGACGATGCGCCTCGTGTCCACTCGCCCTCCGCGTCCCCGTTGACTTCATCAAAAAACTGTCCACTCTTATTGACACATAGAATGTCAGTTTGAAAGAACGCTCATTCGGAGGGTCGCATGGATACCGGGACACGGATCGAACAGACCCTCGAGGCGGCGTTGGCCGCGGGTCACCGCCAGAACTGCCCCCCGCTGCTGGCTCAGGCGATGCGCCATGCCGTGTTTCCCGGCGGGGCGCGCATCCGGCCGCGGCTGACGCTGGCCGTGGCGCGGGCCTGCGAGGATGCCGACCCCGCCATGGCCAATGCGGCGGCGGCGGCGATCGAATTCCTGCACTGCGCCTCGCTGGTCCATGACGACCTGCCCTGTTTCGACGATGCCGACATGCGACGCGGCAAGGCATCGGTTCACAAGGCCTATGGCGAGCCGCTGGCGGTGCTGGCCGGTGATGCGCTGATCGTGCTGGCCTTCGAGACGCTGGCCGAGGCGCCTGCGCGGCGGCCGCAGAGCCTGGCGACGCTGGTGCGAGTCGTCAGTGCCGCCGTCGGCAGCCGGGGCGGGATCGTCGCCGGGCAGGCCTGGGAATCGGAAGCGACGATCGACTGCGCGCTCTACCACCAGGCCAAGACAGGGGCGCTGTTCGCCGGCGCGACCATGGCGGGCGCCGCGGCAGCCGGCGTCGCGCATCAGGACTGGCGCTGGCTCGGGGAGAAGCTCGGCGAGGCCTTCCAGGTCGCCGACGATATCCGCGACGTCGCCGCGACGCCCCAGGAACTCGGCAAGCCCTGCGGCCAGGACGCGGCGCATCTGCGCCCGAACTACGCTCTCGCCTACGGGCTCGGTCCGGCGATCGCCCATCTCGATGCGCTGGTGCTGGAAGCGATCGCCGCGATCCCCGCCTGCCCGGGTCGGCAGGATCTCGGCACGCTGATCGGCCTCACGGCGAAGAGCTTCCTGCCCGAAAGCCTGCAGCGCCGCGCGGCCTGACCGTGCACCCGGCGTCGGTCCCAACCGCCGGGCCTGTCGCGGAACCGGTCCGGCCGGTCTCGCTGGCCGATCGGCTGGCGGGATGGCGCAACCGGCTGGTGGCGAGCCCGCGTTTCCAGCGCTTCGCCGCCTCCTTTCCCCTGACCAAGCTGATCGCGCAGCGCCAGTCGCAGGCGCTGTTCGATCTCTGCGCCGGCTTCGTCTATGCGCAGGTGCTGCAGGCTTGCATCCAGCTCGACCTGTTCCGCATCCTTGAAGCGGGGCCGCGCAGCGTGCCCGAACTGGCGCCGCGCCTCGCGATGACCGAGAGCGCGACCGAGCGTCTGCTCGGAGCGGCGGCTGCGCTCGACCTGATCGAGCGTCGCAGCGGCGGACGCTACGGGCTCGCCATGCTGGGCGCGGCGCTGCTCGGCAATCCCGGCGTCGGCGCCATGATCGCGCATCACCGGCTGCTCTATGACGATCTCGCCGATCCGCTCGCTCTGCTGCGGGGCGAGAGCCGCCCTACGGCGCTGTCGGGCTACTGGGGCTATGCGACCGCCGACCAGCCGGCGTCGGCGCCCCCCGCGGAGGTGGCAGCCTATAGCGCTCTGATGGCGCAGTCCCAGCATTTCGTCGCCGACGACATCCTGGCGGCCTATGACTTCTCGCAGCATCGCCGCATCCTCGATGTCGGCGGCGGAGAGGGCGCTTTCCTGATCCGCGTGGCCGCCCAGGCGAAAGCGCCGGCGCTGTCGCTGTTCGACCTGCCGGCCGTGGCGGCGCGGGCGCAGGCCCGCTTCGAGGCGGAAGGGCTGGGCGCGCGCGCCAGCACGTTTGGTGGCGACATGCATCGCGACTCGCTGCCCGGGGGCGCCGATCTGGTGACGCTGGTGCGGGTCCTGCACGACCATGACGATGCGGCGGTGTGCGGGTTGCTGGCGCGGATTCGCGCCAGCCTGCCGCCGGGTGGAACGCTCCTCATCGCCGAGCCGATGGCGGGCTCGGCCGAGACCAGGCGGATGGCCGAGGCCTATTTCGCCTTCTACCTGCTCGCCATGGGCAGCGGCCGCGCCCGTAGCCCCGCCGAACTGACGCAATTCCTGCTCGATGCCGGCTTTTCCGATGTCCACCGGCTGAAGACGCGGCGGCCTTTGCTGACCGGTGCACTGACCGCACGTGTCGCCTGACACAAAAGTGTAAATTCAATTTGACACCTTAGATTGTTCCGATAACCTGACAGTCAGGCGATCCAGCGGGCCAGTGCGGCCGGCTCCCGACCTCGAAAGTGCTCCGATGCATGCGCTGGCAGTCCTCGTCGAAAGGCCCGAGCATCTGGTTCTGAGCCAGCTTGAGCTCGTTGCGTCCGGGCCTGAGGACGTCGTCGTCGCCACCCAGTGGAGCGGGATTTCGACAGGCACCGAGCGCCTGCTCTGGTCGGGCCGGATGCCGCCCTTTCCGGGCATGGGCTATCCGCTGGTGCCGGGCTACGAATCGGTCGGCCGGGTGATCCAGGCCGGCGACGCCTCTGGACGCAGCGTCGGCGATCTCGTCTTCGTGCCCGGCTCGCGCGGCTTCAAGGACGCGCGCGGCCTGTTCGGTGGCGCCTCTTCCCATCTCGTCGTGCCCGGCGCCAAGGCCGTGGCCATCCCCGAGGATCTCGGCCAGGCCGGCGTCCTGCTGGCGCTGGCAGGCACCGCCCAGCATGCCCTGGCCGGCGCGGTACTGCCCGATCTGATCATCGGCCATGGCGTGCTCGGCCGGCTGCTCGCCCGCATCGCAGTCGCCCATGGCGGCGCACCGGTCGTCTGGGAAACCAACCCGCAGCGCGCCACGGGGGCTCAAGGGTATGCCGTCGTCGCGCCCGGGGACGATAGCCGCAAGGATTACCGCGCGATCTACGACGTCAGCGGCGACGCCGCCCTGGTCGACACGCTGATCGGCCGGCTCGCTCCGCAGGGCGAGATCGTGCTGGCGGGCTTCTACGACCAGCCGATCGCCTTTTCCTTCCCGCCGGCCTTCATGCGCGAGGCGCGTCTGCGCGTCGCCGCCGAATGGCGTCAGGCCGATCTCGATGTCGTCATGACGCTGATCGCCGATGGACGGCTCTCTCTGGACGGTCTGATCACCCACAGCGCCCCGGCGAATGACGCGCCGGCGGCCTATCGCACCGCTTTCAGCGATCCGTCCTGCCTCAAGATGATCCTGGATTGGAGTGCCTGCTCGTGAACATCCAGATCCGAAACCCGGTTCCCTCGCCCGCCGCCGCCATGGCCGCCCGCCTGCGCGACGAGGCCGCCCAGCCGCAGGACGCGGTCGTCACGACCGCCCCGACCAAGGAGACGCAGATCATCGCGATCTACGGCAAGGGCGGCATCGGCAAGTCGTTCACGCTGGCCAACCTCAGCTACATGATGGCCCAGCAGGGCAAGAAGGTCCTGCTGATCGGCTGCGATCCGAAATCCGACACCACTTCGCTGCTGTTCGGCGGCAAGGCCTGCCCGACCATCATCGAGACCTCCTCGCGCAAGAAGGCGGCGGGCGAGGATGTGAAAATCGGCGATGTCTGCTTCAAGCGCGACGGCGTCTACGCGATGGAACTCGGCGGGCCGGAGGTCGGCCGCGGCTGCGGCGGGCGCGGCATCATCCACGGCTTCGAGCTGCTGGAAAAACTCGGCTTCCACGACTGGGGCTTCGACTTCGTCCTGCTCGATTTCCTGGGCGACGTGGTCTGCGGCGGCTTCGGCCTGCCGATCGCCCGCGACATGTGCCAGAAGGTCATCGTCGTCGGCTCCAACGACCTGCAGAGCCTCTACGTCGCCAACAATGTCTGCTCGGCGGTGGAGTATTTCCGCAAGCTGGGCGGCAATGTCGGTGTCGCCGGCATGGTCATCAACAAGGATGACGGCACCGGCGAGGCGCAGGCCTTCTGCGACAAGGTCGGGATTCCGGTTCTCGCCGCCATCCCTGCCAATGACGACATCCGCAAGAAGAGCGCCAATTACGAGATCATCGGCCGGCCCGGCGACGTCTGGGCGCCGCTGTTCGAGGAACTGGGGCTGAACGTCTCCGAGGCGCCGCCGGTGCGGCCGACGCCGCTGACGCAGGACGCGCTGCTCTCGCTGTTCTCGAGCGAAAGCACCGGCCGTGACGTCGTTCTGGTTCCCGCCACGCTGGAAGACATGTGCGGCCCCTCCGCCCTCAAAAAGGCGACCCTCGAAGTCGTCTACGACCAGGTTTGAGGCGCATCATGACCGTGCACCAGCCTCTTCCCGACGCCGCCTCCGCCCCCGCGATCAATGCGGCGGCGACGAAAGGTGACGGGCTGGGCTGTCATTCCGGCCAGGAGGCAATGCGCAGCGCGGCCACCGCGGCCGGCAATGCCGAGATGCTGGAGCGCTTCGCCAAGGACTACCCCGTCGGACCCCACGACAAGCCGCAGAGCATGTGCCCGGCCTTCGGCTCCCTGCGGGTAGGCCTGCGGATGCGGCGCACCGCGACGGTGCTGTCGGGCTCGGCCTGCTGCGTCTACGGTCTGACCTTCACCTCGCATTTCTACGGCGCGCGTCGCTCGGTCGGCTATGTGCCGTTCAACTCCGAGACACTGGTCACCGGCAAGCTGTTCGAAGACATCCGCGAGGCGGTGTTCCAGCTCGCCGACCCCGCGCTCTACGACACGATCGTCGTCACCAATCTCTGCGTGCCCTCGGCCTCGGGCGTACCGCTGCGGCTCCTGCCCAAGGAGATCAACGGCGTCCGCATCATCGGCATCGACGTGCCGGGCTTCGGCGTGCCGACCCATGCCGAGGCCAAGGACGTGCTGGCGGGCGCCATGCTGGCTTATGCCCGCAAGGAGGCCGAGGCCGGACCGGTCCAGGCGCCGCGCGCCGGCAAAGCGGAGCGCCCGACGGTCACCCTGCTCGGCGAGATGTTCCCGGCCGACCCTGTCGGCATCGGCATGATGCTCGAGCCGCTGGGCCTGGCGGCCGGTCCGGTCGTGCCGACGCGGGAATGGCGCGAGCTCTATGCCGCGCTCGACTGCGCGGTCGTCGCGGCGATCCACCCTTTCTACACGGCTTCCATCCGCGAATTCGAGGCGGCGGGGCGCAGCATCGTCGGTTCCGGCCCGGTCGGCGTCGAGGGCACGGTCGCCTGGCTCTCGGCGATCGGCGAGGCCTGCGGCGTGGCCAAGCCCCTGGTCGAGGCGGCGCAGAACCGGCTGGTCCCGGCGATCCGTGGCGCGCTCTCGGCCATGCCGATCAGCGGCCGGATCACGCTGTCGGGCTATGAGGGCTCGGAGCTTCTGGTCGCGCGGCTGCTCGTCGAGAGCGGCGCCGATCTGCGCTATGTCGGCACCGCCTGCCCGCGCACGCCCTGGTCGGAGCCCGACCGGGAGTGGCTGGCGGCACGCGGCGTGATGGTCAATTTCCGCGCGACGCTCGAGCAGGATCTGGCGGCGATGGCCGAGTTCCAGCCCGATCTCGCGATCGGCACCACGCCCGTGGTGCAGAAGGCCAAGCAGCTCGGCATCCCCTCGCTCTACTTCACCAATCTGATCTCGGCACGGCCACTCTTCGGGCCCGCCGGCGCGGGTTCGCTCGCCCAGGTCGTCAACGCGGCCATCGGCAACAAGGGCCGCATGGACGCGATGAAGGCCTTCTTCGCCGGCGTCGGCGAGGGCGACACCGCCGGCACCTGGCAGGACACCCCCCAACTGCATCCGGATTTCCGCGAGAAGTTCGCCCGCCGCGCCGCCAAGGCGAAGGCGGCGGCCGAGGAGATTCTGTGATGCTGATCCAGGATCACGATCGGGCCGGGGGCTATTGGGGGGCGGTCTACGTCTTCTGCGCCATCAAGGGCCTGCAGGTCGTCATCGACGGCCCGGTCGGTTGCGAGAACCTGCCGGTGACCTCGGTGCTGCACTACACCGACGCATTGCCGCCGCATGAGCTGCCGATCGTTACGACCGGTCTCGGCGAAGAGGAACTCGGCCAGCACGGCACGGAAGGCGCGATGAAGCGCGCCAATGCCGTGCTCGATCCGCATCTGCCGAGCGTGGTCGTCACCGGCTCGATCGCCGAAATGATCGGCGGCGGCGTGACGCCGGAAGGCACCAACATCCAGCGTTTCCTGCCGCGCACGATCGACGAGGACCAGTGGCAATGCGCCGACCGCGCGCTGTTCTGGCTCTGGGGCGAATACGGCGCCAAGCGCGGCATCGTGCCCAAGGCCAAGCCCCGCAAGGAGGGCGCTAAGCCCAAGGTCAACATCATCGGCCCGGCCTATGGCATGTTCAACATGCCCTCCGACCTCGCCGAGATCCGCCGCCTGATCGAGGGCATTGGCGCGGAGGTCCACATGACCTTCCCGCTCGGCTCGCATCTCGCGCAGGTGCAGCGCCTGGCCGATGCCGAGGTCAATGTCTGCCTCTACCGCGAATATGGCCGGCTGCTCTGCGAGGCGCTCGAGCGGCCCTATCTGCAGGCGCCGATCGGGCTGCATTCTACCACCGCCTTCCTGCGTTCGCTCGGCGAGTTGCTCGGGCTCGACCCCGAGCCCTTCATCGAGCGCGAGAAGCACACGACGATCAAGCCGCTCTGGGATCTGTGGCGCTCGGTGACGCAGGATTTCTTCGGCACGGCCTCCTTTGCCATCGTCGCCAACGAGACCTATGCGCGCGGCATCCGCCACTTCCTCGAGACCGAGATGGGGCTGCCCTGCACCTTCTCGGCCTCGCGCTGCGCGGGGAAGAAATCCGACAACGATGCGGTGCGCGCTTCGCTCAAGGAGAAGCCGCCGCTGGTGCTGTTCGGCTCCTTCAACGAGCGCATGTACATGGCGGAAGCCGGCGGGCGCGGGATCTACATCCCCGCCTCCTTCCCCGGCGCCGTGATCCGCCGGCACACCGGCACGCCGTTCATGGGCTATGCGGGCGCGACCTACCTGGTTCAGGAGGTCTGCAACGCGCTGTTCGACGCGCTTTTCCACATCCTGCCGCTGGGCACGCAGATGGACGCGGTCGAGGCGACGCCCGCCCGGCTTCATCGCGAATTGCCCTGGTCGGACGAGGCCAAGGCCCTGCTCGACGCGGTGCTCGACAAGCAGCCGGTGCTGGTGCGGATCTCCGCCGCCAAGCGCCTGCGCGACGCCGCCGAGACCCGGGCCCGACGGGATGGCGCCGAGCGCGTCCAGCCCGACCATCTCGACAGCATGGCCAGCCGGGAAGGAGCGCTCGCATGACGCGCCCCATCTTGCCGGCACCGCGAGGGGCCTCCGGCCGCTCGCCAACCAGAACCGCCTTCCAAGGGGAGACCATGACCATGACCATGCAGTTCACGGCGCGCCACTCGGAACAGGACCATGTGCGGCGGGTGAAGTCGCTGGCCTCCGACCGGCGGATGTGCCGGCGGCTGACCGCCCTGTCGATGCCGTTCTTCCTCGTCGCCGCGCTGGTCCAGAGGGTCGTCCGCCCGGCCGACCGTGGCCCGCGCCTGTCGATCGTCGCCCAGGCCCGCGCCCAGGCCAACGCCACCATTCCCTTCATGTTCATGGGCTGAGCCCGGAACGCGAGGGTCACGCACTTCCGCCCGGTTCGGGCGGAAGGAACTGCCGGGGGTCGAAGCCCGACAGCCAGCCGCACGGCTTCGTGCGGTAACGGCCGAAAGGCCAAAGGAGAGAAGATCATGACAGAGAGAGACTCACTGTCAGGGTTGACCGAAGCGGAAGCCAAGGAATTCCACGGCTTCTTCATCACGAGCTTCATCGGCTTCACGGTCATCGCCGTGATTGCGCATTTCCTGGTTTGGTCGTGGCGGCCCTGGCTGCCCGGACCCAACGGATATGCGTCGCTGGAAGAAGGCGTGAAGACGGCCCTGACCACCGCCGTTTCGCTGATCTCATAAGGAAGGAGCGGAACCATGTGGAAAATCTGGCTGCTGTTCGATCCGCGTCGCACGCTGATCGCGCTGTTCACCTTCCTGTTCGGGCTCGCCATCCTGATCCATTTCATCCTGCTCTCGACGAACAGGTTCAACTGGATCGAAGGCCCGCGGAGGGCCGCTGCCGCGCTGCAGATCGAGGCTCCGACCTCGGATGTGACGATCTCGCGGATCGGCTGACGACACTGGTGGACGGGGTGCAGGGTTCGTCCCGGTCCCGTCTACCGTTCCGACCGGCTCGCGCCGGGACCAAACCGTTCAGACGAGGCGCGGCCACGCATGCCGGCGCCCGCGGAGGGATGCGACGATGGCTCTGCTTAATTTCGAACGCAAATACCGCGTCAGAGGCGGCACGCTGATCGGAGGCGATCTCTTCGACTTCTGGGTCGGCCCCTTCTATGTCGGCTTCTTCGGGGTCGCGACCGTGTTCTTTGCGGCACTGGGCACCGCGCTGGTGTTCTACGGCGCGGCGATCGGCCCGACCTGGAACCCCTGGCTGATCTCGATCAACCCGCCTTCGCCGGAATACGGCCTGGGCTTCGCGCCGCTCAAGGAGGGCGGGCTCTGGCAGATCATCACGATCTGCGCGACCGGCTCCTTCGTGTCCTGGGCGCTGCGCGAGGTCGAGATCTGCCGCAAGCTCGGCATGGGCTATCATGTCCCCGTGGCTTTCGGCTTCGCGATCCTGGCCTATGTGACGCTGGTGATCTTCCGGCCATTCCTGCTCGGCGCCTGGGGCTATGGCTTCCCCTACGGGATCTTCAGCCATCTCGAGTGGGTCTCCAACGTCGGCTACCAGTATCTCCAGTTCCACTACAATCCGGCGCATATGATCGCGGTGACGTTCTTCTTCACCAGCGCGCTCGCGCTCTCGCTGCATGGCGGCCTGATCCTCTCGGCGACCAATCCCAAGCGCGGCGAGCCGGTGAAGACGCCCGAGCACGAGAACACCTTCTTCCGCGACACGATCGGCTATTCGATCGGCACGCTCGGCATTCACCGGCTCGGGCTGTTCCTGGCGGTCTCGGCCTCCTTCTGGAGCGCCGTCTGCATCATCATCAGCGGCCCCTACTGGAGCGAGGGCTGGGCCGAGTGGTGGGACCTGTCGCGCCATTTCTCGATCTGGCGCTGACGCGCCGGGCCGGAGCCGCGCTCACGGCCTGACGCGGAGACGACGCGCCAGGCTCAAGACCAAACCCGTTCCAGACGCATCCCGGTTCTCCAAGGATCAAGGCGATGGCAACCTATCAGAACATCTTCACCCGGGTTCAGATCCACGGCGCGCCGGATCTGGGCGTCCCGATCCCCAGCCACGGGACCCGCCGCGGCACGGCGACCCGGACGGTCAATCTGTTCGGCATGATCGGCGACGCCCAGCTCGGCCCGATCTATCTCGGCTGGACCGGCGTGACCTCGATCGTCTGCGGCATCATCGCCTTCGAGATCATCGGGCTCAACATGCTGGCCTCGGTGAACTGGGATCCGGTGCGCTTCGTGCGCGAACTCTTCTGGCTCCAGCTGGCGCCACCGCTGCCGCAGCACGGCATCACGATCCTGCCGCCGCTGCAGGAGGGCGGTTGGTGGCTGCTCGCCGGCTTCTTCCTGACGACCTCGATCCTGCTCTGGTGGGTGCGCACCTACAACCGGGCTCGCGCGCTCGGCATGGGCACGCATGTCGCCTGGGCCTTCGCCTCGGCGATCTGGCTCTACCTCGTGCTCGGCTTCATCCGGCCGCTGATGATGGGGAGCTGGAGCGAGGCGGTGCCCTTCGGCATCTTCCCGCATCTCGACTGGACGCAGAACTTCTCGCTGCGCTACGGCAACCTCTTCTACAACCCCTTCCATGCGCTCTCGATCGCCTTCCTCTACGGCTCGGCGCTGCTGTTTGCGATGCATGGCGCGACGATCCTGGCGGTCTCGCGCTATGGCGGCGACCGCGAGATCGAGCAGATCATCGATCGCGGCACCGCCTCGGAGCGCGCCGCCCTGTTCTGGCGCTGGACGATGGGCTTCAACGCGACGATGGAATCGATCCATCGCTGGGCCTGGTGGTTCGCGGTGCTGTGCACGCTGACCGGCGGCATCGGGATCCTGCTCACCGGCACGGCCGTCGACAATTGGTACGAATGGGCGATCAAGCACAAATTCGCCCCGAGTGACCCGACGATGTGGCCGGCCACGCCGGTGCCCCCCACGGGGCCCTGAGCCTGCGGACATCTCGACCCAGAAGCGAACTCAAAATGAAGGGAGGCCGGAAACGGCCTCCCTTTCGTTTGCGCGGTAGCCGGCGGGGTCGCCGCAGCCCGCTCGCCCCTGGTGGCTCCTGACCGGGGCGTCGGCCGAAGCGCGACAGCGCCGAGCCCGCCCGTATGAACCGGCCCACGAAAAAGGCCGGGCTCCCGGCCCGGCCTTGCTGTCGATGGTGGTTGTGGCCTGTCGGGCCGGGCGTCGCTCAGGCGGCGCGGCGCAGGCCGACCTGGCGCCAGATGGCGGTGAGCGCTCCGACCAGGGCCGCGATGTCGGCGTCGGAATGCAGCGGCGAGGGGGTGATCCGCAGCCGCTCGGTGCCGCGCGGCACGGTCGGGTAATTGATCGGCTGGACATAGATGTCGAAGCGCTCGAGCAGCTCGTCGCTGATGCGCTTGCACAGCACGGGATCGCCGACCATCACCGGGACGATGTGGCTGGGATTGGGCATATGGGGAATGCCGGCCGCATCCAGCCCGGCCCGGACGGCGGCGACGCGATCGCGCTGGCCGTCGCGCTCGGCCTGGCTCGCCTTGAGGTGGCGCACCGAGGCGAGCGCTCCGGCGGCCAGCGCCGGCGGCAGCGAGGTCGAGAAGATGAAGCCCGAGGCGAAGCTGCGGATGAAGTCGCAGGTGGCGGCGCTGGCGGCGATGTAGCCGCCCATGATGCCGAAGCCCTTGGCGAGCGTGCCCTCGATCACATCGAGCCGGTGGCTGAGGCCCTCGCGCTCGCTGACGCCGCCGCCGCGCGGCCCATAGAGGCCGACCGCATGGACCTCGTCGATATAGGTCATGGCGCCGAACTCGTCGGCGAGATCGCAGAAGGCCTCGATCGGCGCGATGTCGCCGTCCATCGAGTAGACCGACTCGAAGGCGAGCAGCTTCGGCCGGCGCGGGTCGATCGCCTGCAGCTTGCGGCGCAGATCATCGGGATCGTTATGGGCGAAGACGACCTTGTCGGCTCGCGAATGGCGGATGCCCTCGATCATGGAGGCGTGGTTGAGGCCGTCGGTCAGGACCACGCAGTCGGGAATGCGCGCCGCGAAGGTCGAAAGCGAAGCCCAGTTCGACATGTAGCCGGAGTTGAAGAGAAGGGCGGATTCCTTGCCGTGCAGGTCCGCGAGCTCCTGCTCCAGCAGGACATGATAGTGGTTCGTGCCGCCGATGTTGCGGGTGCCGCCGGCGCCGGCGCCACAGCCGTCGAGCGCGCCGTGCATGGCGGCGAGCACGTCGGGATTCTGGCCCATGCCGAGATAGTCGTTGGAGCACCAGACCGTGACGTCGCGCGGGCCGTCCGCACCATGAAAGGTGGCCTGCGGAAACTGGCCCGCCTTGCGCTCCAGATCGGCGAAGACACGGTAGCGGCCTTCCTTGTGGAGCCCGTCGAGTTCCTTGCGGAAGAACATCTCGTAGTCCATCGGCGGCCTCCTGGGAGCGCGCTGTCGCTCTATGCGACGAGGGTTGGCGGGGGAACGGCGCGCGGTGTCGCGAGGCCGGTGGCGGAAGGGAGCTGCGCCGCTGCCCGTGCGGGCGCGAGCGCGGGATCGGCATGGACTGCTTCGTCACGCGAGCGCAGGCCCCAGGCCCAGAGCTCGGCGACCGGCAGCGGGACCACCAGGAACCAGTGCTCGACGAGGCCGAGCACGGCGAAGGTCGCCAGCAGGACGAAGCCGGTGATCGCGAAGGGATCGTCGGCGCGCACGACGCTGTGCACCAGCCAGGCGCTGAGAAGCGTCGCGGCGGTCACCGAGAACGGAAACAGCAGGTTCATCGGCCGCTGGCGGAAATAGCTCTTCAGATAGGCGAGGTGCTCGGGCAGGAACTCGACCGTGGTGTTGGGCACGCCGAGATAGATGTTGAGCTTGGTCGAGAGGCGCATGGCGAAGAGCAGCGCGAAGGTGGCGAGGCCGAACAGGTTCGCCCCGTCGGCGGTGAGGAGGGCGATGATCGCCAGCGAGGCCAGCAGCGCCAGCTCGTGATGCAGGATGGCGCGGGTCGCGGCCTTGAAGCGGGCGAAGCCGCGCAGGCCAGGCGCGCAGGGCTCCCGCGTCGTGCCGGCGACATAGCCGAGCAGGAAGGCGAGCTCGTTCCAGCCCCAGACCACGAGCGCGCAGAACACGGCGAGATAGGCGCCGGCGACGCTGGTGTCGCCGGCGGTGGCGGCCAGGCCCCAGAAGGCGGCGAACAAGGCGAGCGTGGCGCCCGCCAGGCTCCAGCGGAAGGTCGCCCTGGGCAGACCGTCGAGATAGAGGATCGCGCCGGTGGAGAACCACCAGGCGATCAGCGTCGCGACGATCGGGAGCCCGTAGGTGACCAAGACGCTGCCTCCTCAATAGGCCGGCTGGAGCCGGCTGGTGAGGGGGATCTCGTTCTTGATCGTGGGCAGCAGGTAGAGCTTCAGCAGGGCGTAGCCGACCTGGGCCTGATAGGCGCGCATCCTGAGGCTGGCTGCGAAGCCACCCTGCTCGGAGGCCTCGGCGATCTTGCCGGCGAGGATGCGGACCCGCTCGAGCCCGGCGCGGAACTTCGGATTGTCGGTGTCGAGCACGACCGGGAAGACCTGGCGCGAGATCTCCGAGGTGATGCGATAGACCTCGAAATCGTATTCGGTCGGGTCGATGTCGAGCGCCTTGTGAAACTCCGGCCGGACATGGTCGCGCACATACATCGTGGCGTAGACGGCCAGCAGGAAGAAGCGCACCCAGAGCTTGTTGCCGCCGGTGAGCAGATGGGGGTTGGCCCGCATCAGGAGCGAGAAGGCCTCGCCATGGCGGAACTCGTCGTTGCACCACTCCCTGAACCACCGGAAGATCGGGTGGAAGCACTTGTCGGGATTGCGTTCCAGGTGCCGGAAGATCGTGATGTAGCGTGCATAGCCGATCTTCTCGGAGAGATAGGTCGCGTAGAAGATGAACTTGGGCTTGAAGAAGGTGTATTTCTTGGCCTTCGTCAGGAAGCCGAGATCGACGCCGATGCTGAATTCCTTGAGCGCGTCGTTGATGAAGCCGGCATGGCGGGCCTCGTCGCGGCTCATGTATTTGAACAGCTCGCAGATGTCGGGGTTGGTGCCGCGCTTGCGCATCTCGGCATAGAGCACGCAGCCGGAGAACTCCGCCGTCAGCGACGAGACCAGGAAGTCGATGAACTCCTTGCGCAGGGGCTCGGGAATCTTCTCGAGTTCGAGCTTCCAGTCGGCGTTGCGGGTGAAGTGGCCCTTGTTGGGGTCGCTCTTCATCTCAGCGATCAGCACGTCCCATTCGGCGCGCACCGGCGTGACGTCGATCTTGTCGAGTTCTTCGAAATCGGTGGTGTAGAAGCGCGGCGTCAGCATGGTGTCCTGCTGGGCCATGCGGGTGGCTTCGTTGGGGGCCGCGCGCATGGCGCCGGCCGAAAGGGTTGCAGCGGTCATAGCTTGGTCCTTTCCGAGAAGCTGAATTCGAGCAGCTCCATGAATTCGGCGCGGCCGGTGATCCTGGTCCAGAGCTGTTCGAGCCAGCCGGCGCGCTTGACGGTCGCGATGCGGCGGAAGGTCTGGACCTCGCCATAGGGAACCTTGATCGGCTCGCCATGGACGATGACCTCGTCGCCGGGGCGGATCTTGATGTCGCCGTCGAGCGTCACATGGGCGTGCAGACTCTCGAAGGTGTGGGACACCTCGATGGTGCAACCGACGTCGAACTGCTTCGGCTCGGCCATGGTTCTGTCCGTCAAAGTGAAATCGGTCATCAGCGGTTCTCACGAGGGGCCAGGAAGCGCGCGAAGGTGGCAGCGTTGCCGGTGCCGAAGGCGTCGAGCTCGATGCGGCCGCCCGTCGCGGGGTCGCTCAAGCTCAGGCGGCCATTCTCGCGTCGCTCCAGCAGGAAGGGCAAGTCCCGTGGCAAGTCCGCCTGTTTGCGCTGGCGCGCCAGGCTGCGCATCGTGCCGCGGATGAAGCCGTCGGCGCCGACGGCGATCGTCTCCAGCACCCGGCCGGAGCCGTCGCGGACCAGGACGGAGCCGTCCTCGCGATCCTCGAAGCGCAGATCGGCCCGGGCGACGGTCGGGCTGTCGGGGATGCCGGTGGCACCGATGCCGGTCTGGCGCGCGAGGCCGGCGATCGCGATCGTCGCAACGACCAGCAGGGCCATCCCGATCAGCGTCCAGCGCGGTGGCGAGAGGCTGGCCGACGAGGGGGAAAGGGCTGAGTCGCTCATCGTCCCGGTCTCCTCAGCCTGCCGCCGCCATGCCCTGCGGCAGGCGCTGGTCGTTGGCGGCGTCCGCAACCGGCAGGCGGGCGGTGACGAGGGCGCCGGAATGTGCCGACAGGGCGCGGGCCAGAATGTCCGCGGCGCGCTCGGCCTCGGGCAGCTCCCGCAGCATCGGCTCCGGCCGCGCCAGCCGCCAGGGCCGCGCATGCGGCCACATCACGATGTAGGAGACCCGCTCCCCCGGGACGAGGGCGACCGGGATGTCGCCCGAGCCACTGCGACGAAGCTTCAAACCGGCTCCGGCCACGAGCGCGAAGGGCAGGTTGATCGTCATCGGCAGGGCGATGCCGAAGCGCATCACCAGCCGCCGGCTGGTGATCGTGTAGACGGTGCCGCGGGCGGCCAGCCAGGCGAGCGTCCCGAGCACGCCGCAGGCGACGCTGCCGGCCAGCGCGATCCAGGTCATCGGCAGCAGCGTGGCCGCCACGGGCGTGCCCTGGATCAGCGCCAGCACCGGCTGCGCGACCACGAGGGCGGCGAAGTAGAAGGCGACCTCGCGGAGATGGAAGGCGCGCCAGGCGAGGCCGCGCCAGTCCGGCCCTCCCTGCCAGAGGATGGTTTCGCCCTCCGGTGGGTGGGCGGGCAGGCCGGGAATCGGCTCGAAGGCGAAATCGTCATGGCTCATAGCAGCGGCTCCGCGCGGTTGGGCGTCGCGTAGAGGGTGCCGGCGCCATAGTAGGCGCAGATCTTCTCCTCCTCGAGCCTCGTGACGGAATCGGGCTTGCGGATCGCGGGCACGTCGGCGAACTGGCTCGCCAGCAGCGCCTCGACCTTGATGCGGCCGACGCCGGGCTTCACCCCGCGCTTGATGTCGGAGAAGGTGTTGGGCAGCAGCACGGTGCGGCCGTCGGGCAGAGCGACCTCGAAATAGCGGATCAGGGCCTCCGAGCGGTCGACCCAGAGATCGACGACCTTGCCGGCGACCTTCATGTCGGCGCCGATGACGTTGTAGCCGCGCGGATCCTCATAGGCCGAACAGGCATAGCCGGTGGCGACCCGCACAGGCAGGATCTTGATGTGGTTGTCGTAGGTCATCTCCGGTGCATCCGCCCGTTCGGCCCAGGAACCGGGACCGATCGAATCCAGCATCGGGTTGATGCCGGTCGGCGCCAGCGGCGCGCCGGGGAATTTCGCTGTCGGCCGCGCCGCCAGAACCCGTCCGTCGGGGCGGCCCGTCGGTGCCTGCACGGAGGTGCCGTTGGAGAGACGGAAGGTCTTGGGCGCCGGGTAGAAGATCAGGCTGGGCGACAGGAACTTGCCGGGATGGGTGTCGGATTCGAGGGGGTAGCCCTCACGCCGGTCCTCGCGGCGCAGATAGACGACCAGCCCGGCGAAGAAGAGCCAGAACAGCCAGATCGCGACCTGGGCGACGTCGATATATCCCATGATCTCACGCATCAGAGAGCCCTCCTTGCAGGGTCTTCGGTCGGGTCGCGGTCACCCTGGAAACTCCGCCAGGCCGAAACGGGTCGAGGAAACGGGCCGCGCGACGGTGGCGCTCCGCACCAGCGGGCCGATGGCGACCAGCGTGGCGAAGAGCAGCGCGACCTCGATGTGGTAGACGGCGTTGTAGGCGGCGGCCGGCTCCGCGAAGCCAGGGCCGAGCGCGCCGCTGGCGGCGAGCGCGCCGAAACCATCGCGGATGGCGCCCCCGAGGGCGATGGCGAGCCCGGCTGCGGTCGCCTGCACGGCGCCCCAGATGCCGACCGCAAGCCCGGCCTGGGGGCCGTCGTCGAACTCCATCGCGATCGTCAGCGTGCTGACCGCGAAGAGCCCGCCGCCGAAGCCGATCAGCACCGTGCCGAAGCGGAACAGGCCGGGCGCCTCGATCGCGCCCGCGAAGATCACGCTCGGAAAGGCGACGAGGCCACAGACCAGCCCGAGCGCGGCGAGCCGGTGCGGATCGAAGCCCGCATTCAGGGCACGCGCGGCCAGAGCGAAGGCGGAGAGCGCGCCGATGGCGAGCAGGGCGGTCAGGATCGTGGTGCCGCTGACACTGAGCTTCAGCACCTGCGCGCCATAGGGCTCGAGGATGATGTCCTGCATGTTGAAGGCGGCCGTGCCGAGCGCCACGGCGACGAGGAAGCGCGTCGCTCCCGGCCGGGCGACGAAGCGGCGCAGCGTCACCGCGAAGGCCGGCCGTTCGCGATCGGCCCGGGTCAGGGTGGGGTTGCGGACCTCCTGCTTCCAGAGCGCGACGACGTTCAGCACCATGGAGACGACGGCTGCGCCCTGGACGACCTGGATCAGGCGCAGGGGCGTGAAATCGGACAGCAGCCAGGCGAAGGCCAGCCCGCTCGCGACCATGCTGAGCAGCAGCGTCACGTAGAGCAGGGCAACGACGCGGGCCCGCGTGGCCGGCGTGGCGAGGTCGGTGGCGAGAGCGAGGCCGGCCGTCTGCGTGGTGTGAAGGCCTGCGCCGACGAGCAGGAAGGCGAGCGCCGCGCCGATCTGGCCGTAGAGCACCGGGCCGACGCCATCGCCGGAGAGGACCAGCAGCGCGAAGGGCATGATCGCCAGCCCGCCGAACTGCAGCAGCGAGCCGAACCAGATATAGGGCACGCGGCGCCAGCCCAGCACCGAGCGGTGCATGTCGGAGCGGTGGCCGATCAGCGCCCGCACTGGCGCGAACAGGAAAGGCAGGCAGACCATCGCCGCCACCAGCGTCGCCGGCACGTTCAGCTCGACGATCATGACCCGGTTGAGGGTGCCGACCATGAGGACGGTCGCCATTCCCACCGAAACCTGAAAGAGCGAGAGGCGCAGGATCCGGCCGAGGGGAAGCTCCGGCGAGGCCGCATCGGCAAAGGGAAGCCAGCGCGGACCGATCCGCGTCAGACCCTTCACGAAGGCGGCCGAGACCGGGTTCATCGGGCGACGAGCTCCAGGGCCTGGGACTTGTAGAAGGCGCTGGAGACGCGCTCGCTGCGACCGACGCGCCAGGGCGAGAGGTTGCGCTCACCGGCGATGGCCGTGGCGAGGCTGCGGGTGCTGACCGGTTCGATCGCGGGCGCACGGTCGGCCCGCGGGAAGGCGAGTCCGGCCCAGTGCATCAGCGTCAGCGCGGGTGTGCGTGGTGCATGGGTGACCAGCATGGAGCCGCTGGTCCGCTCGGCCAGCCGGGCCAGTGCGGCCACGATGTCGGCGGCCTTGTAGTGAATCAGCGAGTCCATCGCGACGACATGGTCGAAGCGTCCGAGCGCCGGGTCGAGCATGTCGCCGGTGCGGAAGCTGATCGAGCCACCGCACAGCTGGCGCGGGCTGCGGTCCTGCGCCAGCGCGACCAGCGTCGGCGAGAGGTCGATGGCGGTGACGTGCGCGCCACGCAGGGCGCATTCGACGGCGAGCGCCCCGGTGCCACAGCCGGCGTCGAGAATGCGGGCGCCGCGGATGTCATGGGGCAGCCAGGCCAGGAGCTTGTTGCGCATGGCGTCGCGGCCGGCGCGGACGGTGGCGCGGATGCCGCTGACGGGCGCGTCCGTCGTCAGTCGTGCCCAGGCATCGACCGCCGTGCGGTCGAAATAAGTCTGCAACTCGCTGCGACGCTGGAGGTAATTGGCGTCTGCCATCACTCGTACCCCAGGAAATCGAAGATCTCGCGATCCTTCATCGGGCGCGCCTCCAGAGCCGGGCCGCCGGCCCACATCTGCTCGGCGAGGTTCATGTATTCACGCTGGACGGCGAGGACCTCGGGCGCGTCGCCCATCTCGAACAGCGTCGCCTTCTTCAGCCGCGAGCGGCGGATGGCGTCGAGATCGGGGAAATGGGCGAGGCGCTTCAGGCCGGTGGCGGCGTTGAAGCGGTCGATCTCGTCGGTGCCGGCGGAACGGTTGGCGATGACACCGCCGACGCGGACCTCGTAGTTCTTCGACTTGGCCTTGATGGCGGCGACGATGCGGTTCATCGCGAAGATCGAATCGAAGTCGTTGGCGGTGACGATGACCGCCCGCTCGGCATGCTGGAGGGGCGCCGCGAACCCGCCGCAGACGACGTCGCCGAGCACGTCGAAGATCACCACGTCGGTGTCCTCGAGCAGATGGTGCTCCTTGAGCAGCTTCACCGTCTGGCCGACGACATAGCCGCCGCAGCCGGTGCCGGCCGGCGGCCCGCCGGCCTCGATGCACATCACGCCATTATAACCCTCGAAGCAGAAATCCTCGACGCGCAGCTCCTCCGAGTGGAAGTTCACCGTCTCGAGCACGTCAATGACGGTCGGCATCAGCTTCTTGGTCAGGGTGAAGGTCGAATCGTGCTTGGGGTCGCAGCCGATCTGCAGGACACGCTTGCCCATTCGAGAGAAGGCGACCGAGAGGTTGGACGAGGTCGTCGACTTGCCGATGCCCCCCTTGCCGTAGACGGCGAAGACCTTGGCGCTCTCGCAGGCCATGAGCTGGTCCATCTGGACCTGGACCGAGCCCTCGCCATCCTCGCCCGGAGGCGGGGGCGTCTTGGCGCGGTAGTCGGCCTTGAGGCCGGGATGCTGGAACAGGACGGTCATGGCGTGGCCTCGCTGCCGCATTCGGCGCGCCGGTCGCGCCTGCGCCGGCTGCCGGCGCGTCGGGGCGCGGGGCCGGCTGCGTCGCTCTCTGCGCGGCTGTCGCCGGCGGATTCGCAGCCGTCTCCCATCAGGGCGCGGCGGCGGTCGAGCATGACCATCGCCAGCATGGTGGGAACGAAATCAGCGGCCGAAATGGGCTTTGGCATCGTAGAGTGTCTCCACCGTGATCGGGCTGATCCCGCGTTCGCCTGCGAATTTCTCGGTGTTCCGCCGAGCCTTGCCGCGCACGAAGAACGGGATCTTCTTCAGTTCGAGTTCGGCTTCGGGCGCCCAGCTGAGGACGATCGGCTTGTCTGCGAGTTCGCTGTCATTCCGGGGCGGCCCGTCAGGGCCGAACCCGGAACCCATGACCGGGTGAGCCCTGTCGTCTGGCCGGCCATCCGCGTTGAGGCCGGTCGTGGGTTCCGGGTTCGGCGCTTCGCGCCGCCCCGGAATGACAGGTTTGGCGCCATGCCCGAGATGCGAGGAGCCGGCGCCGTCGTGGAACTCGAAGTCGTCGCGGAACATGCCGAGCAGGTGTTCCTCGAGGCCCATCATCAGCGGATGGACCCAGGAATCGAAGATGACGTTGGCGCCCTCGAAGCCCATCTGCGGCGAGTAGCGCGCCGGGAAATCCTGGACATGGACCGGTGCCGAGATCACTGCGCAGGGGATGCCCAAGCGCTTGGCGATGTGGCGTTCCATCTGCGTCCCGAGCACGAGCTCGGGCTGGAGCTCGGCGCAGGCCGCCTCGACCTCGAGATAATCCTCGGTGATCAGGGCCTCGAGCCCGAGCCGGCCGGCCGCCTCGCGGACGTCGCGGGCGCGTTCGCGCGAATAGGTGCCCAGGCCCACGACCTTGAACCCGAGCTCCTCGCTGGCGATGCGGGCGGCGGCGATGGCATGCGTGGCGTCACCGAAGACGAAGACGCGCTTGGCGGTCAGATAGGTCGAATCGACTGAGCGCGAATACCAGGGCAGGCGCGAGGTCTCGTCGGCGAGGACCGCCGTGGCGTCGACGCCGGCGAGGCGCGCCACCTCGGTGATGAAGTCGCGGGTGGCGCCGACGCCGATCGGCACGGTGGCGATGGTCGGCTGGCCGAAGGCGCGCTTGAGCCATTGCGCGGCCAGCCCCGCGATCTCGGGATAGAGCACGACGTTGAAATCGGCCTGGCCGAGCCGGGCGATGTCGGCGGCGCCGGCCTGCCAGGGCGCGACGACATTCACTTCGACGCCAAGCCGCGCCAGCAGATCCTTGACGGCGCGGACGTCGTCGCGATGGCGGAAGCCGAGCGCGGTGGCGCCGAGGATGTTGCAGCGGGCCGGCTCGCCGGGCGCGCGGGCGGGGCGGGCGGTGCCCGGGGTGGGCATATGCGGGCCGGCCAGCGTGCGCACGAGCTGGTAGAAGGTCTCGGCCGCGCCCCAGTTCTCCTTGCGCTGATAGGAGGGCAGCTCGAGCGGGATCACCGGGATCGGCAGGCCGAGCGCGCGGGCCAGCCCGGCCGGATCGTCCTGGATCAGCTCGCCGGTGCAGGAGGCGCCGACCAGCATGGCGGCCGGCTTGAAGCGCTCATAGGCGTCATGAGCGGCGCGCTGGAACAGATCGGCCGTGTCGCCGCCGAGATCGCGCGCCTGGAAGGTGGTGTAGGTCACGGGCGGGCGCTGGCCGCGCCGCTCGATCATGGTGAAGAGCAGGTCGGCATAGGTGTCGCCCTGGGGGGCGTGCAGGACGTAGTGCACGTCGGTCATCGCGGTCGCGATCCGCATCGCGCCGACCTGCGGGGGGCCTTCATAGGTCCAGACGGTGAGCTGCATCGCTACACCTCCAGCGCCGCGCGCCGGTTCAGCGGCCGCGCGAACAGCTCGGCGAGATCGCCGGCCTGTTCGAAGCCCTGAATCGGGGTGAAGACGAGCTCGATCGCCCATTTCGTCGTCAGGCCCCGCGCCTCCAGCGGATTGGCGAGGCCGAGCCCGCAGACGGTGATGTCGGGCGCCGCCGCCAGGCAGCGGTCGAGCTGGCGGTCGACGTCCTGGCCCTCGCTGAGCTGGACGCCGGCCGGCAGCAGGGCGAGGTCCGCCGCGAGATGCTCCTTGTGGAGGTAGGGCGTGCCGACCTCGACCAGCTCCATCTCCAGTTCGCGGGACAGGAAGCGCGCGATCGGGATCTCGAGCTGGCTGTCGGGGAAGAAGAAGATCCGCCGGCCGCGCAGCGCCTGGCGCGAATGCTGCAGCGCCTTGTTCGCCCGCTCGCGCGGGGCGGCGATGGCCGCCTCGAAGACCGCAGGCGCAACGCCGAAGGCCTCGGCGGCGGCCCGCAGCCAGGCGGTGGTGCCCTCGGCGCCGAGCGGGAAGGGGGCGGCGAGCCGCGTCGCGCCGCGGTTTTCCAGCATGCGCGCCGTCTCGCCCAGGAAGGGCTGGACCAGAAGATAGCGGGTGTTCGCACCGACGGCCGGCATGTCGGCGGCGCGACGGGCCGGCAGGAAGGCGAGGCGGGTGATGCCCATCGCGGCGAAGAGCCGGCGGAACTGGTCCTCGACCGCATCGGCCAGAACGCCGACGATCAGGAGCGAGGCCTCAGCGCCCGCGGGTTCGGCCGGCAGGGTCGGCACGAGCGCGGTCAGGCAGGCGTCCTCGCCCTGGGTGAAGGTCGTCTCGATGCCGCTGCCGGAATAGCTGAGCACCCGGACCTGCGGCGTGAAGCGCTGGCCGAGCCGCAATGCCGCCCGCGACAGATCGAGCTTGATCACTTCGGAGGGGCAGGAGCCGACCAGGAAGAGCATCCGGATTTCGGGCCGCCTCGCCAGCAGCCGCTCGACGACGGCGTCGAGCTCGGCATTGGCGTCGGCGAGGCCCGCGAGATCCTTCTCCTCGATGATCGCCGTGGCGAAGCGCGGCTCGGCGAAGATCATCACGCCGGCGGCCGACTGCATCAGATGGGCGCAGGTGCGCGAGCCGACGATCAGGAAGAAGGCGTCCTGGATCTTGCGATGCAGCCACATGATGCCGGTCAGGCCGCAGAAGACCTCCCGCTGGCCGCGCTCGCGCAGGATCGGCGGGGCGTCGCAGCCCGAGGCGGGCGCCGGCGTGGCGAGGAGCGGCGCGTTCATGATGCGAGCTCCAGCCGGTCGTCGAGCGCGCCGGGGGCGGCCGCCGCTTGCAGGCGGGCCGCGCGCAGCTTGAGCAGGAACTGGGCGGCGTTGACGACATAGGTGGCATAGGCGGCGAGCGCGATCAGCATCTGTTCTGTCGGCGTCAGCCAGCCTGTGACGATGGCGACGAGATAGGCCGTGTGCAGCGCGATCACGACGAAGCTGACCGCGTCCTCCCAGAAGAAGGCGGGCGCGAAGAGATAGACGCCGAAGACGTCCCGCTCCCAGAGGGCCCCCGTCACCATGATGGTGTAGAGCACCAGCGTCTTGAGGATGATCGACAGGTTCGCCGCGTCATAGCCCGCGCCGGTGGCGAGATAGCGCAGCACGAGCGCCAGGCTGACCAGAAAGACGAGGAACTGCAGGGGGGCGAGGATGCCCTGAACCAAGGTCCAGGACGACGCGTCGCGGCGCATGCGCTGCTCGGGCGTGTAGAGCGGTGTGGCGCTGTGCTTCCTGCCCCGAACTGGCATCGGACGTCTCCGGTCCGCTGCGCCGTCGGCGGATCGCCGCGGCGTCGATGGCTGTGAGATTGGCGCCTGCTTACCCGGGTGTCAACTCATCATGACACTTTATCGAGCGACCTTGTCATTTCTATTGGACACGTGCCGACGAGCGGGCTAGGGTGCAATCGCCGCTTCGTGAGTGGCGCCGAGCGCGCAGGCGCGCTAGTCTCGACCTTGCGGTGCGGGACGTTGATCAGCTTGGTTTTGCTGGTCTCTTCGTTGTTTTTACAACTGAATTCCCGCGCGTATTCATTCGAGCGATAGTAATTTCACGATTGCGGAGCGGCGGAGGTCGTGCTTCACTCTTTGACATAGGTCAAAGGAACTGCCTTCCAGACCGTCGGTCGCGGTGCGGCCACTACGTAACAGGACCATCAGAGTTCCTGGCTGGATCGGACGGTTGCCTGAGGGAGGTGACCTCATGCCTGACTCGGGACGCGGATTGCTGGCTGCGCGAAAGCCGTATGCCGAAGACAAGATCGGATTGCCCGATCTGCCGGGCGCCAACTGGTGCCCCCTCGATGCGGTTGGGCCCGAGCCGGGGCTGCGCTCCGACCTCGCCCGTACGATCGAGACGGAGATCATCCCTCGACTGATGCTCGCCCATCGCGGGCCGGGCGCGGTGCGGCCGACGGTGGTGGCCGACGGTCCGATCGCGATCTCGGATGCCGATGTCGCGGCCTTCGCCGACATGATCGTGCACAAGCCCCTGAGCGCGGCGCGCGCGCATCTCGACGGGCTGCGTGACCGCGGCCTCTCTGCGGAGGCTGTGATCACGAGCGTTCTCTCGGCGACGGCGCGCCATCTCGGCGTGCTGTGGGAGCAGGACCGCTGCACCTTCGTCGACGTCACCGTCGGGCTGTCGCGGCTGCAGCAATTGCTGCGGGTCTATGGACCGGCCTTCGAGGTCAGTCCCGCTCCGGTCGTAGAGCGCGGGCGGGTTCTGCTGGCCGTCGTGCCCGGCGAGCAGCACACCTTCGGGCTCGCGGTGGTGGAGGAGTTCTTCCGCCGGGCCGGCTGGCATGTGCAGTCCGAATTCCTGCCGTCGAAGCCGATTCTGATCGAGCATGTCCGGACCGAATGGTTCGATCTGGTGGGATTGTCCGCCAGCGGCGAAGTTTCGTCCGCCGGGGTGGCCTCGGTCGTCAAGGCGGTGCGCGCGGCCTCGCTGAACACGTCCGTCCATGTCATGCTGGGCGGGAACCTGTTCGTGGCGGATCCGGGTCTGGCGGTGTCGCTGGGCGCCGATTTCGGGGCGCGCGACGCAGCGGAAGCTGTCAGTCGTGTCGATTGGATGCTCGATACGAAAAAGAGTTCTTGTTGAAGATCGGGTACACCATTATCTGCTCAAGGCCGTTTGACCGCCCCTCACAGGCAGGAACCGGGTACTCGTCGTGATGAACGTCTTCGCTCCCCAGGCTCCTACACTCGGCTTCAAGGGTCAGTCGGGATGGCTCGGACGGCTCGCGCCGCATGTGGCGGGGAGCCTGATCACGGCGGCCTGCGACATCGCCCTCGTGCTGGATCGAGACGGCGTCATCCTCGACGTCTCCCTGGGGACGGAGGATCTGCGGCGCGAGGGGCATCGGGACTGGATCGGCCGCAACTGGTCCGACATCGTCTCCGTCGAAAGCCGGCCGAAGGTCGTCGACCTGCTCGAGAACGCTGGCAGCGAAACCTCCATCCAGTTCCGCGAACTGAACCACCCGACAGAGGGCGGCGCCGACGTGCCCGTCCGCTATTCGGCGATGCAGGTCGGCGCGGACGGCACGATCGTCGCGCTGGGGCGCGACCTGCGCAATCTCGCCCATCTCCAGCAGCAGCTGGTCGAGGCGCAGCAGGCGATGGAGCGCGAATATGCGCGGCTCCGGATGGCGGAAACCCGCTATCGCATGCTGTTTCACCTCACGTCGGAACCAGTGGTGATCGTCGAGGCCTCCAGTTATCGCGTGGTCGAGGCCAATCCTGCGGCGCAGAGCCAGCTCGAACTGCCGGCCGACAAGCTGGCCAACACCTCGATTCTGGCCGGGCTTGCGCCTGAAAGCGGCGAAGCCCTGCAGGGCATGCTGCGGGCCGTGCAGGCGACCGGACGTGCCGACGAGACGGACATCGCGATCGCCTCCGGCGCGAGACGCTTCCGGGCCATGGCATCGTCCTTCCGGCAGGACAACGCCGCCTATCTGTTGATCCGGCTGACGCCTCTCACCGCCGACAGCACGGAGAGTGCCGCCGCGGAGAGCCGCATCCTCGGTGTACTGGAGCAGTTGCCCGACGGATTCGTCGTGATCAGCCCCGATTTGAAGGTGCTCGAGGCCAACCGGGCCTTCCTCGATCTCGCCCAGCTTTCGAGCAAGCATCAGGCGCTCGGCGAGCCGCTCGACCGCTGGCTCGGCCGGCCCGGGATCGACCTGCAGCTCCTGATGGTGACGCTGACGGAACACGGCGTCGTGCGCAACTTCAACACGATCATGCGCGGCCAGTTCGGGACGGTCGAGGAGGTCGAGCTCTCCGCGGTTCCTGCACTGAGCGGCGGCACCCCGTCCTATGGTTTCGTCATCCGCAGCCTCGGCGTTCGCAACGCGATGGCCGGGCAGCGCGGTCGGCTGCTCCCCCGTTCCGTCGAGGATCTGACGGATCTGGTCGGGCGCGTGTCGCTGCGCGAACTCGTGCGCGAGACGACCGACGTCATCGAGAAGCTCTGCATCGAGGCGGCGCTGGAGCTGAGCAAGGACAACCGCGCCTCCGCCGCCAACATGCTCGGCCTCAGCCGGCAGAGCTTCTACGCGAAGCTGCGCCGCCACGGCCTGGGCGATCTCGACGATGGCGACGGTGACGGCAGCGATCTGAACTGACCACTGGACTGTCTAAAATATCTGACACATATCGGCTTTTATCTGTCAGTTTTGATTGACGATCCGTGGGGCGGCGCATAGCCTCCCGTCATGACGCGGTTTCATCCATCCTCCCCGGATTGTCGGCAGGCCAGCGGCCCTCGCCCGGTCGGGCTGTCCGACGGAGCCGAGCGATGACGGCGCCGCTGGGCTGGCTCGGCATCATGCGCCTCGGGCTGGTCCAGACCGCGATCGGCGCGATCGTCGTGCTGACCACATCGACCATCAACCGGGTCATGGTGGTGGAACTGGCGCTTCCCGCCATTCTTCCAGGCCTGCTCGTTGCGCTGCATTACGCGGTGCAGATCCTGCGGCCGCGCTGGGGCCATGGCTCCGATGTCGGCGGGCGGCTGACCCCCTGGATCACCGGCGGCATGGCGGTGCTGGCGCTCGGCGGCTTCGGCGCCGCGGCGGCGACGGCCCTGATGGAGACCGCCTTCTGGCTCGGCGTCCTGCTCGCGGCGGCGTCTTTCGCGGCGATCGGCATGGGCGTGGGCGCGAGCGGAACCTGCCTGCTGATCCTGCTCTCGCGCCGGGTCGCCGATGCGAGGCGCCCGGCGGCGGCGACCGTCGTCTGGGTGATGATGATCGCGGGCTTCATCGTGACCGCGGGGCTCGTCGGCCATGTGCTCGACCCGTTCTCGACGGGGCGCCTGGTGGCCGTGTCCGGCGTCGTCAGCGCGCTGGCGCTGGCGATCACGGTGCTGGCGGTCCGCGGCGTCGAGGGCGAGGGCGCCGCCGCCGTTCCCGACAGGACCGCGCCCGTCGACACGAGCTTCCGCGTGGCGCTGCGCGAGGTCTGGGACGAGCCGCAGGCCCGGCTCTTCGCCATCTTCATCTTTGTCTCGATGATCGCCTACAGCGCGCAGGATCTCATCCTCGAACCCTTCGCGGGCACTGTCTTCGGCTTCACGCCGGGCGAGAGCACAAGGCTCGCCGGGGTCCAGAACGGCGGTGTCCTCGCCGGCATGGTGCTGGTCGCGGTGGTGACGACACTGGGCGGCTCGCGCGCGGGCTCCCTGCGCCTCTGGGCGGTCGGCGGCTGCCTCGCCTCGGCGCTGGCGCTGACCGGCCTCGCGATGTCCGCCTTCGCGGGCGCGGATTTCCCGCTGCGTGCGACGGTGTTCGCGCTCGGCCTCGCCAACGGCGCTTATGCGGTCGCGGCGATCGGCTCGATGATGCGCCTGGTCGGCCAGGGCAAGCCGGAGCGGCAAGGCGTCCGCATGGGCCTGTGGGGCGCGGCGCAGGGCGTCGCCTTCGGGCTCGGCGGGCTGTGCGGCGCGGCTGCGACCGACCTCGCGAGGCAGCTCGCCGCCACGCCGGCGACGGCCTATGCCGCCGTCTTCGCCGCCGAGGCACTGCTCTTCGTGGTGGCGGCGGGGCTCGCGCTGGCCGTGGCACGGCAGGCGACCGAGCGCGACCGCCGCGCGCGGAAAGACACGGACGGCTTCCTCCTTCCCAACCCAGGGTGAACGCGATGAACCAGGCCCTGCCGCCTCTGCGTGACGATCCGGAGATGACTTATGACGTCGCCGTCATCGGCGGCGGACCGGCTGGTGCGACCGCGGCCCATGATCTGGCCTGTGCGGGACACAGCGTCGTGCTGATCGACCGGGCCGGGCGGATCAAGCCCTGCGGCGGCGCAATTCCGCCCCGCGCCATCCGCGACTTCGCCATCCCTCCGTCGCAGATCGTCGCGCGCATCGCCTGTGCCCGCATGGTCGCGCCGTCGCAGACCAGCGTGGATATGCCCATCGACGACGGCTATGTCGGCATGGTCGATCGCGAGCCCTTCGACGAGTGGCTGCGCGAGCGCGCCGCCCTCTCCGGCGCCCGGCGCATCACCGGGACCTTCGAACGCTTCGAGCGCGATCCCGACGGGACGGCGCGGCTGCATCTGCGGCCGCGGGAGGGCGAGGCGCCGCTGAGCCTGCGGGCGCGGATGGTGATCGGCGCGGACGGTGCCAACTCCCCCCTGGCCCGCGCCGCGATGCCCGGCAGCAAGCGGCCGCCCTTCGTCTTCGCCTATCACGAGATCGTCCGCGTGCCGCCCCAGGCCGGCGCTGCCTACGACGCGAAGCGCTGCGACGTCGTCTATCAGGGGCGGATCTCGCCGGACTTCTACGGCTGGATCTTCCCCCATGGCGAGACGGCGAGCATCGGAACCGGCAGCGCACACAAGGGCTTCTCGCTGAAGGATGCCGTCGGCGTGCTGCGTCGCGAAGCGGGCCTCGAGGGCGCCGAGACGATCCGGCGCGAGGGCGCGCCGATCCCGATGAAGCCGCTGCGGAAATGGGACAATGGCCGCGACGTTCTGCTGGCCGGGGATGCGGCCGGCGTCGTCGCACCCGCCTCGGGCGAAGGCATCTACTACGCCATGCTGGGCGGGCGGCTGGCGGGCGAGGCCGTCCAGCTCGCGCTGAAGACCGGCGATGCGCGCGCGCTTGCCACGGCCCGCAAGCGCTTCATGGCCGAGCATGGGCGGGTGTTCCGGATTCTCGGCCTGCTGCAATGGATCTGGTACCGCAGCGACCGGCGCCGCGAGCAGTTCGTCAAGCTCTGCCGCAATCCGGATGTCCAGAAGCTGACCTGGGAATCCTATATGAACAAGCAGCTCGTGCGCGGCAAGTTCATGGCCCATGTCCGCGTATTCTTCAACGATCTCAGCCATCTGCTGGGCATGGCGCGGTGATGGACGGCTTCCCGCTCGCCAGCGTCGTGGACCTGGCGCTGGCGGTGATCGCGGTGGAACTGGTGGTGATCGCGCTCGCCCGGCGGCGGGGCGGGAGCCTGGCGCTGCTGCCGACCGTTCTGTCGGGGCTCGGCCTGCTGCTCGCCTTGCGCGTCGCCCTCGCGGGAGCCGATCCGCGGGTGACGCTGGCGGCGCTGAGCTTCGGCGGCCTCGCCCATGCGGCCGATCTCGTGTTCAGGCTGCGGCGCGGCTCGGCGACCGGATGAGGTTTGGCGCTCTGAGGCCTGGCGCGCGGCTCAGAGCTGTTCGTCCTGGTCGGCGAGGTCGCCGAGGCCGTGGCGCCGCAGCTTGGCATAGAAGCTCTGGCGGCTGAGGCCGAGCATCTGCGCGGAGGCGGCCCGGTTGTTGCGGCTGAGTTCCAGCGCCGATTCGATGCAGAGCCGCTCGATGACGTCGCTCGTCTCGCGCACGATGTCCTTCAGCGGCACGTTGCCGACGAGTTGCGCCAACTGCTCGACCGAGCGGGGCAAAGCGGGGGCGCGCTGCTGGGGCGAGGCAGTCTGCGCGCCCTTGCTGCGGATGATCAGCCCGATCGAGCCGGAATCGCCGGCCCAGGCCGTGACCGCCGACAGCTCGACCGCTTCGACGCCGCCGAAGGCGCCACGCACGATGGTCGGAAAATTCCGGATGACGCCGTGATCGCTGAGCGTGCCCTGGATCAGGGGCAGGTCGATGCCGGGCCGCCCGAGCCAGCGGTCCAGCGGCTCGCCGATCGCCTGGTGGCGCGAGGCCAGCTGCGCCAATTCGAGAAAGGCCCGGTTGGCATGCAGGACGATGCGCTCGGGGCTCATGATGACGCAGCCGTCGGGTGTCTGCTCGACCATCCCATGGACATGTCGCAGCGAGGCGTCTGCGCCGAGGGCGGCCGCCTCCGCTTCCGGCCGGCGCAGACGCACCAGCAGATGCATCGCGTTGTCCTGGCGAAAGGCGATGGCGCGGATTGCGGTCTTGCGCGCGGTGCCGGGCCGCGACACCTCGACCTCTCCCGCGACGCCGGAATGGCGCGCCGAGGCGAGCATGGTTTCCAGCGCATCCCCACTCATCGGGGAGAACAGGGAGGGCAGCGTGATCCGGCCGAGCCGGTCCGGCTGCAGGTCGAGTTCGGCCAGCGCGGCGGGATTGGCCTCGATCAGCCTGAGGGTCGCGGCGTCGGCGATCAGGATCGGCTCGGGCGAGGAGTGGAAGATGATTCGATAGCGCGTCTCGGAGAGCCGCAGCCGGGCATATTCGCGCTCCATCGCCTGCTGGGCTTCCAGGAGCCGGTTCTGGAGGGCGGCGACGCGGAAGAGGTCGCGCCCGATCAGGCAGCGCAGGCCGCTGCCGCCGTCGGTCACGCGGTGGTAGCGAAACGACCGCTGCGTGCCGTCGGGGCCCGGGTGGTTGATCTCGCTGGCTGCCGTTTCGGACGCCGGATCGTCGCCGACCAGACCCGCCGCCTTGGCCCTGCTGTCGGGCGAGACCACATCGGGGAAGCTGCGGCCGACCCAGGCTTCGCCGTCGTCGCCGATCGCCGCGACGATCACGCCGGCCCGGTCGAGCAGCAGCGCGACGTCGGCCGCCGATGCGATGATATCGCGCACGAAGGCCGACAGACCGCCGGGCCAGCCGGCGGCCTGTGGTTGCGCAGTCTGGTCCCGGGGCGGAGCAGAAGACATGGCGACGAAGGCCCGTTCCGTGTTGACGGCCTGCATGTGTGTGAGCTGCATCGGAACCGGACGAGACCGGCACCGTCGTCATCTGCGCTGTCCTGGACCGGAGCGATGCAGGAGACCTGCGAGCCACCCGCCGAGTCGCGAACGGCATCCGGCAAGGTCGGCATGATCCTGACACTCCACCCGGGACGGATATGAGAACCGCAGCCGCGCGGTCCGGGTCGGATGGCTCGATCGTGAGGGATGCCGGCGCGCGCCTTCCACGCGGTGCCGGAGACTGTCATCCGCACGTCTGTTCCGTTTCCAGAACGGTAGCGCACATCGAAGCGATGTAAAGTGAAATATACAAATCGGCGCTCTTAAAGCGTCAATCAAACTTGACATATCGCTTCCGCGGAGCGAGCCTTGGTTGGCCACGAGCGCAACCGCCACCCGGTTGACGGCGTCGGCAGGAGGCGTCGCCGATGACGTTTCACGCAGAACTGACCCAGCCCGCGTCGCGACGCGGTGCGAATGCGAAGCTCTCTCCGTCCCGCCCGTCAGCGGCTGTGCGATCCGCCCCGGCCCGGGAGCCGCTTTACGACGCGCTCCATGCCTGTCCGACCCGCCGGCTGCTGGGATGGCGCATGTCGCCGGCGGCCAGCGGAGCGCGCGGCCGCGACGGCGATCCGGCCGAGGCCCTGCCGATGAAGGGGCTGTGACATGGCCGCCCCTTCCCGGGCCGAGGTCCCTGGCGGCGCTGCGACGCGGATCCGCGTCGTCATCGTCACCATGGATACCCATGTCGCCAGCGCGACGGCCCGGGCGCATCTGGCGCTGAAGCGGGATCTGCCGGGCCTGGAACTCAGCGTCCACGCGGCGTCCGAATGGTCCGCCGATCCGCGTACGCTCGCGCGCTGTCTCGAGGCGATCGCCAGCGCCGACATCGTGATCAACACGATGCTGTTCATGGAGGATCATTTCCTGCCGCTGATGCCGGCCTTGCAGGCGCGGCGGGATTCCTGCGACGCGATGGTCTGCATCATGTCGGCCGGCGAGGTCACCCGGATGACCCGGCTCGGCCGTTTCAGGATGGACGCTCCGTCGAGCGGGCCGATGGCGCTGCTCAAGCGGCTGCGCGGCAACAAGGGCAAGCCGGCCGGCGGCGGCGGCGCCAGCCAGATGAAGATGCTGCGCCGGCTGCCGCAGATCCTGCGCTTCATTCCGGGCACGGCCCAGGATGTGCGCGCCTATTTCCTGACGCTGCAATACTGGCTGGCGGGGTCGGAGGAGAACATCGCCAATCTCGTGCGCTTCCTCATCGACCGCTATGCCGATGGCGAGAGGCGCGTGCTGCGCGGCACGCTCAAGGTCGGCAAGCCGGCCGAGTATCCCGAGACCGGCGTCTATCATCCCGCCATGCCCGGCCGTGTCAGCGCCGATGCACAGGCCCTGCCGATGGCGGCGGGGGCCAGGGGCACGGTGGGGCTTCTGGTGCTGCGCTCCTATGTGCTGGCGGGGAATTCCGCCCATTACGACGGCGTGATCCGGTCATTCGAGGCGCGGGGCCTCAACGTCCTGCCGGTCTTCGCGACCGGGCTCGATGCGCGCGAGGCGATCGACGCCTTCTTCTTCAAGAACGGTCGCCCGGTCATCGACGCGCTGGTCTCGCTGACCGGCTTCTCGCTGGTCGGCGGCCCCGCCTACAACGATTCCCAGGCGGCGCAGGATGTCCTGGCGCGGCTCGACGTGCCCTATCTCGCGGCGCATCCGGCCGAGTTCCAGACGCTCGACCAGTGGGGCCCGTCGGATCGCGGCCTCTTGCCGGTCGAATCGACGATCATGATCGCGATTCCCGAGCTCGACGGCGCGACCGGGCCGATCATCTTCGGCGGGCGCACGGAACAGGCCGGGCACTGCACCGGCTGCAGCCGCGCCTGCCAGTTCCCGCCCAGCGAAGGCCAGCGCGACATGCATGTCTGCGCCGAGCGCGCCGAGGTGCTGGCGGCGCGCACGGACAAGCTGGTGGCGCTGCGGCGCTCGGCCCGGGCCGAGCGCAAGGTCGGCATCGTGCTGTTCAACTTCCCGCCCAATGCCGGCAACACCGGCACGGCGGCTTATCTCTCGGTGTTCGAATCGCTGCACCGGACGCTGCTGGCGATGCGGGCCGAGGGCTACAGCGTCGCGGTTCCCGACAGCGTCGATGCGCTGCGCCAGGCGATCATCGAGGGCAATGCCTCGCGCTATGGCGCGATGGCGAATGTCCATGTCCGGATCGGCGCGGGCGAGCATATCCGGCGCGAGCGCTGGCTCTCCGAGATCGAGGCCCAATGGGGCCCGGCTCCCGGCCGCCAGCAGAGCGACGGCTCCTCGATCTTCGTGCTCGGCGAGCGCTTCGGGAATGTCTTCGTCGGCATCCAGCCGAGCTTCGGCTATGAGGGCGACCCGATGCGCCTGCTCTTCGAGAAGGGCTTTGCGCCGACGCATGCCTTCTCGGCCTTCTACCGCTGGATGCGCGAGGATTTCGGCGCCCATGCCGTTCTACATTTCGGCACGCATGGCGCGCTCGAATTCATGCCGGGCAAGCAGAGCGGGCTCTCGGCGCAGTGCTGGCCGGACCGGCTGATCGGCGACCTCCCCAACATCTATCTCTACGCCTCGAACAACCCCTCCGAGGGCGCGATCGCCAAGCGGCGCGGGGCGGCGACGCTGATCAGCTATCTGACGCCGCCGGTGGCTTCGGCCGGGCTCTATCGCGGGCTGATCGAGCTCAAGGGCTCGCTCGACCGCTGGCGGGGCCTGGCGCCGGACGAGATGCGCGAGCGGGACGAACTCGCCGTGCTGGTCCAGGCCCAGGCGGCTGCGCTCGATCTCGCGCCCGCCGAGCCGGCCTGGGGCCGACAGGAGTTGCAGCCGCGCATCGCCAAGCTGACCGAGACGGTGCTGGAGCTGGAATACACGCTGATCCCACACGGGCTGCATGTCGTCGGCGAGCCACTGTCGACCGAAGAGCGCGTCGACATGCTGCTGGCGATGGCGGAATCGAGCCATGGCCAGCGGCCCGACCGGGGGCTGATCGGCGATCTCGTCTCGGGCCTGAGCCCCGAGCGGGCGCTGAAGACGCAGGGTCTCGAGCCACAGGGCCCGATGCTAGCGATGCTGACCGAACTGGCGGCCGCCGACGGGCTTTTGGCTGAGGATCATGAGATCAAGGGGCTGATGCGCGGGCTGGACGGGCGCTTCATCCGCCCGGCGCCCGGTGGCGACCTGCTGCGGACGCCGGCCGTGCTCCCGACCGGGCGCAATCTGCACGGGTTCGACCCGTTCCGCATCCCCAGCGCCTTTGCGGTTCAGGATGGCGCGAAGCAGGCCGCGCGTCTGCTCGACCGCCATCTGGCCGACGGCAACCCGCTGCCCGAAACCGTCGCGCTGGTGCTGTGGGGCACCGACAATCTCAAGACCGAGGGCGCACCGATCGCCCAGGCACTGGCGCTGATGGGGGCCGCGCCGCGCTTCGACGGCTATGGCCGGCTCGCGGGTGCGCAACTCATCCCGCAGGACCAGCTCCAGCGTCCGCGCATCGACGTGGTGATGTCGCTCTCGGGCATCTTCCGCGATCTCCTGCCGCTGCAGATCCGGCTGCTGGCCGAGGCCGCCTTTCTCGCGGCATCAGCCGACGAGCCGGCGGAGCGGAATTTCGTGCGCAAGCATGCGCTGGCCTATCAGGCGCAGCATGGCTGCGATCTCGAGACGGCTGCGTTGCGGGTCTTCGGCAATGCCGAGGGCGCCTATGGCTCCAACGTCAACAATCTCGTCGAGAGCGGCCGCTGGCAGGACGAGGACGAGCTGGCCGAGACCTATACGCGCCGCAAGGGCTTTGCCTATGGCCGGGGCGGGCGGGCGGTGCAGCAGCCCGACCTGCTGAAGAGCGTGCTCGGCGGCGTCGAACTCGCCTATCAGAACCTCGATTCGGTCGAGCTCGGCGTCACCACGGTCGACAACTACTTCGACACGCTGGGCGGCATCAGCCGGGCGGTGCGGCGGGCGCGAGGCGGGACCTCGACGCCGGTCTATATCGGCGACCAGACCCGCGGCGAGGGCACCGTGCGCACGCTCTCGGAGCAGGTCTCGCTGGAGACGCGCACCCGCATGCTGAACCCGAAATGGTATGAGGGCATGCTCAAGCACGGCTATGAGGGCGTGCGGCAGATCGAGACCCATGTCACCAACACGATGGGCTGGTCGGCGACGACGGGCCAGGTCGAGCCCTGGGTCTATCAGAAGCTGACCGAGACCTATCTGCTCGATCCCGCCATGCGCGAGCGCTTGGCCGCCCTGAACCCGACGGCCTCCGCCAAGCTGGCCAACCGCCTGATCGAGGCGCAGGCCCGGCAATACTGGCAGCCGGATGCGGCGACGCTGGCGGCGCTGCAGCAGGCCGGTGACGAGCTGGAGGACCGGCTCGAAGGCATCGGCATGGAGGCGGCGGCATGAGCGAGACCGGCGCCACGTTCAGGCCCGGCACGGGGCCCGTGGCCTATCCCGCGCCATCGGCCGTCCTCGAACTGCTCAAGCCGATCACCTGGTTCCCACCGATGTGGGCCTTCGCCTGCGGCGTGGTGTCATCGGGCGTTTCGATCGCCGACAATCCGGTCGTCGCTCTGTTGGGCATTGTTCTCGCAGGCCCGCTGGTCTGCGCGATGAGCCAGGCAATCAACGACTGGTACGACCGCGAGGTCGATGCGATCAACGAGCCGCACCGGCCGATTCCCTCGGGCCGGATTCCCGGGCGCTGGGGGCTCTACATCGCGATGATCTGGACCGGGCTGTCGCTGGCGGTGGCATCGCTGCTCGGCTCCTGGGTGCTGATCGCAACCTGCCTCGGCCTGTTCCTGGCCTGGGCCTACAGCGCGCCGCCGTTGCGGCTGAAGCGCAATGGCTGGCTCGGCAACGCGGCTTGCGGCTTCTCCTATGAGGGGCTCGCCTGGGTAACGGGCGCGGCGGTGATGCTCGGCGGTGCGCTCCCGCCCTGGCCGGTGCTGACGCTGGCGCTGCTCTACAGCCTCGGTGCCCACGGCATCATGACCCTCAACGACTTCAAGGCGATGGACGGCGACCGCCAGATGGGGATCCGCTCGCTGCCGGTTCAGCTCGGGGCCCAGGGCGCGGCGCGCGTCGCCTGCGCGATCATGGCCGCGCCGCAGTTCGTGGTGATCGCGCTGCTGCTGCACTGGCAGCGGCCGGTCGAGGCTGTCGTGGTCGGCGCCTTCCTGACGGGGCAGCTCGTGCTGATGGGTCGCTTCCTGCGCGATCCGGTCGGCAAGGCGCTGTTCTACAGCGGCTTCGGCGTGCCGCTCTTCGTCTTCGGCATGATGGCGAGCGCGATCGCGGTGCGCAGCCTGCCCGCGGGCTTTTGAGGCGATGGGTTCGCGCGCGGCATGACGATGCGCGAGCCGGGCCGGCCTGCCTTGGGAGGGATCCGGCTTCTGCTCGGAGGCCTCGCCGTCGTCGCGATCGGTGTCGCCCTGGCGCAGTTGCAGGATGCGCGGCGCGGCGTCACCACCGAGGCCATGACGGCGGATGGCACGCCGATGACGGTGTTCCGCCCGGTCGACCGCACGGGGACAGCCCCGGTTGTCGTGATCGCGCATGGTTTCGCAGGCTCCCAGCAGTTGATGCAGCCCTTCGCCGTCACGCTGGCACGCGCCGGCTATGTCGCGGTGACCTTCGACTTCGCCGGCCATGGCGCCAATCCGAGGCCGCTCACGGGCAGCATCTCCCGGGAGGATGGGGCGACGCGCCGGCTGGTCGAGGAGACCGCGCGCGTCGTCGACCGGGCCAAAGGGCTGGGCGACGGGCGGCTCGCTTTGCTCGGCCATTCGATGGCGACCGACATCATCGTGCGCGTCGCCCAGAGCCGGGCCGATGTCGCAGCGACGGTCGCGGTCTCGATGTTCTCGCCGGCCGTCACCGCGGCGAGCCCGCGCAACCTGCTGGTCATCGCCGGGGAATGGGAAGGGGGCTTGCGCCGCGAGGCACTGCGCGCAGTCGGGCTGGTCTCGGCGCCGGCCTCGCCCGAGGCGGGCGTCACCTATGGCGATATCGCCGCGGGGAGCGCGAGGCGCGCTGCCGTCAGCCCCCGGGCCGAGCATGTCGGTGTGCTCTACAACGAGGCGAGCCTGCGAGAGGCGCTGGCCTGGCTCGATGCGAGCTTTGGCCGGCCGGCTGCGGCAAGTCCCGATCTCGACGGCCGGGGCGTCTGGATCCTGCTGCTGCTCGCCGGCGTCGTCGTGCTGGCCTGGCCGCTGTCGGCGCTGCTGCCACGCGTGGCGGCGCCGCCGGTGGGTGCGGGGCTGGGCTGGCGGCGGATCGCGCTGCCGCTGGTTCTGCCGGCTCTGCTGACGCCTGTCCTGCTGCGCTTCGTACCGACGAATTTCCTGCCGGTCATCGTCGGCGACTATCTCGCCGTGCATTTCGCCGCCTATGGTGTGCTGACGGCGCTCTGTATCGCCTTCGTCCAGCGCGGGCGGACCTCTCCAAGTTCGACCGTGTCGCGCGGCGCGCTGGCCACCGGAACGCTGGCGCTGATGCTGTTCGGGCTCGTCGCGCTGGTCTGGCCGGTCCACAGCTTCGTGACGGCGTTCGTGCCGGCCGGCCACCGCCTGCCGCTCTTCGCTGCGACGCTGGCCGGCACGCTGATCTATTTCCTCGCCGATGAATGGCTGACGCGCGGGGCGGGGGCGGCGCGTGGAGCGTTCCCCGCCTCGAAGCTCGCCTTCCTGGTCTCGCTCGGACTGGCGGTGGCGCTCGATTTCCAGCGGCTGTTCTTCCTGCTGATCATCGTGCCGGTGATCGTGCTGTTCTTCCTGGTCTACGGGCTGTTCAGCGCCTGGGCCTTCCGGCGCTCCGGCCATCCCTTCATGGCCGGCATCGCCAATGCCTTCGCCTTCGCCTGGGCGATCGCTGCGACCTTCCCGCTGGTGGCGCGATGATGGGACCGTCCGGGACGGGAAAGCAGTTGACGTTGCCTCGGCGACTTGCTCGGCTGATAGAGACTTCGATCGTTCACGAGGGCGCCCTTCGGGCCCAGGCTTAGGTCATTCGTCCATGCTTCTGAAAATCGGTACGCGCCGCAGCCCCCTCGCCATCGCACAGACGAACTACATCGCCTCGCTGATCAAGGCGAAGCACCCCGACACGGAGTTCTCGCTCCACCCGATCGCGACGATCGCCGACAAGGACCGGGTCTCCGAATTCCACCAGTTCGGCATCATCGGCGTGTTCTCGACCGAGCATGAGGACCAGCTGACCTCGGGCGAGGTCGACATCGTCGTGCATTCGCTCAAGGACCTGCCGACGACGCTGCGCGAGGGGCTGGTGCTGGCGGCGGTGCCCGAGCGGGTCGATCCGCGCGACGTGCTCTGCGGCGCGACGCTGGCCGATCTGCGTGAGGGCGCGCGCGTCGGCACCGGCTCGCTGCGGCGGCGCTCGCAGATCCTGAGCCTGCGGCCCGATGTCGAGGTGGTGCCGATCCGCGGCAATGTCGGGCCGCGGCTCGCCAAGATCAACGGCGATGACGGGCTCGACGCTGTGATCCTGGCGCAGGCCGGGCTGCAGCGGCTGGGCCTCGAAGGCGCGACCTCGGAGCTGCTCGACCCGATCCTGTTTCCCTATGCGATCGGGCAAGGCGCGCTCGGCGTGCAGGCGCGGGACGACAACCCGACGATCCTGGCCATGCTCAAGGACATCGAGGACCCCAAGGCGCGCGCCGAGGTCGATTGCGAGCGGGCGATGCTGCATGCGCTGGGTGCCGGCTGCAGCCTGCCCGTGGGCGCAAGCGCGACCTGGCAGGGCGACAGGCTCCATCTGCACGCGCAGATCACCTCATTCGACGGCGGCAAGCGCATCACGGCCCATGACGAGCGCCCGGGCCGGGAGGCCGTCGAGCTCGGCCTCGTGACCGCCGAAGCGCTGCGGCTCGCCGGTGGTGTCGATGTGCTCGAAGCGTCCTACCGCAGCGTCGGCGCCCATTTCAAATATGTCGGCGCCTAAGCGGCGCTGTTCCGGGGCGATGCGTCGGGGTTCATCCGCCAGACGGTAAAGTTCAGGAAGGCGGCAAAGCTCACCCAGACGAGATAGGGGACGAGCAGCCAGGCGGCGAGCGAATCGATCGGCGCAAACAGGACGATCAGCGCGGCGATCGAGAGCCAGAGCGCGCAGACATTGACAAAGGCGAGGTCCATCCGGCGCAGGCCGAAGAACATCCCCGACCACATCGCGTTCAGCACGAGCTGCAGGCCGTAGACCGTCAGCGGCAGCCCCGCGCCGGTGAAGCCCGCCTTGCGCCAGACCAGCCAGCCGGATGCCGCGATCATGCAATAGAGCAGCGTCCAAGCCGGCGGGAACAGCCAGTTGGGCGGCCGCCACCAGGGCTTGGCCAGCCCTTCATACCAGGCGCCGGGCTTGAAGATCGCCCCCGAACTCGCCGCCACCACACAGGCAACGACGAAGCCCGCCAGGCCCAGGCCATCCATCAGCGTCATGAGTCTGCAACCCGTCGATCGTCGAGGACAAGGCGCACAGGCTAACACAGCCAGCGCATTGCGCTGCAGCGAATTGGGACCGGCTCAGTTGTTCGTGAAGCGGGCCTGCAGGGCATGGCCGTCGGCGAGCGTGGCGGAGATGACGATGCGCGCGCCGGCTCCCAACGGCTGGGCGAGCGTTCCGACCAGCTTGTTGGGCTCGACGGGGCTCAGCGCCACCGTCGTGGTCTTGCCGGCGTCCTGGACGATGGCGCGCGCCGCCTTCGTGCCCGCCGAGGCCAGGGGCTTGTCGACGGCGTCCGTCAGGTAGAGGACGAACTCTGTGCCTTTCGCGACCATCTCGACATGGCGCCCGGCGACATCGACGAGCGGGCCGCCATTGGGGCCTTTCGACAGTTCATGGGCCGAGGCGCCCGAGACGAGGCCGAGAAAGGCGAGGGCGGTGATCCGGTTGAGCATGGCTGGTCTCCTTGGACGGTTCAGAAGGCTTCCTGGGGCGATGACCCGCCCTCGCTCGCCATGCGGCTGGCGACGATGCGGTCCAGCGGCTTGCGGCCGAAGGTCAGAAACAGGACGGGCGTCAGCACCGTGTCGATGATCGTCGCCGAAATCAGCCCGCCGAAGATCGTGACCGCGACCGGGTGCAGGATCTCGCGCCCGGGCTGGTCGGCGCCGTAGAGCAGCGGGATCAGCGCGAGCCCTGCCGAGAGCGCCGTCATCAGCACGGGCGTCAGGCGCTCCAGGCTGCCGCGGATGACGAGGTCTCGCCCGAAGCGCTCGCCCTCGTAGAGGGTCAGATTGATGTAGTGCGAGACCTTGAGGATGCCGTTGCGGGCCGAGATGCCGGCGAGCGTGATGAAGCCGACCATCGAGGCAACCGAGAGCGGCTGCCCGGCAAGGTGCAGCGCCACGACGCTGCCGATCAGCGCGAGCGGGATGTTGCCCATGATGATCAGCGCCAGCACCGCCGACTGGTAGCGGGTGAACAGCACCACGAAGATCAGCGCCAGCGACACCAGGCTGAGCAGCCCGATCCGCAGCGTCGCCTCCTCCTGCGCCTGGAAGGTGCCCTCCATGCGGGTGACATAGCCCTGCGGCAGCGGCGTCTGCGCGACGACCCCGCGGATGTCGGCGATGATCGCCGCCATGTCGCGCCGGCCGTCGCCATTGCCGTAGACGGCGATGCGGCGCTGGCCGTTCTCGCGCTGAATCTGGTTGGGGCCGTCGGTCTCGGAGACCGAGGCGATCAGGCGCAAGGGGAGGTGGCCACCGGGCGTTGCGATCAGCAGATCCTCGAGCCCGGTCGTTGAGCGGTCCTGATCCGAAAGCCGCAGCACGACGTCGAAGCGGCGGTTGCCGTCGACGATCTGCGAGACGGTGCGGCCGTTGGAGAGCGTCTCCAGCGCCTGGGTGACGCTGGCCGGCGTCAGCCCGTAGAGCGCCGCCTTGTCGTGGTCGACGTCGATGCGCAGCTGCGGAATGCGGACCTGCCGCTCCACCTGGAGATCGACGAGGCCGGGCACGGAAGCGAGGCGTTCGCGCAGCGTTTCGGCGAGGCTGCGGATGGTGTCGAGATCCTCGCCATAGATTTTGAGCGCGATCTGGGCGCGCACGCCCGAGAGCATATGGTCGAGCCGGTGGCTGATCGGCTGGCCGATATTCACCGAGACGGGCAGGACGCTCAGCGCCGTGCGGATATCGGCATGGACCGCCTCCTTGGGCCGGCCCGAGCGATGGAGGTCGATGTCGACCTCCGAGGAATGGACGCCTTCCGCGTGCTCGTCGAGTTCGGCACGGCCCGTGCGGCGGCCGATCGACTTCACCTCCGGAACCTTCAGGACGAGCTGTTCGGCGAGCAGTCCGAGGCGGTGGCTCTCGGCCAGCGAGATGCCCGGATTGTATTGCAGCGAGACCACCAGCGTGCCCTCGTTGAAGGGCGGCAGGAAGGTTCGCGGCAAGAGCGTCGCGCCGTAGACGGCCAGCGCCACGCCGATGCCGACGAGGGTGACGAGCAGCGCGCGGGTCTCGAAAGCGAAGCGCAGCAGCGCCGCATTACCCCGCTTGAGATGGCGCACGACGAAGGAGTCGCGCTCATGGCCGCTCGTCGCACCCGACAGCAGATAATAGGCCATCACCGGGGTCAGCGTGACCGCGACGATCAGCGAGGCCAGGATCGAGACGATGTAGGCGATGCCGAGCGGCGCGAAGAGCCGCCCCTCGATGCCCGATAGGGCAAAGAGCGGGATGAAGACCAAGATGATGATCGCAGTGGCGTAGACGATGCCGGACCGGACCTCCTGCGAGGCCGCCGCGATGACCGCCAGCACGGGCCTGGGCGCGGCGCTCTCCCGGTTCTGCTTCAGCCGCCGCAGGATGTTCTCCACATCCACGACGGCATCGTCGACCAACTCGCCGATCGCGATGGCGAGCCCGCCGAGCGTCATCGTGTTGATGGTCAGGCCGAAGGCCTGGAAGACCAGCACCGTCGTCAGGATCGAGACCGGGATCGCGGTGAGCGAGATCAGGGTCGCGCGGACGTTCATCAGGAAGAGCAGCAGGATGACGGCGACGACGCCCGCCGCCTCCAACAGCACGCGCTCGACATTGGCGATCGAGGTCTCGATGAAGCTCGCCTGCCGGAACTGGACATTCGTCGCGGAGATGCCGGCGGGCAGGGTCTTCTGGATCTCGGCCAGCGCCGCCTCGACCTGGCGCGTCAGCGCGACGGTGTCGGCTTCGGGCTGCTTCTGGATGCCGATGATCACCGCCGGCTTGCCCTGGAAGCCGGCGTCGCCACGCTTGACCCGGGCCGCGAAGTCGACGCCCGCGACCTGGTGCAGCAGGATCGGCTGGCCCTGTCGCTGCATCACGACGGTGTTGCGCAGATCCTCCAGCCGCTGCGTCAGCCCGACATTGCGGATCAGGTATTCGCGGCCCTGCTGATCGATGAAGCCGCCGCCGGTGTTGGTGCCGAAGCGGGTGACCGCCGCCTCGATCTGCTCGGGCGAGACATCGAGCGCCTGCATCGCCGCGATATCGGGCGTGATCCGGTACTGGCGGACCTCGCCTCCCATCGGGATGACCTGCGAGACACCGGCGATGTTCAGGATCTGCGGCCGGATGATGAAGTCGGCGATCTCGCGGACCTCCATCGGGGAGGCCCGGTCGGCCGTCACCGCGACCAGCATGATCTCGCCCATGATCGAGGAGACCGGGCCCATCTGCGGGTTGACGCCACGCGGCAGCTGCTCGCGCACCAGCGACAGCCGCTCGGCGACGAGCTGGCGCGACCGGTAGATGTCGGTGCCCCAGTCGAACTCGACATAGGTGATCGAAAGCCCGATGCCCGAGACGGAGCGCACGCGCAACACGCCGGGCATGCCGTTCATCGCCGTTTCCAACGGATAGGTGACGAGCTGCTCGACCTCCTGCGGGGCGAGCCCATCGGCTTCCGTCATCAGCGTGACGGTCGGGCGGTTGAGATCGGGGAAGACGTCGACGGGGACGCGCGGCAGCACATAGCTGCCATAGGCCATGAGCACGAGCGCGGCGGCGATGACGAAGAGCCGGTTGCGCAGGCTGGCCGAGACGAGGAGGTTGAACATCGGGCCCTCGTCTCAGCGGATCTGGTTGAGATGTTCGGCGCCGCGCACGACGATGCGCTCGCCCGGCGCGACGCCGGAGCGGACCACCAGCCTTGTCGCGTCGAACGGTTCGGTGCGGACGGGCCTGGGCTCGAAGCGCTCGGGATCGGTATGGCGCCAGACCAGGGCCTCGCCATTGCTGCCGCGCACGACGGCGTCGCGCGGCAGGATGATGCCGCTGACGCTGGCGCCGTTGCGGGCCGTCACCCGCACGGGCTGGCCGATCGCGACCGTGGCGGGCGGGTCCTCGACGGAAAAGTGCACCAGCGTCGCCTGCTGCTGCAGCGCCCGTCCGGTACCCCGGAAGGACAAGCTGAGCGGCTTGCCGCCGGGCAGCAGGGCCGAGGCGCCGTCGAGCTGCGAGAGGTCGACATCGCCATAGGACAGGGCCTCGATCCACAGGCCCGCGGGATCGACGATCTGGAACAGGACGTCCTGCGAGCCGACGACCTGACCCGCCACGACCCGCACCGCGGAGACCACGCCGTCGAGCGGCGCGCGCAGCAGTTCGGGCTCGATCCGGATCCGCCCGACGATCTCGCGCCGCCGCATCAGGCCGGCGAGCTCGATTTCGAAATCGATGACCTGGCTTTGCGGCGCGATGGCGCGCTCGGCCAGTCCGCGCGAGCGCTTCAGCTTCGCCTCGACCATGGCGATCTGCTGTTCGATCTCGCCGACGCGCTCGGCGATGGTGGTGCGGTCGGCCTGCGGCACGGCCTGCTCGACGGTGGCCAGGATATCGCCGCGCCGGACGATCTGGCCCAGCCGCGGCAAGCCGCTCTCGGGCGCGACGATCCGGCCACCGGTGATGCTCTGGACCTGGCCCGACCGGTTGGGGTCCGCGATCACGCGGCCGACCAGGGCCAGGGTCTTGCGGGCTTCCTCGGTCTTCGTGACCTGAGTGCGGATCTCCAACAGCCGCTGCGTCGGCTTCGGCGCGAAGACCGACCCATCCGCGAGACGGCGGGGGGTATCGCCGGCGGGCGGTGCCGCCTTTGCGGCCTCGCCGTGATCATGGCCTTCATGGGCGCTGGTGAGGCCCGTCCCGGCGATCAGCCCCAGAAGGACGAGGCCGGTCAGGGACAGGGCCGGGCGCGAGCGGCGGATGGTGGCGCCGAGCAGGAGCCCCAGTGCGAGCGCTCCGCCCGTGGCGAGGTACAGGACCGGCACCGGCTGGCCGGCGATGACGACGCTCGCAGCGTGAAGGGAGGCAGGGGCCGCCCCCTCCGGAATGCCGGCGGCCGGGGCGGAGGCTGCCGGGCGGTCCAGCGTTCCGATCAGGAGGTCGTCTCCGCCGGGATGGGTGATGGCGAAGACGAGTTCCAGCGGGCCTGCGCCCACGAGCCGGTCCGAGGCCACGACGTAGGTCCCCTCCGGCGTCGGTGTCGCCGCAACATCCGCCCCGGTGCCGATCGTGACGACGAGGCCGGCATCGGTGACGGGGGCGTTGCCGGCATAGCGGTCGAGGAACAACGTCAGCCGGTCGCCGCGCAGGATGCCGACGAGCTCATAGGCGTCGGAATGCAGCGCGATCCGTGGCGAGCCCGCCGTGGGGACGGGAGCGGGCGGGGCGCCATGGTCGTGGCCCTCATGGGCCGCGAGCGGGGCAACGGACAGGAGGGAAGCCAGCGCCAAAGGCGCCATGAGGCAGCGAGCGAGGCTGCGGACGAACGAAAACATGAAACGAACCCATCACGATCGGCATGACCATCCGGCGGCGCGGCTGAAAAGCCGGCCGACGCTCAAGCGATGTCGATGGTTCGTGGAGGTCTCGCGTCGAGGCTTGGCTCTTGGACGGGATTCGTCTGCTCCGGCGGCAAGCCGGGTCGGATCCCGTGAGGGGTCCGCAGCGGAAGCGACACGACGTCGTGCTCGATCGCGGCGATGGTGCAGATCGTGCCGCAGCAGCTGCGGCCCTGCGAACCCTCGTCTTGCGGGCAGCCCGGCGTAACCGGCAGGCCGGTCGCCGCCGGGTCGCAGGGGGCAGCCGCCTCGGCCGCGCGCGGAGAGGCGGCGATCGGTGCGCGCGCATCGTGCTGCCGGGGCTCGGCCGCTGGCGCGACGGCACTGGGCGCCGCGCCGTGACCGGCATGCGCATTCGCCGGCATGGCCCAGGCAAGCGACAGCAGGGCGACCAGGGCGATCGCCTTCAGCAGCTTGGCCGGGATGTCCAATGCGATCACGTCGAGACGCCGATTCGGGAGGTGCGGGAAGAAATGAAGCTTCCCAAGGGGGAAGGTCAAGAGACCGCCCCGGTGCGCGCTCGGCATGGTTACCGGGGATCGGGGCGGCGCGGCCCCTGTCGGCCAGCCGAGGCCGAGACAGGGCGGAGGAGCAGCCTTGCCGACGCCCCGGCACGAGGCGCTTCCATCGTGACGGAACCCGGCGTCGGTGACCGGCTCGTCGATAGCGGCGGCCAGAGCGCCGGGCAAAGACCAAGGCGCCGGCGCTGGCGCGGTCTATTCGGCGAGCTCGCGCATCACCTTGATCAGGTCGCTCTTGCCCTCGAAGCCGATGCCCGGGAGCTCGGGCATGACGATGTGGCCGTCTTCGACCCTGACGCCATCAGGAAACCCGCCATAGGGCTGGAACAGGTCGGGATAGCTCTCGTTCCCCCCGAGGCCGAGCCCTGCCGCGATGTTGAGCGACATCTGGTGGCCGCCATGCGGGATGCAGCGTGCGGGCGACCAGCCGAACTGGGCGAGCACATCGAGCGTGCGCAGATATTCGACGAGCCCATAGGACAGCGCGCAGTCGAACTGGAGATAGTCGCGGTCGGGCCGCATGCCGCCGTAGCGAAGCAGGTTGCGGGCATCCTGATGCGAGAATAGGTTTTCTCCCGTCGCCATCGGGGCCGGGTAGAACTCCGACAGCGCCGCCTGGAGCGCATAGTCCAGCGGGTCGCCGACCTCCTCGTACCAGAACAGCGGATACTGGCGCAGCATCTCGGCATAGGCGATGCCGGTCTTCAGATCGAAGCGGCCATTGGCATCGACCGCGAGCCTCGCCCGGGAGCCGATCTCGGCGAGCACCGCCTCGATCCGGCGCTGGTCCTCCCCGATCGACGCGCCACCGATCTTCATCTTCACGACGGTGTAGCCGCGGTCGAGATAGCTGCGCATCTCGGCCCGCAGCTGGGCATCGTCCTTGCCGGGATAGTAATAGCCGCCAGCGGCATAGACGAAGACTCGCGGGTCGGCCTCGCGGCCCTTCTGCTGCGCCAGCATCCGGAACAGCGGCTTTCCGGCGATCTTCGCCGTCGCGTCCCAGATCGCCATGTCCAGCGTTCCGACCGCCACGGAGCGCTCGCCATGGCCGCCCGGCTTCTCGTTGACCATCATCGCCGCCCAGAGCCTGTGCGGGCAGAGATTGTCGCCGGCTTCGTTGAGGACGCTCTTGGGCTCCGCCTGGAGCAGCCGGTCGCGGAAGCGCTCGCGGATCAGGCCGCCTTGTCCGTAGCGCCCATTGGAGTTGAAACCGTAGCCGACGACCCGCCGGCCGTCCCGCTCGACATCGGTGACGACGGCGACGAGGCTCGCCGTCATCTTCGAGAAGTCGATATAGGCGTTGCGGATAGGCGAGGCGATCGGCTTGGTCACCTCGCAGACATCGACGATCCGCATCGCGTTCCTCCATGGTGTCAGCATGCCGTTTCGGCATCGCCCTGCGCCCGTTTAGCGAGGCCGGGCTCGCTGCAACCCTGCTTAAGGCTGGACGTGCCGCCGAGGCCAATGCCAAGTTCGGTCTTGGCTATGCGCGAATGGCATCGGGATGGATTACGATTGGCTCTCGGATTTCGAGGCTTTGGCGGAGCATCGAACCTTCTCGCGGGCCGCCGACGCCCGCAACATCACGCAGCCCGCCTTCAGCCGCAGGATTCGCGCGCTGGAGGGGTGGATCGGCACCGCCCTGTTCGAGCGAGGGCCGCAAGGCGCGCGCCTGACGGCGCCCGGCGCGCATTTCCAGCCGCATGTCCGGGATCTGCTGGCCCTTCTCGATCGGGCGCGACGCGAAACGCGCGCCATCGGGGACCGAAGGACCACCTCGCTCGCGATCGCCGCGACCCATGCCCTGTCCTTCACCTTTTTCCCGGGCTGGATCCGGCGGCTGATGCAGGCGCAGGCGCTCGGCCCGATCAACCTGATTTCGGACAGCATGGCGGCGTGCGAGCAGCAGGTGCTTTCGGGCGAGGTCCAGTTCCTGCTCTGCCACGTCCATGAGGCCGCCGCCCCGCCCTTCGTGGCCGACCGTTTCCCCAGCCTGCGCGTCGGCGACGACGTGCTCGTGCCGCTCTGTGCACCGAATGAGAGTGGCGGGCCGAGATGGGCGCTGCCCGGCACGGCCGAGCAGCCGATCCCCTATCTCGGCTACAGCCAGGCCTCGGGCCTCGGGCGGATCATCGCGGCCTGCGGCGGGCTCGAGATCGGCGCCACCGTGACCGGCCTGACATCCCATCTCGCCGCGACGCTGGCGACGATGGCGCGCGACGGGCATGGCGTCGCGTGGTTGCCGCTGACGCTGGCGGCCGAGGATCTGGATCGTGGCCGCCTCGTCCGTGCCGGATCGGACCGCTACGACATCCCGGTCGAGATTCGGCTGTTCCGGTCGGCCGCGCGGCTGAGCGAAGCGGCGGAGGATCTATGGCGCGGTGCGGGTGGTCGCGTCCCCAGCGGGCCTGGTTGAGCGCAGACGGGGCTGATCGACACGCTTGACGACGGCCCTGACGCGACAGGCGATTGTGGCGATCACGCGCCCGTCTGGCAGGCGGCCGTGGCGGATCCGCCTGGTTGCGCGTCCTGCAATCACTGCTTGCGGCTTGGAGGAAACTGGCTGGGGCGGGAGGATTCGAACCTCCGCATGGCGGTACCAAAAACCGCTGCCTTACCGCTTGGCGACGCCCCAACGCGCCGCGCCTTCTAGAACGCGGCGGGTGCGCACGCAACCGGCCAGATCGTCGCGAGAGCGCCTCTGCCAGAGGATGCGGCGGCAGCGTGGGGAGGGCGTTCCGATAATTCGTCACGCATTCGCGCGACGCCTGTTGCGCCGCGCCGCGCCGCTGGCTATAAGCCCGCCACCAGTCAATCGGAGTGTGGCTCAGCCTGGTAGAGCACCTCGTTCGGGACGAGGGGGTCGCAGGTTCAAATCCTGCCACTCCGACCAAAATTTCCCGGGACATCGCAAGACGTTCGGAGACAGGCCCTCACGGGCCTTTTTCTTTGGCGCCGGCCCCCGGCGGCCGTCAGCGCCCGTCCGGCGTCATCGCCATCACGCGGTCGAAGCCGCGTTCGCGCGTGAAGAGACAGCGCAGCTTCTTGACGCCCTCGCGCCCCTTGTCGACCGTGCCTTCGATCTGAAGGCCGCCTTCGGCCGAGGTCGCGATGCGTGACACGAGGGCGATCCGGCGCGGGGCGACGCCGTACATCGGCGCGGCCTCGGCACGGCAGCGGTCCCGGAGCATCGCGTCGGACATGCCGGCACTGCTCCCGCCCGGAGTGCCGGTGATCTCGATCGACAGCGTGTGGCGGCAGGTCTCGTTGCGGCGGGCCGCGTTCCTCATCAGATAGACCTGCGCGCGATAGGTTCCGGCCCGCGTCGCCGTCTGTCCGAATTCGTTGCCGGCGACCGAGCCGATATGGACCGCCTCGTCCGAGCCCGGCGCATAGACGTTGACGTAGCAGGATCGGTTCGACGGCGTGAACAGCAACTGCAGCGTCTGCCCGGCGACGGTCTCGAAGGTGTAGTTGCTTCCCCTGTCACCCCGGATCGCGCCCTTGACCGTCGCGGAGGTCGCGCCGGGCTGGAACCGGACCGGCACGGTCCGGTCCTGGGCATGGGCCGCGAGGCCGGGCGCCATCGTCAGGGCAGCCCATCCGATGATGAGGAGGCGTGCGATCATGGTCGTCTCCGAGGCGTCCGCTTCCCGAGGATGATCGCCGCACCCGGTAGAGGCGGCAAGAGCCGAGGCGCGGGGGCCTTCACGCCGGTGATGGTCAATTGCCCGGCGAGGCTCTAGAAACGCCCGACAGCATCACGGGCATCATCATGAAGCGCGCTTTTCAATTCCTCGGCATCCTCGGCCTCGCGACCCTGCTCGCGGGCTGCGACAAATGCGGCAATCTCGGCCCCTTCTTCACCGGGCCGGAGCAGAAGACCTGCACGAGTTCGACGCCGCAGGGCTGAGCTCGCCCACCGCTCAAGCGGACATGAAAAAGGCCGGGCTCGCGCCCGGCCTCGATCGTCTCGTCTCCGTGGATCGTTCAGCCGCGACGCTGCAGGACAGACCAGCCGGCGCGGGCGAGGCAGGCGACCAGAGCGAGCTTGAGCAGATCACCCAGGATGAACGGCTGCACGCCGAAGGCGAAGGCCTTGGCGAAGCCGATGCCGGTGGTGCCGGCAGCCATCTGGGCGCCGAGCGCCAGCCAGCCGAAGCCCAGCGCCATCATCACGACTTCGGCGGCGACGAAGCCGCCGACGAGGCGCGGCAGCGAGGCACCGCGCATGGCGGCCCAGCCCGCGATGGCCGCGGCGGCGACGAAGCCCACGAGAAAGCCGCCCGTCGGGCCGACGAGGTAGAGCGGACCGGCGGCGACCGGCGGCGTGTTGGTGAAGACCGGCAGGCCGGCGAGGCCGTAGGCGATGTAGAGCGCGACGGTGGCGGCGCCGAGCCGCGAGCCGTAAGCCGCGCCAACGCCGAAGACCACCAGGGTCTGCAGCGTCATCGGCACCGGCCAGAACGGCACCTTGATCTTGGCGGCCAGCACGAGGAGCAGGCTGCCGGCGACGGCGAGCGCGATGTTGCGCAGCAGCGCGGCGCGCGGGCCGGAGACGGCGGGCAGGGCCGCATGGGCCAGCGTCGGAGCCTGGAGGGGAAGCATCTGCGCCATGGGCATGTCGTCCTGTCTGCGATGGCCGCGCTGCGCGGCCGGCTTTTCCGTCTATAGAAAATGCGGCAAAGCCCCACAAGCCGCGCGTCCCGCGCAGGCTTGCCAGGCGGCCCTGCGGAAACAGGCATGAGCGACGACATCGAATTCGACCGCAGCGCGACGGCTCCTCCCGGCGAGGTGGTGCAACTCTCGCCGCTGGTGCGGCGGCTGATCGCCGGCAATGGCGGGCCGATGACCTTCACGGGCACCTGCAGCTACATCGTCGGGCAAGGCAAAGTCGCGATCATCGATCCGGGGCCGGAGGACGGGGCGCATCTGGCGGGGCTGCTCGCGGCGGTCTCCGGCGAGACGGTGAGCCATATCGTCGTCACGCACACCCATCGCGACCATTCGCCCGGCGCGCGGGCGCTGAAGGCTGCGACGGGCGCCGAGATCGTCGGCTGCGGGCCGCACCGGCCCTTCCGCGAGCTCGCCGCGGGCGAGGCGACCCGCCTCGACGCCGCTGCCGATTCCGAGCACGCGCCGGACCGGCTGATGGCGGAGGGTGACGCGGTGACGGGGCCTGGCTGGAGCCTGGCGGCGATCGAGACGCCGGGCCACACCGCCAATCACCTCGCCTTCGCGCTGCCCGAGGAGGCCACGCTGTTCTCCGGCGACCATGTCATGGCGTGGTCGACCACCATCGTCGCCCCGCCCGACGGCTCGATGGCGGCCTATATGGCCTCGGTCGAGAAGCTGCGCGCGATGGAGCACGCGCTCTACCGGCCGGGCCATGGCGGGCCGGTCAGCGAGCCGCAGCGCTTCCTCCGCGGGCTGGTGCAGCACCGCCGGCAGCGCGAGGCGGCGATCCTCGGCCGCCTGCGGGCCGGCGACGAGCGCATTTCCGCGATGGTGCCGCCGATCTATCAGGGGCTGCCTGCGGCGCTGCACGCTGCCGCGGGCCTTTCCGTGCTGGCGCAGCTCGAGGATCTCGTCCTTCGCGGGATCGTCACCTGCGACGAGGCGGTGCCGGGGCTCGGCAGTCGCTACCGCCCTGCCTGAACCTCAGCGCGATTCGAGCAGCAGTTCGACCTCGTCGGCGAAGGCGGCGATCCGGCTCGCGTTGACGCCGAGATCATGGGGGCCCAGGCGGGAGGCCGAGCGGATGTCGATGCGGCTGCCGTCGGCGCGCGGGCGGATGCGGATGGTGATGTCCTCAGCCATCCGCAGCAAGCGCGAGCGCGCCACCGCCTCGATTCGCCCGGCGCCGCTGCGGCCACCGGGGCGCGTTGCCTCCAGGACCTGCCAGCCACGCGCGAGGGCGGCACGGCGGGCGATGTCGAAGGCCGTCTCCGCGGGGACCTCGAGCACGATCGGCACTGTCTTGGGATAGGCCCGGCGCTGCAGGCGGCGGCGCTCGGCCGGGACGTCCGGCGGCACCCGCCCGGCGCGGGCGTCCAGCGCCACGCGCGAGCGGCTGAAGGCCGGCGGATCGTCGATGTCGGTCGAGATGTCGGCCAGGGCCGGCAGGGTGACCAGCCTGAAGACGACATAGGCGGCCGGCACCAGCATCAGCACGCCCATCAGGAAGGCGCCGGCCGCCATGCCGACGCCGCGATGGCCGGACTGCCAGATGCGGGCGAAGGCCATCAGCGACAGCAGGAGCGCCAGCAGGGCGACACCATAGGCGGCGACGACGGGCGCGAGGCCTTCCAGTGTGGGCTCGCCGCTGCGGAAGACGAGCAGCGCGAGCACCAGCACGGCCAGCGCGAACCAGGCCAGGCGCCGGCTCCAGAGCGCGGCACGCGAGACAGGCTCCTCGAAGACGAGACGGCGATGCATGGGCCAGTGGTGCAATCCCCGGCGCGGGAAGGCAAGCGGCCCCGGGCCATCCGCGGGCGATTCGGCAGCCGCGGGGCGGCTGGCTCAGTTGAAGGATTTCCAGTTCAGCGAGCGACGCTTCGCCTCGGCGATCTGGGCCGCGCTGTAGACATGCGGCTTCAGGATCCTGAGATAAATGTCCTTCGGCACGCGGTTGGGGTTGGGGCCGATCAGCTCACGGTTGGCATCCCAGATCAGGGGCCACATGTGATAGGTGCCGTAATAGCTCAGCGAGACCTTGGATAGCATCGCGCCCTGAGCCGGGACATAGTGCATCGCCAGCACGTCCGAAGCCGGCGGAGAGCCCGGCGAGGGGTTCTGCGGCAGCGGGCCGGCATCCCGGTCCGCAAGGAAGGCGTCGAAATCGGCCTGCAGCTTGGCGACGGATACCGAGGGACTCAGGGTGATCATGGCGGCCGCGCGCACGACCACGGCGCCGAGCGGGCCGAGCCGGTCCAACTGGTTCGCCAGAGCAGGATCGAGCGCCCAGTTGCCGATGTCCAGAATCGGCTCGTTCGTGAGGCGGAAATTCACGCCATAGCGCCGGGCGAGGTCGTCGAGATTCGAAAAGACGCCGGCGCGATCGAAGATCCGGACGCTGCCGCCACCGCTTCGCCCGACGACAATGAAGTGGCCGACCCGCTCGCCCAGACTGGTGGTGCCGTCGAGGAAAGCGATCGTGACGCCATCGACGCCTCTCGCATGAGTCGCCAGGTCGTGCCATGTCCGGATGTGGCGACCCGACGTCGCGCTGACATGAGCGCCCAGGCTCCGGAGAGCCTTGCCGATCTCGATGATGGTCATCCCCTTGCGCGAAATGGCGTCGAGCGGGCGGCCCGTTTTCTTGGCGATTTCCGCAAGCGGAACGACGATGGAGCTTCCCGTCCGCTGCATGGCCTGCGCTGCCGCGATGAGGCCGCAGACGCCGCCCCTGATCCGCCGCCAGATTGCGAAATTTGATACTCGCTGGGTCACGCCGCCAACGAAGGGGATCATCAGGCTGCCGGTTCCCCGAACCACCCGGCCGACGGGGGTGACGCTGAGAAGACGCAAGACGTCCTCGGCAACGCCGAGCCTGCTGGCTTCGGCCGCACCGGTCCCCAGTTGCATCATGTCCAGCGCGAGCATCTCGGGGACGCGGATCGGCGCCATCGAAATGTCCTCCATGGTGGCGTTCATGGTCGCCATCAGCACGACGGCGAAATTGTCGGGATTGGCCTCGATCCAGGCCTTGGCTTGGACATGCCGGTTCGGTTCGCTGAAGTTCTTCCGGTAGAATTCGGCCAGTTCCGCTGCGACATACATGGGTCTGTCCCGCTGCTCAGGAAGCGATGGACAGAAGGCTCGCATGACGCTTTGGCATTTGCCTGTTTCGCGCGGAACAACCGGGCTCGCCTGTCTCGCCGAGATGGTTTAGGCGTGATCCATCGTGACGGGGGCCCAGACGTGCCGGATTTGAAGACAGTGCCGCGTGCCGATGCGACCGAGCCGGACCGCGTCTGGTTCCGGTTCATGCGGTTGCACCAGCGCATGCTCGGCCAGATGACCGGCCGGATCAGGGCGCTCGGCTTGTCGATCCCGCAATTCGATCTGCTGTCGACGCTGACCGAACGCGAGGGCATCAGCCAGAACGAGCTGGCGGAGCGGCTTTATGTCACCAAAGGCAATGTCTCGGGTCTGGTCGACCGGCTGGTGCAGGCGGGCCTCGTCGAGCGGCGCGCCATCGCCGGAGACCGGCGCTCCTATGCCATGCATCTCACGCCGGAGGGGCGAAGGCTGGCGGAGGACGGCATCAGGGCGCAGCGCGACTTCGTGGCGCAGACGCTCGGGAAGCTGCCCGAGCGGGATCTGGCGGAGCTCGACCGGCTGGTGCTGGCCTGGCGCGATCTGGCACGGGCCGTCGACGAGGACCGGATGGCCGGCTGAAAATTTGGCCTCGATCGCTATGGAGCCGGGCTGATCTTCTCCACGATCTGGCTGCCGCCGGGCTCATCGCGCAGCACCAGACGCTCATGCGCCCCGACCTCGCCGAGCAGCATCTCTCCGCTCGCGGTCAACGCCGTCGCGTGCCTGCGCACGAAAACGATCACCGGCCGCCTGCCGGCCACGGCCCAACGCCGCAACTGTTCGAGATAGGGCTCCTTGCGCCAGGCCTGTGCGGCCCCGGGATCGGCCTGCACGAAGAGCCAGCGGGTCGCTGCGTCCATCGTCAGGACGAAACGGGCTTTCTCGGGCTTCCACTCCGGGCCGAGGAAATCCTGCGTCATCCATAGGCAGAGGAAATCGCGGCATTGCTGCGGACGTGCATCGTAGATCTTGCAGCCACGGCCCGGCAGGCAATTGGGGCACCAGTTGCCTGCGGTCGCGCCTGCCGCCGGGACGTCATAGACCTTGCAGCACAGCGTACAGGTGCCGCAACTGCGGCCGGGCGCGATCAGGCTCGTCATCATTTCCGTCCGGCCGCCGGGCGACGTCCGGCGCCGCATCAGCATGGCGAGGGCGAAAGGCGCTGGCAAGCACGGCCCTGCGGCAGAGTCTGCGTCGGGTTGCGATAAAATCGCTGAGAGCTTGCGCCGGCCGCAGTCTATGGTGACGGGAGACGCCACTCGCATCAGGGGAACCGCACGATGCTGTCCAACCTCGCCGTCCGGGACATCGAGACCCTCGTCCATCCCTACACGAATCTCGCGACGCATCGCGAGACGGGTCCGCTCGTGCTCGAGAGCGGCAAGGGCGTCTATGTCTACGACAGCGCCGGCAAGGAGTATCTGGAGGGCATGGCGGGGCTCTGGTGCACCGCGCTCGGCTACTCCAACCAGGAGCTGATCGAGACCGCCTATGAGCAGATGAAGAAGCTGCCCTTCCAGCACATCTTCGGCGGGCGCAGCCACGACCCGGCGATCGAACTGGCGGAGAAGCTGAAGGAGATCGCGCCGGTGCCGATCTCGAAGGTGTTCTACGGCGCCTCCGGATCGGACGCGAACGACACCCAGATCAAGATCGTCTGGTACATGAACAACGCGCTCGGCCGGCCGCAGAAGAAGAAGATCATCTCGCGGCTGAAGGGCTATCACGGCGTCACCGTCGCCTCGGCCTCGCTGACCGGACTGCCCAACAACCACATCGATTTCGACCTGCCGCTGCCCGGCATTCTGCACACCTCCTGCCCGCACCATTACCGCTTCGCCGAGCCGGGCGAGAGCGAGCAGGATTTCTCGTCGCGCATGGCCGCCGAACTGGAGGAAATGATCCTGCGCGAGGGCCCCGACACCGTTGCCGCCTTCATCGCCGAGCCGGTGATGGGCGCGGGCGGGGCAATGACGCCGCCGGCGGGCTATTTCGAGAGGATCAACGCGGTCCTGGCGAAGTACGACATCCTGTTCATTGCCGACGAGGTCATCACCGGCTTCGGGCGGACCGGCAACATGTTCGGAACCACCACCTACGGACTGGCGGCCGACACGCTCTCCTGCGCCAAGCAGATCACCTCGGCCTATTTCCCGCTCAGCGCGGTGATGATGAACGAGCGGATCTACGAAGTCCTCGTCGACCAGAGCCGCAAGATCGGGACCTTCGGCCACGGCAACACCTATGCCGGGCATCCGGTCGGCTGCGCGATCGCGGTCAAGACGCTGGAGATCTACCAGCGCGACAAGATCGTCGAGCATGTCCGCAGCGTCTCGCCGACCTTCCTGCGCCGGCTGACCAAGCTCGAGGAGCATCCGCTGGTCGGCGAGGCGCGCGGCGTCGGCTTGATCGGCGGCGTCGAGCTGGTCAGGGACAAGGCGACCAAGGCTTCCTTCGAGATCAAGAAGGGCGTCGGACCGAAATCGGTCGTCTTCGCGCAGCAGGAGGGCCTGATCCTGCGCGCCATGGGCGACCGGGTGGCCTTCTGCCCGCCGCTGATCATGAATGAAGCCGAGATCGAGGAGATGTTCAACCGCTACGAGCGCGCCCTCGACAAGACGCTCGCCTGGGCCAAGGCGGAAGGGTTGCTCGCGGTCTGATGCGGAAGCGGCACTTCGGTGCCGCGCGCGCAATGCAGGTCGTTCACGATTGTGGCGCAATGTGACGTTGCGACACAAAACGCCGCGAACGCATCACGATCATGCCGTTTTGGAGTCCCGATCTGAGGTCAGCTTGCGATGTGGCGACGGACCCGTCGCCACATCGCAGCCAACCCAGTCGGACCCCATGACGAGCCCGTCCCAACCCCGCCGCCCGATTCCCGCCCATGCGAGTTTCCACGATGCCCATGCCCGGGAGGCCTATGCGTCCTGGTTCAAGCCCATCGCGCTTCCCGCACTGGCGGCTGGAACAAGGCGTGCTCCGGCTGCGTTGGATCACCGTGCGAAGGATGCACCATCCCGGCTTGCCGGTGTCCTTCGTAATGGCTTCGACGACTGACCTTCGAGACTTCTTCGAGACCCTCCATGCTTGACCGGCGCAGCGTCCTTCGGACACTCGCCGGTCTTTTTTTGGCCGTGACGGGGACGGGCGCCTATGCCGCGATCTGGGAGCCTGGGCGCCAGGTCATCACGCGCTACCGGTTGACGCCGCGCGGTTGGCCCGAGGGACGCAGGCTGCGGCTGGCAGTGCTTTCGGACCTGCATGTCGGATCGCTGCACGTGCCGCTCGCCCGCGTCTCCGAACTCGTCGCCGCCACGAATGGGCTCGAGCCCGACCTCACACTGCTGCTCGGCGATTTCGTCGCCAGCCGGCGGCGCGTCGCGTCGGACCCCGCCATGGCGGACTGGGCGGCCGAACTCGCGAGGCTCGAGGCCCGCGACGGCGTCTTCGCCATCCTCGGCAATCACGACTGGTGGCATGACGAGCCGACGCAGGCGCTGCGGGCCGGCCCGACCCAGGTCGGCCAGGCCCTGGAGCGCGCCGGCATCCCGGTGCTGGAGAACCGCGCCTTGCGGCTGTCCACTCAGGCTGGCCCGCTCTGGCTGGCCGGCCTCGGCGATCAGATCGCCTTCCTGCCGCGGCTGCGCGGGCGCCCGCAGGGGATCGACGATCTGGCCGGCACGATGGCGCAGATCGCCGATGACGGGGCGCCGGTGATCCTGATGGCGCATGAGCCGGACGTCTTCGCCCGCATGCCCGAGCGGGTGACGCTGACGCTGTCGGGCCACACCCATGGCGGACAGGTCCGGTTCCTGGGCTGGGCGCCGATCGTGCCGTCGCGCTACGGCAACCGCTACGCCTATGGCCATGTCCGAGAGGGAGGGCGCGATCTCGTCGTATCGGCCGGCATCGGCACGAGCCAGTTGCCGATCCGGTTCGGGATTCCGCCGGAGATCGTGCTGATCGAACTGGGGTGAGCGGAGCGCGCCGGCCCCGGCTTCAGGTGACGATGACCTTGGTGCCGTTGGGCACGCGGTTGAACAGGTCGATCACGTCGATGTTGCGCATCCGGATGCAGCCGGAGGAGGCGGCGCGGCCGATCGTTTCGGGCTCGTTGGTGCCGTGGATGCGGTAGAGCGTGTCGCGGCCGTTCTGGTAGAGATACAGCGCCCGGGCGCCGAGGGGATTGTCCGGGCCGCCGTCCATGCCGCCGGCGCGCGGAGCGAGGTGCGGCCAGCGTGCGATCATCTCGGCGGGCGGCGTCCAGCGCGGCCACTCCGCCTTGCGCTGCACGATGGCCTCGCCGGTCCAGCCGAAGGCCTCGTCGCCGGTGGCGACGCCATAGCGGATCGCCTTCTTGTTCGGCAGGACGAAATAGAGATACTTCTCCCGGGTATCGACGACGATCGTGCCGGGCGCCTGGCCGGTGGGATCAGTAATCTCATAGGGAAGGTGCGTCAGGTGGTGTTCGAATTTCGGCACCAGCGCGATGTATTCGGCATCGCGTGACGACAGAGCCGGCGCGTTGACGCTCTTGTACTGGCACGCCCCCAGCAGGGTCGACATTGCCAACGCGAGGATCACGGTCTGTTTCATGACGTCCACCAGACGGCCTGCAAGCCATCCTTATGATGAATTCAGGGTTAACGCTTGGTATCCACCGGCTGCAGGGGCGGCACGACCGAACGAGACCTGCTCTAGGCCGGAAACGGGGGGCGTGCAATTTGGGTTCCTCGCAGGAAGCGCCCACCCTGCTTTTCGCACCGCACCGTGGCCGTATGGTCACGCTTTCTCCGCCCGCCAGTCCGAAAGCGCCCCGCCGTGACGACCTTGCTGATCACCCACCCGTCCAGTCTGGCGCATGAGACGCCACCGGGCCATCCGGAGCGGCCGGATCGCATCCGGGCGGTCGAGGCCGCGCTGGAGAGCGAGCGCTTCGCGCCGCTGATTCGCGAGACCGCCATGGCGGGTACGCTCGACCATGTCGTGCTGTGCCATCCGCGCGATTTTGCCGAGGAGGTGCTGGCCGCCTCGCCCGCCAGCGGGCTGGTGCCGTTCGACGCCGACACGACGATGTCGCCGGGGACGGTCGATGCTGTGATGCATGGCGTCGGCGGTGCGGTGCAGGCTGTGGACGAGGTGATGACGCGACGCGTCGCCAACGCCTTCAGTGCCACGAGGCCGCCGGGCCACCATGCCGAGAGCGTCAAGGCGATGGGGTTCTGCTTCTTCAACCAGGCGGCGATCGCGGCGCGGCATGCGCAGCGCGCCCATGGCGCGGAGCGCGTCGCGATCATCGACTGGGACGTCCATCACGGCAACGGCACCCAGGAGATCTTCTGGAGCGATCCGAGCGTGCTCTACGCCTCCAGCCACGAGATGCCGCTCTATCCGGGCACCGGTGCCCTGTCCGAGCGGGGAGCCCATGGCACGATCGTCAACGCGCCGCTGAGCGCGGGAGACGGGTCCGACGCTTTCCGCGAGGCGATGGAGAGCGTGCTGCTGCCGCGGATCGCCGCGTTCTCGCCCGATCTGATCATCATCTCCGCCGGGTTCGATGCCCATTGGCGCGATCCCCTGGCGAACCTCAACCTGAAGGAGACCGACTTCGCCTGGGCGACGCAGCAACTGATGGAGATCGCGGACCGACGTTGCGGCGGGCGCATCGTCTCGGTGCTGGAGGGCGGCTACGACCTGGAGGGGTTGTCGCGGTCCGTGGCCGCGCATGTCATGGCACTGATGCGCGGGTGAGGCCGCGCTGCACCGGGCCGGTGAGGGGCGTTCATCATGGGTTCAGAGGTGCGTGGGCAGGAGAACCGTGCTAGTGCGAGGGCACGTTGCGGCACTCGCCCGGCCGGGGGAATAGACTGGGAAAACGGCGTCAGGCCGCGCGTTTTCCAACAAGAACGAGGTGCGTGACGGCTGCATCGGACCGGGAAGGGCGCCAGGGCGCGTCGCTTCGCGAGATCGATCGGCTGCGCGCAGCGGGGCGCGATGAACGACATGACCATGCTGCCGGGAACGGCAGACCAGGCGAACCCGACCGTCGTCGCCATGATGGCGGGCGAGAAGCGTCCCGATCTGCTGCGCGACGAGGTGCTGGGTGAAATCCTGGCCGCCACCGTCGAACGCCGTGGGGGGCATCCCGCCCTCGTCGATGGCACCTGCCGGCTGAGCTATGACGAGGTCTGGGCGCAAGCGGGCCGGCAGGCGCGCGGGCTCGCGCTTCAGGGTGTGGGGCCGGGCGATCTCGTCGGACTGTGGATGCCCCGCGGCATCGACCTGCTGATCGCGCAGATCGCGATCACGCGCGCAGGCGCGGCGTGGATTCCGTTCGACGCCGAGGCGCCGGTCGAGCGCATCGCGGTCTGTCTCGCCGACGCCCAGGCGAAGGGCATCGTGACCTGCGCGGCCTGGTGCGGCCGCGCCGCCGCCACCGAACGCAACGTCTGGACGCCTGAGGCGCTGGCGCAGGGCGATGACGGGCATCCGATGCCCGCCCGGGCGGCCGGGCTGACGCGCGAACACCCGGCCTATCTGATCTACACCTCCGGCTCGACGGGAACGCCGAAGGCGATCGTCATCAGCCATCGCAACATCTGCCACTTCCTGCGCTCGGGGAACGCGCTCTACGGCATCGGCCCCGACGACGTGGTCTTCCAGGGCGCCTCGGTCGCCTTCGACCTGTCGATGGAGGAGATCTGGACGCCCTATCTCGCCGGCGCGACGCTCTTCGTCGCCTCGCCGGAGATGATGGGCGATGCCGAGAAGCTGCCGGCGATCCTGACGCAGGCCGGCGTGACCGTGATCGACACGGTGCCGACGCTGCTCGGCATCCTGCCGGCCGATGTGCCCTCGCTGAAGCTGATCCTGCTCGGCGGCGAGGCGCTGCCGCCCGCGACCGTGCAGAAATGGTCGCAGCCGGGGCGCCGCATCCTCAACACCTATGGCCCGACCGAGGCGACCGTGGTGGCGACGGCAGCCGAGGTGCGGCCCGGCGAGACGGTCACCATCGGCCGGCCGATCGCCAACTACACGGCCTATGTCGTCAACGAGGCGATGGCTCTGGTCGGCCCCGGCGAGCAGGGCGAACTCCTGATCGGCGGGCCTGGCGTGGCGCGCGGCTATCATGGCCGGCCCGAGCTCACCGCCGAGAAGTTCATCGCCAATCCGTTCGGCCAGCCCTTCGGGCCCGAGGACCCGTTGCTCTACCGCTCGGGCGACGCGGTGAGCGTCGACGAGGCCGGCAACATCGTCTTCCACGGGCGCATCGACGACCAGATCAAGATCCGCGGGTTCCGCGTCGAGCTCGGCGAGATCGAATCGAAGCTGGCCGAGGAGCCCGGCGTCAACCAGGCGGCCGTGGTGATGCGGACCGATGACGAGATCGAGCGTCTCGTCGCCTTCGTCGTCGCCGAGCCGGGCGTCGCCGTGGACGGGGCCGTGCTGCGCGCGGCGCTGCGCGACAAGCTGCCGCCCTACATGGTGCCGGCGCATTTCGAGGCTGTCGGGTCGCTGCCGCGCATGGTCTCCGGCAAGGTCGACCGGCGCATGCTGAAGGCGGCGCCGCTGACGGCGCCGAGCGCCCAGGGCGAGCAGGAGCCGCCGCGCAACGCCACCGAGGCTGCGCTGCTGGACGCCGCCAAGCGCGTGCTGGGCGCGTCGAGCCTGCCGCTGGAGGCCGACTTCTTCGTCGATCTCGGCGGCCACTCGCTCCTGGCGGCGCGCTTCATCTCGATCGTCCGCGAAACGCCTGCCTATGCCGGCATCACGCTGCAGGACGTCTATGGCGCGCGCACCCTGCGCGGCATGGCCGCGCTTCTCGACGGGCGCGGCATCGCCGAGGCGCAGGACCTCTCCTTCACCCCGCCGCCCTTCCTGCGCCGCTTCCTCTGCGGCCTGGCCCAGGCGGCGGTGCTGCCCGTCATCATCGGCCTCGCCACGACGCAGTGGCTCGGCATCTTCGTCACCTACATGCTGCTGTCGGGCGAGGATCTGCCGCTGGTCTGGCAGATCTTCGCGCTTCTGGGCGTCTATGTCGGCATCACGATCGTCACGGGTTTCATCGCCATCGGCTTGAAGTGGCTCGTGCTGGGGCGGACGAAACCGGGCGTCTATCCGCTCTGGGGCGTCTATTATTTCCGCTGGTGGTTCGCCTCCCGCATCGCCGGCCTGGTCCATCTGAAATGGCTGCAGTCCTCGCCGGTGATGCGCGTCTACTGGCGGTTGCTCGGCGCCAAGGTCGGTCGCGACGTGATCATCTCCGATTACGAGGCGGGGGCGATCGACCTGATCAGCATCGGAGACGGCGCCTCGCTGGGCGCCAAGACGACCTTCGCCAATGCCGAGGCGATCGGCGACAAGCTGGTCATCGGCCGGATCACCATCGGCAAGGACGTCTATGCCGGGTCCTCCGTCGTCTTCGGCCATGACTGCGTCGTCTCCGACCATGCCGAGCTGCTCGACCTGACGACCGTGCCGGTTGGTGGAGTGATCGGCGAGGCGGAGATCTGGGACGGTTCGCCCGGGCGCAAGATCGGCATGGTCGATCTGGCGGCCCTGCCGCCGCAGGCCGAAGCGAGCCCCCGTCGGCGCGCGGGGATGACGGCCTTCTACATTCTGATGCTGATCGTGCTGCCGCCGGTCAGCCTGCTGCCGATCTTCCCGGCCTTCATGCTGTTCGACAAGATCGACGACTGGATCTCGACCTGGTCGGAGATCAGCTATCTCTGGTATCTGCCGCTCCTGACCTGGCCCACCGCGATCGGCCTGATCACGCTGACGGTGTTCCTGATCGCGGGCCTGCGCTGGGCGATCCTGCCGCGGGTCTCCTCGGGGTCCTACTCGATCCACTCCGCGTTCTTCGCCCGCAAATGGACGGTCGGCCTGGCGACGGAGGTGACGCTCGAGACGCTCTCCTCGCTGTTTGCGACGATCTATATGCGGGCCTGGTACCGGATGATGGGCGCGGCGATCGGCAAGGGCTCGGAAATCTCGACCAATCTGTCGGGTCGCTACGACGTGACCGGCATCGGTGCCGGCAACTTCATCGCCGACGAGGTCGTCTTCGGCGACGAGGACATGCGGCGCGGCTATATGCGCCTCGACATGACCCGCACCGGAGATCAGGTCTTCGTCGGCAACGACGCGGTCGTGCCGCCGGGCGCGCAGATCCCCGACCGCGTGCTCATCGGCATCAAGTCGAAGCCGCCCGCCAATGAGCGCATGCAGCCGGGCGACACCTGGTTCGGCTCGCCGCCGATCCAGTTGCCGAACCGGCAGAAGGTCGATCTCGGGGCGGACTGGACCTATCGGCCGTCCTGGCAGAAGCAGACGCTGCGCGGCGTCTTCGAGGCGCTTCACACCTCCTTCCCGGCCATGCTGTTCATCACCTTCGGCACGATCGCGGTCGATCTTGTCCTGCAGGAGCGGATCAACCAGCGCGACTGGCTCGGGCTCGTCCTGTCCTTCATGGCGGTCGCCGTGCTCATCGCCGTGGCACAGGCGCTGATCTGCGTCGCGATCAAATGGCTGATGATGGGCGTCTACAAGCCGCTGATGAAGCCGATGTGGTCGTGGTGGGCGATGCGGACGGAGTCCATCGCAGTCCTCTATTCAGGCCTGGGAGGAAAAGTGCTGTTCGAGTATCTGCGCGGTACGCCGTTCCTGCCCTGGTTCCTGCGGCTGTTCGGCGCCAAGTTCGGCCGGGGCGTCTGGATGGACATGACCGACATCACCGAGTTCGACTGCGTCACCGTCGGCGATTTCTGCCAGATCAACGCCCATTCGGCGCTGCAGACGCATCTCTACGAGGACCGCGTCATGAAGGTCGGCCGGGTGCATCTCGGCAAGGGCGTCTGCGTCGGGGCGGCGGCGACGGTGCTCTACGACACCCGCGTCGGGGATTTTGCCCAGATCGGCCTGCTCACCGTCATCATGAAGGGCGAGAACCTGCCGGCGCATACGCGCTGGGAGGGCGCACCGGCCGTGCCGGCGGGGGCGCCCGCGGGCCATTGATCGGCAGCATGGCGTTTGACCGCCAGTCCTGCCCGGGACTATGAGCCTGCACGGATTTCTGTGCAGGGTTCCATGTCCCACAACTCGTTCGGCCATCTCTTCCGCGTCACGACCTTCGGCGAGAGCCATGGGCCGGCCATCGGCTGCGTGGTCGATGGCTGCCCGCCGCTGATCCCGCTGAGCGAGGCCGACATCCAGGGCGATCTCGACCGGCGCCGGCCCGGCCAGTCGCGCTTCACCACGCAGCGTCAGGAGCCCGATCAGGTGCGGATCATCTCCGGCGTGTTTCCGCGCGAGAGCGACGGCGTACAGGTCACGACCGGCACCTCGATCGGGCTGATGATCGACAATGTCGACCAGCGCTCGAAGGACTATTCGGACATCAAGGACAAGTACAGGCCGGGACACGCCGATTTCACCTATGACGTGAAATACGGCATTCGTGACTATCGCGGCGGCGGTCGTTCCTCGGCCCGCGAGACGGCGATGCGGGTGGCGGCGGGCGCGATCGCGCGCCGGGTCGTGCCGGGGCTCGTCGTCCGCGGGGCGCTGGTCCAGATGGGGCCGCACACAATCGACCGCGCAAACTGGGACTGGGAGGAGGTCGGTCGCAATCCCTTCTTCTGCCCCGATGCAAAGGCCGCGGCCTTCTTCGAGGGCTATCTTGACGGGGTGCGAAAGTCCGGCTCCTCGACCGGAGCGGTGCTCGAAATCGTGGCGGAGGGCGTCCCCGTGGGGCTGGGCGCGCCGATCTACGGCAAACTCGACGCCGAGATCGCGGCCGCGCTGATGAGCATCAATGCGGTCAAGGGCGTCGAGATCGGCGACGGTTTCGCGGCGGCGGAACTTTCCGGCGAAGAGAATGCCGACGAGATGCGCGTGGGCAATGACGGGCGGCCGCTCTTCCTGTCCAACCATGCCGGCGGCATCCTCGGCGGCATCTCGACGGGGCAGCCGATCGTGGCGCGTTTCGCGGTCAAGCCGACCTCGTCGATCCTGGCGACGCGGGCGACCGTGACGCGCAGCGGCGGCGAGGCCGAGATGTTCACCAAGGGGCGACACGACCCCTGCGTCGGTATCCGTGCGGTGCCGGTCGGCGAGGCGATGGTCGCCTGCGTGCTGGCCGATCATTTCCTGCGGCATCGGGCGCAGGTCGGCGTGGTCGAGCCGCGCTGGCCGTTCCAGGAGTGACTTGAGCCGTCATTCTCGGGCGGAGCGGAGCGCAAACCCGGGAATCTCCAGCCCGACGAGGCGCCGAACCAGCATCGGGTGTAAGATGCTCGGGTCAGCCCGAGCATGACGTGCAGAATTATGCATTTCAGCCATACTGAAATTGCGTAGCTGCTTCATTGCGGATGAAGGGCTGCTGCCTTAGCTTCGTGCGATGAAGCTCGACGCCTGGCTCACGCAGAACAAGATCGGCCGTAGCGCCTTCGCGCGATTGGTCGGCCTGTCGCCGGCCAGCGTGACGGCCCTCTGCAACGACCAGAGCGCTTGGATTTCGCGCGAGAGCGCCGAGCGCATCGCCGCCGCGACCGGTGGCGCCGTCACCCCCAATGATTTCCTTGGCCTCGTCAGGCCGCGCGAGGCCACCATGCCCACCAACATTACTGCCACCATCGAGGCCTTCGCCCGCGGCGAGATCGTCATCGTGACCGATGACGACGATCGCGAGAACGAGGGCGACCTGATCGTTGCCGCCTCGCTGTGCACGCCGGAGAAGATGGCCTTCATCATCCGCAACACCTGCGGCATCGTCTGCGCGCCCCTGACCGCATCCGAAGCCCGGCGCCTGCGGCTCGACCCGATGGTGTCCTCCAACGACGCGCCGCTGGGCACGGCCTTCACCGTCACGGTCGACGTCAAACACGGGCTGACGACGGGAATCTCGGCCGAGCAGCGCTGCAACACCGTGCGGGCGCTGGCGAACGGCAATATGGGCGCGGGCGATTTCGTGCGGCCTGGCCATGTCTTCCCGCTGATCGCCAAGGAGGGCGGGGTGCTGATGCGCTCGGGCCATACCGAGGCCGCGGTGGACCTCTGCAAACTCGCCGAGCTGCCGCCGGTCGGCGTCATCTGCGAATTGGCCAATGACGACGGCACGGTGATGAAGGGTCCTCAGATTGCGGCCTTCGCCGAAAAGCATGGTTTGAAGCAGATCACGGTGGCGGACCTCATCGCCTATCGCCAGTCGCGCGAGAAGCTGGTCGAGCGGGTGCACTCCTTCCCGGTCAAGACGGCCTTCGGCGAGATGACCGGCCATGTCTACGTCACGCCCTTCGACGACACGCAGCACTTCGCTTTCGTTGCCGGGAAGATCGGTGACGGAGAGCGTGTTCCCGCCCGGCTTCATCGGGCCGATGTCGTGGCCGATGTGCTGGGCGGCGCGAGCGCGATCCAGTGTGCGTTGCGGCGTTTCCAGCAGGATGGGCGCGGGGTGCTGGTCTATCTCCGCGATGGCTCGGCCGGCGTGCCGATCAAGCCCGTCGAGGAGGGGGCCGATGCGCAGCGCTCCCAGCAATGGCGCGAGGTCGGGCTGGGCGCGCAGATCCTGCGCGATCTCGGCGTGCGCTCCATCATCAATCTCGCCTCGTCGCCGCGCTCCTTCGTCGGCCTGGGCGGCTTCGGCATCGAGATCGCCGAGACGCAGCCGCTGGTGTGAGTCAGATCCAGTCGGCTTGGCTGCCGGTGATGGTCAGGATCTTGCCCTGCCAGATCTCGACCATCGAGGCCTTGGCCGGCGGGACGGCACCGACGAGGGCGAGGACGGCGCGGGCGACGCCGCCATGGCTGACGATCACCGTCTCGCGGGTCAGTGCTTCCAGCACCGGCCGGATACGCTGCGCCAACATGGCGTAGCTCTCGCCGCCCGGGGGCACGAAGCTCCATTTGTCGCGCTCGCGCAGCTGCGCCTGCTCGCGCTCGGCCTTGCGGATGTCGCGCCAGGTGTAGCCTTCCCAACTGCCGAAGGTCAGTTCCTTGAGCCGGTCGTCGGTGCGGTAGGCGCCAGCCTCCAGCCCGAGCGTGGCGCGCAGGATGTCCATCGTCTCGCGCGCCCGCTGCATCGGGGAGCCGATGTAATCCAGCGTGGCGAAGCCGGGTGCCAGGGTCCGCAACCGCTCCGCAGCCTCGGCGGCCTGCCGGCGGCCGAGATCGTTCAGGGGGATGTCCTGGCCGCCCTGGAGACGGCCTTCGCGATTCCAGTCGGTCTCGCCGTGGCGGATGAGGATGAGCTGGTGCGGGAGCGTGATCGGGACCATGGCGGGCTTCTGCACGTTGCCGGCCGCGAGGTCAAAGCATCCGGCGGGCGCGGGGCCATGCGTCGCAGCCATGGCCGCGGGCAAGCGTTTCGTTTGGCCTGCCGCAGCCGACGGTCTATAGGCGGGCCTCCGCTTCCTTCGGACCCCGCTTCATGCCGCCGGCCCTGACATTGCCCGATGGTCGCAGGCTCGCCCTGGATGACCGCCCCCTGCTGATGGGGATCGTCAACATCACGCCCGATTCCTTCTCCGATGGCGGGATGCTGCAGAATACCGAGCAGGCGATCGCGCATGGCGTGAGGCTGGTGGAGGAGGGAGCCGACATCGTCGATGTCGGTGGCGAATCGACCCGGCCTGGTCATGCGCCGCTCGATGCCGCCACCGAACTCGGACGGGTCCTGCCGGTCATCGCCGGCCTGCGCGAGCGGGTCGGAACGCCGCTGTCGATCGACACCTGGAAGGCCGAGGTGGCGGAGGCGGCGCTGAAGGCCGGAGTCTCCATCGTCAACGACGTCTGGGGCGCGCAGCGCGACCCGGCCATCGCCGGCGTTGCGGCGCGTCATGGCGCACCGATCATCCTGATGCACAACCGCGAGACGACCGATCCCGGGCTCGACATCCTGTCCGACGTGCTGCGCTTCCTCGAACGCTCAGTCGCGATCGCGCTGGAGGCCGGCGTCCCGCGCGAGCAGATCGTGGTCGATCCCGGCATCGGGCTGTTCGGCAAGACGCCGGAGCAGTCGCTGCGGCTGATCCGCGAGCTGGCGAAGCTCGAGAGCCTCGGCTGCCCGGTCCTGCTGGGCGCCTCGCGGAAATCGGTGATCGGCGTCGTCACCGGCCAGAGTGTCCCCGCCGAGCGTGTCGCCGGCAGCGTCGCCGCCCATCTCTATGGGGCGACGCACGGAGCGGCCATCATCCGCGCCCATGACATCGCTCCTCATGTGCAGGCGTTCAAAGTCTGGGCCGCCCTGTCACAGTCTTCGGAGCCAAGTGCGTGAGCGAAACCGGCGTCATCCTGATCGAGAAGCTCGATATCTACGCCTATCACGGCTTCTTCTCGGAGGAGGAGCGGCTGGGGCAGCGCTTCGTGCTCGACCTCGCGCTGGAAACCGACCTGCGGCCGTCTTCCGTCAGCGATGCGCTGGCCGACACCGTGAACTACGGCACGGTTGTCGGCGTGGTGACGGAGGTCTTCACCACGCGCCGCTTCAATCTGCTGGAGGCGGCCGCCCGAGCCGTGGCGCTGGCGGTGCTGGAGCGGTTTCCGCCCGTAACCCGCATCGAGGTGACGCTGCGCAAGCCGACGCCGCCGATCCATGCGACGCTCGCCAGCGTCGGCATCAAGCTGAGTTTTGCGCGTGAAGGCTGAGGCCGCGCTCGGCCTCGGCGGCAATCTGGGCGATCCGGTGGAGGCTTTCGCGACGGTGCTGCGGCGGCTGGAGAGGCATGAGGCGGTCGCGCGGGTCCGCCCATCCAGCGTCTATCGGACGGCGCCCTGGGGCAAGCTCGACCAGCCGGAATTTCTCAACATGGCCGTGCTGGTCGAGACGGATCTGCCGGCGCGGGCATTGCTGGATTTGTGCCTTGCTCTCGAACGCGAGGGCGGCCGGGAGCGGCGCGAACGCTGGGGGCCGCGCACGCTCGACATCGACATCCTGACCTATGGCGGGCAGGTGATCGACGAGCCGGGGCTGCAAATTCCGCATCCGCGGATCGCGGAACGCGCCTTCGTGCTGGCGCCGCTGGCCGAGATCGCGCCGGGGCTGTTGATCGGGGGGCGATCGGTCGCCGACCTCCTAGAGGAGGTCATCGACGAGACTATCCGCCGGGACCCGGCCGCGACGGAGCGGCTTTCGGCTGTTCTCCAAAGCGCGCCGCGCTGATCTCAGTCTTCGAAGGTTTCCCTTAGAACCGCCAGCACGCCGCTTAACATGGCAGGCGGCACCTCACCCAACCGTTTGACGAGGCGCCGCTTGTCGAGCGCGCGGAGCTGCTCGGCGAGGACGAGACCGTCCGTGCCCGCGAAGCTGATGGGTACACGGAACCCGGCCGGGCGGCTGGCGGAGGTCATGGGTGCGACGATGACCGTTCTCAGGTGATCGTGGATCTCCGGAGGAGACACGATGAGGCAGGGTCGCGTCTTGCGAATCTCGCTGCCAATGGTCGGATCGAGGGTGGCCAGCCAGACTTCGCCGCGCTTTACCATTTCAGGGCGGCGTCATCGTCGTTGGCGAACTCTGGCCAGACGAGTTCGTCGTCGCCCTCGGCTGCCAGCCGCCGGGAATCATCTGCCCAGCCCGAGCGTGCCGACGTGGATACGGGCTCGATGACGATCCGCCCGCTTTCGACCAGCAGCGTGACACGGTCTCCCGCCTTGGCGCCGATCGCGGCCAGCATAGGCTTCGGGATGACGACGCCCGCCGAGTTACCGATTTTCTTGACCGAGCTTTGCATCGCCTGCTCCAAAAGCAAGAGCGATCATAGCGGGCCGATGCGTATGTTACTACGGCGTATTAACGCGCATCGCAGTCGCTCTCTCGCGGCGAGACCCGACGCCTCACTCGGCCTTGTCGAGCGTGATGTCCGGCGCCGTCGGCACCTTCATGCCGACGACATGGTAGCCGGCGTCGACATGCAGGATCTCGCCGGTGATGCCGCGCGACATGTCGGAAACGAGGAACACGGCGGTCTCGCCGACTTCCTCGATCGTCACGGTGCGGCGCAGCGGCGAATTGTATTCGTTCCAGCGCAGGATATAGCGGAAATCGCCGATGCCCGACGCCGCGAGCGTCTTGATCGGCCCGGCCGAGATGGCGTTGACGCGGATCTTCGAGGGGCCGAGATCGGCGGCGAGGTACTGCACGCTCGATTCCAGCGCCGCCTTCGCGACGCCCATGACGTTGTAATGCGGCATCCACTTCTCGGCGCCGTAATAGGTCAGCGTCAGCATGGAGCCGCCATCGGTCATCAGCTTCTCGGCACGCTGGGTGACGGCGGTGAAGGAGTAGCAGGAGATCAGCAGCGACTTGGTGAAGTTCGCTTCCGTGGTCTCGACATAGCGGCCGGTCAACTCGTCCTTGTCGGAGAAGGCGATGCAGTGGACGACGAAGTCGAGCTTGCCCCAGAGCTTCTCGACCTCGGCGAAGACGGCGTCGATCGAGGCGGAATCGGTAACGTCGCAATGGCCGACGACATGGCCGCCGAGCTCTCTGGCGAGCGGCTCGACGCGCTTCTTCAGCGCGTCGCCCTGATAGGTAAAGGCGAGTTCGGCGCCGGCGTCGGCTGCGGCCTTGGCGATGCCCCAGGCGATCGAGCGGTTGTTGGCGACGCCCATGACGAGGCCGCGCTTGCCCTTGAGGAGATTGGCGGTCGGCCGGGCGAGGGCGTTGGAATCAGGCATCGGGAACCCGCAAACTGGAAAAGACGAGGCCGTCTCTTAGAGCATGGCGGCGCCAGTGGGAACCGGATTTGCCGGCGGCCTGCGCCGGTGGCTCACGCCGTGCGGGCCTTCATCAGCGCCGTGAGCTCCGCATCGCTCTCGGGCATCTCGATGTCGATCGAGACGAAGAGGTCGCCGACGGTGTCGCCCTCGCCCTTGAGACCCTTGCCCCGCAGCCTGAAGGACCGGGTGGTGCCGGTCAGGGCCGGGATCTTCATTTCGACCGCACCGGTGAGCGTCGGCACATGCACCTCGCCGCCGAGTATCGCGCGCGCGAGCGGGACGGGAACGCGAATCCGCAGATCGTTGCCCTCGACCGTGAAGCGCGAATCCGGCTTGACCTTGATCGTCATCAGGACATCGCCGGCCTGGCCGGAGAACGGGTCGGTCGGGCCGAGCCCGCGCAGGCGCATGACCTTGCCGTCGGCGACGCCCTCGGGGATCGTGACCTCGACTTCGCGGCCGCTCGGCAGCCGCACGCGGCGCGTCGCGCCGGTCGCGGCCTGGGACAGCGTCACCTCCAGCGTAAAGCTCTGCTCCGGCGGCTTGGGGGCCTCGGCACGGGTTCGCCCCGCGCGGCGTGCGGCGTCACCGAACAGCGAGCCGAAGATGTCGGACGGGTCGAAGCCCGCGCCCGCTCCGCCGCCGGCGCCGAAGGGGTTGCCGCCTCCGCCCTGGCCGAAGTTGAACTCGAAGCCGCCGGCCCGGCCGCCACGGCCGGCGCCCATGCCTTCGAAGCCGGAGAATTTCGGCTTGCCCTCGCCATCGATCTCGCCGCGGTCGAACTGCTTGCGCTTGGTCTCGTCGCCCAGGATCTCATAGGCGCCGTTGAGTTCCGCGAAGCGGTCCTGCGCCTTCGGATCGTCCTGGTTGCGGTCGGGATGCAGATCCTTGGCGCGGCGGCGATAGGCCTTCTTGATCTCGGCCTCGCTCGCCGTGCGGGCGACGCCCAGAATCTGATACGGGTCGCGCATCGATGAACCCCATGTGGCACTGGCGACCGGCCCGCCGGGACACGCGCCGGAGGCCAGCCTGATCGTCGAGCCTTATCTGGGAATGGTGTGGCCTGAGTGCAACAGCCGGCGCAGCAGATCAATGGCGCTTCGGGCGATCAGCCCGTGCCCTTCCAGGGAGCGACGTCCTTGACGGCCCATTCGCCGCCCGAGGGCCGGCAGGCCGTGCCCTGGAGCTTTGCGGGTTTCGTCTGGGTCTGGACCTGGGCGATGAAGGCGCGGCAGATCTCGTCGGCCCGCAGGAAGGGGCCGCCGACGGGGATGAAGGAGCCCTTCATGCCGCTTTGGGGGTTGTCCCAGGAGACGGCGGCGCCGTTGCCCTGCGGGTCGAGCGCGACCGCCATCGCGCCTTCGGCGCGGCGCAGGTCTTCGGGGCCGAGTTCGGCGGTCAGCGAGGCGAGGGCGCCCGGCTTGCTCGCACCGCGCGCCGGCAGCACCGAGGAGGTCGTGGCGATCTCGTCCTCGGCCTTGCTCGACAGCCCCAGAATGGGAAAGGACACCGAGCAGCCGGCGCCGGCCAGGGCCATAACCAGGGCCGCGCCGAGGCCGCCCATGCGCATGACGCGGCTGCGCTGCGGAAGGCTTTGGGACGGCCGCCGGCCTGTCCTATATAGTCGCTCGGTCAGGTCCGGTATCACCGCTCGCGCTCGCCCAAACGCAGTGCTTCATTCGCCGAGGATTAGAACGTGGAACAGTTAACGAGCGGTGACTTCACCCAGGAACAGGACCCGTTCGCGCTGTTCGAGACCTGGTTCGCGGAGGCCAAGAAGAGCGAGCCGAACGATCCCAACGCGATGGCGCTCTCGACGGTCGATGCGGAGGGCATGCCCAACAGCCGGATGGTGCTGCTCAACGGGCGCGACGGCGAGGATTTCGTCTTCTACACCAACACCCAGAGCCAGAAGGGCGAGGAACTGCTCGGCCAGCCCAAGGCGGCGCTGCTGTTCCACTGGAAGAGCCTGCGCCGGCAGGTCCGCATTCGCGGTGCCGTGACGGTCGTCAGCGACGAGATGGCCGATGCCTATTTCCAGTCGCGCCCGCGCGACAGCCGGATCGGCGCCTGGGCCTCGCAGCAGTCGCGGCCGCTGGAGAGCCGCTTCGCGCTGGAAAAGGCGGTCGCGATCCAGGCGGCGAAGTTCGGTGTCGGCACGATCCCGCGCCCGCCGCACTGGACCGGCTTCCGCATCAGCCCGGTTTATCTCGAGTTCTGGCGGGACGGGGCCTTCCGTCTGCACGATCGCGTCGTCTTCCGTCGCGCCCAAATCGGCGAGCCCTGGGCGCGCGCCCGCCTGTACCCTTGAGGATCGATAGTCCGATGGCGATGCCGAAATTCGACTTTCCCAAGACCGAGCCCGGCAAGCGGCCGGTCATGCTGCTGACGGGGGCCAGCCGTGGCATCGGCCATGCCACGGTGATGCAGTTCGCGATGGCGGGCTGGCGCATCCTGTCCTGCTCGCGCCAGGCCTTCTCGGACAAGTGCCCCTGGCCGTCAGGCGCAGACGATCACGTCCAGATCGATCTCGGCGATCCCGAGGACACGATGCGCGGCATCGCCGAGATCAAGCGCCGGCTGGCAGCGGAGGGCGGCAAGCTGAACGCGCTCGTCAACAATGCCGGCATTTCGCCGAAGGGGCCCAAGGGCGCCCGTCTCGGTGCGGCCACGACCTCCTTCAACGACTGGCACAAGGTCTTCCAGGTCAATTTCTTCGCGCCGATCATGCTGGCGCGCGGCCTGCTCGACGAACTGACGGCGGCGAAGGGCACGATCGTGAACGTCACCTCGATCGCGGGATCGCGGGTCCATCCTTTCGCGGGCGCCGCCTATGCGACCTCGAAGGCGGCGCTGGCCAGCCTGACCCGCGAGATGGCGTCGGATTTCGGCCCGCTCGGCATTCGCGTGAACTCGATCTCGCCCGGCGAGATCGATACCGCCATCCTTTCGCCCGGCACGGAGAAGATCGTCGCGACCTTGCCGCTCGGGCGGCTCGGCCGGACGGAGGAGGTCGCCCGCGCGATCCATTTCCTCTGCACCGATGCGTCGAGCTACGTCACCGGCGCGGAGCTCCACATCAATGGCGGCCAGCACGTATGATCCGGGCCGGCTGAGATGAGCGGCGACGGCGGCCAGGTGATCCGCTTTCCGGCACCGGGCAAGGCCCCGGCGCGCCCGGTTCTGGCGGCGTCCGTGGCTGTCTTCCGCGATGGCAAGGTGCTGCTCGCGACGCGCACCAAGCCCCCGGCGGACCGGCTCTGGTCGCTGCCCGGCGGCAAGGTCGAGGCCGGCGAGACCCTGGAACAGGCCGCCCTGCGCGAACTGGAGGAGGAGGTCGGCGTCCGGGCGCGCATCATCGGCTTCAACCGCCATGTCGAGATCTTCGGGCGCGATGCGCGGGGCGGCGTCAGCCACCACTTCGTCGTCGCCTCCTTCGTCGGCGAATGGCTTTCGGGCGAACCGCAGCCCGGGCCCGAAGCCGGGGCCGTGATGTGGGCCGATCCGTTCAAGCTCGGCGGATTGCCGACGACGCGAGACCTGGGCGAGGTTCTGCGGCAGGCGAGAGTGATCCTGCTTCGCGCCGGGGACGGCGCATGAGGCGGGCGGTGCTGGGCCTGCTCGCGTTGCTGACGGCCGCGCCCTGGGGCGCCGCCCCTGCACAGCAGCGCACCCCGCCGGCCGCGAAGCCAGCCGAGCCTGCGCCCGCTCCCGAACCGCCGCCGCCGCCCTATGAGCCGCAATTGCTGAAGCTCGCCGAGATCATGGGCTCGCTCGCCTATCTGCGGACGCTGTGCGGCGGCAAGGAGGCTCAGGACTGGCGCGACCGGATGGCGGCTCTGGTCGAGGCGGAGGGGCGAACCCTGACGCGCCGCGAGCGCCTGACCAGCGCTTACAACCGCGGCTTCCGCGCCTATTCTCTGACACATCGGGCTTGCACCGAGGGCAGCCAGGAGGCTTCGACGCGGTTGGCCGCGGACGGCGAGCGCCTCGCCCAGGCTTTGGCCGGCCGCTATGGCGGATAGGTGACAGCTCCCCGCGAACTGCGTCCGTCGAGAGGATTTGCGCGGCCGCGTTAACCTTTCCTAAAGGGGGTGGTAGCGTCCCGCTCTGGCACGCCCTATGGTCACGAACCGGACGGCTCCGGTCGTCGAGAGCCGAAACTGACACAGTTCGCGACACCAGCGCGGGCGGTGCGCGACAAGAAGCCGATCAAAGCAAGCCGTAGAGTTCTCGCCTTCATGTCCATCATCTCCGACGATCTGCCTCTCGACCTCGTCTCGACCGATGACAGCCACGACGCCCGTCGCGTCGCCTATGGCTATGTCGAGGACGCCTTCGCAGAAGCGCAGCAGGATGGGTTGGACAGCGATGCCTTGGCGCATGCCGCGCTGTTTGCAGCCTTCCGAACCCTCGTCGAGACCTATGGCGAGGATGCGACCGCCATCTTCGCAGAAGGGCTGGCCGACAAGGTGCGCACCGGGGCGTTCAGCACCGGCACCCGCCATTGAAGAGTGACCCGGCGGCGTCGCGACCGAACGGGAACAGCTGTGGCGCTGTCCGGTTGAACTCCGGCGACAGGGCACCGACATAAAGGTCGGCGCAGTCGCGGCAGAGGTTTACATGGACAGGGTGCAGGGCGCCGACAGTCGGGTCGTCGAGAATGCGGCGGCCGGGCGCTTCGAACTGGCGTTTCCCGGCGGACAGGCCTTTGCCGTCTATCGCCGTGATGGGGAAAGGCTGGTCGTCACACATACGGAAGTGCCGTCCGCGTTCAACGGCCAAGGCATCGGCTCGCAGTTGGTCCGGGGTCTGTTCGAGCAGGCGAGGGCGAGCGGACGGAGGGTCGTGCCGGCCTGCTCCTTCGTCGCCTCCTGGGCGCGCCGCCATCCCGAATTCGACGACGTATTGTCACCCGGTCGATGATCGAGACACCGATCGTGGGAGGGCTCGGGGCATGAGGTCCGCGCCGCCCTCGTCCAGCGCGCAGCAGGATCTGCGCGCCGCTTTCAAAAGGCTGGAGCGCATGCTGCCGGCGCGAGCGGCTTCGACGCTGCGTTGGCTGCGCCATCCGGCGTCGCGCTGGGCCCGGATCCCGGTCGGTCTCGTCCTGATCCTGGGCGGCGTGTTGTCCTTCCTGCCGGTGCTGGGCGTCTGGATGCTGCCGCTCGGCCTGATGCTGATTGCCTCCGACGTGCCGTTCCTGCAGCGGCCGATGGCGCGATTCACGATGTGGATCATCGACCGGATCGAGCGTTGGCAGGCCAAGCGCCGCCGCTGACCGGCGCGCCGGCCTCGCCGGTTTCGACGACTGTCATGCCGTCTTTTACCCCCCAGGCGCGAGGCCGGACGGAACATCCGATCCGACCGCCCGTTGAGCGGGCATGGCGCTCGCGCGCTTTGTCTCAATGGGGGCTGTCATGAACAGTATCATCTATCTCGTCGGCCTCGTCGTGGTCGTCCTCGTCATCCTGTCCTTCCTCGGTTTGCGGTGAGCTCTCCCATGTCGCTCGGTTCAACTGACGTCGTCGTCTCGCCGCCGGGAACCGCAAGCGCGGCCGGGTCCTATCTCGAATGGAGCCCGATCCTGGGAGGCGCGGTCCTGTCGGCCGCCATCTCGACGATCATGGCCGCCTTCGGTTCCGCCATCGGCCTCTCGCTGGTGTCGGCCGAGGCCGGGCGCTCGACCAGCCTGGTCGGACTCGCCATCGCCGGCGCGCTCTGGGCGCTGTGGGTCACCGTCTCGGCCTGCGGGGCGGGCGGCTATCTCGCCGGGCGCATGCGCAAGCCCCTCGCCGACGGCAGTTCGCATGAGCGCGGCGTGCGCGACGGCGCGCATGGCCTCGTCGTCTGGGCTGTCGGCGCGCTTCTGGTCGCGTTCATCACCTCATCCTCGCTGATGGGCGCCGCACGGACCGCCGCTTCGGGCGTCGCATCCGTGGCGGGAGGCGCGAGTTCATTGATCAGCCAGCAGGCCGATCCGCTCGCATCGGCGCTCGATACGGTGATGCGGTCGAACGGCGCGGAGCCGGCCACGCAGGGCGAAAGGGAAGAGGCCTCGCGCATCCTCGTCCGTAGTCTGGCCGGGGGCAGTCTGGAGCCGTCCGATCGGGACTATATCGCCTCGCGGATGGCGACGCGCATGAACATTCCCCAGGTCGAGGCCGAGCAGCGCATCGACGAGGCCTTTGCACGGCTCAATCAGGCCAGGGAAACCGCCAAGCAGGCTGCCGAGACGGCTCGCAAGACGGGTATTGTCGTGGCCTTCATGACCGCTGCGGTCCTGCTGGTCGGCGCAGCGGCCGCCTATCTCGCGGCAATGCTCGGCGGGCGCCACCGCGACGAGGAGATCGACCTCTTCGGCGGTCGCTGAGCGCTCTCCGTCAGGGCATCACATCGAAAAGGGCGCCTGCGGGCGCCTTTTTCACGTCGGCGAGGGGCCGATGCCTGCAGCGGCCGCGGGCGGTGCGGTGGAAGCCTCTTGCCCCAGGGTGACATTGGGTTCCACGGGCGTGGGATGCGGAAAGAAGGGGATCCGCTTCAGGACCAGGCGCAGTGCGTGCCAGTGGATCGCGAGCGTCACCTTCAGCGTCAGCAGCGGATGACTCGCCAGGAGCGCCAGCAGGGTGCTGTCCGAGATGTCACGCCGCTTGCCGCTCATGGTGGCGGCGATCAGGCGCCCGCCCGCATCCGAGCCGTCGATCGAGACGGACATGGTCTCGCCCGGCGGGACGACGTGGAAGCGATAGTGCATGTCGAGCCCCATGAAGGGCGAGACATGGAAGCGCTTCTCGGCTTCCTGGGCGACCATGCGGGCCTCGCCCGCGGCGGGCGCGACATAGCTGTGCGTCTCGCCGAAGGTGTTGTGGACCTCGTAGACGATCGCCATCAGCTCGCCGTCGCGGCGGTGACAGAACCAGGTGCTCAGCGGATTGAAGGCATAGCCAAGGATGCGCGGCATCGTCAGCAGGCGCAGCGGCCCGCCATCGGGTTCGAGTCCGGCCTGCCTGAGCAGCGCCTCGATCTGCGGGCGCAGCGGTGCGCCGCTGCGGTCGCCATAATCGGCGTCGCGAAAGGCGTAGAGGTTGAAGCGGTTGCGCGAGAACCAGCGCAGACGTCCCGCGAGCGTGTCGACCTCGTCGAGGTCGAGCAGCATCCAGAAGACGCGATAGGCGAGCTTGTGCGCGCGCGGCCGCGTCCGCAGATGCCGGACGATGCCGACATAGAGCGCGGAGGCGGCCTGGCCGATCATGCAGCGTGTTCCAGAGCCGTGGCGAGCGGCGTGCGGACGATCCTGCCGGATTCCTCGGCGACGTTCCAGGGCCGGCGCAGGCCACCCAGGTCCTCGGCGACCGCCAGGCCAGCCTGTAGCCCGTCCTCATGGAAGCCGGAGCCGAAATGGGCGCCGCAGAACCAGGTATTGCGGCCGCCCTGGAGCGACCAGAGGCGCTCCTGTGCGGCCAGAGCCGGTCCGTCGAAGATCGGATGCTCGTACATCTCGTCCCGCAGGACAGCCTCGGGTGCGAGATCGCGGGGCGGGTTCAGTGTCACGAAGAGCGGCTTTTCGGTCTCGAGGCCCTGCAGGCGGTTCATCCAGTAGGTGACGGCGCAGGGCGCGTCGGGGGCTGTCCGGTCGCCGAGATGGTTCCAGCTCGCCCAGGCGCTGCGGCGGCGCGGCATCAGGGTTTCGTCGCTGTGGAGGATGGCCCGATTGCGGCTGTAGCGGAAGGCGCCGAGCAGGGCCCGTTCCTCCGCCGAAGGGTCCGAGAGCATCGCCAGGGCCTGGTCGGCATGGGCTGCGATCACGACATGGTCGAAGGTCCGTCTCGCACCCTCGGCGGTTTCCAGCACGACACCATCGGCCATGCGCGCGACGCTGCGCACGGCCGTGCCGGCTGCGACCTCGCCGGAAAAGGCGGCCCGCAGCTTCTCGACATAGGAGCGGCTGCCCCCCTCGATGGTGCGCCAGGCCGGCCGGTTGGTCAGCTTGAGCAGGCCGTGATTGTGGTGAAAGCGGATGAAGGCGGCCGCGGGATAGGACAGGATCTCGTTGCAGGGCGCGGACCAGATCGCCGCGGCCATGGGCAGGAGGTGATCTTCGCGAAAGGGCACGCCATAGCGCCCGGCATCGAGGTAGTCGCCGAGCGATTGATGGCCGGCGGACTGGGCCAGCGCATCCTGCGTCGCCTGCGAGTAGAAGCGTCGCAGGTCGCTCAGCATCGACCAGAAGCGCGGGCTGAGCAGATTGCGGCGCTGGGCGAACAGGCCCGACAGGCTGGTGCCGCTGTATTCGAGGCGGCCCTCGTCGAGTGAGACGGCAAAGGACATCTCGGTCGCCTTCGTCGCTACGCCGAGATGGGCCATCAGCGCGGTGAAGTTCGGATAGGTCGCCTCGTTGTAGACGATGAAGCCGGTGTCCACCGGAACGCTGGCTCCGCTCGTCTGGGGAACGTCGACGGTGTTGGCATGGCCGCCCAGTCGCGGAGCGCTCTCAAAGAGCGTCACGTCATGGGCCTGCGACAGCAGCCAGGCGGAGGACAACCCGGCGATGCCGGAGCCGACGACAGCGATCTCGAGGCGCTTATGGAGGGAGCCGTGCATGAATCGACCTATGTCGCGATGTTTCGTCACGGGTACGAACGGCTGCCGGCTTCGGTTCAGTCTTTATGAGGACGGCGACAGGTGGTAGCCCGGTCCGAGAGCCGGATTCCGTTCGCGGAGGGCGGCCGACATGACGGTGCTCTGATCCAGATGCGGGCGGGCTGCGTAAAGCGGTCATGTTCGCAACGCCCGACACAGGATGCACGCCACGACCTCCGGCTCCGGCCGGGGTGCGGAGAGGTTCGACCAGCGTTTCCATGGATGCAGACGCCCTTATCCAGGCCATCGCGTCTTCCGCCGACCGGCGTGCCTTCGCGCAGTTGTTCGAGCATTTCGCGCCACGCGTGAAGGGCCTGCTGATGCGTGGTGGTACGCCGCCCGATCTGGCGGAGGAGCTGGCCCAGGAAACGCTGATGACGGTGTGGCGCAAGGCCGCGCTGTTCGACCCGGCCAAGGCCGGGGCCAGCACCTGGATCGCGACGATCGCACGCAATCTGAGGATCGACCACGCCCGCCGCGAGAAGCGCTCGCGCCTGTCGCAGGTGTTCGAGATTCTCGAGGAGGACGAGGGGCCCGAGCAGCCCGACGCCGTGCTCGCCGGTTCGGAACGGGACGCGCGTGTGCGTGTTGCGCTGAAAGGCCTGTCGAAGGAGCAGTATCGGGTGGTGGAACTCGCGTTTCTCGAGGGGTTCAGCCATCAGGACGTCGCTCAAAGGCTATCAATTCCCCTGGGGACGGTGAAATCGCGACTGCGGCTCGCGATGGCGCATCTGCGCCGGCATCTGGAGGATCTGCGATGAACGCCCGGCACCTCGCGTCGGACGAAACCCTGGCCGGATTTTCCGCCGGCCGCCTGGATGAGGGCATGTCGCTCGTCGTCGCCGCGCATCTGGAAATCAACGCCGCCTCGGCCAAGGCGCTTCGCGAGATCGAGGCCGTCGGCGGCGGCGTACTGGCGCAAGGCGAGGCCGTGCCGATGCTGACCTCGGCGGAGGATGCTTTGGCCCGGCTCGATCGCGAGCCAGGCGAGGCGCCGGTGCCGGTTCCGGTCCGCGCGGTCGAGGCCGGATTGCCGCAGGTGCTGCAGCCCTACGAACTCGGCCGCTGGCATCCGATCGGCCGGGGCGTGGCGATGCGGCGCGTCCATGTGCCCGGCGCACAGGCGCGGGTCTTCATGTTGCGCGCCGCGCCCGGCATCTGGCTGCCCGAGCATCGCCACACAGGCAACGAGTGGACGACGATTCTCGCCGGCGCCTATGAGCATGAATATGGCCGGTTCGGCCGCGGCGATTTCGACGAGGCGAACGAGAACCACGAGCATCACCCGCGGGTCGACGCCGTCGAGGGCTGCACCTGCATTGTCGCCCTGACGGGAGAGGTGAGGTTTCGCGGCTGGCTCGGACGCCTGCTGCAACCGCTGGTGCGGCTGTGACCTTCGGCTCCTTTGTCCTGGCGCTGGCGACCGTCGCGGCCCTCATGGCCGCCGCGATGACGACCGCCTGGCTGGTCGAGCGCCGCACCGGTAATTCCGGCTGGATCGACGCGATCTGGACCTTCGGGCTCGGGACGACGGGCGTGGTCGCCGCGCTGCTGCCGTTCGGGGACGGGCCGATGTCGCGGCGCCTGCTCGTGGCTGCGCTCGCCGCGGCCTGGGCGCTGCGGCTCGGCCTGCATGTCGCCTCCCGCACGCGCGGCATCTCGGACGATCCGCGCTACGCCAAGCTGAAGCGCGACTGGGGGGCCGACAAGGACCGCCAGATGTTCCGCTTCATGATGATGCAGGCCCTGGCCAGCTCGCCGCTCGCCATCGCCATCGTGCTGGCGGCGCACAACCCGGCTCCGGGGCTCGGGCTGCAGGACCTGCTCGGCGTGCTGGTCTTCGCGGTCGGCGTCGGTGGCGGGGCCGTGGCCGACCGCCAGTTGCGCGCCTTCGCGGGCAATCCGGCCAACAAGGGCAAGATCTGCGATACGGGGCTGTGGGCCTGGTCGCGTCACCCGAACTACTTCTTCGAATGCGTGTTGTGGGCGGCCTATCCCGTCATCGCCATCGCGATCTCCGGTTATGCGTACGGCTTCGTGGCCGTGCTGGCGCCGCTGGCGATGACGCTGCTCCTCACCCGGATTTCCGGCATTCCGCCGCTGGAGGAGCACATGGTCGCCAAGCATGGCGAGGCCTACCGCGCCTATCAGCGCCGCACGAGCGCGCTGCTGCCCTGGCCGCCCGCCGCCAAAGAGGCCTGAAGCGATGGGTGTTCTGCAGAATCTCGGTAACTGGGGCGAGCGGCTGCCACTGCCCGATGTCGTGACCCGCGCCGGTATCGCGACGCTGGTCGGCCGGACGGATCGCCGGCTGCGGCAGGCCGACGTCCAGCCGGACAGCGCCTTTATCCGGGAGATGGCGGCCTATCCGATCGCCCAGCACGCCGACGCCGCCAACCAGCAGCACTACGAGGTCTCGGCCGCCTTCTTCGAGGCGGTGCTCGGCGCCCGGCGCAAATACTCGTCCTGCTATTACGAGACCGCACAGACGACGCTCGACGAGGCCGAGGTCAAGGCGCTCGAGTTGACGCTCGCGCATGCCGATCTGGCGGACGGGCAGCGCATCCTCGAACTGGGCTGCGGCTGGGGCTCGCTCTCGCTGTTCATGGCCGAGCGGCTGCCGCGAGCCGAGATCGTCTCGGTCTCGAACTCGGCCTCGCAGCGGGCCTTCATCGAAGGCGAGATCGCGGCGCGCGGGCTGAGCAATCTGCGCATCGTCACCGCCGACATGAACAGCTTCGCCTGCGAGGGCGGGTTCGACCGGATCGTCTCGGTCGAGATGTTCGAGCACATGGCCAACTGGACGGAACTGCTGTCACGCGCCCGGGGCTGGCTGAAGCCGGAGGGACGGCTCTTCCTGCACGTCTTCACGCATCGCACGGCGTGCTATCGCTTCGACATCGATGACAAGTCGGACTGGATCGCCCAGCATTTCTTCACCGGCGGTCTGATGCCGAGCCGTACGCTCGTCCACGGCTTTCCCGAGTTGTTCGCGGTCGAGCAGGAATGGCACTGGAGCGGCGAGCATTACCGGCGGACCGCCGAGGACTGGCTGAGCAATTTCGACCGCAACCTGCCGGTGATCGACCCGATTCTCGCCGAGGTCTACGGCCCGGACGCCGCACTGTGGCGGCGCCGCTGGCGCCTCTTCTTCCTCGCGACGAGCGGTCTGTTCGGCTTTGCCGGCGGCGAGTCCTGGGGCGTCGGCCACTACCGGCTGCGGCCGGCCTAGAGCCAGCCCCAGCCGCGCATCGTCAGGACGCCGACATAGGCGCCGAGCGTCGAGATGCCGGCGACGACCGTGCCGTAGATCAGGTCGGCAATCGTGATCTTCAGTGTCCAGGGCCGCAGGGTGGCGTAGTTCGTCAGGTCGTAGGTCCCGTAGGCGAGCAGGCCGAGCAGCCCGCCATTGACGAGGGCTGCCATCGCCGAACCGGCTTGCAGTGCCGGCATGAGGGCGAAGTGGATCAGGCCGGCCGGGAAGGCGAAATAAAACAGCAGTGCCGGCGCCCAGCGGATCTTCTCGAGAAGGATCTCGCCCAGGGTTGGCCGATAGAGACGGCCGGCCATCACCGACAGCCAGATCACGTCGATGACGCCGAAGACGAGCAGGAAGACGAAATAACCAGCGATGAAAGTCATGACGTTCTCCGGCTGACGACGAAGCCTTACGACGCCGGCCGCGCGACGGATCGCCCGACCCTGGCGAAGGGCCTCACTGGACGCTGCCGCGGCAAATCTGTTTGCTTGGTTGCAGCGTATGGAATGGAAAGCCCCAAACGAAGGCGGGGGCGCAGCGGTCTTCCGCCTGCGACCAACGCCCAGATCGGGGTCGCGTTCCAGAAGGGTTGGTCTCAGAGCATGACGACGAGAGAGACGCATCAGCGCCCCCTGGAGCGGCCGAGCCACGACTGGAGCCTCGGACTGTCTCGGGCCTTCCTGGCAAAGCTGATGGCGCTCCTGGCCCGGGGCCGGTTGACGGTGGTTACGCCCGACGGCTCGGTCCTGGTGCAGCAGGCACCCGAGCCCGGACCTGAGGCCGTCATCGTCTTGAAGCGCTGGCGGGCGATCCGCCGGCTCGTCCTGCAAAGCGACATCGGCTTTGCGCGCGCCTATTGCGACGGCGATTTCAGCAGCCCCGACATGACGGCCGTGATCGAGCTCGCGGCGGTGAACGACCACACCCTGCGCGCGCTGATCTCGGGAACCTGGCCCGCACGCGCCATGACACGGATGCTGCATCTCGGCCGCGCCAATACGCGCCGAGGCAGCAAGCGCAACATCACGGCGCATTACGATCTGGGCAATGCCTTCTATGCCCAGTGGCTCGACGAGAGCATGACCTATTCCTCTGCGCTCTATACCCAGCCGGGGCAGACTCTCGAGGAGGCGCAGGCCGCCAAGCTCGACCTCATCGTCGAGCGGCTGCAGCTCAAGGGCGGCGAGCGCGTGCTGGAGATCGGCTGCGGCTGGGGCGCCCTGGCCGAGCGGCTCGCGCGCGAAGGCTGCCATGTCACGGGCATCACGCTGTCGCCGTCGCAACTCGCCTATGCCCAGGAGCGGATCGCGGCGGCGGGCCTGTCCGACCGGGTCGATCTGAGGCTGCAGGACTATCGCGACACGACCGGGCAGTTCGACCGCATCGTCTCGATCGAGATGATCGAGGCCGTCGGCCGCGAATTCTGGCCGAGCTATTTCGCGACGCTCCGCGACTGCCTGAAGCCGGACGGGCGCATCGTGCTGCAGGCCATCACCATCGAGGACAGCCGCTTTGCCTCCTATGCCAGCGGCGCGGACTTCATCCAGCACTACATCTTCCCCGGCGGGCTGCTGCCCTCGCCGAGCGCGATGCGCGAACAGATCGCCGCGGCCGGTCTGGATCTCGCCGAGCGCTTCAGCTTCGGCGAGAGCTACGCGCTGACGTTGCAGGAGTGGCGCCGGCGCTTCCTGGTCCAATGGCAGTCGATCGGGCCGCTGGGGTTCGACGAGCCCTTCCGCCGGCTCTGGGAATTCTACCTCTGCTATTGCGAGGGCGGGTTCCGCAGCGCGGCGACCGATGTCGGGCTGTTCGCCATCACCCTCAAGGACGCGCCGGGCGACGCGGCCGCGGCCTGAGGCCCGCTGCCTCAGCCACCGGTGCGGGCTCCGACGACCTTGGCGATGGCGGCCGCGATGTCCCAGGACTGATAGGGCTTCACCACCAGCGCGGTCTGGTCATTCGTCTCCGCCCCCTCGACCCGCGAGTGCCCGGTGGCGAAGATCACCGGCAATGTCGGCCGTAGCGCGCGGGCCTTCGCCACGAGGGCCGTGCCCGGCATGTCGGGCAGGCCCACATCGGTCAGCAAAAGGTCGATCTCGGCCTGCTCCAGCATGGCGAGCGCATCGCGCGCCGTGCCCGTCTCGATGACCGCGTGGCCGAGATCCTCGATCATGTCGACGGTGGCCATGGCGATCAGCGCATCGTCCTCGCAGAGCAGGATCGTCAGCTTGCGCTCCGGCGCCGCCACGGGCTGCGTCGAGGGAGAAGCCTCGAGCGCCTGCCGGCGCTGCTCGGCATTGGCGAACTGGTGGCGCACCTTCCGGGCCAGCTGCTCGAGCGAATAGGGCTTGCTCAGGAGCTCGACCCCCTCGTCCAGCCGCCCTTCATGGACGATCGAGTTCTCGGTGTAGCCGGAGGTGAACAGGACCTTGATGTTCGGCAGCCGCTCCACTGCCCGGCGCGCCAGCTCGGTGCTCTTCATCGGGCCCGGCATCACCACGTCGGTGAAGAGAAGGTCGATCGGGATCCCGCTCTCGACGATGGCCAGCGCCGATTTCGCGTCGGGCGCCTGCAGGACGCGGTAGCCCAGATCCGCTAGCGTCTCGATCACCGTCTCGCGCACGCCCCGGTCGTCCTCGACGACGAGGATGGTCTCCGCGCCACCGGTCACGGGGCCGCTGTCGTGGGAGGTGAGATCCTCCTCCGCCTCGACCGAGCGTGGGAGATAGAGGCGGATCGTCGTGCCCTCGCCGGGCTCGCTGTATATCTTCACGTGACCGCCGGACTGCTTGACGAAGCCATAGACCATCGACAGGCCCAGCCCCGTGCCCTTGCCCTCGGGTTTGGTGCTGAAGAAGGGGTCGAAGACCTTGTCGATGATGTCGGGCGGAATGCCGACACCGGTGTCGGTCACCGCCAGCATTACGTAGCGCCCTGGCGTGACATCGGGGTGGGCGCGGGCATAGGCGCTGTCGAGGGTCGCGTTGCCGGCCTCGATGGTGAGTTTGCCGCTGCCGTTCATCGCGTCGCGGGCGTTGATCGCGAGATTCAGCAGCGCGTTCTCGACATTGCCGGGATCGACGAGCGTGTGCCAGAGGCCGCCCGCCACCACGCTCTCGATCTCGACGGTTTCCCCCAGCGCCCGCCTGAGCATCTCGTCCATGCCCCGGATCAGCTTGCCGAGGTTGATGACCTTCGGGGCCAGCGGCTGGCGCCGGCCGAAGGCGAGCAACTGCGAGGCGAGGCGCGAGCCGCGGGCCACGCCCTCCATGGCGTTGCGGATGCGACGCTCCGCCGGCTCGTTGCCGGCGAGGTCACGGGCAAGGAGTTGCAGATTGCCGCTGACGACCTGCAGCAGGTTGTTGAAGTCGTGCGCGACGCCTCCGGTGAGCTGGCCGATGGCCTCCATCTTCTGGGCCTGACGCAGCGCCGCCTCACTGCTGGCCAGGGCGGCGGCGGCTTCGGTCTCGGCGGTGATGTCGCGGCCGAAGGCATAGATCGTCTCGCCGTCGGGCACGCTGGTCCAGGCAATGCGGCGTCGCTCGCCGTCCCGGGTCAGGAGCACGCTCTCCGAACTCATGATTGAAGACCCGTTGGCGACGCGCGCCAGCCGGGCCTTGGCGGCTTCGCGATCGGCGGGCTCGACGAACTCGACGATGTTTTGCCCGATGGTTTCGGCCGGGAGCCAGCCGAGCACCTTGTTGAAGGTGGGGTTGGCGGCCGCGATGGTGCCATCCCGCGTCGCGACGACCTTGAGCACCGGCGACAGGTTCCAGATCCGGTCGCGGTCGCGGGTGGCTCGCCGTTCCTCGGTGATGTCGCGGCCGATCGCATGGATGCGGCCGGCATCGGGCACTGCCGTCCAGTCGAGCAGGCGATAGTCGCCGGTCTTCGAGCGATAACGGTTTTCGAAGGCCAGCGTGGTCGCGCCTTGCGACAGCCTCGCGAGTTCGGCGGACGTCCGGTCAAGGTCGTCGGGGTGGATGAAGTCGGCGAGCGACTTGCCCACCATGTCGCATTCGCTCCAGCCCAGCAGCCGTTCGGCCGAGGGGTTCACCGCCGTGACGATGCCCTCGTAATCGCAGACGAGCATCAATTCCTGCGACAAGGTCCAGAGCCGGTCGCGATCGCGGGCGGTCTCGACCTCCGCCAGCTTCTGCTCGTGGATGTCGGTGTTCGTGCCGATCCAGCGGATGATCTCGCCGGCTTCGCCATGGATCGGCACGGCCCGCACGAGATGCCAGCGGTCCTGGCCGGCCGCATTGCGAATGCGGAATTCGGTTTGGTAAGCCTCGCCTGAGGCGAGGGCCGCCTGCCATTGCGCGACCGCCATCTCGCGGTCATCGGGGTGGACGATGTCGAGCCAGCGCGCGCCGAGCAGTTCCTGCGGTTCGCGGCCGCTGTATTCGGCGACACGCTCGTTGAACCAGTCGAGCAGGCCGTTCGCAGGCGCCGTCCAGACATGGTTGGGCATCGCCTGAGCGAAGCCGCGGAACTGCGCCTCGCTCGTGCGGATCGCTTCCTGTGCGAGGATGCGCTCCGTCACGTCGATGCCGTCGACGAAGATGCCCGTGACGGTCCCGGTGGCGTCAGTGATTGGCTGGAAGACAAAGTCGACGAACCGCGTCTGGGGGGCGCCGCCGTCGGATGGCTGCAGAACGAAGCGGGCGCCCGCCGTCCGGTAGGCCCGGCCGCTGTCGAACACCTCGTCGAGGATGCGCAGATAGCCTTGCTCGACGGCATCGGGCATCGCCTCGGCCACGGACCGGCCGAGCACCTCGCGATGGCCCACCAACTGCTGATAGGCCTCGTTGACGAGGGTGAAGCGATGCTCCGGCCCTTCCAGCATCGCCATGAAGGACGGCGCCTGCTCGTACATCTGCTGGAGGCGAAGGCGTTCGTCGCGCAGCTGCCGGTCGGCACGGACCTTTTCGGTTGTTTCCACCACGATGGCGATGACGCCGAGCGGCCTGCCGTCCTCACCGAGGAGGGGTGAGTAGTCGAGGTTCATCCAGACCTGAGCCGGCCCCATGCCGCGGTTCAGCGTCAGTTCCTGATCCTTGTAGGACAGGGTCCGGCCCTCGCCGAAGACGGTGCGGACGACATGGTCGTTGAAGTCGGCCACCTCGGGCCAGCCCTTGCGGACCTCAGACCCCAGCAAGGCGGGGTGGCGCGCACCCGCGAAGCCGGAATAGGCGTCGTTGTAGATCATGATGCCGGGCTCGCCCCAGAGCGTCACGATCGGCAGGGGCGAGCGCAGAATCATGCCGACGATCGACGTCACCGCGGCAGGCCACTGCGCGATCGGGCCGAGGCTGGTTGCGGACCAGTCGAATGCGCGGATCAGCGCCGCGAGTTCGCCCTCGCCCTGGAGAAACGGCGGAACCGGTGCTGGGTCGGGCATGAAATTCCGCTCGTCAGGGCTCGTCGCGCCGACGCGGGCACGAGCGTCGCGCCGGGAGGCGTCGAAGCGGACATCTTCTAGAGCATCGGTGGAAGCGGAGGAAATCCGTTTTTTGCAGGTGCGGTTCGCATCTGTGCGCGGAACCGTACGGGTCCGCCTGCGTTCAGGTTCGAATGGGCTGCGCCAGATGGGCGGCCGCCGCCGGCAGCCAGGCCAGGGGACACGCGCCGAAGATTGCCGCACGTTCGTCTTCGCGGGCCTGAAAGAAGGGGTAGAGCGCTTCGACGCGCGAGACGGCCTTGGGATAGTCGAGCTGTGACAGCATGACGGGCTTGGCGAGGCCGGGATACAGCCGCGGCGGGCTGACCACGGTATTGCCCCAGAGGCGGCGATAGAACGGGTAGTGCTCGGGGCGGACGGCTGCGAGCATCACGTCCGCTTCGAACTGCTCCATGGCGAGCCACGGCAAACGCAGGGTCAGATAGGCCAACTCCGGGAGTTCGCGCGACCAGCGCGCATCGGCCACGAAGCGTGTCGGGTCCACGAGTATGCGCCCGGCCTCGATCTGGGGTAGAACGGTGTCGGGAAAGACGTGCGCCGTCGGGATCTGGGGCAGGCCGGGAATGGAGATGCTGAGCCGGATCGCACCGGCCAGTTCGCCATCGGCATAGACGCCGAAGATCAGGCAGTTGGGCTGTTCGTCGACGGGATCGGTGAACCGCTCGTCCTCGCTGGCGGCGATCACGCCCTCGCGCAGATAGGCGCGGTATCGCAGGTTGAAGACCTGCTCCCTGTCCTCGTGCGACAGGGCCGGGCGATATTCGATCCGCTCGAGCGCCCGCATGACACGATCGTTCAAGGACGATCCCTGGTGAGCGACGGCTTGGACCATGATGCGACCGGTGATGGTTAACTGGAATTAACCATCGTCGTGCGATCAGCGACGCGTCAAGGCGCGGGCTGCACAAGTTTCAGCCTGCCGTTACGTCGTTCGAAACAGATTTCGCGTCACTGCGACGAAGATGTGACGGTCATCCTCGCGGTCTCGCGACCGGCGGCGGTTTCAGCGGACGCTCCGCCGCAGTGGCAGCCGCTCGACCTTCGCCGTCAGAGAGCGCGCGGCGAAGGCGGTGATCAGATCTCGCACCAGCGGTGTCGCCTGCGGACGGGCCAGCAGATAGCCCTGAACCTCGTCGATCGCCCCCATCCTGGCGAGGTTGTCGAGCTGCTCGGCCGTCTCCACACCCTCGGCCACCACGGTGAGCCCGAGCTCCTTGCACAGGCGCGCGATGCCGACGAGCAGCGTCTGGTCCTTCTGCGTCTCCCGTCCGCCGGAGACGAAGGAGCGGTCGATCTTGATCTTCTGCAGGGGGAAGGACTGCAGATAGCTGAGGCTGGAATAGCCCGTGCCGAAGTCGTCCAGCGCGATCCGCACCCCCATCTTCCGCAAGCGCATCAGGATCGCCAGCGCCTGCGCATCGTCCTGCATCAGGGCCGACTCGGTCAGTTCGATGACGAGCCGCGACCCGTCGAGGCCGCTGCGCTCGAGCGCTCCGGCGACGTCCTCGATGATCGCGTCGCCGCGGAAATGGATGGCCGAGATGTTGACCGCCACCGACACGCTGTCGGGCCACAACATCGCCTCGCGACAGGCCTTGTCGAGCACGACGCGGCCGATCTGCGTGATCAGGCCGACCTCCTCGGCGATGCCGATGAAATCGCCGGGAGCGATGATGCCGCGTTCGGGGTGGCGCCAGCGCAGCAGCGCCTCACAACTGGTGATCCGGCCGGTGCTGATGGCGACGATCGGCTGGTAGAACAGTTCGAACTGGTCCTCGGCCAGCGCCTCGCGCAGGTCCAGTTCGACGATGCGGCGAGCGCGCGCCACCTCGATCATGCTGCTGTCGTAGAAGCGCGCGCAGGCACGGCCGCTCGATTTCGCATCATACAGCGCAAGATCGGCGTTGCGGATGACGATGTCGGGGTCGCGGCCGTCGTCGGGGCTGATGGCGATGCCCATGCTCGCGCTGCTGACGATGGCGTTGCCCTCGATCTCGTAGGGCTGCAGCAGGCTGGTGCTGACCCGCGTCGTGATCTTTTCCAGCGCGGCGCGGTCGATCACATCCGGGATCACGACGACGAACTCGTCGCCGCCGAGACGGGCGATCAGCGAGGCGCCGTCGAGAAGCGCCGTGAGACGCCGCGCCACCTCGACCAGCAGCGCATCGCCGCAGGGGTGGCCCAGCGTGTCGTTGACCTTCTTGAAGTGGTCGAGATCGATGAACAGGATCGCGAAGCTCTTGCCGGCGTCCCCGATCAGCGACTGGAGATGCGCCTTCAGCAGGCTTCGATTGGGCAGGCTGGTCAGCGGGTCGTAAAGTGCGAGCTGGCGGATCGTGTCCTCCTGCTGGCGCTGTTCGGTGATGTCCTCGATCACGACCACAGTGCCCGTGGCGCCGGATGTGCGAAAGGTCAGCTCGAGGATATGACCATTGGCGAGCGTGGCGGTCAGCCGCGCCTCGCTGTGATCGCGCAGGGCAAGACGGGCGGCGAGAACGAGGCTGCGAAGCTGCGTACGGCCGATCAGGCCCGCCCGCTGGCAGCGGACCAGAAAGCGACCGATGCTGCGGCCGGGTTCCCCCAGGCCGACGGGCAGGCCGACGATCGCCGGCAGGCGGCTGTTGACCAGCGAGAGCATGCCGTTGCGATCGAACATGCAGAGGCCGTGCGCCATGTTGTCGAGTGCGGCCTCCAGGCGGGCCGCGAGCAGCCGCTCATGCTTGGCGGAGACGACGGCCGTCGTCAGTGTCGCCCGCAGCTTGTCGGCGATGGTCTTGAAGCTGAGCAGAAAGGGCCCGAGCACGCAGGCGACGATCGCGTAATGACTGTTGCCGCCGAGCGTGAGACCCGCGAGCAGCGGCACGCCCGCACAGCTCAACTGCGTCATGACCAGCATGCGGCTGCCGTAATTGCGGCCGGCCACACCGATCATGTTCGCCAGCGTCATCGAGAAGGCGAGGATCTGGACCGGGGGGCTGGCGTGCAGCGCGAAGGTCAGGAAGGACCACAGACCCAAGACGAAGACATAGACGGAGGAGAATACGGTGTAGCGGATCTCCCAGCGGGTCGCCTCTTGCGGGTCGCGGATCCGCTTGGCTGCAGCCCGGAACTGGGCGACATCGGTGGCGCGGATCAGCGCGAGAGCGAGGAGGATGCAGGCGCAGCCATAGAAGACGGGGTGACCCGTCATCACGCCCGAGACGAAGGCGGCCAGAACCGTCCCGCTCGAGCCGACGATCAGCGTGCGCGGATCGGCATAGAGCGAGCGAACCAGCGATACGTAGACCTCGTCGCGCAATCCCTGATCGATCACCCGATGGGAGGATTTGGTGGGCATGTTTCGTCCCTGAGGGCCACGATTTCGGGAGCATCGCCCGCTGTGGTTAAGATGCCGTTGTATCGGGCAGAGCCCTCCGGCTGGGTTAACGCGGTGGTGAGGCTTTTCGTTGCAGGTTCGGGTCGGCGATGTGTGCGCCCGCCCGGACACCCAATCGATGAGCCTCAGCAGCGGACTTTCTCCGAGCCCAGGCGGCCTGCGGCCGGCACTGCCCTGCACGACCTGCCTCTGCGACCTCGCAGAGGCCTCGGGCATGGCTGGCGCCGGTTCCTGCCCGCTGAAGATCGGCCTGCTGCGGCGGCTGGCCGATCGCCGCGTCGAGGCGGCCGCCGAGGCGTCCTGCGCCGCCTATGTCGCCGGCTTCGCCGACGAGCCCGTCACCGGTGAGCCCTGGTCCGCCGGGTTCGGTCGCAGCCTCAGCTGAGAGGCTCCGTTCCCGCCGGCTCCCGGCAAAGGGCCCGCGCGACCGCGAACGCGGTTTCGAAGGCGGGAATCGGCAGGAATTCGAAGCGCGAGTGAAAGTTGTAGGCGCCGGTGAAGAAGTTCGGGGTGGGCAGGCCCCGCGCCGCCAGCGCCGCACCATCCGTGCCGCCGCGCATGGGGATCAGCCTGGGTTCGACACCGAGGCTCCGCATCGCCGCCAGCAGCCGATCGACGCTGCGACGATCATCGCCCAGGCTGTCGGAGATGTTGCCGTAGGTGTCGGTGATGCTGCAGGAGACCCGCCCGGTCGGATAACGGTCGGCGATGGCCTGCGCGACCTCCGTCACCCGCTGCTTGCGCCGTGCGAAGCTGTGGCGGTCGAAATCGCGGATGGCGAGCTTGAGATGCGCCTGGCTGGCATTGGCGGTCATTTCCGTGAACCAGACATAGCCTTCGCGCTGCTCGGTGTGCTCCGGGGTCTCGGCCCGGTCGAAAGCGGCGATGTAGTCATGCGCCATCAGCAGCGGATTGACCATCACGCCCTTGGCCGACATCGGGTGGGCGCTGACGCCGGTGAAGACGATCTCGCCCGCCGCGGCATTGAAGTTCTCGATGACGACCTCGCCGACCTCGCAGCAGTCGATCGTATAGGCGAAGTCGCAGGGGAAGCGCGCGAGATCGAGCGCCTTGGCGCCGCGCAGCCCGATCTCCTCGTCGGGGACGAAGGCGATGGCGACGTCGCCATGGCCGTCGTCCGGGCCGAGCGTCGCCAGCAGCGTCATGATGATGGCGATGGCGGCCTTGTTGTCGGCTCCCAGCACGCTGGTGCCGTCGCTGAACAGGATGTCGGCGCCGCTCCAGCGCGCGATCTCGGGATGATCGGCGAGACGCAGCCAGATGTCCTGCTCGCGGTTGAGGCAGAGATCTTCGCCCTCGAAACGCAGGATCTGCGGCCGGATGATAGGGGACAGGCCGGTATCGACGGTGTCGAGATGAGCGATGAAGCCGATCCGCGGAGCGCCCGGCCGGTTGCCTCGCTTCACCGCCGTGACGGTGGCGTGGTCGTCGACGACGACGTCGGCGAGGCCGAGCGCGCGCAGTTCCCCGGCCAGCAGATCGGCGAGGCGCTGCTGGCCTGGCGTGCTCGGCAGCGTGGTCGCCTTGGCGTCGCTCTGGCTCTCGATGGCGACATAGCGGAGGAAGCGTTCGATCAGCTGGGCGCGGATGGTCATGGTCTCTCCGGTCTCGCTCGTTCTGTCCCTGCGACGCGCATCCGACATAGCTGAGGTTCGGCGCGGCGGCGACCCATGCGGTGGGGTCTCGCGGGCTCGAGCCACGGTGGCAGGCTGCGCGATTTGCAAGTCCCCTGCGCAAAGATGGCGCCATCGCAGGCCGGGAACGGCTTGCCTTCGGCGCCGGCTTCGAAGAGGAGTGGCCGCGCATCGCCGGACGGCCTCGCCCCGCGATGCGGAACGCAACGGCTGGACGGAAGACGCGAGCATGAGCAACCAGTTTGTCGAGAAGGTGCTGTCGGTCCATCACTGGAACGACACGCTGTTCAGCTTCCGCACCACCCGCAATCCCGCCTTCCGCTTCGAGGCCGGTCAGTTCGCGATGATCGGCCTGATGGTCGAGGGGCGCCCGCTGCTGCGCGCCTACAGCATGGCCTGCGCTCCTTACGACGAGGAGCTCGAGTTCCTCAGCATCAAGGTGCCGGACGGGCCGCTGACCTCGCGGCTGCAGAAAATCGTTCCCGGCGACGAAATCCTGATCGGCCGCAAGGCCACCGGCACGCTGCTGCACGACAATCTGGTGCCGGGCCGCAACCTGTACTTCCTGTCGACCGGCACGGGGCTCGCGCCCTTCATGAGCCTGATCCGCGACCCCGCGACCTATGAGCGGTTCGAGAAGGTCGTCCTCGTCCATGGCGTGCGGCTGGTTTCGGAGCTGGCCTACGAGACCTTCATCCGCGAGGAGCTGCCGGCCGACGAGTTGATCGGCGAGATGGTCGCCAGCCAGCTGATCTATCACCCGACCGTGACCCGCGAGGAGTACCGCAACCGCGGGCGCGTGACCGAGCTCTTCGCCTCGCCGGAGTGGTTCGCCTCGCTCGGCCTTCCTTTCGCCGATGCGGAAAACGACCGCGTCATGCTCTGCGGCAGCCCGGCGATGCTGGCCGACATGAAGGTCCAGCTCGAGGGACGCGGCTTCGTCGAGGGCTCAAGCTCGACGCCGGCGACCTATGTGGTCGAGCGCGCCTTCGTGGAGAAGTGACGTAAGGGGAGGCGGTCGGGCTGCCTCTGCCGTAGGCAGCCGACGCGATTTCGGCCTTGAAGCGAACGATCGGGCGTGATGACCTGCGCCCCGTCTCGCCTGCGCTCCGGAGTCCCCCGCCCATGTCGCCACGCATCGCCTTCGGCGGATTCCTGCACGAGACCAACACTTTCGCACCGAGCAAGGCAGGCCTCGACGCCTTCGTCCAGGGCGGCGGCTGGCCGTCGCTGGCGCGGGGCGAGGCCGTGTTCGAGGCTGTCCGCAACGTCAATGTCGGCGCGTCGGGCTTCGTCGAGACGGCGCGCGGGCTCGGCTGGGAGATGGTGCCGACCTTGTGGTGCGCCGCCAGCCCCTCCGCCCATGTCACGGCGGAGGCCTTCGAGACGCTGCTGGGCGAGCTGGTCGAGGCCATCAAGGCGGCGCTGCCGCTGGATGGGGTCTATCTCGATCTGCACGGCGCCATGGTGGCGGAAGGCTTTCCGGACGGGGAGGGCGAGACGCTGCGGCGGGTGCGGGCCGCGATCGGCCCCGACGTGCCGCTCGTCGCCAGCCTCGATCTGCATGGCAATGTCACACAGCTGATGGTCGACAGCGCCGATGCGCTCGTCGCCTACCGGACCTATCCCCATGTCGACATGGCGCTGACGGGGAGCCGCGCGACGACCTATCTCGCAAGGCTGATCGGCACGGCGAAGCGTGACGCCAAGGCTTTCCGGCAGATCCCCTATCTGATCCCGATCGCCTGGCAGGCGACGGCGATGGAGCCGTGCGCGACGATCTATGCCGAACTCGCGGCGCTGGAGGGCGAGAGCGTGCCGACGCTGTCCTTCCTGCCGGGCTTCCCGGCCGCCGATTTCGCCGATTGCGGGCCGACCGTCGTCGCCTATGGCGCGACGCAAGAGGACGCCGACCGGGCTGCCGATGCGGTCGCGGCCCGTGTCATGGCCAGCGAAGCGGCGTTCAACGGCAAGGTCTTCGATCCCGATGCGGGTGTTCTGGAAGCGATGGGGCTGGCGAGCGGCGCGACGAAGCCGATCGTCATCGCCGACACGCAGGACAATCCGGGTGCGGGCGGCGATTCCGACACGATGGGCATGGCGCGCGCGCTCGTCCGCAACGGCGCGCAGCGGGCGGCGATCGGGCTGATCGTCGATCCCGAGGTGGCGCGTCAGGCGCATGAGGCGGGCGTCGGGGCGACGATCCGGGCTGCGCTCGGTGCCAAGTCAGGCATTCCCGGCGATGTGCCGCTGGAGGGCGAGTTCGTCGTCGAGCAGCTGTCGGACGGGCGCTTCGTCGCGCCGGGCCCCTTCTTCGGGGGATCGCGGATGAATCTCGGCGCTTGTGCCGCGCTGCGGATCGGCGGGGTCCGGATCGTCGTCGCTTCGCGCAAGGCGCAGATGGCGGACCAGGCGATGTATCGGCAGGTCGGCATCGAGCCGACCGAGCAGGCGATCCTCGTGAACAAGAGCTCCGTGCATTTCCGTGCCGATTTCGAGCCGATCGCGCATTCCATCCTGGTTTGCGCCGCGCCCGGGCCGATGCCTGTCGATCCCTCCGTGCTGCCCTGGAAGCATCTGCGTCCGGGCCTGCGCACCGCGCCGCTCGGCCCCGTCTTCGGCTGACCGCCCTCAATCCTCCCGGAGTTGCTTCCCATGCCTGCCCTGACCGCGATCGAGGCCTTCACGGACGAACTCGTCGCCATCCGCCGTGATCTCCACGCCCATCCCGAGATCGGCTTCGAGGAGGTCCGGACGTCGGGTATTGTCGCCGAGAAGCTGGCGGCCTGGGGGATAGAGGTCCATCGCGGAATCGGCGGCACCGGCGTTGTCGGCGTCCTGCAGGGCACGGGTGGGCCGGGCCGGCGCGTCGGCCTGCGCGCCGACATGGACGCGCTGCCGATGGACGAGATCACCAACCTGCCCTGGCGCTCGACCATTCCCGGCCGAATGCATGCCTGTGGCCATGACGGCCACACCACGATGCTGCTGGGCGCGGCGCGCTATCTTGCCGAGAATCGCGGCTTTGCGGGCACGGCGATCTTCGTGTTCCAGCCGGCGGAGGAGGGTCTCGGCGGGGCGCGCGCCATGCTCGCCGACAATTTGTTCGAGCGTTTTCCCTGCGACGAGATCTACGGCATCCACAACGCGCCCAATCTCGACCCCGGTCAGATCGCCGTCTTCCCCGGCCCGGCGATGGCGGGGGCGGATTTCTTCGACATCAGCATCATCGGCAAGGGCAGCCATGGCGCGATGCCCCATGTCGGGCGCGACCCGGTCATCGTCGCGATCTCGCTCGCGGCCGCGCTGCAGACCATCGTCAGTCGCAACGCCGATCCGCGCGAGGCGGCCGTGCTCTCGATCACGCAGATCCATGCCGGCTCGGCCTACAATGTCATCCCGGAAGAGGCGGCGCTGGCCGGCACGGTGCGGACCTTCTCGCCCGAGATCGCCAAGCTGATCCGGGAACGGATGCGCGAGATCTGCGCCGGGATGGCGGCGACGTTCGGCGTGCAGGTCGACATCGACATCCGCGGCATCTTCGACGTGCTGGTGAACCATCCCGAGCAGGCGGTCGCGACGGCGGCGGTCGCCGCCGAAATCGTCGGCGCCGGCAACGTATTGACCGAGCCGAAGCCGGTGATGGGCAGCGAGGATTTCGCCGACATGCTGCGCGTGGTGCCCGGCGCCTATGCCTGGATCGGCCATGCCGGCAGCGTGCCCGTCCACAACCCGGCCTTCGTGCTCGATGATGGCATCCTGCCGATCGGGGCGAGCCTGCTGGCGCGCCTCGTCGAAACGCGCAGCAAAACCTGAAGGCGCCCCGCATGAACCCCGCCGATCTGCCTCTCGATCTCGATGCCCTGCTCGCGGGCCTTCGGCCCTGGATCGAATGCGAAAGCCCGACCTTCGACGTCGCGGCTGTCAACCGGATGATGGATTTTGCGGCGAGCGAACTGGTGGCGGCCGGCGCCGTCGTCACGCGCTTTCCCGGCCCGCCGGGGCTCGGCGACTGCCTGCGCGGCGACTTTCCCCATCCGCGAAGGGCTGAGCCCGGCGTGCTGATGATGTCGCATCTCGACACGGTGCATCCGGTCGGCACGCTGAAGACGCTGCCCTTCCGGCGCGATGGCTGGCGCTGCTACGGGCCGGGCATCCTCGACATGAAGGGCGGCGCCTATGCCGGGCTGCAGGCGATCATCGCGCTGGCCAAAGCAGGCATCGAGACGCCGCTGCCGGTCAGCGTGCTCTTCACCAGCGACGAGGAGATCGGCAGCCCCGGCACGCGCGAGCTGATCCTCGAGCAGGCGCGCCGGCACCGCTTCATCCTGGTTCCAGAGCCAGGGCGGCCTGGCAACGGCGTCGTCACGGGACGCTATGCGATCGCGCGCTTCAATCTCCAGGCCGAGGGACGGCCGAGCCATGCCGGCTCGCAGCTGAAGAACGGCCGCTCCGCGATCAGCATGATGGCGCAGCAGCTGCTCGCGATCGAGGCGATGACGGATGACGACTGCACCTTCAGCGTCGGCGTGATCCAGGGCGGGCAATGGGTCAACTGCGTGCCGACGACCTGCCGGGCCGAGGCGCTCAGCATGGCGAAGCGGCAGGTCGATCTCGACCGCGGGGTCGAGCGGATGCTGGCGCTGAGCGCCAAGAACGCCGACGGCACGCGCTTCACCGTCACGCGCGGCGTCACCCGGCCCGTGTGGGAGCCGAACGATGCCACGCTGAAGCTGTTCGGTCTCGCCCGCGAGGTGGCCGGCGAGTTGGGGTGGACGCTCGAGCATGGCTCGGCGGGCGGCGGCTCGGATGCCAATTTCACCGGCGCGGAGGGCATTGCGTCGTTGGACGGGCTGGGCCTGCTCGGAGCCGGCTATCATACGCTGGAAGAGCATATCGAGGTGGAAAGCCTGCTGCAGCGGACGCGGCTGATGGCCGGCCTGCTGGCGCGGTTGACCGCGTGAGGATGCCGGGCGAGCATGGGCCCGCCCGGTGGCACGGGGCCTGCATAGATCATGATGCGCCGAACGCGCACGAGAGTTGAAGGGGAAAGCACCATGGCAGGGCGTTTGAGGACTTTGGTGGCCGCCTGCGCGATCGTCGCCGGCACTTCGCTGGCGCAGGCGCAAACCCTGAAGATCGTCATGCATTCGGACGTGAAGATCGTCGATCCGATCTGGACGACGGCCTATATCGTCCGCAACCACGGCTACATGATCTACGACACGCTGTTCTCGATGGACGAGGCCGGCAACATCAAGCCGCAGATGGTCGAGAGCTTCACCGAATCGCCGGACAAGCTGACCTACAAATTCACCCTCCGGGACGGGCTGCTCTGGCATGACGGCAAGCCCGTCACCTCCGCGGACTGCATCGCTTCGATCACACGCTGGTCTGCCAAGGATCCCGTCGGCCAAAAGCTGATGACTTTCGTCGACACGATCACCGCCGACGACGCCAAGAGCTTCACGGTGAAGCTGAAGTCGCCGACCGGCCTGCTGATCTTCGGCCTCGGCAAGCCGTCGTCGAACGTGCCCTTCATGATGCCCGAGCGCGTCGCGAAGACCGACCCCAACACGCAGATCTCGGAGTTCATCGGGTCGGGCCCCTTCGTGCTGAAGACCGACGAATGGAAGCCGGGCGACAAGATCGTCTACACGAAGTTCAAGGACTACAAGCCGCGCTCCGAGCCCGCTTCGGGCCTCGCCGGCGGCAAGGTCGCGAAGGTGGACCGGATCGAGTGGCTCGCGGTGGCCGACCAGCAGCAGGCGGTCAACGCGCTGCTCGCGGGCGAGATCGACATGGTCGAACAGCCTGCCTTCGACCTGATTCCGCTGCTCGCCGGCGACAAGAGCATCAAGCTGTGGAACTACAACCCGCTCGGCCTGCAGTACACGATGCGCTTCAACCACACGCAGCCGCCCTTCGACAATCCGAAGGTGCGCCAGGCCGTGACCTATGCGCTGAACCAGAAGGACTTCCTCGAGGCGACGGTCGGCAATCCCGACTATTACCAACCCTGCAAGGCGATGTTCGTCTGCGGCACGCAGCTCGCCTCCGAGAAGGGAATGGACGGGCTGCTGGAATCGAACTTCAAGAAGTCGCAGGAACTGCTGAAGGAGGCCGGCTATGACGGCAAGCCGATCGTTCTGCTGCACTCCACCGACCTGCAGTCTCTGACCAATCTCGGGCCCGTCGCCAAGCAACTGCTCGAGAAGGGCGGCTTCAAGGTCGACATGCAGTCCTCGGACTGGCAGACCGTGGTGTCTCGCCGTGTCCGCAAAGACCCGATCGACAAGGGCGGCTGGAACGTGATGCAGACCTCCTGGGTCTCGGCCGACATCCTCAACCCGGTCATGGCGGGCTTCTTCAATGCGAGCTGCGACAAGGCGGCCTTTGGCTGGCCCTGCGACGCCCAGATGGAGAAGCTGCGTGACGATTTCGCCCGCGAGCCCGATCCGGCCAAGCAGAAGGCGATCGCGGAAGCGGTCCAGATGCGCTGGCGCGAGGTCGTCACCCATGTCCATCTCGGCCAGTACAACGTGCCGATCGCGACGCGGACGAACGTCACCGGCATCCTGACCGCGCCGGCGCCGGTGTTCTGGAACGTCGAGAAGAAGTGAGGTGGCGACGCTGATCGGCCGGACCCGGCGCTGATGCTCGGCTACATCCTGCGACGCCTGCTGGCGACGATCCCCGTGCTGGTGATCGTCGCGGTCCTGGTCTTCCTGATGCTGCGCCTGACGCCGGGCGACCCGGCGGCGGTGATCGCCGGCGACAACGCGAACACCGAGCAGATCGCGCTCATCCGCAACCGCCTCGGCCTCGACCAGCCGATCCTGACCCAGTTCCTGATCTGGGCCGGCAACCTGCTACGGGGCGAACTCGGCGAGAGCTTCTTCTTCAAGAAGCCGATCGGCGAGCTGATCATCGGGCGCATCGAGCCGACGCTGTCGCTCGCCTTCGCGACGATGCTGATCGCGATCAGCGTCGCGATCCCGCTGGGCGTGCTCGCGGCCTACAAGCACGGCTCCTGGATCGACCGGATCGTGATGGGCTTCTCGGTGCTGGGGTTCTCGGTCCCGGTCTTCGTGATCGGCTATGCGCTGATCTACGTCTTCGCGATCACGCTGGGCTGGTTCCCGGTCCAGGGCTACCAGCCGCTGTCGAGCGGGTTCGGCGGCTTCCTGCAGCGGCTGGTGCTGCCGGCGGTGACGCTGTCGGTGATCTACATCGCGCTGATCGCTCGGATGACGCGGGCGAGCGTGCTCGAGGTGCTGAACGAGGACTATATCCGCACCGCCCGCGCCAAGGGGCAGGTCGAGCGCAAGATCCTGTTCCGCCACGCGCTCAAGAACGCGGCGGTGCCGATCGTCACCGTCGTCGGCATCGGCATCGCGCTTCTGATCGGCGGGGTGGTGGTCACCGAGAGCGTCTATTCGATCCCCGGTCTGGGCCGGCTGACGGTCGATGCGGTCCTGGCCCGCGACTACCCCACCATCCAGGCGGTGATCCTCCTGTTCTCGGGCGTCTATGTCGGCATCAACCTGCTGATCGACCTCGCCTACAGCCTGTTCGACCCGAGGATTCGCTATTGAGCCCCGAGCCGACCCTCCTCGCTCCGGCTGCGGCCGAGCCCGCACCGCCGGCCCGGACCGTGATGAAGCGGCTCGTGCGCAACCCGGTCGTCGCCATCGGCGGCACGGTCCTGCTGCTGATGACCATGATCGGCCTGTTCGCGCCGTGGCTGGGCACGCTCGATCCCACCGCCATCAACCCGAGCACGCGCAACCGCCTGCCCGGCTTCGAGCGCACGATCCGCGCCGATGACGGCACCGCGACGGTGTTCAAGCACCGGATGGGGACCGATTCGCTGGGCCGGGACGTCTATAGCCGCGTCGTCTACGGGGCGCGGGTCTCGCTGCTGATCGCGGTCTCCGTCGCGTCCTTCGCGATCGCGATCGGGCTCGTGATCGGGCTGGTGGCCGGCTATGTGCGCCCGCTCGACGGCATCATCATGCGGTTCATGGACGGGTTGATGGCGATACCCGGCATCCTGCTCGCCATCGCCGTGGTCTCGCTGTTCCGCAGCGGCCTGGTGTCGGTGATCATCGCGATCATCGTGCCGGAGATCCCGCGCGTGGTGCGGGTCGTGCGCTCGATCGTGCTGTCGGTGCGCGAGGAGCCCTATGTCGAGGCCGCGATCATGGCCGGGACGCGGCTGCCCAAGCTGATGGTGCGACACATCCTGCCCAACACGATCGCGCCGCTGATCGTGCAGGGCACCTTCATCGCGGCCTCGGCGATCCTGGTCGAGGCGATCCTGTCCTTTCTCGGCATCGGCATACCCCCGGAGATTCCGACCTGGGGCAACATCATGGCGGAGGGGCGCAACCTCTTCCGCGTCTTCCCGCACAACATCCTCTATCCGGGCATCTTCCTCGCCCTGACGGTGCTGGCGGTCAATATGCTGGGTGACGGCCTGCGCGACACCCTCGACCCCAAGATGGCCGGCCGATGAGCGAGGGACAGACTCCCGTCCTGGAGATCGCGGGGCTGAGCATCGCTTTGCCAGGCGGCGGCGACCGGGCCTTCGCGGTCGAGGACGTCTCGCTCAGCGTCGGCGCCGGCGAGATCGTCTGCGTCGTCGGAGAATCGGGCTCGGGCAAATCCGTCACCGCCTTTTCGGTGATGGGGCTGCTCGCCAAGGCGCTGAAGCCGGTGGCAGGCGCGATCCGCCTGGAAGGCGAGGATGTGCTGGCGGCGATGCCGCAGCGGCTGCGCGCGCTGCGCGGCGACCGGATGGCGATGATCTTCCAGGAGCCGATGACGGCGCTGAATCCGGTGCTGACCATCGGCGACCAGATCGAGGAGGTGCTGCGCATCCACACCTCACTCGGCCCCGCCGAGCGGCGCGCGCAGGTGCTCGCCATGCTGGAATCGATGCGCCTGCCCGAACCGGAGCGGATGCACGCCTCCTATCCCCACCAGATCTCCGGCGGGCAGCGCCAGCGCGTGATGATCGCCGCCGCGCTGATCCTCGATCCCGCCCTGCTGATCGCCGACGAGCCGACGACGGCGCTCGACGTCACCACGCAGGCGCAGATCCTGAAGCTGATCAAGGACATGCAGAGCCGCCGCGGCACGGGTGTGCTCTTCATCACCCATGATTTCGGTGTCGTCGCCGAGATCGCCGACCGCGTCGTGGTGATGGAAAAGGGGCGGGTCGTCGAGCAGGGGCCCGCAGCCGACATCCTGACCCGGCCGCAGCATCCCTATACGCAGATGCTGATCGGGGCGGTGCCGAGCCTGAAGCCGGCGCAGCGCAAGCCGGTGCTCGGGCCGCTGGCGCTGGAGACGGTGGGGCTCGGCAAGACCTACAGCTCCAAGGCGCTGTTCCGGAAGGAGCGGGTCGTGCATGCGGCGAAGGACGTCGTGATCCGCGTCCGGCGGGGCGAGACGGTCGGCATCGTCGGCGAGTCCGGCTCCGGCAAGACCACGGTGGCGCGCTGCATCGCGCGGCTGATGCCGCCCAGCGTCGGCTCCATTCTGGTGCCCGACATCGACATCGCGCTATTGCCCGAGCGGCGGCTGCGGTCCTATCGCCGCAAGATCCAGGTCGTGTTCCAGGATCCGTTCCGCTCGCTCAACCCGCGCCGGACCGTGGGCGCTTCGATCATCGAGGGGCCGATGAATTTCGGCCTGAGCGAGCCGGATGCGCTGCAGCGGGCGCGCGACCTGATGGGGCTGGTCGGGCTGCAGCCGAATGCGCTCGAGCGCTATCCGCACCAGTTCTCCGGCGGTCAGCGCCAGCGCATCGCGATCGCCAGGGCGCTGGCGATGGAACCAGAGATCCTGATCGCGGACGAGGCGGTCTCGGCGCTCGACGTCTCCGTCCAGAAGCAGGTGCTGGCCCTGCTCGCCGATGTCCAGGAGCGCTTCAACCTGGCGATCCTGTTCATCACCCACGATTTGCGGGTGGCGGCCCAGATCTGCGACCGGATCGTGGTGATGGAGAAGGGGGTGATCGTCGAGCAGGGCGCGACCTCGCAGGTGTTCTCCGCGCCGGCCCATTCTTACACGCGGGCCCTGATCGAGGCGGCGCCGGGGCGTGACTTCGCGACCGGGGCCACCGTCGTTGACGCGGTGGAGGCCTGACCAGATAGTCCCGCTCCCCCGGCCGCCGATGGAAGCGAGCGCATGGACGACGAGATTCTCTACGCGGTGGACTACGGGATCGGCACGATCACGCTGAACCGCCCCCAGGCGCGCAACGCGCTGACCTTCGCGATGTATGAGCGGGTGGCGGCGATCTGTGCCGACCCGGCGGCGCATGGCGCCCCCAGGGTGCTGATCATCACCGGGGCCGGCGACCGGGCCTTCGCGGCCGGGACGGACATCGCGCAGTTCCGCAGCTTCGCCTCGCCGCAGGACGCGCTGGACTACGAAGAGAAGATCGAGCGTGTGCTCACGGCGATCGAATGCTGCCCGATCCCGCTCGTAGCAGCGATCGCCGGGGCGGTGACGGGCGGCGGCGCCAGCATCGCCTGCGCCTGCGACATCCGCATCGCGACGGCGTCCGCGCGCTTCGGCTTTCCGATCGCGCGCACGCTGGGCAACTGCCTGTCGATGGCCAACTACGCCCGGCTCGCGGCTCTGCTCGGGCCGGCTCGCGTCAAGGATATCGTCTTCACGGCACGGTTGATCGAGGCGGAGGAGGGCCAGCGCATCGGCCTCTACAGCGAGGTTCTCGCCGATCAAGCGGCGCTGATGAGCCGCGCCCGCGAACTGGCCGCGACCATCGCCGGCCATGCGCCGCTGACGATGCGGGCCACCAAGGAGGCGCTGCGCCGGCTTGTCAACGCGTCGGTGCCCGCCGAAGGCGGCGAGGACCTCGTGGTGATGTGCTACACCAGCGCCGATTTCCGCGAAGGCATGGAGGCCTTTCTCGGCAAGCGGTCGCCGCAATGGCAGGGCCGCTGAGCCGAGGCGGGGTGGCCGCGCTCGGCGAAGGCGCGCCGGGGCACGGGGTTTACGCTGAGGGCCCGCGCGCCCTATATGCGCGCGTCCAACGGGAGCGAGTGCGGCCTTGCCGGCGTCTTTGCGGTTTCTGGTTACCGGCGGTGCGGGATTCATCGGCTCGGCCGTGACGCGCAGGCTGATCGCGCAAACCGGCCATAGCGTCTGCGTCGTCGACAAGCTGACCTATGCCGGCAATCTCGCCTCGCTGGCGCCGGTCGCCGCCGATCCGCGCTTCCGCTTCGAGAAGGCGGACATCGCCGATGGCGAGCGGATGCGGGCGATCTTCACCGAGGTCGATCCCGACATCGTGCTGCATCTGGCGGCCGAGAGCCATGTCGACCGCTCGATCGACGGACCATCGGCCTTCATCGACACCAACATCGTCGGCAGTTTCGTGCTGCTGCAGGAGGCGCTGAGGCATTGGCGTGGCCTGACCGGCGAGCGGCGGGCGCGCTTCCGGTTCCATCATGTCTCCACCGACGAGGTGTTCGGCTCGCTGGGTCCTGAGGGCCTGTTCGACGAGGCGACGGCTTATGCGCCGACCTCGCCCTACTCGGCCTCCAAGGCGGCTTCCGACCATCTGGTGCGGGCGTGGCACCATACTTACGGCCTGCCGACGCTCATCACCAATTGCTCGAACAATTACGGGCCCTATCACTTCCCGGAGAAGCTGATCCCGCTGATGATCATCAACGGGATCGAGGGCAAACCCCTGCCGATCTATGGCAACGGGCTGAACGTGCGCGACTGGCTCTATGTCGAGGACCATGCCGAGGCGCTGCTGCTCGTCGCCGAGAGGGGCAAGCCGGGCGAGACCTACGCCATCGGCGGCTCGGCGGAGATGTCGAACCGGCAGGTCGTCGGCGCGATCTGCGCGCTGCTCGACGAGATGCGGCCCGATCCCGCAGGTCCGCATGACCGGCTGATCACGCATGTCGCGGACAGGCCCGGCCATGATGCGCGCTACGCCATCGATGCGGGCAGGATCGGCCGCGAACTCGGGTGGAGCCCGCGCCGCGACTTCGCCAGCGGCTTGCGCCTGACCGTGGAATGGTATCTGGCCCATCAAAACTGGTGGGGCGACATCCGCTCCGGCGTCTATCGCGGCGAGCGGCTGGGGACGGCCGCGGTGGTCGGCCTGCCGGGAGAACAGTGAGCATGCTGCTTGTCGAGCCGACCGCGCTGCCGGATGTGAAGATCATCCAGCCGAAGAGGTTCGGTGATCATCGCGGCTTCTTCTCCGAGACCTATAGCCGCTCGGCCTTCGCCGAGGCGGGCATCAAGCTCGAGTTCATCCAGGACAATCATTCGCTCTCGGCCGCGGTTGGCACGCTGCGCGGTCTTCATTTCCAGGCACCTCCCTTCGCCCAGGACAAGCTGGTGCGGGTGCCGCGCGGGCGTATCCTCGATGTCGCGGTCGATATCCGCGCCTCGTCGCCGGATTTCGGCCGATTCGTGACGGTGGAACTCTCGGCGGAGAACTGGCGGCAATTGCTCGTGCCGGCCGGTTTCGCGCATGGTTTCGTCACGCTCGAGCCCGACACCGAGGTGCTCTACAAGGTCAGCGCCCCCTATGCCCCCGAGCATGATCGCGGCCTCGCTTTCGACGATGATGCGCTCGGAATCGACTGGGGGCTGCCGCCCGAGAGGCTGATCCTGTCCGACAAGGACCGCCGCCATCCTCGTCTGGCCGATCTGCCGCGGTATTTCGCGTGAGGGTCGTCGTCTCCGGGCGCGCAGGTCAGGTCGCGCGGGCACTCGCGGAGCGGGCGGCCGGCCGCGGCATCGAACTGATCGCCATCGGGCGGCCCGAGCTCGATCTCGAGCGCTCCGACACGATCGCGCCGGCTCTGGCGGCTGCGCGCCCCGATGTCGTGGTCCATGCGGCCGCCTTCACCGCGGTGGACCGGGCGGAAACAGAAGAGGCGCGGGCCTTCGCCGTCAATGCGGTCGGGGCCGGGGCGGTCGCGGCTGCAGCGCGCGGGCTCGGCGTCCCGGTCATCCAGTTGTCTACCGACTATGTTTTCGACGGCTCGCTCGAGCGGCCCTATCGCGAGGACGATGCGACGGGGCCGATTTCGGCCTATGGGCGCAGCAAGCTCGCCGGCGAGCGGGCCGTGGCGGCGGCCACGCCCGATCATGCGATCCTGCGCACCGCCTGGGTCTACAGCCCGTTCGGGACAAACTTCGTCCGGACCATGCTGAGGCTCGGCGAGGAGCGCGACGAGGTGTCCGTCGTCTGCGACCAGACCGGTTGCCCGACCTCCGCACTGGACATTGCGGATGCCGTTTTGGCCGTGGCGCGGAACCTCGTCGGCTCACCTGACGATCGGGCTCTGCGGGGCGTCTTCCACATGGCGGCGCAGGGCGAGGCGAACTGGGCCGAACTGGCCGAGGCGGTGTTCTCCGAGGCCGCGGCGACCGGGCGCCGCCCGGTCCGGGTGCGCCGCATCGCCACCGCCGACTATCCGACGCCGGCGCGTCGGCCGGTGAATTCGCGGCTGGACGGCGCCAAGCTCGCGGCCACTCACGGCATCAGGCTCCCGCATTGGCGCGGGGCCGCCACCGCCTGCGTGACCAGGCTGCTCAAAAGCGAAGAAACGGGGCCGATTTCATGAAGGGCATCATTCTCGCCGGCGGTTCCGGCACGCGGCTGCACCCGATGACGCTGGCTGTCTCGAAGCAACTGCTTCCGGTCTATGACAAGCCGATGATCTATTATCCGCTGACGACGCTGATGCTGGCGGACATCCGCGAGATCCTGATCATCTCGACCCCCACCGATCTGCCGCATTTCCAGCGCCTGCTGGGCGACGGATCGGATTGGGGCCTGTCGCTGAGCTATGCCGAGCAGCCGCATCCGGGCGGGCTGGCGCAGGCCTATCTGATCGGGGCCGAGTTCGTGGCCAGGGGGCCGTCGGCGCTGATCCTCGGCGACAACCTGTTCTACGGGCACGGTTTGCCCGAGTTGATGAAGCGTGCGCGCCGACGCGAAGCGGGCGCGACGGTCTTCGCCTATCAGGTGAGAGATGCCGAGCGCTATGGCGTCGTCAGCTTCGGCGCCGACGGGAAGGCGACCTCCATCGAGGAGAAGCCGAAGGTCCCGCGCTCGAACTGGGCGGTGACGGGCCTCTATTTCTATGACGCACAGGTGGTCGAGATCGCCGCGTCGCTCGCGCCGTCGGCTCGCGGAGAACTCGAGATCACCGACGTGAACCGCGTCTATCTGGAAAGGGACCAACTGTCGGTCGAGCGCATGGGGCGCGGTTTCGCCTGGCTCGACACCGGGACGCCCGACAGCCTGCTGCAGGCCGGCGAGTTCGTCCGGACCCTCGAGGGCCGGCAGGACCTGCGCATCGCCTGCCCGGAGGAGATCGCCTGCCGGCGCGGCTGGATCGAGGTCGCGCAGTTGGAGGCTCTGGGGGGCCGCCTCGCGAAAAGCGACTATGGCCGGTACCTCGTGCGCATGGCGGCCGAGATCGCCGCGAGCCCACGGCGCTCAGACGCCTGAGGCCGGCGAAGCGTCGTCTGGAGCCGTCGATCGCCACCGTGTCGAGTGGATAGGGCTGGTTGGCCCCGATATTGCTCCTCGCTTCGCCATGAGCCTGCAACGGGAGTCGATCATGACCGGAACGCCCGTCCTGGGACAATTCACTGCGTGTGAATGCGGTTCCCCCTCGATCATCATCCCCGCCATGGTTGCGGATGAAGCACCGGTTTCGTGCGGGGGGTGTGCGCGCGTCATCGGGTCCTGGCTTGGCTACAAGACCTTCGTCAGCCGCTCGATCGCGAGGGAGGCGCAAGGCATGCCCAAGGCTTCGAGGATTTGCGTCGACCCGATCCTGACGGCGGGCCTCGAGGAGATGCGGCCCGTCTCGGCTGCAACTCCGGTTGCAGCATGACGCGGTGCTGGAGGCCAGGTATTGCGAGGGACCTCATGACGGGATGGCGCACCACCGGCGGCAGAGCAATCGACACCAAACGGTCAACTGAGCGTGGTTAACCCATTCTCGATGTCCGAAAGGGGATGCGATGGATTTGGGCGTTCGGGCCATATAGGACCGGGATGTGCGGATGTCCCTGTGACGTAGGAATTCCAAGCTTTTGGCGGGCTCTCGGGCGACCGGGAGAGAGTTGTCGAGATGACGTTGATTGTTCCAGTGATCATGGCAGGCGGGGCCGGAACGCGACTTTGGCCCCTGTCGCGGGATTCGATGCCCAAGCAGTTCATCGCTCTGCTGGAGGATGACCTGTCGACCTTCCAGGCGACCCTGCTGCGGGTGAAGGGCGCTCCCTTCCTGCCGCCCATCGTGATCACCAATCACGAGTTCCGCTTCATCGTCGCCGAGCAGATGCAGGCGGTGGGTGTCGAGGGTCAGATCGTGCTCGAGCCGGAGCGGCGCGATTCCGCCGCCGCCATCGCGGTCGGAGCCCTGCTTGCGAGCCGCGTCGCACCCGATGCCGTGGCCGTCGCCCTGGCGGCGGACCATGTCGTGGAAAACGCGCCTGCTTTCCGGGCCGACGCCCTTGCGGCGGCGAAGTTCGCCGCCACGGGGCTGATCGTGACGCTCGGAATCGTACCGACGGCGCCGTCGGTGGCCTATGGTTACATCGAGGCGGGCGAGGCTCTCGGGGATGCCCGGACGAAGCGGCTGAAGCGCTTCGTCGAGAAGCCCGATGCCGCGACGGCGCAGGGCTATCTCGATCGAGGTTTCCTGTGGAACAGCGGAAACTTCGTTTTCGCCGCCCCGACGATGATCGAGGAACTGACCCGCTTCGCCCCCGATGTGATCGCGGCGGCGCGCGAGGCGCTGGACGGTGCGACCACCGATCTCGACTTCATCCGCCTGGACGGCCGCGCTTTCAGTCAGGCGCCGCGGATCTCGATCGACTATGCCGTGATGGAGAAAACACAGCATGCCGGGGTGATCGCGGCCGGTTTCGACTGGTCGGACATCGGTGCCTGGGACTCGATCCATGAGGTGATGGACAAGGACGGCGCCGGCAACGTGCTGCGCGGCCCGGTGGTCGCGCTCGACACGACCAATTCGCTCCTGCGCAGCGACGACATGCTGCTGACGACGATCGGGCTGACCGACATGGTGGTTGTCGCGACGCGCGACGCGGTGCTGGTGGCGTCCAAATCGGCGGCGCCGCATGTGAAGCAGCTGGTCGAGACGCTGAAGCAGCAGGGCCGCCCCGAGGCGACCGAGCATCTGCGGATCTACCGCCCCTGGGGCTGGTATCAGCGGATCGACATCGGGTCCCGTTTCCAGGTGAAGCGCATCAATGTGAAGCCCGGTGCCAAGCTCAGCCTGCAGAAACACTTCCACCGTTCGGAGCACTGGGTCGTGGTGCGCGGCACGGCCGAGGTCACGCTGGACGGCAGCATCAGCCACATTCACGAGAACGAGTCGATCTATCTGCCGATCGGGTGCACGCATCGGCTGTGCAATCCCGGCAAGATCGAACTCGAGCTGATCGAGGTCCAGGTCGGCAGCTATACCGGCGAGGACGACATCATCCGGATCGAGGATATCTACGCAAGAGCGTAAAACGGGCGATACCGGCGCCCGCTCGATGGGGGCCGTGATCGGGAACGCGACGACGGGTTTCGGCGCGACCACCGATGCATCTGCCCGAATCAAGACTGGCTTGGAGCGACGTTAGGGAGTCTCCGATGAAGATCGTCATGGTCGGATCAGGTTATGTCGGGCTGGTGTCCGGCGCATGCTTCGCGGATTTCGGGCACGAGGTCGTCTGCGTCGACAAGGTGGAGAGCAAGATCGCGGCGCTGAAGCAGGGCGAGATCCCGATCTTCGAGCCCGGCCTCTCTGAGCTGGTGCGCAGCAATTCGGATGCGGGCCGGCTCTCCTTCACCACCGATCTGGCCGGGCCGGTGGCCAAGGCCGATGCGGTCTTCATCGCGGTGGGCACGCCGTCGCGGCGCGGCGACGGCTTCGCCGACCTGTCCTATGTCTATGCGGCGGCGCGCGAGATCGCCCAGTCGCTCGACGGCTACACCGTCATCGTCACCAAATCGACCGTTCCGGTCGGGACCGGCGACGAGGTCGAGCGGATCATCCGCGAGCTGCGTCCCGATGCCGACTTCGCCGTCGTGTCCAATCCGGAGTTCCTGCGCGAGGGCGCGGCCATCGACGATTTCAAGCGCCCGGACCGTATCGTCATCGGCACGGATGATCTGCGTGCCCAGGCGCTGATGGCCGATGTCTACCGGCCGCTCTACCTGAACAGCGCGCCGATTCTGAACACCAGCCGGCGCACCGCCGAGCTGACGAAATACGCGGCCAATGCCTTCCTGGCGACGAAGATCACCTTCATCAACGAAATGGCGGATCTGTGCGAGCAGGTCGGCGCCAATGTGCAGGACGTCGCCCGCGGCATGGGGCTCGACAACCGCATCGGCAGCAAGTTTCTGCATGCCGGCCCCGGCTATGGTGGCTCCTGCTTTCCGAAGGACACGCTGGCTCTGATCAAGACGGCGCAGGACTACGGCACCCCGTCGCGGATCGTCGAGGCCGTCGTCTCGGTCAACGACCTGCGCAAGCGGGCCATGGCGAAGAAGGTCGTCGCCGCCTGCGGCGGCTCGGTCCGCGGCAAGACGATCGCCGTGCTCGGTTTGACCTTCAAGCCGAATACGGACGACATGCGTGACGCGCCGTCGCTGTCGATCGTGACGGCGCTGCAGGATGGCGGTGCCACCATCCGCGCCTTCGATCCGGAGGGGATGGAGCAGGCCAGGGCGATGCTGCCGGACGGCGTCAACTACTGCAACGACGCCTATGAGTGCGTCGACGGTGCCCATGCCGCGGTGATCGTGACCGAGTGGAACATCTTCCGGGCGCTGGATTTCGACCGCGTCAAGGCCGCCATGGCCGCACCGGTCCTCGTCGATCTGCGCAACGTCTATCGGGCCGAGCAGGTCCGCGCCAAGGGCTTCACCTATGTCGATGTCGGCCGAACTGCATCACCCCCCGAGTTGAAAGGCAAGCAGGACGCCGCCTGAGCGGTTTGAGTGCTGCTGATTTGGCTTCACAGAGGTATCCGTAACCATCCGACCGCTTATCCCCGGCCCCTTGGGCCCGGCCTAATCTGGCCCCTCGTCAACCAGCGAGGGGCCGGACCATGCTTTCCTTCCATGAAGAGTTTCCGCTGAATGCGGGGCGCCTGGCGCAGGCGCCGCAATTCTCTGACACCGTGCACGACATTGTGCTGGCGGCCGACACGCTGCTGCGCGTCGCCGTGCCGGAGGGGGCGCGTTTCGTCTCGCTGTCCTTCGACGGCGATGTCCGGGTGAAGGCGGGTCTGGTTGACACCGCGCTGACCCTGCCCGCGGCGACCGCGACGGATGGCAGCGGCAGCGCGCTCAATCCGGGCGTCCGGCGCCTGCCGCCGTCCGCGACGCATCTGTGCCTGCGGGCGGCGAATGCCTGCAAGGGCTCGCTGGAATATTGGGGCTGACCATGGTCGCACAGCCCGTCTCCCTGACGCGCCGCCGGCGCGACCCGTTCGATCTGCCGCGTCTCACGCTCACGGGCAAGCGCGCCTGGTTCGAGGCGCCGGCCTATGAGGACTTCGCGGCGATCGCCGATTTCGGCGCCGATCGCTATGCGATCACCACCGTGCCGCTCGCCGACATCGCCGGGGCGAGCGTCGCGGCGCTGCGGGTCAAGCGCGCGGCGAGCTTTGCCGAGCTGATCGCCTTCACCTGCAACTCCGGGCCGGCGCGCTCCTATCTCGATGCACAAGGCGACCTGCAGGCCGACCTCACCGCCGACGAGCCGCGCTTCGACTGGACGAACGGGCGCCGCCAGCTCGCGCTCAACGGCGCCTGCGCCAATCTGCTCTTGAACAGCGCCGCGCCCGCCAGCCAGAGCGTCGTGGTGAGCGCACAGAGCCATGCGCTCTCCTTCAGGGGCACGGGCAGCATCGCGCTTTCGGGGGCTTCGAGCGCGGGGCCGCTGATGGGGCTGGGGGCCGCAAGCCGCGTGTCGCTCGTCTTCACCCCGGCAGCGGGCACACTCACCCTGACTCTGAACGGCGATGTCCGCCTCGCCCAGCTCGAGGCCAACAGCTTCGCCTCGCCTTACATCGCGACCGCGGACGCTGCAGTGAGCCGGGCGGCGGAAACGGCCGAACTGTCGCCCGTGCTGGAGGCGCTGCTGCAACGCAGTGCCGCGACCATCGTGGTGCGCGGCCAGAGGCTGGAGCGCAACGCGGCCCGCATCGTCGGGGTCAACGGCACTTCGTCGCTGCTGCGCGCCCAGTCGAACCGGCTCTCCGTGCTGATGGACGGCTCGGGCCAGCTCGCGACGGCGGCGGGGGCCGATCTGCGCAGCAGCAGCTACGCCGCCGCCTGCGCCTTCGACGGAACCGGGCGCTCGGTCGCCCGCAACGGCGCCGTCGTGGCGACTGACAGCGGAACCCCGCCGGCCAGCCGGAGTATCATTTACCTTGGGCGGGACGCGACCAACTCTCCGACAGCTTACGGTGACGGCTGGTATGATTGGTTAGCTGTGTCGCCAAAAAGGTTATTAGATAGTAAAATTCAAGATATTGTCAACATCTTATAATAACAAACGCTCGATTGTTTTATAATTCAGTTTTAAAGTCGATTTTTAAACAGCGATACACACCGCTCCGTCGCAATATCGACAGCAAACCGTGCATCGCTGTGTTGCGCGAAGTGCTGCCGACGCCATGCTCGCCGGTTATCCGTTGTGCCACCGCCATGCCTTAGGCCGGATCCAGCAGGGCATTGCGGTGATCGTGTTCGGGCGACATCCGGCCCTTAGCGATCGCATCGATATGCTCGGACGACAGATCTCGGGTGGCAAAGCTCTGGCGCGCGAGTTGCTTGTAGCGCTGCCACTCCTCGAACTCTGCCGCTGACACCAGATAGGTGCTCGCTTGGCCTTGGCTTTTCACGGCCACGGGTTCGCGCTGGGCGATGTCCCGGTAGCGGCTGAAATTTTTGGCGATTTCAGTCGCCGTGGCTTCGCGCATCGTGACCTCCTTACGAGAATTCCATATTTTTAGGGCATTGGGCAGCTGATCCAGAAAATCGTGCAATCTCCCGCTGCGGGCTCCCGCCGGCTCCAGCACCGGCCGGATTCAGACGCACGGCCGGAACGGATATATGGGGTCGAGCGGCGACATCAGGGGCGGCCCGGAGCGGACAGTTCATGGCCGCCGAACAGAGTCTAGAAGATGTCGTAGGGCGTCAACTCAGCGGTCTTGAGCGCGCTGGTGCAGCGGCGGCCCTCACCGTGCGTTCATGAAGGCCTTCCGGCTCAGCACCGTTCTGAGCAGGATCGCGATGTCGAGCCAGATCGACCAGTTGTCGATGTACCAGTGGTCGTAGGCGACGCGCTTGGCCATCTTGTCGTCGGTGTCGGTCTCGCCGCGCAGCCCGTGGACCTGCGCCCAGCCGGTGATGCCCGGCTTGACGTTGTGGCGCCGGGCATAGAGCGCGATCTTGCGTTCGAATTCGCGGTCATGGGCGAGCGCATGGGGGCGAGGCCCGACCAGCGACATCTGTCCCGCGAGCACGTTGAGGAGTTGCGGCAGCTCGTCGAGGTTGTAACGGCGCAGGATGCGGCCGATGCGCGTGACGCGCGGATCGTCGCGACGCGCCTGGACGATGACGGCGCCGTCGTCGGTGGTCGTCATGGTCCGGAACTTGAAGATCCGGAAGGCCTGCTGGTTGAAGCCGTAGCGTCGCTGGCGGAACAGCACCGGGCCCGGCGAGTCGAGCCGGATCAGGGCGGCTACGACCAGCAGTAGCGGCGCGCAGAGCACCAGGATGAGCGCGGCGGCGACGAGATCGAAGCCCCGCTTCAGGGCGATCTCCAGCGCCGAAAGCGGCGGCCGGTTGAGCCGCAGGCTGGTCAGGCTGCCGGTGCGCATGATGAGCGGCCGGTCGAAGCGGTCCATGATCCGCTCGGGCGTCAGATGGATCGCCACCGGCAGGTTCATGAAGGCGTCGATGCAGGCATCGATGGTCTCCTGATCCGACCAGGGCAGGGCGATGAAGACGGAGTCCGGCTGCTTGGCCCGGCAGTTCGCCACCGCGCTCGCGAGATCAGCGGCCAGCGCGGCGGCGGGGTCGTTGATCCGGCGGGCGTCGTTGCTGCGCAGGAAGGCGACATCGACGATGGCGAAGCCGACGTTCCAGGGCTGGTGACGCGAGACGAAGGACATCACGTCCGGCTCGCGCCCGATCAGGAAGACGCGCTCGGTGGTGATGCGGCCCGTCTTGCTGCCGATCGAGATCGTCCGCACCATCGCCGAGCGGGCGAGCGCGATGACGGGGATGCCGGCGAGGTAGCTGGCGAGGACGACGCCGCGCGAATAGTGGTCGGCGATCTTGGCCAGGAACAGGATGGCGACGAAGGCCACCATGGTCAGGTTCCAGACCGCGAAGGCTGACGCGATCTGCCCCTTGGTCGAGAGATAGTTGGACAGCTGGTAGCGGCCGCGCGTCGCGTTCACGAAGACGAAGATCGCGGCCAGCATCAGGGCGAGTTCGAGGGTCACCTGGTCGGCCCGCGGGTCGCCATAGACCGGCAGGTGATAGGCCAGCGACACCAGCCCCACCATCAGGGCGACGGTCGCCGCGTCGGTCGCGGCGGTCACCAGCCAGAGCCAGTGGCGCCAGGCGCGGGCGCGCCCCTCGCGGGCCGCATAGGCTGTCAGGCCGATGTCGTTGACGCTCATCCGGTTCGTCGCCTCCGCCGAAGCCCGGGCGAGTTGTGCGGCAGCGGCACAGATCCTCGCTCTCGGGCTGGTCTCGGCGGTGGCAGCGCAAGCGGTATACCGCAGGAGAACGCGCCAAAATGGGCTGTTTCGTCGGCTGCAGTGCGGAAACGCGCTGGTTTCTCGGTCAGCCGGGACGTCTTGCGCGACGGGCGCGTGCCGGGCTGATCCGTTCTGGAACAGCGGTCGCGGCGCTGTGCGCGCCGCTCAGCCGGCCGCGATGGCGGCGAGGCGCTCGGCGTTCAGGAGCCGCACACCGTCCGGAACGAGCAGGATCATGCGCTCGCGCGACAGTCTGGTCAGCGTCCGGCTCACCGTCTCGATCGTCAGACCGAGACAATCGGCGATGTCCTGCCGGCCCATCGGCAAGGGCACGGTGACGGAGGCGCGGCCGATGCGGGCGAAGCGTTGCTGCAGCCCGAGCAGGAAGCAGACGATCCGCTCCTGCGCGTTGCGGCGGCCGAGCAGCATGAGCTGCTCCTGCGCCAGGGAGAGTTCATGGCTCGCCTGCTCATGCAGGCGCCGCAGCAGCGCGGGCCTGGCATCGACGAACTGCGAGAAGCCGGCGCGGGGAAAGGCGCAGGCCACGACCGGCCCGATCGCGTCGGCGGAAAAGCCGGCGGTCTGCGCCAGCGACAGGCCGATGAAATCCCCCGGCAGCGCGAAGCCGACGATCTGGCGGCGTCCGTCCGGCAGCAGTGTGTAGAGGCGGGCGCAGCCGCAGGTGATGGTGTAGACGCTCCCTGCGGGCTGCCCCTGGACCATCAGCATTTCACGCGTGGCGAAGTGGACGGAGGTCGAGAGGGCCTGCAGGTCGAGGAGGTCGCCCTCCGGCAGGGCCGCGCAGATGCTGTGGGGACGCGTCTCGCAGGTCAGGCAATCCCGGCCGAGAGGGACGACGCAGCCCTGTGCCAGCCGATGATGCACGTTCAACCCTCTCGGGCGCGCTCGTTGCCGGCGCCCGAGCCCATCCATACGCCTGTTGCACCGCAGCGTCACCCTCGCGCGCCATGTCGGGCCGACATACCGAGCGGGCCGCCGCCGCCTTGGCGCGGGCGTCGCGCGGGGCTAGGTCTGCGTCGCCATCATGACGCGGGGACCTGCCATGACGATCGCTTCGGAACCATCGCAGGGGCCACGCATCGCGCGTGGCGGCAAGGCGATCTATGGCGCGCCGCTCGGTATCCTGATGCTGGAGGCGCGCTTCCCGCGCATTCTCGGCGACATGGGCAATGGCGGCACCTGGCCCTTCCCGGTGCTCTACCGCGTGGTCGGCGGCGCCAGCCCCGACAAGGTGGTGCTGCGGGGTGCCGACGGGCTGCTGCCGGACTTCATCGCCGCCGCGCAGGATCTGGTGCGGCTCGGGGCGGAGGCGATCACCACCAATTGCGGCTTCCTCTCCCTCTTCCAGCGCGAACTCGCGGCGGCCGTCGGCGTGCCGGTGGCGACCTCCTCGCTGATGCAGGTGCCCTGGGTGCAGGCGACGCTGCCGCCTGGCCAGCGGGTCGGCGTCGTCACGGTCTCGGCCGGCAGCCTGACCCCGGCCCATCTCGAGAAGGCGGGCGTGCCGCTCGACACGCCGGTTGCCGGGACGGAGGGCGGCCGCGAGTTCTTCCGGGTGCTGATCAAGGCCGAGAAGGACGACATGGATGTCGATCTGGCGCGGCAGGACGTCGTCGACGCGGCGCTGGATCTGGTGGCGCGGCATCCGGAGGTGGGCGCGATCGTGCTCGAATGCACCAACATGCCGCCCTATGCCGCAGCCGTGCAGGCCGCGACCGGACGGCCGGTCCACGACATCTATTCGATGATCACCTGGTTCCATGCGGGCTTGCGGCCGCGGGTGTTCTGAAAGGGCAGTGACGCGGGGATAGGCGAGGGGGTTTATCCCCGGTGCCTGTACGGGAAGCGATGCTGGGCTTCGCATCCCCCGGCGCCGAGGCGGCGCCCGACCCCGCGAGGCCCCATGACCGCAACGCCGCGGCTTTTCCTGCCCCTGCTCGCCGCCGGGCAGGCGCAGAAGCACGTCACCCATAACGATGCCCTGACGCGGCTCGACGCGCTGGTGCATCTCACCGTCGACAGTCGCTCTGCGGGCATGCCGCCGGCGGTGCCGACCGAGCTTTCGGCCTTCATCATCCCGCCCGGCGCGACGGGCGCCTTCGCCGGCCACACCGACCAGATCGCGCTGTTCGAGGATGGCGGCTGGACCTTCCTGGTGCCGCGCCCAGGCTGGCAGGCCTGGGTCACTGATGAGAGCGAGCACCATCTCTGGACCGGCAGCGAATGGCGGCGCGACAGCCCGCTCAGCAGCCTCGGCGCCAGCCTCTGGGGCGTGAACGGCACGGCGGACGTCACGACGCGCTTCGTCGTGCAGGCGCCGGCCAGCCTGTTCAACCATGACGGTGCCGGGCACCAGCTCAAGCTCAACAAGGCGGCGGCCGGGGAGACGGCGAGTCTGGTCTTCCAGGACGGCTATTCAGGCCGCGCCGAGATCGGCCTCGCGGGCGATGACGATCTGCATTGCAAGGTGAGCGTGGATGGATCGGCCTGGGCCGAGGCCCTTGTGATCGACGCGGCAACCGGCGAGGTCTCGCTGCCGACGACGCCGTGGGCGAGCGGCGGCAATCTCCTGCTGAATGGCGACTGGCAGATCAACCAGCGCGGCTTCGCCGGCGGAGCGCTGGCGGCCGGCGTCTATGGCTTCGATCGCTGGAAGGCCGGCCCTGTCGGCGCGACGCTTGCCCTGTCGGGGTTCGACCTCACCCTCAGTACCGGGGCGCTGGTGCAGCCGGTCGAGCCGGCGCTGTGGGGGCTCTCTTCCTTCGCCGGCCTGCCACTGACGCTGTCGGTCGAGGGGCTGTCGGGTGGGGGCCTCTCGGTGTCCGTCGGCAGCGTCTCGGGTTCAATTGCCGCGGGGACGGGCCGGCGCAGCGTGACGCTGACGCCGGCTGCTGGCGATGCCGGGGTGATTTCGGTTTCGCTCGCGCCGGTCGGGCCGGCCGTGACGCTGCGCCGGATCAAGCTGGAGGTCGGTCACCGCGCCAGCGCCTGGGCGGCGCGGCCGGCGACGATCGAAGAACTGCTCTGCGCCCGCTATTTCTGGCGGCCCGAGAGTTCGCTTTCGCTCGACGCCTATCAGGCCGCGGGCGGCGCAGTGGCGCAGAGCCTCATCCTGCCGGCGAGGATGCGCGCGACGCCGAGCGCCAGCTTCGCCGTCTCGGGCACGGTGAATGTCGCGGGCGGAAGTCCGGCGCTCACGGTGCTGTCCCGTCGCGAGGCGCGTGCTTCGGTGACGGCCTCGGCGGCCGGCCGCGTGCAGGCTGCGTTCGGCAGCATCGCCTTCGACGCCGAGCTGTGAACGGGCCCGATTCAGTCGAGATAGATGCTCTTCACATGCGCGTTGATTGCAGCGATGTCCGGCAGCATCCCGCCATTGCGCGCGCGCAGATGGCCCTCATGCCAGTACCAGTCGTCGAAGCCGACATTCAGCCGCTGATAGCCGGCGTCCGCCAGCAGAACGCGCATCGTCTCGCGGCGCGGCTCGACGAAATTGTGCTCGATGGTGAAGAGCGCAATGGCATGGCGGGACAGGTCGATCGTTCGGAGGATGTCGAGTTCCGAGCCTTCCGTGTCGAGCGAGACATAGTCGAAGCCGGAGCCCGCCTGCCCGTCGGCTTGGTCCATCTGGTCGAAGGTGACGGTCTCGACGGTGATCAGCCCGTTCTCGCTGATCGCCTGACGGCGATGCTGGGCATAGCCGTCAGCCTCGGCATATTCGGCCAGCGTGCCGATCTCGGCCGAGGCCACGAAAGAGAGCAACTGCCCGCCCTCGCGATGGACCGCGCGTTCGAGGCAGGTCGCGCGGCGGCTGGCGGCGAGTTTGGCAAACAGGATTGGGTTGGGCTCGACCAGAACGCCGCTCCAGCCATGGTCGGTTTCGAGGAAGCAGGTGTTGCTGTGCAGGACGCCGTCGAAGGCGCCGATCTCGGCGAAGCGCCCGCCCCGCCTTCCGCCGCACATTGCCAGCACCCAGCGCTCCTGCTCGATCTGCGAGTTCGTCGGGGTCTCGAAGGCGGCCTGCCAGGAGAGGCGGGGGGCGGGCGTCGGGGCTTGCACGGTCGATTGTCTCGCAGGGGCGGGACGTCAGCCTAGGGCAACGCGGTTGTGGATGGAACGTCTGGGCCTCGTCGTCATTGCGAGCGAAGCGAAGCAATCCAGGAAGCGTGGCACCGGAGGTTCTGGATTGCTTCGCTGCGCTCCTCGCAATGACGGCTTTCAGTGAATCTCCGGCTCGGGAATCTTCGCCGTGCCCTCGAGATAATCGAAGTCGCAACCCTTGTCGGCCTGGCGGATATGGGCGGCGGACATCTTGCCCCAGCCGCGGGGGTAGTCGCGGTCGGGCGGTGTCCAGGCAGCGAGGCGCGTGGCGATCTGCGCGTCTGTCAGGGCGACCGAGATGCTGCGCGCCTCGACATCGACGCTGATGACGTCGCCGGTCTGCACGGCGGCGAGCGGCCCGCGAATATAGGCTTCGGGGGCGACATGCAGCACGCAGGCGCCGTAGCTCGTGCCGGACATGCGGGCGTCCGAAATGCGCAGCATGTCGCGCACGCCCTGCTTCAGGAGCTTCTTCGGAATCGGCATCATGCCCCATTCCGGCATGCCGGGGCCGCCGACCGGGCCGCAGTTCTTCAAGACCATGATATGGTCGGGCGTGACGTCGAGCGCCTCGTCATTCACCGCCTTCATCATCGCATCGTAATCCTCGAAGACCAGCGCCGGGCCGGAATGCTTCAGCAGGCGCGGCTCGGCGGCCGACGGCTTGATGACGCAGCCATCGGGGGCGATGTTGCCCTTGAGCACGGCGAGACCGTTGGCGGTCGTGACGGCGTTGTCGAGCGGGCGGATGACGTTGTCGTCATAGACGGTGGCGAGCGCGATGGTCTCCGAGATCGGCTTGCCGGTGACCGTCATCGCGTCGGTGTGGAGCTTGCTCTCGAGCTGTTTCAGCAGGGCCGGGAGCCCGCCGGCATAGAAGAAATCCTCCATCAGGAATTCGCCGGACGGGCGCAGGTTGGCGATCACCGGCACGGTGCGCGAGAAGGCGTCGAAATCATCCGGCGTCAGCGAAACGCCGGCGCGGCCGGCCATGGCGATCAGATGGATGATGGCGTTGGTCGAGCCGGCGACCGCCATGTGGACGGTCAATGCATTCTCGAAGCTCTTGCGGGTGAGGATGCGGTCGGGCGTCAGATCCTCCCAGACCATCTCGACGATGCGCTTGCCGGCGGCCGCGGCCATGCGGGGATGGGCAGCGTCGGCGGCGGGAATGGCGGAGGCGCCGGGCAGGGTCAGGCCCAGTACCTCGGCATGGCTCATCATGGTCGCGGCGGTGCCCATCACCATGCAGGTGCCATGGGAGCGGGCGATGCCGCTTTCCATGTCCTTCCACTGCTCGTCGGTAATCAGGCCTGCTTCCTTCTCGGCCCAGTACTTCCAGACGTCGGCGCCCGAGCCCAGCACCTTGCCGGCCCAGTTGCCGCGCAGCATCGGCCCGGCCGGCACGAAGATGAAGGGCAGGCCGGCGCTGCAGGCGCCCATGATCAGGGCCGGTGTGGACTTGTCACAGCCGCCGAGCAGCACCGCCCCGTCGAGCGGGTGGGAGCGGATCGATTCCTCCGTCTCCATCGCCAGGAAGTTGCGATAGAGCATGGTGGTGGGCTTCTGGTACTGCTCCGAGACCGACATCACCGGGATCTCGACCGGGAAACCGCCCGCCGCCCAGACCGCGCGCTTCACCGCGTCGGCCCGGTCGCGCAGATGGGTGTGGCAGGGGTTGATCTCTGACCAGGTGTTGATGATGCCGATGACCGGCTTCCCCATGAACTCGTCATGGGCGAACCCCATCTGCAGCGCCCGCGAGCGATGCCCGAAGGAGCGCAGATCGCTGGCGCCGAACCAGCGCTTCGAGCGCAGGGTGTCGGGCGTCTTGCGGGGATGGGGCGACATCGGTGTTTCCTCGGGTGGTTTCTTGTGTCTGCGATAGGTCTGTCATTCCGGGGCGCAGCGAAGCTGCGAACCCGGAACCCACGACCGGGTGAGACATCCCGGTGGGTGCTTGAAGGTCTCACCCGGTCGTGGGTTCCGGGTTCATCGCTGCGCGATGCCCCGGAATGACAAGGGGATTACTCCGCCGCGGCGCGCTGGGCGCCCCAGCCGGAGACGATGGCGCGCAGTTGCGCCTTCTCCTCGGCATTCAGTTCCGGCAGGCCAGGCAGGCGGACGGGGCCGACGGCGGTGCCGAGCAGGCCGAGCGCTTCCTTGACGACGGTGACGTTGGCGCCGTTGCCGTATTTCGTGCGCAGCGTCTCGAAGCCGGCGATGGCGTCGACCTCGACCCGCGCGGCGGCGTAGTCGCCCTTTTCCAGCGCATGCCAGACCGCCAGCGACCGTTCCGGTGCGACATTGATCAGCCCGGAGGTGAAGCCGCGGGCGCCCAGCGCGTAGAAGGGCGCCGCCCAGCCCTCGGCCAGACCGCAGATCCAGTTGGCGCGCGTTCCTTGCGTCGCCCGCACGCATTCGGACAGCAGCATCATGTTGGTCGAGGCGAACTTCACGCCGGCGACATTTGGGTGGGTGGCAACCCGGACGAGGTCCTTCACGCCGATCGCGTCGGAGCGGATGTATGCAACGAGCGGCAGCGTCAGTGCTTCGGCGATGGCAACAATATAGTCGGCCTGCGACTGTGGCGCGGCGAAGGGGTCGAGCGGGTGGTGCACCATCACCGCGTCGCAGCCGGCCTTGGCGGCGAGCCGGCCGGTCGAGACGGCTTCCCGCAAGGACCGGCCGATGCCGGCCGTGACCAGCGCCTTGCCGGCGGCGGCCTCGGCGGCCACCGCATGGCTGCGCACGACCTCGTCGGATGTCATCGGGTAGAATTCGCCGGTGTTGCCGGCGGAGACGATGTTGTGGATGCCGGCCGCGGCGATGCGCGCGACGATCTTACCCGTCACCGCCCAGTCGGCCTCGCCGTCGGCGCCCCAGGCGGTGACATGCACGCCTGAAATGCCGCGCAAAGCACCGCGGATCTTATCACTCGTCATAATCCAGCCCTTCTGCATCGGCGCCGAACACCTGCCGCACATGGGCTTTCGCCGAGCGGATGATGTGGCGGCGCATTCTCTGTTCGGCGAGCGCGGGATCGCGCGCCCGCAGCGCCTCGTAGATGGAGCGATGTTCCTCGAAGCCCTGGCCGCGCTCTGACGGCTCCGACAGCAGGGCGATGCGTTGCGCATGGTCGTACATGCGCTGCCCGTCGAGCCGGCGCTCGAGATAACCGCAGCCCGAGATGCGGTGAATCGCGCCGTGATAGGCCTCGTTCAGGATGACGAGATCCTCCAGCGCGCTGTGCTGCGTCGCATGCGCCATTTCCTCGATCAGGCGGCCGATCTCGGCGATGTCGGCGTCGCCGAGGCGGTTGGCGGCGATATGGGTCATGACGCTTTCGAGCGCGGCGCGCCCCAGGGCCATTTCCAGCGCCTGGCGGGCGGAAAACTCGACGAAGACGCCGCGGCGCGCCTCGGTGCGCACCAGCCCCTCGGTCTCGAGCTTGCGGATGGCGTCCTTCACCGGGGTGGTGCTGACGCCCAGCATCTCGGCCAGATGCCGCTCGTTCAGACGCTCGCCATTGCGGAAGCGCCCGGCGACGATCGCCCGGCGCAGCCGCTCATGCACATGCTCGCGCAGCGAGCGCAGCAGATGAGGGGCGACGGGTTCGATGGTCAGGGTCTGCGGCATCTCGCGTCCAGTTTTCGAAGCCGGCACCCGCGAATCCGCCTTTGCCGGCGGCGGGGTGTCGGCTTCATCACGGCATCACACACCATAAAGGACAAGTCACAGCAAGCCTGAAATTTCAGATTTCAAATCTGGAATCCTGTGCTATCGGAGTCGGCAAGGATCCGACAACGGACCGCGCCGGCGAACCCCGCCGGCTCTTTGATGCAATGGGAGGAAGACCGATGACGATGACACGCAGGGCCGCGCTGGCCGCCGCTTGCCTGCTGGCCGCTCCGGCCGCGCTGGCGCAGAGCGACTATCCCGGCAGCAAGGTGGTGACGATCATCGTCCCCTTCGCCGCCGGCGGAACGACCGATCTGCTGGGACGCGTGCTGGCCGATCGCCTCGGTGCGCGCCTCAACGGCAAGTTCATCGTCGAGAACCGGCCCGGCGCCGGCGGCAATACGGGTGTCGCGGCCGCCGCGCGGGCGACGCCCGATGGCTACACGCTGACGATGGGCACGGTCTCGACCCATGCGATCAATCCCGGTGTCTATGCGAAGATGCCCTTCGACCACGTCAAGGACTTCGCCCCGATCTCGCAGGTGGCGAGCGTGCCGAACATCCTGATGGTCAATATCGACCTGCCGGTGAAGACGGTGCCGGAGCTGATCGACCTGCTAAAGAAGAACCCGAACAAGTATTCCTTCGGCTCCTCGGGGGCGGGCACCTCGACCCATATGGCGGCCGAGCTGTTCAAGGTCTCGACCGGAACCGACATGGTGCATGTGCCCTACCGCTCGAGCGGGCAGGTGACGCAGGACCTGCTCTCGGGCCAGATCCAGATCACCTTCGACAACATCACCATCGCCTGGCCGCATGTCGAAGCCGGCAAGATCCGCGCGCTCGCCACCGCCACGCCCGAGCGGCTCGCCGTCGCCAAGGACATGCCGGCGCTGGCTGAGTTCATTCCGGGCTATGCGGCCGCGTCCTGGCACGGTTTCTTCGCGCCGTCGGGCGTGCCGAAGGAGATCGTCGCCAAGCTCTCGACCGAGGTTCAGGCGATCATGCGCGAGCCCGCCGTCATCGACCAGATGAAGAAGCTCGGCGTCGATCCCGTGGGCTCCAGCCAGGAGCAGTTCACGGCCCATATTACCGCTGAGACCAAGCGCTGGGCCGACGTGGCCAAGAAGGCGAATGTGCGGATCGAGTGATCGAATGAGCCAACGTCATGGTCGGGCTTGACCCGACCATCTCGGAAACCAGCGATCTGGTCCTGAGATTCTCGGGTCAAGCCCGAGAATGACGCCCGTCCCACATCCACTGCGTCACGAGAACCGGATTGCGCCGCGATGACATTGACCACCCTTACCGACGACAACCGCAAGAAGCTGAAGCGGGTCTCGACCGCGACGCTGACGACGGCGCTGTTCAAGCGCGGCTTCCGCAACGTCTTCATCCAGGACGTGCGGCCGCTCAGCCAGAAGGCGGAGAGCATGGTCGGGGAGGCGTTCACGCTGCGCTACATTCCGGCGCGGGAGGATCTCGACCATCTCGGCACCTTCGAGGGGACGCAGCATCCGCAGCGCCGCGCGGTCGAGGATTGTCCGCCTGGCCATGTCATGGTGATCGACTCCCGCAAGGATCCGCGCGCGGCGTCTGCCGGCGGCATTCTGGTGTCGCGGCTGATGAAGCGCGGCGTCGCCGGAATCGTCACCGACGGCGGATTTCGCGACAGTCCCGAGATCGCCGGCATGGCGATCCCGGCCTATCACAACCGTCCGAGCGCGCCGACCAACCTGATCCGGCATCATGCACTCGACATCAATGCGCCGGTCGCCTGCGGCGATGTCGCGGTCTATCCCGGCGACATCATCGTCGGCGACGGCGAGGGCGTCTGCGTCATCCCCGCCCATCTCGCCAACGAGATCGCGCCGGAGGTCTATGAGCAGACGGCCTATGAGGACTTCGTCGCCGAGCGGGTCCGCGGCGGGCAGGGCCTGTTCGGCCTCTATCCGGCGAACGAACAGACCAAGGCCGAATTCGCCGCCTGGCGGCCCGGCTGGTCCTGAGCGCCGCCGCGGGCCAAGCAGCCTGTCCCATACCTGGGCGCAGCTTCCTCAACGTTATCTTTAACGGATGCTTGAGACCTCTCTGCGAGTTTTCGCGCATGCCCCTGCTCGCGGGCGTCGAGTGTGAATGTGATGAAGCCGGCGTCGACAGCCCTCACGGTGAGAGCCTCATGGCCGGCGCGCTACAACGCCTGGGTCAACCGCCGGTTGGGCATGACCCGCCTCGACGACAGCGATGCGGCGGCTCTGCGGAAGGCGCAGGGCGAGCAGTTCGGGCGCGTGTTGCCGCCGATTCTGCTCTCCAATCTCCTGTCTGCCGTCCTGGTCGCGATCACGGCGATGATCCATGGCTGGCTCTGGTTCCCGCTGCTCTGGAGTTCCGCAGTGGTCGCGATCGGCGTCCTCGGCATCCTGCGCATCACCCGCATCAGGGAGCGTGCCCGCGAGGACGCACCCTCGATCAAGTTCAACGACAAGATCCTGATCGATTCCGCCCTGATGGCGCTGCCCTGGGTGGTCATGGCGGTCGTCTTCAATCCCACCGCCGTCCCGGAGATGGAGGTGCTGACCGCGACGCTGCTCGCCGGCCTCGTCTGCGCCGGGACCTTCACCATGGCGAGCATGCCGTCGGCGGCGCTGCTCTTCGCGGGGATCATCCTCGGTGCACGCGTGATCCACATCGCGCTGTCGCCGGGCGATCACATGCTGGAGAACCTGACCTTCCAGGCGATCTATGGCTCGGTGATGCTGGTGTCGCTGCGCAGCATGGCGCAACTCTTCATCGACCGCGTCCGTGCCATCAGCAGCGCCCAGGCTCTCGGGCAGGAGGCCAAGGCCCAGGCTGGAGTCGAGGAGGCGCGTCGCGAAGAGGTCGAGCGGCAGGCGGAGGCTTTCCGGCACGAGATCGGTGCGATCCTGCAACCGGTCTTCCAGTCGGTCGACCACATGAACGGCGCGGCGGAGCAACTCGTCTCGATTTCCCAGCGCTCGCAGGACAAGCTCGGCGGGCTTTTGACGCAGGTCGGCGAAGCCAGCCGCGACATCGCCTCGGTCGAATCCTGCTCGCACCGGCTGACCGACACCATCTCGCTGATCCGCGCCGAAGCGGACCGGACGACGCAGTTGGTGCGGACGGCCGCGTCCGATGTGGCGGCGTCGGTCGCGATCAAGGAGCAACTGACCCGCTCGGTGAGGGACATCGGCGAGGTCTCGGCCCTGATCCGGGAGATCGCCGCCCAGACCAATCTGCTTGCGCTGAACGCGACGATCGAGGCGGCCCGTGCCGGCGTCGCGGGGCGCGGCTTCGCCGTTGTCGCGACCGAGGTGAAGGGCCTGGCCGAGCGCACGGAAGCGGCGACGCAGGAAATCGCGGAGCGGATCGAGGAAGTGAGGGCCTCGACGGAGCGCTCGCTGGCGGCCGTCATGAACATCAGCGTCTCCACGGATGCGATCGTCGGCGCGACAGGCGGGATCGTGCTCGCGGTCGACCAGCAGGCCGAGGCGATCCGGACCATGGTCGACCTGCTGACACGCGCGGTCCGCGAGACGCAGCGCGCCGCCGGTGCGATCGATCTCGTCGCGGCCGATGCCGCCCTGACCATGGACAATGGCCGGCAGGTTTCGGACGCCGCCGCGGGCGTCGACGGATCGGCCCGCCGACTGGACGAATCCGTGGCGCGCTTCTCCCGCCAGCTCGTCGGCGGCTGATCAGCTAACGGGGGGGCCGTAGTAGTCGCGATACCACGCGACGAAGCGGGCGATGCCGGTCTCGATCGGCGTATCGGGGCGGAAGTCGACGCGCGCCATCAGGTCCGACACATCGGCGTAGGTCGCCCGCACGTCGCCGGGCTGCATCGGCAGATGGCGCTTGATCGCGGACTTGCCGCAGGCGGCCTCGATCACAGCGATGAAGCGGTCGAGGCGGACGGGCGTGTGATTGCCGATGTTGTAGATCCGCCAGGGCGCGTCCGCCGTGGCGGGGTCCTGGCCGGTGCCGGCGCCGCCCGAGGCGGGCGGCAGGGCGGCCAGCCGCACGATCGCCTCGCTGATGTCGTCGACATAGGTGAAGTCCCGGCTCATCTCCGCCTCGGCATAGACGTCGATCGGCCGGCCTTCGAGGATCGCCTTCGTGAACTTGAAATAGGCCATGTCCGGCCGGCCCCAGGGGCCGTAGACGGTGAAGAAGCGCAGGCCGGTCGCAGGGATGCCGTAGAGCTGCGCATAGCTGTGGGCCATCAGCTCGTTGGCGCGCTTGGTGGCGGCGTAGAGCGAGACCGGATGGTCGGCGCCGTCATGCTCGCTGAAGGGCACCTTGGCGTTGGCGCCATAGACCGAGCTCGACGAAGCGTAGACGAGGTGGGCGACCCGGTGGTGCCGGCAGGCCTCCAGCACCGAGAGGAAGCCGTCGAGATTGGAGTGGGCGTAGGCGCGGGGGTTGTCGAGCGAGTAGCGAACGCCGGCCTGTGCCGCGAGATGGATGACGACGTCGGGCGCGAAGCGGGAGAAGGCGCGGGCGAGCGCGTCGTGATCGGCGATGTCGATCGGCTCGAAGCCGAACCCCTCCCGCGGCAGGAGCCGGTCGAGCCGCGCCTGCTTGAGGGCGGGATCGTAATAGGGCGTCAGGTTGTCGATGCCGAGCACGGCGATGCCGCGCGCCAGCAGCGCCTGCGTGACATGGAAACCGACGAAGCCGGCCGCGCCGGTGAGCAGGACGCGGCGGGGTGAAACCGTGGTCATGACGCCCGTTCCGCCCGGTCAGGAGAGGGCGGAGCCCGTGCCCGATCACGGTCTCCGTGGGGTCACCCCATGTTTCAGATCGTGCCCTGTGTCAATGAACGGGCGCTGCGTTCCACGACCGGCGACGGGGACGGCGTCTCGTCGAGCAGGTCCTCCAGCACATCCGCTTCGAGCCCGAGGTCGTCATCCTGCAGCACGCGCCAGGCCGAACCCTCGATGTCGGCATATTGGCCTGTGCGCATGCACCAGAAGAAGGCCCCGAGCCCGGCCAGGCCCATGCCCAGCGCCAGCGGGAACAGCACGACTAGAATGTTCATGACGTGGCCTCCTCGGTCGCCGCGGCCGGCCGGTGGGCCGCGCGCAGCGCGTTGAGTGTCACCACCAGCGATGAGCCGGACATGGCGGCGGCGGCGACCAGCGGCGTCGCCAGGCCGGCGATGGCGATGGGGACGGCGATCGCGTTGTAGAGCACGGCGAACCAGAGGTTCTCGACCATGAGCGCGCGGGCCTTGCGGGCGATGGTGAGGCTGGTCGCCACGGGGGCGAGGCTGTCGCCGAGGAAGACGATGTCGGCCGCGGCCTGGGCGAGGTGGGTCGCGCTGATCGGCGAGATCGAGACATGGGCCTTGGCCAAAGCGGGAGCATCGTTGAGACCGTCGCCGACCATCAGCACCTTCCGGCCGCGCTTGGCGAGATCGTCGAGTGCGTGCAGCTTCTCGTCGGGCCGCAGGCCCGAGCGCCAGTCGGCGATGCCGAGATCATGGGCGACGGCGGCGACGGCCGCCTCGCGGTCGCCGGAGAGGATCACCGGCTCGAGGCCGAGGCGGCGCAGGTTTTCGACACAGGCGCGGGCATCGGGGCGCAGCTTCTGGCCGACGGCGAAGACGGCGCGCCGGTCGCCGTGCCGCCAGGCGATGAGCGAGGCGGTGGGGAAGCGGGCGCCAGCCTCTGCGGCAAGCGCCTCGGCCTCGCAGAAGGCGGGGCTGCCCAGCCGCATCTCTTCGCCCTCGACGATCGCCGCGATGCCCAGCCCGCGATGCTCCTGCGTCTCGGCGCAGGGGGCGGGGCTGCCGGCGGCGCGCCCGATCGCCTGGGCGAGGGGGTGGCGGCTGGCGGCGGCGAGCGAGGCGGCCGCCCGCAGAATCTCGGGGCCGATCGCATCCGCATTCAGCAGATCGGGCTCGGGCAGGGTCAGGGTGCCGGTCTTGTCGAACACGACGAGGTCGGCCTCGGCCAGCCGCTCCAGCGCGTCTCCCTCCTTCAGCATCACCTGGCGGCGGAACAGCGCCGAGGCCGCGACGACCTGCACCGCGGGAATCGCCAATCCCAGCGCGCAGGGGCAGGTGATGATCAGCACGGTGATGGCGATGATCAGCGCCTGCTGCCAGGCGAGGCCGAAGACGATCCAGCCGACCAGCGTGGCCAGCGCCGTGGCATGGACGAGCGGCGCATAGAGCCGCGCGGCGCGATCCGAGAGGCGCACATAGCGCGAGCGGCTCTCGACGGCCTGGGCCATCAGCTTGTCGATCTCGTCGAGCAGCGTGCCGGTGCCGGCCGCCTCGACGCGGACCGTCAGCGCTCCCGACAGGTTCATCGTGCCGGCGTGGACCTGGCCGCCGGTGGCGATCGGGGCGGGGTCGGTCTCCCCGGTGACGAGGCTGCGGTCGATCTCCGAGCGGCCGCTCTCGACGCGGCCGTCGACGCAGACGCGCTCGCCCGGCTGGACGAGAACGAGGTCGCCCGGCGCGATCGCGGCGATCGGCAGGGTCACGGTGGTGCCGTCCGGCATCAGCCGCGTCGCGGTCTCGGCCTTGAGCGCGGCGAGATTGCCGGCGAGGTCGCGCGTGCGTCGGCGCATCATCTGGTCGAGATAGCGGCCGATCAGCAGGAAGAAGATCAGCATCACCGCGCCGTCGAAATAGGCGTGCTGGGAATGGTTGGCGGTCTCGACGACGGACATGCCGAGCGCCAGCACGATGCCGAGCGTGATCGGGACGTCCATGTTGACGCCGCCGGCCCGCAGCGCCCGCAGCGCACTCTCGAAGAAGGGACGCCCGGCATAGGCCGCCGTCGGCAGGGCGATCAGGGCCGACAGCCAGTGGAAGAAGTCGCGCGTGACCGGCGTGATGTCGCCATTGGCTCCGGACCAGACCGAGACCGAGAGCAGCATGATGTTCATGGCGGCGAAGCCGGCGACCGCGAGATAGCGCAGCAGCCGCCGCTCTTCCTGCGTGACGCTGTCGCGCTCGGAGGAGGGGAGGAAGGGATAGGCCTTGAATCCGAGCGCGGCCAGACGATCGATGACGCCTTCCGGCCGCAGCGCACCCTCCTTCCACTCGACGGTGACCCGCTTCAGGGCGAGATTGACGCGCGCCTTGAGGATGGACGCGTCCTTCGCCAGCCCGCTCTCGATGGCGTGCATGCAGCCGGCGCAGCGAATGCCCTCCACCGCCAGCTCCATGCCCGCGACGCCGCCTTCGCCATGACGGACGAAGACGGAGAGATCCTGCTGCGTGGCCATGTCGGCTCAGTCCTTCAACACGACGCGGCTGCGCGAGACGAAGACCGTTTCGGTGCCCCGAGCGGCCTGGACGGCGAGCGTCCAGCGGCCGCCGTGAACCTCCGGGATGGTGGCGGTGTAGTCGCCGGCGGAGCCTTCGTTCAATGGCGCCGCATGATCCTCGCGACGGGCGGCGGGATGTTCGAGCCGCGCCTCGACGAGAAGGCCGATGACCGGCGCGCCCGCGTTGTCGCGCAGCGACAGCGTCACCACGGCATCGGCCCCCGACCGGCGGATTTGCGCGCTGGCCTGCCAGCCGCGCTGCTCCTGCGCCTGCATGCGGGCGATCTCGCCGTTGAAGCGCTGGCTCGTCTCATAGGCGCTCTTCACGTCGACGCCGGGCATGGTGGTGATCGCGATGGTCATCATCACGGCGTTCACCCCCGCGACGACCAGGAAGAAGCCGATCAGCGCGCCCGCCACCATGCGGCCGCTGAGACGGAAGGGCTGGGCGCTGCGCGGACGAACCTGCGCTGTCAGATCCACAGGCATGATGAAGGCTCCACAGCAGGACATGGCGTGCCCCTTCAGGGCGCGATGAAATGGTCGGTCGCGGTCACCATCTCGCCGGCGAAGAGATCGGCGGCGGTGAAGGTGATGACCTGCGTCTTCTCGGGGCGGATGTCGGGCGGCAGGGTGACGAGGACGCGCACCTCCCGCGACGAGTCGGGCGCGACCGAGACGACCGGGCGCAGATCTGCCGTCGCGGCGACGCCGACCGCCTCGATCCGGACGCCCGGCAGGCCATGCACCGTCAGGGCGACAGGGCGTTCGTCGGGCCGCTTGTTCAGGATGCGGATGGTATAGGCGTTGCGGATCGAGCCGTCGCTCAGCCGGACGAAGAGCGGCGAGCGGTCGTGCAGCACGGACATCTCGATCGTGCGGCGCGTGGCGAGCTGATAGACCATGGCTCCGCCGACCACCAGGATCAGCGCGGCATAGATCATCGTACGCAGGCGCAGCGGGTTGTAGATCGGCTTCTCGCCGGCGATGCGGCGCTTGACGTTGTCGTCAGTATCGTAGCCGATCAGCCCCTTGGGGCGGCTGATCTTTTCCATGACGTTGTCGCAGGCGTCGATGCACAGGCCGCACTGGATGCAGTCGAGCTGGGCGCCGTCGCGGATGTCGATGCCGGTCGGGCAGACGGCGACGCATTGGCGGCAGTCGACGCAGTCGCCCGCCGGTTCGCCCTGGGCGCGCAGCCGCTCGGCCTGCTTTACCGAGACGCGCGGATCGCCGCGGTCATAGCGATAGGTGACGTTCAGGGCGTCGTCATCGGTCAGCGCGGCCTGGATGCGCGGCCAGGGGCACATGTAGTTGCAGACCTGCTCCCGCATGATGCCGGCCAGCGCATAGGTTGTGAAGGTCAGGATCGCGATGAAGGCATAGGCCGTGAACGGGGCCTGGAGCGTCGCGAGGTCGCGCACCAGCGTCGGCGCGTCGGCGAAGTAGAGCACCCAGGCGCCACCGGTCCACCAGGCGATCATCAGCCAGACGAAGTGCTTGGCCGTCTTTCGCCAGACCTTGCTGGCGGTCCAGGGACCTTCGTCGAGCTTGATGCGCTCGCGCCGGTCGCCTTCGAAAAAGCGCTCCACCGTCAGGAAGAGATCGGTCCAGACGGTCTGCGGGCAGAGATAGCCGCACCAGACCCGACCGGCGACCGCGTTCATCATGAACAGCACGAAGGCGGCCATGATGAGCAGGCCGGTGAAGTAGTAGACCTCCTGCGGCCAGATCTCGATGAAGAAAAAGTAGAACCGCGCATTGGCGATGTCGGCCAGAACCGCCTGGTTCGGCAGGTTCGGCCCGCGGTCCCAGCGCAGGAAGGGCAGCAGGTAGTACACGCCGAGACAGAGCCCGAGGATCAGCCACTTGGCGCGCCGGTAGGGACCGGACACGCTTTGCGGATAGACCTTCTTCGTCGCCGCAAAGAGCGGCAGGTCGCCGAGCTCCGTCTCCTGGGTGGCCATGACTACTGGCCCCCTCCGAGCGAATGGACGTAGAGGGTCAGGGCCTTCACAGTCGTGGGGTCGAGGCGCTGGCTCCAGGCCGGCATCACGCCGGCGCGGCTGTTGGCGATGGTCTCGGTGAGCGAGGCCATGTCCATGCCGTAGAGCGAGATCGCATCGGTCAGGTTGGGCGCGCCGAGCTCCTTGTTGCCCTTGCCCGCGTCGCCATGGCAGGCGGCGCAGTTGGTGGCGAATAGCTCAGGTCCCTTGGCCAGGTCCACGCCCTGCTCCGTCGGCAGGCCGGCAAGCGCGCGGACATGGTTGGCGACGACGCGGATTTCGGCCGGCTTCAGAACGCCGTCCTTGCCGAAGGCCGGCATCTGGCTGACGCGAGTCTCGGCATTGCCGGCGACGCGGATGCCGTGCTGCAGCGTCTGGTGGATCTCGTCGAGCGTGCCGCCCCAGAGCCATTCGTCGTCGTTCAGATTGGGGTAGCCCTTGGCTCCCCCGCCGCCGACGCCGTGGCAGGCGGCGCAGTTGTCCCCGAACGCGGCCTTGCCCTGCGCCATGGCGATGCGGAAGAGCGAGGGATCGGCCTTGATCTGTTCGAGCGACGCTTCGGTCAGCCCGGCCGCCTGGCTGGCGCGCTGCTGCTGCAGCAAAGCGAGGTCCCGGGCGATGTCGTTGCGCGAGGCGTAGCCGATCACGCCCTGGGTCGTCGTGGTGATCAGCGGCCAGGCCGGATAGACGACCCAATAGCCCACGGACCAGACGATCGTGGCGTAGAAGATGCCGAGCCACCAGCGCGGCAGCGGCGTGTTGAGTTCGCGGATCCCGTCCCATTCATGGCCGGTCGTGGACACTCCAGTATGGGCGTCCACTTCGTGTTTGTCCTGATGCTGAGCCATGATTCAGTCGTCCTGCAGCGGGGTGCGGGCCGCCTCCTCGAACCGGGCCCGGTTGGCCGGCCAGAAGGCGTAGACGCAGACGGCGAGAAAGATTCCGACGAAGTAGAGGAGGCCGGCCGATTGCGCGAAGCGCGCGAGCCACTGATAGGTCGTGTCCATGGTGCCCTCGCTCAGCGGATGTTGGCTTTGTTGTCGTAGAGCTTGAAGTCGACGAGCGTGCCGAGCACCTGGAGATAGGCGATCAGCGCGTCGGCCTCGGTGATGCGGGTCGGGTCGCCGTCGAAATCGCGGGCCTGGGCCTTCGGGTAGCGCGCTTCGAGTTCGCCCTGCTTGGGATGGTCCGGCGTGGCCTGGGCGCGCAGGTCGCTCGCGGCCTGGGCGATCATCTCGTCGGTGTAGGGCACCCCGCCGCCGCGATTGGCGCGCAGTTCGTCGGCGATGTCGTTGAACTTCAGCTCCGTCTTCGTCAGGAAGGGGTACCCCGGCATGATCGACTGCGGAACCAGCGAGCGCGGATTGACCAGATGGTCGCGCTGCCATTCGTCGGAATACTTGCCGCCGACGCGGGCGAGGTCCGGTCCCGTGCGCTTCGAGCCCCACTGGAAGGGCTTGTCGTACATGCTCTCAGCTGCCAGCGAGTAGTGCCCATAGCGCTCGACCTCGTCGCGCAGCGGCCGGATCATCTGGCTGTGGCAGTTGTAGCAGCCCTCGCGGACATAGATCGCACGGCCGGCCAGTTCGAGCGGCGTGTAGGGCCGCATGCCCTGGACCTTCTCGATCGTGTTCTTCAGGTAGAAGAGCGGGGCGATCTCGACCAGACCGCCGACCGAGATCACCAGCAGGACGCCGATGATCAGGACGATGGAGTTGGTCTCGAAGATCTTGTGCTTGGACCAGAGCGACTTGCGCGGGGGCTTGGTTTCGATGGTGGTCATGAGAGCGGTCCTTACTCGGCCGGCACGAGGCGGGGCTGAAGCGGGGCGTTATCCTGGGCGCTCTCCGGCTCGCCGCTGGTGATGGTCATCCAGACGTTGAAGACCATGATCAGCGCGCCGGCCAGGAACAGCGCGCCGCCGAGCGCGCGGATGACGTAGAAGGGGTGCATCGCCGCGACCGTCTCGATGAAGGAGTATTCGAGGAAGCCGAGCGAGGTGTAGGCGCGCCACATCAGGCCCTGGAGGATGCCCGAGACCCACATCGCCGAAATGTAGAGCACGATGCCGAGCGTCGAGATCCAGAAATGCCAGTTCACCAGCTTGAGCGAATACAGCTCCTTGCGGTTCCAGAGCCAGGGCACGAGGCAATATATCGCGCCGAAGGAGATGTAGGCGACCCAGCCGAGCGCGCCGGAATGGACGTGGCCGATGGTCCAGTCGGTGTAGTGCGACAGCGAGTTGACCGCCTTGATCGACATCAGCGGGCCCTCGAAGGTCGACATGCCGTAGAAGGCGAGCGAGACGACCATGAGGCGCAGCACGGGGTCGGTGCGCAGCTTGTCCCAGGCCCCCGAAAGGGTCATGATTCCGTTGATCATGCCGCCCCAGGAGGGCATCCAGAGCATGATCGAGAAGGTCATGCCGAGCGTCTGCGCCCAGTCGGGCAGGGCGGTGTAGTGCAGATGGTGGGGGCCGGCCCAGATATAGATGAAGATCAGCGCCCAGAAGTGAATGATCGAGAGCCGGTAGCTGTAGACCGGCCGGTTCGCGCGCTTGGGCACGAAGTAGTACATGATCGCGAGGAAGCCGGCGGTGAGGAAGAAGCCGACCGCGTTATGGCCGTACCACCACTGGAACATGGCATCCTGCACGCCCGACCAGACGATGTAGGACTTCGGCGAGAAGATCGAGACCGGCAGCGCCAGGTTGTTGCCGAGATGCAGGACCGCGATGGTGACGATGAAGGCGAGGTAGAACCAGTTCGCCACATAGATGTGGGGTTCCTTGCGCTTCGCCAGCGTCAGCAGGAAGACCAGCAGATAGACGACCCAGACGATGGTCAGCCAGAGATCGGCATACCATTCCGGCTCGGCGTATTCCTTGCCCTGGGTGATGCCGAGCAGGTAGCCCGTGCCGGCGATGACGATGAACAGGTTGTAGCCCAGCACCACGAACCAGGGTGCCAGATCGCCCGCCAGCCGGGCGCGCGAGGTGCGCTGGACGACGTAGAACGAGGTCGCGATCAGCACGTTGCCGCCGAAGGCGAAGATCACCGCCGAGGTGTGCAGCGGGCGCAGGCGTCCAAAATTGATCCAGGGCAGATCGAAGTTCAGCACCGGAAAGGCGAGCTGGAGCGCGATGATCAGCCCGACCGTGAAGCCGGCGATGCCCCAGAACATCGCCGCGATGGTGCCGAACTTGACCGGATCCATGTTGTAGTTGGGCCGGCCCTCGATCTCCTGCGGCGCGGGCCCGGTGCCCGGCTTGAAGCAGCGGTTGCCGATGAGAAAGACCGTGGCGAGGGCCGCCGCCATGCCGACCGCGGCATGGAAGGCGTAGGCGCCATGGTCGGTCTTCGCGGCGATCAGCAGCAGCCCCAGGAAGGATACCGCGGCGAGCGCGATGCCCGTCAACTCGCCTATCGTCGCCTGTCGGATCGGATTGCCCGTCGTCGCCATGCCCAGCCCCTGCTCACCCTGCGGCGCTCTTCGCGCACGCTGTCATGGCCGAGGCTTAGAGGGGGCTGCACCCGCGGGCTTTGATGCATATCAAGGGGCCCGCGGGACGGGGTGTCGCAGCTTCAGACGACGAGGTCCTTGGCAGGCACCGGCTCGCCGCGCGAAACATGGGCGATGTTGGCGAACATGCGCGAGACGGTGGGGGCGAAATTGTCCGCGGCCATCGCCGCGAGATGCGGCGTGACCACGAGATTGTCGAGCGTCAGCAATTCGCTGTCGGCCGGCAGCGGCTCGATCGCGTAGACATCCATTGCGGCGCCGGCGATCGCTCGCGCGCGCAGCGCAGTGACCAGCGCCGATTCGTCGACGACGCCGCCGCGCGCGACGTTGATGAGCACAGCCGTCTTCTTCATCTTGCCGAAGGCCTCGCGGCCGATCAGGTTGGTGGTCTCGGGCGTCAGCGGACAGTGCAGCGAGACGACGTCCGCCTGCGCCAGGATCTCGTCGAGGCTGGCATGGCGGACGCCGAGCGCGGCTTCCTCCTCGGAAGTCAGGGGGTGGCGCTTGCTGTAGAGAATGGTGCAGCCGAAGCCCCGGAGCAGCCTGGCGACGTTCTGGCCGATCGCGCCGAAGCCGATGAGGCCGACGGTCTTGCCTGAGAGCATGAAGGTCTCGCCCGGCAGGCTGCCGGTGCTCCAATGGCCATTCTTCAGTTCGGCGTGGCCGTAGCCGATATAGCGCAGGGCCGAGATCATCAGCCCGAGCGCGAATTCGGCGACGGGAAGCGCGTTGCTGCCCGTCGTCCGGGCGACCTTAATGCCGAGTTCCCGGGCGGTGGCGATGTCGATGTTGTCGTAGCCCACGCCCCATTTGTGCAGCAGCTTCAGCTTCTTGCCGGCGCGCAGGACGTCGCCGGAGACGGCGACCTGTCCGGAGATGGCGTAGTCGGCCTCGGCGATGATCTCCTTCATGTGCTCGTCGCCGCGGGCGGTGCCATGGGTCAGCACGAAACCGGGCGGCAACAGCGCGCGCAGCTTCTCGGCGCGCGCCGGCGTGGTCATGTCGAGCAGGCAGATGGTCTCGGTCATCGTCTGGTTCCGTTGTCAGATCGTGAAGCGGGCGCCGGCGCGGGCGAGGCCGCCCGAGACTGCGACGGGCGTACCGTCGGCGCGCCAGCAGGCGGCGCCGGTCAGCGTGCCGTCGTCGTTGAAGCGGATGGCGTTCATGCCGCCGGCGATGCGCGGCATCCGGACGATGCGGTGGCCGCGCGCGCGCAGCGCCTCCACCACGATCTCGGGGAAGGCCTCCTCGAGTTCGAGCACGCCGCCCTCCGTCCAGATGCGCGGCGCCTCGACCGCCTCCTGCAGGCTCATGCCGTGGTCGATCAGGTTGACGATCGCCTGCAGCGCCGAGGGGAAAATGCGCAGCGCGCCGGGCAGGCCGAGCGCGAAGGCCAGCCTGCCCTCCTTCAGCACGATCATCGGCGCCATGGAGGTGAAGACGCGCTTGCCGGGCGCGATCGAGAGCGCGCGGCCTGGATGCGGGTCGAAATTGAACATGTAGTTGTTGGCCAGCATCCCCGTGCCCGGGATCTGGGTGCAGGCGCCGAAGAGGCCGTTGATGGTCTGCGTCGCGGTGACGACATTGCCGTCCGCATCGGCGACCGTGACATGGGTGGTGTCGGCCGACTCACCGCCCGAGAGACCGGCCGTCCAGCTCTTGGCGCGCTCCATCTCGATCAGGGCGCGGCGTTCGTCGGCATAGGCCTTGTCGATCAGCCGGTCGACCGGCACCTCGACGAAGGCGGGATCGGCGGTGGCGACCGCGCGGTCGGCGAAGGCGATCTTCAGCGCCTCGGCCAGGAGATGGATCGCGTCGGGCGAACCGAATCCGAGCGCGCCGATGTCGTAGCCCTCGAGGATGTTCAGCATCTGCGCGATGTGCACACCCGAGGAGGCCGGCGGCGGAGGCCCCAGGATCTCGTGGCCGCGATAGTGGCCGCGGATCGGCTCGCGCGTCTCGACCCGGTAGGCGGCGAGATCGTGCTGGCCGATCAGCCCGCCATGGGCCGCCATGAAGTCGGTCAGCGCCTGGCCGAGCGGGCCGCCATAGAGCGCGGCGGGGCCGGTCTCGGCGATCAGGCTCAGGCTTTTGGCGTAATCGCTCTGGACCAGCCTCGTGCCCGCAGGCAGGGCCTGACCATCGCGCAGGAACAGCGCCGCGAGGCCCGGGTCACGCGAGAGATCGGCGATGTTGTCGGCGATGCAGTTGGAGAGATAGGGCGTGACCGTGAAACCGCGGCCGGCCAGCGCGATGGCCGGCTGCAGGACGTCGGCGAGCGGCAGCGTGCCGAAGCGGGCGAGGGCCTCGCACCAGCCGGCGAGCGCGCCGGGCACCGCGACGGCCTTGGGGCCGACGACGTTCTCGCGGTCGTGCACGTCGCGCTGCTTGCCGATCTCGTCGGAGAGGCAGTCATACATGTCCGGCGTGGCGCGCCGCGGCGCGGTCGAGAGCCCGTCGAGCACGACATGGCGGCCGTCGGCCATGCGGATATGGGCAAGCCCGCCGCCGAGGATCCCGACCATCATCGGCTCGACCACGGTCAGCGCAAAGAGCGCGGCGACCGCCGCATCGACCGCATTGCCCCCCGCCAGCAGCATCTGCGAGCCCGCCGCCGAGGCGAGCGGATGATTGGTGACGACCATGCCGCGCGAGCCCGTCGCCGGCTTCTTGTCGCAGGTAAAGGGGGTGACGCGGGGCGCGCGGGCGGTGGCGGTCATGGCAGGCATGCTTCCGGCACGAGGATGGACGGCGGCATCATCGCCTGTTCCGGCATGGCGTGGCGAGCCGCCGCGGGGTGCGCGGCGGCCGGCCGGTCGGATCAGGCTTCGACCTTGCTGGCGAAATGCGCGATGAAGCGGGCGCAGATGTCGGTCAGCTTCTCGGTCAGCGCGGCGCCGGTCTCGGCGGAGCAGAGGCGCGGATCGCCCTTGGCGACGCCGAGATTGTAGGTCTCGTCATATTCGTTGGGCATCGCGACCTCGTGGCCCTCGAAGCTCGCGAGCCCCAGCCCGGTGAAGGGCAGGTCGAGGACCGGGTCGCGCTTCAGCGGCTTGGCGTCGGGGATCAGATCCTTGCGGATCAGCTCGGGGAAGAGGTGCAGGCCGATCGAGGTCAGCGGGTCGGCACCGTGGCCGGCGACGGCGGCTGCCTTGTCGGCCCCGCCGAGGATACCCGGCAGCAGGCCGTAGCCGATGCGCCAGAGATAAAGGCTCGGCAGCACGATGCCGTCTCGCTGATAAAGTTCGCGCGCCACCTCCGAGATTGGCCCGACATTGCCGCCATGGCCGTTGATGACGATGATCCGGGTCAGGCCGTTGCGATGCAGCGAATCCACCATTTCGGCGATCACGGCGGTCAGTGTCGCCTGCGAGATCGCGATGCCACCGGTCATCGGGCCGAACCAGTCGGCCCCGCCGAAGGGCAGGACGGGCGCGACCAGCGTGCGCGTGCCGGCCTTGGTTGCGCGGAGGGCGGCGAGCTCGGCGATCTTCTCGGCCAGCAGATAGTCGCCCATCGGGGCGTGCGGGCCCTGATCCTCATGGCTGCCCATCGGCAGGAGGATGACGGGGTTTTCGGCCAGGATCTCGCGGGCCTCGCCCCCGGTGATCGTGCCCATATGGACGAGGGGGTCGGTCTTGGCAGCCATGGGACTGTGTCCTTGCAGGTTTCGGTGGTGGTTCAACGGCCGGCGGTGCGCGGGTCGAGCGCGTCGCGCAGGCCGTCGCAGAGCAGGTTCATGGCGAGGATGGTGAGCGTCAGTGCGGCGCAGGGCCAGACCAGCAGCAGCGGCGCCTGCTCCATGGTGGCGCGGGCGCCGCGGATCATCAGCCCCCAGGAAGGGGCGGGCGGGACGACGCCGAGACCAAGGAAGGAGAGCCCGCTCTCCAGCACGACGGCGGCGGCGACCGCGAGCGAGAGCTGGACCAGGATCGGCCCGGCGATGTTGGGCAGCACGGTCCGCAGCAAGAGATAGGCGGGCCTCGCGCCGAGCGCGCGCGTCGCCTCGACATAGTCCCGGCTCTTCACTGCGAGCACCTCCGCATGGGTGACGCGGGCGAAGCCCGGCAGATAGAGCACCGAGAGTACGAGGATCAGTGTCGCAGCGCCGGGGCCGAGCAGGGTCACCACCAAAAGAGCCAGAAGGATCGGCGGGAAGCAGAGCACGATGTCCATGCTGCGCACCGAGAGAAAGGCGGCCGCGCCCTTCCCCCAGCCGCCGATCAGGCCGAGCAGCACGCCGACGGCGCCGGCCGTCAGGGCGGAGATGAAGGCCACGCCCAGGCTGGTGCGGGCGCCCCAGAGCAGGCGCGAGAGCACGTCCCGCCCGAACTCGTCGCGGCCCAGCCAGGAGCCGGCCATCGGGCCGGCGAGCCGGTTGGCGACGTCCTGGCGGATCGGGTCGGGCAGGGGGAACAGCGGCGCGCAGAGGGCCGCCAGCGCGATCAGGGCGACGAAGCCGCCGGGCAGCCAAAGGCGCTTCAGATGCCGGTTGCCGCTCATGCGTGCGCCACCCGCGGGTCGAGCCAGGCGTGGACGAGTTCGACCACGAGGTTGAGCAGCAGGAACAGCACCGAAATCGTCAGCACGATGCCGACCACCATGGGATAGTCGCGGCCCTCGACCGCGCGCAGCAGCGGCGTCGACATGCCCGGCCAGTTGAAGACGTATTCGACCAGCACCGTGCCGCCGAGCAGCGTGCCCATCTGCAGGCCGAGCACGGTGACGACCGGGTTCAGCGCGTTGCGCAGGACATGCACGACGATGACGCGGGTGGGCGAGAGGCCCTTGGCGCGGGCGGTGCGGACATAATCGTTGGCGAGCGCGTCCAGCATCGCTGCGCGCGTCATCCTGAACAGGACGGCGGCCAGCCCCTTGGCGATGGCAATGGCGGGCAGGATCAGCAGCTTCAGATGCTGCACCGGGTCCTGCGCGAAGGGCACGAAGCCACCGGCCGGCATGATCCGCAGCGTCTGCGCGAAGAGCAGCACGAGCAGCGTGCCCAGCACGAAGACGGGCACGGCCAGCAGCAGCGCAGTGACGCCAGAAGCGGCGCGGTCGAAGGCGCCACCGCGATCGAGCGCGGCAAAGACACCCGCCGGCACGCCGACCAGGATGGCGATGACGCTGCCGGCCGCGATCAGTTCCAGCGTCCGCGGCAGACGCAGCGCGATCTCGCTGATGACGGGATAGTCGTCGATGAGGGAGGTGCCGAGATCACCGCGCAGCAGCCCACTGATGAAGGCGGCGTATTGCACGAAGAGCGGCCGCTCCAGCCCGAGCTTCTCGCGCAGCTCGGCGACGGAGGCCGGGTCGGGCGAGACGCCGCCCGTCGAGAGCAGGAGCTCGGCGGGGTCGCCGGGCACCATGTGCAGCGCCAGGAAAACGATCGTCGCGACGAGCCAGGCGAGGCCTGCGACGACCGTCAGCTTGCGCGCCAGCCAGGTCGCGCTCATCCGAAATAGGTCTCTTCGAGCATGTTGCCGGAGGAGTTGGAGAGGGCGCCGGGCAGGTTGGTGAAGCCCATCACGCTCTTGTCCATGCCATAGCCCTGCGAGCGCCAGGCGAGGCCGACGAGCGGCACCTCCTCGAGCGCTGCCCGCTGCATCTCCTTGTAGATTTCGACGCGCTTGGCCTGGTCGAACTCGGCGCGGCCCTTGGCCAGGGCTGCGATGGTGCGCGGCGCGTCGACGCGGAAGGAGCGGCCATGGCTCGGCGAGAGCGAGGTGTCGAGAACGACCGTCAGCCCGTCGGGGTCGTTATTGTCCGAGGAGACGCCGTGGATCGCCATGTCGTACTGGCCCTTGGAGCCGCGGGCGACGCGGGTCGACCAGTCGGGCAGCTGCAGTTCGCACTGGATGCCGATGGCAGCGAGATGCTGCTGGACGATCTCGGCGGTGTCCTTGTGCATGCCGAACTGCGCCGTCGCGAGCAGTGTGGTCTGGAAGCCGTTGCCGAATCCGGCCTCGGTCAGCAACGCCTTGGCGCGGGCAGGGTCGTAGTTCCAGCCATGCGCGAGGTCCTTGTCCCACCAGGGCGTGCCCTCGACGATCGGCAGCCCCTCGAGCGGCTTGCCGCGGCCGAAGAAGGCAACCTTGACGATGTCCTCGCGTCGCACCGCATGGGCGACGGCGCGGCGCACGCGCGGATCGTTGAAAGGCGGCTTGGTGCCGTTGAAGAGCACGTCCATGAACGGCCCCTGCTGGGTGTCGAGCTTGAGGCGCGGATCGGCCTCGACCGCCGCCATCGACTGCCAGGGGACGTATTCGATCATGTCGACATCGCCCGATTGCAGGGCGGCGAAGCGCAGGTTCTCGTCGGCATAGACGACGAATTTGATGCCCTTCAGCTTCGGGATGCCGGGCTTGTAGAATTTGTCGAAGGCCGCGATCTCGACCGAGGAGCCGCGCTCCTGACCGACCAGCCGGAAGGGGCCGGCGCCGATGAACTCGGTGGGCGTCGATTTCCGCGAGAGGATGAAGGTGTTGTAGTTGCCAAACCAGCTCGGCAGCGTCGCCTGCGGCGTCTTGGTGACCAGGCGGATCGTGCCGGGATCAGGGATCTCGATGCGCTCGACGCTCTGGAACTGGCTCCGCATATAAGCGGTCGATTTCTCGCCGGCGATCTGCTCGATCGACCACTTCACGTCCTCGGCGGTGACCGGATCGCCATTGTGGAAGACGCAGCCGGGCCGGAGCTTGAAGACCCAGGCGCCGTCGCCGTCGAGCGACCAGGAGGTCGCCAGTTCGCCGCGCAGTTCGCCATTGGCGCCATAGGAGACGAGGCTGCGGTGGATCAGCATCTTGACCGTGCCGGCCGAGGCGCCGGTCGAGACCCAGGGCTGGAGATTGGGCGGAAAGGCCGACAGGCCGTAGCGCAGGATGCCGGCGGCACGCTGGGCGCTGGCCGGGCGGGAGAGCAAGGGCAGGCTCGCGAAGGGCGCGGCCAGGCCGGCGGCCAGCATCGTGCGGCGTGAGATCGTCATCGGCTTTCTCCTCGCTGTGGTCGTCGTCGCCGGGCGCATTGTCGCGTCTGTCCGGCGTCCCTCGTCTGGCAAGAAGAGCGCCATCGGGGCTTCGACGCCAGTCCGGCAGCGCATGGCGGCCATGCGTCGTGTATACATGGCGGATTTTTGATGTCTGGCACCGAAGCGCCTAGAGTTGCCGCATCGACATGCCCGATGAGGACTCCCGACGTTGAACGTGATGACGCCGCCCCAGGTGCAGGATGCCGAGAGCCGGCCGGCTCGCGAGCGGGTCTATGCGCATGTCCGCGAGCAGATCCTGCGCGGCGTCTATGCCGGAGGCTCCTTCGTCGAGGAGGAGGCGATCTCCTCGGTTATGGGCGTGTCGCGGACGCCGGTCCGCGAGGCGTTTCACCGGCTTGAGGCGGAGCGCTTCATCGACCTGCTGCCGCGCCGCGGGGCGCTGGTGCGGCAGGTCACGGCACAGGAACTGGCCGATCTCTACGAGACGCGCCGCATGATCGAGGGCTACGCCGTCGCCCGCATCTGCCGGGAAAGGATCGTGCTGCCCGAGACGATGGAGGCGATCCTCGACCGGCTCGACGCGATCGCCGGCAGCGACCATTTCGCCCGCGTCGAGCTCAACCGCGAATTCCATTTCGGCATGGTTCAGGCGCTCGGCAACGAGGTGCTGTCGGAACTCTACCAGTCGCTGGGGGCGCGCCAGCAACGCGTTGCGATGCGGGCGCTGGCGGTGGATCCGGGGCGGATCGAGCGCATTCGCGTCGAGCACCGCGAGTTCATCGCGGCGCTGCGTGCCTTCGACGAGGGGCGGGCGCGCGCCGTCCTCGACGAGCATCTGCGTCCTGTGACCGGGGTGGTGTCACGCCTGCCGGGTTACGGCCCGCCAGGCGCGAGCGATGCGGGCGCTTGATCGCGTTCAGACCGGGATCAACTGCATCGGCGCCGGGTAATAGCGGAAGCCTTCGCCCGCCTTGGCGAGGTTGCCAAAGCCCGGCCAGGCGAAGTGATAGGACATCACCGGAGTCTTCTCCTGCGCCAGCATCGTCAGAAGCCTGACGCGGGACTGCACCGCCTGCTTGGGGTCGCTGTCATAGGCGAATTCGAGCCGGGGGTTCTCGGTCAGCAGCACGGCGTGGTGCGTCAGGTCGCCGAGGAAGACGAAGGATTTGCCCGCAGAGGCGACCTTGAAGATGTGGTGGCCGGCGGTGTGGCCGGGCGCGGCAATCGCCTGCACGCCGGGCAGGAATTCCTGCTGGTCCTTGAAGAAGACGATGCGGTCGCGCACCGGCAACAGGTTCGCGCGGGCATGCTCGACGAAGGCCTTGAGCGGCGAGCCGAGCTTGCCCTCGTCGGTCCAGAAATCGAAGTCGATCTGGCTGATATGGATCCGGGCATTCGGGAAGAGCGGCTTGCCGTCGGCGCTGCAGATGCCGCCGATATGGTCGATATGGGCATGGCTGCAGACGATGTCGTCGATGTCGCCGGGCTTGATGCCGGCTTCCTCCATGCTCTTGGCGAGGCGACCCGTCGTCGGACCGAACATCTTCGAGAAGCCCATGCCGGTATCGAACATGACGAGCCGGTCGCCGAAATTCACGATCGGGATGTTCTGCTCGAGGACGACATTGTCCTTGGGCAGGAAGCTGCTTTCCAGCATGCCGTAGACGGTTTCCTTCGGCACGCCGAGAAAGCTCGTGCCGGGGTCGCCGAGCGGCAGCGGTCCGTCCGAGACGACGGTGACCTCCGCCGTTCCCAGCATGAAGCGGTAGAAATAGGCCGGCTGCGTCTTCGAGAGCGGCGCCTTGGCGGCCGCCGGGCCGATGAGCGGGAGACTGCCACCGGTGGCGGCGAGGGCGGCGGCTGCGCCCAGGAAGCCGCGGCGGCTCGCCGACGGCAGACGGAACGGGTCGTTCGACATGGCATTTCCTCCGGGATCATTGCGATGGGGCCGGCCTTCGGGGCCTGTTCTGTGGGGCTTGCGCGAAGGGCGACGGAGCGCCTGCGGATCCGGGGAGAACGATGCACCCGCGCGCGCGGGTTCGACCAATACCGCTTCGCTCTAGCCGCCATAACGCAAAGCTGGCGCAGTCGCGGGGTGTCGCTGGTCATGGGTGCGCGGCGCCGCTATGCAGGCCTGCGGCTTGCCGCAGGCCCAGGGAGACCCGAACGGCGATGGATCTACGCCAGCTCCGCTATTTCGCGGCCATCGTCGAGCAGGGGTCCTTCTCGAAGGCCGCCACCAAGCTGCGCGTGGCTCAACCCGCGCTCAGCCAGCATCTGCGCCATATGGAGGATGAACTCGGCGTGGCGCTGCTGCATCGCGGCACGCGCGGCGTGCTGCCGACGGAGGCCGGCGAGCGCCTGCTCGCTCGGGCGCACATCATCCTGGCCGAGTTCGGGGCGCTGCGCGAGGCGGTGCGCGGCGAGGCCGAACTGCCGGGCGGCGAGGTCCGGATCGGCCTGCCGGGAACCGTCAGCGAGCAGTTCAGCGTGCCGCTGATCCAGGCGGCGCGCGAGCGCTATCCGGCCATCCGTATCCGGATCGCCGAGGCGATGAGCGGCTTCGTGCTCGACTGGCTGCGCCGCGGCGAGGTCGATCTGGCGATGATCTACTCGACCTCCGACCCCAAGGGGCTCGGCATCCACCATGTCCTGACCGAGGAGCTTTGCCTGTTCTGCGCCCCCGGTGTGACGGGCGCGCCGGCGCCGGCGGGGCAGGCTGTCGCGATGGCCGATGCGGCGGCGCTCGACCTGATCCTGCCCGGCATCGGGCACGGCCTGCGCGACCAGATCGACGAGGCGGCGGCCTCGGCCGGGGCGACCATCCAGCCGGCGATCGAGATCGAATCCTACAGCCAGATCAAGCGACTGGTGGAGCAGGGCTTCGGCTACAGCATCCTGCCGCGGATGGCGGTGGCGGCGCAGGAGAAGGCCGGGCTGTTCCGGACCTGGCCGCTGGAGCGACCGACGCTCTACCGCAAGGTCTACCTCGCCTATTCGACCGAGCGGCCGATGCCGGCGGCGGCGCGCGCCATCGGGCAATTGTCCTGGGAGATCCTGCGCGGCCTCGTCACCGACGAGACCTGGACGGCGACGCTGGGCCAGGATGGCGGACCGCCGACGCTGTACGGGTGAGGCTGGCGGCGCGCCGGTTACACCGGACACGCCGTTCCTTCCATCCGCAGGCGCCCATCGGCGCCCTCCGTCCAGGTCTTGATGCTGCCGTCGGGATTGCGCCGGGCTTTTACGAGAAAGCGGCCACCGGCGATCAGCGGGCTCAGGCCGCGATAGTCGAGCGCCAGCGTCGTCGTCCCCGCCAGCGTGGCCGCGATGTTGAGCATCAGCGTCGCCTGGATCGGGCCATGGACGACGAGCCCGGCATAGCCTTCCTCGGCCGTCGCATAGGGCTGGTCGTAATGGATGCGGTGGCCGTTGAAGGTCAGGGCCGAGTAGCGGAAGAGCAGGGTCGGGCTGGCTTCGACCTCCCAGACGAGATCGGCCGGCTGCGGCTCAGCCGTGGCGGCGGGCGCTGCGGCCGGCAGGCTTGAGGCCTCGCGGTAGACGATGTCGTGGCGCTCGCGCAGGGCGAGACCGCGCGGGGTCGAGACCTCGTGATGGACGGCGACGAAGCAGAGCGCGCCGGTGCGGCCCTCCTTGGCCGTGACCTCGCCGATCGTCGAGCGGCGCGTGACGATGTCGCCCTCGCGCAGCGGCGCCAGCGCCTCGAGCCGCCCGCCCGCCCACATGCGGCGCGGAAGCGGCACGGGCGGCAGGAAATCGCCCTTCGCAGGGTGGCCATCGGGGCCGAGCGCGTTCATCGCCGCGATCGGCGGCGCCAGGCACCAGTGCAGCGCCAGCGGCGCCTCGCCTTCTGGGCCGGGCGCGAGATGGGGCATGAAGGTGGCCGCATAGCTCTCAATCAGGCGCGGCGTGACGACGTCGGAGGCCTCTTCCGTCCTGCCGATCCAGCGGCGGAGATGGTCGATGTCCATATGCTTTTCCCGGGGCGTCATTCTCGGGCGCAGCGGAGCGGAGACCCGAGAAACTCTGGCAGGAGATGCTCGGGTCGAGCCCGAGCATGACGTGTGGCTTCAATAGGAGCGCGGCATGCCCAGCACATGCTCCGCGAGATAGGACAGGATCAGATTGGTCGAGATCGGGGCCACCTGATAAAGTCGTGTCTCCCTGAACTTGCGCTCGATGTCGTATTCCTCGGCGAAGCCGAAGCCGCCATGGGTCTGGATGCAGGCATTGGCCGCCTCGAAGGAGGCCTCCGCCGCGAGCATCTTCGCCATGTTGGCCTCCGCGCCGGCATTCTCGCCGGCCTCGTAGAGCCGCACCGCCTCTCGCACCATCAATTCGGCGGCGCGCATATTGGCGTAGGCCTTGGCAATCGGGAACTGGATGCCCTGGTTCTGGCCGATCGGTCGGCCGAACACCTGCCGCTCTTTGGCATAGGCCGAAGCCTTCTCGATGAACCATTTGGCGTCGCCGACGCATTCGGCCGCGATCAGGATGCGCTCGGCGTTCATGCCCGAGAGGATGTAGCGGAAGCCCTTGCCCTCCTCGCCGACGAGGTTGTCAGCGGGAATGCGGACATTGTCGAAGAAGACCTCGGTGGTGGCGTGGTTCATCATCGTCCGGATCGGCCGAATCGTGAGTCCGCTTTTCAACGCCTCGCGCATGTCGAGCAGGAAGACCGAGAGTCCGTCGGTGCGCTTGGCGACCTGATCGCGGGGCGTGGTGCGGGCCAGCAGCAGCATCAGGTCCGACTGCGCGGCGCGGCTCGTCCAGATCTTCTGGCCGTTGACGACGTAAGTGTCGCCCTCGCGCCTGGCGGTGGTGCGCAGTGCGGTGGTGTCAGTGCCGCTGGTCGGCTCGGTGACGCCGAAAGCCTGCAGGCGCAGTTCGCCCGAGGCGACACGCGGCAGCCAGGCCTGCTTCTGCGCCTCCGAGCCGTGGCGCAGCACCGTGCCCATCACATACATCTGCGCATGGCAGGCACCGCCATTGCAGCCCTGGCGCTGGATCTCCTCCATGATCACGCTCGCCGCCGACAGCGTCAGGCCGGCGCCGCCATAGGCCTCGGGGATCAGCGCCGAGAGGAAGCCGCTTTGCGTGAGCGCCGCGACGAACTCGGTCGGATAGGCCATCTCGCGGTCGAGCTTGCGCCAGTATTCGCCGGGGAAGCCGGCACAGAGGCGGGCGACGGCGTCGCGGATCTCGGCATGGTCGGATGGGTGCTGCATGGCTGCTGTCTTCAAGGGCCTGTAGAGCGGCCGAATTCCGCCCGCAGCGCGTCATCATGCTGGCCGAGCGCCGGCACGGGGCGCATCGTCACGCGCTGCCCGTCGACGATGGCGGGCGGGGCGAGGACCTCGACGGGACCCGACGGCGTCGGCGTGGCCAGCGCGGTCGCGGCGGGGTGGGTGATCAGGTCGCCGACGCTGGAGACGGTGCCGTAGGCTATGGCGTAGCGATCAAGCGCGGCGGTGACCTCGGCGAAGGAGCGGGTTGCGAGCAGGGCCTGAACCTCGCGATCCACGGTGTCGCGCTGCCGCACCCGCAGGACATTGGTGGCGAAGCGGGCGTCCTCGGCCAGCGCCGCGCTGCCCAGAACCTCGCGGGCGAGGATCTGCCATTCGCGTTCGCTCTGGATCGAGATCAGCACATCGCCATCGGCCGTGGAGAAGACGCCATAGGGGGCGATGGAGGGGTGGGCGAGGCCGAGCCGCGGTGGCTCGATTCCGCCATAGCGCCGCGTCAGATAGGGCACGTTCATCAGGTCGCCGAGCGTGTCGAAAAGCGAGAGCTGGATTGCGGAGCCCTCGCCGGTCTTCGCACGGCGCAGAAGCGCCTCCAGAATGGCGGCATAGGCGGCCTGGCCGGTGGCGATGTCGGCGATCGAGACGCCGATGCGCGACGGCCCCGAGGCCTGCGTGCCGGTGATGGCGGCCAGCCCCGATTCGGCCTGGACCAAGAGGTCGTAGGCCTTGCGGGTGTGGTGCGGCGTGCCCGGCGCGTAGCCCGAGACGTCGCAGGTGATCAGGCGGGGATAGCGTGCACGCAGCTCGGCCGAGCCGAGGCCGAGCCGGCCGGTGGCACCCGGTGCGAGGTTCTGGATGAAGACATCGGCTTGGCCCAGCATGGCCTCGACCATGGCGCGGTCATCGGCCTGCTTGAGATCGACCCGGCAGGATTCCTTGCCCCGGTTCAGCCAGACGAAATAGGAGGACAGGCCCTTCGCATAGTCGTCATAGCCGCGGGCGAAGTCGCCTTCCGCGCGCTCCAGCTTGATGACGCGCGCGCCGGCATCGGCGAGCTTGCAGGTCGCGGTCGGCACGGCCACCGCCTGCTCCAGCGCCACCACCAGAATTCCTTCGAGCGCGTTCATCGTCGTTCCGGCGGTTCGCCTTGCCCATCACAATCGCAGACGGGCCGTCGAAGCCGGGGCCAAGTCAAATAGGGTTTTGCGATGAGGGCCATAGCGAAATCCTCGCTGTGCGGCGATCTCCATAGATTATCGCTATGGCCCTCATCGTTTTATCCTACTTGTCCTGCCGGATCGCCCATGCACCCCTCTGCGCTCCAGGCGGCGTGCCACCCAAGAGCGCGCTCCAGAAACAATTCAGGGAGAGGTCACGATGAGCATCAAGAGATCAGCCGTAGCCGCATTCGCCCTGGGAGCGCTGATGGCGCTGCCGGCGCAGGCGCAGGACAAGCCGAAGGAACTCGTCGTGGGAATCGCGACGTTCCTGTCCGGGCCGGCCTCGGTCTTCGGTGTGCCGGGGCGGAATGCCGCCGATCTGTTCATCGAGGAGCTCAATGCCAAGGGCGGCATCCTCGGCGTGCCGGTGAAGCCTGTTTATGTCGACGAGGGCGCGGGCACCAACCAGCTGATCTCGGAGTATCGCCGGGTCGTGCAGGACCAGGGCGCGCAGGTCATGTTCGGCGCGATCTCGTCGGGCTCCTGCAACGCGCTCGCCCCCGTCGCCGAGGACCTCAAGGTCGTCAATGTGATGTGGGATTGCGGCACGCAGACCATCTTCGAGGAGGGCAAGTGGAAGTACTCGGTCCGCACCCAGGGCCATGCCGGCGCCGAGATGATGGCGACGCTGCTCTACCTGATGAAGACCAAACCGGACTTCAAGACGATCGCGGTGGTCAACCAGGACTATGCCTGGGGGCGTGAGTCCTGGGCGCTGTTCCAGGCCGGGCTGAAGGCGCTGAAGCCTGACGTCAAGATCGTCGCCGAGCTGTTCCCGAAATTCGGCGCGCCCGATTTCTCGACCGAGATCACGCGTCTCTCGGCGCTGCGGCCCGATGTCGTGCTCTCGACCTCCTGGGGCGGCGATCTCGACACCTTCGTCCAGCAGGCCGCAGCGCGCGGCCTCCTGAAGCAGTCCACCTTCGTGCTGCCGCTCGCCGAAAGCTCGATGGAGCGCCTCGGCGCCGTGATGCCCGAAGGCGTCATCGTCGGCGGCCGCGGCGACCACTACTTCCTGCATCCCAAGCACAAGAACTCGGCCGAGATGCAGAATTTCGTGAAGAAATACCGCGAGAAGACCAACGTCTATCCGATCTACCCGACCTTCCACATGAACCAGGCCGTCACCGGCCTCACCAAGGCCTATGAGAAGGCCAGTGCCGCCAATGGCGGCAAGTGGCCGACCAAGGAGCAGGTGATCGCGGCCTTCGAGGGGCTGGAGTTCAAGTCGCTGACCGGGACGATCACCATCCGTTCGGACCATCAGGGCCTCGAGGACCAGTTGCTCGGCACCACCAAGCGCGTGCCGGAATACCCCTTCGCCGTCTACGACAAGATGGCGCTCTATCCCGGCAAGCTGGTGACCACCCCGGTCGGCGAGAAGTCGCTGGAATGGTTCGCCAAGATCAAGCCCGATCTCGTCAACGACAAGTCGATCGAGACCTTCGACTATTCGAAGTAGGGCGCTCGAACCTCTGTCCTCACCCCTCCCCCTCGTGGGGAGGGGAAGGGGTGGGGGGCGGAAAGCCTGAACAATCGAAGTCCGCATCGAGCGCCGGCGCTGCTGCCGTTTCGTCTCGTCAATCAACCCGCTCGCCGAGCGGGACGCCCCCCACCCCTAACCCCTCCCCACAAGGGGGAGGGGGACAGGTCGCGGAACCCCAATGCCTCCTGAAATGCTCTTCCTCGCCGCGCTCGACGGCCTCGCCTATGGCTCGCTGCTGTTCCTGGTGGCGGTCGGGCTGTCGCTGATCTTCGGCGTGCTCGGCGTGCTCAATGTCGCCCATGGCTCGTTCTACGCGATCGGCGCCTATGTCGCGGCGAGCGCCGTGCTGGCGGCAGCCGGGATGGGTCTGCCGACCTGGCTTGCCTTCCCGCTGTTCCTGATCTCCGCCATCCTCGTCGGCGTCGTCGTCGGCGGGCTGGTCGAGGCGCTGTTGCTGCGGCGGATCTACGGCAAGGAGGAGGTGCTGCAACTCCTCGTGACTTTCGCGGTCTTCATGATACTTGAGGACGCGCAGAAGGTCGTCTTCGGCACGCAGCCGCTCTTCGCCAATGCGCCGATGAACTGGCTCGGCACGGTCGAGGTCTTCGGCATCTATTACACCCGATACCAGCTCATCCTGATCCCGCTGGTGGCGCTGGCCGTTCTGGTGGGCCTGCGGCTCTTCCTGCGCCGGACCGCCTTCGGGCGCGCGATCGTCGCGGTGACCCAGGACCGCGAGGCGGCGATGGCGATGGGCATCAATGCGACGCGCATCTATCTCTTCACCTTCATGATCGGGGCCTCGCTGGCGGCGCTGGGCGGGGCTCTGTCCTCGGCCACGACCTCGCTGACGCCGGGCATCGGCTCGGGGATGATCGTGCTGTCCTTCGCGGTGGCGGCCACGGCCGGGCTCGGGCGGATCGAGGGTGCGGCGGTCGCAGCCCTGATGATCGGGCTGGGGCGCTCGGCGGCGGTTTATTTCGCGCCGGAATTCGACGTGCTGATCCCCTATCTGATCATGGTCGCCGTGCTGCTGATCAAGCCGGAAGGCCTGTTCACCACGCTGCAGACGAGGAAAGTCTGATGGCGCGCCAGTATCTCATCGGCGCGGCGCTGCTGATCGCGCTCATCGTCTTTCCCGTGATCTCGCCCTGGGCGACGGTCATTCTCACCGTGGCGCTCTGCGAAGGGCTGGCGGCGCTGGGCATCCTCGTGTTGCTGCGGGCGGGCCAAGTCTCCTTCGGCCACGGGCTGTTCTTCGCCTTCTCGGCCTATGTCGTCGCCTTCATGGCGGCCGCGAGCTTCGGACACGAGGTGCTGCTGCTGGTGCCGATCGCCACCGCGGCCTCGGGCCTCGTCGCCGCGATCGTCGGGCTCTTCATCGTGCGCTACCGCGCCATCTTCTTCGGCATGCTGAACCTCGCCATTTCCATGGTGTTCTTCTCGCTGCTGGAGAAGCTGTTTTCGGTCACCGGCGGCGCCGACGGCAAGCGCGTGCCGCGGCCGACGCTGGCGGGCATGACGCTCGATCGCGAGACCTTCGAGTTCTGGATGTTCTACATCACCCTGGCGCTGGCCGTGGTCGCGGCGCTCGGGGTCGCGCGCTATCTCGTCTCGCCCGGCGGCAAGGCGCTGGAGGCGATCAAGTCGAACGAGACGCGGCTGGAATATCTCGGCGTCTCCAGCCGCAAGGTGCTCTATGGCGCCTATCTGCTCTCGGGGCTGCTGGCGGGCTTGGGCGGCGCGATCATCGCGCTGGTCTCGGGCCATGTCACGCCGGAACTGGCCTATTGGGTGCGCTCGGGCGAGTTCGTCTTCATCGCGATCCTCGGCGGTGTCGGCGGCGTGGCGGGGCCGTTCCTGGGCGCGCTGATGTTCCAGATCATCCGCGGCTATGCCGCGGTGCATGCGCCCGAAACCTGGCATGCGGTGCTCGGTGTGATGCTGCTCGTCATCATCTTCTTTGCGCCGAGCGGACTCTACGGGCTGATCGCAGGCCGCAAGCGCGCGGCCGCCGCGAGCTCTGGCGAGGAGGGCGGGCGATGAGCGAGTTCATCCTCGAGGCGCGCGACCTCGAACTGCGCTTCGGCGGCGTGCTGGCCGCCAATGGCGCGAGCCTGAAGGTGCGGGCCAACGAGCGCATCGCCATCATCGGCCCCAACGGCGCCGGCAAGACCACCTTCATCAACCTCTGCACCGGCTATCTGAAGCCGCAATCGGGACGTGTGATCTTCGCGGGGCAGGACGTGACGGGGCTGTCGCCGCGCACGATCACGCGGCGCGGCATCGGCCGTTCCTTCCAGATCCCGCAGCTCTTCACCGACAACACGGTGATGGAGAACCTGCTGCTGGCGCTGAGCGCACGCGAGGGCACCTGGTCGCCCTTCCTGCGGCTCGACCGCCACCCCAAGCGCGAGGAGATGGTCGCGCTGCTCGACAGCGTCGGCCTGCGCGACACTGCGGAACGGCTCGTGCGGGAGCTGCCGGAGGGCATGCGCAAGCTCATCGACATCGCTGTGGCGCTGGCACTGGACCCGAAGCTGATCTTCATGGACGAGCCGACCTCGGGCGTCTCCAGCTCCGAGAAGTTCCAGGTGATGGATACGCTGACGCGCGCACTCGATGCCCGCGCCACGACCGCGATCTTCGTCGAGCACGACATGGACGTGGTTGCGCGCTACGCCAGCCGCGTCGCCGTCTGGTCGGGCGGCCGCATCGCGCTGGAGGGCACGCCCGACGAGATCCTCAATCATCCCGAGGTGCGCGAAACCGTGATCGGGGTGGGAGTCTAGCCATGCTGGAGATCAGGGGACTGTCTGCCGTCATCGAAGGCGTGCAGGTGCTGCGCAAGGTCGATTTCGCGCTGGCCGAGGGCGCGACGGTGGCGCTGATCGGCCGCAACGGCGCGGGCAAGACCAGCCTGCTGCGCGCGATCATGGGCTTCATGACCGTGACGGAGGGCACCATCGCCTTCGACAGCCGGCCAATCCTGACGATGCCGCCGCATGAGCGGCCGCGGCTCGGCATCGGTTATGCGCCGGAGGACCGCCGGCTGTTCTCGAGCTTCTCGATCGAGGAGAACATCCGCCTGCCGGCCGAAGTCATGAAGGTGCCGGGCGCCGAGATCGCCAGGCGGCTGGAGGGCATCTACCAGGTGCTGCCGGAACTGGCCGATCTGCGCCACCGCGCGGCGGCGGGGCTTTCGGGAGGCCAGGGCAAGATGGCGGCGCTGGCCCGGGCGCTGATGGTGGGGCAGCGCGTCATCCTGCTGGACGAGCCGTTCCAGGGCCTCGCGCCGGTGCTGGCGCAGCGCTATGCGACCGCCCTGCGCGCTCTGCGCGACAGCCATCCCGAGATCGCGTTGCTCATCACCGAATCCAACCCCAGTCTGCTGCGCAGCTTCGCCGAACGCGCCTATGCGATCGAGCGCGGCGAGGTCACGGAGGTGGCCGGCGGCCTGGCGGCGAGTTCGCTCGAAGCGGCGGGGCTGCATTAGGCGCAGGATGGGCTCTGCCCTCGGCTGGCATTGGACAATGAGCCGCCAAGGATATACATCTTAGGGAGTATATCAGGAGATTGCGTCATGCAGGTCGCGCGTTGGGGTAACAGTCTGGCCGTGCGTCTGCCTGCATCCGTGGTCGAGGCACTCGGCCTCAAGGAAGGCGACGACATCGAGATCCGCGTCGCCGGCGAGCGCGCCTTCGACGTCGCCCTCGACCGCAGCCGCGAACGGGCGCTCGAACGGGTCCGCGCGCTGCGCAAGCCGCTTCCGCCAGGCTGGCGGTTCGATCGCGACGAGGCCAATGCGCGGTGACGGCACCGAGCGAATTCCTGGATACGAATGTGCTGGTCTATGCGTTTTGCGATGATCCCCGTTCGGCCCGTGCCGAGGCCCTGTTGGCCAAGGGCTGTGCGAGCGGCGTGCAGGCGCTCAACGAGTTCGCCAATGTCGCGCGCCGAAAGCTCGCAATGGAGTGGCGCGAGGTGCGCGACGCGCTCGATGCGATCCGCGCGCTGCTCTCTACGGTTGCTCCCCTCGATCTCGAAACGCATCTGGCCGGCATCGAGATCGCCGAGCGCCACCGGCTTTCGGTCTATGACGCGATGATGATCGCGGCGGCCCTGCACCTCCGCTGCACGACCTTCTGGTCGGAGGATCTGCAGGACGGGCTGGTCGTGGAGGGGCGCCTGACGATCCGCAACCCCTTCGCCGCCGGTTCGAGCTGAACACCGTTCACCCTGCGCCAGAGGCGGTGGTTCTGGAACGAGAATCTGCCCCCGGAGCGGGGCGAATACAGGAGAAACCCATGACCCAGCACTTCATCAACGGCCGCCATGTGGCCGGCCGCAGCGGCGAGACCATGGCCGTGCTGGCGCCCGCCACCGGCGAGGAGTTCACGCGCATCGCCTGCGGCACGGCCGAGGACATCGACGACGCGGTGAAGGCGGCGCGCGCGGCCTATGAGGGCGCCTGGGGCAAGCTGACGGCTGCCGAGCGCGGCCGCCTGATCGCCAAGCTCGGCCTCAAGGTGCTCGACCATTTCGACGAGTTGGCGAAGATCGAGGCGCAGGACACCGGCAAACCGATGGCGCAAGCGCGCGCCGACATCGAGGCCACCGCCCGCTATTTCGAGTTCTATGGCGGCGCTGCCGACAAGGTGCACGGGCATATCGTGCCCTTCCTCAACGGCTACAGCGTCAACGTCATCCATGAGCCGCATGGCGTCACCGGCCATATCCTGCCCTGGAACTACCCGGCGCAGATGTTCGGGCGGTCGCTGACAGCGGCGCTCGCCATGGGCAATGCGGTCGTGCTGAAGCCGGCCGAAGAGGCCTGCCAGACGGCGCTGCGGCTGGCGGTGCTGGCCTCCGAGGTCGGTTTCCCCGATGGCGCGATCAACATCGTCACCGGCCGCGGGCACGAGGCGGGCGCGGCGCTCTCGGCCCATCACGGGGTCGACTTCATGTCCTTCACCGGCTCGCCCGAGGTCGGCAAGATGGTGCAGCATGCCTGCGCCGAGCATCTCATTCCCTGCACGCTCGAACTCGGCGGCAAGTCGCCCCAGATCGTCTTCGACGACGCCGATTTCGACGCCGCCGTGCCGATCGTCTGCAAGGCGATCGTCCAGAACACCGGGCAGACCTGTTCGGCCGGCTCGCGCGTGCTGGTGCAGAGCCACGTCTATGACGACTTCATGGGCGCGGTCGCCAAGGAGTTCACCAAGCTGCGCGCCGGCACGCCGGAGATGGATCTCGATTGCGGCCCGGTGATCAACGCCAAGCAGCGCGGCCGGGTGCAGAGCTTCATCGACCAGGCGCGAGAGGCCGGCATCCCGGTCATCGCCGAAGGCCAGATCGCACAGGGCGTGCCCAATGGCGGCTTCTATGTGACGCCGACGCTGTTCGGGAAGGTGCCGCGCGGCAACCGGCTGGAGCAGGAGGAGGTGTTCGGCCCGGTGCTCGCCGCCTTCCCCTTCAGCGACGAGGCGGATGCGATCAAGCTGGCGAATTCCACCGAATACGGGCTCGTCGCGGCGGTCTGGACCAAGGATGGCGGGCGCCAGCAGCGAGTCGCCAAGAAGGTCCGCGCCGGCCAGGTCTTCATCAACGGCTATGGCGCCGGCGGCGGCATCGAGCTGCCTTTTGGGGGCACCGGCAAATCCGGCCATGGCCGCGAAAAGGGCTTCGCCGCGCTGGAGGAGTTCGCGGTGACCAAGACAATCGTGCACAAGCACGGGTGAGAGCTGTCATTCCGGGGCAGCGCGAAGCGCTGAACCCGGAACCCACGACTGGGTCGGACGTCAATCGGCGCAATGACGGGCTCACCCGGTCGTGGGTTCCGGGTTCGCGCCGTTGGCGCGCCCCGGAATGACAAACCCTCACATCCTCACATCATAATGACGTGCCGGATGGTGCGGCCTTCATTGAGGGCGTCGAAGCCCTCATTGATGCCGTCGAGCCCGCTCTGGCTGGTCATCAGCTTGTCCACCGGCAGCTTGCCGCGCAGATAGAGGTCGACGAAGCGGGGGATGTCGCGCATCGGGATGCAGGAGCCGACGTAAGAGCCCTTCAGCGTCCGCTCCTCGCCGACGAGGCGCACGGGGGCCAGCGACAGCGTGTGGGCGGGGTTGGCGAGGCCCGCCGTCGTGGTCGTGCCGCCGCGCCGCGTGATCTGGTAGGCGAGGTCGAGCGCCTTGACGGAGCCGGCCATCTCCAGCCCGTGATCGACGCCGCCCCTGGTCGCGGCGCGGATCGCTTCGATGACGCCGGGGTCGCCCGCGTTGAAGGTGTCGGTCGCGCCGAGATCGCGGGCAATGGCGAGCTTTTCTTCGGAGAGGTCGACCGCGATGACCCGGGAAGCGCCGCAGGCGGCGGCGCCCATCAGCGCGCTCAAGCCAACGCCGCCGAGGCCGACGACGGCGACCGTCTCACCGGCCCGCACCTTGGCCGTGTTCACGGCCGCGCCGACGCCGGTCAGCACCGCGCAGCCGAAGAGGGCGGCGATCTCGTGGGGGATATCGGCCTCGAGCTTCACCAGCGAGTGGCGCGAGATCACGGCGTATTCGGCGAAGGCGGAGACGCCGACATGGTGGTGCACCGGCTGGCCATGGGCCGAGAGCCGGCGACCGCCGCCGATCAGCTCGCCGATGCCGTTGGCGGCATTGCCCGGCTCGCAGAGCGCCGGGCGGCCCTCGCTGCAGGGCGAGCAATGGCCGCAGGAGGGCACGAAGACCATGATGACACGGTCGCCCTTCTTCAGGTCCTGTACGCCGGGACCGGGCTCGACGACCTCGCCAGCCGCCTCATGGCCCAGCACCATCGGCACAGGGCGCGGGCGGTTGCCGTCGATCACCGAGAGGTCGGAGTGGCAGAGACCGGCGGCGCGGACCCGAACCAGCACCTCGCCCGGCCCCGGCGGCGCGAGCTCGACCTCCTCGATCGAGAGCGGCCGGCTCTGCGCATAAGGGGCGGAGACGGGGCTGGCGTTCAGCACGGCGGCGCGGATCTTCATGAAGGCGTTCCTCGGCAGGCTTGTGTCGTTGCCGCCATCGGGCCGCAAATGGCGGGGCCTGTCAAAGATCGTTTCGCGATCCCCGGCATAAGCGGGCAGCATGCGGGCGCGCGAATGCGCGGCTATAGCATTTCCGTCTGAGCGGGATCGCCAAATCGCATTGGTCGCGGGCATCGGGCCCGGCCAAAGATGGCGTTCCCAAAAACATGGCATTCCCAGGAAGACCGAGGACAGATCATGAGACTGAAGGGCAAGACGGCGCTGATCACCGGCGCGGCGCAGGGGTTCGGCTTCGGCATCGCCGAAACCTTCGTGCGCGAGGGCGCGCGGGTGGCGCTGCTCGACCTCAACGGCGACAAGGCCAAGGAGGCCGCGCAGGCGATCGGCCGCCGGGCTTTCGCCGTGACCTGCGACGTCGGCAAGGGCAAGAGCGTCGAGAAGGCCGTGGCGCGCGTCATCGCCAAGGTCGGGCGGCTCGACATCGTCGTCAACAATGCCGGCATCAGCCACCGCAACCAGCCCATGCTCGACGTCAGCGAGGAGGAGTTCGACCGCGTCTTCGACGTCAACGTCAAGTCGATCTATCTGATGGCGAAGGCGACGGTGCCACATTTCCGCGAGCATGGCGGCGGCGTGATCCTCAACATCGGCTCCACGGCCGGTGTGCGGCCCCGTCCGGGCCTGACCTGGTACAATGGCTCGAAGGGCGCCGCGAACCTGCTGTCGAAGTCGATGGCGGTGGAACTGGCGCCGGACCGCATCCGCGTCAATGCGATCGCACCCGTCGCGGGCGAGACGCCGCTGCTGGCGACCTTCATGGGCGAGGACACGCCGGAGAAGCGCAAGGCCTTCACCGCGACGATCCCCTGGGGCCGATTCTCGACGCCGCAGGACATCGCCAATGCCGCGCTGTTCCTGTGCTGCGACGAATCCGAGATGGTGACCGGCAGCGTGCTGGCGGTCGATGGCGGGCGCTGCGTCTGAGAGATTGGAGCCGGTGGCGGGGATACCCGCCGCCGGCGCTCAGGCCGCCTTGTCCTTCATGCCGCCATCGGTGAGGCGGTACCAGGCGATGATCGCCGAGACGTAGAGCTCGTTCAGCGCGTGCAGCGGCAGCGGCGTGATCGGCACGACCGGGAAGGGCAGGCGGCCCTTGTCGCCGGTCGCGATGTAGCCGGCCATCGCCTTGCCCATGGCGCTCTGCAGCCCGACGCCGCGACCCATGCAGCCGATGTCGACGAGCAGGCCGGGCTCCGGCTCGTGCAGATGCGGCAGGAAATCGCGCGTCAGCGCCACCCGGCCGCACCAGCGGAAGTCGAAGGGCACGCCCTTGGCCTGCGGATACATCTTGCCGACGACGCGCTCGAGATGAGCCCAGTCGGCGGCGTCCCTCGGCTCGCGGAACGGGCCGCGCCCGCCCATCAGCAGGCGGTTCTGATGGTCCTTGCGGAAGTAGAGCAGCAATTGCCGCGTGTCGGAGGTGACCTGTCCCTCGGGCAGGATCGTGCCGGCGACATTGTCGGACAGCGGTTGCGTCGCGACGATGAAGGAGTTCGGCCGGATCACGGTCTGGCGCAGCTTCGGGATCAGGTCGCCGGTGTAGCCATTGGTGGCGACGACGACGCGCGGCGCCGTGACCGTCGCGCCCTGGGCCGTCCGGACCCTCCAGGTCGATCCACTGCGCGTGAGCGAGACGACCTTGCTCTGGCCGTGGATGGCGGCGCCGGCGCCGAGTGCGGCCTTCGCCAGCCCGCGGGCATAGGCCAGCGGCTGCACGCCGCCGGCGCGCCGGTCGACCCAGCCGGCGAGATAGCGGTCGGTGCCGAGCAGGCGGCCGACAGCGTCCTGGTCGAGGAAGGCGGCATCGACGCCGCGCGCCTGCCATTCGGCGGCACGGCGCTTGACCGTCTCGACCATGGCCGGCGTATGCGCGCCTTGAATCCAGCCGGCGCGCCGGTGCGGCACGTCCATTTCGTGTTTCGCGATCAGGTCGAAGACGAGATCGGCGGTCGAGCCGACGAAGCCGATCAGCGCCTCGCCCGCGACGGGACCGAACTTGGAGAGGATTTCGCTCGGATCATATTTGATGCCGGGGATGACCTGACCGCCATTGCGGCCGGAGCCGCCCCAGCCGGGCTCATGGCTCTCGAGCACCACGACGGAGACGCCCGCTTCCGCCAGATGCAGCGCCGTCGACAGCCCGGCAAAGCCCGCGCCGACGACGCAGACATCGGCGCTGACATCCTGCGCCAGCGGCGGCGTCGGCGCGGCGGCCGGCGCGGTCGCGAACCAGAGGGAGGGTTCGAGCGGGAAGGGTTCGGCCACGGAGCAGCTCCTCAGATCGGACGCAGCACGCGGCGCAGGAAATCCTGCGTGCGCGGATGGCTCGGTGCGCTCAGCACCTCGCGCGACGGGCCCTGCTCGACGATGACGCCGCCATCGAGGAAGAGCACGCGGTCCGCGACCTCGCGGGCGAAGCCCATCTCATGGGTGACGACGAGCATGGTCATGCCTTCTTCGGCCAGGCTCTTCATCACCTGTAGCACCTCGCCGACGAGTTCGGGGTCGAGCGCCGAGGTCGGTTCGTCGAAGAGGATCGCCTTGGGCTGCATGGCGAGCGCACGCGCAATCGCCACGCGCTGCATCTGCCCGCCGGAGAGCTGGCCGGGATAGGCGTCGACCTTGTCGGCGAGCCCGACGCGGGCGAGCAGGTCGCGCCCGCGCGCCATCGCCTCCGCCGCCGGCTCCTTCTTCACGAAGATCGGCCCCTCGACGACGTTCTCCAGCGCCGTGCGGTGCGGGAACAGGTTGAAGCGCTGGAACACCATCGCCATCGCCGTGCGGATGCCGATGATCGAGGGCTTGTCGCGCTCGACGCGGGCGCCGTCGATCGTGATCGCGCCGCCATCATAGGATTCGAGCCCGTTGATGCAGCGCAGGATCGTCGACTTGCCGGAGCCGGACGGTCCGATCAGGCAGACGACCTCGCCCCTGGCGACGCTCGCCGTGATGCCCTTCAGCACCGGAAACGAGCCGAAGCTCTTGGTGACACCGGTGATCTCGATCATCGGCGCGCCCGCAACCGCATGCCCGGTCATCGTCTGGTCCCCTTGCCGAAGCGGCGTTCGAGCCAGCTCACCAGCCCCATCAGCGGCAGGCACATCGCCAGATAGAGCAGGGCGACCAGCGTGTAGACGGTCATGTTCTTGAAGGTCGAGGAGGCGATCAGCGTGCCCTGCAGCGTCAACTCGGCCACTGTGATGGTCGAGGCCTGCGAGGAATCCTTCAGCATCATCACCATGATGTTGCCATAGGGCGGCAGCACGAGGCGGATCGCCTGCGGCAGAATCACCCGGCGCATGGTCAGGCCCCAGCCCATGCCGATCGACTGCGCGGCCTCGATCTGGCCGTGGTCGATCGCCTCGATGCCGGCGCGGAAGTTCTCGGACTGATAGGCCGAATAGGCGATGCCGAGCCCGATGATCGCCGCCTGCAGCGCCGAGAGCGCGATGCCGAACTCCGGCAGCACGAAGTAGATGTAGAAGAGCTGCACCAGGATCGGGATGCCGCGCAGCGTGTTGACGACGATCTTGGCGGTGGTCGCCAGCCAGCCGATGCCGGAGACGCGCATCAGCGCCCAGACCAGGCCGAGCACGGTCGAGAGCGCGAGCGAGCCCAGCGCGACGATGATCGTGAATTTCACGCCCTGCAGCAGCAGCGGCAGGAACTGGGTGGCGTCGCGCAGGAAGGTTTGCATGGAGGCTTTGCGGTCGAAGAGGTCTATAGCGGCTCGAACGAGCCAGGTCGTCCAGCCGCGATCGCGGCGCAGCGGACGATGCCGGGCTGCGCGTCATTCTCGGGCTTGACCCGAGAATCTCTGGACCAGATCGGGCTGGTGTCCGAGATGGTCGGGTCAAGCCCGACCATGACGCTGCTGCTCGCCGTCAGGATGCGCGATGACGCGCAGCCGAAAGTCCGGCTCTCAGGCGAGGCCCCACTTGGCCAGGATCTTGTCGACCGTGCCGTCGGCCTTGAGCTTGGCGAGCCCGGCATTGATCTTCTTCAGCAGTTCGCCATCGGTCTTGCGCACGCCGATGCCGACCGAGCCGGAGATCACGGGCTTGTAGGACTTGACGATCCGCACCTTGGGGAACTGCCCCTGCGAAAGGTTGTAGGCGATGATCGGCAGGTCGAAGACGGCAGCCTGGACGCGGGCGGCGTTCACATCGGCGAGGATGTCCGGCAGCGTCTTGTAGAGCTTGACCTCCGAGAACAGGCCCGAGCTCTGCAGCTTGTCGACATAGGCCGTGCCGATCTGCACGCCGATCGTCTTGCCCTTGAGGTCTTCGAGGGTAACATAGTCCTTTGTGTCGGTGGCCGGCACGATCAGGCCCTCGCCATAGGTGTAGATCGGATCGGAGAAGTCGATCACCTCCTTGCGGACGGGGGTGATGTACATCGCGGCGGCGACGATATCGACCTTGTTGCCGGTCAGGGACGGGATCAGCGTCGAGAACTGCATGCCCTCGACCTCGACCTTGAAGTCGGAGACGGCGGCGATCGCCTTGATCAGGTCGACCATCACGCCTTCGATGGTGTTGGTCTTGGTGTCGAGGAAGGTGAAGGGGCTGCCGGTCGGCGTCGAGCCGACCTTCAGCACCGCCTGCGCCTGCGCCGGAGTGAGCCCGGCCGCGAGCGCGCTGCCTGCCAGCATCGACAGAAAGGTCCGACGTTCCATCGCAAAATCCCCCGGTTGCGCATGTGGCTGAGTTGCGCGGTAATTTTCATCTGCGTGAAGATACGAGCATAGGACAAACTTGTCGGCAAGCGATTTCACGTGCATGAAATAGCGGCGACGAATGGAGCCTTCATGAGCAGCCCTGCCGCCCCGCCGTCCCGCCCGGAAGTCGATCAGGAGATCGGGGCCGGCCTGCGCCGCCTGCGCCGCGAGCGCCGCCTCTCGCTCATCGATCTGTCGACGCGGACCAATCTCTCGATCGGGTTCCTCAGCCAGATCGAGCGCGGCAAGTCCTCGCCGACGCTGCGGGCGCTCGCCAGCATGGCGGATGCGCTGGGGGTGGGGATCGGCGACCTCTTTCCCAAGGGGGGCGAGGGGGCGGGGTCGCAGACCGCGACGATCGTGCGCGCGGGCGGGCGTAGCGAGCTGCAGCTCTGGCGCTCCGGCATCCGCAAGCAGCTCCTGACCCCGCATAGCGAGGGCGCCAAGCTCAGCCTCTATCTGGTCGAGATGGAGCCGGGCGCCAGCACGGGCGACGAACTCTACACTCATGGCGGCGAGGAGGCCGGGCTGGTGCTGAGCGGCGCGATGAGCCTCAGCGTCGAGCAGGAGAGCTGGACGATGCAGGAGGGCGACAGCTTCCGCTTCCTGTCCTCGCGGCCGCACCGCTTCGCCAATGCGGCGGCCGGCGAGACACGGGTTCTCTGGGTGAACTGCCTCTAAAGGCGCGCTCAGAGCGGCCGGCGCGGGCTCGCCACGCCGAAATGGCAGATCGGCTCGCCGGGCTTGGCCGTGGCGCTGGGGAAAATGACGAAGCCGTCGCTGGGTGCGGTCACGGCGGTTCCATCGGCGCGCGTCGCCAGCAGCGCCCCGGCCGGGACGCGGTCGCCGGTCTTCCAGCCCTCGGCGACCCGGTCGCCCTGCGCCTCGCAGATCACCACCTCGGTCATCTGGATGACCGCGGCGAGCGCCGGCGCGGGCGCAGGCGCGTCGATCAGGCCGAGATGGGCGAGCGTGTTGCGGATGGCGGCATAACCGATCTCGACGGAAGCGGGGTCGTCATGCTGCCCGCATTCCAGCGTCACGCCATAGCCGCCGGCAAAGCGCATGAACTCGGTCGTGCCGAAGCCCTCGGTGACGGCGAGCGGCGGCAGGTTCAGACGCTCGCGCGCGGCAATGATCTGGACGTAGTTGTCGAGCCAGCCATGGATCGCGACGGGCACGCCGAGGCAGGCGGCGAGCGCGAGTTCCGCCGCGCCGTGCCGGAAGGGCTCCAAGGGGCCGGTATTGTCCTCAGGTCCGAAGAAGACGAAGGGCTCGCCCTCGCCGCGGAAGGAATGCACATCGAGCAGCACCTCGTGCTCGCGCAGCAGGGCGCAGAGCCGGCGGCCGATGCGGTCCTCGTTGTCGAGCGGTTGCAGCCGCTCGCGCAGGTCGCGGTTGAGGTTGCGGTCGCCTTCGCGGGTGTTCTGGCGATAGGCCTTGGGGTTGGTGACGGGCAGGAAGGTGACCTCGCCGCGCGTAATCAGCAGCCGGCCGGCCCGGCAATCCTCGATAATCCGCGCGATCGCGCGGGGGCCGCAGCTCTCGTTGCCATGGACGGCGCCGAGCACCAGCAGCTTCGGCCCGGCCTGCAGGCCATGGAAGCGGATGCTCTCCAGCGGCGCGGCGTCGGCGGCGGGAACGGTCCAGGTGGTGTCGGCGGCGGCTGTCATGGGGGAGTCCGGCGGGGAGGGCGTGCGAGAAGGCCGGAAGGGGCGGGGTGCGTCAAGGCAGGATGGGGTGTGGGGGAGGAGAGCATCGAGGGACTGAGGGTTCTCGAGTGGGACGGACCATGTCTGGTGCGCTATTCGACGCGGCTTCTGATGCCGCCCCACGTTCGGGACGAGGGGGGCGCAGGTTCAAATCCTGCCACTCATGAAACAACTTCTACTGATTTGAACGTCAAGAATAAGGAGATTGGAGCCTTTTTGCTTTTACCGACAGAGACACCGATGGATCGGGAATCAGTGCTAATCTGCTTACGCTCCAGCAATCGAGCTATCGATCTCCGCTTGCTACTTCGTGCTATACCCATTGACGGCAATCAGAGTAATTTTTCGCAATCGATTTGCACAAATCACCTAACTGCGTTCCTGGACTCTCTTCATTGAGGCGCTCTCGATCAAGTACTCAGCCATCTTCCTCTTCGATCGGAGCCTCAGTCAGCTTCTCGGGATCGTATAGCTTCCGCTCTGCCATACGCAAAATCCGTGGGTCGGTGATTGAGTACTCGCTCGCGGGCTTGCCGCCGGACTCGCCTTCGGGCGCCCGAGTACCAGTCAGACTCACGGCGCCACAAGCTTCCCACGACTGGATTCGCCCTCTTGCGCCCGGCGAACTAATTTTGAAGGCCTGCTGGACATCGCGATTGGTGAAGGGACTCGTATTGAATCGGAGAAGTTGGCTTAGAATTCTGTTTTCGTAGATCGTCCACAAAACGTCTCTGACATAGATATCTTGGCCGGCATCGAAATCAGCATCTACTAGTTTTTGTGGCTCTTTCAGGTGTCCATAGTTTGAATTGAATTCTCGTGTTACAACATCAAGCAATCTGACCAGTTCTCTAGGTGAATTTTGTACAAGGGCAATCATATTGTTAAGGTGTTGCGTGGAATCTATGTTCGGCTCGCACATTTCAGAAATTTCAGCGATTTTTCTATCGCTAAAATACGACAATCTATTCTTTATCATTGCTTCAAGAAATTCTTTTGGCCAAGAGACCTCGCTATGAGCAAACTTATCTAGCCGCGCGAACAATTTCTCGTTAGAAAGATGCGTTTTTACTTTGTCCCAGAGAAAAAAAATCCAAGCAAAATCCGCTATTTCCATCAATTGTACTTGAGATACAATTGGATGGATTAATTTTGCGGTTTCCTCGGTTGACCTCTGTGTCTTAGGGTGTTCGTCGACTTTATCCACCAAGACGCAAATGCCTGTAAAACCGAAGCATTTCGCCGCGTCGACTAATCTTGAGATTATGGCCTTGGAGGATTGCCCGCTTTGATCGCGCTGAAGGAGCTTTGAAACTTCTTTGGAAATATCAGGTGTGTCAAATTTTGATTTGGCAAGCGCGGAAGTTAGTACCCCCACGAGAGAAGATATGCTTCCCCATTTTCTGTTGATCCAATCAAGTGTCCTGTTGCTCCAATTCTGATGGAGGATGCGCATCGCCTCTTGTTGGCTGATTAGCCGGTCAGCCTCCGGCTCATTTAAATAGTATGCCTTCGATAGTACAGTAAGATTCCGCAACTCAGCTGGTTCCAAAATCTCCAGTATCCGCTCTTTTTCTTCTTGATTCGAAATCCACAGTAAAATTGCCTCTACAGTTAGAAACGCGACCCGCTTGATTATGTCGTCAAAAGTAACGTCATCTACCTTTTTGTTCTTCAGAATGGCATCGTAATCTGTCAATGAAACCATTAATGGCGCTGCTTTGCCTTCCGAGAGCAGCTTCCAGATTTCTTTTTCGGCAGTTATTCTGGTGGCTGATTTTCCCGATCCCCTGAATCCAAAAAGAAGATATGAGGAATTGCTCGCCACGCGTCGGCGGGTCTCTTCAAAGTACGGTGGCTTGACCGCATATTCGTCAATCCGCGGCTCGCGCTCAGCAACGTATTGATCGAACGGACTTTCTCTGAACCCAAAATTCTCATTAAACGTTGGCATAGATTCCCCGGTCCCTCTGTAGCGCTATAATCCGCTGCAACAGTGTCAGGTCAAGCGTCCGAACGGATAGCTTGAGCCTGCCGACGACGGATAAACAGACTTGGGCTTTGTCAACACGGGACCATCGCAAGTTGCAAGCAGGGCTCCGTCAGTGACTGACAATCTACGACGACACCCGCTCCTCGCGAAGCACCGTCGCCAACAGTCGCGAGGTCGCATAGGCACCCGCGTTCTCCCGCTATGCCCGGATGATAGGAAGCATGACAGTTGTTGCTTCCCGGAAGGAACCGCGACGACCCGGCGCTTTCAATGCCTTGGCGGGGAGGTTCGCCAGAGATATTTCCCGCCCGTTCCCGGTTCAGCCCCCGCCGCCATCCTTCTTCACACCCCTTGCGACGATCCGCAGTGCGCCATTGGGCAGGGGGCGCTGGAGCGCGCTGGCGTATTCCCAGGGCGCGGTCATCCAGGTCTCGCAGGCCTCGGGCGTCGTCAGGATGACCGGCATGGCCTTGGGGTGGATCGCCTGCACCTCGGCATTGGGGTCGGTGGTGAGGAAGGCGTAGAGATCGGCCGAGACCGGCCCCTCCTTCAGCTTGCGCACGCTGGTCCATTGCGGCGTCCAGATGCCGGCGAAGAACGCCGTCGGGCGGTCCTCGCCGAAGGCGAACCAGATGTCGCCGCCCTGCCCTGTTGAACTCGCTGAAGGACGTGAAGGGCACGAGGCAGCGGTGCTCGATGCCGAGCCAGCGGCGCCAGTGCGGGCTCTTGGTGTTGCGCACATTGGTGACGCCGGGGTCGGTCTTCTTGCCTTCGAGCGCGAAGACCGGCGAGGGCATGCCCCAGCGCGTCAGCGCCAGCGTCGGCGTCCCGCCCTCGTTGCGGATGACCGGGGCGGCGTAGTCGGGAAAGATGCCGGGCTGCGGAACGATTTGCGCGGCCACGTCGAAGGTGGCGAAGAGCTTGCGCATCGCCTCGACGTTGCGGGTGTGGCTGTAGAGGTTGCACATCGCCTCGACCCTCTGCCCGACATGGATCCGATGCGGCGATCAGGAGAGCCGGATGGATGGATCGGAGGTCAGAACTCTCACGACGTGGATCCCTGGAGATCCGTTGGTAGCGGGAGAGCGACTCATAGCAGCCCCCCGAGCGGAACGGAACAGGTCCGCTTCCGCATTCTGCGCCGAGCATGATGCAGCCTCCTCGTTCGGGACGAGGGGGTCGCAGGTTCAAATCCTGCCACTCCGACCAAAATTTCCCGTGATATCAGAAGATGTTACGGATCAGGCCCTTCGGGGCCTTTTTCTTTGACCGACAGAAATACCGACAGGTTGTGCAACTCGGGCACGGATCGTGTTCAGTACCTCGGCCGCATGGCCGAGGGGGGGGCGTCGAGCGCGGCCCCTTCGAGTTGTCCCACCGCTTGCCGCGACACCGCATTACAAATACAGCCCTGCAAGGCTTCGGTTCGAAGGGCATGGCCATGCAAATGGAAGACGCACTGCTCGCCAATCAGACATTGGTGAATGAGATCGGGTACAATGACGCCTACCTTGTCGCCACCATAGCGCTGTTCTTAGGCGAATCGGACTTGCGTGGGTTGGCTGCGTCGGGCCTGACCGAAGGCGGGAACGACAAGAAGATAGATTTCATCTATCATCATCTCGATGCGAGAAGGTTGGTATTCGCTCAAGGTTATATGAGCGAACGGAGTAGGGACTCCGCCCCGTCCAATAAAGCTTCAGATCTCAACACGGCATGTGCATGGCTTCTTTCCGGCGATGTCAATTTGGTTCCGTCTAAGCTTCGAGAAATCATCGTTGATTTTCGGAAGGCTATCGATAATGGAGAGATTGATTTCATTGATTTACTATATGTTCATAATTTGCCAGAGTCGGTCAATGTGAGTCGTGAGCTTCAGACGGCAGAAGAGCATCTCCGTTCGCACATCAATAATGATAGGATTTTAGTAAAGTCGCATGAGTTTGGGCGATCCAAGATCCAGCATCTGTTAGCAGCTCAAGATTCCCATATTGAGGTGACCGACAAGATTCTCTTTCCGGCAAAGCTCGGCATTTCTGAGAAAGGTGATACTTGGAGCGCGGGAGTCACAACTGTATCGGGTCAATGGCTCCATGAGCTTTATTCAAAATACGGCGATAAACTATACAGCGCAAACTATCGTGGCTTTTTGGGCGCTAATGGGCGACGGCGTGTTAATTCCGGTATTCGGGAATCAGCTGAGAAAACGCCTGTCGATTTTTGGGCGTTTAATAATGGGATTACAATTCTCACTTTAAAGATCGACCAAACAAAAAAGGGCTCTGTCGATCTCAACGGGATTTCGATTATCAATGGCGCACAGACAACCGGTTCGATTGGCTCCATTGACGCGTCTAAAGCTAAGCTTAGTGAAGTGAAGGTGCTTTGCCGGGTTATCGAGTGTTCCGACCAGTCGACAATTGATAAGATCGTAAAGTTCAATAATACGCAGAATATTTTTACAACTTGGGATCAATTCAGTAACGATCCGGAGCAAAAACGGATTGGGGAAGAATTCGATGTATTGGGGTTTAACTACAGCAAAAAGCGTGGATTTTCTGGATTTGGTGAGCAAATCGGCATTGAGCAAGTTTTGCAGCCACTGATAGGTTTCCACGGTCGCCCACAGGATGCGGCCCGCGGAAAAAATCAACTATTTTTACAAAAGCAGCTCTACCAAAACGCATTCGAGGGTAAGAAAGCTAGGCATATTCTATTTGTTCACTCTCTGTCTATCGCTATAGATAGCAAAAGGCTTGAGCTTAAAAACAAATCGAACAATGAATCTTTAATTTCTGTTGAGGAACTGCAGATCGCATTGTTGCGTAATCTAAATTTTAAGCCGTTCCTCATGGCAGTTATTGCAGGAAGTTTGGAGACCGTGGTTGGAGTCCCCTGCGATCCTATGATTGTGGGCTTCAAGCCGGATCAGGCCAAAAACACGACATTAGCGGACCTCAGCGCGCGATGGGGTCCGATTGTCGATAGCTTTCTCCCACTACTTACAGCAGTCGTGCAGCCCGAAGCATTCTTTCGGCGACTGAGCGATGAAAAAAATTACCTAGCAGCGGTTAAAATGCAGATGGATGCCATGCTGACCGCGACGGGGGCGGCGGACAAGCACAAGACGTTTGCTAAGCTGGTGGCACCGAGTTGAGCATAGAGGCCGAATTGCATCCCGGAAGGGACTGCGAAGAGCTGGCCTTTTCAACGCCTTGGCGCTCCGGTTCGCCAGCGATGTTGCCCGCCCATTCCCGCTGGCTCCTGACGTCGGGAGTCGGCAGCCGCCGCCCCGGCCGATGACTCCGCGCCGCTCCTGCGATAGAGAACATTGCAGGAACATAAAGCGGGGAGTATTGCCGTGTCCGCGTCTTCGATCTCCGGCCAGCAGGCCGACTTCATGCAGCGCCTGGCCGCCCGGCCGGTGCCGATCCCGCCGCACTGGCCGAAATGGCTGACCGATCTCTGGATGCGCGATCTGGTGACGACGGAGGGGGCCCGCTTCGTGTTGACCTCGCGGGGGCGAGCGGAGATCGAGACCCCGCGGCCGGCCGAGACGCACGAGATCCTGATCATCGTCGGCGCGTCCTTTGAGGCGATGGCGAAGAGGGCGAAGGCGGAGACGCTGGCGGCGCTGCAAGCAGCCTTCCCGGGCACGGTCTTTTCGATGCTGCTGGCAGAGGAGGACCTGGTCGACGGCAGCCACATCGTCATCCCCTGTCGCGGCAAGGTCGGCGCCGGCGGTCTGCGCCCCATGCCGCCGGCTGAGCTGCTCGCCGGCGTCGTCGCCGCGCTGGAGCGCCTGCGCTTCCTCGATGCGCCCGCGATGCAGTGAAGAACCCGCGCCGCGCCTATGACGCAGAGGGTCGCGAGATCGCGCCGGCCACCGTCGGCACCGAGCGCGCGGCCGGGGTGCGCGAGGCCGAGATCTGGTGCGGCGACTGCCACCACCACGCCGAGGTTTCGACCGACGGCATGCCGGCCGAGCTGCCGATCCCCGACATCTGCCTGCGCTATCGCTGCTCCGCCTGCGGCGGCCGGAACCTGACGTCCCGGCCGGGCGTGATCGCGCACTATGCGGTCCTGCAGGAGAAGACGGGGATGAGCCATGGGAACGCGCCGATCCCGCGCCGCGTTCACCCAGCCGGAGGGCCAGCCATGCCGAACGTCGTCATCACCACCGTCGAGGAATACGAGGCCGCGACGCGCGAAGTCCAGGATCTGACCGGCACACCCGAGGGCTCGCGTGAGGAGCTGCGCCTGATCGCGCTGGTCGAGGCGATCGAGGCGTGGGACGCCAAGCACGACGACGCGACGGCCTGGAGGGATTGATGACCGCAGCACCCAGCTTATGGCTGACTGTCGGCGGCAGCATCGTGATGCTGGCGGCGTTTATCATAGCGCTGCGACGGGCGACCCGGCCGGACCATAACGTCACGAACGATTGGCGCGAGATCGACGAACGCATCGGGCGACGAGGCTGAAACGAAAAAAGGCCCGGCCCCGCGCGAGCGGAACCGGGCCAGAGTTCAAGGGAGGAAACAAAACCGGATTGAGCAGCCGTCAGGGCTGCATCTTCGGGAACGTCCCTGGTTGGAAGTCTGCGCAGCCCGCTATGGTCGGCGGGTCCGCGCCTCGCGGCAAAGGCCGGAGAGGGTGAGCCAGCGGGCCGGCCTTCAGCGCGAGCGCTTCGAGCGCTCGACCGTGTCGCGCAGCGAATCCATCTCGCGGCCGTGGCGATCGGTCATCTCGGCGAGGCGCGCATTCGTCTTGATCTGCTCGTCATGGACGTCGTCGAGCCGCTGCGCCATCCGCCGGCTGTTCTCCGAGATCACGCCGAGCTGCGCGAGAATGCTGTTGGCGAAGACCGTGACGCCGAGCGGGTCATGCCCGGAGGGCGCGATATGCCCGTCGCGCTTGTTGTCCTTGGCGGCGCGCAGCGTCAGGTAGACGCCGACGATGACGACCAGGATGCCGGCGGCGAGCTGCAGCGCCGGGAAGCTCTTCAGGATGTCAGCGCTTGCGAAATCCACCATCTCTCACCGCCCGGTAGACGGAGATCAGCTCTCCGAGGGTTAGCATTCCCAACAGCGGCACGATGAAGGAAACCTTGCCCGAGAGCAGGCTGTCATAGGCCAGCGGCGACATCATCAGCGCCCAGACGAGCGCGCCGACGAAGCTGCCGGCATAGCGCATCAGGGGCCCATAGAACGGCAGCTTGCCGTTCGCGAACAGGGCAAAGGCCCGCATGGAGCCGATGACGGCGAAGAGCACCGCCATCACGTCCTCGCTGAAGCCGGTCGCCACGAGCAGGCGCAGCGCGCCGCGGTCGAGCGAATCCCCCGGCAGGGCCAGGGTGAAGGCGATCAGCAGCAGTCCTCCGGCCATGATCCATTCGAACAGCCGGTTGGAACTGTAAGGCCCGGCCGGGGCGCGGGGCAGAATCACCACTTCAGGCGCCCTTGATCGGCCGGGTCGTGGTCAGGCGGCCATAGATCATCAGGCCTCCGCTTACGATTGACGTGGCCGCGACGCCGATCAGCGCGAGCTGCTGCGCATAGAAGGCCTGGTCCTCGGCCGAGATCGCATAACCGGCCACGCCCGCGATCGGCGCGACGATCGCCATCACCGAGCCCCACATGGCCTGGCTCTGATACCAGGGGATCGGCGTGGTCATCTTGGCGACGGCCGGATCGGCCAGCACCTTCTCGATCAGCTGGCGCGCCAGCGCGTCGGGGTCGAGCGCGGCCGGCGGCGGCGGGGCCGGCGCGTCCGGCGGGGCTTCCGTGGCGGTGCGGATGGTCTTGACCACGTCGCGCGCCACGGGCGGCAGCACCTGCTCGACCGCGCCCTGGACGGCGCCTGCGATGATGGCGATGGGGTTGAAGGCGATCATGCGGGGGCTCCCTGGTTGTCGAGGAGGGCGGCCCGCTCGGCCGCTTCCGCGTCGAGCAAGGCCTGCTCGCGCCGGGCCTGCCACCAGCGCCGGGCCGCGATGCCGGCCAGCACCAGCGCCAGCGCCAGGCCGAGCCCGAGCGCGACGTTGGGCTGCAGGCCTTCGGCGGTGGCGGACGCGACGGGCACGGGCGCGGGCGCCTGCGTCGCGGTCTCGACCGCGACGCTACCGCCGGTCACGGGCACGGTCGCCACGGCCGCGCCCTTGGCCTGCGCCTGCGCCCGGTCGCGCCGCTCCAGCGTGGTGCGGGCGGCGGGCATCGCCGCGCCCTCGAGCGCGGCTTCGAATCGGGCGATCTGGATGCGCCGGTCGGCGAGACCGATCTGGCCGCCATTGAGCCTTTTGGTCGAGGCCGGCACGTCGCCGGCGACGAGCGACGGCAGCATCTCGCGATCGAGGCAATAGGTCAGCCCGGCCGCCAGCATGGCATCCGCCCGGGCGGGGTCGCGCACTTCGGCCTGGCTGTGCCCGGTGCGGCGCATGACGCGCTGGTATTCGGCGGCGCCGGTGTGGTGGAACAGCCCGCCGCCCCGGTTGGCCCAGCCGTCGCCGGAGGCTTCCGGGCCATTGCCCATGCGGTTGGCATAGACCTTGTTGGCGAGCTTCGCCGGGCTGCGGGCATAGGGCGCCGCCGCCGCCACGCTGGCGAAGCGCGAGGGCCAGACCTGCCTGATCCGCTCTGCCGAATAGCTCATGTTTTCGGTGAAGCTGCGAAAGCCGCCCGTCTCATGCGCAGCATGGCCGAGGAAGCCGGCCACGGCCTTCCTCTGGTTGACGCGCCAGGAGCCGAACTGCTCTTCGGCATGCCGGGCGAAGCCGGCGACGAAGACGGGATCGGCCTTGGGCGCGACCTTGCGGATCACGCCGGCCCAGTCGGTTGCGGTCATCGGGATCTCCAGGGCATGAAAAAGCCGCCCGAAGGCGGCGAGGTGGAAACGATGCAGGAGCAGGATGAAGAGCCGCCACCGAGCCGCTACGGCCTGCTCATGGCCGCGCTGATCCTGTTGACGGGGCTTCTCTTCATCCTGTCGTGGTTGCGCGGCTGGCGGCCATGGTGAGCCATCGGGCCCGGCTGCCCTCGCCAATGGGCGCGGGCCGCTGATCCTGAAAGTTGAGGCGTCCCGTTGTCATCCGGTTATCCTTTAAGCTGACGTAGGGTGCGGCTGCGGCGTGGATTCACGGATTTTTAAGGCGGCGAGCCGATTTCCCTGTCGACCGTTTCGGAGACCGTCGAACTTGACCACTTCGTTCTCTTCGCTGGCCGTGGCGTTTCTCGCCGGCTCTCTGGCTTCGGCGCATGCTCCCCTGTTGGCTTCCGCAACTGCCCCGCGCGAACTCCTGTTCGCCTGCATGGAAGAGCAGCGTGTCCTCCCGCCCGCGCTGCGCGCCGCCACCTGCCAGTGCTATGTCGATAAGGCGCAGGCCCCGCTATTCCGGGCGGAAGCCGCCTTCGTTTCCAATGCCACCTTGTTGCTCTGGCGGAGCAACCTGGTGAAGGAATGCCTTGCCGCCGAGCACGATGTGCGGCCGCGCGCCAACGACCCAACCGCTCCCAACAGCCGCGTTGGCTTCTGATCCGTCCGCCATCGATCTTATGCGCTGAGCTTCGTGCTCTGCTGCGAGCGTTTGGTTCGGGACTTGCGCGTCGCCCGGCATCCAGGCCGGAGCCGCCCCACAATGACGCAACTCAAACCCAAGATCGGACACCCTGCCACTCGCGAACGGATCTCCGCGAAGGCTGTCGAAACCGCACTGGCCGTAACGCTTGCCGCCGTGCAGGTGGTCTGGCTCGGACTCATGGGCTATGGCGCCTGGTGGCTCGTCTTCTGCTGAGCCGAGCTGCGGGGCAGGTCGCAGAGCAGTCGGCGCTGCGCGGCGTCAGAGCGCGGCGGCGGCCGTGAAGAGGTCCGCGACCTGCGCGTCGGTGAGATCGAAGGTCGTCTTGCCCCAGGCGATGAAGTCGCTGTCGCGGCGCCACCGCGGCGAATGGTAGCGGATATCCGTCACCTCGCGCTCGACCGGGTCGGCGATCGCCGCGATCGCGCTCTCGATCATCGCGCGCGTGATGCCGGCGCCCAGCAGCGCCAGCAGCGCCTGATGCCGCGCGACCTCGACGGGGACCGGGTTGGCGACCCGGTCGAGGAAGGCCAGAACCTCGGGATCGTCGTCGGGCAGCGGGGCGGGGTCGGTCAGCAGGGCGGGCGGCTCGCCGTCCTGCCAGACGGGGCGAAGCGACAGCGCCGTGATGGCGCCGCCTGTGCGTTGAACATAGGGCATTATCTGTGCCTCCCGCGCGGATAGGTGAAGCCGACCGTGGCGATGTAGACCTGCCCGCCCGACATGCCGTCTGCGAAACGCACACCGACCTGACCATTGGCCGTCGAAACCCGCACGCCCGAAAATTGCAGCGAAGCGTTCCCGGGCAGAAAGGCCGTAGCCCGACCGGAGGTCACGCTCGGGTTTGCGTCCGTGTCGTCCGGCGACGTGACCCAGACCGCGCCAGCCGTCGACGGCCCGGCATAGAAATGGCAGTTCAGGATCGCCTCGCACCGAAGCGCGGGGACGGCCAAAGCGACCAGCGTTCTGGCGCCGGCCCCGAAGCTCGTGTTCGTGTAGCTAAGAACAGGAGCACCAGAGTAACGAACCTCGTCCCCGAAATTCACGATCGGCCTGAGGTTTGACGAACTGTCGTTCAGAACGGGCGGCAGATCGAACCGAGCGGTAAATCCATCCGGCAGGTCCGGGCTGGACGCGCTGGCCGAAGCGATGAAGTCCACAGCGCCAGTCGTCGGATTGCCAATGATCGAGATGTAGTAGGCCGCGTCCGCGGCTTCGGCTCCGGCATCCAAACAGCCGACGCCAGTTCCTGCTGCCCATGACGCATTGATCGACTTCGTCATCGCCGACGCCATGCGCATCACCATGCCGTCGGCGACACAGACGCCGGCCGAGACCGTAATGGCATTGCCGCCATCGGTCGAGATTTCGAGGCCGTCAATGAAGCCGTCGAGATCCGCCAGCGCCGCGACGGCCAGCGCAGCACGCGAAGCCGCCGCGTCGGCGTCATTGAGCCGCGCCCGCCCCCACGCCGTCCAGTCGTACAGCGCCGGCGCATCGTCGCCGGTGAAGCCGAGCACCTTGTTGTTGGCCGCCGCCAGCGCCGCCAAGGCGGTCAGCATGGCGTCGCGCGGCTGGCGCTCGACCTCGACCGCCCAGGCCGAGACGCCGTCGGAGGTGAAGGCCCAGCGTCCGCGCGGGATGTTGCAGGCATAGGAGGTGGCGCCGTTGATCGTGTCAGAGCCGCTGCGCGCCACGGTCAGCGTGTTGGCGCCGTTGATCGCCGGCAGCGAGTCGAAGAACACGATCGTGCGGCCCGCCGCGACATCGGCCGCCGCCGGCAGCGTGCCGGTGCGCACCGCCGTGAAGGCGGCATTGGGGACGACGAGGCGGTCGGTCGCGGTAAAGGAGAAATTGGCGTTGCCGATCGCGCGCAGGGTGTCGGAATCGACCTCGTCGAGCCGGGCGACCGGGATGCCGCCGACGGTCGACCCGTCATGCAGCACCAGGCGTTTGGTGTCGGTGGTCGAGGTGATCTCGCCGGGCGCGCCGGTGAAGCTGGCATGCGACGCCGCCGAACCGCGGCGGGACTGGACCTGAATGCTCATGGACGATGGCCCTCGAAGGCGGGGGAAGCGGGAGGCGCCGCACTCACGGCACGGTTCCGTAATCGGCGAAGTCCTCGGGCAGATCGGTGATCAGCCCGTAATCGATCAGGTTGGTCGCGCCGAAGACCAGCGCCGCAGCCGCTGCCGCCGAATCCGCCGCGGCCTGCGCGTAATGCTTCGCCGAGCGACCGGTCGTGGTGCCGGTGATGGCGGCGCCTGGCGCCTTCTCCGCCCACTCCTGTGCCAGCCCTTGCGAGATCAGCGCCGCATCCTTCGAGCCCGAGGCCGCGGTGGCGGAACTGGCCGCCGCCGTCGCGCTTCCCGCAGCAGCCCCGGCATGGTGCTTGGCCGAGCGCGTGCCCGCGGTGGTGACGTCCGTGTTGTCGGCCTTTTCCGCCCAGTCGGCCGCGCGCGTCGCGGAGGCCGCCGCCGCATTCTGCGCGGTGACGGCCGCCGCGCGCGCGGTGTCGGCCGCGGTCGCGCTGGTCGAGGCCAGCAGAGAGTAATGCAGCGCCGAGCGGGTGCCCGTGGTGGTGACGTCGGTGTTGGCCGGACGCGAGGCCCAGGCCTGCGCCAGATCGCGGGCAGCGATCGCATCCCCCCGCGCCGCGACCGCTTCCGCAGCAGCCGCCGTCGCGGTGGCCGAGGAGGTCGCGTCGCTTTCGAGGAAGCGCGAGAACTTGTAGCCGAGCGAGCGGTCCGACAGATGCCAGGGCGCGCGCGCCCCGGTATAGCCGCTGTCGGTGGCGTCGGCGCCCGACCACGGCTCTGTCAGGGTCAGTTCGGTGTCGGAGACGATTTCGAGGATGTAGTGCCGGGTCGCGCCGATCGCGATGCTGTCGCCGGCCTGCGCCGCCGAGGTCCAGACCGTGGCGCTGCCGTCCAGCACATTGGGCGCGCCGGTGACAGTGGCGCTGCCATTTTCGACCGTGATCAGCCCGCCCTGGAAAAACAGGTCTTCGGCATAGAAGGAGTTCCCCGGCATGGCGGCCCTATTTGTTGAAGGTGGTGACGAGCAGGGAAATGCCGGACAGGGTCAGGTTCTCGATGCCGGAAGCCGGGTCGATCGAGACGGTGATGCTGTCGGTCTGGTTGCTGCTGACGTCGTAGGACTTCAGGACCGTGGTCGAATTGTAATAGGCGATCGAGCCGCCGGCATTCACCGCCACCGAATTGCTCGACACGCTCGCGGCGTGGATCTGCGAGCCGTTGCGGTAGACCCGGATCGTCGAGCCGCCACCGTTCACCAGCGTCTGCCCGCCCTTGTAGACGGCGGTGATGGTGACGACCGCGCCGGCGCGGACCGGGATACTCACCGTGGCGCTGTCGCCGGCACTGTCGGCCGCGGCATGGCGCGAGATCGAGCCGGTGCGGATGACGACGTCGTCGATATAGGTGACGCCGTCGACCACCTGGAACGGCACCGAGCGCATCGCCGGATTGCCGAGCACGAGGCGGTTCGCGTCGATGAAGATCTGCGAGTAGAAGCTGGTCGGCCCCTGCTGGATGATCTCCATGAACAGCCCGGTGGCATAGGTCGCACCGCCCGCGCTCGCTTCGAGCTCGATCGAGTAGCGCGCGAAGACGCCGGCCGGCGCCGCCACCGCCGCGAAGCGCACCTTGCCGCCGGCGAAGAGGTTGCCGTATTTCGTGTCGACGGTGGCGAGCTGCTGCGCGAAGGCGCCGTCGGCATTGACCAGCGCCTGTAGCGCCGAGCTTGTCGAGGCCGCGTTCTGGCCGACGGTGGCCGTCAGCGCAGCAATCGCCTGCGCAAGCGCCTGTGTCTCGCTCGCCCTGACGAACTCCTCATTGACGATGCGCGCCAGCGTGTCGCCGAGATCGGCTTCGAGTTCGGTCAACCGGGCGGAGGTCGCCGCGTCGGTTTCGACGAGCGCGACGATCTGTTCGGTGAAGGTCGCGACGGTCGAATCGATCTGCGCCCGCAATTCCGTCGACGTGGTCGCCAGTGCCTGCGTCAGATCGGTCTCGACCTGGTCGATCCGGCGGATGCCGGTCTCCGCCAGGCGGCGCCCCTCGAAGGCGTCGACCTGGCTTTCGAGCAGCGCCCCGAACAGCGGCTCGAGCTGCGGCAGTTGCTCGGTGCGGTAGCGCACCGCCGCCACCAGCGCGTTGTAATCAAGCCGGGGCGAGGCCGTCAGATCGGTGATGACGGGCTTGGCTGCGGTGAACTGCGTCTCGACCACAGCACTGCGGATGCCGGCGCTCGACACCGCATAGGCCCGCATCTTGATGAAGTCGGTCGATTCCCGGATCGGGTGAGAGCCGGAGGAGGCCGGGCCGCGATAGACGTCCTCGAAGCTTTGCCAATCGTCATAGGAGAGCCTGACGACATAATCGACCGGCACCCGCGCCCGGCCGAGGCTCCAGTCGGCGAACATGGTGACGCCGCGCTGCACCGCGCGCGCCTCGATATAGGCGATCTGGATCTGCGCCTCGTTTTCCAGCCCCGAGGAGGGCGGCGGAGGCGGCGCCACGATCGGCTCGCCCAGCGCGGTCCAGACCTCCGGCGCGTCATAGACCGCCTCGATCGTGACGTTGCTCTCGCCGCTGAAGCCGACCGAACGCACCAGCCAGCCGTCCTGCACCTCGGTCAGTTCGCCGACGAGCAGCGTCGTGGGGCTTTGCGTCGCGGTGGCGAGCACCTCGTCGAGATCGAGGCCCGACAGGCTCTCCGCCTGCGCCACATCGGTGGCGTCCAGCGTCAGTACACCGGGCGAGCTTTCCGTCACCGCGACCGGGCCCCACTCCCGGCCGTCGCGGGCGCGCAGCACGGCATAGGCGTCCTCCGGCAGCGTGATCTCGCTGTCGATCGTCAGGTCGAGACCGTCGCGGGCGAGCACGCCGACGCCGTCGCGGGCATCGAAATACCAGGCGTCGATCATCGCCTTGTCGGCCGGCAGCACCAGCCGACCGGCCATCTCGGTGGTGACGCTGCGCCGCTCGCGCCGGTAATAGGCCGATGCCGCCATCCAGGTCGCGAGATGGATCGCATGCTCGCCGGAACTGACGCCGGTCAGCATCACGCGGCGCGGCACATTCGTCACCGTGCCGAAGGTGACGTGGTGGTCGCGTCGGCGCTTCGGGTCGCCCTCCGCCAGCCACTCGACGATGATGTCGGCCGAGCCGTCGGAGAGATCGAGATTGAAGGTCTGCCCGGTCGAATCCTTCAGGATCTGGCGCCGGCTGATCACGTGCTTGCGCACCAGCTTCTGCTCGTCGCGCACCAGCGACCAGACGCTGCCGAGCCGCACCGGCGCGGCCCGCATCGTGCCCAGCACCGTCGTCGCCGCCTCATAGACCGAGACCGGCCCGCGGATCACGCCGTCGAAGGTGTCATAGGCCGAGACGGTGCCGGCATAGGAGGCCAAGCGCGCCACGTCGATCACGCTGTCGGCGAGGCCGGCACCATGGCGGCTGTCGCGCAGGATGTCGGCATAGGCCCAGACCGCCTTGCGCGTCTCCTGGTCGACCCAGGCCGAGCCGTTCCAAACGGGGAGGATGCGGCTGCTCTCGACCTCGACGGCGGCAAAGGCGGTGACGCCGAGCGACTTGCCCGAGCGGATCACCATGGCGAGCTCGGTCACGCCGGGCCGGACGATCGCACCCGGAATATGCGAGCGCAGCCCTTCCCAGACCACGGTGGTCTGCTGCTGCGTGCCGTTGAAGCCGTCGGGCGTGCCGGTCGAATAGGCGCGGAAGCAGTAGCGCCCCGCCGCGATGTCGACGAACTGCGTCTTCCGGATCGCCCTCGTTGCCAGGGTGAAGTCCTGGAATTCGTAAAGCGTGCTGAAGCCGGTGGTCGGGTTGCCGTCCTCGTCGCAGGGCGCGTATTCGAACGTCACGCCATAGGTGGTCGGGAACTGCTTTCCCTCCCATTTGCCGGTGCCGATCTGATAGACGCCCTGCGGCCAGGAGAAGTCGAGCTGGATGCGGGTCTGGTCCTCCGCATCGGCGCCGAAGTCGAAGGGGCCGGCATAGAACGGGCTCTGGCTGATATGCGGCACCTGCAGGCCTGAGACCGCCGCCACCGTCGCGACCTGGCCGGGCACCAGCGACGAGGTCTGCCCCGGCAGGATCAGTTCGATCTGAGAGCCCGTGAACGGCGCCTGGATGCCGCCGGTGTCGGTGTACATCGTCGCGCCGGCGACGCGGATCGACTTCAGGGCGTAGCTGCCGCAGCCGATGGTCAGGCGCTTGTAGAGAACCTGATCGTCCCCGTCATAGACGGTGAAATCGGGCTGCGAGAGGTCCGGCGTGTTCCAGCAGCGGCCATAGAGCACCGGGATGCGGTCGCCGGTGCGCGGCTGGTTGCCGCCGCCGGAAACGCCATAGACCGGGCGGTTGGCGTCATCCTTGTTCGCCTTGGCCTTGGTCGCCTGCGACAGGAGATAGGCGCCGCCGGCGAGCGCGACCGCCGAGGCGCTGGCCCAGATCGTGCCCGCCACCGCCGAAGACACGCCGAGCGCCCCGCCGATGGCGCCGATCGCCCAGAACTGCCCGATCGCGGCCAGCGCGACGGTCGCGACGATCAGCGCGATCGAGGCGCCCTTGCCGCCCCCGCCACCGCGGCTGCTCGCCCCGCCGCCGCCCCGCGGCAGATAGGTGATGATCACCGTGTCGAGCGGGCCGAGCGTGGTGCGCCGCCAATCCTTCCGCATCCGCACGGATGCGTTCGTCACCGCCAGCGGGTCCATGCGCAGCCGCGACCAGCCGCGTTTCAGGCGCAATCCGAAGTCGGTCACCGCCAGGCAGTTCGCCCGGCGGTGCACGCTGACGATATGCGGCCGGGCCCGGTCGGCATGGGCGCGCGCGATCGACGACAGCCGGCGCCGGCCACGCGGGAGCACGACCGGCTCACCTGCGGGCTTGCCGTCGCAGCGCTGGAAGAGGATGCGGGTCATGGATGCTCGACAGGCAAGGACTCGACAGGCAGGTAGAAGCCGGGGTCGGCCCAGTTGCGGGCCCTCAGATCCGGCGCGGAATCGAAGACGACGCCATGCGGGTCGTCGGTGTGCAGGAAGCCGCCGCCGTCCAGATCGAGCCAGACGCCGGCATGGCAGGCGGCCTTCGCGGCGACATGCCCCTTGCGGGTCAGGAAGACGACCGCGCCATGGGCGGGGCCGGCGATCTCGCGCCAGCCCTTCGCCTCATGACGCCTTGCCATCAGGCCGACGAGTTCGCGCCGGCTTTCGGGCGCCGCCAGCACCGCCGGCAGCGCCCGGCCGAAGACGACCGCCTGGCACTGGCGCACCAGCTCCCAGCAATGCAGGCCGTCGCGCTCGTAAGGCCGGCCGATCAGGCTGCAGGCGAAGGCGGCGGCGTCCATGGTCACTGGCCGTAGAGCGCCGGATAGTCGTCGAGCGTATAGGTCAGGCCCGGAAAGGCCTTCATCTCGATCTCCTCATAGAAGAGATCGCCCGTCGCCGAGACCGGCGAGACCGAGACATTGCCCATCCGCAACCCGTCGAAGACCTCCGGGTTGCCGGTGTCGAGCGTCGAATAGGCGCGATAGACCACGCTGAAGGGCTGATCGGAGGAGATCGCCGCGCGCAGCGCCTCCTGCAGGTAGCGCGAGACATTGTCGACCCGCAGCTTGGCGCGGCCGACGCCGCCCTCCTCGAGCCCCGGCCGGGTGAAGTTGAACGCCACCACCGTGAAATCCACCGCGCCCTCGACCGGGACCGGCAGGCTGACGGTCTCGTAAAGCCCCGGCACCCGCGTGCCCTGGACGAAGCGCAGCGGCGTCGCCAGCGTCGGATGGTCGAATTCGAGCGTGTCGAGGATGTCGCCCTCGACATCGCAGGCGGCATAGGCCTCCTCGAGCGCAGTGGAGAGGGCCATCGCTCAGAGGTTCCAGACGATGCGGGTGAAGGAGATGCGCACCCGCGGCGCGGCGGAAGTGTCTGTCTGCCAGAGACCATCCTTGATCTGGCAGAGCCGGTCGACATAGCAGCCCTCCGGCCGCCAGACCTTCATGGTGAAGGGCAGCGTGCCCTGCCGCAGCGTGACGCGGGCGAAGGCCTCGAAGGCGTCCCACTGCGCCCGCGTCAGCAGCCGGCTCTGCCAGGGATACTCGGTCGATCGCGGCCCGGGCCGGGGCCGGGGCAGCGCCGGGCCGCTCTCGGTCTCGCTCGAAAGCGGGGCGGCATAGCTCGGCCCGAAGGCGATCGAATCGACCGGGCCCTGATAGGGCACGGCATCGGGCCATGCGGCGGCGGTCATCGGCTCACCCCCTCAGCTGCCGCGAATCCCGGACGGCGCCCATGGCCGCCGCCATCGGCCCCTGCCGGCGCACGACCCGCTCCGCCATCGCCCCCTCCATCGCCGTGATTGCAACCGAGAGATCGCCATTGGGCTGGCGCTGCGCCGAGGCCTGGACCTGCCCGGCGGCGCTGTTGTTGATCACGACCCGCAACCCCTCGCCGCGGCCCGAAGGCACGATCTTACCCGGAACGGTCGGCACGAAGGTTTCCGGGCCGCGCTCGCCGACGCGATAGGGCTGCATGGCATTGACCGGGCCGCCCGTCGCACGGCCGAACAGGCTCGGCAGCAGCCCGAAGATGCCGCCGGTGCCGCCATTGGTCCCGGTCGTTCCGAAGATGCCGGCGAAGGGGCCCGTGCCGAGCAGGGCCGCCTGGATCGCCGCCTTGGCCAGCGACTTCGCCAGGTTCTTCACCACATCCTCGGCCTTCGCCCCGTTGAAGATCAGGTCTTCCAGCGCATCGACCGCGGCATCGCCGAAGAATTTCTGCGCATCGGCGAGGCCCTTCTGCGCGCTCTTCAGGCTTTCGAGCTGCGTGCGCTTCTGCTCCGACAATTCGATCTCGCGCGTCAGCGAGGCGATGATCTTCTGCCGCTCGCTCTCGTCGAGCTTGGCGAGATCGACCTGCGCCTTTGCGAGTTCGACCGCGGCGCGCTTCTCCGCATTGCTGCGGCCGAAGGTGGCGATCTCGGCATCGAGCACCGAATTCTGGCGCATCAGGGTTTCGATATAGCGATCGAGCCGCTGCTGCGCCTGTTCCGCCTCGGAAGCGCCACCTCCGCCACCGCCGCCGCCACCCTTCCCCCCGAAGAGGGAGGATGTGTCGGTCGGGCGCCCGCGCCGCACGGTAACCTCTAGCGGGGGCGCGCCACCCTCTCGGGCCCTGGCGCGCGCAGCTTCCCGCTCGACTTCGTTGAGCTGCTCCAGACGTTGCTGCAGCTCTTTGGGAAAGACCTCGCCGGTTTTCGCGAACTCGCTGCGGGCATAGTCGATGGTGGCCCGGCTTGCCCCGGCCGCGCCGTTCTTTTCGAGGTCGGCCTTGGCCTGCAGGCCCTTGGAGTAGCGATCGAGCCCGGAGAAGAGCTGCCCCGCCTTGCCGATGATCGTGTCGATGATCTCGATAATCGAGCCGGCATTGGCGCGGAACAGCGTCGCCCAACGGTCGATCGCGGCAGCCCAGTCGCGCTCGAAAGCCTTTGCGCGCTGGATGATATCGGAATCGATGACCGCGCCGGCATCCCGCGCGGCCGAGGCCTGCCGGTTGAGCGCCTCGGCACCCTGCTCCAGGAGCGGAATCCACTCCTTCGTGAGACCGAGGGCCTCGGCGATCTTGATCTTGTCGAACTCGGTCGCCGCATTGCGCACCAGCTCGGCCGCCTTGCCGAGCGCCTCGTTGACGCCGATGACCTCGCCTTTGCGATCCTTCAACTTGATGTTGTTGTCGGCGAAGAGCTGCGTCAGCTCGTTTTCCTTCTGCCGGGACTCGTTGAGCTTTTCCGCCAGACCTTCGAGGCCGGTACCGAAATCCTTGCCCGAGAGACCGTTCTGGCGGCCGGCGAACTGCAGCTCCTGGAAGCGCTGCAGGTCGAGCCCGACGCGCTTGGCCGTCTCGCCGACACGCACCAGCTCGGCATTGGCATCGGCGAGACCGCGAATGATCCGGTCGACAGTGAAGGCGGCAGCGAAACCCTTCAGAGCCCCGGTCAGCGCCGAGGTCGAGATCGTCGGATTGACCTTGCGAAACCGGTTCTCGATATCGGACGCTGCCTTCTCCGAGGCGCGCGCCGCCGCCTTCATCTGGCGTTCGAGCTGTTGGACATTCGCGCCGACGGCGACGACGAGATCATTCGCCATTATGGTCGCTCGCTCGGGTTAAGGAGAAATCCATGAAGAAGACAATCCTGGTGGCGTCGTGCCTGGCCGTCGGTCTGGCCGCAGGCGTGATGTTGGGCGGTGCAAGCCGCGCGGCGGACGAGGTTCGCTGCCGTGTCAATGTCGAGGCACTCGTGAGCGACCTTGCGAAGCTCAACCGTCCGCTCGATGCGGACGGAATCAAGGATCTGCTGAAGCCGAAACCGGCCCGCCCCTAGAACAGATGATCGGGAGCGGCGTCGAGCATGGCCTCGACACCGTCGAGCGTGTCGTCATTGCTGCGCTTGGCGGCGGCGGGATCCTTGGACCGGGCATAGCCGTCGGCGCAGGCCATGAACTGCCAGAGCGACATGGCGCCGATCTGCTGGGGCGTGAAACCCATCACGACACCGAGTCCGTAGAACTCGCGGAAGTCGAGCTTTCCGTTCGGGCGCGCCGGGCCGCTCTTGTCCCTCGCGCCCGCGATTTTCCCACCGGTTCGTCCGGTTTGCCGAAGATCGTCTGCAGCAGAACGCTCTGGGCATAGAGCACGTTCTCCCCCCAGCGGCCCTCGACATAGGCGCGGCAGAGCTTCAGCGCGGGCACGGCCTCCATGCCGCCGCCGATCAGGCCGAGGCGCAGAGTGTGGAACACGTCCTGCGTCTTCCAGTGCCCGTGCTCGAGGCGCTTGGCGACGACGAGCGGCCCCGCATCGCAGAGCGTCTGCAGCTCCTCGAGCTGGGCCATGGGCAGGCAGAAGCGGTAGTCCCCGTCCGCCCAGGTCATCTCGACATGGCAGAGGCTCACGACAGCGCCGCCACGTTGCTGCGCACGAGCTGGCCGTCGCCGGTGATGGTCACGCTGACCTGCCATTTCGAGCCGCGCTCGCCCGTGATGTCATGAGCGACATGGCCGGCGCCGGCGAACTGCAGATCCGGCGTGCCCGACCCCGTCCCGGCGCCGATCATGCGCAGGCGGATGCTCGTCGGCGTGCCCTTGTTGGTTGCAGCCCAGATCAGCGGCTCCGCTTCCTTGGCGAGGATGCCCTCGGCCTCGGCCGACCAGGCCAGCGAGAGCACGTCGGTGGAGCGCCACGCCGGCGCGTCCGGATCGTCGCAATCGGGAATGGTGACGTCGTTGGTGTCCTTCTCGACCGACAGCGACAGCGAGTTGAAGCCGCAGATCTTGTTGAACACCTCGGGGCTCTCGCCATCGCCGATATAGAGAATTCCCTTGCCGAAGGAGGTGACGGTCGGCTGAGCCATGATGGCCTCCGTTGAGTTGACGCGGTGGTGGGTGGACGGGTCAGGCCGCCGCGACGAGCGCGCGGAAGCTCAGGATGGACTGGCTGGTGACGCCGTCCGGGTCTTTCAGGTACCGGGTCTCGCTGTGCGCGATCTCCAGGAACTGCCAGGCCGGGCCGAGATCCAGCTCGGCCTCGTGCAGCGCCGAGTGAACCGCGCTAGCGATCGCCTTGCCGGTCGTCTGGCCGGTGTCGTCGCCCGCGCCTGGCCGCGACCAGACATGCAGGGACGCGATCACCTCGAAGGCCACCAGGCACTGCGCCCCGTCGTCGAGGGTCTGGAACTCGCCGATCTCCAGATAGGGCATGGTGGCGCCGGCGGGGACGCGGTCATAGACGCGCCCGGCCAGCGCCGCGACATCGGCCCTCAGCTTCAGATTGATCGCGCCCTGCAAGGCGAGAGCAGGATCGGCCATGACCTATTCCCGCCCCTTGCCGTTGAACGCCTCGGCCGCCTTGCGGATCTCGTGCGCGATGCCGGCCCGGATGAAGCGCTTGGCGGCGCGCGCCGTCGGATAGAAGAAGGGGCGGCGCTTCAGCTTGTCGGTGCCGTGCTCGATGGCGTTGGCATAATCATAGGTGGCCGACTGGCCGGCGCGGACGGGGCGCGTCGTCTTCGGCCCGCCGCCCCTGACATAGAAGCGGTCGCCGCGCTTGCCGACCGTCACGCGGATCGAGGCGCGCAAAGCGCCTTCATCGGCCGGCGCCGCCAGGGCGATCACCTGCGCCAGGCGCTGCGCCTGCAGCAGCGCTTCCGTCGCGGCGGCGGCCCTGATCTCGATCGGCACCTTGGCGAGGCGTCGCGTCAGGCGCTTGGCGCTCGGTGTCATCGGCGAGAACTCCGGCGTTGCGGGCGCGCTCGGCATGGGCGCGCGGGATCAGGCCGGCGAAGCCGGCGGGATAGGCGATGAAGACACCCGGCTTGCACGGGCAGTCGAACGCGCGCTCGAAGCGCACGCGCGGCATCAGGTCGCCGCTTCCTGCAGCAGCAGCTCGATCTCGCGATTGTCCGGCGTCGGCACGATCGAGCGGATCTGGCAGGCCTTGCCGGCATAGGGACCGGCGAGAAAGACGACGCGATCGGCCTCGGTCAGGCCCGCTGTCGCGGTCCAGCGCAGCACCGTCAGCGTGCCGGTCAGCCCGCTTTCCAGCGCGCCGGCCTGCAGCTGCTCGCGACCGAATTTGGGGCGGAAGCCGGCCCAGGCCTCGACGATCGTCTGCCACGCCGACAGCACGTTGCCGTAGCCGTCGTCGCCCTGCTCGACCCGGCGGTCGAACCGCACGCGGCTGGTGCGCTGCCCGGCCGACAGCATCAGAGATGGACCCGGCGATAGGGGGCGAGCAGCCGCTCGACCGTGGCCGACATCGGCACGCTCGACATCTGCCCGGGCCCGGCCGACTCGGTGAAGCGGTACATATCGCCGACCATCAGCAGGATGGCGTGCCGGATCGGCGCGGGAACGTCCTCGGCCGTGCTGTAGCCGACGACATAGTCGATCGTGATGGCGTCGGGCTCGTCGGCCGGCGACGGCAGGGTCGCGTCGCGGCTGAAGCGGATCGTCGGCGAGGAGGCGCCGGCCAGGAGGCGGTAGGCGCCGCCCTCGTCGAGGGTGGTCAGCGTGCCGTCCGTCGCGCGGGAGATGATCGGGCCCACTGAAGCGACCGGCGCAAGCGCCAGCGCCAGGCTGCCCGTCGCCGGCCAGCAGCGCCAATGCTCGCGCCAGGTCTGTTCCATCAGGGCACGGCCGAGAATGCCGCCATAGCCGTCGAGATGGGCGACCGCCGCGGCGATCGCCATCCCGATCCGGTCGTCGTCGAGATCGTGATCGAGGCGCAGATGCTGCTTCGCCTCGTCGAGCGAGACGGGCAAGCCATCCGGCGGGGTCACGATCTCGGGCGGCAGGCGCTCCATAACGTCCTCAGGCGACCAGGACGTGGAAGACGCCGACCTTGGATGCGCCGCCCTGCGCCAGGGCGATCTTGACCCGATCGTTGGCCAGCCCGACGCGCGCCTGGACGGCCGTGCCGCCGGCCGCATAGAGCGAAGCGACGCCCGCCTGCGAATGCGTCGGCTGGCGCGGGGCGCGCACGGCCGAGGCGTTGACATTGGCCTCGGTCCAGAGATTCACGCCGGTCGCCTCGCCGGTGATCGTGAAGTCGACGCCGTCGGTGTAGGCGTTGGCGCCGTCCTTCGCATATTCGATCTGGTGGATCTCGCCCGAGACGCGCGGGCTGTAGGCGGTGGCGGTGCCGTCGGCCGCCGTGGTCACGGTCATCTTGTAGCGCTTCATCGCAGGCTCCTTTCGGGGAGGGGCGGGCCGGTCAGCCCTTCGTCTTGACCGCCGGAGACTTCCGGCGGCCGGAGGCCTTGTTCGCCGGAGCGGCGCCTTCGGCCTTGTTCTTCGGGGTGGGCTCGGCCTTGGCGGCTTCGCCATCCCATTCGCCCGCGTCTTTCGCCGGCTCCAGGACCTTGCCGACGAGATGCGCCACCTCGGACGGATTGGCCTCGCGGATGTCGCCCGGCAAATAGAAGCGGTCGCCGTCGTGGTCGCGCAGCACGCGGAACTTCTGCAGCTTGCTGGTCATGATGGCCCTCCTTCGGCTCACAGAGACGGCGCCGTGAGGCGCCGCCCTTGGTCAACCGAAGCGAGGTCAGGCCGCGAGAGCCGCGTCGAAATCGCCATAGATGAAGGCCTCGGGCCGATTGACCGCGAGAGCCAGCCGCTCCTCCGCGAGGATCGTGACGAGGTTCTTGATGAAGTCGTCGCTCTCGTAACCGGCCTCGACACGGCCATCCCAGCGGTCGAAAAGCTGAGCGCCGAGCCTGAAGGCGCCCGTCAGGAACTTGTTCTGCGCCATGGCCTGCGTATCGACCACCGGCAGGCGCCAGAGCGAGCCGGTCATCTTGTCCTGCGGATCGCCGATGATGTAGCGGCCGATGTTGTCCTTGAGGGTCTCGATCTTCGCCCAGTCGATCGGGTTCAGGACATGACCCGTGGCCGGATACTCGGCAAGCGCCGCCTGCAGCATCGCGAGGCGCAGCACGTCGAGGATGTTGAGATCCGAGAGCGCTATCGTCGGCGCGTAGGCCGTCGCCTGCGGGATGATGCCGTACAGGTTCTGACCCGTGCCGTCGCCGTTGAGGAGCTGCTGCTCTTCCTTGTAAGCCAGGCCGTAGAGCAGGCGCTGGTCGATGATCGAGCGCAGCTGGCTGACGTCGGACAGGATCTGCTTGGACGCCTTCATCCAGTGGGCAATGACCTTGGCCGAGGTGGATTTGAGTTCGAACTTGATGTCGGACGACGGCTTGGTCGCCCCTTCCGCCACCATGCCGGCATTGTTGGTGAAGCCGGTCTCGACCACATAGTCGAGCGATGAGCCGTCCATCCGGCCGGGGGAGATCAGGTCTCGCACCGTCAGGCGGCGCTGCGGAAGCTCCTGGATCCCAGGCAGATGCGTCGGACGGACCGCATCGCCGACCGAACCGGCGGCATCGGTCGTCGCCGAGGTCAGCGTGGCCTTCACCTTGAGATCGCCGCCGCGGGCCGACTTGGAAAAGCCGCTGTCGGCAAAAGCCTTGAAGCCGTCGCCCTCGACGAACTGCTCGCCGATCGACTTCTGCCGATCGTCGCCGCCGCCCTTCTTCTGCTTGGCGACAACCTGCTGCAGCTCGGCGAGCTGCTCGGTCAGCGTGTTCATCTTGACGAGCGCCTCGTCGGCCTTCGTCTTTGCGGCGTCGGTCAGCTGTTCGCCGCTCTTGGCCTTCCCGAGAGCATCCTCGGCGATCTCCTTCACCTTGGAGACGGCCTCGTCGACCATCTTCTTGACGCCTGCCGCGAGCTCTTCAACCGACTTGCCGTCCAGGCCGCCATTGTCGGGCTTATCGAACATGATGTTCGGGCGGAACGCGCGGGGCCCCGACACGGCCATCAGACGCGCGACGGTTGCGGCACTGACCAGGACGGCCGGCACGAGCGAGGTGGTCGATGCGAAAGCGCCGACCGAGGCATGGGCTTCCAGGGGCGTGATGGCGGCAAGCGCCAGCAGCCCGATCGCCAGAAGCGACAGGATACGGGTCATGATTTTCTCCGATGGAGTTTGAGGGTCAGCCTTGGTTGAGGACGGCGCGCAGGAATGCCGCCGCCTCGTTCGCCTTCGCCTCGGGCTCCCCCCGAAGATGCGGCGCCGCCTTGCCCGCGATCGCCGCGGCCAGGCTCTTGGAGAACCCGCCTGCATCCCGCAGGAAGTCCTCGAATTCACGGATCGTCGGCAGCTTGCCGGCGTCGAGCAAGGCCTTCACGCTCGTCACCCGCGCCTGGACGTTCATCGGCATGGTGACGAGGGAGACCTCGCGGAGGTCGATCTTCTTCAGCCGGGTCACGCCGGGGCGCTTCTCATCCTGCTCGGCATGGCCGGGCAGGTAGCGATAGCCGATCGACATGCCGCCGAGCGCCTTCGCCTTCAGCAGGCCATGGGCGCGCTTCGCCAGCGGATCGAACTCGACCAGCAGCCGGCCCTTGACGTAGAGCCCCTTGGCATCCTCGGCGATGTCGCTCCAGACGCCGATCGGCTCGCTCTGGTCGTGCTGCCACAGCATCGGGATGGTGCGGCCGTCCTTCTTGGCCGCGACGATCGACTCGATGAAGGCGCCGGGCTCGACCACGTCGCCGCCTTGGTCGACATTGCCGAAGGTCGAGGCATAGCCCTCGAATTCGCCTTCCTCGCCGACGGCCTTGGTTTCGAGCGCGAAGTCCTGCGTCTTCAGCATCATCATTCTCCCAGCGGCGGGCCGCCGTTGTGGCCGATGCGGCCGGCGTCGGTGATAGGTACGTTCTGCGACTGCATGCGCGGCACGTCGCCACCCGGCACCGGCGGCAGGTTTTCGAGCGCGCGAACCTCGTTGATCGTCATCACGCCGGCATTGAGCAGCGTGCTGTAGAAGCTCGCCCGCGCCGCGCTGTCGCCGCGCAGCAGGCCTTCCAGGTTGAACTCGATCGTGATGCCCGCCGCGATATCGGCCGGCGTCAGCAGCTGCTTCATCAGCGCCGCCTCGATCCGCTTCAGCCGCCGCCGCAGAGTGAACTTTTGGAAGCCGAGGATCTGCTGCTCTAGGCCGGAGCCCCAGCTCGTCGTCTTCTCGGTGTGGCCGACCATGAAGGGCGGCACGCCGAAGAAGCGGCAGATTTCCTCGACCGAGAAGGCGCGCGATTCCAGCATCTGCGCGTCTTCAGGATTGAAGGTGATCTGCTCCCACTTCGTGCCGCCTTCCAGCACCATCGGCCGGCCGGCGTTCATCGCCCCCATGAACTGCGAGACCAGCGCGTCCTTCGTGTCCTTCCGCTGCTCCGGCGTCAGAAACTTCTCGAAGGTCAGCACGCCGGACGGGCGCAGCCCGTTGACGAACGTCGTCAGTGCAGCCCGGTTGATGGCGCCCGCCAGGCCGAGCGCATGCCGGGCGTGGGTCAGTGTCGAGAGGCCGCCCAGCGGCGAGCCGCCGAAGCCGCGGATGTGCAGCAGATCAGCGGAGGTGCCGACCCTGCCGACGCCCTCCACCGTCCAGCGATATTCCAACTCGCCATCCGAGCGGCGACGAACCGTGACGGAATCCGGATGCACCGGCGTCAGCCCGACCAGGCGGGGGCCGACGAAATCCTTCTCCGCATAGGCGTTGCCGCGCAGCTCGAGCGCGAGGCTCTGCATCTCCCAGAAGTCGAGCGCCGTCTGGTCGGCATTCGGGCTGTCGTGCAGGATCCGGTAAAGCGGATGATCCTTGGCGACGACCCGTGCCGAGCCTTGCTGGCGATAGACCATCAGCGGAAGCGAGGCCTGCGTCCCGCACAGCAGGTTAAGGCACGCCCACGCCGCCGACAGCGCCAGGACCGACGACTCGCTGACCTCGCCCGGCAGCGCCGGATAGTTCCCCGGCCAGCCCTCCGGCTCGGTCAACGTGACCGGGCGGGAGGTGAAGAAGCTCGCCATCTTGCGCAGGAGGTTCACGCGTCCGCCCTCAGGCTGGCGAGATAGTCGTCGAGGCCCCCGTCGGTCGAACCTTCGGGATTGCGGCTCATCAGGTCGAAGGCGTTGAGCAGCGCGATCAGCGGGTCGATCTTGGCCGTGCCCGACGCCTGCTTCGTCACGATCACGGCCGAGCCGCGCAGCTCCGAGCGCGCATTGCCGACTGCCCAGGCCATCATCGGTCGCGCCCCGTGTTTCAAGGTTCCGTCCTTCAGCTTGCGGGCCGCGCCCTTGATGACGCCGGAGAGCCGATAGCCCTGCGGCACGGCGGCGATGCACTCGTCGGGAATGCCGCGGGCGGAGAGCTCGTCGAGCACCGCGGCGATGCCGACCGCGTCGACACCAATGCCCGCCTTCGCCGGCAGAAGCCCCGCCTTGAATATCCGCTCGACCACGTCGGCGACCTCGCGGACATCGGCGTTGGCGCCGTCGGCATGCTCGCCGATATCGACGAAGGTCAGGTCGCCCTCGTCGGCGAAGTCGTCGAGCCGGGAGGCGATTTCCTTGCGCAGCAGCTTCACGCCGCGATCCGCCCAGGCATGGCCCCAGTGGTACCAGCGCTTGGTGACCTTGTGCCGGCCGAGCACCGCCAGCCCGAGCAGGTCGTCGAGCCCACCGCCGTCGATCCCGACCGTGCAGACCTCGCAGTTGGCGATGATCCAGTCGAGCGTCGCCTCCGCGAGCCCGGCCCGCTCCCAGTGGTCGGCGCCCTCCCAGCGGTTGCTGTGCAGCGCCAGGCCGATCTGGATGTTGAGGTGCTGCGAGGCCCAGCGCCGCTCTTCCTCGTCGCCCTTTTCGCGAGCCGCCGCGTAATCCTGCTCGAGCACCGGCAGCGAGACCGAGCGCCCGATATTCGGCAGCACCAGCGGCCAGTTCTCGGCCTTGCGCCAGGGCTTTTCCGGATCGACCTGCATCGCTTCCGGGAACTCGTAGAGAACCGGGAGCACGCTGCCTTCGAGTATCCGGCCGTCGCGCACGCCGCGGGCGTAGTCCAACTCGATCTTGAAGGCGCCGGCCGGCGGCTCATCCGACTGGGTGGTGATGATGATGCCGAAGGATTCCGGCACCGCTACCCGCGCCCCGCGCAACTGGCCTAGCACCCGCAGCGCATAGGCCACCTTGCCGAGCAGGTGCATCTCGTCGAGCAGCCAGCCCGCATATTTGCCGCCGGTGGCGACGGCGGGATCGAAGGTGGTGACCTTCAGCCGCGCCTTGGTCAGCCGGTTGACCACCTCCTTCAGGTGGTCTCGGACATGGAATATCTTCGCCAGGTCCGGATCGGCGGCGATCATGCCGGCCACCACCTGGAAGGCGATGTCGGCAATCTCCTGCGTCGGCCCGAACAGCCCAAACAGCGCATGCGGCCGTTCGTTGATCAGTAGCGCGGTCAGCATGATCGCCGCGCCGTTGGTCGTCTTCGAGTTCTTCTTCGGCACCAGGACGAAGACGCCCGGCACGCGGCGGATGCCCGTCTCGCGATCGAGCGAGCCGAAGACGGCGCGCACGATGTCGCGAAACCAGTCGCCTGCCGCCTCGGCCATTGTCGGCAGGCCGGGCACGTCGTGCAGCCTCAGCCGGTCGAAGATCGCCGCGGCGCGGCCCGACTCGATCGGGTCCAGCGGCAGCAGCGGCACCAGCGAGCGGCCGGCAGCGAGCGTCGCCTCCCAGTCCGGCTGGGCGAAGGACCATCCCGACATGGAGCGTCAGGCCCGCTGCGCGTGACCGATGAGATCGCCCCAGGGGCCCTTGGTCACGACGCTGTGCGCGTCGAGATCGGCCTGCACCTTCTTGCCGACCGGCTCCGAGGAAGATGCCGGGGCGGGCGCGGCCGGGGCATCGGGCGCCTTGCCCGGCACCTTGCCGCGTAGCCGATCCTGCAGCCCTTCGAGCGTGGCGCGGTCCATGATCGACAGCACCTCTTTGATGGCCGCGACGTTGCCCTTGCCCGCGACCCGGTGCAGCGCGACCAGCATCTCGCCGCGCTTGCGCAGGGCGCCCGTCTCCAGCTCGGCGCGGTAGTGCCGGCGCAGTGTCGGCTCAGCGATTGCCATTGCCTTCGCGATGTCCTCGACCGTCATGCCGGAGCCGATCAGCACGGCGACCTTCTCGCGATCGGCACTGCTCGGCTCGTACCGCTTGCGCCCGCCGGCGCCGGAGCGTTTGGCCTTGGTCGGCGCCGGCGCGGGCTGCGGACTGGCGTCGCCGGCTGCGACGAAGAGGTTGTCGCCGCCGAGCCGCTCCTTCAGCTCGTCGCGGAAATACTTCCGCAGGGTCGGAACGCTGACGCCGATCTCCTCGGCAATGACCTCATGGCCGAGCCGCTCCGAGGCCCGCAGCCGCACGGTCTCTCGCTGCGCGTCTGTCGGTTCGAAGCCCTTGCGCCCAGGCTTCGTTTCTTTCCTTTCGACGCCGGAAAGATCGCCAACCAAGAAAAAAAACTCCGAATGAGTAGGACGCCGGTGCGGGGGATTGGGGCCTTGCAGAGTTTTGACCCACCCCCCGGCGGTCAGACCGGCGCGCGTTCGCGGCGCATCCGCTCGGCGACCGTCTTCCTGTTGTGGCAGGCCGTGCACATCAGCATGACGTTGAGCGGGTCGAAGTCGGCGCCGCCATCCTTGCGCTCGACAATGTGGTCACCGATCAGACCGCGCGGCGTGCCACTGCAGTCGCGCCGACATTCGGGCACCTCGCAGACATAGCCGCGCTGCGCCTTGACGGTGCGGATGAAGTCGCGCCAGGGCGCGCCCTCATAGAAGGGATCGACCACCTTGGCCGGCCTCGCGATCCGGTTGCCGAGCGTCGCCACCCGTGGCGGCAGAGCCTTCAAGCGTCCCATATCCAGATACGCGAAACCCGCCAGCCTTGCGGATGACGGGTCGACATAGCTTCGCACTTGGCAGCGGGTGAGGCTTGCGCGGGTTCCGTGAGATACAACTCCCCGAAGGGCGATCACACTACCGGAATAACCGTGCGCACACTGAGTCCGATTCGCGCCTCAGGAGTCAAGCGCGCCGGGCCGCTCACGCTGCATCCAGCTGGGATATCCCCATCGTCACTTCGGTTTCGCGCCCGAAGATATCGATCAGCACGCGTGCCTCATGCAGGCCGATGGCCTCGACGACCGTCGCCTGAAAGGTGATGAAGGGACCAGAGATGATGTCGACACGCTCGCCCGGCAGGAAGCGCGGCGTGGTGAGCTGCGGCTCTTCGGCGTTCTGCCAGTCGGCCACGGCCTTGATGGCGGAGGGCGGCACGCGCAGCCAGCCTCGCTCATTGCCATAGACCTTCACCACGCCGTCGATGTCGCGGATATCGTCGATTGGCCGCCCGTTGATCGTCACCACCTGCCGGTCCGCCGTGACGTGGTCATGCGCCACCGCGCGAAAGGGCACGCCCGCGGCGAAGAGATAGCCAGGAAAGGTCGCGACCTCATGATCGACGCGCCGACGCCCAACCACGATCAGCCGCCGGCGTCGCGGCAGGAACACAGTGCAGCCGGCCGCTTTCAGCCCCTCGGCCGCCTTGGCCTCGGCCCGGGGCCGAGTGCACACCAGCAGCCAATGCAGGTTCGGGTTTAGGTCGGCGGGGGCGGGGATGCGCGTCTCGACGAAGATCCGCACCGAGGGATCGACGGGACGCTGACGGTTCTTTCGCTTCGCCATCAGAACCTCACCTCGTCATCGCCCGCCTCGGCCTTCCCGCCGGGCGGAGTCGGCCCCGGCAGGAACACGCGGAACTCGCCCCGGAAGGGCGGGATGCGCGCACCCCTCACGCGCAGCCAGTCCCGCCAGGCCTCGATCTCCGGCCCGTCGCAGCGATAGGCCTGCAGGGCGCCGATGCGCCCGGAAGCCGCCGCGATCTCGGCCCCGGTCGAGCCCATCGGCTTTCCGGCCTCGGCCTGCTGGACCCAGAAGGAGGGCGAGCGCCCGGCCTTGATCCGGTCGTGCAGCAGCAGCCACCAGTCGCGCGACCAGGGCGAGACGACGACCGGGGCCGAGGCCTGCCCGGTCTGCGCCCGCTTCGCCGCCTGCGCCTCGAGGCCGACCCAGCAGCGCCCGGCGAGATAGGCCGGGGCCGAAAGCCGGCTCTTCAGCCCGCCGGCCTTGCGCTCGGCCAGGAACGCGCCGATCCCGTCGATCGCGGCGCGGCGCTGGTCGAAGGGCACCTCGCCCCAGGCCGAGCGCAGCTGCACCCGGTTGTCGCCCTTGGCATGGGGATAGGCCTCGATGAAATCCTCGAAGGAAGGGGCGGGCGCCGCATGCGCTTCCTCGCCAAGCCCTGAGACGGCAACCGCGGGCTCGCCCTCGCTCGCTGGCGCAGGCTCGTGCGCCCGCACGCCCTCTCTCTCATAACTAAGGGTTCTACTAAGGGGTTGGGTCTCATCTGGTGATACCCTAAGCGCGTCATTTGATAGGGTATCACCGTGATAGGGTATCACCGTGCTACCCTTAGTTTCGCATGACGGCGCGACGTTTCCGCCTTCGCTTGCATCCGGCGCATGGCGCGGCGCTTCGTCAGCGGCCTCATCATCGTCATTGTCCGGCAGCGGCTGGTGCAGCGCCGCGGCTTCCAGCGCCGGCCAGAATTCGGGCCGCCGCAGCCGGAAGAGCAGCTCCACATCCATCTCGTAATGGTTGGTCGAGCGGCGCCCGCCGCCACCGTCACGCACCTTGCGCAGCAGGCCGACAGCGACGAATTCCTTCAGCGTCCGCCGGGCGGTCGCGATCGAGCATTCCGCATCCTCGGCCACGGTCGCGAGCGCGGGATAGATATGCGTGCCGTCTTCATGGCAGCAGTCGACGAGCTTGATCAGCACGAGCTTGCGCGTGCGCGAGCCGAGCTTGGCCTTCATGGCGGCACCGAGCAGGGAGGCGCTCATGGCGCTGCACTCGGACTGGAGTTAATGACGCTGGAGCTGGAGGCTGAAGGATGTCGAACTACGAAACTGTGATGACCATCCTGGCAGTGATCGCTGCCGTAGTTTCGATGATTGCAGCAATCGTTGCTACAAAATCTGCGCACGCCGCCGAGGCTCAGGCGGGAGCAGCGCAAGAACAGGTCAACCTTGCCCGCGCAGCCATTGATATCCAAAACCTGCGAGTGGCCAAAGAAATTAAGCGCACCCTTAAGCAACTCGGCGAAGCACAGGGAGACGTGATGTTTAGCACTTTCCGCGGAGCCAGCGGTGGTGAGCGTGTTGCGGCCGAACGAAAAGTCGAGCAGATAGCAAACCAATTGCTTGACGCAGATAAAGTACTTCCGCGGCAACTTCATGGCCGGGTTTTGGCCTACGCCAAAGAGGCAAGTACGGGCGTGATAGCCGATATCCAGCTGATCAAATCTCTCTGTGACGAGATCGACGATTTTATCGACAAAGACCACTAGAGAGACTTTCACGCCTCATCTCCCGCAGCCTGGGTTGCCAGTATCTTATGCGCGGCCCTCACGCTCTCGGCATTGGCCTTCAGCCAGGTCAGCGTCTCGACAGCCGCCAGCAGCCGCTGCAGCTCGTAATCGCGCACGGATTCCGGCCGTTCGTCTCTCACCCGCCCACCCGTATTAAGCAGGACTTGCCGCTCGGCCGCGAAGCGCACGGCCTCGAGCTGCTGCCCGATCGAGATCCGCTCGCCGCTCATGCCGCTCTCGCAAAGCCTTGCGAAGCCGCTAGACTGGCAACACGGGGGTAGCGATGAAACGAGACGACGGACTGGCGATCGCGCTGTTCCTCTTGATTATAGGAGGCGCAATTGCATTCGCTATCGCAAGTGACTTGGCGGAACCTGCCTGCGCCGCAGCAAAGGCACAGATCAGCGCGGCAAAGGAGTTCGACTTTGGCTGCATCGAGTTTTGGTTCAACCGATATCAGACCACGCTCGCAACTGTTGCATCTGTAGCCATTGCCTTGGTCGTAATCCGGCCGGCCGTAAAGCAGCTGGCCGAGATGAAAAAACAATCCAGCTCTGAGGCGCGGCAGATTCTGCGGGAGAATATTATAGACATGGCTTCCGAAGTTAGGGCCTGCGAAGCACTGCGAAATTCGATGTATGGGCTCGATGCGGTTGGATACCGATTCGCCTACCCCGAAGAATTCGAGCATCGGCCGGGCGGAAACGTAGCGGCCATCGAAGAACTGGTTACATCCACTAATGATGCGCTCGAGCAGTTGCAGCGCTTTGTCGGTGCTGACCCGTCCGATCCGGCTCTTGAAAAGATGCGCGTGCACATTGCAGCATCCGCAAAGGAGGCAACGTACGCAGCTCGGCATCTTGCCGGTGGAGGTGCTTCCCTGGCCTATCTCGGCCGGTCGAAGGGGGACAGCTACAATGCGCTGGGCGACAATGCGCACGCTGCTGCCGGTCTCGCAGACGAGATTATAAAGCGCCGCAAACTTGGGATAGGGGAGGCGCAGGCGCGGCTCAGGGAACTGGAAGCGGTCATCTTTGACCACACATAACTGCATCATCACCCCGCCCTCCGAGCCGGCCACGCCGGCAAATCCACAGCCGCAGACTCCGCCGCCCAGCCGTCGAGTTCCGCCGACACCGGCCGGCCCATCGGCGCAGCCGGATCCACATCCGGCGCCTCCGCGCCCCAGACATCCCAGCCGGGCCGGCGCGCGCGGGCGTTGAGTTCGATCTTCGGCAGGGTCGGGAAATAGGCCTCGATCAGCTCATAGGCGCGCTCCGGCTTGGCCGAGTGCGCGCCCACGGGCGCGATGAAGACGCTCGGCCATTGCGCGCCCTGAGCCGGCGCCGGCGGCGCGCCGCGCGTGCCGAGCATCAGGATCTCGTGCTCGCCGGTCAGCCAGTAGCCCGGCCCGCGCGCATGGCCCGGCCGGCGCTTCACCCAGATCGCATGCGTGCGATAGGTGAAGCCCCAATCGGCCATCACGGCGAAGGCGTCGGGCAGCATGGGGGCCGTCGCCCAGAGGAAGAGCACGGCGTCGCGGGCGGCGATCTGCGCCACCGGGCGCTTGCGGATCTCGGCCGTCGGCGTCGTCGGGTAGTGGTTCTCCGGCGCGCGATCCATGCCGGTCTCGCGCGAGCGCGGCTCGAAGCGCCATTCCGGGTCGGCGAGGATCACGGGATAGACCAGCCCCGCCGCGCCCGCTGCGACCAGGGCGGCATTGCCGCTGGCGATGCGCTCGCCCAGCTGCGCCTCGCGCTCGTCCCGCCGCTCGCGCTTCAGCGCCTGCTTGCGCGCCCGCTCCTCCGCGATCACGCCATAGAGCACCGTCGGATCGGCCGAGCGGATCGCCGCGAGCTGCTGGTCCTTCGGCAGCGCGGCGAGGTCCGACGCCGCCGCGACCGTCAAGGCTCCGGCCCTCACGGCGTCCTGCAGTTCGGCAACGCCCCTATCGACGACGATCTCGGCGCGCTCGACACTGGCGCGGCCGACCGAGAGCTGTGTCGCCCGCGCGTCGAGGGTCAAGCCCTCATATGAAGCCTTGCTCCGGTTGCCGCCGTGGCCAATGCGGCCGATCTGTGCCGCTATCATCGCCCGCTGAGACGTGGTCAGGTGCCGCCGATGCAGGTTGAGCGAGAGCACGAAGGCGAGCGGGTCGCCTTCGAATCCAGGAATGAAATGGCGCGCCGCCAACTCTTTCGGCCCGTGCGTCAGCCGTCCATCAGCCGTAATCACCCCGGAAGCCACGCCTGCCCGGTAGCGATTGCGCCCGTCGAGGATCTTCCCCTCATGCAGCACGATCGTTTCCCGAATCCCCCGGGCGGCAACATCCGCGACCAGGTCGTCGAAGGCCTGCCCCTCGATCAGGGGGAACAGGTTCGCCAGCGGGTGGAATTCCAGAGCCTCACCCACGGGGGCCCCTCCGCATGCAGGCGTCGCGCTCCTCGAGGGCGAGATTGGCGCGGATCTCGGCGGCCGACTGGCGCACCTCGTTCGCGACGAAGGCGGCGAGCGCGGTGCTGAAGCGCCCGCGGCCATGCATCCGCCGCGGGATCGAATTCGCCACGCGGTCGAGATGCGCCGCGACCTCATGCCATTCATCGGCGCAGAGCAGCTCGCCCGGCAGACGCGTCGCCTCAGCCCGCTCGGGCATGGCGAAGCGCGGGGCGGACGGAATATCGAGCGCGGCGGTCATCAGTGCTTCACCCATGGGCCACCTCCGCGCGCTGCCGGTCATGCGTGCCGCGCCCGGCCGTGAGCCAGCCCAGCCCGTCGCAGGTGATGCAGGGAGGCCGCGTGCCGTCATCGGTGATGATGCGGAAACCCTGCGCCCGGCAGTCCGGGCAGGGGGGCGGGCAGAGAGCGCAGGCCCGGCGCAGGCCGGAGCGCTCGACCATGTGGAAGCTGTCGCAGAGCGGGGAGGCGGCGGCGCTCATGGCTCACTCCGGTTGAAGGGACATCCGGCCCCCGCGGGCTCCAGGGGTCTCGGGACCTGGAACCGCGGGGGCCGGGCCTCGCGCGCCGCCGACAAGGGGGGAAGCGACGGCGCGCAAGCTCGAAAACAGGGGCGGCGGAACGCTGGACTGGCCCGCCGCCGACACGACGCAACGGACAAGGGGTCAGGAGGGCGCCGCGCCCTCCGCCTTGGCGGCGTGCGCCGCGATCACGCGGCGGAAATCCTCGGCCGCGCGAATGATGTCGGAGAGGTCGCGGTCGGTGGCGCTGCCGTCGCCGCGGCTGAAATCGCCGTCGCGCACCCGCTCGGAGAAGCCAGAGAGCAGATCGCCGAATTCCCGCATCAGCCCGGCATGGGCGGAAAAGGCGTCGCCCGCTGCGCTGGCCGCCGGCCCGCCCGGCGCCGCCACCGCGAAGCCCAGAAGCTCGCACTCGACCCGGCTGACCACCGGCTCGCCCGCATCCGCTTCCAGCGCCCGCTTCTGCGGCGCGCTCAGGAAGGCGTCTTCATTGGCGGTGTTGCACTTGCCCACCCAGGAGGGCGAGCAGCCCGCGATCTCGGCCGCGCGCACCACCCCGCCGCATTGCGCGATCAGGTCGCGCTGGGCTGCCTTGACCCGCCAGAACCAGGTCTCGCGCCTCATGGCCGCGCCCCCGCAGTGGAAGCCGCCGCGCCGTTTCCACCGGACGCGGTGTTGCAGGCCGCGGTAGAGATCGGGCCATCGAGTTCGTTCTCGATCAGGTCGAGCAGCCGCGAGACCGGGCCGGTCTCGCGCTGGCCCTTTTCGAGGCGGTCGACGGTGGATTGGGAGACGCCGAGCCGCGCCGCCATCTCGCTCTGCGAGAGGTCCAGCGCGCGTCGGAGCCTGGCGGTGCGGGGATGGGGTTCGATGTCCATGATTCCGGCATTACCCGAAACGGGTAATCGCAGTCAAGGCATCCTACCCGATTCGGGTTACCCGAAACGCTACAAGCGGTGCATGGAGCCCCATGACCGCTTGAAGGCCGCGCGCAAGGCGGCGAACTACGCCACCGCCGCGGAAGCAGCCGCGGCGATGGGCGTGGCCTATTCGACCTATTCGGCCCATGAGAACGGGGAGAAGGGGTTGAGCCGGGCCGGCGCCCGCTATGCCCGCTTCTTTCACGTCTCTAAGGCCTGGCTGCTAGATGGCACCGGCGACATGCGCGGCGATGTCAGGAGCATCCCGATCATGGGTTCGGTCGGCGCCGGCGCCACCGTCCAGCAGATCGGCGATACGGCGGGGCACGACGCCGTCGGCGAGGTCGAGCTGCCCGATGCGGCGGGGCTCGGCGCGCTGATCGTGCGCGGCGAATCGCAGTGGCCAAAATGGATCGACGGCGATGTGATCATCTATGGCCGCGAGCCGCGCCGCCCCGGCGACGAGGTCAACCGCTACTGCATCGTCGAGACGGTCGAGGGCGAGCGCATGATCAAGATGCTGCGCCGCTCGCCAAAGCCCGGCCTGTGGATCCTGGAGAGCCACAACGCGCCGCCTCAGGAGGTCGAGCTGCAGAGCGCGTATCGCTATGTCATGACCATGGCGCGCTGAGCACGACCCCCATCACACCCTCGCCGTCATCCCAGACAAGCCGCAAAGCGGCGCCGCTCCGGGATCCATCGGAGGGCGCCGCCCGGGACGCGCTCGTCAACGATCGCTGACCCGCAGCAGGATCCCGATGAAAGGGACATCAGGATCGTCGCGGCTGGGCGCGATCGTCGTCACGGACGCGGTGATGCGGTCGCCCTCGTCAATTGAATCCGCCACCCAGCGGTGGCGCTTCGGCACATAGCCGAGCGGGAAGCCCTGATGGTGAACCGCGACTGCGCGGTCGTCGTGGGGGTTGTCGGGCTCGCGCACCAGCAGCAGCGGGTCGCCGGCATGGACCATGGCGAAGGCGTAGCGGGCCCGCGAGCGGCACGCGCCCTTGTGGCGCACCGAATGCGCCAGTCCGGCGACGAAGGACGGGTAGGCGCGGCCCCGCTCATGGACAACGTCCGCATCCTCGTCGTCCTCTCCGAAGTCCTCTTCCACCGGCGGCCAGGCTTCGTGCACGCGCAGCTCGCCGAAGGCCTGCACGGCCTTGGCCCGGCTGGGGAAGACGACCTCGCGCCCCTCGGCCAGCACGGTGGCGGAGCCGTCCGGGTTCTGCCGGAAGGGCCGGCCGCCGACCATGCCATGCGGCACGAAGGCTTCGGATGCGGGTTTCGGCGGCCCCGAATCGACCTGCACGGACGATCGCTGCGGCAGCGGCCTTGCGGCCACCTTGGGCTTGGACAGAAGCGCCTGCGTCAGCGCGATCGGCCAGAGCAGAAGCCCGTAGAGAAAGAATCCGAAACCCGAACGTCCGCGGGACGACGCGACCATGGCGGTGATCACCGCCATGATGATCCAGAAGAAGAGAAGTTCCATTTCATCAGCCCCCCAGCGCACAGCCTATGGCGGCTCTCGCAGGGCCGCAAATTACCCGTTGCGGGTTGACTACCCGAAACGGGTAATGTTATCAGGCTACCCATCGCAACCCGATGGAGGTCGCCTTGCTCACCCCGTCCCCAATCTATGTCCCGCGCTCCTGCCGCCGCATGGCCGAGCCGGAAACCCCGCGCAGCCTCGCCGCCCGGCTGATCGCGCGACGCGACATCCGCACCGCCATCGAGCTCACCGCGCTCGGCCTCTTCGTCGGCGGCGTGCTCGCCGCCTCGATCGCCGCCGGCGCCTGACCCACTCGCTCCCGCGGCGGTTTGGCCTGTCGCCGCCGCCCGAGCGCGGCCCGCGCCGTCATCACCGGCGCGGGCCACCCCCTTCCCAAACCGGAGCCTTGTCATGATCGCTCAGACCGCTGCCCGCCCGTCCCAGCCCGTCAGCCCCCGCCGCGATGCCGCGGTCGTCGCCCGCATGGCCGATTTCCTGCTTCACCGCCGCGCCGGCGACGGCAGCGTCACCCGCGAGGATCTGTTGCTCGACTTCACCGAAGAGCAGATCGACACGCATCTCGAAGCCGCCAAGGCGCAGGCCCGCAAGTCCGGAAAGACCCGGTCATGAGCGGCGCCGCCATCCTCTCCGCCCCCGCCGCCGCCATGGGGCGCTCCCGCGAGCCGCAACACCGCCCGATCACCCTGGCGATGCGCGTCGCGCTCGGCCTCGCCCATACCGGCGTACTGATGCGCGAGCCGGACGGCCACTGGCGCTGCCGCTCCTATCCGCAGCAGCGCGTGCTCGACGTCACCGTGCGCGGCATGCTGGAGCGCGGCCTGGTCGAGGCACTCAGCCAGCCCGGCCTGCGCGACGCCCGCGAATGCGTGCAGCTGACGGAAAGCGGCAGAGCCCGCGTCGCCGGCGGGCCGCTCAGCGGGCGCACCCCGCCGCCGGTGCCGCCCGATGTCGTGCTCGCCGAGATCGAGGAGGCGCTGCGCGTGCTCGATCGCGAGAGCAAGGCGCTGGGCGAGGCGCTGCTGCGCGAGAGCGCGCTGCTGCGCGACTGCGCCCGCATTGTCGCCGGCATCGAAGCACGCACCGCGAGGCTCGCAGCCACCCGCGAATCCCTCGACGTCCGCCGCGCCGAGCTGCGCGCCATCGTCTCCCACGCCGCGCAGCGGATGATGGAAACCCTGCAGGAGGGCGGGCTGTGAGCTTGGAAGCATGGGGCGACGAGCCTTGGGGCGCCGAAGACGGCCCCGACATCGAGCGGCTGCTGGGCGAGGGCTATCGCTCCGCCGACGACATGACCAAGGCCGCTCATGACGTGATCGACGAGCGTCTGCGCCAGCGCGATGTCGAGGGCTGGACGCCCGAGCATGACGATGCCCACGACAAGGGCGAACTGGCGATGGTCGCCGCGTGCTACGCCGAGGGAAGCACGGGGCGACGCCGCGTTGCCACCATCTCTGACGATGTGTCCGGCGGACGCGGCGAAACGCCTGTCTGGCGGAACACCAAAGTGCTGGTGCCGGAGCGCTGGCCGCACTCGTGGGACGCGTCGTGGTGGAAGCCATCCGACGATCGCCGCCGCGATCTGGTCAAGGCCGGCGCCCTGATCCTCGCCGAGATCGAGCGGATCGATCGCGCCACCGCGCGCGCAGCTGCCGCCTCTGTCAGCGGGGAGCACCCTTGATGCCCTTCCCCGCCAACACCGACAGCGGCATGGACGACCCCATTCAGGGCGACCAGCTGAAATCCATCGTCGAGCGCATCGAGCGCCTCGAGGAGGAGAAGAAGACGATCTCCGACGACATCAAGGAGGTCTACGCCGAGGCCAAGGGCAACGGTTACGACGTCAAGGTACTGCGGATGGTCATCCGCATCCGCAAGCGCGACGCCCAAGAGCGCGCCGAAGAAGAGGCGATCCTCGATCTCTATCTCCAGGCCGTGGGAGATCGGGCATGACTCTTTCCTCGGTCGATCTGCTGTATTTCACCGATTATGATCGACCCGATCATCTTCTGGCGTCGCCATGGAGCGAGGCTGATTTCAGTTACGCTTCGAACAACCACGTCTTCGTGCGGGTTCCGCGGATTGCGGGCGTCCCAGAGCGGGAATGCCCCCCCGATGTTGGCCGCCAGATCGACGCCATGGACTTCGCGGATTGCGACTGGGAGATGCCCCGCTTGCCTCCGCTGCAGTTTCTCATGGAACCCGTCGACGCCGGCGATCAAACTTGCCTCGCCCTGATCCGTGAGACGGTTGATTGGCAAGGGGCAATTTTTGACCTTCGCTATTTTCACCTGCTGAATTGGCTTCCCAACCTTCGTCTCGGCCGCAGCAGGCGCAAGCATAAGCCATTGCCGTTCGTGTTTGCAGGCGGGCTCGGCGGATTGATGCCCTGTAAAGCCCCGCTGACGCCGAACCATCACAAACTTGGAGAGGCGCGAGCATGACCCGCCCCCTCCACATCCCTCTGAGCCCCGGCCTGCCTGACGCTGGCGCCCCCGGCCAATGGCTCGGCCGGGACCGGCACGGCGCGATCTACACCCTGCGCTGGATGCCGCAGAAGCAATGCTTCGGCGCGCTCGGCTGGAGCGCCACGCACCGCAAGCAGCCCTGGCCGCAGCTCGTGCTGCTGCAGGGCGAGCAGGAAGACTTCATCGTCGGCCATGTCGAAGGCCCGGCGATCGACGCCGACACCGCCCAGCGCGAAGGCTTCCTCACGGCGGCGCTGGCCGATCTGGCGCGGGACGATCGGGAACACAGCAAGCGGCCATGGCCGGGCAGCATCCGCTCGCCGAAGGCCCCACCGCTTCCGCCGCCGGATCGCTTCATCGCGCGCGACGGCGGAAGCGGCACTGAGGCCACGGCCTGGACGCCGTGGTTCTGGACGGTCGCCATGCTCTTCGGCCTGCCGGCGGCAGCGCTCGCCCTCGTCGTGCTGGCCGTCTGGCTCACCCCGAAGGGCGACTGCAAGCCCGACCCCGCCCGCGGCACCACCGGCCTCTTCACCTGCAGGAGCGAGCCATGACCGACGAGGAAACCCGCGAGACGATGATCCGCGTCAGCTCCGACGCCGCCATGGCGGTGAGCGTCGCAATCGGCGGCTGCTGCCCCGATTTCGATCCGGATCCCGAGCAGGTCGAAAGCCTGCTCGTCGACGCGCTGACGAGACTGCTCGACGAGATCGACGACCCGATCGAGGACGACGGATCGCGCGGCCATCTGCTCGGCGCCCTGCGTCGCCGGAAGGAGGCCCTCGATGGCTGACCGCACCGGCATCGAATGGACGGACGCCTCCTGGAACCCGGTCGTCGGTTGCAGCCTCGTCTCGCCCGGCTGCACGAACTGCTACGCCATGGGCCAGGCCGCGCGCATCGTCCGCTGCTCGGAAGGGCTCGGCCGCGCCTCGACCTATGACGGCACGGTCGAAACGGTGAAGGGCAAGCCGGTCTGGACCGGCAAGGTGGCGCTCGCATCCGAGGCGACGCTGACCCAGCCCCTGCGCTGGAAGCGCCCGCGACGCATCTTCGTCAACAGCATGGGCGACATCTTCCATGAGGACGTGCCCGACGAATGGATCGACCGCGTCTTCGCGGTGATGGCGCTGGCGCCGCAGCACACATTCCAGATCCTGACGAAGCGTGCAGCGAGAATGCGGGGCTACTTCGAAAAGGTCCGCCACGAAGGCGGCATCTGCGACAGCATGTCGATCATCTGGCAGCGCGCCGTCGAGATCGCGACAGAACGCGATCTGATGGCCCACTACCAGCCGCAGCTTCGCGTGCTCCCCAACGTCTGGCTCGGCGTCAGCGCCGAGGACCAGCGCCGCGCCGACGAGCGCATCCCCGATCTGCTGGCGACCCCGGCCGCCATCCGCTTCGTCAGCGCCGAGCCGCTGCTGGGGCCGATTGACTTCGGCAATCGGCAGGATGGCCTGCCGAGCAACGCCTGGCTGACATGGCTCGACGACCTCGACTGGACCATCGTGGGCGGCGAGAGCGGCCCGAACGCCCGGCCGATGCATCCGGACTGGGCCCGCTCGATCCGCGACCAATGCGCCGCCGCCGGCACGGCCTTCTTCTTCAAGCAGTGGGGGGAGTGGTCACCCCACACGGCCGCTCTGGAGGATGACGACGGGGGCATCAGGACATCACCGCGCGGCGGCGTGAACTGGCAGGCTGAGAAACCGGGCGGGGCCTTCGGCGTCTTCCGCGTCGGCAAGGCCCGCGCCGGCCGCCTCCTGGACGGCGTGGCGCATGACGCGATGCCGTCATGCTCGGGTCTGTCCCGAGCATCCACGCCTTCGACCGCGGAGGCACCCCATGGCTGAGCGCCCCATCCCTTTCAGCGCGCCCATGGTGGCCGCTCTGCGCGCCGGCACGAAGACGCAGACCAGGCGGAGCCTCAACCCGCAGCCGGCAGACCGGTGCGCCAACTTCGTCATGCTCGACGGGCCCCGCGCCCTTTTCTGCGATGGGGACCACCCCAAGCACCACTCCTGCGAAGAGCATTCCTATCCGATCCGGATTGCCGCCGAGAAGGGCGACCACCTCTGGGTCCGCGAATCCTACTACCAGCGCGGCCATTGGGCGCCGGTCGAGGGCGCTCAGACCAAGGGCGGCAGACAGAAGTGGGGCTTCGTCCCGGCTGACGACGTGATCGCCTTCGACCAGCCCGCCGGCGAGGTCCGGCTCGGCCGGCACGGCGCCGATCCCGGCACGGTCTGCTGGCACAAGAGGCTCGGCCGGTTCATGCCGCGCTCGGCGAGCCGGATGACGCTGGTGGTCACCGATGTCCGCGTCCAGAGGCTGCAGGAGATCAGCGAAGAGGATGCGATTGCGGAGGGCGTCTGGAATTGCCGACATCCGGACGGCCGCGTCGAGTGGCGGCCTAACCCGGACAATCTCTGCATCAACAAGGCGCGCTACGCCTATTCCGAACTCTGGCAAATGATCAACGGCGCCGGCTCATGGGCCGCGAACCCGTGGGTGGTCGCCTACAGCTTCACGGTCGAGCGCCGCAACATCGACGAGGCCGTGCGCTGATGCCCCGCGCCGCCGCCCTGCGCAGCGAGACGCTCGATCCCGGCCTCGTCCGGCTGATCGAGGCGCTTGCACGCGAGGCGGCCCGCCGTGATCATGCCGCCGCGCCAGGAGCGCCGCAGGGGGGACACCCGCACGATGCGAGCCGCGATCTACGCCCGGTTCTCGACCGATCTGCAGAACGACCGCTCGGTCGCTGACCAGTTCGCGCTGTGCGAGGCTCACGCCCGCAAGGCGGGCTGGCGCGTGACCGGCCGCTTCGCCGATCATGCCGCGTCGGGCGCCTCGATCCATGGCCGCCCGGAGTACCAGCGTCTGATCGGGCTGGCGCTTGCCGGCGAGCTGGACCTGATCCTCACCGAGGATCTCGATCGCCTCTCGCGCAATCTCGCCGACATCGCCCGCCTCTTCGAGACGCTGAGCTTCGCCGGGGTGAAGATCGTCACCGTCGCCGATGGCGAGGTCTCCGAGATGCATATCGGCATCAAGGGCACCATGTCGGCGCTGTTCCTGAAAGGGCTGACGCAGAAGATCCGCCGCGGCATGGCCGGCCTCGTGCGCGAGGGCCGAAGCGCCGGCGGCCGGGCCTATGGCTATCGCCCCGTGCCGGGCCGCACCGGCGAACTGGAGATCGTCGAGGCCGAGGCCACGATCGTCAGGCGCATCATGCAGGCCTATGCCGATGGCCGCTCGCCGCGCGCCATCGCCGGCGAACTCAACGCCGAGGGCGTGCCGCCGCCCCGCGGCAGCTATTGGGCCGCAGCCACGATCAACGGCAACCGCGAGCGCGGCCACGGCATTCTGGTCAATCCGCTCTATGTCGGCCGGCCGGTCTGGAATCGCGTTCGGATGGTCAAGGATCCGGCGACCGGCCGCCGCGTCTCCCGCGTCAACCCGGCGCAGGAGCACCAGCAGGGCGCGGCGCCCCATCTGGCGATCGTCAGCGAAAAACTCTATGCCGCCGTCCAGGAGCGGCGAGGGGGGCGGCGCGCGATGTCGCCGCGTGACCGCGCCAAGCCGCGCCATCTGCTCTCCGGGCTCCTGCGCTGCGGCGCCTGCGGCGCCGGCATGTCGGTGAAGGACCGTGACCATGGCAGGGTCCGTATCCGCTGCACCCAGGCGAGCGAGGCCGACAGCTGCACGAACCGCCGCGCCTATTACCTGGACGGGATCGAGGCCGACGTCGTCGCAGGGTTGCGCGAGCAGCTCGGCCAGCGCGAGGCGATCGCGCTCTACCTGAAAACCTACAATGACGAACGCCGGCGGCTCGCGGCCGACATCGTCAACCAGCGCGCCACGATCGAGCGCAGGCTGGCCGCAGCCGAGCGCGAGCATGAGCGCGTCTATCGCGCCTATGTGAAGGGGCTGATCGAGGAGGAGGAGCTGGAGCGCGAGCTGCCGCCGCTGAAGGCGGCGCGCGACCGGCTGCGGGCAGAGCTCGCGGCGGCCGACGAACCGCCCAGGGTGGTGACGCTGCACCCGACGGCGGTCGCCGCCTATCTGCAGTCGATCGAGACCCTGAGCCGCACGATCGCCGAGGGCGAAGAGCATGGCGGTGAATCGAAGGAAGCGCTGCGCGCGCTCGTCGACCGCATCACGGTCAAGCCGGCCGAGGCGGGCTCACGCCCGGCCCTGACGATCGAAGGTCATCTCACGAGTTTGATAGGAGGTCGGCACTTCCCCACGACGCAGATCGTCGGGGGGGCCGATGGTAGCGGGAGAGGGACTTGAACCCCCGACACGCGGATTATGATTCCGCTGCTCTAACCAGCTGAGCTACCCCGCCCCAATGACCGGCCCGCCCGAAGGCCGCCGTTCGCCGGAGGCCGCGATATAGGGGGGCGGACCGGGGCTCGTCAAGCCTCGGCTCGCCGGTTCCCGGCCGGTCAGGCCTTTCCGGCAGCGGAGCCGGCGGAGGCGAGCTTGCGCAGCCGCACCACCTTGAAATAGCCCGAGCCGACATGGGTGGTCTCGTAGCGCCCGGTGCGGGCGGCCCAGCCGGTCAGGCGGCTGACCTTGAAATCCGAGCTCCAGCCGACGGCGCGGGCGAGCGGCGCGAGCGCCGACCAGAGCGCAGCAAAAGGCCCGCCATCGTCGACGAGGCGGCTCGAGATCACGATCTCGCCGCCGGGCTTCAGCACGCGGTCCATCTCGGTCAGCGCCTGCTCGGGGTCGGGCACGAGGGTGATGACGAATTGCGCGGTGACGGCGTCGAAGGCCTCGTCGGCAAAGCCGAGCCGGCAGGCGTCCATCACCATCAGCCCGCGCACATGCGAGAGGCCCTGGCTCGCAACCTTGCGGTTGGCCACTTTCAGCATGTCGAGCGAAAGATCGGCGCCAACGACGCGCGAGCCCGCCGTGAAATAGGGCAGGGTCAGGCCGGTGCCGACGCCGATCTCGAGGATGTCGGGACCGCATGCACAGGCGGCAGCCACGGCCTCGCGCTGCGGGCCGGCCAGCAGGTTCTGGTAGATCCGGTCATAGATGCGCGCCCAGACGGCATAGACGCGCTTCTGGCTTTCGAGATGGTCTGGCACCGGCATGGAGCGGCTCGCGAGCGGGATGGACGAAGAGGAGCCGGGCGGCCGGCGTCAGGAGAGGGCGAGGTCGGCGGTGGGCCGCGCCTGCGGCATCCGCAATTCGGGGCGGATGATGGTGCCGCCGCCGAGGACGCGGGCGCCGGGGCCGGCATCGGCATAGATCACGCAAGCCTGGCCGGGCGAGACGCCCTCTTCATCCGTGGCGAGCTCGACCTTGATCCCGGCCGCGTCGCGCAGCAGCCGCGCCTCGCGCGGGGGGCGCGTCGAGCGCACGCGCACGGCGACGTCGAGGCCTTCCGGCGGCAGGGACTCAAGCGCAGTCTCGCCGAGCCAGTTGAGATCGCGCAGCCGGACCTCGCGGACATTGAGCGCCTCGCGCGGGCCGACGATGACGCGGGCCTCGTCGGCGTCGAGCCGCAGGACATAGAGCGGCTCGGGCGTGCTCAGGCCCAGGCCCTTGCGCTGGCCGACGGTGAAGCGCAGCACGCCCTCATGGCGGCCGAGCACCCGGCCGTCGAGATGGACGATCTCGCCCGGCCGCGCCGCGCCCGGCTTCAGCCGCTCGATGACGTCGGCATAGCGGCCATTGGGGACGAAGCAGATGTCCTGACTGTCGGGCTTGTCGGCGATGCCGAGGCCGAGTTCGGCGGCGAGCGCGCGGGTCTGCGCCTTGTCGATGTGGCCCAGCGGGAAGCGCAGCAGGTCGAGCTGCTCCTGCGTCGTGGCATAGAGGAAATAGCTCTGGTCGCGGCTTGCGTCGGCGGCGCGGAAAAGGCCGCGGCGGCCATCGGCCAGTTCGCGGCCGAGAACGTAATGCCCGGTCGCCAGCGCGTCGGCCCCGAGTTCGCGGGCGAGCCCGAGCAGGTCCTGGAACTTCACCGTGCGGTTGCACTCGACGCAGGGGATCGGCGTCTCGCCGGCGAGATAGCTCTCGGCGAAGCGCTCGATCACGGCGTCGCGGAAGCGGTTCTCGTAATCGAGGACGTAATGGGGAATGCCGATCTGCTCGGCGACGCGGCGCGCGTCATGGATGTCCTGCCCGGCGCAGCAGGCCCCGGCGCGGTGGACGGCGGCGCCATGGTCGTAGAGCTGCAGCGTCACGCCGACCACGTCATAGCCCTCGCGCTTCAGCAGGGCCGCCACGACCGAGGAATCGACGCCGCCCGACATTGCAGCCACGACGCGCGTGGCCGCGGGCGGCTTGGCGATGTCGAGGGAGTTGCGGGGCGCGGTCATCGAAAGCGGGGCGGTCCTGCGGAGGAGGAGGCGAGACGCGGGCTCTATACCGGTTTTAGCACGCCGCGGCCAGCCGCGATGGGCAAAAGCTGCCGCCCGGAGGCCCCGAAGCGGTCGATCTTGCCGCGGCCGATCGGCATTGTTGCCTCTAACGCTCTGATTTCATTGATTGCGGTCGTGGCCCAGGCATTGCTGTGAGAGCCGCAGGGGCGTTCTGCGCCCGTGTTGCGGACGAGACGATGTCGATACAGCCCCTGTCGAGTTCCCCTCCTCCCGCCGACGGCGCGGCTGCGCGTCGGCGCATGGCCGATCGCGACGCCGATACGGCGCGCGAGAGCTTCGCCCTGCCGCCGGACGAGCCGGTCGCGGACACGCGGACGGCGAGCCGCGAAGCCCGCCGTGATACGGCGGCTGCGGCGGATCAGGTCGCCCGCGAAACATCGGAGACGCAGCGCGCCGCTGACGATCAAAACCCGCGAACCAAGGCCGAGGCCGAGAGCCGCGCCAGGATCGCTGCCTCCGACGAGACCGCTGCCTCCGACGAGACCGCCGCGGCGGAGCCGGACGCGAAAACGGCGCCCGCCAAGCCGTCGCTCGCCGAGCCCGGCAAGCCCGTCGCCGCAACCCCCGAGGTCCTGCCGTCGAGCGGGCCGAAAGCGCCGAAGCTCGACATCGCCGCGCTCGTCACCATCGCGGCCGCCGCCGAGGGTGAGAGCCAGGCGCAGCCGACCCCGCCGGTCGATCCTTCGCTGGTCGCGGGCGAGCAGCCGTCGGTGAAAACGAAAGCTGCAGCCGCCAAGGACGGCGGTGAGGCGAAGGCCGCCGAGACCGCCGAGACCGTCGCGGCCACCGCACCCGACGCCGCCGTGCCGACGACAGTCCCGGTGCTGACTCTGCCCGTGCCCGCCCCGGTTACGCCCGAGGTCTCTGCCGCGATCGCGACCGAGGCGGCCGCCATCGGCGAGGGGCAGACGCAGACGAAGCAGGCTGATGCTGCCACGCTCGCCGCCGGGTTGGCGCTCACGGCGGCCAACGCGGCCGCGGGGGGCGTCACCGTTCCGACCGGCTCGGAGGTCGAGGAGCAGGGCGCGTCCGCGGATGCTGTCGTGCCCACGCCGACGCGGCCGGGCGCCCCGGCACAATCCCAGCTGTCGCTGGTGGCGGCCGAGACCGGCGCTGCGCCGAAGGCCGACGCCCTCCCGCAGACTCCGGGCGAGGGCCTCGACAAGCTGGCCAAGAGCGAAGGCGGCGCCGCGCCCCAGCCCGTCGCCGGGACCGAGACCAAGCCGGCCGAGCGCTTTGAGCAACTGCTGAACGCCATCGATGCGTCGGTGCAGCCCCAGCAGGGCGCGGCCCGGCCCGATCCGCTGCGCCTGATGACGATGCCGGACCCGATCGTCGCTCCGTCCAGCCAGCCGCAGGGCCAGACGGCGGCGGAAGGCCCGCCGACCCCGTTGCATGTGCTGCCGATCGAGATCGGGCTCAAGGCCCTGGCCGGAGCGCGCCAGTTCGACATCCGGCTGGATCCGGGCGAACTCGGCCGCGTCGATGTCACGCTCTCGATCTCCGACGCCGGCGAGGTGAGCGCGAAGATGGTCGTGGACCGCGTCGAGACGCTGCATCTGCTGCAGCGCGATGCCCGCACGCTCGAGCGCGCCTTCGAGCAGGCGGGGCTGAAGCCTTCCGACGCCGGAGTCGACATCAGCCTGCGCGATCCCTCCGACCAGTCCGGCTTCCGTCAGCCGCGGCAGCAGGACGAGGCGCCCCAACGCCACCGCGGGTCCGGGAGCAACGCCCATTCCACCGAAGACACCCCCATCGTGACGTCATCCGCGCTCCAGCGCCGCTTCGTGCGGCTCGGCGGTGTGGACATGAGCGTCTGATCCAAGGAGGAGCGCCATGGCCGTCTCCAGCACCACCAGCTCGACCAGCACGACCAGCAGCAGCACCGTTTCGGGCGGCGCCGCGATCGCCGAGAATTTCGACCAGTTCCTGAGCCTGCTCACCACGCAGCTCAAGAACCAGTCGCCGCTCGATCCGCTCGACACCAACCAGTTCACGCAGCAGCTCGTCCAGTTCGCCGGCGTCGAGCAGCAGCTGCGGACCAATGAGACGTTGACATCGCTTCTCAGCCTCAGTGCGGCGGGCACGGCGACGAACGCCGTGGGCTTCGTCGGCACGACGATCACCACCGATGGCGCGACGACGCGCCTCGAGAAAGATAAGGCCGAATGGCAGATCAACGCGCCGCGCGGTGGCCTCGCGACGATCACGATCAAGGATTCCAAGGGCAGTGTCGTTCAGACACTGACCAAGACGCTGACCGCGGGCGACCAGACCTACAGCTGGGACGGGACGACCTCGACGGCGCAGAAGGCGGCCGATGGCGAATACACCATCACGGTCGATGCGAAGGATACGACGGGGGCCGCCATGACGGCCACGACCAAGATCAGCGGCGTGGTCGACGGCGTCGATTTCACCGGCTCGATCCCTATGCTCAAGATCGGTGCGATTTCGGTGCCGCTCGACAAGGTCAAGAGCGTCGTCCGGGCGCAGTGAAGAGCGAATCACCGATGCCGAAACCCAGCGCTTTCGCCTTAGGCAATTCTTAAAGCGGTGGCCCTATGCTCATCACAAGTAGCTCTGTTGAGTTGTGTGAGTGTACCATGAGCGAGCCTTTGCGACCGCGGGTGAAATACGTGATCGGACCGGACGGAAGTCCGCTGACGATCGCGGACCTCCCTCCGATGAATACCCGCCGCTGGGTGATCCGGCGCAAGGCCGAGGTCGTCGCCGCGGTGCGCGGCGGCCTGCTCAGCCTCGAAGAAGCCTGCCAGCGCTACACCCTCACGGTGGATGAATTCCTGAGCTGGCAGATGTCGATCGACCAGCACGGTCTGGCGGGGCTGCGGACCACACGCATCCAGCATTACCGGCAGTAGGCGCTGCCACCATTGCCAGATTCAGACAGGCGTCGGTCTCCGGACCGGCGCCTTTTGCGTTGCGCATGACCGCCGTCCGCGGGTGCGAGCACGGGGCTTGCCCACAATCTTTAACGGCCGCCCGGCAAAAATTAACCGGGCGCTAACCACGCACCGGGAAAAACTTGCCTAGTGACCCGCGATCAGAAGCGGGCAGGACGGCTTTGTGAAACGGATAGCGGCGTGAGCGGCATCGTCGAACAGTTCTCGCGTTTCGGAGCGGCCCGCCTGGCGGCCATGCTGGCGGTCACGCTCGCGCTGGTCGGCTTCTTCGGCTTCGTCATGCTGCGCATGTCCCAGCCGACCATGGGCGTGCTGTTCTCGGACCTGAACTCGTCGGACGTCAGCGCCATCCTGAAGGACCTCGACACGCGCGGCGTCAAATACGAGTTGCGCGGCGACGGCCAGACCATTCTCGTCGACAAGGCGACCGTCGCGCGGCTGCGGCTCGATCTCGCCAGCAAGGGGATTCCGGCCGGCGGCGGCGTCGGCTACGAGATCTTCGACAAGGGCGACGCCTTTTCCTCGACCAGCTTCGTCCAGAACATCAACCACATGCGTGCGCTCGAGGGGGAGCTGTCGCGCACCATCCGCTCGATCAGCCGGGTCCAGGCCGCACGCGTGCATCTCGTGATTCCGGAGAAACGCCTGTTCGAGCGCGACCGCGAGCCACCGCGCGCCTCGATCGCGCTCAAGCTGGCGGGAGAGCTCGATGCCGCGCAGGTGCGCGCGATTCGCCATCTCGTCTCCTCCGCGGTCGACGGGCTCAAGCCCGAGCGGGTCTCGATCGTCGACGAGCGCGGGCGCCTGCTGGCCGACGGCGCGCAGTCGGACAATGGCATTGCGGGACTCGGCATCGAGGAGCGCCAGGTCGGCATCGAACGCCGGCTCAAGCTCCAGATCGAGGACATCGTCGCCAGCATCGTCGGTCATGGACGTGCCCGCGTGCAGGTCTCGGCGGCGCTCGACGTCAACCGCATCGAGAGCCGCTCCGAGACCTTCGATCCCGAGAGCCGCGTCGTCCGCTCCAGCCAGAACCGCACGGAAGCCTCGACCACCTCCGAGGGCGGCGGCGCGGTCACCGTCGGCAACGAACTGCCCGGCGCCCAGCCGGGCCAGGGCGGCAACGCGCCGCGGGACAACTCCCAGAAGAACGAGGAGGTCGTCAATTACGAGATTTCCCGCACGACCCGCACGGAGGTCCTGGAGGGCGGACGCGTCAAGCGCCTGTCGGTCGCCGTGCTCGTCGACGGCACCTATACCCGCGGCGCCAATGGCGAGGTGACCTACCAGCCGCGCAGCAACGAGGATCTCGAACGGATCGGCCAGCTGGTGCGCACAGCGGCCGGCTTCGACGAGGCCCGTGGCGACAAGCTCGAGGTGGTCAATCTGCGCTTCGCCGAGGCGCCGCCGACGGTGACCGATCTCGTCGAGCAGACCCTGATGCAGCAACTGCTCTCCATCACCAAGGAGGACGTGATCCGCTTCGCCGAGATCGGCGTCATCGCCCTGCTGACGCTGATCGTGCTGATGGTGGTCGTGCGGCCGCTGCTGAAGCAGATCCTGGCGCCGGATCCCGGGGCTGCTGCGCGGGGCGGGCCCATGATCATCCGCAACGGCGTCGCGATGATTCCCGCCGAAACGAACGGCGATCCGGCCGCGTCGCGCGCGCTTCCGGGCGCCGACGGTGATCTGCTCAACGTGGAGCTGCCCTCGGAACGCATGCTTGCCGTCGCCCAGTTCAAGGGGCAGCTCAAGGCGCAGTCCGTCGAGAAGATCGGCCAGATGGTCTCCCAGAACCCGGCGGACAGCGTCGCGGTGCTACGGACCTGGATCCACGAAAAAGCCGCGGCATGACGGGGCATTGAGCCATGGCTGAATCGCGTTCCATCGCCAATCGCGACGGCTCCATCGAAGGCGGTGGCATCGGCGTCACCAATATCGACGAGATGACCGGCCCGCAGCGGGCCGCGGTCATCCTGCTCGTGCTCGGCGAAGATCACGGCAAGAAGATCTGGTCGGAGTTCGACGACGAGGAAATCCGCATCATCACCCGCGCCATGGCGGAACTCGGCACGGTCGATGCCGACGATGTCGAGCGGCTGATGCTGGATTTCGTCGGCAAGCTGTCCAGCGCCGGCGCCGTCACCGGCTCCTTCGACCGGACGATCTCGCTGCTCGAGAAGATCCTGCCGACCGATCAGGTCGCCATGATCATGGAGGAGATCCGCGGTCCGGCCGGCCGCAACATGTGGCAGAAGCTCGGCAATATCGACGCCGTGGTGCTCGCCAACTTCCTGAAGAACGAGTACCCGCAGACGATCGCCGTGATTCTCTCCAAGATCCGTCCCGAGCACTCGGCCAATGTGTTGCGCAACCTTCCCAACGATCTGTCGATCGAGGTCGTCGGGCGCATGCTGCGGCTGGAATCGGTCCAGAAGGAAGCGCTCGACCATATCGAGAACACGCTGCGCACCGAGTTCGTCGCGACGCTGACACAGACGCGCCGCCGCGACCCGCATGAGATGATGGCCGAAATCTTCAACGGCTTCGATCGCCAGACCGAGATGCGCTTCCTCTCGGCCCTGGACGTCTCCAACCAGGATTCGGCCGCACGCATCCGGGCCCTCATGTTCACGTTCGAGGATCTCGCCAAGCTCGATCCTGCTGGGCTGCAGACGCTGATGCGCCAGGTCGACAAGGACACGCTGACCCGCGCGCTCAAGGGCGCGAGCGAAACCATGCGGGACTTCTTCTTCAGCGCGATGTCCCAGCGCGCGGTCAAGAACATGCAGGATGACATTCAGGGCCTCGGGCCGCTGCGTCTCAAGGAGGTCGACGAGGCGCAGACGAAGCTGGTCACGCTGACCAAGGAACTCGCCGACAAGGGTGAAATCGTCCTCTCCAAGGGCAATGCGGAAGACGAGTTGGTTTATTGACGATGAGCACAGCCACACGTTTCACGTTCGGGACGGATTTTCGGGAAGGCGGACGGCGCGCCGCCGGCGAGGCCGAGGTCGCGGCTGCCCGTGCCGAGGGGCTCGCGATCGGCCGCGAGGAAGGACGCCGGGACGCGGAGCACCAGCTGAACGGGCTGCTCGCGCAGCTCGCCCGCTCGGCCGAGCGCCTCGTCACGCAGGAGGCCGCGCATGCGGCGGAGGTCGAGGCGAGGGCCGCCTATGTCGCCATCGTCGCGGCGAAGGCGTTGGCGGGTGCCGCCCTCGACGAGCGCCCCCTCGCGGCGCTCGAGAACGGCTTGCGGGAATGCCTGGCGCAGGCGCGGCAGGCGCCGCATCTGGTCATGCGGGTCAATGACGCCGCCGTCGAGGCGGCGGAAGGCCTGGTCAAGCGACTGGCGCAGGAAATGGGTTTCGCGGGCCGCCTGGTGGTGCTGGGCGAACCGGACATCGCGCCCGGGGACGGGCGCATCGAATGGGCCGATGGCGGTTTCGTCATCGAGGCGGAGCGGCTGAAGCTGCTGGTGGACCAGGCGGTCGCGACCGCTTTCCCCGGCTTCCGGCCGCCCGCGCAGTGAGGATTGAGCGATGAGCGCCGACAACGACCTCAAGCTGCCGCCGCTGAACCCGGCGGACCTGTCCTTCGACAACAACGACGCTTCGGTGGCGCGGTCGGGGCCGATCCCCGTCAAGACGGCCGAGGACCTCGAGCAGGTCTTCGACGTGCCGGTCAACGTCTCGGCCGTGCTGGGGTCGTCCAAGATCGCGATCGGCGATCTGCTCCAGATCGTGCCCGGCGCCGTTCTCGAACTCGACCGGCGCGTCGGCGAGGCGATCGACATCTTCGTCAACGAGCGCCTCGTCGCGCGCGGCGAGGTCGTGGTCGTCGAGGATCGCCTCGGCGTGACCATGACCGAGATCATCAAGGCGGACCGGTAATGGCCGGTCCGCTCGCCAAATCTTCACGCAGAAGGGCCTGAGCCATGCGCCTCATCATTGCCGGCGGTCTCAAGGGACAACTCATCGCGGCTGCCAAGATCGCGATCGCGCACGGCGCCAACGTCACCCATACGGAGGGGCTCGAGCAGACGCTGGCGGTGCTGCGTGCCAAGGGCGCGGATCTGTTGATGGTCGAGGTTGCGCTGCCGGTGGCGCAGTTCGTCGCCGCGCTGGAGGCCGAACGCATCCGCACCCCGATCGTGGCCTGCGGTACTTCCACCGATGCCCGTGCCGCCGTCGCGGCGATCCAGGCCGGCGCGCGCGAATACGTGCCGCTGCCGCCCGATCCCGAGCTGATCGCGGCCGTGCTGGAGGCTGTCGCGGCCGATCAGTCCAGCCTGATCTGGAAGGATCCGGCGATGGAGCGCGTCGTGCAACTCGCGGCCCAGGTCGCACGCTCGGACGCGCCGGTGCTGGTGACCGGGGAGAGCGGCACCGGCAAGGAGGTGATCGCGCGTCACCTGCACCAGAAGTCGCTGCGCAAGGACAGGCCCTTCGTGGCGGTGAACTGCGCGGCGATCCCCGACAACCTGCTGGAATCCGAGCTGTTCGGCCATGAGAAGGGTGCCTTCACCGGCGCGATCGCGCGCCGCATCGGCAAGTTCGAGGAGGCCAATGGCGGCACGCTCCTGCTCGACGAAATCTCGGAGATGGATGTCCGGCTCCAGGCCAAGCTGCTGCGCGCGCTGCAGGAGCGGATGATCGACCGCGTCGGAGGCACGACACCGGTCAAGGTCGACCTGCGAATCATCGCCACCTCGAACCGCAATCTCGGCGATGCCGTGCGCGAGGGTTCGTTCCGGGAAGACCTGTTCTACCGCCTCAACGTCGTGCATCTGCGACTGCCGGCGCTGCGCGAGCGGCCGGGCGACATCCTCGCACTGGCCGATCACTTCGCCCGCAAATACGCCGAACTCAACGGCGTGCCGGTCCGTCCGATCGCCGCCGACGCGCGCAAGCTGCTGCTGTCGAACGGCTGGCGCGGCAATGTCCGCGAGCTGGAGAACACGATCCACCGCGCGGTGCTGCTCGCGCGGGGCGCCGAGATCGGCGCCGAGGCCGTGCTGACGCCCGAAGGCGAGACGCTCGGCCCCGCGTCAGGGCGCGACAGCGCGGCGCGCGCCGCACAGACGGCGGAGGCCGTCACACGCTCGCTCGTCGGCCACACGGTCGCCGATGTCGAGCGCGAGCTGATCCTCGACACGCTCGACCATTGCCTGGGCAACCGGACGCATGCGGCCAAAATCCTGGGGATCTCGATCCGCACGCTGCGCAACAAGCTCAGCGAATACACCTCGGCGGGGATCGCCGTCGCCGAACCCGGCCAGGCGCGCGTCAACGCTGTGTGAACGACGCGCCCGGTCCGGGAAGCGGCGTCCTACCAGTAGCGGCGGCGATAATAGTACGGGCGCGGCCGGTAATAGGCCCGCGGGCGATAATAGACCGGGGGACGGCGGTAGTAGCGCGGCCGCGCAACATAGCGGGGGCGGCGGCGGTAGTAATAGTACTGGCTGTAATCCGCCTCGCTCTTGTCCAGCGCGTCGGCCATCTCGGCCGTGACCGCTTCGCTTTCGGGAGCGGGGGCCGGGCCGGGAGCGGGAGCCGCCTTGGGCTGGGCTGCCTCCGCGACGGCCATGCCGCCGAGGCTCGCGGCAGCGACGCCGCCGATCAGTGTCACCAGAAACGAACGTCTGTCCACGACATCCTCCTAGAGTTGGTCACCACATCATCCCCGTCATCCTAGGGCCAAAGCGGCGGTTCGGGATAATGCATTCGAATGATGTTTGTTCCGTTTGGGATGAAAGGCAGCGATCCGTCCGAAGGTGCGCCGGCCCTCAATCGACGGCGTTGAGCGGACGGGCCACGCGTTCGAGCGGCTGGCGTTCGGCCCTGATGGCGTAGCGGGCGGCGATGACGGCGGCCGCGATCATCAGGACGGCCCCGAAGAGATAGCCGCCGAAGACGCTGGCCCGCGAACCGGTGTCGATGAGGACGCCGAACAGCCAGGGGCCCGCGACGCCGCCGGCCCCGGTCCCGACGGCATAGAAGGCAGCGATGGCCAGCGCCCGCATCTCGACGGGGAAGGTCTCGCTCACCGTCAGATAGGCCGAGCTCGCCGCGGCCGAGGCGAAGAAGAACACGACGCTCCAGCACAGGGTGAGCTGCTGTGCGGTCAGCAGATCCTGCCAGAACAGATAACCCGTTCCCGTCAGCAGAACGCCCGAGAGCGCATAGGTCGTGGCGATCATGATGCGGCGCCCCAGTGTGTCGAAGAGGCGCCCGAGGATCAGCGGACCGAGGAAGTTGCCGGCGGCGAAGGGCAGGATGAACCAGCCGATCGCCTGGGCCGGGACCTGGTAGAAGTCCGTCAGGATGAGGGCGTAGGTGAAGAAAATCGCGTTGTAGAAGAAGGCCTGCGACACCATCAGCGCCAGGCCGACGAGCGACCGCTGCCGGTGGACCATGAAGAGCACGTTGAAGACCTCGCGCAGCGGCGTCACGCGTCGCGGCCGCAGATGGGTCACCGTGAGATTCTCCTCCGGCCGGTGCGTCACACCCGCGCGAGCCTCGATCGCCGCAACGATCGCCTCGGCCTCGTCGACGCGGCCATGGCCGATGAGCCAGCGCGGACTTTCGGGAATCCAACGTCTGAGAAACAGAATGATCAGGCCGAGCGCCGAGCCGATGAAGAAGGCCAGCCGCCAGCCGATCTCGGGATCGATCACGGCGGGGTCGAGCAGGACGATGGCGCCGATCGCGCCGAGCGCCGCGCCGATCCAGAACGAGCCGTTGATCACGAGGTCGACCCAGCCGCGCACCCGGGCCGGCACCAGTTCCTGAATGGTCGAGTTGATCGCGGTGTACTCGCCGCCGATTCCCATCCCGGTGAAGAACCGGAAGATGATGAAGCTCCAGAAATTCCAGGAGAAGGCCGTCGCCGCCGTCGCTGCGAGATAGACCAGCACCGTGATCGTGAAGAGCTTTTTGCGGCCGAGCCGGTCGGTCAGCCAGCCGAAGAACAGGGCTCCCAGGACCGCTCCGGCGATGTAGGCGGCGCCCGCCATGCCGATCTCGGTGTTGGTGAAGCGCAGCGCCGGGCTTTCCTTCAGTGCTCCCGCGACGGAGCCGGCGAGCGTCACCTCGAGCCCGTCGAGGATCCAGGTGACGCCGAGCGCCACCACCACGAGGGTGTGGAAGGGCGACCAGGGCAGGCGGTCCAGCCGGGCCGGGATCTGGGTCGCGACCGTGGCCGTGTCGGACTGTCTCGGGAGCGGGGCTGGCGAGGTCATGCCGGCGGCTTCCTCCGGGTGCAAGAAGGGCGACGGCGCGAGCCGTCGCCCCGATGCCCTCAACGCACGATGACGCGGCGACGCACCACGACCGGGCGGCGGTAGCGCCGCGGACGGCGCCTCACGATGACGCGTTCGCGCACGACCGGGCGCCGATAGGGGCCGCGACGGCGTACGACGCGTTCACGAACGACCACCTGGTTGAAGTCGGCATCGGCCTTGTCCAGCCCTGCCTTCATGGCGGCATCGATGTCGCCAGCCGTCGCCGGGACTTCCGGCCCCGCGGCATGGGAGAGGGCAATGCCACCCAGGCTCGCGGCAGCCAGGCCACCGAAAAGGCTCATCACGAATGAACGTCTATCCAAAGTCATTCTCCAGTATCTGTGGTCGATCAGACCAGTCCATCCACCCCGTTCCGAGTGGGCGAGCCGAATGGGGCCACAACGCGGCCCTTCACTAACGGTCTGTTCAGAAAAGGGTTCCGGGACGGGTTTCTTTGCGCGCCTTAACCACTCGTTCACCATAAGCCCGGCAAGAATTGCCGGGTTGTGCGTGGGCGTCCGCGCTGGGAGCAGGCTGGTCGATGACCGATGTGACGGCAGGCGGAGGCGGCGGCTTGGACATGAGCCGCGGCGCGATGGGGAAGCTCCTCAACCGCCCGGACCTGTTCCTGGCCATCGGCGTCATGGGCATCCTGGTGGTGCTCATCTTCCCGCTGCCGGGGGTGCTGCTCGATCTGCTGCTGGCGCTTTCGATCATCCTGTCCGTGCTCGTGCTGATGACGGCGCTGTTCATCGAGGAGCCGCTGGAGTTCTCGGCTTTCCCGACCGTCCTGCTGATCGTGACGATGCTCAGGCTGTCGCTGAACCTCGCCTCGACACGGCTGATCCTGGCCCATGGCCATGAGGGCGGCGCCGCTGCCGGCCATGTCATCGAGGCCTTCGGCAATTTCGTGATGGGCGGCAATTTCGTGATCGGGGTGATCGTCTTCACCATCCTGATCATCGTCAATTTCGTCGTCATCACGAAAGGCTCGGGCCGCATCGCCGAGGTCGCGGCCCGCTTCGCGCTCGACGCGATGCCCGGCAAGCAGATGGCGATCGATGCCGATCTCTCGGCGGGGCTGATCGACCAGGAGGTCGCCAAGACCCGGCGCAAGGCGCTGGAGGACGAGGCGAACTTCTTCGGCTCGATGGACGGTGCCTCGAAATTCGTGCGCGGCGACGCCATCGCCGGCCTGCTGATCACCTTCATCAACGTCCTCGGCGGCATCATCATCGGCGTCGCGCAGCAGGGCATGAGCTTCGGCGACGCGGCCCGCAACTACACCCAGCTGACGGTCGGCGACGGCCTCGTCAGCCAGATCCCGGCCCTGATCGTCTCGACGGCGGCGGGCCTGCTCGTTTCGAAATCCGGCGTGCGCGGCGCGGCCGACAAGGCGCTCGGCAAGCAGCTCTCTGGCTATCCGAAGGCGCTCGGCATGTCGGCGGCGGTGATGGCGCTGATCGCCGTCCTGCCCGGCATCCCGATGCTGCCCTTCATGGCGCTGGCTCTCGGCTCGGCCTGGCTCGCGCGCCATTTCGGGCGGCTGGCCAAGGCCAAGGAGACCGAGGTCGCCGAGGCGGCCGAGGCGGCCTCGCCGCTGCAGGCCGACGGGACGCCGAAGGAGGAGACCCTCAACGATCTGCTCAAGCTCGACGAACTGAAGATCGAGATCGGCTACGGCCTGCTGCCGCTGGTCAATTCGGCCGGCGGGCAGGACCGGCTGACCGACCAGGTCCGCGCGCTGCGCCGCCAGCTCGCCGCCGAACTCGGCTTCGTCATGCCGGCGGTGCGCATCGTCGACAACGTCCAGCTCGAGGCGAACCACTATTACATCAAGATCAAGGAGATCGATGCCGGGCACGGCCTCGTCTATGCCGGCCAGTACATGGCGATGGACCCGATGGGCGGCAGCGTGAACCTGCCCGGCCACAATGTGCTGGAGCCGACATTCGGCCTGCCGGCGACCTGGATCGACGGTGCGCTGCAGGACGAGGCGCAGTTGCGCGGCTACACCGTGGTGGACGCGGCGACGGTGATCTCGACCCACCTCACCGAGGTGCTGAAGTCGCACATGCCGGAGTTGCTCTCGCATGGCGAGGTCCAGAAGCTGCTGCGCGAGCTGCCGAAGGACCATGCCGACCTGCTCAAGGAGATCGTGCCGAGCCAGATCTCGACGACGGGCATCCAGCGCGTGCTGCAGATCCTGCTCTCCGAGCGCATCTCGATCCGCGACCTCGCCACGATCGTCGAGGGCATCGCCGAGGCGGCCGGCGGGCTGAAGAACCCGCGCGACATCGCCGAGCATGTCCGCATGCGCCTCGCCCGCCAGATCTGTGCCCAGTTCTCGAACCCCCAGGGACACCTGCCGATCATCACCCTCTCACCGGCCTGGGAGAGCGTCTTCGCCGAGTCCATCATCGGCCAGGGCGAGGAGCGCCATCTCGCCATGCAGCCCTCGCGGCTGCAGGAGTTCGTCCATCAGGTGCGCGACAAGTTCGAGGATGCGGCGCGGATGGGCGAGATGCCGGCGCTCGTCACCTCCGGCATGGCCCGGCCCTTCGTGCGCCAGATCATTGAGCGCTTCCGCCGCGAGACGCCGGTGCTGTCGCAGGCCGAGATCCACCCGCGCGTCCGGCTGAAGACGGTCGGCACGGTCTGAGCGGGCGCCGCCGTCCGTTTCCACGGGGCGCCGATGCCGGTGGCGCAATGGTCAGCCCCGCGGGCCGTGGCTAAGCCGGCCTGATGTCCCGAAACGCCCTGTTCTTCGCCGCCATGTGCCTCGTCTGGGGGCTCACCTTTCTGCCGGTGAAAATCGCGGCGGAGCATGTGCCGCCGATCTTCTTCGCCGCCGCCCGCTTCGTCATCGCCGGCCCCTTGCTGCTGCTCTGGGCCGGGCGCGATGCCCTGCGCGTGCCTGCCGATGCCCGGTGGCGCCTCCTGGGCACGGCGATGCTGGTGAACACCGCCTGCTACGCCCTCGTGTTCTGGGGCACGGCCCATGCCCCGTCGGGGCTCGCCGCCATCGTGAACCTCTCTTCGATCCCGATCTGGTCGCTGCTGGCGAGCCGGTTGGTCGAGGGCACGCGCATCACGGGCCGGCAGGTCCTCGCCGTCGGCCTCGGGCTCTTCGGCCTCTGCTTCCTGTTCTGGACGCGGGCGGCGGAAGGCCTCAATACGGCGGCACGCGACCCCCTCGAACTCTGGGGGCTTGCCTCGGTCGCACTCGGGACGCTGTCCTATTGCACTGGCGCCGTGCTGACGCGGGCGATCGCACCATCGATCCCGACATTGGCGCTGGCGGGCTGGCAGTCGACCATCGGGGCGGTGGGGCTGGTGGCACTGTCGCTGCTGATCGAGCCGGTGACGCGGGGCCATCTCGCGGCGCTGGTGTCCTGGCCGACGGCGCAGGCGCTGGGCTTCATCATCGTCGCCGGATCGCTGGTGGGTTACACAGTCTATCTGCGGCTGCTGCGCGACTGGGGTGCCTTCCGCGCCGGGCTCTATGCCTTCGTCAGCCCGGTGATCGCGGTCGCGGCCGGCATCGTCGTGCTGGACGAACCCTTCGGCTGGGCGGAAGGGGTCGGCGCGGTGCTGATGTTCGCCGCTGCCGCGATCGCGCTGCGGCGCTGACAGGCTTTCTCGCGCATCGGCCGCCGCTGAAGACGGGTTGCCGCCTTTCGGGCCGATGCTATGGCGGCGGGGCGATCCGGGTGTTGCGCTTGAGCTGGGCGCGCTCGAAGGCCAGCACGACCGGCAGCGAGATCACCAGCGGGATGATCAGGTAGAACATCCGCCAGACCAGCAGCGCGGCGAAGACGGCCGGTGCCGGCATGCCCGGCATCACCGCCAGGAACACCGCCTCCATCACGCCGACCCCGCCCGGCACCTGGCTGAGCAGCCCGGCCGAGAAGGAGAGCAGGAAGGCGCCGAGCACGATCATGAAGCCCGGATTGCCCTGCTCGGGCAGCGCGAAATAGATGATGCCGGCGGCGCCGGCGAGCTCGATCGGGGCGGCGAGATATTGCCGGAAGACGATCGGCAGGCGCGGATAGATGATCTCGAGCTTGCCCAGCCGGAACGGCCTGAACTTCAGCCAGGAGCCGATCGTGTAGAGCGCGACGAAGCCGAGCATGGCGACGCCGATCAGCCTTGCGCCGTTGTCGCCGATCGCGAACCAGGGCGAAAGCCGCCCGAGCGGGCGCAGGATCTCGGGCTCGTAGAGCAGGACCAGGCCCATCAGCAGGATCGTCCCGAAGGCGAAGGTGAAGGAGCACAGCGCAACGAGCACCGCGACCTCGCCGACGGTGAGGCCCTTGGCCGTGTAGGCGCGGAAGCGCACCATGCCGCCGGAGAACACCGAGGCGCCGATGTTGTGCGAGAGCGCGTAGGTGACGAAGGAACAGACCGAGATGTAGAGCCAGGAGATGCCCTTCTCCTTGCCCAGATGGAGCAAGGCGATGCGGTCGTACCAGGCGAGCGCGGCGTAGGCGACGAGGGTGGCGAGCGCGGCGTGGAAGAAGGCCTCGGAGGGGATCACAGCGATCTTCTGGCCGATGCGGCCGGCGACGATGCCCAGATTGTCCCAGAAGCTGCCCTGGGCCAGCAGCGCCTCGATGGCGGCATCGGTCCCGGCCTCGGTCTTGAGCTTGTCCCAGAGCAGGTCGACGGACCAGACGACCGCGACGAGCCCGATCAGCGGCCACAGATAATCGAGATAGCGTTTCATGAGACCCGCGGGCTGCGAGGGGCGTGGGACGAGGCGAGACGGGCGGCGCAGAGCCGTCGGTGCAGCCTGTGTGCCAGCGGCCCGGGGGAAGGGCAAGCGGCGTCGCCGCCGCCTGCCGCGTCGTCGCCCGCTATTTGCCGTTGGCCTTCAGCCAGTCGCGCATCATCGCGATCTCCTTCTCCTGTTCGGCGATGATGCCGATCGCGAGCTTCTTCAGGGCGGGGTCCTTGCCATGGGCGAGGATGACCCTGGCCATGTCGATCGCGCCCTGGTGATGCGGGATCATGCCGCGCACGAAATCGGCGTCGACATCGCCGGTGAAGGCGATGTCCATGTCCTTGTGCATCTTCGCGTTGGCGGCCTTGAAGGCAGCGGTGGCGGCACTGTCGCCCGCCTTCGCGGCGGGCGCGCCGTGGCCGGCATGGGAGCCGTGGCCGTGATGCTGCTGGGCGAGAGCCGCGCCACCGAGCGCGAGCGCGGCGACGAGCCCGAGGGCGAAGCGGGTGGAAACGGAACCTGTCATGGCTGGTCCTCGATGAAGACGGGAGGCCGCGGCGGCGCGCTGGCCAGGCGCGCGGCTCCCTGGAAACGAAGAAGGGCGGAAGGGTTCAGGCCGGGTTGCGTCGCGGCGGGCGTTCCGCCGGTTCGGGCGTCCGCTCCGGTTTCGCGGCCACCGTCACGGGGGCGAGACTGCGCCAGCCGGCCGGATCGCTGGCCATGGGCAGGGCAGGGGCCTGGGCGAGGAGCCCGCAGCCGAGGATGCAGCAGGAGGGCATGGCGTGCCCGGGCGCGGCCGGCGCGGTGTCGTGATGGCCGGCCTCCTCATGGCAGGGCGTCGGCTCCGCGGCGGCGGCAGGGTGCGGCCGGGCATGGCCGGTCGCCGGCATGGCATGGCCCGCCGCCAGCGTCGCATGGGGCAGCACGGCGAGCAGCATGATCGCGAGCGCAACCACCAGCCGCGCCAGCGCGAGGCCGCGCCCGCCCGTCCCTGCCCGCTGATGCCGCTTCGTCATGAGGTGATGTCTCCGCCCCGATCATGTCATGATCGCGGCAGGGCGCCAGCCGAATCCGGCCGGGCGCCGAATACCGATTCACCGACCAGGCCGACATGACCCAGACCCTGACCATCAGCCTCACCGGCACCACCGACCTGCCGCCCGGCAAGATCGCCGCCATCGTCACCTCGCTGGAGATGCGGGCCCGCCCGCCCGAGCGGCCCGATCCGCCGGGTCTGGAGGGGTTTGCGCTGGAGCGGATCGGCGCGGACGAGCTCGACCGCTATCTCGCGATGTACCGGCGGCTGGGCGAGCGCTGGATGTGGTTCAGCCGGCTGGTCAAGCCCCGCGCCGAGGTCGCGGCCATCCTCGGCGACGCGAAGGTCGAGACCTACATGGTGCGCCGCGAGGGGACCGATCAGGGCCTGCTCGAACTGGATTTCCGGGTGGCGGGCGAGGCGGAACTCGCCTTCTTCGGGCTCGACGAGGCGGTGCTCGGCCAGGGCGCCGGGCGCTGGCTGATGAACCGGGCGCTGGCGCTGGCCTGGGGCAAGCCCATCTCCCGCTTCTGGGTCCACACCTGCACGCTCGACCACCCCGCCGCGCCGGAGTTCTACCAGCGCTCGGGGTTCACGGTGTTCAAGCGCGGCGTCGAGGTCGACGACGATCCGCGGCTCAAGGGGCAGATGCCGCGCGGCTGCGCGCCGTATCATCCGGTGATCGGGTAGGGGACGGAAGCTGTGACGCGCGCGGGGTTTACGCACCATGAATAACCTTATCAGGCGATACCCCCGTGCCGCTCTCGCCGTGAGCGTTTTGTCGGGCATCACTCTCGCAAACTTGGCCCGTCAATATCCAGAATTCTGGTGGTTGAGCCTGGTATTGCTCGCTTTGGCTGTCGCCCTTGTGAGCTGCCTTGTCTGGGTCTTTTGGCCTGTTCGCCAACCGCGAACCGAACGACGCGTGATGCCACGGCTCCAAGACGAGAGCCGAGTCCGAAAAATCGATGATTGACACCCGCAGCGCATAAAAAAGCCCGCCGGACACCTCCAGCGGGCCTTTCAAATTCACAACCTCAAACCCCGCTTACGCCCTTGGGCGCAGGCCGATCGAGTCCATCATCGCCTGGTCGCGGGCGGCTTCGGCGGCGCGCTCGGTCGCCTTCTCGCGGTCGTCGAGGATCTCGACCTTCTTCATGTCCTCGAAGGCCTCCTGGAGTTCGGCCTTGGCCTCCTCGAGCTGGCCCTTCAGGTTGTCGGCGGACTGGCGGAGATTGTCGCGGCGACCCAGCGCCGCCTTGGCATAGGTCGGATAGGCGAAATGGGCGGGGTCGGAGATGCCGGCCCGGGATTCCTCGCTCTGGATCTCGCGGTCCAGATCGCTCGCCATGCGGTGAAAATCCGCGATCATCATCTCGATCTGGCTTACCCGGCGACGCTTTTCGTCCACCTGGAAGCGCTTGAGACGCAGCAATGTGTCTCGCGACTTCATGTCGTTTCCAACTCCTGATCACGCATGGGCCAACGCCGACCCCTCGGCGCGTGCCCGGAACTCCTGGCCGCGAGACGAAAAGGACAATGGCGCAAGGAGGTTGACCGTTCCTTACCGGAAAGCCTCGCATTCGCTGCATGGCGCGGTCGCGTGGCCGCTGCTGACGCATGACGGCGGCAGGGGCTAGTAGCGGGGTGTCCGGGCCGCTCCCGCGCCCCGCCGCCTGCCTCCGGGATTGCCCGCCTTGCCCGCCTTTCCGCGCCTTCCCGAGCACGGCCTGCTGATTTGCGGCCTCGTCGTCACCCGCATCGTCGGCTGGGGCTCGACCTTCTATGCGCTGTCCGTCCTGGCGCGCGACATCCAGCGCGATCTTTCGCTCGATGTGACCTTCGTCTTCGGCGGGATCACGCTGCTGCTGCTGACCGGCGCGGCGCTGGCGCCAGCGGTCGGCCGCCATCTCGACCGCGCGGGTACGCGCGGGGCGATGGGCTGCGGCGCGCTGGCCTGTGCCCTCGGCCTCGTCCTGCTCGGCCTCGCGCAGGGGCCGGTCAGCTATCTCGCGGCCTGGGTGGTGATCGGGGTCGGGCACGCGCTGTCGCTGGCCAATGTCGGCGGCGTCACCATCGCGCAGCTGATGGGAGCGCGAGCGCGCCGGGTGATCGGGCTGATGATGCTGGCGACGGGCCTCTCCTCGGCCCTGTTCTGGCCGCTGACGGCCTGGCTCGTGGCGCAGGGCGGCTGGCGCGCGACCTGTCTGATCTTCGCCGCGCTGCAGATCGTGATCGTGCTGCCGATCTATCTCGCGGTTCCGCGCAAGCGCCCCTCCGGCGTGGCGTCCCCGGCGGGGGCGCCGGCGGCGGAGCGGGACGAGGGGCGGCTGCCGCCCGCGCATCGCCGCGCCGCCTTCTGGCTGGTGGCGATCGTGTTCTCGGCGAGCGGGCTGGTCTCCTGGGGGCTGCCGCTGCATCTGATCGACCTGTTGCGCGACGCCGGCATGGGTCCGGCGGAGGCCGTCGGCATCGCGGCGCTGAGCGGGCCGGCGACGCTGCTGGCGCGGCTCGTCGACGCGACGCTCGGCGACCGGCTGCCGGTCGAGTGGACGGCGTTGGCGGGGCTGGTGCTGGGACCGCTCGCCTGCCTGGTGCTGGTGATTGCGCCGGGGACGGCGCTCGCCGCCACCGTCTTCGTCGTCAGCTTCAGCGCGGCGATGGGCGTGATCTCGGTGGCGCGGGCGACGCTGCCGCTCGCATTGTTCGGCCGCGACGGCTTCGGCGGCCTGATGGGCCGGCTGACCGTGCCGCAGAATCTCGCCTTTGCCGCCGCGCCGCTGCTCTTCGCGGCGATGATCGCGCAGTTCGGGCGCGACCTCGCTTTGGTCGGGGCCGCCGTGATCCAGCTCTTCGCGGTCGTCGCGATGGTCGCGCTGCTGCGCCTGCTGGCGCGGGGCCGCGACCTCAGCCGTTCATGATCGCGGCGAGGCGGGCATAGCATTCGGGCAGGGGCGTCGCCTCGTCCTTGGCCTGTTTCAGGAAGGCCTCCAGCGCGGGGTTGAGGCGGATCGCCTCGTCGACCTCGGGGGAGGCGCCCTGACGGTAGGCGCCCAGCCGGATCAGCTCCTCCATGTCGGCATAGGTCGCCAGCGTGGCGCGCGCCTTCTGCACGACCGGGTAGAAGGCCGGGTCGCAGGAGCGCGGCATGGTGCGCGAGACCGATTTCAGCACGTTGATCGCCGGGAAGCGGCCGCGCTCGGCGATGGAGCGCTCCATCACGATATGCCCGTCGAGGATGCCGCGCACCGCGTCGGCGACCGGCTCGTCATGGTCGCCGCCATCGACGAGGACGGTGAAGAGGCCGGTGATGGCGCCGTCGCCGACGCCGGGGCCGGCCCGCTCGAGCAGGCGCGGCAGTTCGGCGAAGACGGTCGGCGTATAGCCCTTGGTGGTCGGCGGCTCGCCGGCGGCCAGGCCGATCTCGCGCATGGCCATGGCGAAGCGCGTGACCGAATCCATCAGGCACATGACCTGCAGGCCCTGGTCGCGGAAATATTCGGCGATGGTCAGCGTGGTCAGGGCGGCCTGCTTGCGCATCAGCGCCGGCTCGTCGGAGGTCGCGACGACGACGACGGAGCGCGCCAGGCCCTCGGGGCCGAGATCGTCTTGCAGGAACTCCTGGACCTCGCGGCCGCGCTCGCCGACGAGGCCGATGACGTTGACGTCGGCGCGGGCATAGCGCGCCAGCATCGACAGCAGCACCGACTTGCCGACGCCGGAACCGGCGAAGATGCCCATGCGCTGGCCGAGGCAGCAGGTCAGGAAGGCGTTGAGCGCGCGCACGCCGAGATCGAGCGGGCGGCCGACGCGCCTTCTGGAATGGGCCGGCGGGGGATCGTTGCGGAAGGTGTAGAGCGCCTCGCCCTGCGGCAGAGGCGGGCCGCCATCGACGGGGCGGCCGAGCGCATCGACGACGCGGCCGAGCCAGGCCGGCGTCGGCTTCAGGCCGGGCGCCGCCTTGTCGATATAGGCCGGGCAGCCGCGGCGGACTCCGTCGAGCCCGCCATAGGGCATGACCAGCGCCTTGTCGCCGGAGAAGCCGATGACCTCGCAGGGGACGCGGCTGCCGGGCGCGATCTCGATGCCGATGCGCCCGCCGAGGCTCATCGCGCCGATCGGGCCGGCGATCTCGACGAGGAGCCCGCGCACCGCGATGACGCGGCCATAGACCGTCACGGGGTCGAGCCCTGCGATCGTGGCGGCGAGGCCCGACAGGCGATCGTGACCCTGGGCGGGGCTGTTCATGACGGCCTCCCTGCAGCCGTCGCCCGCCGGGCGGCGGCCCGGAAATGGCGCCAATTTGAATCGGATTGTCTGTGGACAGAGAACAGGGCGGAAAGGGGCGGGCGCCTAGGCCGGAGCGGTCTGAAACGGGACCGTTCGATGATCCTCGCACTGGCGCTGTTCACCCTCGGCGTGGGCGCCGGGCTCATGTATGATGCCGTATACCGCGCGATCATGCTGATCCTGGCAATCCTGCTGCTTTTTGCGAGCTGGGTGATCTTCAGCGACGTCGACATCTTCAGCTTCTTCATCTTCGCCGGGAATCTGCTGGCGCTGGGCTCGGGCTATCTTGCGGGCCTGTATCTGCAGGACCGCTCCTCCTGAGAGGCCGGGGGGAAAGGCTGCAAGCGAGCGGCCTCGTTTACCCTTCATTAAGCCGAGTGATTAACACTGTCTTTCGAGGCTGCGTCGCGGTGCAGGGGTCTTTCGTCCCGGTTCCACGAGGCCGTCTCCGCGAAAGCGCATTTCGCGGGCGAATAGCGAAACGATCCGTGTCAAATTCGACTCACTCCGACAAGGATCGTCGCCCTTCACCCAGGAACCGCTTGCGCACGGGAATCACGGTTTGTTAACCATTGTGCCCGTAGCGTGTCGCGTGGCGTTTCATCGGGCAAGCGCCTTCTCGCTCAGGGCCGTTCGGGTTCGGGCGGAACGATCGGCTTGCCTGCGGGCGAAATTGGGGACGTGGACATGCGGGTTCTGCTGATCGAGGACGATAGCGCGACCGCCCAGTCGATCGAGCTGATGCTCAAATCCGAGAGCTTCAACGTCTATACGACGGATCTCGGCGAAGAGGGCGTCGATCTCGGCAAGCTCTATGATTACGACATCATCCTGCTCGACCTCAACCTGCCCGACATGTCCGGCTACGAGGTTCTGCGCAGCCTGCGCGTGGCGAAGGTCAAGACGCCGATCCTGATCCTGTCGGGCCTCGCCGGCATCGAGGACAAGGTGAAGGGCCTGGGCTTCGGCGCCGACGATTACCTGACCAAGCCCTTCCACAAGGACGAGCTGGTCGCCCGTATCCACGCCATCGTCCGCCGTTCGAAGGGCCATGCCCAGTCGGTCATCACGACTGGCGACCTGGTCGTCAATCTCGACACCAAGACGGTCGAGGTCGATGCCGCCCGCGTCCATCTGACGGGCAAGGAATACCAGATGCTGGAGCTGCTCTCGCTCCGCAAGGGCACGACGCTGACCAAGGAGATGTTCCTCAACCATCTCTATGGCGGCATGGACGAGCCCGAACTCAAGATCATCGACGTGTTCATCTGCAAGCTGCGCAAGAAGCTCGCCAACGCGTCCGACGGCAAGAACTACATCGAGACGGTCTGGGGCCGCGGCTATGTGCTGCGCGAGCCGTCCGAAGCCGAGGATCGCATCCCGGCCTGAATTCCGGGTGGAACGGCGGCGTCACACGCCGGTCACGTTCCGCCTGTAGACGAGAAGACAGCCTGATCGTCGGATGTACACGACAGGTTGACGGGGACCCCGCCGCGAGGCGGGGTTTTTGTTTGGGGCGTTCAGGCAGCAGAAGGTCCGCTTCGCGCGATCAGAATTTGCTGCCCGCGAGGGCGCGAACGGGCTCCCGCGGCAAGGTCATGCCGGCCGGCTGGGCGTGGATGCAGTTCTGGCCGCGATAGACGCCGCGATGCTGCCGGTCGGGCAGGATCGTCGTCGAGATTCCGATCACGGTTTCGGCCGCTCCGAGGAACAGGGCTCCCTGCGGGGCCAGCCGCGGGGCGAGCGCTTCGAGGACACGCGCCTTGGTCTGCACGTCGAAATAGATCAGGACGTTGCGGCAAAATATGATGTCGAACTGACCGAGATGGCTGTTGGGCTCGAGCAGGTTGTGCTGCTTGAGGTCCACCATCGCGCGCAGGCGCTCCGAAATCCGCCAGCGGTCGCCCTCCTGGTTGAAATGCTTGAGCAGCATCTGGATCGGCAGACCGCGCTGGATCTCGAACTGGCTGTAGAGGCCGGTGCGGGCGCGTTCGAGCACCTCCCCGGAGATATCGGTTCCGACGATCTGAATCTTCCAGCCCGATAGCCGCGGGGCCATCTCGTCGAGGATCATCGCCAGCGAATAGGCTTCCTGACCGGTTGAGACGGCCGCGCACCAGATTCGCAGGCTGCGCGTCGCGGCGTTCGCTACGATCCGTTCGGGCAGAATGACGTCCCGGAACAGATCAAACGGCGTATGGTCGCGAAAGAACAGCGTCTCGTTCGTCGTCATCGCTTCGATGACGGCGTGCTCGAGCGCGGCGTCGTGGCCCGGCCGCAGCTTCTGAATCAGCGTCCCAATGTCGGCAATGTTGCGGCGTCGGCAGAGGATGCCGAGGCGACTTTCGGCCAGGTAGCGTTTCTCCGGACTCAGCGAGAGCCCCGAACGCAGATGCAGCAGCAGCCGCAGGAAATTGAAATCGGCGTCGGTCACGACGGCTGACCTGTGCGGACCAGCCCGCGGATTGCCGCTCCGATGTCTTCGAGAGCGATGACCGCGCTGGCGTGCTGCGCCCGGACGATCGAGCCCGGCATGCCCCAGATCGTGCTGCTCTGCTCGTCCTGGGCAATGACCGCCGCGCCGGCACGGCGCAGGGCCCCGGCGCCCTCGGTGCCGTCGGCGCCCATTCCGGTGAGCACGAGGCCCAGGGCCGAAGGGCCGAGATGCCGGGCTGCGTCGTTGAACAGCACGTCCACAGCCGGGCGGCAGAAGCGCACGGGGGGACCGTCGTCGATGCTGGCGGTGATGTGACCGAGCCGTCGATCGATGCCGAGATGCCGGCCGCCGGGCGCGACATAGATAGTGCCGCGCACGAGCCGCTCGCCATCGAAGGGCTCGCGGGCGGGAATGCCGATATAGCTCGAAATCTGCTCGGCGAAGGAGGCCGTGAACACCGGCGGCATATGCTGAACCACGATCGTCGTCAGATCATGCAGCGCGTCGCCAATATCGAAAAGCACCCTGGCTACGGCCCGGGGGCCGCCCGTCGAGGCGCCGATGACCAGATAGCGCGGGACGACCGAGACCAACTGGCGCAGGCCGGCATTGCCGCCGGGAATGAAATCGAGATCGACATCGGCCGGCAAGACGCCGGGCTTGGCGCGCGCCTGGGCGACATTCCCGAGCTTGAGCAGGAATTCGCTGCGGAACTCCAGCGAGAGCGTCAGCCCGTTGCGGCTGTCCGGCTTCGAGACGACATCCATCGCGCCCTTGGTCATGCATTCGAGCGCGATGCGTGTGTTGCGCTCGGTCAGCGTCGTCGCCAGCAGTACGCCCGTATGAGGGCTTTCCTTCAGGATCTGGGGCAGGGCGGTCGCGCCGTCCACGCCCGGCATGTCGAGATCGAGCACCATGACGTCGGGCTTGAAGCGTCCCGCATGTGCCACGGCGGTCTCTCCGTCGCCAGCGACTGCGACCAGATGAAACTGGCCGCTCTCCCCCAGCCAGCGGGCGAACAGGCCCCGGACCACCACGGAGTCATCGGCGATGACCACCGTCTTGTGCCTGGGGGCGCCCGCCGTGCCGGAAGGGGACAATCTGGTCATGCGTCGCAGATCCGCCGGCATGGTGCGCCTACGCCTGCGGCGACGTCGGCCATGGGCCGGTGCGTACCGTCGGGCGCTGGCGTGCGCATGATCAAAGCAGCCCGACCTGATGGAACTTGGAGGCGACGATTTCCTTGTCGAAGGGCTTCATGATGTATTCGTCGGCGCCGGCATGCATGGCGCGGGCGATGTGCGCGATGTCATTTTCCGTCGTGCAGAAGACAACCTTCGGGCGCCGGCCGCCCGGCATCTGCCGCAGCGTGCGCAGGAAGTCGTAGCCGTCCATGATCGGCATGTTCCAATCCAGCAGCACCGCGTCGGGCATCTCTCCCTTGCAGGCGTCGATCGCGCGCGCGCCGTCCTCGGCCTCCGCGATGCGGAATTGCAGGCCCTCGAGGATGCGTCGCGCGACCTTGCGGATCACCGCGGAGTCGTCGACGACGAGACAGTATTTCATGATCAATCTCCAGATTGGTGCCGAGGCGCGTCAGGCCGCGGCATCCAGCTCGATTGCGAGGAGCGCGTCGACGTCCAGGACGACGAGCAGGCGTTCATCCAGGCGGTGCACCCCCGTCGCCAACGCCGCCCAGGCGCGGTCGAGATGGACCGGCACGGGTTCGAAGGTCGATTGATCCAGCCGCATCACCTCTCCCACGGCATCGACGATCAGGGCATAGGCCTCGCCCTCATGGTCGATGCCGACGGCCACCAGCTCCGTCTTGCCTTCTCGATCTTGCCTGAGGGTGACCGGGCGGCCCAGCCGCCGGCGCAGGCAGATCGCGGTGACGATCCGACCGCGCAGATTGAGGAGCCCGATGATCTCGGAGGGCGCGCGCGGCACGAGCGTGATGCGGTTGGTGATGAAGACGTCGTGCACCCGTCCGATCGGCAGGCCTAGGATCTGGTCGCCGATCATCACGGTGACGTAATCGAGCGAATCGAAGCCTGGCGCCGCGGGTTCGGCAACCATGCGACGCTCGCTGTCGTCGCTCGCGTTGGTCTCATGAAGCGTCATGCCGCGTCCCTCATGCCGGGCCGCCGCTCGGCCAGTTCGGCGAGCAGGGCCCGCCTGTCGAACTTGGCGACGACCTCGTCGAGCCTGGCCTGGCCGGCGCGCATGTGGAGATCGGGTGTGACGAGCGTGGTCATGCCGATCAGGCGCAGGCGATGCCCGTGCTCGCCGGCGCGCACGTCTTCGGCAAAGGCGAAGGCCGCGTCGATGTCCCCGTCGAGGTCGACGAGGAGGATGGCGGCCGGTCCCGTCGCGACGATCTGGTGGGCGGCCGCGAAATCGGCCGCGAAGGCGACGCGGTGGCCGGAGGCCTTCAGGACCGGGGTCAGCATCTCGCGCAGGAAGCTCGAGGGTTCGACGAGGACGATCTGTGCTGCCGTCGCAAGGCTGCCCGGGGTGGCGGCGCTCGTGCGCCAGCCGCGCTCGTGGATCGGCAGGTAGTGCGCGAGGTCGATGATGTCGGTGGCACGGCCGCGGATCATGGCCGAGCCGACGATGCCGCGATCCTGCACGGCCGCCATCTCGATATCGAGAACCTCATCGACGATGTCGACGATCGCGTCGACGGCGAGCGCAACCGTCATGTCGCCTTCGCTGATGATGACGAGCGGCTGCAAACCCTCGGCGCGCAACTGCGTCTCGCCGACGGGCACGACCGGCACCAGGCGGTTGCGATAATGCAGCAGCGTGCGGCCACTGCCATGCTCGAACAGCGCGGCATCGACCTCTTCGAGCCGGGTCACGAGCGACAGCGGCACCGCCCGGACGCCCTCGGCCCCGGTCCTGAAGACGAGCATCGTCGTCTTCTCGACGGCGGTGGCGAGCGAGGCCGACGCCTCGACGCTGAAAGCGTCGCCCGCCCCGGTGCCGCCGACGAGGCCAGCGACGCCGTTGGGGTCGACGATCAGCACGACGGCGCCGTCGCCCAGGATGGTGTTGCCGGAGAAGAGCGGGATGTGTCGCAGCTTGCTCGACATCGGTTTGACGACGATTTCCTCGGTGTGGAACACGCCGTCAACGAGGATGCCGAACTGCCGTTCGCCGATCTGCGTGACGACGATGAAGCCGTCCTCAAAGGAGGGCTCAGCCGTGCCCATCAGCGCCGAGAGCGCGATCACGGGCAGCAGCCGTCCGCGTAACCGAAGGATCGGCGCCCCATTGATGTTCTCGATGCGATGATCCGCGCCCGATTTCACGCGCACGAGCTCGCGGACCACGATCTGGGGAATGGCGAAACGCTGCTCGCCCGCCACTACGATCAGCGCGGCGACGATCGCCAGCGTCAACGGGATCTTGATCTTGATGGTCGTGCCGAGACCGGGCTTGCTGATGATGTCGATCAGGCCGCCCACGGCGTCCACATTGACCTTGACCACATCCATCCCGACACCCCGGCCCGAGATCGCGGTGATGCTGTCGGCCGTCGAGAAGCCGGGATGGAAGATGAAGCGGCTGATCTGCGCATCGCTCATGCGCTCGATTTCGGTCTCGCTGGCCAACCCCTGCCGGATCGCCCGGCTGCGGATGCGCTCGAAGTCGAGGCCGCGTCCATCGTCGGCGATGGCGATCGTCACCGAACCGCCCTCGTGATAGGCGGCGAGCCGGATCGTCCCCTGCTCCGGCTTGCCGGCAGCGCGGCGTTCGGCAGGGAGCTCGATCGCATGGTCGGCGCAGTTGCGCACCATGTGGATCAGAGGGTCCTTGATCAGGTCGAGGATCTGGCGGTCGAGTTCGGTGTCGGCACCTTCGGTGATCAGCTCGATGCGCTTGCCGAGTTCGGCACCGAGATCGCGGACGATCCGGGGCAGTTTCGACCAGGCGTTGCCGATTGGCTGCATCCGCGTCTTCATGACGCCGTCCTGCAGTTCCGCCGTGATCAGCGACAGGCGCTGGAGCGGGCCTTTCAGGCCGTTGTCGTCCTGCTTGCGCGAGATTTCGAGCAACTGGTTGCGGGTCAGCACCAGCTCGGACACCATCGTCATCAGATGCTCGATGGTGTCGACATTGACGCGCAGCGTGGCCGGGCCGGTCGGACGTGGCTCGCGCGGGCCGGCCTCCTCGGGTGCGGCGGCCGCATCCGCCCGCTCGATGCGCCCGTCGGCTCCGCGCTGCGGACCCGGCGCGCTGCGGAAGACGAGATCGAGCCCTTCCTCCGCCGGAGGCAGGGCGCTCGGCCCCGAGTGGCGTGCGAGATAGGCGGCGACGGGATCGGGAGCCCCCGGTTCGGCGGCGGCCTTTCGCAGCAGCTCGGAGCGGGCGTGGTCGGCGAGGATGCCGAGCTCGCGGATCAGGTTCTCGTCATTGCCGGCGGGTTCCTCGCCCTTTTCGGCCAGCTCGGAGAGGATGTCCTTGACCCGGTCGATCGTCTCGAGAACGGCCGTGACCGCGATGGCGCTGACCGTGGCGCCGTCGCGGAACTGCCCGATCAGATTTTCAGCGGCGTGGGTCAGCGCCTCCAGCCGCGGCAGACCGATGAAGCCGCAGGTGCCTTTGACGGTGTGAACCAGCCGGAAGATGTTGCGCAGGATATCGCCGTTGTTGGGCTCCTGCTCGAAGCGCACGAGTTCCCGATCGACGGTGTCGAGATTTTCGCCCGTCTCGGTCAGGAACTCTTGCAGCAAGTCGTCCATGCAGGGGACCACCACTCAACGCGACAACACACGACGACAGCTAAGCAGCAGAAGGGTTTATGATCAGTTGAGATCGGCACGAAAGACGCGCCGATCTGATCGGCCGGTCTCAGTCGGACTTGCGGGCCGTGATCGTGACCGTGTCGCCCTCGATGGCGAAGCCGATCGTCATGCCGGCGGCGCGCGCGACCATCCCCGTATAAAGCGGCTGGACCGCATGGGCGTCGATCGTGCCGGTGTCGGAGCGGCCGGCGATCAGGTCCTCGACATGGGCGGGGATGCGGGCATGGGACCCGGCTGCCGTGATGACGAAGCTGCCCTGTTCGCCCTCGACGGTGGCACGCGAGGTCAGCTTGCCGCCGCGCGGAACCGCCTGGGCCGCCAGCACGAGCAGGTTCAGCAGGAGCTTGACCTGGTTCTTCGGCAGAAGGGCACGCGGGGCCTCCCAGTCGAGCGAGAGCTTCTCGTCGTTGAGGAAGCCGTTGGCGACGTTGCCGGCATCGCCCAGATCGATCATGGCTCCCGCCGAGCCGGCGGCGCCGAAGGCGAGACGCGCGAATTGAAGGCGGGCCGATGCGTTGCGGGCGCTCTTCTTGATCAGTTCGAGGGCAAAGTCGCGCATCGAGGGATCATCTTCCTCGAGAACCTCCAGCGCGTTGACAATGGCCCCGACCGGGCTGATCACGTCATGGCAGACGCGGCTGCAGAGGAGCGCGGCCAGATCGAGCGGCTCGAGCGAGATGGCGGTCATGGGGCTTGTCCTGGGAACATGGCTGCGTGGCGCGAGGGGTGAACGATGCGCCGTTACCCCTGATATGGTGGTATCTTGGTTTTGATGTGGTTAAGTCCCGGTTTCCGGCCGGGTGCAGCGGAGGACGCGCAGCCGTGACCACCCACCGGCCCGCGAAACAAGAGGACGGTATCTCGGCCGAGCCGACGCTTGCCGACCGCGACGACCTCGCCCGGCGTCTCGCGGAAGCCGCCCGCCTGAGCGGCGCCGTGCTGCTGGCGATGCGCGCGGCGCGCGACGTCAGGATCAAGCCCGATGGCTCGCCCGTCTGTTCCGCCGACATGGCGGCCGATCACACCGCCAAGAAGGCGCTGGCGCGTCTGCTGCCCGGGATTCCCGTCGTCAGCGAGGAAAGCGTGGCGGCCGTGGCCCCGGCTGCGCTGTTCATCCTGCTCGATCCGCTCGACGGCACGCGCGAATTCCTGGCCGGCGGCGACAGCTACTGCGTCGCGATCGCCCTGATCCAGGGGCAACGGCCGGTCGCGGGCGCGATCGCGGCTCCGGCGAGCGGCCGGGTCTGGTTCGCTGGTCTCGGCGCCTTCGCTCAGGACACTGTCGCCGATGGAACGACATGCGGCGCGGAACGTCGCATTGCTGTCAGGCCGCTACCGGAGGCGGGCCCGACGACGCTGGTCAGCCGCTTTCATGGTGACGCGCTGAGCGAGAGCGTCTCGGACGCGCTGCAGTCAGCCAGCACATGTCCCATGTCGTCGGCGGTCAAGTTCGGGCTGATCGCGGCGGGCGAGGCCGATCTCCACATCCGCGGCGGCCAGACGATGGAGTGGGACATTGCCGCCGGGGACTGTATCCTGTGTGCGGCGGGCGGCATCGTGCTGACGCTCGACGGGCAGGTTCCGCGCTATGGCTGCGTCGAGCGGGGCTATCGCAACCCGCCCTTCGTCGCTGCCTCGAGCGAGGCACTGGCGCGGCGTGCGCTCACCGCCGCCACGTCCTGAGATTGCGGCGAACGGAGCCCGGTCAGCGGGTCAGGGTCTGCGAGACGCTCGCCCACTGGCCATCCGCCATCTGCTGCAGCGTGCTGTCGGCGACGAAGCGCTTGCGGTTTTCGGCCGTCCTGAACAGGAACAGGCGCGATCCGATGATGGCGAACTGCTGCGGGTCCGTCTCGACGACGCGGCCCTGAGCTACGGCGGAGGCATCGAACCCGGCAAAGGCGGGTGCATAGATCTCCGGCGCGTCGCGGAAGGCCGCGCGGTTGGCCGCCGAGACGAAGCGCCAGACGGCGCCCCCGTGCACGATCTCATAATCCCGGTCGCCCGCCACGGCATGACCTTCGAGCCGGTAGGCCACGGGATCGTAGCCGTTCAGCGCGAGGCCGGATCTTGCGTCATGCTGGACGCTTTCGCTCAAGGAGGGCAGTTCCGGCAGCCCCGCAGGCAGTCCGGCCGTGCCGGCTATGGCCTGATCGGGCAGTGCGAGCAGCGCGAGCAGCGCGAGCCCCCCCGCCATGCGGACGATCACGCCCGCACGATCGGCGACCTTCGATGACAGGGCGCTGCGACCCTGCCTTGTTCCAGCCTTCATCACCGGCAAATCCTCACCTCCGTCGCTGCCGGTGGACCTGCCCCCTGGCTGGCGTCTTCACGGGTTGGATACGCTTTCGGGGGTATCAGACTGGTTACCGAATTGGTTCGCATTGCACCGGATCGAGCGAGACGGTTGTTTTTCCGTTGATGGCGCCCGGCCCGGTGAGGCCCGTTCCCGCACCGCCGGCCGCGTGGCCTGCCGGAGACCCGAGATCAAGGCCCCGCGCCCCGACTGCGCGACAAGCCCCCACCCGGAGATCGTATCCCATGACCACGACCCGTCGCAGCCTGATCAAGGGGAGCCTCGCCCTGGCCGGTGCCGGCATCGCGGCCGGGCCGCTCGCCGGCCCTGCGCTCGCGCAACAATCCTACGGCCAGAGCCGCTCCTTTTCCCAGAACGAACTCGTCAGCTCCGGCCACCAGTTCTTCGGCAATGTCTCGCGCGGCCTGGCCCTGACGGTCGAGGAGGCGGTCCGCCGCTGGGGCGAACCCAACGGCTATGTGCTCGGCCAGGAGGCGGCCGGGGCCTTCGTCGGAGGGCTGCGCTATGGCGAGGGCACGCTGTTCACGCGCAACGCCGGCGACCGCAAGGTGTTCTGGCAGGGCCCCTCGGTCGGCTTCGATTTCGGTGGCGAGGGCTCGCGCACGATGATGCTGGTCTATGGGCTGCCGACGGTGGACGCGCTGTATCAGCGCTTCGTCGGCGTCGATGGCTCGGCCTATTTCATCGGGGGCTTCGGCTTCACGGCACTGGCGGCGGAGGGCGTCACCGTGGTGCCGATCCGGACCGGTGTCGGCTGGCGGCTCGGCGTCAATCTCGGCTATCTCAAATTCACCCCGCAGGCGACCTGGAACCCATTCTGACCGCGGCTGCGTGCTGCCGTTACGAAATCCGATTTCCCGTTTCGGGCGCGTTGCCGTAATCTGACACTCCCTTGTTTGTGGAGCCGTTCGCCTTGATCGAAGCTGTCATGCTCGTCGCGCTCGGCTTCCTGTGCGCCAGCCTGTTGGCGCTGTCGATCGTGCCGGCCCTCAACCGGCGCGCCGACCGGCTGGCGCGCAAGCGGGCGGAGGCGGCCTTTCCGCTTTCTCTTGCCGAGATCGCGGCCGATCGCGACCATCTGCGCGCCGAGCTGGCGCTGCGCGCCCGCACGCTGGAGCAGGAGGTGGAGCGCAGCTTCGCCGCCAAGGCGTCTGCGATGCAGGACCTCGGCCGCCGCGACATGAGGATCGGTGAACTCGAGAACGTGGTCAGCGCGCGCGACGGGCGGATCGCCGGTCTCGAAGGCGATCTCGACGAAACGCGCGGCGTGCTGGCGCAGACCCAGGCGGCCCTGGCGACGGAGAGCGCGACGCTGGCCGAGACGAGGGCCACGCTCGAACAGCGCCTCGCCGACCTCGCGAGCATCGAGCGGGACCTGTCGGAGACGCGCGGCTCGCTGACCGGGACCAGTGCCGACCTCGCCGCGCGCGAGGCCGAACTGGCCGGCGAGCGGGAGACGCTGGGACGGACCCAGGCGCTGCTGGCCGACCGCGACGGCGAACTCGCCCGGCTGCGGCAGGATTACGACCAGATTCGCGTGGCGCAGGTCGAGGACCGGACGAAGATCATGGTGCTCGAGGCCAAGGCGACGGATCTCACCGACAGGCTGGCCGCGAAGGAGCGGGACCATGCCGCGAGCCAGGCCGCGCTCGCGGCGATGACCGAGGATCGCGACAGCGAGCGCCTGCGGGCGGATGCGCTCGCGGCGCGGACGGCTCAGGCGGAGGCCGGGCTGGCCGCGGCGGATGCCCGCTCCGTTTCGGCCGGCGTGGAAGCAGCGCGCATCGAGACGCTGCTGGCGCAGGAGGTCGCGGCGCATGCCGCCGAGCGGGAGACGAGGCAGGCACTGGCACTGGAACTCGCCGAAGCACGCGCGGCCAGCGACGCGCGGCTCGAAGACGCGGGCCGGGAGATCGTCACGCTGCGTGCGGATCTGCGGGCTCGGGACGAGCAGATCGAGACGATTCATGCCGAGCTCCAGACCCTGCAGGGCGCGCTCGAGCAGTCGCGCGCCGAGCGGGCCCGGCTGAAGCGCGAGGCGGCCGAGGCGCGCAAGGCAGGCGCCGCGGCGCCTGCGCCCGACCCGGAGGCCAATGCCGCGCTGCGGCGCGAGATCATGGCGGTCGCCGAGCGGCTGATGAACCTGCCGCCGCAGCAGGAAGCGGCCGAGTAGCGCGCTTTCCCCTGCAAACGCCGTTCCCCCTGCCGCGATGATGCTCTAGGAAGGCGCGCCTGCGCTTCGGTCGCCCTGCTTCCAACGAGATGGTCTTCGCCCCGTGACTGACACCCGCTACGATCTCCTCTGCATCGGTGAGCCGCTGGGCGAATTCAACGCCACCCGCGCCGACAGCGGCGCGTTTCAGTTCGGCCATGGCGGCGACACATCCAACTGCGCCATCGCGGCCGCGCGCCAGGGCGCCAAGACGACCTATCTCGGTGCGCTCGGCGACGACATGGCGGGGCGCTCGATCCGTGATCTCTGGCGCCGCGAGGGGGTCGATGACAGCCATGTCACGACGCATCCAAGTGCACCGACGGGGCTCTATTTCGTCGATCACGGGCCGTCGGGCCATGTCTTCTCCTATTTGCGCGCAGGCTCGGCCGCGAGCCTGATGGGGCCGCGTGACGTGCCCCGCGAGTTGATCGCATCAGTGCGGATCGTGCAGGCGTCCGGCATTAGCCAGGCGATCTCGGCCTCGGCCTGCGATGCGGTGTTCGAGGCTTTCGCGATCGCTCGCGAGGCCGGCGTGATCACGGCCTACGACACCAATCTGCGCCTCAAGCTCTGGCCGCTGCCCCGGGCGAAGGCAATCATCAACGCGGCCTGCGGCATGGCCGACATCGTGCTGCCGGGCTATGACGACGCCACGCAGCTCACCGGGCTCAGCGATGCCGACGCCATCGCCGATTTCTATCTGCGGCTGGGCGCCAAGATCGTCGCGCTCACACTCGGCCATGAGGGCTCGCTGGTCGCGACGCCGGAGCGCCGCGAGCGGCTGGTGCCGATCAAGGTGGACGCGATCGACGCCACGGGCGCCGGCGACTGCTATGACGGGGCCTTCCTCGCCGAATACATCCGCACCGGCGACGCCTTTGCCGCCGGAGCCTACGCCAATGTCGCCGCGGCCCTGTCCACCCAGGGCTTCAGCGCCGTGGCGCCCCTGCCGCGCCGCGCCGATGTTGAGGCGCGTATGGCTCTCGAAGCAGCCCGTTGACCAACGAAACCCGCCGTCATCCTGGGCGACCGAAGGTCGTCCCGGGATCCATCCTAAAGTGCAGTCGGAGCCCTATGATGGATCCCGGAGCTGCGCCGCTTCGCGGCTTGTCCAGGATGACGCGGTGTTTCCCTGTTAAATCATCATGATCGAAGCGAAGAAGGCAACGTAATGGCCGTCAAGATTCTGGAAACGGCGGGCGCGCTGCTCGCCCGCTATGACGTGCTGATCAGCGATGTCTGGGGCGTGGTGCATGACGGTGTCTGGGCGCTGCCGCCGGCCTGCGAGGCGCTGACGCGCTACCGAGAGCAGGGCGGGGCGGTGGTGCTGCTCTCCAACGCGCCTGCGCCCTCCGAACAGGTGGCCGACCTCCTCGACAAGAAGCGGGTGCCGCGCGACGCCTGGGACCGGCTGATCACCTCCGGCGATGTCACGCGCTCGCTCATCGCCGAGAGCCACCACCGCAAGATCTTCCATATCGGCTGGCAGAGCGACCGCGCCGTCTTCGACCGCGCCGATGTCGAGCTGGTCTCCGAGGACGAGGCCGATCTCGTCGTCGCCACCGAGCTCAACGACTATCGCACCGAGCAGCCGGAGCAGTACCGCCCCCTGCTGGAGCGCTTTGCGGCGCGGGGGCTGCCCTTCATCTGCGGGAATCCCGATCTCGTCGTCCATGTCGGGCATGATCTTCTGCCCTGCGCTGGCTCGCTCGCGCTGATCTATGAGGAGCTCGGCGGCCGCGTCGCCTATGCCGGCAAGCCCTATCGCCCGGCCTATGACCTGGCTCTGGAGGCGGCCCGCTCGGCGCGCGGCGGCCATCCGGCCGATCCCGCGAAGGTGCTGGTGATCGGCGACGCGGTCCGCACGGATCTCGCCGGCGCGCGGCTGATGGGCTTCGACAGCCTGTTCATCGCCGGCGGCATCCACCGCGACGAGACGATGCGCGACGGGGTGCTCGATCCGGCGGGGCTCGAGGCCGTGCTGGCGGGGCTGACGGTCAAGCCGGTCGCGGCGATGGCGGCGCTGGGGGAGGGGCGGCGCCGACATCTTCAGCCAACGGATCATCCTGTTCCCGAGGGAACTGCCGCGGCCGCCTCGCTCTCGCACTATGGCATGCCGAAGCGATGAAGCCGTGGGGCATGTGATGGTCAAAATGGTTGTCGATGAGGAATATGGCTGTTCGCTTGAGCTGACCCTGGGCGTGGGGCCTGGTCGAGCCAACAATGTCGACGATGTCGCCTATGTTCAGTTCCTGCTGAACAAGGTTATCCAGAATCCGCAATATGCCACCATCCGCAAGATGTGCGGAGCGCACGGCAAAAAGCTGGCCGTCGATGGTATCATCGGCCCCAAGACAAAATCGCAAATCAAGGCGATCCAGCTCTACATGAAGAGGTGGGAGCCGAGGCTCGTCGCCGACGGCTGCATCGACCAGTTTCGCGCCAGCGACAACCTGGACAAGCGGTCTCGTTACACCTTCTGGCTGCTGCTGTTTGCCATCACGACGGTCTTCAAGGGGGCTATCTCTGACCTCGTCGACGAACCGGATTTCCCGCCGAAACTCGCTGCGATGGGCAAAACGGTGCAGAATTTCAACGCCGCGTGATGGTCCCGGCCGGTTGGGTGCGCAGCCGCTTCCCCACATCCTGGAACAGCCCCCGGAACGGCCTGAACACGAAGCGCACCGTCGAGCGGCCCGGCGGGACCGCCACGGCCCGGAACAGCACATTCGCCCGCAGGATTTCGGCCGGGGCGCCATCGATCTCGACCTGCCACCAGGGGTGCCAGACATCGTTGAGCACGACATAGCCGCCCTGGGGCGCCTCGACCCGAAGCGTCACCTCGGTGGTACCGTAATCGGCGATGCGGACGCTACCGGCCGGGCTCTGGCCAGGTGGGTTGGCACCCGCGGGAGCCGCCGCGGCCGCAGGCCGCCCGGTCGCCAGCGGGTCGCGCGGGAGCGGCGGCAGGGGGCGGTCGAGCAGCACGGTCCGGCGCGGGTCGAATCCTTCAGGCCATTGGCCGGTGGCGAGGATCGCGTCGAAATCGGCGGCCTCGGCGTTGGCCACGAGCAGGACGCGGGGAAGCGCGCGCGGGTTCTCGTAGACATAGGCGTCGGGCGTGCGGGCGATCAGGGTCAGGTCGCCGGGCTTGAGCGCCTTGTCGATCTGCTCGACGGGCACGCCGGTGGCGATGAAGCGCAGCCCGAGCATGTCGGCCAGCAGCGAGCGGTAGCCCGGCATCAGCGGCGAGAAAGTGCGCTGGTCGGGCAAAGCGACATGATCGCCCGCGCCGGTGGCCTTGCTGTAGATCCCGAGCCGCAGCGGGTTGTAGCCAAGCGTGTTGTCGAGCCGGTGGACGAGGCTGGCATTGGGCCAGTGGAAGCCGATGCCGGCGAGTTCGATGCGGTCACGCCGGTCGGGGCCGGCGGTGGCGGCGGTCTCACTCTTGAGCAGGGCGATGGTCTCGTTGGTGCTGTCGGCCCGCAGCACGTCGTAATCCTGCGCCGGCAGGGCGGTGGATTCGCTGGGACCATTGTTGACCGAAAGGTCGATGGTCAGGGTGGCGGCCAGCACGATCGCCGCCGCCAGCCCGGCGCCTCGCAGGGCAAAGCCGCGCGCCGCAACAAGTGCCCCGATCGCCAGCACGCCGCAGAGCAGAGCGGTGACCAGCGGCACGGCTGCAACGGACAGGCGTCCCACCGTCCAGGCGAGCCAGAGCGCTAGGGCGAGCGCACCCGCGAAGATCGCCACCTCGACGACGCGCTGCCAGGGCTTCGCGCGCGGGGCGGTATCGCTCATGACGAGATGGGTGAGATAGCCGCCGAGCAGGGCCAGGAGCGCGCCGAGGATGAAGAGCGCGTCGGCCGGGCGGCGGTAGAAGGACACGCCGGGAAGCTCGAACAGCAGGCGGAAGCCCGGGGTGAAGCGGCCGAGCGCGAAGATCAGAACGAGCAGGGCCGCGACGCTGAGCGCGACGATCTCGCGGCGCAGCAGCGCGCCGCGGACGATTCCGATGGTCAGGATCAGCCCCATCGGGATCAGGCCGAGATAGAGCTGGCTCATGTTGCGGGCGAGGTAGAGGTCCTGGGGCCCAAAGCGGGCCTCGAAGGCGGGGCTCGGCGCGCCCCAGAAATTCTCCAGCGGGCCGGCCGCGCCGAACAGATTGGCGAAGAGCCCTGTCAGCAGGGCGGCCGGGTGCAGCGAGCCCTTGCCGGCGCCGATGAGGTCGATGGTGGGGCGGTTGGAGCCTTCCGCGAGGATGGCGGTTAGCAGGATCGGCACCGTCGCGACCAGCAGGGCCCCGACCCCACCCGCGAGCAGGGGGAGCAGGCTCGTCTTCAGGGCCCGCCAGGGCTGGCGCGCCATGGCAATGGCGGCGAGCACGAGCCCGGCCAGGACATAGACGCCGAGCAGCGCGACCTGGTCGCGCCCCAGCACCATGAAACCCGCGACGATGCCGGCCGCGAAGCCATAGGCGATCGATCCGCGTTCCAGCGCGCGCGCGATCAGCGCGAGCGTGATGGCGAAATAGCCGAGGCTGAGGACCTGGCCGATATGCTGGATGCGCCAGGCGGCCGCTGCCCCGAAGGCGAAGGCAAGCGCCGCGACGACCGCGCCGGCCGGGTGCCAGTCGCGGTCGCGGAAGATGACGACGAAGGCGAGCGCGCCCGCCAGCAGGGTGCCGAGCACCGCCCCGTCGCCGAGCCGGAAGCCGGGGACAGGCTCGAGCGCGGCGATCAGAGCGAAGGGCGGGGAGAAGATCAGCGACTGCGGATCGGCGATTTGCGGCGATCCGGCGAAGACGTAGGGCGTCCAGAAGGGCGAGCGGCCGCTGTGCCAGGCTTCCGCCAGGAACTGGAGCTGCGGCTGGAAATGCGCCTTGGCATCCCAGGGGATGGTGACGACGCCCGAGAGCCAAGGCCAGGACAGGGCGATCCAGGCGAGCACGACGATGCCGGCGACGCGGGCGAGGGGCCAGGGCGGGGCCGGGACGTCGGAGTGCGGGCGCGGCAGGGGCGACATCAGGCTGCGGTGCCCGAAGTCGTCATCGCGTTCAAGTCCTTCTCGCAGGCCCGCATCGGCGGCCATGGGGCGCGCCTTGAGGCGGTTCAATCCTTCGGCGCGGCCCGCGCCATCAGCGCGTCCATGTCGATCGAATGGCCGGCGCGGTCGCGCTTGGAGGCGAGGTAGCGGACATTGTGGACATTGGGGCGCCCAAGCACCCGCTGCGTGCCGACAACCTCGACGCCGGCCGCCTTGATCGCGCCGACCTTCAGCGGGTTGTTGGTCAGCGCGGTGACGCGGGTGACGCCGAGCTGCTTCAGCATCGTCGCGGCGAAGTCGAACTGGCGCTGGTCGAGATCGAAGCCGAGCACCTCGTCGGCGTCATAGGTATCCCAGCCCTGGCTCTGCAGCTTGTAGGCGCGCATCTTGTTGGAGATGCCGTTACCGCGGCCCTCCTGGTCGAGATAGAGCAGGATGCCGCCCTCGTTCTCGGCCATCCACTGCACGGTCTCGCGCAACTGGTCGCCGCAGTCACATTTCAGCGAGCCGAACAGGTCCCCCGTCAGGCAGGCCGAATGCAGGCGCACCGGTACGGCGGCCGTGAGATCGGGGCTGCCGACAATGATCGCGACCTGGTCGCGCAGGCCCTCGCCGCCGCGGAAGACGACGAACTCGGTCTCGGCGGCGCCCTCGAGCGGCACCGGCGCGCGGCCGACGATGGCCAACGTCGCGGCCTGGGCGGCGCGGTAAGCGTTGATCGACTCGATCGCGACCTCGATCAGAGGCTCGCCCGCGATCTGCTCGGGCGTGACGGGCACGATCATGGTCGCCGGCAGCACGAGCGAGAGCCGCGCCAGTTCGAGGGCGGCGTCGTCGAGATCGGACGCGGGCGCAACCGGCGCATCGACCTTTCCGTCAATCTTCAGCGCCAGCATCTCGATGCGAACGAGATCCAGCGTCGGCATCGCGAGGATGCCGGTCTCTGCGCGGCTCTTGGCACCCAGCCGGCGCAACCGCGCCGGGGTGAGGACGAGATGGGCCTTGCCGGCGGCCAGCGCATCGAGCCGCGCCACCAGATCCTCGTCGGCCAACTCGGCGGACAGGGCCAATGCGAGCCGCTGGCCCGCGCGTAACAGCACGGGTCGCCCGGCGCGAAACTCGGCAATGGCCCGGTCTACCGCCACGAGGCTCGTCTCGAGCGGGCGTCCGAACAGCGTACGCGACTGAAGCATCGGATTGTCCGTCAGAATGGGCCGGCTGCGAGAGCGCGCGCCCGGCGTTGGGTTAGGCTGTTACGGGCACCACGGCGATATAGATCAGAGCTGCACAGATTTCCATCAAACGTGCTTGAGGTGACGGCAGTTCCATTGCGCATCGATTTCACGCGATCCGACCCGTGACGTCATGCAATCGCGTGACAGGCCCTGTCGCAGCAAGTCATATAGGAGCGCGACTTTGAACGCGGGATGAATGTCGAAGCCGGCGTCACGAGCGGCAGGGAACGGGGAGGCGAAGATGACGCAGGCGAACCGCGAGCCGAGCCCGGCTCCCGTCTACAGCGCCGCCGCGCGCCATATGCACTGGGTCACCGCCGCCGCGGTGCTGGCGATGATCCCCGCAGGCCTCGCCATGACCTATCGCGGCAACACGCTGAACATCTGGGACGGCCTCACCAATGCGATGTACAGCTCGCACAAGCTGCTGGGATTCCTGGTGCTTTGGCTGGTCGCCGGGCGGCTGGCCTATCGCCTGATCAAGGGCGCGCCGCCCGACGAGCCGACGCTGCTCTGGTGGCAGAAGGCCGGCTCGCATCTGGTCCACTGGCTGCTCTACGGGCTGTTGCTGGTCGTGCCGCTGCTGGGCTGGGTCGGCATCTCGCTCTACCCGTCGCTCAAGGTGTTCGGCCTGTTCAGCCTGCCCGCCATCGCCTCGCCGGACCAGGATCTCGCCGGCAGGATCCTGAACATCCACGGCACCCTCGCCATCGCGATGGGGCTGCTCGTCTGCGCCCATATCGGCGCCGCCCTCTACCACCATCTGATCCGCAAGGACGGGGTGCTGCGCCGGATGCTGCCGGGGCTCGGGCCGCGCTAGCGCCCGTCTCAGACGGGGCGCGCCCAGAGATCGTGATGCCCGACCAGCGCCGTGGCCTCGGGCATCTTGGCCGCGAGCCAATCGGCGACGGTGGCGGGATCGACCTGGCCGGTCTCCAGAACGGCCTCGGCGATGCCCTTGGCCAGCACCTGCGCCAGAGCGCCGCTGCGCGCATCGATGCGCCAGGCGCTGTCGCCGATCGAAACTGCGAAGCCCGATTTGCGGAAGGCCTCTGCCATCACGTCCGTGGCCTCGGGGCCGGCGGCCGGGCCGAAGCCCTTGTCGCCGCGCTGGTGGTGCTTGAACGCGGCCAGAATCGGGGCATCGGCGGGGTGGGGCGGCTGCCAGATCTCGCGGCCATCATAGGTCAGCACCGTATAGAGCGGCAGGCGCAGGCTGGTCAGGCCCGCGACGAAGCGTTCGAGCCAGCGTCGGGAGGTGAGGTCGAACAGCGCGGCGGCGGTGACGAGATCCGGCTGCCAGCCGAGGACCCATTCGAGATCGGTGTTGAGATCGGCCTGGCGGGTGTCGACGGTGATCAGGTGGTCGCCCTTGGTGAGGACGAGTTCCTCGCCCTGCTCGCGGGCTTCGTCGGCCCAGCCCGACAGCGTCTGCCGGGTGGCGGCGAGCAGGCGCTCGTCGAGGTCGACCAGCGTCCAGTGCTGGCGCGCCGGCAGGGCTGCATAGCTGCCGCGCAGGTTGGAGCCGGCACCGCAGCCGAGATCGACGACCGTGAGGGAACTGCGGCCGGCGAAATGCGCGCCCACGGCCCCGAGCACCTGCGGATTGCGGGCGGCATGATCGGCCGGCTCGCGCAGGCCCAGCCATTCGGGAGAAAATCCGGCCATCAATCCCCCTTTTGCCCGAAGCCGGGCAGACACACGCCAGCAACGATCGCCGCCGTGTCGCGCCAGCGTGGCAAGGCATCGGCGGCCACCCAGGCCGCATCGGCCATCGCCTGCCGCCGAGCCGGCGCATCAATCAGGCTTGCCAGGGCCTTGGCAAGGGCCGTCGCATCGCCCGGCGCCACTTTGAGCGCCGCGTCGTCGGGCGCGGTCTCGGCGGCGGCGCCACCGGTCGTGCAGACGATCGGCAACCCGCGGGCCAGCGCCTCCGTCAGCACCATGCCATAGCCTTCGAACAGCGAGGGCAGGACGAAGAGGTCGGCGTGGCCATAAGCCTCCGCGAGCGCCGCGTCGTCGATCGCGCCGACGAGGCGGATGCGCCCGTTCAACCCCGCGGCCTCGATCTGCGCGACGAGGGCGGCCACCGTGTCGGTCGCGCGGTCGGTGGCACCGACGATGGTGACGCGCCAGTCGCGGTCGGAGAGCCCGGCCAGCGCCGCGACCAGGACGTCGTAGCCCTTGCGCGGCACGACCGAGCCGACGGCGAGCAGTTGCAGGGGCTCGCCGGCGGCGGAGCCCGAGGCCCGCGGGGCGGCATCGACGCCCGGCGCAGCGACCGTGATGCGTTCGGCCGGGACACCGAAATCGGCGGCGAGAAGCCGCTTCATCGCCGGGCTGGGCGTCACGACCGCACGCACATAGCGCAGCGCCGCCGCCTCGCGGGCGAGCAGAGCCCTGGCGATCTCCGGCGCGTGCCCCGTCTCGAGCCCGAGCGGATGATGGACGAGGGCGACGACGCGCCCGGCGAGGCCTGCGGCGATCCCTTCGGGAAAGGCGCCATAGGCCAGCCCGTCGATCAGCAGCGTGTCGTCATAGGGCCGCTGCAGGAGAGCCCGGCCGGTTTCGTGAAGATCGCCGTCGGTCGGGAAGGGGAAGGAGCCGGGCAGGGCGATGTGCTGCGCCGGGATGCCGATCGCGCGCCATTCCGCCAGCAGCCGCCGATCATAGGCATAGCCCCCGGTCGGCAGGTCGATGTCGCCGGGGATGGCGAAGGCGATGGCGCTCACGCGAGCGCGCCCTCATAGGTGGCCCGGGCGAGATCCGTCTCGTGCAGCGTCACGCGGATGCGGGCGAGCCCCGCGCCGTCCTGCCCGAGCGCGCCGGATTTCGCCGCCTCGGCCATCGCATCGAAGACGTATTTGCAGAGGAACTCGGTTGTCGTCAGCACGCCGGAAAACTGCGGCAGCGTGTCGAGGTTCTGGTAGTTCAGCGGCTTCAGCGTCTTGTTCAGCACGTCGAGCGCGGCGCCGATGTCGACGACCACGTTCTGCTTCGTCAGCGTTTCCCGGAAAAAGGCGACGTCGACGACGAAGGTCGCCCCGTGCATGTTCTGGGCAGGGCCGAAAAAGGGATCGGGCAGGGAATGGCCGATCATGATACGTTCGCGGACTTCGACGGAGAACATGGGCGTTCCTTCAGGCAGTGGGATCGATGTCAGAGGGTGCGGGACCTGCGGCCGAGCGATTGCGAGAACCGCAGCAGATAGCCGTCCGGGTCCTGTACCAGAAATTGATGGACGCCGGTCTCCTCGGTGTCGCTGATCCTGTACCAGCGTTTCTCGGGGCCGAAGAAGAGCGGCCAGGACGCCTGCTGTAACGACGTCAGCAGGGCGCCAACGTCACGGACCGTGATCTCGAAATTGATGCCGCGGCCATAGGGCTTTTCGCGCGCGCCGGTATCCCAGCAGCGCTCCGAGGGGCCCGTCTCGTATTCTTCGAGCATGAACTCGACACCGTCGCGCTCGACCGCCGCAAAGCCCTGCTCAGGCCGGTCATAGAGGATGCGGAAGCCGAGCAGGTCGCGCCAGAAGGCGAGGCTCGCGGGCAATGCCGTGATGTAAAGCTCGGGTACGAGCGCGGGGCGGGGATGCGAGCGAGGCGCAGTCATGGCGCGTTCAATAGCAGATCGCCGCCGTCAGACCATGCCAGGAGGTATCCAGGACCGAGGGCAGGCGGGTCGGTGTCTCGCGGAAGGGGATGTCCTCGCTGATGAGCGCGTCGAGCCGGTCGTCGGCGAGCAGCGCCATGGCGGCGGCCGACCGGCGGGCGTAGTCCCATCGCGGGCGCCGCGAGGGTGCGATGCCGCCGACCTGGGTCGAGACGAGCTGCAACCGCTTGGCATGGAACGCGCCGCCGAGCGGGGCGGCCACCGTGCCCTCGCCATACCAGCTCAGCTCGACGATGCGAGCCTCGAAACCGGCGGCCGCGATCGCGGTGGCGAGGCCACCGGCCGAGGCGCTGGCGTGGAAGACGAGGTCGGCGTCGGTGGGCGCGTCGACCGGCAAGGCGAAGCCGAAGCCGAGATGGCGTGCGAGTTGCGCGCGAGCGGGCTCGACATCGACCAGCGTCACCTCCGCTCCGGGCAGGCGCGCCGCGAGCCAGGCCACGAGCAGGCCGAGCACGCCGCCGCCGACCACGACGATGCGGTCGGCCGGGCCGGAGCCGGCATCCCAGTGGGCGTTCAGTGCGGTTTCCATATTGGCGGCGAGGATGGCGCGGCGGGCCGGCACCTGCGGCGGGACCGGCGTCAGCCGGTCTGCGGGTGCGACGAAACGGTCCTGATGCGGATGCAGGCAGAAGACGGTCTGTCCCAGCCTGTCGGCGGGGCCCGCCTCCACCACGCCGACGGCGCAGTAGCCGTATTTCACGGGGAAGGGAAAATCGCCCTGCTGGAAGGGCGCCCGCATGCGCTCATGCTCGCCCTCGGGCACGCGTCCCTCGCAGACGAGGCGCTCGGTTCCGCGGCTGACGCCGCTCCAGAGCGTGCGGACGAGGCAGTCGCCCATAGAGGGCGCCGGAAGCGCCTCGGCGTTCAGGGCGCATTCACGCGGGCTCACATACCAGAGGGCCGTCGCCTGGGCGCTTGCGCCGGACGGGAATGCCGGCTTTAGCTCCCCGGCCTTGTCGTTCGGCGCCATGTCCCTGCCTCCCCGCCCGCTCTGCCCCACCCGCCTCGCCTCGATCGATCGCATGACAGAGACAGCCATGAACGAGCGTCCCGCTCCGACCACGTTCCAGCCGGCGGCGCAAGGGCTCACCCTCGCTCCGGCGCCGCTGCCCGCGGCGGGGACGACCCCTGCCGGATTGCAGGACAGGGCGGTGTTGTCGCGCCGCCGCTGGCTGGTGCTCGGCCTCAATCTGGCGACGCTCGCGGTGCTTCTTTACGGCCTGGCGCAGGTTCTCGGCACGGGCGGCTGGACATTTGCGGACGGCGCCATCTTCGTCGCCTTCCTGTTCGGAGCGCCTTGGACGGTGCTGGGCTTCTGGAACGCGGTGCTCGGCTTCTGGCTGCTGCATGGCGTGAAGGACGGGCTCGAGCGGGTCGCCCCCTTCGCGGCCGCCGGCGATCTGCCGACGCCGATCACGGTCCGCACCGCCATCCTGATGACGCTGCGCAATGAGGACCCGGCGCGCGCCTTCGCCCGCTTGCGCGTGGTCAAGCAGAGCCTCAACGCGACGGGCGAGGGCGGCTGGTACGACTATTTCGTGCTGTCCGACACCAATGATCCCGAGGTCGCGGCCGCCGAGGAGCGGCTTGCCGCCGCATGGCAGCAGGAGGCGGGAGAGGACGGCCGCATCACCTATCGCCGCCGCACCGACAATGCCGGCTTCAAGGCCGGCAATGTCCGCGATTTCTGCGAGCGCTGGGGCGCCGACTACGAACTCATGCTGCCGCTCGACGCCGACAGCGTGATGTCGGGCGAGGCGATCGTGAAGCTGACGCGGATGATGCAGGCCTATCCGAGGCTCGGCATCCTGCAGAGCCTGGTCGTCGGGATGCCGAGCCAGTCGGCGTTCGCGCGCATCTTCCAGTTCGGCATGCGCCAGGGCATGCGCCCCTACACCATGGGGTCCGCCTGGTGGATCGGCGATTGCGGCCCGTTCTGGGGGCACAACGCGCTCGTCCGCATCGCCCCCTTCCGCGATGGCTGTCACCTGCCGGTGCTGCCGGGGCGCCCGCCGCTGGGCGGGGCGGTGATGAGCCACGACCAGGTCGAGGCAACGCTGATGCGCCGGGCCGGCTACGAGGTTCGCGTGCTGCCGGTCGAGGGTGGCAGCTGGGAGGAAAACCCGCCGACCATGCTCGACTTCGCCAAGCGCGACCTGCGCTGGTGCCTCGGCAATCTGCAGTACCTCAAGCTGATGGACATCCCCGGCCTGCAGCCGATGAGCCGCTTCCAGCTGTTCTGGGCGATCCTGATGTTCCTCGGCCTGCCGGCCTGGACGCTGATGATCGCACTGCTGCCGCTGAAGGTCATCGAGGACCGCGGGCTCGCCGATTATCCTACTGGGCTCGCTGCCGGGCTCTATCTGCTGTTCCTGGGAATGTATCTCTCGCCCAAGCTCGCGGGCTTCGCGGACATCCTGCTCGCTCCGGGCGGTGCCCACAGCTATGGCGGGCGGCTGCGCTTCGTGGCGTCGGCGGCGATCGAGGTCGTCTTCGCCTTCCTGCAGGGTGCGGTGTCGAGCTTCCGCACGACGCTGTTCATGATCGGGCTGCTGTTCGGGCGGTCACGCATCGGCTGGGGCGGGCAGGCGCGCGACGCCCATGCGCTCTCGCTGGCGACGGCCTTCGCCGGACTGTGGCCGCATCTGCTCTTCGCGGTCTATCTGTTCGGCACGCTGGCGGTGATCTCGCCGACGGTGCTCATCTGGTCGCTGCCGCTGACGGCAGGCTACCTGCTGGCGGTGCCCTTCGCGATGGCGACGGCCCTGCCGGCGCTCGGCGCCTGGTTCGCGCGGAAGGGGCTCTGCGGCATCCCCGAGGATTTCGACCCGCCGCCGGTGCTGCAGGCGATCCGCGCCGAGGCCCGTTCATGACTGCCGCTCTCCACGCACCCGGTACGGCGCGGGCCATCGGCCGGTCGCTGCGCGTCTATCACGGTGACAAGTCCCGCAACGGCGCCATGGATGCGCTCTATGGCCGCTTCCTCAAGCCCGGCGAGCTGGCCTTCGACATCGGCGCGCATGTCGGAGACCGGATCTCCTGCTTCCGTCGGCTCGGCGCGCGCGTGGTCGCGCTCGAGCCGCAGCCGGGCCCGGCGCGCGCGCTGCGGCTGATCCATGGCCGCGACCCGCAGGTGACCCTCGTCGAGGCCGCCTGTGGCGACGCCGAGGGCGTCGTGCGGCTGAGGATCAACAGCGCCAATCCGACGGTTTCGACCGCGTCCGACGCCTTCATCGGGGCTGCCAGCGGGGCGGATGGCTGGAAGGAGCAAGTCTGGGACCGCGAGATCGAGGTGCCCAGCACCACGCTCGACGCGCTGATCGCCCGGTACGGCCTGCCCGCCCTGCTCAAAATCGACGTCGAGGGCTTCGAGGCCCATGTACTCGCGGGGCTGACGCGCGCCGTGCCGGTGATCTCTTTCGAATTCACGACGATCCAGCGCGACGTGGCCGAGGCCTGCCTCGCCCTGCTGGAAACGCTGGGTCCCTACCGCTTCAATGTCGCGCTCGGCGAAAGCCAGCAGCTCGAACTGGGGGCCTTCGCCAGCGCCGAGGCGATGGGCTGCTATCTGCGGGACCTTCCCCATTCCGCAAATTCGGGCGATGTCTACGCCCTCCTGCAGAACTGAGACCCGATCACGATGCGCGCCAACCGCCTCCGCCTCGCCTTCTTCGCCCTGGCCCTGTCAGCCGCGCCCGCCTTCGCGGCCAGCGACGTGGCGGTGGAGGTCAGGAACGAGTCCGAGCCGGTGCTCTGCGCCGAGAAGGACAACGTCACCATCAAGGCGATCTCGCCCGAGGTGCGGCGCTTCCAGATCGAGGCCGCGCATCCGGCCTATATCGCCGGGCTGGTGCGCGACAACTGGGATGCGGACTGGACGGCCTGCGACATGACGGGCGACCCCGTCTTCGCCGCCGTGACGCCGCCGCGGCGCGTCACCTTCTACGAGAGCATCGAGTACTGGCTCGTCGGCTACACCTTCCCGACCTTCTGGCGGCCGTCCGAGACGACGTTCAAAGTCGGTGACCGCGTCGAGAAGGGCCTGCATCTCGTCCAGCTCTGGAAGCTGGGCAAGGACCGCTCGCACGAACTGCTCGTGGTCTATCCTCAGGATGGCTACTGGCGCGCCCGGCCGATGCCGCCCGCGCCGCTGCCGGCCACCGCCTATGGCTCGTCCTTCCTGGTCGGCCCGATCGTGCAGGACGGCGCCCGCCCGGTCGTCAACATCCGCGAGATCGAGTTCGACCCGAAGACGGTCTCGTTCAAGATGAGCTTCAGGGACGGCTCCTCCGGTACGCTGAAGCTCGACAGCGTCGACGAGAACCGGATGGTGCTCGACGTCGTCCTCGACCGGCCGGTCGGCGGCGGCAATGCCTTCGTTGCCCTGCGCTCGATGTACGTCACCGAGTTCAACAACGACGTCGCCCGCATCGCCATCCGCGAGCCCGGCGCCAAGGGCTGGCGCGAGGAGCCGCTGATGCCCTTCACCAGCGGCAAGGCGACCGATGTCTGGATGGGGCGGACCACGCATTCGCGCCACAACACCTCCTCGCCCGACATGGTGTTCCGCAATTTCTCCAAGGACCCGAACCCGCCGGCCCGGGCCGAGAAGAAATAGAGCGGTCGCGCCTCGACAGGGAACGCATCGCGGCGATGCCGCGTTGCGGCATGACGCGGGCCGCGCAGCGCGCTAGCTTCGCCTGAGATCGTCAACCTCCGGGATCGTCATGCCTCGCTTCGCCGCCAATCTGTCGATGATGTTCAACGAATGGGCCTTCCTCGACCGCTTCAAGGCGGCGTCGGATGCCGGTTTCGAAGCTGTGGAATTCCTGTTCCCCTATGAGCATCCGGCCGAGCAGGTCGGGCTGGCCCTGGCCGGCGGGCATCTCGAGCAGGCGCTGTTCAATCTGCCGCCAGGCGATTTCGCCAAGGGCGAGCGCGGCATCGCGGCGCTGGCCGGCCGCGAGGACGAGTTCCGGGCCGGCGTCGAGACGGCGCTGGCCTACGCCCATGAGACCGGCGTCAAGCGCCTGCACATGATGGCGGGACTGGCCGATCCCGACGATGCGACGGCGCAGGCGACCTATCGCGCCTCGCTCGCCCATGCCGCCGATGCGCTGGCCCCGCACGGGATCGAGCTTCTGCTCGAGCCGATCAACGGCAAGGACATGCCGGGCTATTTCCTGAACGATTTCGACCGGGCCGCGGCCTATGTCCGCGAGTGCGGGCGGGACAATGTCAGGCTGCAGTTCGACATGTATCACTGCGAGCTGATCCATGGCGATGTGGCCGGCCGGCTGAAGGCGCTGTTCCCGCTCGTCGGCCATGTCCAGATCGCGAGCGCCAATGGCCGCCACGAGCCCGACGACAAGGGGCCCGATTATCCGCAGCTCTTCGCGCTGCTCGACGACCTCGGCTATGACGGCTTCGTCGGCTGCGAGTACCGGCCGCGCGCGGGCACGCTCGAGGGGCTCGGCTGGTTTGCGCCCTATCGCCGGCACGACCTGCGGCCCGATCCGCTGGACGTGGCGTGATGCCGCCCTTCGCCTGGCCGGTCCTGGTCGCCGACATCGGCGGGACCAATTGCCGCCTTTCGCTGGTCGAGCAGGCGGGCGCCCAGCCCGTTCATCTCGCCCGCATCGCGACCGGCAGCCAGGCCACGCCCGAAGCCGCGTTGGAGAGCGTGCTGGCGACTCTCGCCCAGCGCCCGCGCTCCGCGATCCTCGCCGTGGCCGGTCCGCTCGAAGGGCGCACCGCACGGCTGACCAACGCGAACTGGACCTTCGACGGCCCCGGCCTCGGCCGGGCGCTGGGGCTGGAGCAGGGGCTCCTCGTCAATGATTTCGAGGCGCAGGCCGCTTCGCTCGCCGTGCTCGGAGCCGGGGACGTGACGACGCTGGTGGCGGGAGAGCCGGAAGCCGGTGGCACGCGGCTCGTGCTGGGGCCGGGCACCGGCTTCGGCGCTGCCGCCCTCGTCACGCGCGCCGGGCGCAGCGTGCTGGTGCCGACCGAAGCGGGGCATATCGGCATCGGCCCAGAGGACCCGACCGAGGAGAAGATATGGCCGGCGCTGGCTGCCGGGCTGCCGCGCGTCACGGTTGAATCACTGCTCAGCGGCGACGGTCTGGTTCGCTTCCACCGCGCCGTTGCCGACAGCTCCGGCCTGCGCGAGCCCGATGTCAGCGCCGCGGATGTGACGACCCTGGCGCTCGACGGGGAGCCGGCCGCACTGATGGCCGTCATCTGTTTCTGGCGGCTGCTGGCCCGCGTCGCCGGCGATCTCGCGCTTGCCTTCAAGGCGACGGGTGGCGTTTATCTCTCGGGCGGGATCGTGCCGCGCCTGCTGCCGCTCGCCGAACGCGGCGCGATCAGGTCCGTCTTTGCGGCCAAGCCGCCGATGGAGGATCTCGCCGCGCGCTTTTCGCTGCATGTCATCACCGCCGGCGACGGTGCCGAGCGGGGCATGGCCGCGATCGCCGCCGCGCCCGAGCGCTTCGGCCTCGACGATCCCGCACGCTTGTGGTTTGGCTGACCACGGCGCGCCGGCCGGCGGGCCCGAACGGACCGCTCGCCCCCGCCTTGTCTGCCATCCTCCCGATTCAGGTTCTGCGGGCGCTCGCCGCCTTCATGGTGGCCGTGCATCACGTCCAGCCCGACGCCGCGGTGCTGGCGCGGCTGGCGGGGCAGCCCTTCGCCGGCAGCGATCTGCTGCCCTGGATGGCGGGCGTCGACATCTTCTTCGTCGTCTCCGGCTTCATCATGGTGCATGCCTCGGCCTCGCTGTTCGACCGGCCGGGCGCACCCGCGCTGTTCCTGAAGCGGCGGCTGGTCCGAATCGTGCCGCTCTACTGGGCGGCGACGACGCTGTTCCTGCTGATCGCTCTGGCGCTTCCTGCGACGCTCAACTCGGCGGCGCCGAGTGCCGGGCAGATCGCGGCCTCTTATCTGTTCTGGCCCGCTCTGTCGTCGAGCGGGCTGGTGCAGCCGGTCTATTCGCTCGGCTGGACGCTGAACTACGAGATGCTGTTCTACGCGCTGTTCGCCATGGCGCTCGCCCTGCCGCGCGCCGTCGTCGTGCCAGCCGTGACGCTGGCGCTGGCCGCGCTGGTCGGCGGCGCGGCGCTTGCGGGGCCGCTGCCGCTGCCCCTCGGCTTCTGGGGCCAGCCGATCGTGCTCGAATTCGCGGCCGGCATGGGGATTGCGCTGCTGCATCGGCGTGGCTTGCAACTGGGCCACGGGGTGCGCTTGAGTCTTCTCGCCGCGGCGCTGGGCCTGCTGCTGTTCGGCCGGCACCTGCCGCTGGGGGCCGGCCCCTGGCGCGACCTGGCGGTGCACGGCTTTGCTGCTGCGCTGATGGTCCTGGCTGCGGTCACCGGGTCCCGCGAGCCGGCCGCGCCTTCAGTGCTGACGATAGCGCTCGCCCGGATCGGCGATGCCTCCTATGCGCTCTATCTCGTCCACCCCTTCGTGATCAGGGGCCTTCGCGAGATCTTCGCGCGGCTCGGGCTGTTCGAGCCCGGCCTTTTCGTCGCGACCGCCCTGACGGGCGCAGTCATCGCGGCGCTTCTGGTTCACAAGCTGTTCGAAGTCCCGGTGACGCGCACGCTGCGGCGCTGGACGGGCGCCTGAGGCGAGGCCTTCAGTCGAGGCGGCGGCCTTTGAGCGACTGGCCGACGACGCCTCCGGCGCGGCGCCGCTCCGCTCGCTTGGCCTTGATCGCCGCGACATGCTCGGGCTGGGGGTGATAGCCGCGCTCCATGATCTCGAGCGAGTATTCCTCATAGGTCAGGCCGAGCGCCTCGGCGTTGTCCTCGCGGCGCAGGGCGATGTCGCGCGGCTTCTTCCACGCTTTGCGGTGGGCGAAGCGCCAGTCGAAGAAGCGGCCGATCCGGCCCGTTCCGGTCTCGGAACGGCGCCTGCGCTCCTTGAGCGGCGGCCCACCATTGTGGCCGATTCCGATGGGGCGCTGGCGCGACATGCTTCCTCCTCCGGTCCGGGGATCCCATAAGGCTACGGGCCCGGATGGTTTTCGCAAGCGCCGTGCCATGGCCTGCGGGCGTGACATCGGGGGGCTGCCGGTCTATCCCGCCATCCATCTCCCTTCACGGACACGCCATGGCCCCCTTGCTGCATCTGCGCGACGTCGCGCTCACCTTCGGCGGACAGCCGCTGCTGGAGGCGGCCGAGATCGCGGTTTCGGCCGGCGAGCGTGTCTGCCTCGTCGGGCGCAACGGCTCGGGCAAATCGACCCTGCTGAAGATCGCAGCCGGCCTCGTCGATCCCGACAAGGCCGAGCGCTTCGTCCAGCCGGGCTGCACCGTGCGCTATCTGCCGCAAGAGCCGGATTTCAGCGGCTACAAGACCTCGCTCGCCTATGTCGAGGCGGGGCTGGGGCCGGGTGACGACGCCTATCGCGCGCAGTATCTGATCGAGGAACTCGGCCTCACCGGCGAGGAGGATCCGGCGACGATGTCGGGTGGCGAGTCGCGTCGTGCGGCGCTGGCGCGCGTGCTGGCGCCGGAGCCCGACATCCTGCTGCTCGACGAGCCGACAAACCATCTCGACCTGCCGGTGATCGAATGGCTGGAGCAGGAGCTGAAGTCGCTGCGCTCGGCGATGGTGCTGATCAGCCATGACCGGCGCTTCCTGACGAACCTGTCGCGAGCGACGATCTGGCTCGATCGCGGCCTGACCCGGCGCATGGACCGGGGCTTCGGCGAGTTCGAGGCCTGGCGCGACGAGGTGCTGGCGCAAGAAGAGCTCGACCGCCACAAGCTCGACCGCAAGATCGCCCGCGAAGAGGACTGGCTGCGCTATGGCGTCAGCGCCCGGCGCACCCGCAACCAGCGCCGTCTGGGCGAACTCCACGGCCTGCGCGAGCAGCGCCGCACCGCGCGTTTCGCCGTCGGCAGCGTCAAGCTGGAGGCCAGCGAAGCGCAGACCTCGGGCAAGCTGGTGATCGAGGCGGTCAACGTCTCCAAGGCCTATGGCTCGAATGTCGTGATCAAGGATCTGTCGCTGCGCGTCGCGCGCGGCGACCGGATCGGCATCGTCGGCCCCAACGGCGCCGGCAAGACGACGCTGATCAACCTTTTGACCGGGCAGCTCGCGCCCGATTCCGGCACGGTGAAGCTCGGCGTCTCGCTGGAGATGGTCACGCTCGACCAGCGGCGAGAGAGCCTCGACCCGGCGACGCCGCTGGGCGACGCGCTCACGGGCGGTGGCTCGGACCAGGTGATGGTCGGCGACACGCCGCGCCATGTGATCGCCTATATGAAGGACTTCCTGTTCCAGCCGCTGCAGCGGCGCACGCCGGTCGGTGCCCTGTCGGGCGGCGAGCGCGGCCGGCTGATGCTGGCGCGCGCGCTGGCGAAGCCCTCCAACATGCTGGTGCTGGACGAGCCGACCAACGATCTCGACCTCGAGACGCTCGACCTGCTGCAGGAGCTGCTGGCCGACTACAAGGGCACGGTGCTGCTGGTCAGCCATGACCGCGACTTCATCGACCGCGTCGTCTCGGCGACGCTGATCTCGGATGGCGACGGCGTTTGGACGGAGTTCGCCGGCGGCTACACCGACATGCTCGCCCAGCGCGGGCGCGGCGTCGGTGCGAAGGTCAGGGTGGCCCCCAAGGCGGGCGCCCCGGCGGCGGAACCGGCAGCGGCCGCCCCCGGCACGCCAGCCGCTCCGACTGCCAAGCGCAAGCTCTCCTTCAACGAGAAGCATGCGCTGGAGACGCTGCCGAAGACGATCGCGGTGCTGCAGGCGGAGGCCGCCAAGCTCAACCAGGCGCTCGCCGGCGATCTCTACACGCGCGACCCGAAGCTCTTCGCCAAGGCCACGACCCGGCTCGAAGAGGTGACCCGCGAGATCGCCGGGCTCGAGGAGCGCTGGCTGGAACTGGAGATGCTCCGCGAGGAGATCGGCGCGTAACGGCCGCGATCGGCGGCCTGCTGGCAGGGAAACGACGATGAGACTGAAGGGTAAGACGGCGCTGGTGACCGGCGCGGCGCAGGGGTTCGGCTTCGGCATCGCCGAGACCTTCGTGCGCGAGGGCGCGCGCGTGGCGGTGCTCGACCTGAACGGTGACAAGGCCAAGGAGGCGGCACAGGCGATCGGCCGCCGGGCTTTCGCGGTGACCTGCGACGTCGCGAGGGCCAAGAGCGTCGACAAGGCCGTGGCCCGCGTCATCGCCAAGCTCGGGCGGCTCGACATCGTCGTCAACAATGCCGGCACGACGCATCGCAACATGCCGATGACGGAGGTGACGGAGGAGGAGTTCGACCGCGTTTTCGCGGTGAACGTGAAGTCGATCTATCTGATGGCGAAGGCGACCGTGCCGCATTTCCGCGAGCATGGCGGCGGCGTGATCCTCAATATTGGCTCGACCGCCGGCATCCGGCCGCGTCCGGGCCTGACCTGGTACAACGGCTCCAAAGGTGCGGTGAACCTGCTGTCGAAATCGATGGCAGTGGAACTCGCGCCGGACCGCATCCGCGTCAACGCGATCGCGCCGGTTGCCGGCGAGACGCCGCTGTTGGCGACCTTCATGGGCGAGGATACGCCGGAGAAGCGCGCGCAGTTTCGCGCCTCGATTCCCTGGGGCCGGCTCTCGACACCCCAGGATATGGCGAATGCTGCGCTCTATCTCTGCTCGGACGATGCCGAGATGGTGACGGGGACGGTGCTCGCGGTCGATGGCGGTCGCTGCATCTGAGATGTCGCGTCATGCTCGGGCCGCGCGCTGCGCGGACCCGGGCATCTCGTAAACCAGCGAATCGTGTCACCAGATTCTCGGGTCGGCGCCCGGCGCCGCCCGAGAATGACGCGTCTCGTCACACCGGCTTGGTGTGCAGCGCGATCTCCTGTCGCCGCATCACGGTGCCGTCGAGCTCGAAGCCGCGCTGCTCAAGCGTGATATGCGGCGCCGCCCCGTCCCCCTCGATCCGGAACAGATGCCAGCTCGCCATTTCGCCATGGCCGAGCGGGCCGATCGAGGCCGAGGGGACGCCGACGATCGGCACGTCACGGCCCACGCCCCGGCGCCAGGCCAGCGAGAAGCGGTGGTTGTGGCCGTGGATGACGAGATCGGCCCCCTTTCGGGCGAGCATCGCCTCGAAGGCGGCGGCATCGACCAGTTCGCGCGAGCGGCGCGCGCCGCCGACATAGGGCGGATGGTGGATCAGCACGACCCGGATCAGGCCCTCGTCGCGGGCGCGGTCGAGCAGGGTCTCGGTCTTGGCGATCTGGTCACGGCCGACCTTGCCGGTCGCCATCAGCGGCAGGGTGGGCACGCCGGTGTTGAGCCCGATCAGCGCGACGGGGCCGCGGCGGCGATACCAGGGATAGCCGACGCTGCCGTCGTCGCTTGCGACCCATGGCCCGAGATGATGGGCCAGCGCCTTCAGGGAGGAGCGCGCATAGGCATCGTGGTTGCCCGGCACGAAGCTCACGGCCTCGCGCGGACCGAGTTCGTCGAGGAAGGCGACGGCCGTCTTGAACTCGTTGGGCAGGCCAATGTGGGAGACGTCGCCGGTGCAGGCGATATGATCTGGCATCTGCGCGCGGATATCCGCGACGATCAGCGCCAGGATATCCATGTCATGGGCGTGCCGGCGCTTGCGGCGCCAGTTGACGTAACCGGTCGCCCGCTTGCCGAAGAGCTGATGCAGCGAAAAACCCGCAAGCGGGCCGAGATGCGGGTCGGACAGGTGCGCGAGCTTGAACACGCCCTGCGCTAGCCTTGCGGCCAAGCCATCGTCAAGCCACCCGCGCCGCACGCTTTCGCGTGCGCGGATGGTGCGAATGGTTCAGTTTGCGGCGCCGGTCAGTTCGGAGACGATGCGCGAATCGGTCAGCGTCAGGGCGGGCTGCCAGACGAAGGCGGGCTTGGCGCGAAAGAACGCGATGATGAAAGAGAGAAGCATGTCGGTATTCCCCAGCAATGAGGCTGGGATATCGGCCCGGTTTGCGGCGCGTTTGTGACGCTTGAGACCGCAGGGCGGGGGTCCGTCATGCGTCATTTGCATATACAAATCGGTAACGATTGGAGGCCATGCGTGAGCGGACGAGCGCAGATCGGCGCGGAGCGGGACTCGGACAGCACCCTGACGCGGCTCCAGCGCCTGCAGATCCGCCTGCTGCATGTCTATTTCCGGCTGCGGCGCGGCATGACGCTGGGTGTGCGCGCTGCGGTTCTGAACGACCGGGGCGAGGTCTTCCTGGTCCGGCACACCTATACGCCCGGCTGGCAACTGCCGGGAGGCGGGGTCGAGGTCGGCGAACCGATGATCGAGGCGCTGGCGCGCGAACTGGCGGAGGAGGCCCGGATCAGCCTGTCGGGGCCCGCCACGCTGTTTGGCGTCTACTTCAACCGCAAGATCTCGCGGCGCGATCACGTGGCGCTCTATGTCGTCAGGGATTTCGTGGTCGACGCGGCCAAGACGCCCGATCTGGAGATCGCGGAGGCCGCATTCTTTCCGCTCGACGCGTTGCCGCAGGGGCTGACGCCGGGGACGCGGAGGAGGCTGGCCGAGATCGCGGGGAGCTCAACGCCCTCGGCGGAGTGGTGAAACCTGCCGATGGACGGCCGCCCGGTGCTCTGCTACAGCGCCGCCACCATGACGAACGGGCTCCCGATCTCCCTCCTGCGACGACCGGCGCGCTGAACGCGCTTCCGGCAGGGCCGCGCCGCGCGCGGACCCTGCCCTCACATGCCCCGCCTCTGCCCGTCTGCAGGTTTGCCGCCGTCATGACTTCGCTTCCCCTGACCATTCGCCATGAGCTTCCCGCCGATGCGGCCGCGATCGAGCGGCTGCATGAGCGCGCCTTCGGGCCGGGGCGCTTCGCGCGCACCGCTTTCCGCCTGCGCGAGGGCGTGCCGCCCGATCCGGCGCTGACCTTCGCCGCCCATGTCGGCACCTTCCTCGTCGGCTCGATCCGTGTGACGCCGGTGGCGGCCGGCGGCCATGCCGCGCTGATGCTGGGGCCTCTCACCGTCGATCCCGCCTTCGAGGGAAGGGGCATCGGCGCTGCGCTGATGAACCGCTCGATCGAGGCCGCGCGCGCCGACGGGCACGACCTCATCCTGCTGGTCGGGGACGCGCCCTATTACGCCCGCTTCGGCTTCAGGGTCATTCCGCCGGGCCAGCTCGTGCTGCCCGGTCCGGCCGATCCGGCGCGGTTCCTGGCGCTGGAGTTGGTCGAGGGCGTGCTGGCGCAGCGGCGCGGCGCGGTGACGGCGATCAGATAAAGCGCCCTGTCATTCCGGGGCTTCGCGAAGCGAAGAACCCGGAATCCACGACCGGGCGATGCCGAGGTTGTAAGTTCAAGACAACGCTCACCCGGTCGTGGGTTCCGGGCTCGCTGCTCCGCAGCGCCCCGGAATGACAGGCTCAGGCCGCCGCGTCGGGCTTGCGATTGAAGCGCCGGCCGCTTTCGCCGAGCCAGCCCGCAACGAGGGCGCCGAAGAGCAGGGCGAGCCCGATCAGACCGACGAAGAGCGGCGAAATCTGCACGCCGCGCACGATGCCGGAATCGCTGATGCGCAGGCCAATCCAGTCCGAGCCCGCGAACTGGCTGCCCGATCGCACCGGCACGATGCGCGGCACGGTGACGTCCGAGCCGCCGTCCTGGCCGATGCGGCGCGACGAGCCGCCCGTCGCCTCGGCCAGCGTGCGAAGCTGGGCGGGGTCGCTGACGACCTCCATCAGCTCGCGCGGGTTCTCCGGGCCGACGCTGGCGAAGGCGGTGAGGTTGTCGCCGGCGATCCGGTGCAGCCCGAACTCGCTGGTCGGGATGCGCGCCGTGAACAGGCCGGGGCGGCCGGGCTCGAGCGGGACCGAGCGGGACTGGCCGTCCGGGCCGGTGACCACGACGGGGGCCGGGTTGTCGCCCAGCGTCTGGCGCTCGACCTCGATATAGCCGCTGCGCGAGACGGCGCGCAGCGCCTCCTCCTCGAGATCGGGCTCCTTCATCAGCCAGTGGCCGAGGCGGCGCAGCAGGTCGAGATGCGGGCCGCCGTCGCGGAAGCCACGCGCCCAGAGCCAGGCATGGTCCGACAGGAAGAGCGCGACGCGGCCCTTCTGCTCGCGCGCCAGCATCAGCAGCGGGCGCTCGCCCGGGCCGGTCATCACCGGCGAGCCGGTGCGGGCACGGGCACCGACCATGCGCAGCCATTCACCCCATTGCGGCGGCTCGACCTCCGAGCCCGGCAGGTCGCGCGTTACCGGATGGCGCCGGCCTGGCTCGCTGACGCGGGCGCGATAGGCCTCGTCGATCACCGAACCGTCCGGCAGCGCCGGCAGGATCTGGCCGAGTGGCGTGCGCGCCAGCGACTGGGCGCCGGCATATTCCGGACCGGCGGCGATCAGCAGCGCGCCGCCTTCGCGGACATAGCGGACGATGTTGTCGAAATAGACCAGCGGCAGGATCGACTGGTTGGCGTAGCGGTCGAAGATGATCAGGTCGAATTCCTTGATCTTGACCTGGAACAGCTCGCGCGTCGGGAAGGCGATCAGCGAGAGCTCGTTGATCGGCGTGCCGTCCTGCTTCTCCGGCGGGCGCAGGATGGTGAAATGGACAAGGTCGATATTGGCGTCGGCCTTGAGCAGGTTGCGCCAGGTGCGTTCGCCCGGATGCGGCTCGCCCGAGACCAGCAGCACGCGCAGCTTGTCGCGCACGCCCTCGATGGTGATGACGGCGCGGTTGTTGGCGAGCGTCAGCTCGTTGTCGAGCGGGGCCGCTTCGATCTCGACGACATTGGGGCCGCCGCGGTCGATGCGGACCGGCAGCGACACGGTCTGGCCGACCGTGACCTCGCGGCGGGCGATGATCTCGCCGTCGCGCCGCACGGTGAGGGCGGCGCGGCCGGGGCCGCCCTTCTCGAGCACGCGCAGCCGCACCGTCTGGTCCTTGCCGACGATGCCGAAGCGGGGCGAATCGACCAGCACGATGCGGCGGTCGATCTCGCGCTCGCGGCCCGTGGTCAGAACATGGAGCGGTGCGCGCAGGCCCAGCGCCTCCGCCGTCGGCGGCGTGTCATGGGCGAGGCCGTCGGTGATGACGATGGCGCCGGCCACGCGCTCGGAGGGCACGTCGGCGAGGCTGGCGGCCAGCGCCTCGAAAAGCCTCGTGCCGTCGCCTGAGCCCTGTGCATCGCGGACCTCGACGATGCGCGACTCGACATTGCCGATGCCGCGCAGCTGGCGCTCGATCTCGGCCTCGGCGGCCTGGGACTGGGCGGAGCGGTCGCTCAGGCGGTTCGAGGCGGAGCGGTCCACGACGACGGAGACGACGTCCTTCACCGGCTCGCGATCCTCGAAGACGAGGGAGGGGTCGGCCAGCGTCACCGTCAGCACGACGAGGGCGAGCGCGCGCAGGATCGCGCTCTTGCCGGCGAGCACGATCGCCGCGCCCGCCGCCAGCGCGGCCAGAACGGCCAGGCCGATCAGCAGCGGCAGCGGGACGAGCGGCGCGAAGGAGAGGCTCCACATCAGATCAAGGTCCTGTCGCTACGCCCCCGCAGCCATTGCACGGTTCGAGTGCGCCTCACTGGCCCAGCCTTTCGAGCAGGGCCGGGACATGGACCTGGTCGGCCTTGTAGTTGCCGGTGAGGGCGTACATCACGAGGTTGACGCCGGCCCGCAGCGCCATTTCGCGCTGGCGCGGGTCGGAGCCGGAGAGCGGCACGAGCGGCTCGCCGCGACGGTTGACGGCCCAGGCCGAGGCGAGGTCGTTGGAGGTGATGACGATGGGCGAGACATTGTCGCCTGCTCGCGCCGGGCGGCGACCGTCGGCGCCGGCGGGCGGCAGGATCTCGACCCAGGTCGTGCCGCTGTCGTAGCGCCCGACGAAGCCATCCAGGATGTAGAAGGTCTTGGTCAGGACGTGGTCGCGCGGGATCGGCTCGAGCTCGGGAATGTCGAGCGTCTGCAGCATGCGCCGGAGCTGGTCACCCTCGGGGGTGGTGCCGCCGCCCGGACGGGCGCTCATCGCGTCGCGGGTGTCGAAGATCACCAGCCCGCCGCCCTTCATATAGGCCTCGAGCTTGCGCAGCGTCTCCGAGGAGGGGATCGGCCGTCCGGAGACGATCGGCCAATAGAGGACCGGGAAGAAGGCGAGTTCGTCGCGGTCGGCATTGACGCCGACGGCCTCGCCCGGTTCGAGCGCGGTGCGCGCGCCGAGCACGACGTTGAGCCCGGCGAGCCCGGCCTTCGACATCTCGTCGACCGCGCGGTCGCCGGTGACGACATAGGCCAGGCGGGTGACCGCCCCGGCGGCGAAAAGCTCGCGCGGGATGGGCGGGCGCTGATCGGCCGGAGCGACGGCGGGCGACGGAACGGGCGTCTGGGCCCCAACCGGTTGGGGCAGCAGCAGCGCGCCACTCAGCATCAGCGCCAGCAGGATTGCAGCCGGCGCCGCGCGGCGGGCCTTCCTGGCGAAGTTCAGGCGCCCGCCGAGCCAGAGCGTCGCCAGCGTGTCGGCGACCAGCAGCAGCAGCGCCAGCACCAGAAGCTGCGGGCGGATGTCGAGCGCGACCGGCTTGTCGACCGGCAGCACGGCCACGCCCAGCGCGGCGAGGTCGATCGCGCGCAGCGTGTCCGTCGGGTTGAGGGTGTTGACCGCGAGCGAGCCGTCTGCGGGGCCGTAGATGCCGGGCGGATGGGCGAGCGTGGCGCGGCCGGTGAAGCTGAGTGCGACCGGCTGGGCCGTGGCGGGCGGGCTGCGGAAGCTGCCGGTGCCGTCGAGCACGCGGGTCGGCGAAAGCGTCTCCACGCGGGCATCCTCTCCCTGGGGCTCGGCCGGGCCGGTGCCGGCGAGGCCGACGATCTTCCTGAGCATCTCGACGAAGAGGCCCGACAGCGGCAGGTTCGACCAGGTCGTGTCGGCCGTGACATGCATCATCGCGATCATGCCGTCGCCACGGCGCTCGCCGGTGACGACGGGTGTGCCGTCCTCCAGCGCCGCCCAGGTCTTGCGCGACAGATCGGCTTCCGGCTCCGCCAGGATCTGGCGGGTGACGCGGACATCGTCGTTGACCGGCACGCCGAAGAAGGGGCTCTCGCGGGTGAAGGCGGCGAGCTTGCGCGGTGTTTCCCAGGAGAGCCCGCCACCCAGCGTGCGGCCGCCGCGGCGCAGGCGCACCGGCGTCAACTCGTCGGAAGCCGCGGCGAGGCGCGCGCCGGCGAAGCGCAGCAGCACGCCGCCGCGCTGGATGAAGGCGTTGATCTTGCCCGCCGTCTCGGGGTCGAGCGCGCCGATGTCGGCCAGCACCAGCACCGAGAGGTTCTGCTCCAGCAATTCACCGACCGGGTCGGTCGAACCCGGGCGCGGCTCCCTGATTTCGGCGAAGGGCGAAAGCGCCCGCGAGACGTAATAGGTCGGCGAGAGCAGCGGTTGTGCCGTGTCGGTGGTCGCGCCGGAAACGATGCCGACGCGGCGGCGCTTGGACCGGTCGTCGAGCAGGGCGACCGCGCCGGCGCTGCGCTCGCCGACGATCTCGAGCCGCGAGACCGCATTGCGAACCTCGATCGGCAATGTGAGGCGGGCCGTGGTCTGCAGAGCGGAGCCCTCGAAGACGAAGGGCGCATCGCCGAGCGGAAGACCTTTGAGATCGAGCGCACGGACGAGCCCGGTCGCGGCGGCGCTGGCGGTCGGCCGCAGCACCTTGACAGCCAGCGCCCCGGCGAGATTCTCGGGTGCGGCCAGTGCGAGCTGGTCGACGGGGGCGGCATGGATCGAGAGGCGCCCGGCGCCGGCCTCCTGCCTCAGCCGGGCAAGGAAGGCGGCGTCGTCGGAGACCGAAAGCCCATCGGCCACCCAGACGATTTCGGCTTCCGGGGCGCTGCGCAGGAAATTCTCGATGCGCGGCAGGTGAGCGCCACGGTCGGGCGCATGAGGCTGCAGGGCGAGGGCGCGCAGGCGGTCGAGGGCGGCGCGCGGCTCAGACAGCGCGATTTCGGCCGGGTTTTCCGCCAGGCCGACGAGCGCGACAGGGCGGCCTTCGCGTGCGGCGGCGGCAACGCGGGATTCGGCGACCAGCAGTCGCTCCGGCCAGTCGGTGGCGGCGCCGAAGCCGTTGTCGATCAGCAGCAGCATTGGGCCCTGCAGCGGCCCGGCCTCGCGGGGCGGGTTCCAGACCGGGCCGGCCACGGCGAGGATCGCCAGCGCCGCGACCAGCATGCGCAGGGCCAGCAGCCACCACGGGGTATGGGCCGGCATCTCGCGCTTGGCGACGAGGTCAGCCATGATCTTGAGCGGCGGAAAGTCGATCCGGCGCGGCCGCGGCGGCGTGACCCGCAGGATCAGCCAGAGCGCGGGCAGCAGCGCGAGCGCGGCCAGTGCGAGCGGGGCGGAGAAGGCGAGGGGGAGCGCGTTCAGCACCGGCTATCTCCCGCTTCCGCGCGACGCTGCGACGAGGCTCGCGACCCGCAGCACGCCTTCGCTCGCGGGCCGGTCGGTGCGGTGCAGGGTCAGCGTCCAGCCGGCCTTTCGGCAGGCCTCCCGGATCGCATCGCGATGGGCTTCGAGCCGCTGGCGGTATTCGGCTCCCCAGGAGCCGGCATCGCCGACGCGCAGCGAGAGCCCGTCCTCGAGATCGAAGAGCTCGGCCTGGCCGGTAAAGGGGAAGGTCTCCTCGATGGGGTCCGCGATCAGCAGGACATGGCCGCGGGCGCCGGAGGAGGCGAGGGTGGCGATGCGGCGCGCGAGCGAATCGGCCGGCGAGAGCCCGTCCGTGATGATGATCGCATCGGCCAGACGCGGCAGCGGCCCGTCCGGAGGCAGATCGAGATCGGCGCCCTTGGCATCGGCCAGGATCGCCTGGGCCAGCGTCTCGACGATGCGGCGCGAGGCCAGCGCCCGCGTCAGCCCGAGATGGCCGACGCGCTCGCCGCCATCAACCAGGGTCTCGGCGAGGGCGAAGCCCGCGATCAGGGCGCGATCGACCTTCGAGGCCAGTGCGAGGCTCGAGGCAAAGCCCATCGAGGCAGAGCGGTCGATCCAGAGCCAGATCGCGTGGGAGGCCTCCCATTCGCGTTCGCGGACGAAGAGGTGGCCGTCACGGGCCGAGCGGCGCCAGTCGATGCGCGAGGAGGATTCGCCGGTGACGAGCGGGCGGTACTGCCAGAAGGTTTCGCCCGGGCCCGCCCGGCGGCGCCCGTGGATGCCGTGAAGGCTGGCGGAGACGCGCCGCGCCTCGAGGATCAGCCGGGGCAGGCGCGCCGCCAGATCGAGCGAGGCGGTGACGACCGGCCTCGCGGGCTGGCGGTCGGCCGATCCGAGAACGCGCGTGCGCAGCATCCGTGTTCGCCCCCTATCCCAGCCGCTCGACGAGCTTGCCGATGATGCCCTCGACCGTCTCGCCATCGGCGCGGGCGGCGAAGGTCAGCGCGACGCGGTGCTTCAGCACCGGGACGGCGAGCGCCACGACATCGTCGATCGAGGGCGCGAGGCGGCCTTCGACCAGCGCGCGGGCGCGGCAGGCCAGCGTCAGCGACTGGCTGGCGCGTGGGCCCGGGCCCCAGGCCAGCTTGTCGGTGATCGCGGCGTCGCTGCCCTCGCCGGGGCGGGCGGAGCGGACGAGATCGAGAATGGCGTCGACGACCGCCTCGCCGACGGGCAGGCGGCGCACCAGCCGCTGCGTCGACATCAGGGTCTCGGCCGTCATCGCCTGTGCCGGCTTGTGCTCGGAGGCGCCGGTCGTCTCCATCAGGATGCGGCGCTCGGCCTCGCGATCGGGATAGGCGACGTCGATCTCGAGCAGGAACCGGTCGAGCTGCGCCTCGGGCAGGGGATAGGTGCCTTCCTGCTCGATCGGGTTCTGCGTCGCCAGCACATGGAAGGGGGCCGGTAGATCATAACGCTCGCCGCCGACGGTGACGTGATGCTCCTGCATCGCCTGCAGCAGCGCCGACTGGGTGCGCGGGCTCGCGCGGTTGATCTCGTCGGCCATCAGGAGCTGGGCGAAGACCGGGCCCTTGATGAAGCGGAAATGGCGCTTGCCGTCGGCGCTCTCGTCGAGCACCTCGGAGCCCAGGATGTCGGAGGGCATCAGGTCGGGCGTGAACTGGACGCGGCGTGCACTCATGCCGAGCACGGTGCCCATCGCCTCGACGAGCTTGGTCTTGGCGAGGCCGGGCACGCCGACGAGCAGGCCGTGGCCGCCCGCCAGCAACGTGATGAGGGAGAGATCGACGACCTTCTGCTGGCCGAAGATGACGCGGCCGATTTCGGTGCGGGCCGCACCGATGGCGCCCAGCGCCGCTTCCGCCGCCTCGACGATTCCGGTATCGAGGCTGACCGGCGGGTTGGTGTCCACTGCCCGGACTTGTGCCACCATATCGATCTCCTTCACCCTCTGGGCCCGCCGCTTCCAGCGTCGCGCAACCTGCAACGGCCTGAGCCGTTGACTGTGGACGGGGCGCCATGCCGGCTCAAGGGCGGAATGACGCGGTGCACAGAACACGGCTTCACGATTATGTGGAGTTCAAGGCAGAGGCGATGATGCAACCACGATGCCGCAGGCAGTACCGGCAGAGACTCTCATGAGCGACAGCGGCGGCGCGATGGAGCGGCTGGTGGCCTCGCTGCAGGGCGGGAAGGCACGCGGGATCCCCCCAGTCGAGCGCTGGAACCCCGATTTCTGTGGCGATATCGACATGCGGATCGCGGCCGACGGTACCTGGTTCTATCTCGGAACGCCCATCGGTCGGCCGGCTCTGGTCAAGCTGTTTGCCTCCGTCCTGCGGCGGGACGGCGATGATTACGTTCTCGTGACCCCGGTGGAAAAGCTCGGCATCACGGTCGAGGACGCCCCCTTCCAGGCCGTGGAGATGGCGGTGGAGGGCGAGGGCGAGGCCCGCGCGATCGCCTTTCGCACGCAGGTCGACGATCTCGTGAAGGTGGGTCCGGAGCATCCGATTCGCTTCGAGCGGGAGGCCGCGGGAGACGGGCTGAAGCCCTATGTCCATGTGCGTCGCAACCTCTGGGCCCGGCTCACGCGCGCGCTAACCTATGATCTGCTGGCGCTGGGGGAGGTTCGCGAGGTGGAGGGTCTGGCGCAGTTCGGCGTGGCCGCGGGCGGGCTGTTCCATCCGGCCGTTCCGGCGAGCGAGATCGACGGGTTGTGATGCAGGCTCTTGATCTGACGGTCGACGAATTCGCCGAACTGGCTCAACGCCGGCTGCGGCTGGAGCCGCCGCAACTGGGCGACGTGATCGCGCGGCCGCGCGGCGACCACGACCACCAGCCGCACCCCGTCCCGCCGCCGGACGAGAAGGCGGCCGTTGCCGCGGCGGTGTTGATCGGCATCGTGCCGCGGCCTGAGGGGCCGACGGTCATCCTGACGCAGCGGGCGGCGACGCTGCGCAGTCATTCGGCACAGGTGGCCTTTCCCGGCGGCAGGGTCGATGCCGTGGACGGCTCGCCGGTGGTGACGGCGCTGCGTGAAGCGGAGGAGGAGATCGGGCTGCCGCGGGAACGCGTTCGCACGCTCGGCTTCCTCGATGCCTATCTGACGGGGACGGGCTATCGTATCGTGCCGGTGGTCGCCCTGCTCGAGCCGCCGTTCACCCTGACCTTGAACGCCCACGAGGTCGACGACGCCTTCGAGACGCCGCTCTCCTTTCTGCTCGACCCTGCCAATCACCGGCGCGAGGGCCGGGAATGGCAGGGGCTTTACCGCACCTACTATGCGATCCCGTTCGGGGATCGCTATATCTGGGGTGCCACCGCCGGCATGATCCGCAATCTCTACGAGCGGCTCTCCGGCTGAACCGGACTGGACGATCAAGGCCATGCTGCGCTCGATCATCGAAGAGGTGCTTCTCTTCGTCCTGCCTTTCTGCATCTTCGCCGGCTACCTCATCGTCAAACGGCGCAACCCGTTCGATGTCGAGCATTGGAGCCGGCACCTGTTCTGGCTGTCGATTGTCGGGCTGGCGCTGGCGATCGCGCTCGTCGCCTATGGCGGCTGGACCGCGCCGCGCGCCACGGGCGCCTATGAGCCGCCGCATATGGAGAACGGGCAATTGGTGCCCGGCCGCTTCAAATGACCTCTTCCGAGGGGCGGATCGCCGCCCTGCTGGCGCGGCCATCGCTCTCCCTTCTGCTGGACGCGCTCAACGGCGAGGGTGAGGAAACCCGCATCGTCGGGGGCGCGGTGCGCGACGCCCTGCTCGGCGAACCGATCGGCGATGTCGATCTGGCGACGACCGCGCTGCCCGAGGACACGATGCGGCGTGGCCGGCTCGCCGGGTTCAAGGCCGTGCCGACGGGGATCGAGCACGGCACGGTGACCCTCGTCGCCGACGGGATCGCCTGCGAGGTCACGACGCTGCGCGAGGATGTCGAGACCGACGGCCGGCGCGCGACGGTTCGCTTCGGGCGGGATTTCGACGCCGATGCGCGGCGGCGCGATTTCACGGTCAATGCTCTTGCGCTCGACCGTGCCGGGGACGTCCACGACCCCTGCGGCGGGCTTGTCGATCTCGCTGCACGGCGCATCCGCTTCATTGGCGATGCGGGGACGCGCATCCGCGAGGATTATCTGCGCATCCTGCGCTTCTTCCGCTTCCACGCTCGCTACGGTGTCGGCCCACCCGATGCCGACGGCGTCCGCGCCTGCATTGCGGGGCGGAGCGGGCTGGCGGGGCTGTCGCGCGAACGCGTCCGGGCCGAACTGATGAAGCTGCTGGTGGCGCCCGGCGCGGCCGCTGCGCTGCGGGTCATGGCCGAAGCCGGGCTGCTGGTGCCGATGATCGGCCGCGTGCCGCATTTGGCCCGTTTCGAGGCGGTGGCCGAGGGCGGGGCCGAGGGCATTTATCCCGCCTTCTGGCTGGCGGCCCTCGCCGTTGGTGTGCGGGAGGACGCGCTGCACCTGCGCGAGGAGCTTCGCCTTTCCAATGAGGAGTTCGACCGGATCGAGCGGATCGCGCTGGCGCTGGAGGGGTTGTCGGGGCGGGACAAGCCCGCGACCCTGGCGCAACTGCGCCATCTCGCTCATCGGATCGGGCAGGACGCGGTTGCTGCCGGGCTCGTGCTGCGGGCGGGGCGAGGCGCGGAGGCCGCCGGGCGGGCTCAGGCGACGATCGCCGAACTGGCCTGCACGCCGCCCTTTCTGCCGACGGGGCGGGACGTGATCGCGCTGGGTGTGCTTGCGGGGCCTCGGGTGGGGCAGGTGCTGGCGGCGGCGCGGCACGCCTGGATCGAGGGGGGCGCCCCTCCCGACGAATCCGCGCAATGGCGGTTTCTGGATGAGGCCCTTCGGTCGACGCGCCCGGGACGAGCGGCCGACTGAAGCAGCCCTCGCTCAGGGCCAGCGCACCGTCGGCGGCATCGAGGAGAGGATCGAGTCGACATTGCCGCCGGTGCGCAGGCCGAAGATCGTGCCGCGGTCGTAGAGCAGGTTGAACTCGACATAGCGTCCGCGGCGGATCTGCTGCTCCTCGCGCTCGGCGACGCTCCAGGGCTTGCCCATGTTGGCGCGCAGGATCGGCGGATAGGCATTGAGGAAAGCCTCGCCCACGGCTTGGGTGAAGGAAAGGTCGCCGTCCGGATCGCCCGACCAGACATAGTCGTAGAAGATGCCGCCGATGCCGCGCGGCTCGTCGCGATGCTTCAGGTGGAAATACTCGTCGCACCAGGCCTTGAAGCGCGGATAGTCGGCAATCGGCGCATGGCGTTCGCAGGGGTCGCGCATCGCGGCGTGGAAGGCGATGGCATCGGGATCGTTCTGGTTGCGCCTCGCGACCAGAACGGGGGTGAGGTCGGCGCCGCCACCGAACCAGGGCTTGGTGGTGACGACGAAGCGCGTGTTCATGTGCACGGTCGGGGCGTGCGGATTCCAGGGATGGGCGATCAGTGAGATGCCCGTGGCGTGGAAGCGCGGATCCTCGGCTGCGCCCGGGATCTGGCCGGCGAATTCGGGCTGGAAGGTGCCGTAGACGGTCGAGACATGGACGCCGACCTTCTCGAAGACGCGCCCGCTCATCATCGACATGACGCCGCCGCCGCCCGGCGCGCCGTCATGGTTGTTGCGCTGCCAGGGCGTGCGGACGAAGCGGCCGGGCGCGTCCGTCTCGGGCGGGAAGGGGCCGGTCGCCTCGGCCTCGATCGCCTCGAAGGCGGCGCAGATGCGGTCCCGCAGCGTCTCGAACCAGGCTTTCGCGCGCGGCTTCATCGCCTCGGCCAGCGCCATCGCCGCGGGGTTGCTCGGCGCCGCCGCGGCGGCCTTGTGGTCAGTCATCCCCGTCTCCTCACCCTGGATGCGCTTCTTGTTGTCGGTCTTCGTCCCCGGCCGCCGGGACGAAGCCGCCGACCTGACGCAAGGCTTCGCCCAGAACCAGGGCGGCCGCAATCGCGACGTTGAGGGAGCGCAGGCCTGCCAGCATGGGGACATGGACCACCGCATCGGCGGCCGCATAGACCTCGGGCGCCACGCCGGCCGATTCGCGGCCGACCATGACGATGTCGCCGGGCGAGAAGGCGATATCGAGATGGCGGGTGCGCCCGTCGGTCTCCGCCAGGATCAGGCGGTGCCCCGCCTGCCGGCGCCAGCGGTCGAAGGCGGCGAAGGAGGCGTGGCGGGTCACGGCCGCGCGTTCGAGATAATCCATGCCGGAGCGGCGGAAATGCCGGTCGGAGACGTCGAAGGCGGCGGGCTCGACGATGTCGACGGCGACGCCGAGGCAGGCGGCCATGCGGATCATCGTGCCGGTGTTCTGGGGAATGTCGGGCTGGTAGAGCGCCAGGCGCAGCGGCGCCCGGCCCCTCGGAGATGCTGCTTCGTCCGTCGCCGTCATCGTGTCCTGTCATGGGATGACGGCGGGAGATGCGTCAAGCCGTGGGCCGGGCGGGGGCATGCGTCGGCACGGCTGGCAATTGTCGCGCCTGCACGCCATATCCGCGGCTCCCGGCCGGATCCGCCCCCGGGCCTTGCCCCGATTTCGTCGCCATGCCGGTCCAGAGGAGGGCGGACATGTTCACCCCGCTGTTCCGCTGGCTCGAGAGCCGCATCGACGTCTTCGCGCCCTTCGACGAACGGGAGACGCCGCCGCGCGGCGTCTGGCCGTTCATGTGGCACCACATCAAGGGGGTGAAGGGCTGGCTCGTCCTCGTCATGCTGACGGGGCTCGGCTTTAGCGGCATCGAAGCGGCGATGTATCTGATGGTCGGCTGGTTCGTCGATCTTCTGGCGACGCAGTCGCCGGAGACGATCTTCCGCGATCATGGCTGGCTGCTGGCGGGAGCGGCCTTTCTCGTGGTCGTGGTGCGGCCGCTGGTCTATTTCGCCAACCACGCCATCGTCGATCAGGTCGTGGTGCCGCAGATCACCAACCAGATCCGCTGGCGCAACCATGTCTACACGCTCGGCCATGCGCTCGGCTATTTCCAGAACGACTTCGCCGGGCGCCTCTCCGCCCGCGTGATCCAGGCAGGGCAGTCGATCCGCGGCGCCACGATCGAGGTCATCGACGATCTCTGGTACGCGCTGATCTTCGCCACGGTCGCGATCGGCTTCTTCGGCGCGACCTCGCTTTGGCTGGCGCTGCCGGTGCTGGTCTGGCTCGCGGCCTATGTCGTGCTGCTGATCTATTTCGTGCCGCGCGCCAAGAGCCGCTCGGAGGCCAATTCGCTCGGGCGCTCGTCGACCACGGGGCGCATCGTCGACGCCTACACCAATATTTTGACGGTGAAGCTGTTCGCGCGCGCCGATGCCGAGCGCTCGGCCGTGCGCGAGTCGCTGTCGCGCTGGAACGCGGCCTTCCTCAATCTGTCGCGGCTGATCACCGGCGTCAGCGTCATCCTGCAGACGATGAACAGCCTGCTCGTGGTCGTCACCGCCTGGCTCAGCCTCTGGCTCTGGAGCCATGGCGCGATGACGCCCGGTGCCGTGGCGGCCTCGATCGGCCTGGTGCTGCGCCTCGTCCAGATGTCGAGCTGGCTGATCCATCTCGTGCGCGGGGTGTTCGAGAACATCGGCGCGGTGCAGGAGAGCATGGAGACGATCGCCAAGCCGCACGACCTGCCCGACGCGGCCGATGCGGTGCCGCTGCGGGTCGAGCAGGGCGGCATCCACTTCGACAAGGTCCGCTTCAACTACGGCAAGAGCGGCGGCCTGTTCGAGGGGCTCGATCTTGCGATCAGGCCGGGCGAGAAGATCGGCCTCGTCGGGCCCTCCGGCGCCGGCAAGTCGACGCTGGTGAACCTGCTGCTGCGGCTCTACCCGCTCGAAGGCGGGCGCATCCTGGTCGACGGGCAGGACATCGCCCACGTCACCCAGGATTCGCTGCGCGCGCAGATCGGGATGGTCACGCAGGACAATTCCCTGCTGCATCGCTCGATCGGCGACAACATCGCCTATGGGCGGGTCGGCTCGACGGCCGAGGAGATCGCGCAGGCGGCCCGCCAGGCCTCGGCCCATGAGTTCGTGCTGGGGCTGAGCGACCAGGACGGGCGCCACGGTTTCGATTCGCGCGTCGGCGAGCGCGGCGTGAAGCTCTCCGGCGGCCAGCGCCAGCGCATCGCCATCGCCCGCGTGCTGCTGAAGGATGCGCCGATCCTGATCCTCGACGAGGCGACCTCGGCCCTCGATTCCGAGGTCGAGGCCGCGATCCAGGAGCAGCTCACTGCGCTGATGCAGGGCAAGACGGTGATCGCGATCGCGCATCGGCTGTCGACGATCGCCGCGCTGGACCGGCTGGTCGTGCTCGACCGCGGGCGGATCGTCGATATCGGCAGCCATGCGGAGCTGGTGTCGCGAGGCGGGCTCTATGGCCGGCTGTGGGCGCGCCAGTCGGGCGGGTTTCTCGCGGCCGCCGACCCGGAAACGCTGCCGGCCTGAGGCCCGTCTGCCGAGGATGCGCCATGCACCGGCAGGGCTCCTGCAACAGTAGACTTCGTCCAATCTGCATGCCAAAGAGCGCGGCAGTGACGCGCCGCCGCATTGCGGCCGTGACGACGCGCCCGTAGATACGGCGCAGGCTTGCAATTTCGAGTTTTTCCAAAGCTCGACTGACGTTGTAGAGGATTGGATCGTGGCGAACGCGACCGATACGAAACCGACCGAATCCACACGCCGCGATTTCCTCATGCTCGCGACCGGTGCCGCCGGTGCCGTCGGCCTCGGCGCGGTGATGGTGCCGCTGGTGAGCCAGCTCGCGCCCGACGCCCAGACGGTCGCCGCCGGCGCGCCGATCGACCTCGACCTCGCCCCGATCGCGGAAGGCCAGGCGATCAAGCTGTTCTGGCGCGGCAAGCTGATCTTCGTGCGTCACCGCACCAAGAAGGAAATCGACGAGGCCCGCGCGGTCAACGTCGCCTCGCTGCCCGATCCGCAGGCCGATCAGGCCCGCGTCAAGGAAGGGCACGAACAGTTCCTGGTCGTGTATGGCAACTGCACCCATCTCGGCTGCGTGCCGCTCGGCAACAATCCCGGCGATCCGAAGGGCGATTTCGACGGCTGGTTCTGCCCCTGCCACGGCTCGCACTATGATTCCTCGGGCCGCATCCGCAGGGGGCCTGCGCCTCTCAACCTGCCGATCCCGCCCTACGCCTTCACCGAAGACACCAAGATCCGGATCGGCTGAGCCACGCGCTCGTCCCGAACCCGCCTGTAAGAGACAGCCCCGAGGCAATCCGCATGAGTGGTCACAGCTCCTACGTCCCGAAGACAGGTTTCGAACGCTGGCTCGATGCGCGCCTGCCGATCATCCGCCTGGCGCATGATTCGGCGGTCTCCTATCCGGTGCCGCGCAACCTGAACTATTTCTGGACCTTCGGCGGCATCCTCATGTTCATGCTGGTGGCGCAGATCGTCACCGGCATCATCCTGGCGATGCATTACACGCCGCATTCGACGATGGCGTTCAACTCCGTCGAGCACATCATGCGCGACGTGAACTATGGCTGGCTGCTGCGCTATCTGCACTCCAACGGCGCCTCGATGTTCTTCCTCGCCGTCTACATCCACATCTTCCGCGGGCTCTACTACGGCTCCTACAAGGCCCCCCGAGAGGTGCTCTGGATCCTCGGCGTCGTCATCCTGCTGCTGATGATGGCCACCGCCTTCATGGGCTATGTGCTGCCCTGGGGCCAGATGTCGTTCTGGGGTGCGACCGTCATTACCAGCCTGTTCTCGGCGCTGCCGATCGTCGGCGAGACGATCGTGACCTTCCTGTGGGGCGGCTTCTCGGTCGACAACCCGACGCTGAACCGCTTCTTCTCGCTGCACTACCTGCTGCCCTTCATGATCTTCGGCGTGGTCATCCTCCATGTCTGGGCGCTGCATCATGTCGGCCAGAACAACCCCACCGGCGTCGAGGTGAAGAACGTCGCCAAGGACACGGTGCCGTTCACACCCTATGCGACGGTCAAGGACGTGTTCGCGATGGTGTGCTTCATCTTCGTGTTCTCCTACTTCGTGTTCTACACGCCCAATTTCATGGGCCATGCCGACAACTACATCCCTGCCAATCCGGCCGTGACGCCGGCCCATATCGTGCCCGAATGGTACTTCCTGCCCTTCTACGCGATCCTGCGTGCGGTGCCCGACAAGCTCGGCGGCGTCATCGCGATGGGCGCGGCGATCGTCGTGCTGGCCTTTCTGCCCTGGCTCGACAGCTCCAAGATCAAGTCGATGAGCTACCGGCCGATCGCTCGCCAGCTCTTCTGGGCCTTCGTCGTGGTCTGCATCGGGCTCGGTTGGCTCGGTGCCATGCCGGCGGAGGGCGGCTACGTCATCGCCTCGCAGATCTTCACCGTCCTGTATTTCGGCTACTTCGTCGCTCTGTTCGTCGTCGGCCTGTTCGAACGGCCCAAGGCGCTGCCGAACTCGATCGCCGACTCCGTGCTCGGCGCCATGCAGGGCGGATCGGGTGCGCGCATGGGCACTGCCGTCGCCGCCGAACCCAACGCCAAGGGCTGAGACGAATCATGATCACTCTTTCGATTCGCTCGGCCACCTTCGGCCTCCTGCTCGCCGCCCTGCCGCTGACCGCCCAAGCGGCCGGTGAACGCGTCATTCCGCCGGAGCTGAGCTGGTCGTTCTCCGGCCCCTTCGGCACCTTCGACCGCGCCCAGCTTCAGCGTGGCTACAAGGTCTACAAGGAGGTCTGCGCGAGCTGCCACAGCGCTTCGCTCCTGAAGTTCCGCAACCTGTCGCAGCCCGGCGGGCCGGAATTCTCGCCCGGCCAGGTCACGGCGCTGGCGGCGACCTACCAGATCAAGGACGGCCCCAACGAGTCGGGCGAGATGTTCGAGCGGCCGGGCCGCGCTGCCGACCCGTTCCCCGCGCCCTTCCCCAACGAGCAGGCGGCGCGTGCAGCCAATGGCGGTGCCTATCCGCCCGATCTGTCGGTGCTGGCGAAGGCGCGGACCTATGAGCGCGGCTTCCCGCGTTTCGTCATCGACATCTTCAGCCAGTATCAGGAGCAGGGGCCGGACTACATCGCCGCCCTGCTGACGGGCTACAAGGATCCGCCGCCGGAAGGCGTGACGCTGCTGCCCGGCCAGTACTACAACACCTATATGCCGGGCCATCTGATCGCGATGCCGAACGTGCTGAACGACGGCCAGGTCGAGTTCCCCAAGGGAGCCGACGGGCAGCCGCAGGTGCCGGAGACGGCCCAGCAATACGCCAAGGACGTCACGGCCTTCCTGATGTGGGCAGCCGAGCCTCACCTCGAGGCGCGCAAGCGTCTCGGCCTGCAGGTGATGCTGTTTCTGCTGATCTTCGGCGGGCTGCTTTACTACACGAAGAAGAAGGTCTGGTCGCGCATGCCCGACGGCACGCCGGCGCACTGAAGAACACCGCCATCGAAAAGAGGCCCCGGCGACGGGGCCTTTTTTCTTGGGTGCCACCGTTTCTTGGACGCTGCCACGGATCACGATGCTCCCGCGCTTGATGCCGGGAGGACCGCACGGCACAGTCCCGCCCGGTCAGGAAGGACATCGACATGAGCGCAGCGGTTCTGGGAATCATCGGCGGGTCGGGCATCTACGACCTGCCGGGGCTGAGCGATCTGCGCGAGGAGCGCATCGAAAGTCCCTGGGGCGAGCCGTCCGACGTGCTGCGGATCGGCCGGATGGGCGACACCCGGATCGTCTTCTTGCCGCGCCATGGTCGCGGCCACGCGATCCCGCCCTCGGAGATCAACTATCGCGCCAATATCGACGTGATGAAACGGGCCGGCGTCACCGACCTCGTCTCGCTTTCGGCCTGCGGTTCCTACAAGGCGGAACTCTATCCCGGCCTGTTCGTGCTGGTCGACCAGTTCGTCGACCGCACCAGCGGGCGGGCCTCCTCCTTCTTCGGGCGGGGCTGCGTCGCCCATGTCTCCGTCGCTCATCCGGTCGGCCCTGCCCTGCAGGGGCTGATCGCGGAGGCCGCGACCGCGGAGGGGCTGCCCTTCGTGCGCGGCGGCACGCTGGTGACGATGGAGGGGCCGCAATTCTCGACCTACGCGGAATCGATCACCTACAAGACGCTCGGCTACGACCTGATCGGCATGACGGCGATGCCGGAGGCCAAGCTCGCCCGCGAGGCCGAGATCACCTATGCGACGGTCGCGATGGTCACCGACTACGACTGCTGGCATGAGGAGCACGGGCCGGTCGACGTCGCTTCCGTGGTCAAGGTGCTGCACGACAATGCCGACAAGGCGAAGCGGCTGGTGGCGCGGCTGGCGGCCGATTTCCCGCAGGAGCGCGTGCCCTGTCCGGTCGGCTCCCACAACGCGCTCGACAACGCCCTCATCACCGCGCCCGACATGCGCGACGCGGCCCTTCTCGCCAAGCTCGACGCCGTGGCGGGGCGCCTCCTGAAAGCGGCCTGACTGCGATGAACCTTGCCGACAGCATCCGCTCCATCCCCGACTATCCCAAGCCGGGCATCGTCTTCCGCGACATCACCACGCTGCTGGGCGATGCGCGCGCCTTCCGTCGTGCCGTCGACGAGCTGGTGCAGCCCTTCGCCGGGCTGAAGATCGCCAAGATCGCCGGCATCGAGGCGCGGGGCTTCATCCTGGGCGGCGCGGTGGCACACCAACTCTCGGCCGGCTTCGTGCCGGTGCGCAAGAAGGGCAAGCTGCCGCACGAGACGGTCAGCGTCACCTATGAGCTGGAATACGGGACCGACGAGATCGAGGTCCACAAGGATGCCGTGTCGCCGGGCGAGCGCGTGCTGCTGGTCGACGATCTGATCGCCACGGGCGGGACAGCCGAAGGCGCGGTGAACCTGCTCTCGCGGCTGGGGGCGGAGGTGGTCGCGGCCTGCTTCATCGTCGATCTGCCCGATCTCGGTGGCGCCGACCGGGTCCGCCGGCTCGGCGTGCCCGTTCGCACGCTTGTCTCCTTCGGCGGGCATTGACGCGCGCATGAAGATCAACGGACAGGCTTATCGCACGATCTGGCTCGCGCCGGATGGCTGGCGCGTCTGCGTCATCGACCAGACGCGGCTGCCCTTCCGCTTCGAGACGGTGACCCTGTCCTCGGCGGAAGCCGCGGCGGAGGCCATCCGCTCGATGGTGGTGCGCGGCGCGCCGCTGATCGGGGCGACGGCCGCCTATGGCGTCGCGCTGGCTATGCGCGTCGATGCCTCCGATTCCGCATTGGAGGCGGCGCTCGACTTGCTGGGCGCGACAAGGCCGACGGCGGTCAACCTGCACTGGGCCCTGGCGCGGATGCGCGCGCGTCTGGCGCCCCTGCCGGAGGCGGAGCGGGGCGAGGCCGCCTATGGCGAGGCCGCCGCGCTCTGCGACGAGGATGTCGCGCTCTGCCGCGCCATCGGCGAGCATGGGCTGGGCGTGATCCGCTCGATCGCGGCGGAAAAGGCCGAAGGGGCGACCGTCAACATCCTGACCCATTGCAATGCCGGCTGGCTCGCGACCGTCGACTGGGGCACGGCGCTGGCGCCGATTTATCTCGCGCATGACGCTGGAATTCCCGTCCATGTCTGGGTGGACGAGACCCGGCCGCGCAACCAGGGCGCCGCGCTGACCGCCTACGAACTCGGCGGCCATGGGGTGCCGCATACGGTGATCGCCGACAATGCCGGCGGGCATCTGATGCAGCGGGGCGAGGTCGACATGGTCATCGTCGGCACCGATCGAACGACCGCGACCGGCGACGTCGCCAACAAGATCGGCACCTATCTCAAGGCGCTGGCGGCGCGGGACAATGGCGTGCCCTTCTATGTCGCGCTGCCCTCGCCGACGATCGACTGGAGCCTGTCCGACGGGCTGCGCGAAATTCCGATCGAGGAGCGCGCGGCACGGGAGGTCACCCATCTCTCGGGGCTGGCGGAGGACGGCGATGTGCATTCGTTCCGCGTGGTCGCGCCGGGCAGCCCTGCGGCGAACCCTGCCTTCGACGTCACTCCGGCCCGGCTCGTAACCGGGCTGATCACCGAGCGCGGCGTCTGCGAGGCCAGCGCCGATGGGCTGGCGCGGCTGTTTCCGGAACGGGCCGGGCGGCCGCCCGCGTGAGCAGGACGAGATCATGACCAGGAACGAACTCGGCGCCGGCATCGTCACTGTGGCGCAGGCCATCGACCTCGCGGGCTTCTGCCCGTCGAAATCGGGCAATGTCTCGGCCCGGACGGAAGCCGGCTTCCTGATCACGCCCTCGGGCCTACCCTATGCGCGGACGACGCCGGAGGATCTGATCGAGCTGTCGCTCGAGGGCGCGGTATTGTCGGGCGCGCGCAAGCCGTCCTCGGAATGGCCCTTCCACGCCGCGATCTACCGGGCCCGGCCCGAGGCGCAGGCGATCGTCCATACCCACTCGCCGCGCGCCACCGCCCTGTCTTGCACCCGTCGTGGCATCCCAGCGTTCCACTACATGATCGCGCTCTGCGGCGGTTCCGATATCCGCTGTGCCGATTACGCGACCTTCGGCACGCCCGAACTGGCGGACAACGCCGTGCGGGCACTGGAGGGACGCAAGGCGGTGCTGCTCGCCAATCACGGCGTCATCGCGCTCGGCGCCTCGCTCGCCGGGGCGCACCAGATCGTGGCCGAGGTCGAGAACCTGGCTGGCCAGTATCTCGACATTCTCGCCGCGGGACTTGAGCCTGTCATCCTCGACGAGGCCGAGATGGCGCGGGTGAGCGCGAAGTTCGCGGGTTACGGCAAGGTCGGTTAAGGCCAAAGCTCGACTTGCCGGGTCGTCTTACGGCTTGTTAATGCCCCTGCGGCATGAAAGGGCATGATCCTATCGCCGTACCTGCATGCCTCCCTGGATATGCTCGGCATTGCTGCCTGCGAGTACGACGCCCGGCTGGAGGCCGTGAGCTGGAACAGCACATTCCTCCAGTTCTTCCCGGAGGATGAGGGCGAGATCTATGTCGGCGAGCCCTACGCGGACAATCTCGTTCGCTTCTACCGCTGCCGGCTGTCTCCGGAGGAGGTGCCCGACGTCGAGCGCTACATCGCGGAGGGGGTCGCGCGCCACGAGAATCAGACGCAGCCCTTCGAGTTCATCCATAACGGCCGCCGGCTGCGTGCGTCGTCGCTTCGTGCTCCCGATGGCGGGCGGGTAAGGCTGTGGCAACGGCTGGATGCCGAAGATCGGGCGGAGGCCGCTCCCGAACGCGTGTTGCCCGTTTTCGAGGCGCTCCCCTTCATTCCAGACGGAGCGACCATTCTGGACGCGGATGATCGGATCGTCGCCGCCAACGATGCGTTCAGGCAGCTCTACGGCCTGCCCCGCGACCGACCGGTGGTCGGCTGCGCGCTCGATGAGATCATCGCCTGGTGCTGGCGCGGCGATTCACCGGCGGGCGCCTGGCGCGCAGCCATTCGCAATGGTCTGCGCTATGACGGCGCGCCATTCGAGATCGAGTTGCCTGGCCAGCGCTGGCTGAGGGTCATCGCCCGGCACGGTACCGGTGGCATCGGATTCTTCACCCACGCCGATATCACCGCCACCAAGCGCCAGCATATCGAACTCGTCGAGGCGCAGGCCGCGCTGCAAAGGGCCAACGAGGAACTGGCGAAGCTCGCGGGCACCGACGCGCTGACAGGCCTCGCCAACCGACGCGCCTTCATGGCGTTCCTTGCCGCCGAAGCCCAACTCGTCAGGCCGCTGTCGCTGCTGGCGATCGACGTCGATCATTTCAAGGCGATCAACGACCGCTTCGGCCACCTCGTCGGTGACGCGTGCCTGAAGCTGATCGGATCGATCGTGGCCGAGCAGGCGAGCGGGCACCGGCGGCTCGTCGCGCGCATCGGCGGCGAGGAATTCGGCGTGGTCCTCGGCGGAGCCTCTTTGGTAGACGCTCACCGGATGGGGCTCGCAATCCGCGCGGCGCTGGCCCGTGCGCCCTGGCGAAGGCTTCACCCCGAGCTGGACCGCGCGACGGTCTCGATCGGCCTCTGCTGCGCAGAGGGGCCGATCGACGAAGACATGCTCTATGGCTGCGCCGACGAGGCGCTTTACGCGGCCAAGCACAACGGTCGCGACCGGATCGAGTCGCGGCCGTTGTCAGGCAAGCGCCGCACGGCTTGATGGGACCGCCCAGAGCCTAAGCGGCGCCAGACGCCCTCGCCCTACCGCGTCAGCCCTTCGCCCACTCCGCATACCAAGTGTTGAACAGCGCGAGCTGGGTGCGGGCGTAGTGCTTCTGGCCCTCGGTCAGGCTGTCGGAGGCGTTGAAGTGCAGCTCGTATTCGGGGCTGCCTTCGAGCACCATCAGATACTTGTAGAACAGCACGAGGTCCGGCCCCTCGTCGAAGCTCGACAGCACGGCGAGCGCGCCGTCCAGTTCGAGCGCCCTGGCGCGCGCCGTGACATCGCCCTTTGCAGCCTGCTCGCAGAGCGAGACAAGGTGCAGCACCGGCTTGGGCAGGACGTTGCCGATGCCGGTGATCGCGCCGCTGGCGCCGCAATTGACGAAGCCATGGAAGACCTGCGTGTCGACGCCGACCATCAGCGTGATGTCGTCCGACTGGCCGGTGATGTTCTCGGCCGCGTAGGTCAGGCTCTTGGCGCCGCCGAACTCCTTGAAGCCGATCAGGTTGGAGTAGCTTTCGCGCAGCTTGAAGAACAGCTCGGCGCGGGTCTCGAAGCCGTAATAGGGGCTGTTGTAGATCACCGCCGGCAGGCCGTCGGCGGCCTCCAGGATGGCGCCGAAATGGGCGGCCTGGGCCGAGGCCGAGGGGCCGCGCGAGAGCACGCGCGGGATCACCATCAGGCCCTTGGCGCCGACGCGCCTGCCATGGGCGGCGAAGGCGGCGGCGCGCTGCGTGTTCTGGGCGCCGGTGCCGACGATGACGGGCACGCCGGCCTGGCACAGGCGGGCGACACCCTCCATGCGCTGCTCGTCGGTCAGCAGCGGCCAGTCGCCCATCGAGCCACAATAGACCACCGCCGACATGCCGGCCTCGACGAGTTCCTTGCCCTTGCGGACGAGGGCATCGAAATCGGGGCTGCGATCCGCCTTGCACGGCGTCATGAGGGCGGGAATCGTCCCGGAGAAGATGTTTGAGGCCATTGAACGTTTCCTTGGCGGTTTCTTGCGTCGTTCAGGTTTCGGAGACCGGCGGGGTCAGGCTTCGTAGGCGAAGGGGTCGTCGACGGTGTGGGCGGGCTGGGTGAACCAGCGCGCGCCGTCCTCCGTCATGTAGGCGATGTCCTCGAGGCGCACGCCGAACTCGCCGTAGATGCACATCATCGGCTCGATCGAGAAGCACATGCCGACCTGGAGCGGGGTCTTGTTGCCCTTGACCATGAAGGACTCTTCATGGACGTCGAGGCCGAGCCCGTGGCCGGTGCGGTGGGGCAGGCCTGGGACCTTGTAGCCGGGGCCATAGCCGGCCGCCTCGATGACCCCACGCGCGCCGAAATCGACGTTCTCGCAGGGCGCGCCGAGCTGGGCGGCGGCGAAGCCGGCGAGCTGGGCCTTCTTCTCCAGATTCCAGATCTCGCGCTGGCGCTCGGTCGGCTCGCCGAAGACATAGGTGCGGGTGATGTCGGAGCGGTAGCCGCCGACCTTGGTGCCCATGTCGATCAGCACCATGTCGCCCTCGGCCAGGGTCTGCTCATGAGGCACGCCATGGGGATAGGCGGTGGCCTCGCCGAACTGGGCGGCGCCGCTGGTCCAGCTCATGCCGAGCTTGCGATGGGCGCGGTCGAGGAAGTCCTTCGTCTGTGCGGTGGTCACGCCGACCTGCAGCGCGCGGGCGGCGGCGCGGTGGACCTCCATGGTGATGTCCATGGCGCGCTGGATCAGGGCGATCTCGGCGGCCGACTTCAACTGGCGGCAGGTGGCGGTGATCGAGCTGCCCTGCGTGAAGGTGAAGCGATTGCCGGCCTTGCGCAGCCCGTCGACGATGTAGAAGGGCGTGTGGGGGTCGAGCGCGACCTGGCCGCTCTCATAGCCCATGCTGCGGATGGTCTCGACCACCAGCTCGGTCGGGTCCTCATGCTCTTCCCAGCAGCGGACATCGTCGCCGAACTTCATGTATTCGCGCGTCTTCGGCTCCTCGAAGGTGGGGCTGAGATAGGCGATCTCGCCCTCGACGGGGATCACCGCGCCGTGGAGGCGCTCGGTGAGATTGAGCTGGATGCCGGTGAAATAGGCCAGGCTCGTCGAGGTATCCAGATAGAGCGCCTGCAGCCCCTGCTCGCGCAGCAGCGCCTGCGCCTTGGCGATGCGCTGCTTGAATTCCGCGACGGCGATCGGCTCGATGCCATCCGTCATCGGCTTCAGTTTGGCGAGTTCCGCCTCGAAGCTCGATCCGCCCACTCCGATCGTCATGGTCCATAGTCCTCGCTGGTCAGTCTTGAAACGGGCGGTCGCCGTCAGGCGGCCGGAGCCTGGGGCAGGGCGATGTCGGCCTCGTCAGGCTCGAGCAGGTGCAGCAGGTCCTCGCGGACGGCCAGGACGTGGTCGAGGGTCAGTCTCGCGGCTCCCTCGGCGTCGCCGGCGCGACAGAGATCGAGCAGTGCGGCGTGCTCGCGCTTGGCGCGGGTCGTGGCGCCCTCCGACATGGCGAGCTGAACGCGGGTGTAGCGGTCCGTGTTGGCGAGCAGGACGCGCACCAGTTCGAGCGTCTGGCTGCGGCCCGAGGCGCGGTAGAGCGAAAGGTGGTATTCGCGGTTGAGTTCGCCATAGGCTTCGAGGTCGCCGCGGCCGATCGCAGCCGCATAGTCGGCGAGCAGGGTCTCGGCCCGCTCGAAGTCGGCGGCGGTGAGCCGCGGCACCGCCCGGCGGATCAGGTCCGGCTCCAGCATGGCGCGCAGGTCGAAGAGTTCGGCGATGTCGGAACCCGAGAGCGCGGTCACCACCGCGCCGCGATGCGGATGGAGCGTGACCAGACCCTCCGCCGCGAGCTGGTGGAAGGCTTCGCGGATCGGGATGCGGCTGATGCCGAATTCGCGGGCCAGCGCGTCCTGCCGCAGCGCCTCGCCGGCGGCGACGGCGCCCGACAGGATGCGGCGGCGCAGCTCGGCGACCGCCGCGCCGGTGACGGTCTGGCGAAGCAGCGGCCTTCTCGAACGCGGGCTTAGGGTGGAGATCATGCGGGCTTCCAGCTTCACTGGGCCTTGTAGCGGCGCTGGACCAGCAGCCCGGACACCGCGGTCAGCGACAGCGTCGTCAGCATCAGGATGAAGGCGATCGCCGCCGCGAAGGGCCAGTTGTTGTTCACGGCGAACTCCCGATACAGCATCGGGGCCATCATCTGGAAGCGGGCTCCGCCGAGCAGGAAGGGCGTGGCATAGGCGTTCATCGCGAGGATGAAGACGAGGATGCCGCCGGTGCCGATGCCGGGGAGGGCGAGCGGCAGCACGACATGCCAGAAGCGCCGCGTCGGATCGGCGCCGAGGCTGTCGGCGGCCTCCTCCAGCTTCGCGTCGATGCCCTCGATCACGCTCTGCAGCGTCAGGATCATGTAGGGCAGGTTGATCGAGAGGATGCCGATGCCGACCGCAAAGGAGGTGTAGAGCAGCGAGATGCCGGAGCCGCCGAGTGCGCCGTAGAGGGCGTCGACGATGCCGCCACGGCCGAGCACACCCATCCAGCCGAGCGCGCGCACCGTCGAGCCGATGAACAGCGGCAGGATGATCAGCAGCACGCCGATCGACTTCCAGCGGCTCTGCGAGCGGGCGAGCTTATAGGCGATCGGGAAGCCGAGGAGCAGGCAGAGCAGCGTCGTGACGATGGCGATGCTGAAGGTCGTCCAGAGCACGCCGGTGTAGAACGGGTCCGTCACGAAGCGGAGATAGTTCTCCGGCGTGAAGGCCTCGATCATGAAGGTGCGGCGGTCGTATTTGTTGAGGCTGTAGCGGGCGAGCAGCGCCAGCGGCAGCACCAGCGACAGCATGACGACCAGCGTCGCCGGCCCGATGAGCATGGAAGCGGTGAGCCCCTCGGGCCGGCGCGCGGTCATGTCAGCGCCGATCCAGCAGGCGACGCCACCAGTCGTTCATGTCGTCGCGGACGGCACTGAGCTGGGGGTAGGGCGCGGGCAGGAGCTTGGCGCCCTCCGGCAGGGCGAGGCGCTTGGCGACATCGCCTTCCAGCGCCGCGTTGGTGATGGTCGGGTGGTAGCCCATGCTGTCGGCGAAGCCGCGCTGGGCGCGCGGGTCGAGCGCGGCGTTGATATAGGCGAAGGCGGCGGCCTTGTTGGGCGCGTTCTTCAGCACGCACATGCTGGAGACATAGGTCAGGCAGCCCTCGGCCGGGAAGGACGACCTCATCTCGACGCCGCCCTTGGTCCAGAACAGCACGCGGGCGTGCCAGACGAGGCCGACATCGATCTCGCCGGACTTGATCGCGGGGGCGAAGGCCTCGGTCGAGGTGTAGGCCCTGGCGCCGGCCTTGATCAGTTTCTCCAGCACCGGCTTGACCTCGGCGATCTTGCCGGGGTCGCCCTGGTGCTTGAGTGCAGCCGCCATGGCGACCCAGATATAGCTGTTGTCCAGGATACCGACCTTGCCGCCATAGGCCTCCAGCTCGGTGAAGCTCTTCGGCGGCTCCTTCACACGCTCCGGGCTGTAGGCGATCACCTGCGGGCTGTAGATATGCGGGATCGCGTAGGGCGTGGCGAAGGTCGGCTGGACGTATTTCAGGTTCGGCACCTTGCCCTCGTCGAGCGGCTCCAGCATGCCGGCGTCTTCGAGGTCATAAGCCGCGGGCGCCTGCACGCAGATGACGTCGACGCTGCCGCGCGGCAGGCGGCGCTGGGCGATCGACTTGGCGACGCGGGTCGGCTCGGTGCCGGCATCCTGGACGACCTCGATGCCCTTGGGCTTGAGCAGCGGCTCCTCGATGTTCTGGGTCAGGAGCTTGGCATAGTCGCCGCCCCAGGTGCTAAGCACGCAGCGGCCGGGCTCCTGCGCGCGCAGCACGGCGGGGGCGAAGATCGGCGCGGCGGCGGCGCCGGCGGCGAGCGTCAGGATACGGCGTCGATTGGGTGTGAACAGGTCCGTCATCGTGGTGGCTCCCTCGTTTCTGGTTGTCGTTCGGTCGTCGTGGTTCAGGCGTCGGCGGCGGTCACGATCGCGCCCTGCGGGTCGAAGAGGCGCTCGTTCTGGGCGTCCCAGGTGAGGGCGACGCGCTCGCCCCGGGCGCGGCGCGTGCCGCCGGTCGCGCCCGTCGGCTCATGCAAAGCGAGGCTGGCGCCGCCTTCGAAGGCGAGCAGGTAATCGACATGGCCGCCGACATAGGTGCCGTCCTCGACGGTGGCGCTGGCGCGAGGCGGAGCGACGTCGTCCTCGCCATGCAGGCGCACGCGTTCGGGCCGCAGCGCCAGCACATGCGGCCCGCGCTGGGCATAGCGGCGAGCGAGCTTCAGCACCGCGCCGCCGGGCAGGCGCAGGCTGTCGGCCTCGACCAGATCGCCGGCGACGAGATTGCTGTGGCCGATGAAGCGGGCGACGAAGGGGTTGAGCGGCTGCTCGTAGAGTTCCTCCTGCGTGCCGACCTGCTGGACCCTGCCCTCGTTCATCAGCACCAGCCGATCGGCCATGGTCATGGCCTCGTTCTGGTCGTGCGTGACCATGAGCGCGGTCAGACCCGCGGCGCGCTGGAGCTGGCGGATCTCGCGGGCGACCGACTGGCGCAGGTTGGCGTCGAGATTGGAGAGCGGCTCATCGAGGAGGAGCACCTTGGGGCGGATCGCGAGCGCGCGCGCCAGCGCCACGCGCTGCTGCTGGCCGCCGGAGAGCTGGCGGGGGTAACGGTCGGCCATGGTCGTCAGCTTGACCATGTCGAGCGTCTGCTCGAGCCGGGTGTCGATCTCGGCCTTGGGCAGCTTGCGCATGCGCAGGCCGAAGGTGACGTTCTGCGCGACCGTCAGATGCGGGAACAGCGCATAGCTCTGGAACACCATGCCCATCTCGCGCTGATAGGGCGGCAGGGAGGCGTAGTCCTTGCCCTCGACCAGGATGCGTCCGCGCGTGGCGGCGACGAAGCCGGCAACGAGGCGCAATGTCGTCGTCTTGCCGCAGCCGGAGGGGCCGAGCAGGACCAGCATCTCACCCTGGGCCACGTCGAGATTGACGTCCTCCACGGCGGCCGTGGCGCCGTAGAGCTTGGTCAGCCCCTCGATGCGGAGATGGGAGGCATTGCTCATAGAAGGACCCGGCTCATCAGACGACCTTGCTCAGCTTGACGTAGCGGTCGATCGCCAGCAGCAGCGCCGCGATCACCGCCGTCTGGACGACGACGACCGAGGCGACGAGGGGATCGAAGCGGTATTCGAGGTACTGCAGCACCGAGATCGGGAAGGTGATCATGCCGGGGCTGATCAGGAACAGCGTCATCTCGATGTTCTCGAAGGAGACGATGAAGGCGAAGAGCGCGGCGGCGACGATGCCCTGGCGCATCATCGGCAGGGTGACGCTCCAGAGCACGCGGCCGGGCGAGGCGCCGAGATTGGCAGCGGCCTCCTCGATCGAACGGTCGAGCTGGACGAGGTTGGCGACGCAGAGCCGGACCACCCAGGGCGTGGTGATCAGCAAATGGGCGAGGATCAGGACCCAGTCCGAGCCGATCAGCGGGAACTGCGTGCGGATCTCGATGTCGACCATCAGGACATAGAGGCCGAGCCCGATGACGACGCCGGGCACCGTCAGCGGCGAGAGCAACAGCACGTTCAGAATGCTGCGGCCGGGAAAGCTGTAGCGCACCAGCGCGATGCTGGCGGGCACGCCGATCAGCAGGCTGCAGAGCGTTGCCATCGCCGCGACCCGCAGGCTGGTGGAGAGCGACTGGCCGAATTTCGGGAATTCGGCGAGGCGGCCATACCATGAGAGCGTGTAGCCGCTGGGCGGGAAGGTCACCACGCCATCGGCGAAGAGGCTCATATAGGCGGTCATCAGCAGCGGGATCAGCATCAGCGCGATGCCGACGAAGACCAGCAGCCGCGTCACCGCCGTGAGGGCCGCGACCGTCCCGGGGCTGCCCGGTATGGCGGCTCGCGGCAGGTCTCCGGCTAGGTCATGGGCGGCGGCCAAGCAGCAATCTCCCCGTCGAAAGCGCCATCAGCAGACCGGGAAGGGGCGTTCCTGTCAATTGGATAAAATCGCCAATATGCAATTGCCTGGGGTCGGCTTCTGTGGAACGCTACCGCTCCAGCCTGCCCGGAGATGCGGCCTCGCCGGCCCGCCTCCCTTCCTGCCCGGAGATCCGCGATGAGTCTGACCCTGTTCACCGGCGGTCGCTTCCTCGATCCGGACAAGGACCGGCTGCTCGACGGCGTCGAGGTTCTGGTCGAGGGCGACCGAATCCGCGAGGTCTCAGACCGGCCGATCGCGGCTGCGAATGCGACGCGGATCGACCTGCGCGGGCGCACCCTGATGCCGGGCCTGATCGACATGCATGTCCATGTTGTCTCGGCGGTGGTGAATGGCGTCGCCAATGCGATGACGCCCTCCTCGCTGGTGGCGCTGCGGGCGGGTCGGGTGATGAACGCCATGCTGATGCGCGGCTTCACCACGGTGCGCGATCTGGGCGGCGCCGATCTCGGGCTCGTTCTTGCTGTGGAGGAGGGGCTGATCGCCGGGCCGCGGCTGATCATCTGCGGCAAGGCGCTGAGCCAGACCGGCGGCCATTCCGACCCGCGCGACCGTTCCGAGACGCGCCCGCTCTACACCGGCCGCCTGGGGCAGGTCGGCCAGCTCTGCGACGGGGTGGACGCCGTCCGCCTCGCCGCCCGCGAGCAGCTGCGGGCCGGCGCGACCTTCGTCAAGATCATGGCCAATGGCGGTGTCGCCTCGCCCAACGACCCGATCCATGCGCTGGGCTTCTCGAAGGACGAGATCCGCGCCGCGGTCGAGGAGGCGGAGAATGCTGGTACCTATGTCGGCGCGCATCTCTACACCGACAAGGCGATCGCCCGGGCCGTCGAATGCGGGGTGCAGTCGCTCGAGCATTGCAACCTGATCCAGGCGGAGACGGCGAAGAAGGCTGCCGCCGCGGGCGCCTTCGCGGTGCCGACGCTCGCCGCCTATGAGGGGTTGGCGCTCGAGGGTTCGAGCTTCGGGCTGCGGCCGGAATCGGCGGCCAAGATCGAGACGGTGCGCAAGGGCGGCATGGAGTCGCTCTCGATCATGCGCGAGGCCGGGCTGCCGATGGGCTATGGCTCGGATCTGCTCGGCCAGCTCCAGAAATACCAGACGATGGAGTTCGAGCTGCGCTCGCGCGTGCTGCCGATGCCGGAGGTCCTGCAGTCGGCGACCACCACAGCCGCGAAGCTCTGCCGGATGGAGGGCGAGATCGGCGCGCTGGTGCCGGGCGCCCATGCCGACCTGCTGGTGGTGGACGGCGACCCGCTTTCCGATCCGCAGCTCTTCCAGAACGACGGCCGCGCACTGCGGGCGATCATGCGCGGCGGGCAGTTCTTCAAGAACGAGCTGCATTGAAGCGGCTGCGGTTCCCCACCGTTTGGATCGCTGAAAGGACACCCCCATGCGCGGAATGATCGTGGCGGCCCAGCCGGAGGCCGCCGAGGTGGGGGGCGACATCCTCAGGCGCGGCGGCAATGCTGTGGATGCCGCCATCGGCTGCGCCTTCAGCCAGGGCGTGGTCGATCCGCAGATGTGCGGGATCGGCGGCTTCGGGGCGATGCAGATCTGCATGCCCCAGCGCGGCGTCCACACCGTGCTGGAGTTCCTGGCGCGGGCACCGCTGTCGGCGACCGCCGCGATGTGGGCTGATCGCTTCGTCGGGCAGACGCGCGACGGCTTCGTCTTCCTGATGAGCGACCATGCCAACGAGCTCGGCCATCTCGCGGCGGGCACGCCGGGCAATGTCGCGGGTTATTGCGAGGCGCTCTCCCGCTTCGGGACGATGGCGCTGCCGGAGGTGGTGGCACCGGCCATTCGTCAGGCGCGCGAGGGCTTCGTGGTGCGCCCTTACGTCCACTACTACTGGGCCATCGACCAGCGCTCCACGGGCCAAGTCAACACCGAGGACAAGCTGCGGCTGAGCGAGACCGGCCGGGCGATCTACTTCCATCCCGACGGCAGCCTGAAGCGTCCCGGCGACGTCGTCGCCAATCCCGATCTGGCGCGCACGCTGGAGCGGATCGCGGCCGGTGGCGCGCAGGCCTTCTACACCGGCGAGATCGCCCGGGAGATCGCCGCCGACATGGCGGCCAGCGGCGGGCTGATCACGCTGGACGATCTGGCGGCTTATCGCGTGCGGGAAAAGGCGCCGATCTGGGGCGCCTATCGGGGCTTTCGCATCGCGGGCAATCCGCCAGCGGCGGGCGGCGCCTCGCTGATCGAGCTGCTGCAGATCCTGGAGGGGTTCGATCTCGCGAGCCTGCCGCATAACGGGCCCGAGCATATCCGCATCCTCGCCGAGGCGATGAAGTGGATGACGATCGACAAGGACGCCCATATGGGCGACCCCGACTTCGTCGACGTGCCGCTCGACCGGCTGCTCTCGCCGGCCTATGCCGCCGGCCTCGCCGCCCGCATCCGGGCCGGCGACAAGGCCCGCGTGCCGCGCTCGGAACTGGCCAAGGACCCGCCCGACACCACTGTCTGCTGCGTCATGGACGAGGAGGGCAATGCGGTCACGATCACGCATACGCTCGGCCAGCCCTCGGGCGCGATCACACCGGGGCTGGGCTTCATGTACAATGGCACGATGAGCGGCTTCGATCCGCGGCCGGGGCGCGCCGCCTCGATCGCGCCCGGCAAGGCGCGCGGCAGCGCCATGGCGCCGACGATCGTCTTCGAGGGCGAGCGGCCGGTGATCGCGATGGGTGCGCCAGGCGGCACCTTCATCGTGCCCGCCATCGCGCAGGCGCTGAGCAATGTCATCGACTTCAAGATCAGCATGGCCGAGGCGGTCGCGGCGCCGCGCATCGTCTGCCTGAGCGACACGATCGACGTCTCCAACCGCGTCCAGCGAGGCGTCACCGACGAGCTGCAGGCGATGGGCTACGCGGTCGCGCGCACCTACCAGTCCTTCGCCTTCGGCGCGCCGCATGGCGTGAAGGCGGAAGGCGCGGGCTGGTCGGGCGGGGCCGATCCGCAGCGGGACGGCATGGCGATCGCGGTCTGAGGATTGCGAGCCGGAGGCGCCCGCAGGGGCGCCCCCGAAGTATGTGCGCGATCAGCCGTCCTGCCAGCGCTGCTGCAGCGCCGTCGCCGACATCAGGTCGAAGGAGAGGTCGGAGATCTGCCAGAAGCGCGTGCTGTCCTGCTGGAAGGCCCAGAGGTGGTCGTAGATCTTCTTGAAGGCCGGGTTGGCGGCCGACATCTCGGCGTAGAGATCCTTGGTGTGCTTGTAGCTCGCCCGCAGGATGTCGTTGGGCAGCGGGCGCAGCTGCGCGCCACCGGCGATCAGCCGCTTCAGGGCCGGCGGGTTGAGCGCATCGTATTTCGCCTGCATGTCGTGGCCGGAGGCCATCGCGCAGGTCTTGAGCACCTTCTGGTAGGTCGGGGGCAGGCTGTTCCACTTCTCCAGATTGATGAAGAAGCTCAGTTCCGCGCAGCCGTCCCAGAAGCCGGGATAGTAGTAATAGGGCGCGACGCGGGCGAAGCCGAGCTTCTCGTCGTCATAGGGGCCGACGAACTCGACCGCATCGAGCACGCCGCGCTCCAGCGCCGGGTAGATGTCGCCGGCGCCGAGCTGCTGCGGCACCACGCCCATCTTCTGCAGGACGTTGCCGCCCAGCCCGCCGATGCGCATCTTCAGGCCCTGGAGATCGGCCGCCGACTTGATCTCCTTGCGGAACCAGCCGCCCATCTGCGCGCCGGTGTTGCCGGCCGGCAGGTTGTAGATGTTGAACTTCGAGTAGAACTCGTTGAGCAGTTCGAGGCCACCGGCATGGAACAGCCAGGCCTGCATCTGGCGGCTGTTGGGGCCCCAGGGAATGACCGTGCCGAAGGCGAAGGCGGTGTCCTTGCCGATATAGAAATAGGAGCCGGAATGGCCCATCTCGACCGTGCCATTGGTCACGGCATCGGCCACCTGCAGAGCGGGGACGATCTCGCCGGCCGCGAAGACCTGGATCTTGAACTTGCCGTCGGTGACGGCCGAGACCGCTTCCGAAAAATGGGTGCAGGCGCCGTAGAGCGTCTCCAGCGACTTCGGATAGCTCGACGCCAGGCGCCATGTCACGGTGGGCGTGCTCTGGGCGATCGCGGGGGACGCAATGCCGGCCGCGGCGCCGAGGCCGGCGCCCTTCAAGAACAATCTGCGCTTCATGGGTGTCGTTTCCTAACCGTCTTTTCTTGTGGCGCCGTCGCTGGCGTCGCGGAAGCTTGGCATGGTGGAGGCTGAGGGGACAACGCGCATGCGCGCATGACGGCCCGGCGGCCGACGGGCCTGCCTCAGGCGCCGGCACGCTCCTCCATCAGCTTGACCATCACCGTCAGCAGGCGGTTGGCCGGCGTCGCAATGCCGAGCCGCTCGCCAGTGCGCACGACATAGCCGTTGAGATGGTCGATCTCGGTGCGCTTGCCGCGGGCGAGGTCCTGCGCCGTCGAGGAGGATTGCGCCGGCATGGCCGGGGCAAGCGCCAGGACGGTGTCGAGGATCTCGGGGCCGATGGCGATGCCGGCGGCCTGCGCCACTGCGCGGCATTCGGCGACGATGTCGGCCATGCTGGCGCGCACGCCCTCGACCGCGATCATCCGGCCATAGGGAAGCTGCGGGATGGCGGAGAGGGCGTTGTAGGCGCAGTTGACGATCAGCTTGGTCCAGAGCGCGCCGATGACGCTTTCCGAGACCTCGGTGGGGATGCCGGCCTGGCCGAAGCTCGCGGCGATGGCGGCGCTGGTCGCGCCGGGGCCGATGACCAGCTCGCCGCGCCCGTGATGACGGACATGGCCGGGTCCGGGCATCTCGACGGCGACATAGACCGCGGCCGAGATCACCGGGCGGCCGAGCACCTCCCGCAGGCGCTGGGCATTGTCGACGCCGTTCTGCAGGCTCAGGATCGTGGCGTTGGTTGCGAGGTGGGGCGCGATGGCGCGGCCGGCCTCTTCGGTATCGCCCGACTTCACGCAGACCAGGACGATGTCGGCGCCGGCGACGCCTGAGGGTTCGGTCGTGGCCGTGACCTCGAGCCTTTCGGTCGTCCCTCTGGCCTCGAAGACGAGGCCGTGCCGCTCGATCGCCTGGACATGCGGGGGCCGGGCGATCAGCGTCACGCCATGACCGGCGCGGGCCAGCATGGCGCCGTAGTAGCAGCCGACGCCGCCGGCCCCCATGATCGCGATGGTCATCGGTTGGCTCCCTGCCTCGGCCAGAGATGGTCGCTGCCGAGTTCGGTGGGATCGGCGCAGCCGAGATGGATCTGCGTGTTGAGGAGTTCCGCCCGCAGGATGTCGATGATCGCCTTGGGGCCGTCGGACAGTCCGAGCGCGGCGACGGCGAAGAGAAAGGGTCGCCCGAGCAGCACGAAGTCGGCGCCACAGGCGAGGCTGCGGGCGATGTCGTCGCCGGTGCGCACGCCGCTGTCCAGGATCAGCTTGAGACGGTCGCCGCAGGCCTCGCGGATGCGCGGCAGCACCTCGATCGAGGACGGCGCGGAATCGAGCTGGCGCCCGCCATGGTTGGAGACGACGATGCCGTCGGCGCCGAGGCGCTCGGCCCGCAGCGCATCCTGCGGGTTGAGGATGCCCTTGATCACGAGATGATGCGGCCAGGCCTTGCGGATCGCTTCGATGCGCCCCCAGTCGAGCGCGGGGCAGGAGAGCTGCCGCGAGACGAATTCGGCATGGGCGAGGCCGCTCAGCGACCCCTTGTTCTCGACGAAGTTCGCCATGCCCGGCCGTTCGCCGCGCGCGGCCCGCCAGAGCCAGCCGGGGTGGCGTGCGACGTCCAGGATGGTGGCGAGCGAGGGCTTCAGCGGGATGGCGAGCCCGTTGGTCAGGTCGCGCACGCGCCGTGCGGGCACGGGGATGTCGATGGTGACGACGAGTGTCGTCACACCGGCCTTCAGCGCCCGCTGCATCAGCCCGGCGGCGATGGTCTCGTCGGCGCCCGGGTAGAGCTGGAACCAGAGATTGTCCTGGGCGATGCCGGCGATGGTCTCGATCGAGGTCGTTGCGGCGGTGGAGAGGGTGTAGGGGATGTTCTGCGCCCTGGCCGCGGCGGCGAGCGCGCGGTCAGTCCCGGGGCAGACGAGATCGGCGAAGCCCATGGGCGCGATGCCGAAGGGGGCGTCATAGCGGCGGCCGAAGAGCGTGACTTCGGTATGGGCGGCGGCGCAGTCGCGCAGGGCCTGCGGCATCAGCGCGATCTCGCCGAAGCGCGCCCGGTTGCGTGTCACCGCCTGTTCGGCGCCGGCGCCGCCCTCGATGAAGTCGTAGACCGCGCGGGGCAGGCGTTTGCGGGCGCGCGCCGCCATCTGGGCCGTGCTGAAGATGCGGGTTGCCATTGCGGACGGCTCTCCTTGGCGGTTTCCTGCGGGCCACTCTGCGGCGACCTCGCGCGCCTTGCCTACAGGGTGAGGCCCGCGCTCAAAAGCGCCACCGTTGCGCGGGGCACCGGCGAAGGAAGCAGGGCGGCTCGCTCAGCCCGGCTTGCGCTCGACGAAGACGCAGCCGTCGAAGCTGAAGACCTCCTCGCCGTTCTGGTTCACGCCGGTGTTGCGGTGGAAGAACAGGCCCCATTGCGGGCGCGAGGTGCTGGCGCGTTTGTCGGTGACCTCGGAATGGTAGGTGATGCGGTCTCCGGCGAAGACGGGCCGCGTCCAGCGCAGGTTCTTGAAGCCGGGCGAGGGGCCGAGCCGCGGCGCGTGGCCGGGCCCGAAGGCTGCGAGCTGGCGGCGGCGATGCGTGACCATGGTCGCCATCCAGACCGAGGCCGTGTGCCAGCCTGAAGCCGCGAGCCGGCCGAAGGAGGAGGCCGCGGCGGCCGTCTCGTCCATGTGGAAGGGCTGCGGATCGAAGGCGCGGGCGAAGGCGACGATCTCGTCAGCCGTGAAGACCGTGCTGCCGAGCTCGAAGCGGTCGCCGATCGCGATGTCCTCGAAGAAGCGCGCGGCCGGCGTCGGCTTGGCCGGCGGATCGATCGGGGAGGGCGAGGCGGGCGGCACGTAGAGCGGCGGGTGAGCCAGCCAGTCGCCCGCGGGCTGCAGGGCGGCGACGCCGCGCCGACCGAACATGATCCAGTTGGCCTGCTCCAGCACCGCCTCATCGCGCTGGTTCAACAGCTCGAGCTTGAAGCGGACGAGGCCCATCTCAGGGCGCGAGCGCGAGGGCTTGATCTCGATGACGGTGCGGCGGCCGTGGAGCGTATCGCCCGGCTGGACCGGGCGCAGCCATTTCACCTCCTCGACGCCGGGCGCGCCCATCCCTGAGGAGTTGAGCAGGAAGCTCTGCGCCATCAGCCGCATCAGGATCGAGCAGCTGTGCCAGCCCGAGGCGATCAGCGTGCCGACGAAGCTCGCCTTCGCCTTGTGCGGATCGACGTGAAAATCCTGCGCATCGAAGCGCGAGGCGAAGGCGACGATGTCTCCTTCTGCGACCGCGAGACTGCCCATAGGCACCGTCTCGCCGACAATGAAGTCCTCGAAAAACAGCATCGCCGTTGGCGCCCGTTCAGTTGGCGAAGCGGAAATGCAGCACGTCGCCGTCGGCGACGACGTATTCCTTGCCTTCGAGGCGGAACTTGCCGGCCTCGCGCGCGCCGCTCTCGCCCTTGTGGGCGATGTAGTCGTCATAGGCGATGGTCTCGGCGCGGATATAGCCCTTCTCGAAGTCGCTGTGGATCACGCCGGCGGCGGCGGGACCCTTGGTGCCCTTCTCGATGGTCCAGGCGCGCGCCTCCTTCGGCCCCACCGTGAAATAGGTGACGAGGTGGAGCAGGGCGTAGCCGGCGCGGATGACGCGGTTCAGGCCCGGCTCCTCCAGGCCGACGGCCTCGAGATAGTCCTTCTGGTCGGCGGCCGGCAGGACGGCGATCTCGCTCTCGATCTTGGCGGAGACGACGACGGCGACGGCGTTCTCTTCCGCCGCCCGGGCCTTCACCTGCTCGGAGAAGGCGTTGCCCTTGTCGGCGGCGGCCTCTTCGACATTGCAGACATATAGGACGGGCTTGGAGGAGAGCAGGCCGAGCGTTTCGAAGGCCTTGCGCTCGTCGGCGGCGACCTGGACGAGGCGGGCCGGCTTGCCCTCGCGCAGCAGCACGAGGCAGCGGTTCATCAGCTCGGCGAGTTCCTTGGCCTCCTTGTCGCCGGTCTTGGCCTTCTTCTCCAGCGGCAGGACGCGCTTCTCGAGGCTTTCGAGATCGGCCAGCATCAGCTCGGTCTCGATGATCTCGATGTCGTTGATCGGCGCGACCTTGCCCTCGACATGGGTGATGTCGCCATCCTCGAAGCAGCGCACAACATGGGCGATGGCGTCGCATTCGCGGATGTTGGCGAGAAACTGGTTGCCCAGCCCTTCGCCCTTCGAGGCGCCGCGGACGAGGCCGGCGATGTCGACGAAGGTCAGCCGCGTCGGGATGATCTCCTTGGAGCCTGCGATGGCGGCGAGCTTCTCCAGTCGGGGATCAGGCACCGCGACGTCGCCGACATTGGGCTCGATCGTGCAGAACGGGTAGTTCGCCGCCTGGGCGGCTGCCGTCTGCGTCAGCGCGTTGAAGAGGGTCGACTTGCCGACATTCGGCAGGCCGACGATACCGCATTTGAAACCCATGGTGGTCTTTCAGTCTCGGAGCGTGAAATCGCCGGGGAGGGCAATGAACGGATTGACGATGGTGATGCCGTTTACGACGTGACCATGCCGCATGTCTTCACTGAGGAAGTGGGAACACCCCAAATTCTGCGCAGCGGCCAGTAGCACGCAATCGAACCATTGATAGCCTGCTGCCTCGCGAATCTGCCAGGCGTCCGTCAGTGTCTCGCAATCAATCGGCGTGTCGCCCCAGATCCTCAGGCCTTCGGCGTCGGCTCTCACGGCTTCCACATCGATATGCGGAAGCTTACGAAGCGCGACGTGACAGAATTCGTTGATGACCTGCAGGTTGATCACCGGCGGCTTCATCTCGATCAGCGCGTTCAGCCAGATTTTCGCGCGCTCCTGCTTCTGCCTCGCGCCCGGATCCCGGCTGTAGATCAGCACGTTCGTGTCGAGAAAGAAGGTGCTCGTCATACAACTCAGTCCGGGAAGGGAGTTTGCCGTTTTCGTCCGACAGCGGCAGAGGAGGCCCGGCGAGGAACCTGTCGAGCGCTTCGCGCTGGCTGATCGTCCGGCCCACGCGCCGTTCGAGGAGTTCGGTCACGAATTTCGACATGCTCTTGCCTTCCCGCGCCGCTGCCACGCGCAGACGCGACAGCGTCTCGTCAGGAAGTGTCACCGTCAAATTCTTCATCTCATACCAACCTCGCGGCAGTCCAACATCGTGTTTCCGTGTTTTCGTGTCAATAATCCGGGCTGTGGTCGACCGTACGAACGTCCGTGGCGGTCTGATATCCTTTGGCGCAAGATGGACGCTGACGATCCCGCCCGAAACAACACCATAGAGGCGGCCCAGCCGAAGCGAGCGAGCTTAAGCCGGGGGCGCAGGTGATCATGAGCGCGACGCAACTGGCCGATGAGGGCGACCATTCGGCCAGCCGCGTGACGCTCGCCAGGCCCGGCGCGCAACTGCCCTACTGAACGGCCTCAGTCCGTCTTCTCGCCCAGCCGCTTCACGGCGCCGTGGCGGTGCGCCTCCATGAAGAGATGCACCTTGTTCTGGAAGCCGGCGTCGTCGTGCTTCGCCAGCAGCTCGGCGTTGTCGGCGCAGGCGGTGCAGAGATCCTCGACCCAGGCCCCCTCCGCCTTGCCGAAATCGTTCAGCACATAGGCGTGGACGAGCTCCTTCAGGCCGGGATGGCCGATGCCCATGCGGACGCGGCGGTAGTCGTTGCCGATCGCGGCCGTGGTCGAGCGCAGGCCGTTATGGCCGGCATTGCCGCCGCCGAGCTTCACCCGCAGCTTGGCGGGGGCAAGGTCGAGCTCGTCATGGAAGACGACGACGTCGGCGGGCGCGACCTTGAAGAAGCGCGCCGCCTCGCCGATCGCGCGGCCGGATTCGTTCATGTAGGTCTGCGGCTTCAGCAGGACGACCTTCTCGGTCCCGATCGTCGCCTCGCAGGCCTCGGCCTGGAAGCGGCCGCGCCAGGGCGAGGCGCGATGCGCGCGTGCGATGGCGTCCAGCGCCATGAAGCCGATATTGTGCCGGTTGCGGGCATAGCGCGCGCCGGGATTGCCGAGCCCTGCGAAGATCAGCATGACGATGATCGTCCCTCACGGCAAAACGGCCGGGAAGCCCCGGCCGTTCGCATTGTCTGTGATGGCGAGATGCCGGACGAAAAAGCCCAATCAGGCCTTCGCGGCCTCGGCCTCGGCAGCCTCGTCGGCCTCTTCCACCATCGGCGGGACGATGGTGACGATGGTGGCGTCCGAGCCGACCGTGAGCTTGGCGCCCTTCGGCAGCTTGATCACGCTCGCCTCGAGGGCATCGCCGATCTCGAGACCGGCCACCGAGACCTCGAAGGCCTCCGGAATGTTCTCGGGCTCGACGGTGATCTCGAGCGAATGCTCGACGATCTGCACCAGACCGCCGTTCTTCACGCCCGGGCTCGACTCCTGGCCGACGACATGGATCGGAACCTCGACCGTCACCGTCTGGCCCGCGGCGACGCGCAGGAAGTCGACATGGATCGGGAAGTCCTTGACCGGGTCGAGCTGGTAGTCGCGCGGGATCACGCGCTGCTTCTTGCCGTCGACGCTGATTTCGAACAGCGTGGTCAGGAAATGGCCGCCATAGATCAGGAGGCGGGTCTTGTTGGCGTCGAGCGCGATGGCTTCGGGAGCGGCGCCCCCGCCATAAATGACGGCGGGTGTCTGGCCTTGACGACGAACTGCACGGGCGGCCCCCTTGCCGACCTGTGCGCGCGCCGAAGCCTCGATTTGCTTCACGGCGGTCATGGTTTTGAATCCTTGCTTGAAAAAACAAGGCCGCCAGCAGGCGGCCTCTTTGCGGTTCGGCGTCCGTGCCTCCAAGGGTGTCAGTCGGACGCTGGCAGGCTCATAAGCGAAAATAACCGCGATCTCAAGCCCGCGATGCGTCAGGCGGCGGAGGCGGTGACGCCCCGGAGCCGGGCTGCTGCCCTGTCCGGCTTGGCGCCGAAGCGCTGCAGAAGCTCCCCGACGATGCCGGCCGGCAGGGCCTGGGCATAGAGGAAGCCCTGGCCCAGCCGGCAGCCCATGGATTGGAGCCATTCGGCCTGGGCCTGTGTCTCGATGCCCTCGGTGATGATCCGCATGCCGAGCCGGTGGGCGATCCCGACCATCGCCTCGACGATGACGCTGCTCTTGGTGCTCGTCTGGGCAGCGGCGATGAAGGAGCGGTCGATCTTGATGATGTCGACGGGGAAATCGAGCAGATGGGTGAGAGAGGCGAAGCCCGTGCCGAAATCGTCGAGCGCCACGCAGATGCCGCGCTCGCGCAACGCCGCGATCGTGCGGGCGACGCCGTCCTTGCTGCGGCCCATGAAGACCTGCTCGGTGATCTCGACCACCAGATGCCGGGGCGACACGCCGGTGCGCTCCATGGCCCGGACGATGCGCTGGACGAGATCGCCCTTCTGGAAGTCGGCGGAGGTCACGTTCATGCCGACATGCTGGAACGGGATGCCGGCGCTCTGCCAGGCCGCCATGTCGGCGGCCACGGCGTTCAGCATCTGTCCGGTGATGCGATGGGCCACCTTGGGATCGGCCATCGCCTCCTGGAATTCGACGGCGGAGGCGACGCGCCCATCCGGCAGGCGCATGCGGGCGAGCGCCTCCAGACCGACGATCTCGTCGGTGTCGATCCGCAGGACCGGCTGGTAATAGGGAATGATCCGGCCCTCGGTCAGGGCGATATCGACGTCGCGCTTGATCTGCAGACGTCGCGTCATCGAGGTCCGCAGCCCGTCCTTGAAGCGGACATAGCCGCCGCGACGGGTCTCCTTGGCATGGTAGAGCGCAAAATCGGCGTTCTGGCGCAGCGTGACGCCATCCTCGCCATCCTCGCCCGCCAGGGCGGCGCCGATGGTGACGCTCGGCATGATGCCGTGTCCGTCGTGATCGAGCGGGGGATCCATCGCGGCGAGGATCGCGCAGGCGGTGGCCCGCATCTGGACGGCCGTCGTCCCTCGCGGCAGAATCACGGCGAATTCGTCGCCCCCGATGCGATAGGCCACGGCCTCGCTCGCCACGGACTGGATCCGGATGCCCACCGTCGCGATGAGCGCGTCGCCCGCGGCATGGCCCATCGTGTCGTTGACGACCTTGAGGTGATCGATGTCGATCAGCATCAGGCCGAAATCGAGCGGCGTCGCGGCGGTCAGACGCGTGATCGCCTCGTTGAAGCTCGCCCGGTTCGGGAGCGCCGTCAGCGTGTCGTAATAGGCCAGCCGATGATTGTGCGAGCGAACCTCCTCATGCTCGATCGCGATCGCGCAGAGATGCACGCAGGTCTCGACGATCTGGCGCTCGAGTTCGTCGGGGCCGCGCGGCTGGTCGTAGTAGAAGGCGAAACTGCCGACGACGCGCCCATCGCGCGCCTTGATGGGGCTGGACCAGCAGGCTCGAAGGCCGAGCGGCAGCACGAGATCCTCGAAACCCTGCCACAGCGGGTCGCTGGCAATGTCGGTGACGCAGACGGGCTCGCCCCGGTGGATCGCGGTGCCGCAGGAGCCGACGCGCGGGCCGACCTCGACCCCTGTCACGGCGGCCGCGTAGGAGGCCGGGAGGGACGGCGTGGCGAGCGAGACCAGGCGCCGCTCCTCGTCCAGCGCCAGAACGGAACAGATGACGCCCGGAGCGATCGCTTCGACGCGCAGGCACAGGCGTTCCATGACGGTGCAGAGCGCCTCACCCCGGGCGATGGACACCAGGATCTCGTTCTGCAGCGCTTGCAGGCGTTCCGACGAACGGTCTTCGTGCATTGCCGGCCCCGTGTGACGAAGCGGCAGGTATCGCACCTCGCCGTGAAGCCGGCGTTGCGGCGTTGGCTCAAATTGTCCGGACCGGGCTACGATCTCGGAAAAAGACCCCGTTGTGTGGCTTCGGGGCCAGATTTCTGGCGCGCGACCGCGCCGAACCTCAGGCGGCCACCAGCCCCAGCCGCTCGTCGCGACGGCGCAGCAGATGCATCAGGGGCAGGGCGAGCAGCACCATCCAGGCCTTGCCGATGATCTGGCCGCTCAGGAAATCGAGGCTGCCGAAGGCGAGTTGCAGGAAGACGACGCTGTCGACGACGAGCCCGATCAGGCTCGATGCGACCACCGCCGTGACGAAGCGGCGCTTCTGCAGCGGTGTGTAAACGGCGAAATCCGCCAACTCCGACAGGAGGAACGCGGCGACCGAGGCGACGACGATCGCCGTCGGCGCGACGAAGCCGGAGATCGCGGCACCGACCGCGATGGCGCCGAGGCCTGCGGCCGTGCCCAGACGGCGCTGGACGAGGTCGCGCAGCACCAGCGCCAGCCCGATCATCAGCACGCCGCTGGGGGCCTTGATGCCGGGCCAGACCGGGACGAGGCAGGGGCCGTTGGGCACGCAGACGGTGCCGGCATTGCCGATCAGCCAGTTCGCGGCGGGAATGGTCAGGGCAAAGAGGACGAGGGCGACGAGCCCTTCGATCCGGCGCTGACGGTCAAGAGTCATGGGAAGGTCCGCTGTCGTCGGGAGTGATCAGATAGGCGGCATAGCCTTTCGCCCGCAGCTCGCAGGCAGGGCAGCCGCCGCAGCCATAACCCCAGGGATGCCGGGTCGAACGGTCGCCGAGATAGCAGCTATGGCTCTGCTCGACCACCAGATCGAGCAGAGGCTTGCCGCCGAGCGCACGCGCCAGCGCGAAGGTCTGCGCCTTGTCGCGCCACATCAGCGGCGTGTGCAGCACGAGCCGGCGGTCGAGCCCGAGACCGAGCGCGACCTGCATCGCCTTGATCGTGTCGTCGCGGCAGTCGGGATAGCCGGAATAGTCGGTCTCGCAGACGCCGAGCACGATGTGCTTGGCGCCGCGGCGATAGGCCAGCGCCGCCGCGAAGGTCAGGAAGATGAGATTGCGGCCGGGGACGAAGGTTGTGGGAAGCCCCGTCTCGGCGAAAGCGATTTCGGTATCGCGGGTCAGCGCCGTCTCGGAGATCGCGCCGAGCGCGGCGAGATCGACCATGTGATCGGCGCCGAGGCGCTGCGCATAGTGCGGCGAGAGTGCGGGCAGGGCTTTCCGGATCGTGGTGCGGCAGTCGAGCTCGACGCGGTGACGCTGGCCATAGTCGAAGCCGACGGTCTCGACCGCGTCGAAACGCTCGAGCGCCCAGGCGAGAGCGACCGTGGAATCCTGCCCGCCCGAGAACAGGACGAGGGCGCGGGAGGTCATGAGGCGCGGTGCCCCGGCATCAATCGAACAGGCTGGAGACGCTGGTTTCCTGCGCGGTGCGCTCGATCGCGGCGCCCATCAACTGCGCGATCGAGATCACGCGGATGTTGCGCGCCACCTTCACCGCCTCGGTCGGCATGATCGAATCGGTGATCACCAGTTCCTTCAGCTTGGAATTGGCGATGCGCGCCACGGCGCCGCCCGAGAGCACGCCATGGGTGATGTAGGCGTAGACCTCGCGGGCGCCCTGGTCGAGCAGCGCCTCGGCCGCGTTCACCAGCGTGCCGCCCGAATCGACGATGTCGTCGAGCAGGATGCAGGAGCGGCCCTCGACCGAGCCGATGATGTTCATGACCTCGGACTCGCCGGGCCGGTCGCGGCGCTTGTCGACGATGGCGAGCGGCGCGTCGATGCGCTTGGCCAGCGCACGGGCGCGCACCACGCCGCCGACATCCGGCGAGACGACCATGGCGTTCTTGTAGTCGAGCCGCTCCTTGATGTCGCGCGACATCAGGGGGGCGCCGAAGAGGTTGTCGGTCGGGATGTCGAAGAAGCCCTGAATCTGCCCGGCATGGAGATCGAGCGTCAGCACCCGGTCGACGCCGGCATGGGTGATCAGGTTGGCGACGAGCTTGGCCGAGATCGGCGTGCGGCCCGAAGCGCGACGATCCTGCCGGGCATAGCCGAAATAGGGGATCACCGCCGTGATGCGGCGCGCCGAGGAGCGGCGCAGCGCGTCCGTGATGATCAGCAGTTCCATCAGGTGGTCATTGGTCGGGAAGGAGGTGGACTGGATGATGAAGACGTCCTGTCCGCGCACATTCTCCTGAATCTCGACGAAGACCTCCATGTCGGCGAAGCGACGCACCGACGCCTTGGCGAGAGGGATGCCGAGATGGGTGCAGATGGCTTCCGCAAGCGGCCGGTTGGAATTGCCGGCGACGACTTTGAACGAAGAGGGCATGCCGTGGCGCACCATTGGAACGGGGCTGGATGGCCGGCGCACGGCCGGCCCTGATGGCAGCGCTCTTAACAGCGGTGTGACGGTGAGTCGACCGCTGCACTGCGAAAGCCGTGTGCAATGGTTGCCAAATCGACGCAGACGCGTTCGCCTTGCGGCCCCGCCCGGACGGCTTCGATCAGAGCCTGCGGCCGCTCGTGGCGGTGCCCGCCGTCTTCGCCGCGTTGCCGGCCGGCTTGGCGGCAGCGGCTTTGGCCTTGTCGGCCGGCAGAACGGCCTCCACAGCCGGCGTTGTCACCAGAAAGCCCGCGATCGCATCCATCGATTCGGCCGCGGCCTTTGCGACGACGGTCTGGTCGATGCCCGACCAGGGATCGGACCCGCCGCCCCGGCGGCCGAGGCTTTCGCCCTGGACCCGCTGCGCGCGCTTCTTGCTCTCGTCATAGACGTCCCAGACGAAGGCGAGCGCCGTCTGCCCGTCCTCGGTCGGCTGGGCGGTGAGATAGCCGCGGACGCGGAAGCGGGCGGGCTTGTCGCCGGGAACGATCTCCATGCGCCGCTCGGCGGCGGCCTCGCCGAGCAGGCCGGCAAAGCGCGTCGTCACCGAATCGGGCGCGCCGGAAATGCTCTGGACCGAGACCGGAACGCCCGGTGCGTCCACGCGGGGGCGTGCGGCGGTGGTGGTTTCCTGGCAGCCCGCGAGCGCGAGTGCGGCGACCGCCCCGAGGACGGGGCCGCTGAAACGAACGATCATGACGCCTCCCGCTTGTCTTTGGTCGCTGACGGGTTGGAGTGTTTTGCAGTCCCTGTGCGGTCTTTCTAGGCCGATGTGCAGCGCAGGTCCAGACGGGCCGTCCGGGGCTTCGGCCCGTGGCGCTCCGTCCAATTGCGGGAGGCATCGTCCTCCCCCATATAGCGGTGAAGCCGGCCCCGACGGGCCTTTGTCCGGAGAGCCCCCATGGTCACCACCAGCAGCCGTATCCTCGACGACATCGCCCGCCTCGCCACCGACGCCGCCGGCGCAGCCCAGGGCATGCGCCGCGAGGTCGAAACCGTCGTGAAGACGCAGATCGAGCGCCTGCTGCGGGATCTCGACGTGGTGACGCGCGAGGAGTTCGAGGCGGTGCGCGAGATGGCCGTGCTCGCCCGCGAGGAGAACGACCGGCTGGCGGCCCGCCTCGCCGCGCTCGAGGCCGCGGCCAGGCCGGCGTCCGACGCCCAGGCCTGACCTCGTATCGCCGAGAACGATCCGGCCGGACGCCGCGCCGGCTGCGGCGGCATCCACAGCCATGTGCTGTGGACAGGCTGCCACGGGGATTGAGCCCGGCCCCCGAATCCGCCGAGCGTCACATCGTGTTGGGAGTGTCACACGCCCTGCGCTAACGTCGGTGGAGAAATTGATTCGTCAGTCCAGCCGCTTAGGCTGGGTTCGACGAAGCGTTGCGCCCGGTCTTGCGTCCGACGCTGCGCCTGTGGGTTGCGTTCCTTCAGCTTTCCCGTCGCCGTGTTCCCGTTCTCGAACGCGCCGGCTCCCTCGTGGTGCCGGCAGTTGGACCCTAGGGCATGATGGATCTTGAACTGGACGGCGAACTCGATCGACCCTCCAATCCCCTCGACCTGATCGAGCGGCTCGCAGCGCTCAACAACTGGAGCTTTGACCGTGACAGCGACGACGAGCTGTCGGTCGCGGTCACCGGCGGCTGGTCGGATTATCATGTCGCGATCACCTGGCTGGAGGAGGTCGAGGCGATCCATGTCGCCTGCGCCTTCGATCTGAAGGTGCCGGAGCGGCGGCGCGGCGAAGTGCTGCAACTGGTCAGCCTCGTCAACGAGCAACTCTGGCTCGGCCATTTCGACCTCTGGAGCTCGGAGAACGTGGTGATGTACCGCCACGCCCTGCTGCTCTCGGGCGGGGCCGAGCCGACGGACGAGCAGGCGGCGGCGCTGATCAAGGCGGCCATCGATGCCTGCGAACGCTATTTCCAGGCCTTCCAGTTCGTCGTCTGGGCCGGCAAGACGGCCCGCGAAGGGCTCGAAGGCTCGATGCTGGAGACCGTCGGAGAGGCGTGAGTTTCGCGGATCGTCATTCCCGGGCTTGACCCGGGCAGGGGGCAGCGCGTCATGGTCGGGCTTGACCCGACCGTCTCCAACCGGAGACTTCCGGTCTTGAGATTCTCGGGACGAGCCCGAGAATGACGTCTATCCCCGAGAGCCGCGAGAATCCGCCATGTCCAGCCCCCTGCCGACCTCCCTCGTTCTTCTCGGCGCCGGCAAGATGGGCGGCGCGATGCTGGAGGGCTGGCTGCGGATCGGCATGAACCCGGCCGGCATCAGCCTGTTCGATCCCCACCCCTCCGACGAGCTGGTCGGCCTGGCCGCCGCGAAGGGCATGGCGATCAATCCCGATCCGGCCTCGCTGACCTCCGTCGAGGTGCTAGTGCTGGCGACCAAGCCGCAGATGCTCGACACGGCGGCCCCCGCGGTGCAGGCGCTGATCCGCCCCGAGACGCTGCTGATCTCGATCCTGGCCGGCAAGACTTTGTCGGATCTGTCGGCGCGGCTGCCCAACGCCACCGCGATGATCCGCGCCATGCCCAACCTGCCGGCCTCGGTCCAGCGCGGCGCCACGGGCGCCGCGGCGGGACGCGGCGTCACCGGCGCCCAGCGCGCCATGGCGGATGCCCTACTGCGCAGCACCGGCACGGTGGAATGGCTGGAGGACGAGGGGCTGATCGACGCCGTCACGGCGGTGTCGGGCTCGGGGCCGGCCTATGTCTTCCATCTGGTCGAGTGCCTCGCCGCGGCCGGCAAGGCGGCCGGGCTGCCGGCCGACATCGCCGAGCGCCTGGCGCGTGCGACGATCGAGGGGGCGGGCGAACTGCTCCACCAGTCGCCGCTGTCGCCCGCGACCCTGCGCCAGAACGTGACCTCGCCGGCCGGTACGACGGCTGCCGGGCTGTCGGTGCTGATGGGCCCGTTGGAGCCGCTGATCGTCGAGACGGTGGCTGCCGCCAAACGTCGCGCCGGCGAGCTTTCGGGCTGATCGGCCTTTCATAGGCCGCGATCGCATCCTAGCTTCTCCTCACAACCGTCGCGAAGGAGAACCGCCATGGCCCGCGCTCCGCTGCCCCCCGAAACCGCTGCCGCTCCCGTCGATCCGCGCAAGCAGGCCGTCGAGGCGCTGATGCGCCTCGCCGCCACGCATCCCTGGGACGAGATCGAACTCGGCGACATCGCGGCCGAGGCGGGGCTGCCGCTCGCGAAGCTGCGGGGCCTGTTCCCCTCGAAGCTCGCCATGCTCGGCGGCCTCACCCGCCTCGTCGACGAAGCGGTGCTCGCCGACACTTCCGACGATCTCGCCGCAGAGCCGGTGCGCGAGCGCCTGTTCGACCTGGTGATGCGGCGGCTCGATGCGCTGGCGCCCTATAAGGCGGGGCTTCGCCGCATCGCCCCGGTGATCCGGCGCGACCCGCTGACCATGGCCGCGCTCAATCGAGGCGCGGTGAATTCCTGGCGCTACATGCTGGCCTCGGCCGGCATCCGCACCGAGGATGCGCTCGGTCCGGTGCGCGTGCAGGGCGCTGTTTTGCTGATGGCGCGGGTCAGCGAGGTCTGGCTGGAGGATGACGAGCCGGAGCTGTCGCGGACGATGGCGCGGCTCGACCGCGAGTTGAAGACGGCCGGACGGATCATGGCCCGCGTCGAGGATGTTCACCGGCTGACCGCGCCGCTGCGCGGGCTGGCCCGGGCGCTGTGCTCGGGACGGCGGCCCGGCGTGCGGCGCCGTGAGCGCTCCGACGAGAGCCTGCGCCGCACGGGCGAGGATTTCGCCCCGGCGATCTGAGACAAGGTTAACAAAGCGGGTGCGGCGCGCTTAACGTTAAGCGTGTATTAGCCATTTCTTGCGACTCTTGCGAATCTCGTTTCGCAGGGGTTTTGCGCATGTCGCTGACGAAGAAGCTCGCCACCCTGTCGATCAGCCGCTCCTTCGCGCTGATCGCAGGGCTCGCTGTCGTGATCGCCGTCGGGAGTGTCGGTTACACGCTGACCGAGGCCCGCAACGAGATGGTCGAGCTGAAGCGGCAGGAGGTGCAAAACGCCACCGACATCGCCCGCACGACGGTGGAGTTCTATCGCGACAAGGCCAAGAAGGGCGAGATTCCGGTGGCCGATGCGCAGAAGCTCGCCATCGATGCGGTCGCCGGCGCGCGCTTCGACGACGGCAATTACTTCTTCGTCTACACCTTCGACGGCGTCAGCGTCACCCATCCGCGCGCCGACATGATCGGCAAGAACCTGATGGGTCTCAAGGACCCCGCCGGTAAGCCCATCGTCCAGGAACTGCTCTCGATCGCCAAAGCCGGCGGCAAGGGCGGCTATCTCGACTTTCTCTGGGTGAAGCCCGGCGACAAGGAGCCGACCCGGAAGATCGCCTATGTCAGCGGCATCGCGGACTGGAACTGGGCCGTCGGCACGGGCCTTCACGTCCACGATGTCGATGCCAAGTTCCTCGGGCTGATGGGGGGTGTCGCCAAGGTGCTGGTGCCGCTGGGCCTGCTGATGCTCGGGCTCGTGATCGTCCTGAGCCGCCGCGCCAACGGCATGCTGACCTCGCTGTCGGGCACGATGAATGCGCTTGCCGCGGGCAATCTCCAGACCGCCATCGCGCATCAGGACAGGCCCGACGAGATCGGTTCGATGGCGCGCGCGCTCGTGGTCTTTCGAGACGCCGCCGTCGCCAAGGATGCGATGCAGGCCGACAAGGCGCGCGCGGAACAGGAGGCTGCAGAGCATCGCGACGCGGCCGACGGCCAGCGCCGCCGCAGCGAGGCCGAGCGGGCCGAGCTCTCGCGGACGCAGGAGGGCGTCGTCGCGGCGCTCGGCACCGGCCTGGAGCATCTGGCCGAGGGCGACCTGACCTATCGCATCAACGAGAATTTCGGCTCCGACTACGCCAAGCTGCGCGACGACTTCAACGCCGCGATCGGCAAGCTGCAGGAGACGATGCGGCAGATCGCGACCAACACCGAGAGCATGAAGTCGGGCTCGATCGAGATCAGCCAGGCGGCCGACGACCTCGCCGGGCGCACCGAGCAGCAGGCGGCATCCGTCGAGGAGACCGCGACGGCGCTGGACGAGTTGACTGCGACCGTGCGGCAGACGGCGGAGAGCGCGCGCCAGGCCAACCAAGCGACGACGCAGGTCAAGGCCGAGGCCGAGCAGTCGACCGCGATCGTGCGCGACGCTGTGGTGGCGATGGGCGGCATCGAGAAGTCCGCCGAGGAGATCTCGCAGATCGTCGGCGTGATCGACGAGATCGCCTTCCAGACCAATCTGCTGGCGCTGAACGCCAGCGTCGAGGCGGCCCGCGCCGGTGACGCCGGCAAGGGCTTCGCAGTGGTGGCCTCCGAGGTGCGCGCGCTGGCCCAGCGCTCGGCGGAAGCCGCCAAGGAGATCAAGGAACTGATCGCCGCCTCCAACAGCGAGGTCGAGAAGGGCGTCGCCCTGGTCGGCCAGACCGGCAGCGCGCTGCAGCGCATGGCCCAGGAGATCACTCGCGCCACGGGCCTCGTCTCCGAGATCGCCAGCGCGGCGCAGGAGCAGGCCTCGGGTCTGCAGGAGGTCAACACGGCGGTCGGCGAGATGGACCAGTCGACCCAGCAGAACGCCGCCATGGCCGAGCAATCGACCGCCGCCGCGCATTCGCTCTCGCAGGAAGCCGACCGCCTGGCCGCACTGGTCGCGCGCTTCCAGCTCGGCGGCGACGTCGCGGGCTTGAAGGCGATGGCGCGCACGATGCAGGCGGCGGTCGCGCCGGCGCTCGCACCGCGCAAGTCCGCGCCTCCGGTCGCCCGGCCCATGGCTGCGGCCGGCGGCGGTGCGGCGCGCAAGCCCGACATGAGCGCGCATGACAAGGGGTGGGCCGAGTTTTGAGCGGCCCCTCCAACAGCGCCGCTCCGGCCGTGACGATCGGCTTCGACGATTTCCTGAAGGTCGACATCCGCGTCGGCACCATAGTCGAGGCCGCGCCCTATCCGGAGGCGCGCAAGCCCGCGATCAAGCTGGTGATCGATTTTGGTGGCACGATCGGGCTGAAGAAATCCTCGGCGCAGATCACGAAGCACTATGCCTGCGCGGATCTGCCGGGCCGGCAGGTTCTGGCGGTGGTCAACTTCCCGCCGCGCCAGATCGGCAAATTCATGTCCGAGGTGTTGACGCTCGGCGTTCCGGATGCCGAAGGCGAGGTCGTGCTGATCGGGCCGGGGCTCGAGGTGCCCAAGGGCGGGCGGTTGTTCTGACGCGCCGGCGCGTTCAGACGACCGATCCCGCCAGCGGCCTCACATCGATGTCCGCCTCGCGCGCCCGGACCCGGGCAAGGTCGAAAGCCATCTGCATCTTGAGCCAGAGATCGGCACGGCTGCCGATACCCTTTTCCAGGCGCAGGGCCATTTCCGGGCTGACCGCGCTTTGGCCCTTGATCACCTTGTGCAACTGCTGGCGCGTGACGCCGAGACCCGTCGCCGCCTGAGCCACCGTCAGGCCGCGGTCGAGCAGTTCCTCATGGAGCAGCAATCCTGGATGAGGTGGGTTCAGCATCGCCATGTCGCAGCCTCGTCAATGATAGTCGACCAGATCGAGATCGAAGACATTCCCGTCTTCCAAGCGGAATATGATGCGCCAATTGGCGCGTATCGTCACCGACCAGAACCCTTTGAGGTCCGCGGTGAGGGGATGCAGCCGAAAACTGGGAATGTTGATTTCGTCGATCGTGCTGGCCACGTCGAGCACACCCAGAACCAAGGCGATCTTGCCTGCATGCTGCGGGTTCAAACCCCGTGGATCGTCACTCTCATAAAGGCGCTTGAGACCTTTGTGGCGAATGCTGACGATCATGACGATTTGTAGTCTGTCAATTAACAGTTGTCAATTTCGTCGTCACACTGGCAGCCGCACCGTCGCCCGCAAGCCCCCCAGCGGCGAATCGTTCAGCATGATGTCGCCGCCATGGGCGCGGGCGATGTCGCGCGCGATGGCCAGCCCCAGGCCCGTGCCGCCGGAATCGACGTTGCGGGCCTCGTCGAGGCGGAAGAAGGGGCGGAAGACCTCCTCCCGCTGCTCCTGCGGGATGCCGGGGCCGTCATCGTCGATCATCACGATCAAGTAGCGCGCGTCATGGGTGGCGCGGATGGCGATGCGGTCGCCATAGCGGGCGGCGTTGGAGACGAGGTTCGTCATCAGGCGGCGGAAGGCGTCGGGCCTGACCACGACCAGCGGGTCGCCGACCACGGTCAGCTCGGTCTGGTGGCCCTGGCGCTCGGCGTCCGATTTCAGCTCCTCGAGCAGGCCGCGGATGTCGGTCTCGATGGCCGTCTCGCCGGCATCGCCGCGGGCGAAGGCGAGATAATCCTCGAGCATGCGGGCCATCTCATCGACATCCTTCTCCAGCGCCTCGATCTCGGATGAGCGCTCGAGCAGCGCCAGCGATAGCTTGAACCGGGTCAGGATGGTGCGCAGGTCGTGGCTGACGCCGTTGAGCATCGTGGTGCGTTCGCCGACCGCGCGCTCGACCCGTCGCTTCATCTCGATGAAGGCGTTGCCGGCGCGGCGGACCTCGCGGGCGCCGCGCGGGCGGAACTCGGCGTCGCGGCCCTTGCCGAAGGCTTCCGCCGCATCGGCGAGCTTGAGGATCGGGCGGATCTGGTTGCGCAGGAACAGCACCGCGATGGTCAGCAGGATCAGCGAGGTGCCGAGCATCCAGAGCAGGAAGATGTGGCTGTTGCTGGCGTAGGCGGAGTTGCGCCGCGTCAGGATGCGCATCACGTCCTTGTCGAGCTTGATGCGGATCTCGATCAGGCTGGAGCGGCCGACCGTGTCGAGCCAGAAGGGGCGGGCGACCTGCTGGGCGAGCTCGGCCGAGAGCGCGCTGTCGAGCAGCGAGAAGAAGGGGCGGGGTCCCGGCGGCGGCAGATCGGAATCGGGGATGATGTCGATGTCCATGCCCAGCCGCTCGGCCGCGATGCGCGAGAGCACGCTGGTGTCGGCATCCTGCGGATAGCTCTCATAGACGTCGATCATCGCGGCGATGTCGGCCGAGACGGCCGAGGACAGGCGCTGCGTCACGGTCTGCCAGTGCCGCTCCATGAAGACATAGGCGATGACCGACTGCAGCAGCACGACGGGGGCGATGACGATGACGAGCGCGCGCGGATAGAGCCCCTTGGGCATGTAGCGGGCGATGGCGTGAAGCGGCCTGCCGGCGATCTTGAGCCAGGGTTTCAGCTGGTTGTTGGCGCCGGTCCGCGCGCGCGCGATCGCCGTTCCCAGGCGCGCCCAGCCCGCTGCGATGAATTGCGCCACGCCCCTGCGACGCCTGCCGGGCTGGACGGGCGTCACGTCCGGTCGGTCACGAGGCGATAGCCGACGCCGCGCACGGTCTGGAGATAGAGCGGATCGGCCGGGTCCCGCTCGATCTTGCGGCGAAGCCGGTTCATCTGGACGTCGACGGTGCGGTCGTTGGCGGCGGTGCCCTGGGCGGCGAGTTCCTCGCGGGGCACGACCTCGCCGGCGCGCTCTGCCAGGGCGGTCAGGATCTCGCGCTCGCGCTCGGTCAGGCGGACGGGCTCCTCGCCCTTGCGCAGTTCGCCGCGGGAAAGCCCGTAGAGGAAGGGCCCGAAGCGGACGAAATCGAGCCTGGCCGCCTGCGCCGGCTCGGTGGCCATGGTGCGCTTGAGGATGTTGCCGAGGCGCAGCAGCAGTTCGCGCGGCTCGAAGGGCTTGGCGAGGTAGTCGTCGACGCCAATCTCGAGGCCGTTGATGCGGTCCTTGCCGTCGGCGCGGGCGGTCAGCATCAGGATCGGCACGGCCGAGTCGGTGCGGAACCGGCGGGCGAAGTCGAAGCCGTTCTCGCCGGGCATCATGATGTCGAGGACGATGGCGTCGAAGACCAGCCGCGCCAGCCGCTGGTCGGCCTCGGCGGCGTTGGCCGCGGTCGTGACGCGGTAGCCGTTGTCGCCGAGGAAGCGCGCCAGCAGGTCGCGCAGACGGCGGTCGTCATCGACCACGAGGATGTGGGGGGCCTCGTCGGGGAGGGGCTTTCGCGCCGGCTGTGCGGCCATGTCTTGTCCGCCTTGATCTTCTCTTGCGCCCTGGGCTGACGCCGCAGGCCTCACCGCGGCGCGGCGAGGAAGCCCTGCACCTTGTGGCGTTCGGAGGGATCGATCAACCCCGCGAGGTAGAGGGCCACCGTCTCGGCCGCCTCCGGCGCGAGATCGGCGAGTGCCGCCTGGATGCGCTGGGCTTGCAGCCTGACCAGCCTTAAGGCGAGATCCTGCCCCGCGGCCGTGGCATGGAGATGACGCTGGCGCTTGTCCTGCACGCCCGTGCGCTGCTCGACGAAGCCGGTCTCGACCAGCTCTTTCAGGACGCGGTTGAGGCTCTGCTTGGTGATCTTCAGGATGTCGAGCAGTTCGGCAATGGTCAGGCCCGGCCGGCGCAGGACGAAATGCAGCACGCGGTGATGCGCCCGGCCGAAGCCGTATTCGGCGAGGATCAGGTCGGGGCCGCCGACGAAGTCGCGATAGGCGAAGAAGAGCAGTTCGATCAGGTCATAGGGGACCGTCGCATCCGGTGCGGGAGCGGCGGCGGGCGTGGACCGGGCCTGCGTCTGCGGCATCGAATCCGTCCTGCGAATTATGTCAGTGATGTTGACATATCTCAGACGGAAGATTACCGGTCAAGCGCGCCTGACGACGGAATATGTCGCAAGACGATGTTGCAGCGCAGTATCATTCCGGTCTGCGCCCCGGCCCGCCATGGTGACGGTGCTCGGGTGCCAACGGATCAACCGGACCGGACGTGCCAAGAGGAGCACCCCATGTCAGTCATTCCTTTCGACCAGCGCGACGGAGTCATCTGGTTCGACGGCAAGCTCGTGCCGTGGAAGGACGCGAAGATCCACGTACTGACCCATGGGCTGCATTACGGCTCCTGCGTGTTCGAGGGCGAGCGCGCCTATGACGGCGTGATCTACAAGGGCACCGAGCACTCGCAGCGCTTCCACAAGTCGGCCGAGATCATGGATTTCACGATTCCCTGGTCGGTCGCCGAACTCGACGCCGCCAAGGAACTCTGCCTGAAGGAGAACGGGCTGAAGGACGCCTATCTCCGCCCGGTCGCCTGGCGCGGCTCGGAGATGATGGCGGTCTCCGGCATCAACAACACGATCCACACCGCCATCGCGGTCTGGGAGTGGCCGAGCATGTTCGACATGGCGCAGAAGCTGAAGGGCGTGCGCCTCGACGTCGCCGCCTATCGCCGGCCGGACCCGGCCTGCGCGCCGGTCCATGCCAAGGCGGCCGGGCTCTACATGATCTGCTCGCTGTCGAAGCACAAGGCGGAGCGCGCCGGCTATGCCGATGCGATGATGCTGGACTGGGAAGGCAATGTCGCCGAATGCACCGGCGCCAATATCTTCTTCATCAAGGACGGCGTGATCCACACCCCGCTGGCCGACCGCTTCCTGAACGGTATCACCCGCCAGTCGGTGATCGATCTCTGCCGCCAGCGCGGCTTCGAGGTGGTCGAGCGGCGCATCCGGCCGGAGGAGCTGGAAGGCTTCAGCGAGTGCTTCATCACCGGCTCGGCGGCCGAGGTGACGCTGGTCTCGGAGATCGGCCCCTACTCCTTCCTCACCGGCAATATGGGCAAGGTGATCATGGAGGACTACTCCGACGCCGTGCGGCCGAAGTCGAAGGCAGCCTGAGCACAAGCCGTTATGCCCGGGCTCGATCCGGGCATGACGGCCGCTAATTGGCGGGGCTGTTCTTGCTCCGGAACAGCGTGATCCAGTCATCGCCGGGGATAAGGCGGCATTCGCTCATCTCGCTCATCCGGAGGACGGCGAAGCCCTTGCCGTCCCAGCCATAGGCGCCCGAGCGGCCGCAATCGCCGATGCCGCGGGCTCTGGCGTAGAAGCTGACATGCCCCGTCTTCGGATCGAAATCGGCATTGATCAATTCGTTGGCCGGATTGCCGCCCGCGCCCTGGAAGGGCGCCGGCCTCGCCCGCGCGACGTCTCGTCCGCCGACCAGCCAGAACTGACTCGCGACGTTATAGGCACCGCGCGAACAGGCGATGGCGACGAGCCTTACCGCGTCGTCCAGAGCCCAGGCGCCGTCGCTGCCGGTGAAGCCGTCCGGCATGTCCTCGCAGGTATCGGGCTCGCGACGGTTGACCTCGGCCCGCATCGCCTTGGTCAGGGCCGCTGCTTCCGCCTTTGAGAGCGGTTTGCCCGAGGCCGGCTTGCCGGCGATGACCGGCAGAGTCGGGGCGGGCGGTGCGGTGCCGGTCGTGCCCTTGCGGATCAGGGCGCCCGGCGTGTTGAGCCGGCCCTGCCGCTCGTCGATCCAGAGCATGGCGGCGACCGAGCCCGCGAGGGAGACCTTGAAGCTCGCCGCCTCGATCTGCGCCGTCAGGGTGGTCGCCTTGCGCGCCGCCGCGATCAGGGCCTCGGCCTCCGCGGGCGGGATCGTGATCTCGGCGACCTCGCCGTCGACGCTGGTCGCCTGAAGCGGCCTGCCGGCGGCGGGGAAGGGCGCCCCATCTAGGGCCAGCGCAATGGTGAAGCTCGGCTTCAGTTTCTGCGCCCGCAGCTTCAGCGCCAGGGTCGGGGCGCCCTCGGGGCCGGCCGGGCGGTCGAGCCGCAGGAAGGCGATCTCGTCGTCGGTCTCGTTGGGCAACGACAGCGCCGTGCAGGATTTCGTGTTGTCGCAACCCGAGATCCAGTCGCGGAAGGTCTTGATCGGGCCGATCTGCGCCTGGGCCGGCGTTGCTAGGACGAGCATGAGCCCGAGCGCGGCCAGCGCGCCGTTACTCCCAGCGCCGCGCCGCATCGTCGTCCTCCCCCTTCGCCTCGACCCAGCCGCCCGTCGTGCCGTCGGCGAGATGCTCGCGCTTCCAGAACGGGGCACGGGTCTTGAGGTAGTCCATCATGAAATCGGCGGCTTCAAAAGCGGCGCGGCGATGGGCTGAAGTGGCGATCACCAGCACGATCTGCTCGCCCGGCGCGACGCGGCCGTAGCGGTGGATCGCGAGAAGACCGAGCAGCGGCCAGCGCGCAGTGGCCTCGTCGGCGACGCGGGCGATCTCGGCCTCGGCCATGCCGGGATAATGTTCGAGTTCGAGCGCCGCCAGCGTTCCGCCCTCGTCGCGGCAGAGGCCGGTGAAGCTGACGACGGCGCCGATGTCGCGCCGGCCGGCCGAAAGCGCTGCAATCTCGGCCGCGAGGTCGAAATCCTCCCGCTGGATGCGGATCGTCGGGGTCATGCCGGCCTCTGTCTTTCCGGGGCCAGGCGCAGCGCGGAACCCGGAACCCCTGACCGGGTGAGCCATGAAGGCGCCATGTCACGGGTTGAGCCCGGTCGTGGGTTCCGGGTTCGCGCCTTCGGCACGCCCCGGAATGACAGGGGGGCCGTCATCTCACCCGCCTGTCATCGGCGGGAAGAAGGCGATCTCGCGGGCGCCTTCCAGGCTCGCGCCCGGCTTGACATGGGTCTGGTTGACGGCGGCGCGCACCAGCGTCTCGTCGGCGAAAGCGGAGGCGTAGCCCTCGTCGCGGGTTTTCAGCCAGCGCACCAGGTCGAGCACGGTGGCGACGTCGTCGGGCAGAACGACCTGCTCCTCGGCCTGGCCGACGCGTTCGCGCACCCAGGCGAAATAGACCAGCCTGACAGTGCGCGTCTGCACGGCGGGCGCCATCGTGTCGGGAGCTTGCGTCATGAGCCGCGCAAGTCCTCGTCGACCATGTGGCGGATGCCGGCGTTGAAATAGTCCCAGCCGGTGTAGATCGTCAGCGCCGCGGCGACCCAGAGCATGACGATGCCGATCTGCGTGTTGTAGGGCAGGACGGTGTCGCCCGCCGGGCCGGCGACGAGAAAGCCGAGCGCGAGCAGCTGCGCCGTCGTCTTCCACTTGGCGACCTTGCTGACAGGGACGCTGACCTTCAGATCGGCGAGGAATTCGCGCAGGCCGGAGACCAAAATCTCACGGCAGAGGATGACGATGGCCGCCCAGACGGCCCAGCCCTTGATCGTCTCGGTGTGGACGAGCATCAAGAGCAGCGCGCAGACGAGCAGCTTGTCGGCGATCGGATCGAGCATGCGGCCTATGGCCGATTGCTGGCTCCAAGCCCTGGCGATCCAGCCGTCGAGATAGTCGGTGACGGCGGCGGCGACATAGACGGCGAGCGCGATCCAGCGCACCCAGTCGTCCTTCGGCCAGAACAGAAGCCCCACCAGCGCCGGAATCGCCAGGATCCGGCCGTAGGTGAGCAGGTTGGGCAGGGACCAGGGTCCGCGCCGCCGGATGGCTTCTGGAAGAATCGTCACAGGCATCACCAAAGCAGCGGGGTTGTGACAGCGTCAACACGCAATGCGGCGACAATGCCAGTGTTCGTCAGCCATCGTGAAAATAATCATGCACGGCCTTGGCCGTGGCCGCATTCACGCCCGGTGTCCGCATCAGATCGTCGAGCTTGGCGCGCTTGATCGCCTTGACCGTTCCGAAATGCAAAAGCAGGGCCCGTTTGCGCGATGGGCCGATGCCGGGAATCTCGTCGAGCGGGTTCTTCATCGTGTCCTTCTTGCGCCGCGCCCGGTGGGTGCCGATGGCGAAGCGGTGGGCCTCGTCGCGCAGACGCTGGATGAAGTAGAGCGCCGGATCGCGCGGCTGCAGCTTGAAGGGCTCGCGGCCCACCATGTGGAAGGTCTCGCGCATGGCGTTGCGGTCCTCGCCCTTGGCGATCGCGACGAGCGGGATGTCGGCGGCCCCGAGCTCGGCCATGATCTTCTGCGCCGCGGCGAACTGGCCCTTGCCGCCATCGACGATGACGAGGTCGGGGCGGGCGGGGAAGCTGTCGTCGTCGGGGTCGGCGGTCGCCGAGGCGGGCTCTACCCCTCCCCCTTGTGGGGAAGGGAGAGCGATGGGGGTGGTGCCGCCTTGTGAGGGCTCGCCGAGCGCCGCGACCCCCACCTCCAACTCCTCCCCACAGGGGGGAGGAGAGCCGGTCGCGGTGCCCGCCTCCTTCGCCAGCCGCGCGAACCGCCGCTGCAGCACCTCGCGCATCATGCCGAAATCGTCGCCGGCGATGGTGTCGGTGGAGATGTTGAAGGTGCGGTAATGGCTCTTCATGAAGCCGTCCCGGCCGGCGACGACCATGCCGCCGACGGCGTTCGTGCCCATGATGTGCGAGTTGTCGTAAATTTCGACGCGGCGCGGCGGCTTTGAAAGCCCGAAAGCGGCTCCCAGGGCCGCCAGCAGCGAGCTCTGGCCGGCATTGTCGGCGAGCTTGCGCGAGAGCGCCTCGCGGGCGTTCTTGCGCGCCATCTCGATCAGATCGACGCGCTCGCCGCGCTTGGGATTGGCGACCTCGACCTTGCGGCCGGCGCGGGCGGAGAGCGCCTGCGTGATCAGGTCCATCTCCGCCAGTTCATGCGAGAGCAAGACGAGGCGCGGCGGCGGCTTGTCGTCGTAGAACTGGGTGACGACCGAGGCCAGAACCTCCTCCGGCGTCAGGCTGCGGTCGGCGCGCGGGAAGAGGGCGCGGTTGCCCCAGTTCTGCTTGTTGCGGAAGAAGAAGATCTCGACGCAGAACTGCCCGGCCTGCTCGTCGATGGCGAAGACATCCGCCTCCTCGACGCCTTGCGTGTTGATGTCCTGCCCGGCCTGCACGGCCGAGAGCGCCGCCAGCCGGTCGCGATAGCGCGCCGCCTTCTCGAATTCGAGTTCCTCGGCCGCCTCCTGCATGCGTGTCGAGAGCAATTGCTTCACGTTGGACGAACGGCCCGAGAGGAAGTCGCGCGCCTGGGAGGCCAGCGCCTGGTAGTCGGCAATCGCGATTTCGCCGGTGCAGGGGCCGGCGCAGCGCTTGATCTGGAAGAGCAGGCAGGGCCGGGTGCGGTTCTCGTAGAAGGAATCGGTGCAGGAGCGCAGCAGAAAGGCCTTCTGCAGCGCGTCGATCGTCCGCTCGACCGCCCAGACCGAGGCGAAGGGGCCGAAATAATCGCCCTTGCGCTGGCGCGAGCCCCTGTGCTTCGCGATCTGAGGCGCCTCGTGATCGCCGCTCAGCAGGATGTAGGGGAAGCTTTTGTCGTCGCGCAGCAGCACGTTGTAGCGCGGCCGCAATTGCTTGATCAGGTTGGATTCGAGCAGCAGCGCTTCGGTTTCCGTCCCCGTGGTGACGAACTCCATGTTCGCCGTCTCGGCGATCATGCGCGCCACCGCATTGGTGTGCGCCATGCCCCGGGCATAGGCCGTGACCCGGTTCTTCAGGTTCTTGGCCTTGCCGACATAGAGCACCTCGCCGGCGTTATCGAACATGCGGTAGACGCCGGGCTTGTTGGGCAGATGCTTGGCAAAGCCCGCGATGACCTCGATGCCGTGCTTCAGCGCGCCGGGCGCGGTCTCGCCAAGATCGAGCGCGGGCGTCGGCAGGGCCTCCTCGGCCTCGGGCTCGGGGCTGGCCCCGGTGTCCGGCAGGTCCTCTTCGGGGTGGTGCTGGGTCGGTTCGCGATTCATGTCTCGCATGTAGGATGCGCGAGGCGTTTCGTCATGTCAGGAGCGTACCCCTGCAGTCGAGAGGGGAGTGAGGGGCGATGTCGGCTGAGAATGAGGTGCCCGCCGGGCAGATGATCCTGCTCAACGGCGCGTCGTCGAGCGGCAAGTCGTCGCTCGCGAGAGCGGTTCAGGCGGTGATCGAGCAGCCCTTCTGGCACATTTCGATCGATCATCTGCGTGATTCCGGCGTGCTGCCCTCGGCCCGCATCAAGAGCGGCGAGTTCGCCTGGCGCGCGATGCGCGAGCCGTTCTTCATCGGGTTCGAGACGTCGCTGCTGGCCTATCTGCGCGCAGGCAACAATCTGATCGTCGAGCACATCATGGAGAGCGAGGCCTGGCTGCACCGGCTCGTCGACATTCTGGCGGGACAGGACGTCTTCTTCGTCGGCGTGCATTGTGACCTGGCGGAGCTGGAGCGACGGGAACTGGCGCGCGGCGACCGCCCGATCGGCGATGCCCGGCGCGATTTCTTCCGGATCCACGACTACTGCCTCTACGATTTCGAGGTCGACAGCCTGACCGAGCCGGAGCAAAACGCCGCGGCCCTCATCGCGGCCTGGCAGGCTCGCGGTCGACCCTCCGCCTTCGAGCGTCTGACGGCGCGCGGCGAAGCGGGGCGCGGCGGATCGGTCGAATCAGATTCATGACGCGCCTGTCGGGGCCTTGATGCGATCCCCGGCGCTGTCCTTGGGGGCGGGGCGTTCCCATATCCTCGGCAACGCCCCCGTCATTCTCCACTCAGGATGCCCCCCGTGCCCACAACCGATCATCTGCGCATCACCCTGGCTTCGCGTCCCGACGGGCGCCCTGCGCCTGCCAATTTTCGGCTTGAGCGGGCGCCGATCCCGACTCCCGGCGAGGGCGAGGTGCTGCTGAAGATCCTCTATCTCTCGCTCGATCCCTATATGCGCGGGCGGATGAGCGCGGCGAAGAGCTATGCCGCGCCGACCGAGATCGGCGCCGTCATGGAGGGCGGAACGGTCGCCGAGGTGCTGGAGAGCCGCCATCCGGGCTTTGCGGCGGGCGACATCGTGCTCTCCTTCTCCGGCTGGCAGAGCCATGCGCTGGCGAAGGGCGATCAGCTGCGCAAGCTCGATCCGGCTGCCGCGCCCGTCACCACGGCGCTCGGCGTGCTCGGGATGCCGGGCTTCACCGCCTATGCGGGCCTGCTGACCATCGGCCAGCCCAAACCGGGTGAGACGGTCGTCGTCGCCGCTGCGAGCGGACCTGTCGGTTCGGCGGTCGGCAGATTGCACGGATCAAGGGCGCGCGTGCCGTCGGCATCGCCGGAGGGCCGGAGAAATGCGCCCTCGTGCGTGACACCTTCGGCTTCGACGCCGTGATCGACCATCGCGCGCCGGATTTCGCGACGCAGCTGACGGCAGCCTGCCCGGATGGCATCGACGTCTATTTCGAGAATGTCGGCGGCAAGGTCTGGGACGGGGTGTTCCCGCTCCTGAACACCTTTGCGCGCATCCCGGTCTGTGGGCTGGTCGCGCAATACAATGCCACCGGCGATTTCGAGGGGCCTGACCGGCTGCCGGTGCTGATGCGGCAGGTGCTTTCGAAGAGCCTGCTGATCCGCGGCTTCATCCAGCGCGAATTTATCGCCCAGCGCCCGGATTTCGAGCGCGAGATGGCGGCCTGGATCGCCAGCGGCACAGTGAAATACAAGGAAGACATCGTCGAGGGGCTGGAAAGCGCGCCCGAGGCCTTCATCGGGCTGCTCGAGGGCGGCAATTTTGGGAAGCTGATCGTGAAGCTGTGATGGCGCGGGTCAGGCGGTCCAGGGGTTGATCACCGCCAAGCCCGCTGCCGCGAATGGCGCGGTGTCGCGCGTCGCCACGGTCAGGCGGTGGGCGAGCGTGATGGCGGCGATGTAGCCGTCCACCGTCGCGATGGCTTTGCCGGTCGCGCGGCCATGCGCCCGGAGTAGCGCATAGGCCTCGGCGGCGGCCGTGTCGAAGGGCAGAATGCGACCTTCGAAAACCGGCAGGACGCGTGTGCGGAGAACCTCTTCGAGGGTATCTTTACGCCGGCCGTTCGGAAGCACTGAGATACCCCAGAGCAGTTCGGCCACGGTCACCGCGGACAGATAGAGATTGTCCGTCGGCTGTCGATCGAGCCAGGCTTTCACATTCGGGTGTCCGCCTGGCTTTGAGGCTTCCGACACGACGTTTGTGTCGAGCAGGATCATTCGAAGCTGACCGGCTCGGAGATCGTCTTGTCACGCAGGCCCTCGGTATCAAAGCCCCCGGTTTCGCGGCCGATCTCGGCGAGCAACGAGCCGAGCTTGATGCGGGGCGCCGGATTGACCGCGGCGTCGAGGATATGACGGATCTCAGCTTCGGTGCTGCGGCCATGGCGCGCGGCCCGGATTTTAAGCGCCCGGTGCGTCTCGTCGGACAGCTTGCGAATGGTGACTGACGGCATGGCGAGCCTCCTTTTTGAGACGCCATGATATCACGGTGATGGCGATGCCATCAAATCTCGAAAGCAAAGCGCGGCCACCCCTCTTGACCTCGCCGCGTTGCGGTGACCATCACCACCCGCCCGTCAACCGGACCTCGCTCATGCCAACCTTCGCCATCGCCTTCCCGGTGATCGACCCGGTCGCGCTGCAGCTCGGGCCGCTCTCGGTCAAATGGTACGGCTTGGCCTATGTCGTCGGCCTGCTCGGCGGCTGGTGGTATGCGCGCCGGCTGGTCGCGGCCGAGCCGCTCTGGGCCGGGCGCGCCCGGCCCAAGGTCGACGAACTCGATGACATGCTGCTCTTCGTCGCGCTCGGCGTCGTGCTCGGTGGGCGGCTCGGCTTCGTGCTGTTCTACGATCTGGCGCGCTATCTCGAGCGGCCGCAGGACATCCTCGCGATCTGGCAGGGCGGCATGTCCTTCCATGGCGGGCTGATCGGCGCGGCGACCGGCTTGTGGCTGTTCGCGCGGCGGCGCGGCTATCCGGCGCTGGCGGTGTTCGACGTCGCCGCCGCCGTCGTACCGATCGGGCTGTTCCTCGGGCGCATCGCCAATTTCATCAATGCCGAGCTCTGGGGCCGGCCGGCGCCTGATGTGCCCTGGGCGATGGTGTTTCCAAACGCCGGGCCGTTGCCGCGCCATCCGAGCCAGCTCTACGAGGCGCTGGGCGAGGGGCTGTTGCTGTTCATCTTGCTGGCGCTGCTGGTGCGGGCCGGCGGGCTGAAGCGGCCCGGCCTCGTCGCCGGCGTGTTCGGCATGGGCTATGCCGTTGCCCGCATTGTCTGCGAGTTCTTCCGCGAGCCCGATCCGCAGCTCGGCTTCCTGTTCGGGACCTCGGTCGATGCGCTCTCGGGCGGCATCACCATGGGCATGCTGCTGTCGCTGCCGCTGTTTGCTGCCGGGCTCGTTCTTGCGCTGCGCTCCCGGCCGAGGCCTGCGTGAGCGCGCTGAAGGCGGAGTTGATCCGCCTGATCGCGGAAGAGGGCCCGCTTCCGGTCTCGCGCTTCATGGCGCTTTGCCTGGGCCATCCGCGATATGGCTACTACATGACGCGCGACCCCTTCGGCGCGGCAGGCGACTTCACCACCGCGCCCGAGATCAGCCAGATGTTCGGCGAGATGATCGGCCTCTGGGCGGCCCATCTCTGGCAGGCGATGGGTCAGCCTTCGCGCTTTGCCCTGATCGAGATCGGTCCCGGACGCGGCACGCTGATGGCGGACATGCTGCGCGCGACGCGAATCCTGCCCGGCTTCCGGGATGCGGCGGCGGTGCATCTGGTCGAGACCAGCCCGGTCCTGCGCGAAATCCAGGCCGCGACGCTCGCCGGCAAGGCTGAGCCGGTCTGGCACGAGCGGGTCGAGACCGCGCTGGAGGGGCCCGCGATCATCGTCGCCAATGAACTGCTCGACGCGCTGCCGCTCGACCAATTCGTGATGACGGAGCAGGGCTGGCGCGAGCGCCTCGTCGGGCTCGACGGCGAGGGGCGGATGGCGTTCGGGCTGGCGCGTGAGGGGCCACTCCCTCCCCCCGCTTGCGGTGGGGAGGGGGCATGTCGGTGCCGGTCGGCGGGATATGGGAACAGCCGGCGGCTGCGCTCGCTCTCGTCTCGGAGATCTCCGGCCACATCGCCCGCCAGGGCGGCGGGGCGCTCTTCATCGACTACGGCTCGCTGCAGTCGGGCTTCGGCGACACGCTGCAGGCGATGCGCGGGCACGCTTTCGTCGATCCGCTGGAGGAGCCCGGCGAGGCGGATCTGACCGTGCATGTCGATTTCGCGTGGATGGCGCAGGCGGGTTTGCGCGCCGGCGCGGCAGCGCAGGGCCCGGTCAGGCAGGCGGATTTCCTGCTGGCGCTCGGCCTAGCCGAGCGGGCGCAGGCGCTGTCTGCCAAGGCGACGCTCGATCAGGCCGTGGCGATCCGCTCTGCCTTCGAGCGGCTGACGGAGCGGGGCGCCAGCGGTATGGGCGATCTGTTCAAGGTTCTTTGCCTCTCGCATCCGGGCCTGCCGCCGCTGCCCGGATTTGACCTTCATCGCCTGCCAGAGCAGGGCTGAGATGCGCGGCACCGCTCACTGAAACCGGACGATAAGATGTTCATCACCTCCCCCGATCTGGCTGCTGAGCCCGGCATTCGCCACGCCTTCTTTACCCGACAGGGCGGCGTCTCGACCGGCATCTACGCCTCGCTCAACGGGGGACTGGGTTCCTCCGACGATGCGGCGGCGATCGCCGAGAACCGGAGGCGGATGGCGGCGCATCTGGCGGTCGAGCCGGCGCATTTCGTCAGCCTCTATCAGGTGCATTCGGCCGATGTGGAGATCGTCGGCGGCCCCTGGCAGGGCGCGCGTCCGAAGGCCGACGCCATGGTCAGCGCTGCGCCCGGCGTCGCGCTGGGTGTCTCGACCGCCGATTGCGGGCCGATCCTGTTTGCCGACAGCGAGGCGCGCGTCATCGGCGCCGCGCATGCGGGCTGGAAGGGGGCGTTCTCGGGAATCGTCGCCTCGACCGTGACCGCGATGGAGAAGCTCGGTGCGCGGCGCGAGCGCATCATCGCGGCTCTCGGGCCGACGATCAGTGCCGCCGCCTATGAGGTCGGGCCCGAATTCGTCGAGCGCTTCAAGGCGGAGAACGCGACCTATGCGCGTTTCTTCACGGCCTCCGAGCGCGCCGCCCATGCGATGTTCGACCTGCCGGCCTTCATCGGGCTGCGGGCGCAGGAAGCCGGAATCGGGCGCTTCCTCGATCTGTCGCTGTGCACCTATGGCGACGAGGAGCGCTTCTTCAGCTATCGCCGGACGACCCATCACGGCGAGCCGGATTACGGGCGGCTGATCTCGGCGATCACGCTGGTTTGACGACTGTCAGGACAGATGGGTGTCCGCATCCATTCGCTGATGCAGGATGCGAATGATCTCGATTCGGTCGTGCTCGACCCGATAGAAGATGGCGTGGGCGCCGACGCCAAGGCGCCGGTAGCCCGAGCCCAGATCTGAACGCGCCATTCCCAGTTCGGGCATCTGGGTGAGGCGGGACAGTGAAGCAGTGATGCCCGAGATATAGCTGAAGGCCTGCGCGGCACCCCAGCGTTCTCTCGATTGCCGGCTGATCTGCCGAAGATCTGACTTCGCCGCCGGCCTGAGAAAGAGCGTTCTCATTTCGCGGGCGCGATGTCGGGAAACTCCTCGGTCAGGAAGGCATCGACATCGAATGCTTCTGCTTCGCCACTGGCTTCGCCCTCGTCGAGCGCGGCGCGCAAGGCGGCGATCCGGGCCTCCTGATCCTCGAGCAGGCGGAGGCCCGCCCGCACGACCTCGCTGGCGGAGCCGTAGCGACCCTTCTCGACCTCGGATTCGATGAAGCTGACGAAATGGTCGCTGAGACTGATCGAGGTGTTCTTGCCCATGGCCTGACCCGAGACGTTACCAAAATCGAGTATAACGCTGCTCGCCAACCCTGTCATGCGTGGCTGCGGCTTTCCTCGATTTGGCGGGCCGCTATCGTGCCCGTCCTCGCATCGCCGGAATCCGCCCATGCCCCGCACCATCGACTACTATTTCTCGCTGCATTCGCCCTGGACCTATCTCGGCCATGCGACCTTCCTCGAGATTGCGGCGCGGCACGACTGCCGGATCGTCTATCGGCCGGTGCCGCTGCGGGCGGTCTTCGACGAGACAGGCGGGTTGCCGCTGCCGAAGCGTCATCCGGTGCGCCAGCGCTACCGCCTGATGGATCTGCAGCGCTGGCGCGAGCAGCGCGGCGTGAAGCTCGTGCTGCAGCCGAAGCATTTTCCGTTCGACCCTTCGCTCGCCGACCGCTTCCTGATCGCGATCGTCGCGGCTGGCGGGGATCCAGGTCTCTTCATGGGAGAGGTCATGGCCGGTGTCTGGTCCCGCGACGAGGACATGACGCAGGCTGGTGCAGTCGCCCGGGTGGCCCAGTCCTGCGGCTTCGATGCGCAGGCATTGGCGCTCGCGGCCGAGAGCGAGGCGGTGGTCGGGACCTATGAGGGCACGATCGCGGCGGCGATCGCGGCCGGCGTCTTCGGCGCGCCGAGCTATGTGCTCGACGGCGAGGTGTTCTGGGGGCAGGACCGGCTCGAACTGCTCGACAGCGCGCTCGCCAGCGGCCGCGCGCCTTATCGACCGGACCCGGCCGCCTGATCGCCGGCGTCAGCCGACGATGTCGGGCGTGCGCCAGCCGAGATGCTGCCCGGCATCGACCGCGATCATCTGGCCGGTGACCGAGCGGGCGCGGGCGAGATAGAGCACGGCCTCCGCGATCTCGCTCGCATCGACCCTGCGGCGCAGCAGCGTGCCCGCCGCCTCCTGCTCCATCGCCTCGGGGCCGTCATGGGGGTTGGGCAGGGTGGGGCCGGGCCCGACCGCGTTGACGCGGATACGCGGCGCAAGCGCCTGCGCCATCGTCTTGGTCGCCGTCAGAAGCGCGGCCTTGGTCAGGGTGTAGGAGTAGTATTGCGGCGTCAGCTTCCAGACGCGCTGGTCGATGATGTTGACGATGGCGCCCTCTCGTCCCTCCGGCAGCCGGTTCGCGAGCGCTCCGGCCAGCACCGAGGGCGCGCGCAGATTGATCGAGAACTGCCGATTCCAGGTCGCCACGTCGATGGTCGTGACCTCGTCGACGAGGAAGCTGGAGGCGTTGTTGACGAGCAGCGTCACGGGGCCGAGCGCGGCCTCCGCTGCCGGCATCAGGTTGGCGACCGCATTGGGATCAACGAGATCGGCGACCAGAACCGCAGCGCGGCCACCATCCCCTATGATCCTCGCCGCCACCGCATCGGCTTCGTCGCGCGCGCGGCCGCAATGGATCGCGACGGCATAGCCGTTCGCCGCCAGGTGCGCGACGATGGCGCGGCCGATGCGGCGCGCGCCGCCCGTCACCAGTGCGACCTCAGCCATCCGGCCGCTCCCGTGTTTCCGGCTGCGTCTCCGCCAGCCCGTCGCCCGCGCGCCGCTGGAGCCGCCGCTCCCAATGCTTCGCCACGCGTAGATAGCGATAGAAGGCGTAGTTCATCGCGGTCATGAAGCCGTAGACGCCGCGCAGGGCGTGCCGGCGGCCGATATAGGCCTTGATGAAATTGGCGGGGAATTCGACCGCGAGGCGAAACACCGAAAGCGACTGGCCTCGCCGATCGAGATCGTCGGCCTGGGCGTCGCTGTAGCTGTTGAGCTTGGTCATCTGCTCCCCGAGCGAACGCACGGAGTAGTGATGCACCGTGCCCTTCAGCCGGGCGACGCGAGCGCCGGGAGAAAGATCGACGCGGTCATGCACGGGGGAGGGCGAGTAGCGGCCCTTGTTCTTGCGATAGAGCCGCACCGGCGCCAGCGCATAGGCGAAAGAATGCGGCGCCGGTTCGCCCGGAAAGATCTCCGCGATACGGATCTTGTAGGCGTCGGCGGCCGGGCCAGTTCCCGCGAACAGATCGGCGATCTCGGCGGCGAGATCAGGCGGGACGACCTCGTCGGCGTCGATGTTGAGCAGCCAGTCGTTCCGGCACTGATCCTCGGCGAAACGCTTCTGCTGGCCGTATCCGGGCCAGTTGTTGAAGATCACGCGAGCGCCCAGGCGTGCGGCGATCTCCTGGGTGCCGTCCGTCGAGCCCGAATCGACCAGGACGATATCGTCGCTGAGGCTGCGCACCGCCCTGATCGTCCGCTCGATCCGGTCTGCCTCGTCGCGCGCGATGATGAAGATGGAGAGGAGCGGCACCCGGATTCCGTTCTGGCTGACTGGCTCGGCTTAAGCACGCGTCACCGGGGGCCGCAAGCACGGCGGCAAAAATTGTGGCGACATTGGGAACCCTGCGTGACCGAGCGCGTTTCACGCATGCGCCTTGGTGAGCCCTCACGAACTTGTTAGTATTCGATTCACCATTAGGCATGCTTTAACAGTCGTTAATGTGCGTTTATACAATCGCCGTAGTCATCCCATTCGTGCCGCAATTTCGCCGTGGTCTGTGAGGCACATGTGCTTCCGACGCAACAGACAAAACCCCGAACAGGTCTTATAACCGGTTCATCGACATCACCCGCCGGGGCAACCGGCAAAGCGACGACTAGGAGTACCACCATGAAGAAGTTCCTGCTTTCGAGCGTTGCGGCGATCGGCCTCGTCGCTGCCGGCGCCGCCTCCGCCGCCGACCTGCCGTCCCGCAAGGGCCCGGTGATGGCCCCGGTTTACGCTCCTGTGTTCACCTGGACCGGCTTCTACGTCGGTGCCAACGCCGGCTACGGCTTCGGCAATGTGAACGCCGGCACCTTCGCCCTGGCCCGCACGGTCTCGATCGGCGACGTCGACGGCTTCATCGGTGGTGGCCAGATCGGCTACAACTACCAGATCGGCCAGGTTGTCCTCGGCGTCGAGGCCGACATCCAGGGTGCCGACCTGCAGACCGACAACAGCTTCGGCGATCGCGTCCGCACCGAGTATTTCGGCACGGTCCGTGCCCGCGTCGGCTTCGCCTTCGACCGGTTCATGCCCTACATCACCGGTGGTTGGGCCTACGGCAACGTGAAGACCACGATCGCTGGTCTGGGTTCGGCTGACAACTCGCACACGGGCGGCTACGCCGTCGGCGGCGGTCTCGAGTACGCCTTCACCAACAACTGGACCGCCAAGGTCGAGTACCTCTACGTCGATCTCGGCGAGAAGAACGTGTTCAACTCGGGCGTGAAGGTCGGCACCGACTTCTCCGTCGTCCGCGCCGGCCTGAACTACAAGTTCTAGTCTGCTTCCCCAGTCGGGGACAAAAAGAGCCCGGTGGCTTCGGCCACCGGGTTTTTTGTTGTTTCCAGCCGTTGCGAATGCCGCGGACGAGGCCAAGGCGCGCGGCCTTGTCGCGCCGGCTGCGGCTTGCTGGCCAAGCGCGCAAGACGCCCCGGCCAGTTCTTCCGTCGATGATGGTTCGGCCCTGCCTCAGCCCTTGAAGCGGGTGGCCTCGAACGAGGGGACCTTGGCGGCGAAGGTGTCGAGCCAGGCGACGAGCCGGGGATGATCCGCTCGCCAGCTGCCGGCGAAGCGCAGGTCGAGATAGCCGAGTGCGCAGGCCAGCGCGATCTCGCCAATACGCGGACGGTCGGGATAGCTGGGCGGGGCGGCTTCGAGCGCGGCGAGCGCGCGCGAGACCTTTCCGGCCTGGTTGGCGACCCAGGCGGCGTTGCGGCCCTCTTCCGGGCGGAAGCGCGTCTCGTAGACCTGGAGCAACGCCGCATCGCAGAGGCCGTCGGCCAGCGCCTGCAGGCGCAGCTGCGCGAATCGTGCCTCGCCGGCCGGGATCAGCCGGTCGCCGCCGACGAGATGGTCGAGATAGTCGACGATGACGCGCGAATCGAACAGCGTCATGCCGTCTTCCAGCACCAGCGTCGGAATCTTGCCGAGCGGGTTCTGCTGGCGCAGCGGCTCGGCCGGGTCGTTGGTGTCTGCGACGACGATCTCGATGCGATCGCTCAGCCCGAGTTCGGCGGCGGCCATCTTGACCTTGCGGCCGAAGGGGGAGGCGGGGGAGGAACGGAGAACGAGCATCGGCAAAGCCTCGGAAATGCTGGCGTGTCAGCCGTCCGGACGGATCGGCTCGCATAGATAGCGCGGCTGCGGCCCCTGGGCGAGGCGTTCCGTCAGGGCCGGCAGCAGGATGCGCGCCTCCTCGGCGAGCCGCCAGGGCGGGTTGACGATCAGCATCCCGGTGGCACTCAAGCCGCCGGCGGCATCGGGGCGGTCAACGTCGATCTCCAACCGCAGCAGACGGCCGATGCCGGCCTGGTTGATCCCCGCCAGCAGATTGGCCACGGCGAGCTTGTCCTTGACCGGGTACCAGAGTGCATAGATGCCCGTCGGCCATTTGCGATGGGCGGCGATCAGCTCGGCCTCTAGTGTGGCGAACTCGTCCTTTTCTTCGAAGGGCGGGTCGATCAGCACCAGCCCGCGCCGCTCCTTGGGCGGAACATTGCCGCGCAGGGCGTTCCACCCGTCGATCGCCAGCGCCTTGCAGCGCTCGTCGCGGCAGATCGCCTGAACCAGCTTCTTGTGGGTCGGCGGATGGAGTTCGGCTGCGATCAGCCGGTCATCGGGGCGCATCGCATGGCGGCATAGCCAGGGTGAGCCCGGATAGGCTTCGGGCCCATAAAGCGCGCGGGCGCCCGACACCGCATCGCGCCAGGGCTTCAGAAGCGCTTCGACGGCCGGCGCCAGCGGCGAGCGGTCGATTCGCGCGACGCCGTCCTTCCATTCATGCGTCCGCAGCGCTTCGTCCGAGCCGAGGTCGTAGCGGCCGGCGCCGGCATGGGTGTCGACGACGCGGTAGGGCGTCTCCTTGGCGTTCAGATGCGTCAGGACGCGCATCAGCACGACATGCTTGAGGACGTCGGCGAAATTGCCGGCATGGAAGCCGTGGCGGTAATTCATGCCGCGCTCATACGCGGCTTTGCCGTCGCTGTCAGCGCGGCGCCGGCACGGTGATGTCGCGCGTGCGGCAGCCGGAGCGATCGACCTCCTGGCACATGCGGAAATTCCGCAGATCCTTGCTGAGGCAGATCCGAACCTCCTGCAGCACGCCGCGTCGGCACGCGACCGACATCATGTCGGTGCGCAGGCCCGGATTGGCGTCGACGAAGGCGCGCTCGATGTCGATCGCGGTCCAGTTCTGCTCGCGCCCGGCCCTGGCCAGGGCCGGAGGAATCGCGATCTTCTCGCGCGCCCGGCGCGTATCGGCGAAATAATCGCTCGGGCTGGAGCCCGAGCAAGTGCCGTGCTTGCGCCACTGGTGGCGAGCGAGCCCCTCGCTCGGAAACAACCCCTTCGCCTGGTCGAGCGCGATGCGCGAGGGCGTGCGGCCGGACGGGCCGCATTCGCTCGGATAGCCGCGCTCGTTCTGAGGCCAGAGGCCGTGCACGACGAAACCGAGGCCTGCCCCCTCGGCGCATTGCTCGCGGTTGCGATCGCGGCCGCCGTCGAGTTCGCAGAAGCCCGGCGACCAGGACAGGGCGAGGACATAGAAGTCGAAATCGCCCGGTTGGCCGCCCCGGTCGTTACGCGGCTGCGCCACGGCCTCGCCGAGCAGGCCCGCCAGCAGCGGCAGCGCGAGTGCGAATCGCAGGAGGTTCATCGGCGGCGATGCCGGTTCAGGGCCGCGCCATCTTGCAGTCGGGGGCATAGCTGCGATGCCGGTCGAGCCCGCTGACGCACCAGTTGACGTTCCAGGTCCAGCCGAACAGGCCGAGATTCTCGCGCACCGAGTAATCGACGCGATGCAATGTGCCGTCGTTCAGGGCCATCCGGCCGGTGCAGAAACGGCGGGGAATGAAATCGTCGCCGAGCGGCCGGAAGCCGATCGGCCTGATCCGATCATAGGCCACGGCCTGCAGCGGGCCCCAGAACTTGGCCTCGCGCGAGTTGAACCAGCTGGTGATCTCGCCGAGAACCGCAGGATCGTCGCAGGCGGGCAGTGCACCGGTCAGCGGCACGATGCGGTTTTCGGCGCGGTCGGCCGGATGGACGATGCGGCGGCCCGAGGCCTCGGCCGATGCGACGGCCGTCAGGACGGCGAGGGATGCGAGGGCGGTTCGCAGCAGGGCGCGGCGCATGGAGGTCAGCCTCGTCGAGGGGCGGAAATGATGGCGCACGATGGCGGGGGCCGTTGGCAGGGTCAAGGCGCCGGCGCCTGGGCGGGCCATCCCGGCGCGGGCTGTGGCTTTTCGATCCGTCGCCGGACGCCGGGGAATGGCTGCCACGCGACCGGGGCGCTGGCCTGCGTTTCGCGGATCGTGAACAGTGACGGCGAGACGGAGCAGGAGGATGCGATGACGACGGACAGCGAGGCCGAGGAGACGATCATCGCCGAGCCCGGCGCTCTGAGGGCGCATATGGGCCCGGTCAACCCGCTGGCCGAGCGCAAGGTGCTCGACCGGCTCGACGGGCATTGCCGCGACTTCATCGCGCTCTCACCCTTCCTCGTGCTGGCGACCTCGGACGGGCAGGGGAAGGCGGATGCCAGCCCGCGCGGAGATGCGCCGGGCTTCGTCGAGGTCGTGGACGAGCGGACGCTGTTCATTCCCGACCGGCGCGGCAACAACCGGGTCGACAGCTTCGGCAACGTGCTGGCCTCGCCCGGCGTCGGGCTGATCTTCATGGTGCCGGGCATCGCCGAGACGTTGCGGGTCAATGGCCGCGCGCAGCTGACCCGCGACGCGGCGCTGCTGGAACCCGCGACCGTGCAGGAGCGGACGCCGACGCTCGGCCTGCTGGTCGATGTCGAGGAGGCCTTCTTCCACTGCGGCAAGGCGCTGATCCGCTCGAAGCTCTGGGACCCGGCGAGCCGGGTCGAGCGTAGCCGCTTCCCCTCGCTCGGCCGTATCATGGCGGACCAGACGAAGGCCGTCGGCGTCGCGGAGGCGGAGGCCAATCTCGAAGAGGCCTACCGGACGCGGCTGTACTGAGAGAGGGCTGGGCCGTCATTCTCGGGCGGAGCGAAGCGCAGACCCGAGAAGCTCTGGCCGGATGAGGCGCTGGAGCCTCTTCGTCACGAGATGGCCGGGCCAAGCCCGGCCATGACGCCGTGTCCTCAGAACGACGCCTCCAGCATGACGGCGTAGTCCGCCGCCGTCGCCGCGCGCGGGTTTGTCGCGCTCGAATGGTCCTTGGTCGCGGCCTCGGCGATGGCGGGAATGACACCATGCGGCAGGCCCATGGCCGAGAGGCTGGCGGGCATGCCGAGGCGGGCGACGAGACCGGCGATCCAGTCGGCGAGGTCGGTTTCGGGCGCGAGGCCGAGGACCCTGCGGATCTCGGCATATTTCGCCTGGGCGTCGGGCGCGTTGAAGCGCAGCACGGCCGGCAGCAGCACGGCGTTGAGCGTGCCGTGATGCAAGGAGACCTCCTTCAGCCCGCCCAGCGGATGCGACAGCGCGTGGACGGCGCCCAGCCCCTTCTGGAAGGTCAGGCCGCCCTGGAGCGCGGCCATCATCATCTCCTTGCGGGCCTCGCGGTCGCTCCCGTCCTTCACCGCGCGCTCGATGAAGCCGATGGCGCGCTTGAGCCCGTCCAGCGCGATCGCCTCGGCCGGCGGGTTCTCGCGCGGGCTGAGATAGGTCTCGATGCAGTGGGTGACGGCGTCCATTCCGGTGGCGGCCGTGAGCCAGGCCGGCAGGCCGAGCGTCAGTTCGGGGTCGCAGATCGCCAGGCGCGGGATCAGATGCGGCGAGATGAAGCCGAGCTTGCGCCCGTCCTTCAGCGTGATCAGCGCCGCGCGGCCGACCTCGCTGCCGGTGCCCGAGGTGGTGGGAATGGCGATCACGGGGGCGACGGCCGCGGTGACCTTCGGGATGCCGCCGAGGATCGCGGCATAGGTCTCGAGCGGACCGGCATGGGTGGCCAGCAGCGCGACCCCTTTGGCGAGGTCGATCGGCGAGCCGCCGCCGATGGCGACGAGCCCGTCGCAAGCGTGCTGCCGGTAAAGCTCGAGCGCGGCCTCGACGGCCTCCTCCGTCGGGTTGGTCGGCGTGCCGTCGAAGACGGGGGCGCTGGCGAGCGCGGGGGCCAGCGCCTGCACCTTCGCGACGAGGCCGGCCGCGACGATGCCCTTGTCGGCGATGATCAGCGGCTTGCCGACGCCGAGCCCGGCCAGATCGGCCGCGATGCCGTCGATTTCGCCAAAGCCGAACTTGACGGAGGTGAGGTAGGTGATCAGGGCCATCGGAGGATCCTTCGCTGTTCGCGTGAAGACAGGGTGCTCGGTCAGGGCGTATCGAGCACGGGTCGGGCCGGGCTCGCCCGGCGTTCGAGAAGCATGAGCGCAAGCCCGGCGGCCACGATCAGGGCTGCGCCCGCCAGCATCGCGGGCGTCGGCCAGTCGTCGAAGACGAGCCAGCCGAAGATCAGTGCCCAGACGATCAGCGTATACTGATAGGGCGCCACCACCGAGGCCTCCGCCAGCTTGAGGGAGCGCGTGACGCAGAGATGCGCCGCCATGGCGACGATGCCGAGCAGGCTCAGCAGCGCGAAGTCGCGCGGCGTCGGCGGGACCCAGCCGAAGGGCAGGAGCGCCAGGCCGATGAGCAGCGTGCCGAAGGTCTGCAGGCCGACCAGCGTGACGTCCGGCGTCTCGCGCAGATAGCGGCCGGCGATCATCAGGAGTGCGAAGAGGGCGCTGCCGAGCACGGCGATCAGCGCGGGCCAGCTCAGGCTCGCGCCCGTCGGGTCGAGTGCCACGACGACGCCAACGAAGCCGATCGCCACGGCGAGCCAGCGCGGCAGATCGACCTTCTCGCCGAGCAGCAGGGCCGCGAAGACGACAGCCCAGACTGGCGCCGCCATCCAGATCGTCATGGTGTCGGCGAGCGGCAGATAGACCACCGCCGCGTAGAACAGCGCCGATTCGCTGGCGCCGAGGGCGACACGCAGGAGCTGGAGCCGGGGCCTGGGTGGGCGAAGCGTGCGCATCAGGCCCTGCCTGACGATGAAGGGGGCAAGGACGACGAGGGCGGCCGCGCTGCGCAGCAGCAGCACCTGCCCGACCGTATAGGTCGCGACCAGCCATTTCCCCATCACGTCGTTCAGGGAGAACATCAGGATGCCCAGCAGCATCATGCCGATTCCGGCGAGGGTGGCGTTGCGGGTGGGCATGCGGAACGGTTCGCCTGGCGGAGGATCGATCTTGAGTGCATCGCTTTGACGGAGCGCGTCGCGATGGGCAAGCGCCCGCCTCGCAGGCGAGGCAGACGCAAAGCGCCGCACAATAATTTTGTATTGACTTAATTAAGTAATAGCGGAATCATCGACCCATGGACGCCTTCACCGCGCTCGCCGACCCGACCCGCCGCCGCATCGTCGAGATGCTGGCGGAGGGTGAACTCTCGGCCGGGGAGATCGGGGAGCGTTTCACGCTGTCGGCACCGGCGATCTCGCAGCACCTCAAGGCGCTGCGCGAGGCCGGGCTGGTCCGGGTCACGGTCGCAGGCCAGCGGCGCATCTATGCGCTGGATCCAGACGGCATCGACGGCTTCGAGCAATGGGTCCGGCGCGTGCGCGCCTTCTGGCCCGACAGGTTGGCGGCTCTCGAGGCCGCGCTACGAAAGCCCGATCCGGGCGAGGAGGCGTGATGCAGACGCAGGCACAGCAGGCGGACAAGAAGACCTATGGCGAGGTGCTGGAGAGCGGGGCGGTGCGCTTCGAGCGCCTGCTGCCGGGGCCGATCGAGCGGGTCTGGGCCTATCTGGTCGAGGATGAGAAGCGCGCGACCTGGTTCTGCGGCGGCGAGACGGAGTCGCGGGCCGGCGGCAGAATCGACCTGTTCTTCAAGCATTCCCGCATCACCGACGAGGCGCCGCCCGAGAGCGCCCGCAAGATGAACGACGAGGGCGCCCTGATGAGCGGCACCGTCACCGTCTATGAGCCTCCGCACCGTCTGGCCTTCAACTGGGTCGGCATGGGCGATCCCGATTCCGATGTCGAGATCGAGCTGACGGCGGTGGGCGACGGGGTGCGCCTGGTGCTGATCCACCGCAGGCTGGCGACGAAGCACCGCATGGCGATGGTCTCCAGCGGCTGGCACCTGCATCTCGGCCTGCTCGAGGATCAACTGCGCGGGCGCAAGCCGGGCCCCTTCTGGTCGGTCCATGAGCCGCTGATGGCGGAGTATGCGGAGATGCAGAAGGACGTGGCGGTCTAGGTGACCTGCGGGCGGGCGCTGCTCAGCCAGCGGCCCGCATCGTCTCTGAGTCCTGAGAAGCGACCTCGCCCGGGCCGCCGGCCCCCAGCGCCAGCATGGTGCGCAGAAGTGCGGTCTGCAGGGCGGTGACGTCGGCGTCACGGCCGGAGCGGAGGGCGGCTTCGGCGGCCCGTGCGTCCGCCTCGAACGCGCGGAAACCGAGCGTGCCGGCGACGCCCTTCAGGGTGTGCAGCTCGCGCAGGGCGACATCGGTTTCGCCTGTCTGCACCGCCCGGGCCGCCTCGGCCGTCGAGCGGGTCGCGTCGGGCCAGAACTGGCGCGTCAGCTCGTCGAGCAGATCGGTGCCGATCTCGCGGGCCAGCGCGCCCCGGATGCCATGGTCGACGAGGGCCTGTCCGTCGTCGGCCGGGGCGGGGTCCACATGCCCAGGGGCAGGGGCGCGCGCGACGGTCCGCCCGCCCTCCGGCAGCCATTTGGCGAGAATGCCCGTCATCTTCGCGCGGTTGATCGGCTTGGCGACGAAATCGCTCATGCCGGCGGCCAGGCAGGCCTCCCGGTCGCTGGCGAAGGCATTGGCGGTGAGGCCGACGATCGGCAGATCGCGCAACCCTTGCTCGCGGATGGCGCGGGTGGCTTCGAGGCCGCTCATCAGCGGCATCTGCATGTCCATCAGGATGAGATCATAGGCCGTGGCGCCCGCCAGATGGGCGGCGATCCGGCCGTCCGGTGCGTGATCGACTTGGAGTCCGAGGCGCTGCAGCAATTCGCTGGCGACGGCGAAGTTGATCGGGTTGTCTTCGGCGACGAGCACGCGGCCGACGAAACGATCCGGCGTGACGGTTGGCGGAGCGAGCTCCGAAGCTGGCTGCGGCTTGGAGACAGGCCCGACGGGCAGGGTGAACCAGAAGCGCGTGCCGCGCTCCTCGCGCGAGGACACGCCGATCTCGCCTCCCAGCGAGCCGATCAGCCGCCGGCAGATCGCCAGACCCAGACCGGTGCCGCCGAAGCGGCGGTTGATGGTGACGTCGAGCTGGCTGAAATCCTGAAACAGGCGCTCTCGTGCCTCTTCGGGGATGCCGATGCCGGTATCCTCGACTTCGACGCGCAGCCGGTTGCCGGCTTCGATGCTGCACACCAACCTGACCCAGCCGGTGTCGGTGAACTTCACTGCATTGCCGACGAGGTTGAACAGAAGCTGGCGCAGGCGCGTCGGATCCGTCGTGATCATCGCGGGCGGGTGCTGGACATGCAGTACGATGCCTTTGTCCTCGGCGCGCCGGCCCATCACGTTGGCGACGGTGGAACAGACCTCGGCGAGGTCGAAGGATTTGATCTCGAAGTCGACCGCGCCGGATTCCAGCTTGGAGTAGTCGAGGATGTCGTCGATCAGCGCCAGCAGCGTGTCGCTGCAATCGCCGATGACGCCGAGCCTTTCGCGCTGTGCCGGGGTCATTGACGAATCCCGCATGATGTCGACCATGCCGATGATGCCGTTCAGCGGCGTGCGGATCTCGTGGCTCATCGTCGCCAGGAAGATCGACTTGGCGCGGGCTCCGGCCTCGGCGCGCTCGGCCGCCTCGGCGTTCTCGATGCTGAGCCGCTCGAAACGGCGCCGGGCGATGCGAATATGGTAGAGCTGGACGCCGAGATAGACCACGATCAGCGCGAGCGAGCCGATCAGGGCCGTCATCGCGTGGCCGAGCTGCTCATAGGCCGCGGTCAACTCACCGCGGTCCTGCACCCGGATGCGCGACTGCGCGAGATTGGTGATGTTCAGAAGTCGTTCGGTGAGTTGCGCCAGAGGCGCGAGCTCGCCCAGCAAGGCCAGGATTGGCTGCGTCGGTGGGCTGGAACTCTCCAGCGCATCGACCAGAGTCGCCATCTGCAGGATGCGCTCGCGCGCTTCCCGCGCCAGCGTGACGATGTCGGGATCCTGTCCGAACTTCTTCCGGTAATGGTCGCTCGTGAGCACCGTGGTCCGGCTGTAGAGGATATCGTAGCGCAGCGTGACGTCGGCGCGCAGCTCCGGGCTGAATCCGTCCTTCAGGTCCCGCACGACGGTGGCGAGCTTCTTGACCTCGCGGTCCAGCTGATAGGCCGCCCAGACGACGTCCTCGCGGACGCTCTCCTCGGTCGCCCGATGGCGGGTGCCGAGCGCAGAGAATGTCGCCATGACGACGACGCCCAGAAGGAGGCTGACTCCCAGAAGGGCCAGAATCCCGAGGTTGTTCAGCCGGTTCGGGTTGGCGCGCTTCTCCATGCCCTTGCGCTTGGCTCCTGTCTTCGTTTCAGCGCACCTCGATTGTTTTGACCTGCCAGGCGGAGCGACCGAAATAGAGTTCGTTGTAGAGCGAGGAGTCTTCGTCGAAGGGGTAGATCACGAAGATCGGCCCCTTCTCGCGCACCGAGATGGGCTTGCCGTTGATCTTGGTGGCGAGGATCACCGGCCATTTGCGGAGATCGGCGAGGGGGATCTCGACAGCATAGTCGTTGAGCGCCGTCACCTTGAGGACGGTGCCGCTCGCGCCGACGAGGTCCAGCAGCGCCGCGCCGAGCGGCCCCTCGAACTGCGTCTTCTGCGGATACCACGGCGTGCTCGCCGTTGTGGTGCGCCTGGGCAGGGCCTCCAGCATGGCGGCGTCGAAGGTGGCACCCTCGGGCGCGTTGCGGTTGGCGATCTTGCCGGAGACGGTGAGGATCACCGGCCCCTTGGGGGCGGCGATCTCGGCGGCTGTGGCCCAACCGGCGAAGCCGAGCCAGGCGATGCAGAGGAAGGCGAAGCGGGTCAGCATGTTGGCGGCTCCTGCCGATGATTGCGGGGTCAGCTGGCGAGCGCGATGGCGGGCGTCAGCGGGTCCGATGTGGCGTTGATCAAAGCGAGAATCTCGCTCCAGCGGGCTTCGAAGGCGGCGACGCAGGCCGGGTCGAAATGGCGGCCGGACCCCGCGAGGATGAACTGGCGGGCATCTTCCGGCGGCCGGCCGGGCCGGTAGATTCGGTTGGCGCAGAGGGCCTCGAACACATCCGCCACGGCGGCGATCCGCCCCTCGATGGGGATTTGCTGTCCGGCCAGCCCGCGCGGATAGCCCTTGCCGTCCCAGCGCTCGTGATGGGTGCTGGCGATCCGCTCGGCGCATCGCATCAGGGCCGAGCGGCCATCGGCGAGGATGGCCTCCCCGATCGAGACATGGGTGCGCATCACCGCCATCTCCTCATCGGTGAGGCGGCCTGGTTTCTGCAGGATGAAGTCGGGAATGCCGATCTTGCCGACGTCGTGCATCGGGGCGGCAGCGTGGATGGTCTCGCATTGTTCGGCGTCGAGGCCGAGCCCCTCGGCGATGATCCGGCACAGCGCGGCCATGCGCGCGACATGATCGCCGGTGTGGCCGTCGCGGCAGTCGATCGCCCGGGACAGCCGCCGCGCCATGTCGCGCTGGCTCTCGATCAGATCCTGCGTCGCCTGGCGGACCTCCTTGGCGAGCCAGGCGGCCTTGTCGCGCATCGCCGTCTGGGCCTCGCGCAGGCCGAGCAGGTTCTGGACGCGGACGCGCAGTTCGACCGGCTCGATCGGCTTGTGCAGGAAGTCGGTGGCGCCTGCGTCGAGAGCGGCGATCCGGGTCTCGCGCTGCTCGCTGGTGGTGACCATGACGATGGGCTGGTCGCGATGGCTTGGCAACTGCCGCAGTGCGCGGATGAAGCTGACACCGTCCATCTCCGGCATCAGATAGTCGACCAGCACGAGGTCGAATTCGATGCTCGCCGCCGCTTCGAGCGCGTCGAGAGGATTGGAGAAAACGGAGATGTGGTGGTCGCCGATATTGTTCACGATGCCCCGCAACACCATCAGATAGGTGCGGTTGTCGTCGACGATCATGATCTTCATGGGCCTACCCTCGAGCGCGCGGTCGTTTGCCTCGCGGACCCCGTGTTCATTCGGGCCGCGGGTCGCCGGCCGGTAGGCTCCTGACGGGCGGCTTCCAAAAGGTCACTCCGCCGTCCGTTCGACCGGTCCTAGCGCCATCGGTTTAAAATTGTCTCAATTCAAATGTAGAAAGGGCCTTCTTTTTGGAGGAGAGCGAACCGGAGCGATATTATTCCAGCAGCGAGGCATTCCTGGTCGCTGTTCTGCTTGATTTCCTGGAATCTGCCTTTACGTCAGACATCGATGGTCTTCCGGACAGTCGTTTTGCCGCGCCGACTGCAGGACGCGCGGGACATGGGCCCGTATCGTGTCATTTCATCTTGCGGATTCATGCGTAAACAGGCATCGGGTCGAGCCTCAACTCCGGGACCTTCATGCCGATCTCGCAAGCCCTTTTCCGGCGCACCAACCTGCTGATCATGCTGATGGGCCTCGCGGTTCTCGTCGCGATCGTCGCCGGTTCGCTCTGGCTGACCCTGGCTTCCGAGCGCTCCTTCGCTCAGGTGGTCGAGACTCGCGAGGTGCGCAGTGCCTCGGCCGATCTCATGTCTCTGGTGCAGGACGCCGAGACGGGCCAGCGCGGTTTCCTGCTGACGCGGGATTCGGCCTATCTCGCTCCCTATGTCGATGCCGTGGCGCGTTATCAGGAGCGCTTCCGGAGGCTGAGCCAGGCTGTCTCGGACGAGCCTGACATGATGCCCGACGTGGAGCGGCTGCGCGCGGCGATCGATGCCAAGATGGCGGAGGTGACCGACAGCGTGCGGGCGGCTCAACGCGGCGATTTCGAAGCCGCGCTCGCGATCGTGCTCAACGGGCGTGGCAAGACACTGATGGACGAGGCGAGGGCCCGCTTCGCCAGCATCCTCGAACGGTCCGAGACACGGCTCCTGGAAGCCATCTCGAACCAGGAGACGGCAGCCTCACGCCTGCGCTGGGGCACCATCCTCGGTGCCATGGTGATCCTCGGGCTCGCCGCCGCCGCCGCCTGGACGATCCTGGGCTATACCAACGAGATCGTCGATGCGCGGCGCGAGCTCGAGGGGCTCAACGCCGGTCTCGAGGAGCGCGTGCGCGAACGCACCGACGCGCTGGTGAAGGCCAATCAGGAGATCCAGCGCTTCGCCTATATCGTCACGCATGATTTGCGCGCGCCTCTGGTCAACATCATGGGCTTCACCAGCGAGCTGGAGGAAACCCTCAAGCCGATCGAGGCCTATCTCCACGCCGAGGAGGACAAGGCCGCTGGGTTGAAGGCCGAGGCCGAGACCGCGCTGAAGACCGACGCGCCCGAGGCGCTGGACTTCATCCGCTCCTCGACGCGGAAGATGGACGGGCTGATCAACGCGATCCTGAAGATCTCGCGCGAGGGCAGCCGGGCTCTGAAGCCCGAGCGGGTGATGCTCGATGCGCTACTGGAGGCGGCCGCGGCGGCCGTGCACCATCAGGCCAGCGAGACGGGCGGCGGCATCGCCATCGAGGCGAAGACAGACCGCATCGTCAGCGATCGCTTCTCGCTCGACCAGATCATCGGCAACCTGCTCGACAACGCCATCAAGTATCGCGCGCCCGACCGGCCCCTGCAGATCGTCGCGCGCACGCTCAACCCGCGGCCGGGCTGGGTCGCGATCGAGATCGAGGACAATGGCCGCGGCATCGCAGCTGGCGACCATGAGCGGATTTTCGAGCTGTTCCGCCGGTCGGGAACACAAAATACACCCGGCGAGGGGATCGGGCTTGCGCATGTGCGCACGCTCGTGCGCAACCTCGGCGGAGACATCACCGTCCGGTCGGAGTTCGGCGTGGGAACGACCTTCACGATCCTGCTGCCGGCCGATCTGCGGAGCGTGAAGCGGAGCCACCAGCCATGACCCATGCAAAACCCGTGTCGATCGTGATGATCGAGGATGATGAAGGCCACGCGCGGCTGATCGAAAAGAACATTCGGCGCGCCGGTGTGAACAACGAGATCATCCCCTTCACCAACGGCACTGAGGCGCTGGCCTATCTGTTCGGCCCCGACGGTTCGGGCATGGTCAGCTCCGGGCGCCAGCTCCTGATCCTGCTCGATCTCAACCTGCCCGACATGGGCGGTGTCGACATCCTCGAGAAGGTCAAGGCCAACGCCCACACCAAGCGCTCGCCCGTGGTCGTGCTCACCACCACCGACGACAGCCGCGAGATCCAGCGCTGCTACGATCTCGGCGCCAATGTCTACATCACCAAGCCGGTCAACTATGACGGCTTCGCCAATGCGATCCGACAGCTCGGGCTGTTTTTCTCGGTCATGCAGGTGCCGGAAACCCCGTGACTCCGGCCCGTGACCCGTCGATGTCCCCTCGGCAACTAACCGTCCTGTACATCGATGACGACCCGGCGCTGGGCCGGCTCGTGCAGCGCATTCTCAAGCGCAAGGGCTATGCGGTCGAGCATGTCGGCCATGCCGAAGCGGGGCTGGCGCGCATCAGGGCGGGCGGCGTCGACGCGGTGATCCTCGACCACGACCTCGGGACCAGTCTCGGGCTCGACCTCCTCGCGCAACTCGCCGAGGTCGAGGGGGCGCCGCCGGTGGTCTACGTCACCGCCTCGTCGGAACTCGCCATCGCGGTGCAGGCGCTCAAGGCGGGTGCGGTCGACTATGTCGTCAAGACGATCGGCGAGGATTTCGAGATCCTGCTCACCTCGGCGCTGGAGCAGTCGGTCGAGCGGGCGCGGCTGATGCGGGCGAAAGAGGAGGCCGAACGCGAGGTCCGGGCGGCGCGCGACCGGGCCATCGTGCTGCTGGCGGAGGTCAACCACCGCGTCGCCAACAGCCTGTCGCTGGTCTCCTCACTGGTGCGGATGCAGGCTTCGTCCGTGCAGGATGCGGGTGCCCGGGCGGCGCTGGCCGAGACGCAGGCGCGCATCACCGCGATCGGCAATCTTCACCGCAGCCTCTACACCTCCGACGACGTTCGCACGGTCGATCTCGCGGCCTATCTCGACACGCTGGTGCGGGAACTCGGGCATTCGATGTCATCGGCCGGGCGGACGCCCGACGTCCGTTTCGAGGCGGTGCCGATCCAGATGAAAACGGACAGGGCCGTCTCGATCGGGATGATCGTGACGGAACTCGTCACCAATGCGATCAAATACGCCTATCCCGAGGGAACCGGGGAGATCAGGGTGTCCCTTGCGCGGGACAGCGATGGCTCGACCATCCTCGTGGTCGCCGATGACGGGATCGGCTGGTCCGGACAGGGGCGGGCAACGGGCACCGGTCTCGGTGGCAAGATCGTCGGCGCGATGGCGCGAAGCCTGGGCACCGAGATCGCGTACGCGCCCCAGTCGCGCGGCACGCGCGTGACGATGCGCATCGCGGAGGACGAGGCGGCGGCCTGAGCCGTCAGCGGGTCAAAGGCTCGCGGCGGCGCGGGCGGCCTGGTCGTACTGGCCCGACAGCGAGCGCATCGCGGCGGCGATCTCCGAAAGCCGCTTTGGGTCGAGCCCGGTCGAGAGCACCGACTTCACCAGCAATTGCTCGCGGATCTGGGCGTAGCGCCGGCAGGCGTCCTCGCCGGCGGGCGTGACCGTGACGGTCTTCTCCTTGCCCTTCCGGCCCGATTTCAGCAGCTTGAGGCGCTCGAGCTTCTTCAGCGCGTAGTTCACCAGATGCGTGTCCTCGATGTTGAGAACGAGGCAGATGTCGGCGAGGCGCTTGGGCTTGGCGCGGTGGTTGACGTTGTGCAGCACCAGCACGTCGAGCGGCGACAGGTCGGGCACGCCGGCCGCGGCGACACAGCGCACCATCCAGCGCTGGAACGCATGCACCGTCATGTTCATCGCGAATTCGAATTCCGACAGCGCCGGCATCGCGCCCGCGGCCAGATGGCCGGAGGAGACGATCGGGCCGAGTTCGTCGGGCGGGGGCTTGAGTTCTGGCATGGTTGAAGAGCCCGTCATTCTCGGGCGGCGCCTGAGCGCCGACCCGAGAAACCCCTGCAGGAGAGGGTCGGGGCAAGCCCGACCCTGACGTGGTTCGTCACATCTTCTTGTAGGCGTCGACGATCGCCTGGCCGTCGGCGCCGGCCTTCTTCAGCCAGTCGGCGGTCAGCGTGTCGCCCGCCTTCTTGAAGCCGGCGGCGAGTGCGGGGCTCGGCGCCTGGACCTTCATGCCCTTGGCCTTGAGCTGCTCGAGATACCAGCCGGCCTTGTCCTCCCACATCTTCCAGCCGCGCGCCTCGGCGGTCACGGCGGCCTTGAGGATCGCCTCCTGTGTCGCCTTGTCGAGGCCGTTGAAGGCGGCCTTGTTGACGAAGGTGGCGTTCTTCGGGATCCAGGCCTGGGTGTCGTAGAAGTGGGTCAGCGACTCCCAGACCTTGGAGTCATAGCCGGTGCCGCCCGAGGACATGAAGGAGTTGACGACACCCGTCGCCAGCGCCTGCGGCAATTCGGCGGCCTGGATGGTCACCGACTGCATGCCGAGCAGGTCGCCAAGACGCGCCGTGCCGACATTGTAGGAGCGCCACTTGAGGCCCTTCATGTCGTCGATCGTATTGATGTCCTTCTTGGTGTAGACGCCCTGCGGCGCCCAGGGGACCATGAACAAGAGCTTGATGCCCTGGGCATCGAGCTTCTTCTCCACGGCGGCCTTGGAGGCGGCGTAAAGCTTCTTGGCCTCCGGGAAGGAGGTCGCCAGGAAGGGCACCACGTCGATGCCGAAGATCGGGTCCTCGTTCTCGTGGATCGAGATCAGGACCTCGCCCATCTGGGCCTGGCCGCTCTGGACGGCGCGCTTGATCTCGGGCGCCTTGAACAGCGAAGCGCCGGGATGGACGGTGATGGCGAGCTTGCCACCGGTCGCGGCTTCGACCTCCTTGCCGAACTGGATGAGATTCTCGCTGTGCGGGTTGTCGACCGGATAGGCGGCCGGGAGGTTCCATTTGGTCTGCGCAGCGGCAGGCGCCGCGAAGGCGAGCGCGCTGACGCCGAAGGCAAGGGCGGCGGTCGTCAAGGTCCTGCGGTTGATCATGGTGTCATTCCCTCTCTTTTTGCTTGGTTGCCTAAACGAGAAACGGATCAGTCCGGGAAAGCGAGCTTGGGCAGGTAGAGCACGATCTGCGGAAAGGTCGTGATGATGAAGACGGCGATGTTGAGCAGAAGAAAGAACGGCAGCGCCGCCTTTGCAATCGTCCAGGTGTCCTTGCCGCTCATGTTCTGCAGCACGAACAGGTTGAAGCCGACCGGCGGGGTGATCTGCGCCATCTCGACATGGATGACGAGGTAGACGCCGAACCAGACGAGGTCGAAGCCGGCCTCCTTGACCATCGGCAGGACGATGACCGCGGTGAGGACGATCATCGAGATGCCGTCGATCAGGCAGCCGAGGATGATGTACATCACCGTCAGTGCCAGCACGAGCATGTGCGTCGAGAGTTCCATGCCCTTGACCCATTCGGCCAGGGCCATCGGAATGCCGGTATAGGCCATCGCGGCGGTGCAGAAGGCGGCTCCGGCCAGGATCAGCATGATCATGCAGGTGAGCCGGGTGGCGCTCATGATGCTCTCGAAGAGCGTCTTCCAGGTCAGCGTCCCGCTCCACCAGGCGAGAAAAAGGGCGCCTGACACGCCCCAGGCCGCGCATTCGGTCGCCGTCGCGAAGCCCAGAATGAGCGCCAGGAACACCGCCGCGATCAGGAGAAGGCAGGGCATCAGCTTGGCGGACTGCCGCAGCTTCTCGAAGAACGGCAGCGCGGGGTCGCGCGGCGGCGTCTTGTCCGGGTTGAGCAGCGACCAGATGATGACGTAGCCCATATAGAGCGCCATGATCAGCAGGCCGGGCAGGAAGCCGCCGAGGAAGACCTGCAGCACCGAGACGTTCGCCGTCACGGCGTAGACGACCATCGGGATCGACGGCGGGATCAGCAGGCCGAGCGTGCCGGAGCCGGCGAGGGTACCGAGGCTCAGTTTCTCGTCATAGCCGCGCTTCTTCAGCTCCGGCAGCGAGATCTTGCCGATCGTCGCGACGGTCGCGGCCGAGGATCCGGAGACCGCGGCGAAGATACCGCAGCCGATGATGTTGGTGTGGATCAGGCGTCCCGGCAGCCATTGCAGCCAGGGCGACAACCCCTGGAACATCTGTTCGGAGAGGCGCGTCCGGAACAGGATTTCGCCCATCCAGATGAAGAGCGGCAGCGCCGTCAGCGTCCAGCCGCTGGCGGAACTCCACACCGTGGTCGCGAGCACCTGGCCGATCGGCACGTCGGTGACGAGCCACATCGCCAGGAGGCCGACGAGGCCGAGGCCGACTGCGATCCAGACGCCGCTGGCGAGAACGAGAACGAGGAAGCCCAGCAGAACGAGCGCGAGAACGGGAAGGCTCATGGTTCAGACGCCTCCGCCCTGCGCGACGCGCTCCACCAGTTCTTCCGCCGATTTCGGCGGATCGGGTTCGTATGTGGGGCGTCCCGTCCGCAGCACGATGACGAATTCGTCGAGGATGGCGATCAGCAACGTTCCGAGCCCGAGCACGAGCGAGAGTTGCGGTATCCAGAGCGGCACCGAGACGACACCGGTCGACATGTCGAAATACTGCCAGGAGTCGTAGGCGAGCTTGCCGGTCTGCCAGGTGAAGAAGCCGATGAAGAGCGCCGCCACGGTGAGCGAGAACAGTTCCGCACCTTGCCGCGCTCGCCCTTGTAGACGCTCGATCAGGAGTCCGACACGGATCATTTCGCCCTTCTTGAAGGTATGCGCCAGGCCGAAAAAGGCCATCGCCGCGAAAGCCCAGCCGGCGAAGTCATCGCCGGAAGGAACGTTGAAGTTGATGTCGCGACCGACCGACAGCAGCATCATCAGGCCGAAGATCACGATCAGGAAAACGCCGGCGATATACCCCGCCGTCAGATAGAGCAGGTCGAGGGCCCGGCGGATCATCGCGGCGCCCCTCGGCGGATGACGCAACGCGCCTTCGCGGTTGCCAGGAGAGTTCCCGTCATTGCATCCTCCGCTCGCGACCGCTGGCCCCTCGCCCTTTTTCGGTCACAATCGTGATCGTACCGCCCGAATCCAGCTTGTCAACAACACATCGACAATTTATCGATGAAACGTCAGCGACGCTGCCTGGTCGCCGAACGGGAGGATGTGGGATGTCGTCGCGCTGGGACTTCTGGATCGATCGGGGCGGCACCTTCACGGATGTGATCGGCCGCGATCCCTTAGGCAAACTTCACGCCAGGAAGCTGCTCTCGGAAAATCCCGGCGCCTATCGCGACGCAGCGGTCCAGGGCATCCGCGATCATCTCGGGCTGCAGACAGGCGAGCCGATCCCGGCCGGGCTGGTCGGCGAGGTCCGCATGGGCACGACGGTGGCGACCAATGCGCTGCTCGAGCGCAAGGGCGACCGGACGCTGTTGGTCACGACCAAGGGTTTCCGCGACGCTCTGCGCATCGGCTACCAGGCGCGGCCGGACATTTTCGCCAAGGAGATCATCAAGCCCGAGCAGCTCTACGAGGCAGTCGTCGAGATCGACGAGCGCGTGCTCGCCGACGGCGTGGTCGAGCAAGCGCCCGACGAGGCGGCGATCCGCGCCGCGTTGCAGGCGCAGTTCGACGCCGGCTTCCGTGCCGTGGCGATCGCCTTCATGCATGCCTATCGCTACCCGGCTCATGAGCAGGTCGCGGCCAGGATCGCCCGCGAAATTGGCTTCCCGCAGGTCTCGGTCAGCCATGAGGTCTCGCCGCTGATCAAGCTCGTCGGGCGCGGCGACACGACCGTGGTCGACGCCTATCTCTCGCCGATCCTCAGCCGCTACGTGGCGCAGGTTTCGGAGGAACTCGACATTGCCCGCACCGGCGCGCGGCTGATGTTCATGATGTCCTCGGGTGGCCTGACCGCCGCCGAACTCTTCCAGGGCAAGGATGCGATCCTGTCCGGCCCGGCCGGCGGCGTCGTCGGCCTCGCCGAGACCGGCCGCTCGGCCGGCTTCGACAAGGTCATCGGCTTCGACATGGGCGGCACCTCGACCGATGTCGCCCATTTCGACGGCGACTATGAGCGCGCTTTCGAGACCGAGGTCGCAGGCGTGCGGATGCGCGCGCCGATGATGCTGATCCATACGGTCGCGGCCGGCGGCGGCTCGATCCTCCACTATGACGGCGCCCGCTTCCGCGTCGGGCCCGATTCCGCCGGCGCCAATCCGGGCCCGGCCGCCTATCGCCGCGGCGGGCCGCTCGCGGTGACCGACGCCAACGTCATGGTCGGCAAGCTGATCCCGGATTACTTCCCGCCGATCTTCGGCGAGAAGCGCGACCAACCACTCGATGTCGAGGCGGTGAAGGCCAAGTTCGTGGCGCTCGCGGCGGAGGTCGGCGACGGCCGCAGCCCCGAGCAGGTCGCCGACGGTTTCATCCAGATCGCGGTCGCCAACATGGCCGAGGCGATCAAGAAGATCTCGGTCCAGCGCGGCTACGACATCACGCGCTATGCGCTGAACTCATTCGGTGGCGCCGGCGGGCAGCACGCCTGCCTCGTGGCGGATGCGCTGGGCATCAAGACCGTGCTGTTGCACCCGTTCTCCGGCCTGCTCTCGGCCTATGGCATGGGGCTCGCCGAGATCCGCGCGACGCGGACGGCCGCACTCGACGTAGCCCTCGACGGCGGCGCCCAGGCGGCGGTCGAGGCCGCCGCGGCCGGGCTCGCGGCCGAGACGCGGGCCGAGGTGTCTGGGCAGGGCGTGCCCGACGGCGACATCGCGATCCTGACCCGCGCCCATGTCCGCTATGCCGGAACCGACACCGCCATTGCCGTTTCGGCCGGAACGCCCGACGCCATGAAGGCGGCGTTCCAGGCGGCGCACAAGGCCCGCTTCGGCTTCATGGACGAGGCCAAGGCGCTGGTGATCGAGGCTGTCGAGGTCGAGGCGATCGGCGGCGGCGCGAAGTTCGAGGAGGCGTCTGCGCCCGAAACCGCGGGCGAGCCCGTGGCCGCGCAGACGACGCGCGTCTTCTCCAAGGGGCAGTGGCACGAAGCGCAAATCGTCCGGCGCGAGGCGATCAAGCCCGGCCAGGGCGTCTCGGGACCGGCCATCATCATCGAGCCGAACCAGACCGTCGTGGTCGAGGACGGCTGGAGCGCCAGGCTCACGGCCAAGGATCATCTCGTGCTGGTGCGCTCCAAGGCGCTGGTCCAGAACGCCGCGATCGGCACGAAGGCCGACCCGGTGATGCTCGAGATCTTCAACAACCTGTTCATGTCGATCGCCGAGCAGATGGGCGTGACGCTGCAGAACACCGCCTATTCGGTGAACATCAAGGAGCGGCTCGACTTCTCCTGCGCGGTCTTCGACCAGAGCGCGGCGCTGGTGGCGAATGCCCCGCACATGCCGGTGCATCTGGGCTCGATGGACAAATCGGTCGAGACCGTCATCAAGAACAACCCGGTCATCCAGCCGGGCGACGTCTACTGCCTGAACGCGCCCTATAATGGCGGCACGCATCTGCCCGACATCACGGTCTGCACGCCGGTCTTCGACGAGGCCGAGAAGGACATTCTGTTCTGGGTCGCCAGCCGCGGCCACCATGCCGATGTCGGCGGCACCGCGCCGGGCTCGATGTCGCCGCTGGCCACCGTGATCGAGGAGGAAGGGGTCTATATCGACAACTTCAAGATCGTCGATCAGGGCCGCTTCTGCGAGGACGAACTGGTCTCGATCCTGACCGGTGCGCGCTATCCGGTGCGCAACGTCATTCAGAACGTCAACGATTTGAAGGCGCAGATCGCGGCCAACGCCAAGGGCGTCGCCGAGCTGAAGAAGATGATCGGCTCCTTCGGGCTCGACGTGGTGCAGGCGTATATGGGCCATGTCCAGGACAATGCGGCGGAGAGCGTCGCGCGCCTGCTGACCAAACTGCACGATGCCGAGTTCACCTATCCGATGGACCAGGGCTGCGCGATCAAGGTCAGGATCAGCATCGACCGCGACAAGCGCGAGGCCACCGTCGACTTCACCGGTACCTCGCCGCAGCGGCCCGACAACTTCAACGCGCCGGCCCCGGTGACGCGGGCCGCCGTGCTCTATGTCTTCCGCGTCATGGTCGACGATGCGATCCCGATGAATGCCGGGTGCCTGCGGCCAATCAAGATCGTCATTCCCGAGGGGTCGATGCTCTCGCCACGCTATCCGGCGGCTGTCGTCGCCGGCAATGTCGAGGTCAGCCAGGCCGTGACGAACACGCTGTTCGGCGCGCTGGAGGCGATGTCGTCCTCTCAGGGTACGATGAACAACCTCACCTTTGGCAACGACGAGTACCAGTACTACGAGACGATCTGCTCGGGCTCGCCGGCAGGACCGGGCTTCCACGGAACGTCGGGCGTGCATGTGCACATGACCAATTCGCGCCTCACCGATCCGGAAATCCTGGAGACGCGCTTTCCGGTGGTGCTGGAGGATTTCCACATCCGCGCCGGCTCGGGCGGGCGCGGCGAGTGGAACGCCGGCGACGGCACCAGCCGCACGATCCGCTTCCGCAAGACGATGGACTGCGCGATCCTGGCCTCGCACCGCAGGGTCAGGCCCTTCGGCGTGAAGGGCGGCGAGCCGGGGCAGCTCGGCAAGACGATGGTGCGGCGTCTGTCGGGCGAGGTCGAGGAACTCAAGCCTTGCGACCAGACGCTGCTCCAGGCCGGCGAGGCCGTGACGGTGATCACGCCGACGGCGGGTGGGTACGGCAAGCCGAAGGGGTAAGCGGCTGCCGTTGGTGAGCGCTCAGGCCAGATCGGTCTGCGCGAAATCGCCGCCTTTGTAGAGCAGGGCCGCGCCATGCTCCTTGGCGCAGGCATAGGCGAAGCAATCGCCGAAGTTCAGCGCGGCGGGGCTGCCGACGGCGCGGCCGTAGCGCTTGGCCGCTTCGATCGCGGCCTGCCCGATGGCAGGGGTGACGGTCACCTCCGTGGCGCCGATATCGGCGATGAACTGGGCGACGCTGGCCTGGGCTGCGGTGATCAGACCGGCATCAAGAACCTGGCGCGAATCCCGCGCCTTCTTCGCCGCCAGAGAGATGACCGCTTCGAAAACGCCGGTCGGCGACACGAGGAAAGGGCGCGGCGATGCCTCCAGCCGCGCCAGCAGTGTCTCGCGGTCGCTCTCACGCCCGAGAATGGCGACGATCACGGAGGCGTCAAGATAGGTCATGTTTCCCACATCTCGTCGGTGAACGCCTTCATGTCGAAATCGCTCTGACCCGATCCCATCGCATCGGCCATTGCCATGCTTTTGGCGATCCGTTCGCCGAGCGGCCGGGCGGCTTCCAGCCGGCTGATTTCCCGTTCGAGGGCTTGGCGCACCACTTGGGTTTTGGTCGCCTTGCCGGTCAAATGCTGGAGCTTGATGGCCAACTCATCGACCTCGTCGTCGCGGATGTAGAGCGGCATGATCCTTCCTCCGGATTGAATATTCATAATCGAGAAATGGATATTCTCCAAGTGCTACCCTGACTCGCTCGCCACCGCGGGGCCGCCCTGCACGGCTGGCGTTCCAAGGGCGCCGCATCTCGCCTAGAACGGCAGGCTCAACCCGGAGCCAACCCATGCCCCAGACCTGGCTGATCACCGGTGCCAGTCGCGGCATCGGGCTTGCGCTGACTATGGAACTGCTGCGGCGGGGCGACCATGTCGTGGCTGCGGCGCGCAATCCCTGGGGTGGGGCGCTGGCCGAATTGTCGGCCGCGCATCCGGCCGCGCTGGTGCCGCTCGAACTCGACGTGACCTCGGACGAGAGCGTCGCGGCGGCACAGGTGGCGCTTGATGGCCGGCCGATCGACGTTCTCGTCAACAATGCCGGCATCCATGGGCCGCGCGGCGCCGAGAGCGCGCTCGCGATGGATTTCGACATCTGGCGGGAGGTCTTCGAGGTCAATGTCTATGGTCCGCTGCGCGTGGCGCAGGGCCTCCTGCCGAACATCGAGGCCGGGCAGGGCCGCAAGATCGCGACCATCACCAGCCGCATGGGCTCGATCGGGCTGAACCCCTCCGGTTCGCTGGCCTATCGCTCGTCGAAGGCGGCCGTGAACATGACGATGGTGGTGTTCGGCAATGCGGTGCGCGAGCGCGGCGTCGCACAGCTCCTGTTCCATCCCGGCTGGGTGCGCACCGACATGGGCGGTGGGGCTGCCGACATCGCGCCCTCGGAGAGTGCGGCCGGGCTCATCGCCACGATCGACGCGTCGGGGATGGCTGAGACCAACAGCTTCCGGACCTGGCAGGGCGAGACGATTCCCTGGTGACCGTCCTGGCCTGAAGGGCCTCCCGGTTGCCGAGGGACGGGACTGGACCAAGGCCCCGCCTCTGCAGCACTGTGCGATCGCACGCGCCCGGTGAGTGGCGCGATCGAAGCCGGTCGGCTCTGGAGGGAACGGGATGTCGGATCTCGCGGGACTATTCGATGTCGAGATGCTCAAGGCGAAGCTCTATTCGGCGGTGCTCTCGGATGTGCTGGACCAGCTCGGCTCGCCGAACCAGGCGCTGAAGCCCTTCGTCAGGCCGCTCGACGAGGCCAGCGTCCTGTGCGGCTTCGCCCGCACCGGCCTCTACATGAAGCGCTATCACTTTCCCGAAGGCCACAATCCCTATGCCCTCGAAATGGACCTGATCGACAGTCTCGCACCGGGCGAGATCGCCGTGCTGGCTTGCGATGGTCCGACGGACCGGATTGCGCCCTGGGGTGAGCTGCTGACCACGGCCTCCATGGTGCGGGGCGCGGCCGGCTGCCTGACCGATGGTCTGGTGCGGGATGTGCGTCGCATCCGCGAGCTGAACTTTCCGCTCTTCCATGGCGGCATCGGCCCGCTCGACACCAAGGGCCGGGCCGAGATGATGGCCAAGGACGAGCCGGTCGAAGTCGCCGGTGCGCGGGTCGAGCCGGGCGATTTCATCTTCGGCGATGCCGATGGCGTCGTCGTGGTGCCCAAGCGCCTGTTTCGCGAGGCGGTGACGCTCGCACTCTCCAAGATCGAGGCGGAGGACACGACGCGCGACGAACTGCTGGCCGGAGCGAGCCTGCGCGTGGTTTTCGAGCGCCACGCCGTGCTCTAGCGAACCTCCATGCTCGCTTCGATAACCGGCTAATCTGTTGATTCAATTGATTTTGTCGGCGCCGTTAACGGCTTGTTCGCTCGCAGCTGCGAGAGAGGCGCCAGCTTTTGCGATGGTGGCCTGCGACGATGCGTAGACTGGGACTGACGGCCAAGATCACCCTGCTCTTCGCGCTCCTGAGCGTCGCGAGCGCTCTCGGCCTGGTCAGCGCGGTGCGGGGGTTCGACGCCGTCCGGCAGATCGACAAGGAGGGTCTCGAGAAGCTCGAGCTCGCCAACCGGGCGGCGCTGCTGACCAACCGTGTCACCTATGCCTCGCTGCTCAGCCGCTTCGAGGTGGGGGCGAGCGGCCGGGAGATCGGAGCCGCGCTCGATCAGCTCGACGGCGCGATCGGGCTGGTCGATTCTGCGCGCGAGAGCCTGATGGCGTCGCTGCCGGCCGCGATGCGGGAGGCCAATCCGACGCTCGATCCCAGCCTGAAGACCTTCATGTCCTTTCAGCGCGACATCGTCGAGATCGGCCGGAGCATCTCCGTGAAGGCGGCGCTGGTGGAGGCGGGGGCCGATGCCGCGCGGGAGAATGTCCGCCAGATCATCGTGACCACCTCCGCGATTCGCGACGAACTCGGCAATATGGCCCAGGACGCAACGCGGAGGGCAGCGGATCTCTCCGACACCGTCCGAATCCGAACGATCATGATCGCGCTGCTGCTGCCCGTCGCCGGTGGGTTTGCCGCGTTCCTGCTGCTCGGCGCCCATCTGACGCGGCCTCTGCGCGATCTGATGGCCGCGATCGAACGCGCCAGCACGTCGAACACGCTGATCGAGGTGCCCCATCAGGGCCGGGCGGACGAAGTCGGGCAGCTCGCCCGGACGGTGCGGGCCCTGAGCGAGGTTCGCGCCACGCTGGTGACGCGCGAGGCCGAGGCCGATCTCGCCCAGCAGACCCGCCAGGAGCGGACGCGCGAGCTGTACCGGATCGCCGATGAATTCGAGCAGCGGCTCGGCAGCTTGCTCGCGGAGATCGCGGGGTCGAGCGAGATCCTCCGCGTCGCCCTGCAGGATTCGGCGGTGCGGGTGCATCAGGTGTCACGCAGTGCCGAGACTGCCGCCTCGTCGGTCAGCGGTGCCGGCGCGGACGCTCAGGCCAGCACCGAGGCCGCGCTGCGGCTGGAGCAGGTGATCTTGCAGATCAACGCGGAAGTCCGCCGGGTCTCGGTGATGGCGACCGCCGCCACGCAGGAGGCCGCCGGGACCAGCGCACTGGTCGAGCGCCTGACCGACAACGCCGCCCAGATCCGCGACGTCGTCGGGATGATCGAGTCGATCGCGCGCCAGACCAATCTGCTGGCCCTGAACGCCACCATCGAGGCGGCCCGCGCCGGGGCCCATGGCCGGGGCTTTGCCGTCGTCGCGAACGAGGTCAAGGAACTGGCGGGCCAGACGGCGGTCGCGACGGGTCAGATCGTCGGCCGGATCTCGCTGGTCAACGAGGCGCTGTCGCATGCGGCCGGCGCGATCTCGGCGATCGCGGCCAGCGTCGGCGCGGTCGAGCAGACCAGCGCCGAGATCTCGACCATGGTCGGGTCGCAGACCGAGCTGCTCGGTTCGCTCGGGGAGACCGTCGCCCGCATCTCGGAGGTCACGGGGACGGCGGCCGGCGCCATGTCGGAGATCGCCATCGCCAATGCGCAGAGCGTGGCCCAGGCCGATATGGGCGCGGCGAGTGCCGGGGCGCTCGACGAGCGCATCGGCAGCCTGCAGCGCGAGGCGCTGGATTTCGTGCGCCGCCTGCGCGCGGCCTGAGCGGCCGGCGCCTTCGCGCTTGCCATCGCGGCGCGACTCGTCCCCATCTGCGGCATGACTTCCCTTTGCCGCATCGCCGCATGAGCTGGTCCCCGCAACAGGATGCCGCGCTGAGCGCGGTCGCGCGCTGGCTGCAGGCCGGCGAGCCGCAGCTCTTCCGCCTGTTCGGCTATGCCGGCACGGGCAAGACCACGCTGGCGCGCCATATCGCCGAAGCCGTCGACGGCGATGTCGCGTTTGCCGCCTTCACCGGCAAGGCCGCGCTCGTGCTGCGCAACAAGGGCTGCGTCGGCGCGCAGACGATCCATTCGCTGATCTACCGCTCGCGCGGCGTCGACGAGGAAAGCCCGACCTTCGTGCTCAACCGCGAAAGCACGGCGGCCAAGGCCAAGCTGATCATCATCGACGAATGCTCGATGGTGGATGAGGATCTCGGCCGCGACCTGCTCTCCTTCGGCACGCCGGTGCTGGTGCTGGGCGATCCGGCGCAGCTGCCCCCGGTGAAGGGCGGCGGCTTCTTCACCGAGACCGACCCCGACATCATGCTGACCGAGGTTCACCGCCAGGCGGCCGACAATCCGATCGTGCGGATGTCGATGACGATCCGCGAGGGCGGGCGGCTGGATGTCGGCGACTACGGCCCCAGCCGCGTGATCCGCCGCAGCGAAGTCGATCCGCAGCTGGTGATGAGCGCCGACCAGGTTCTGGTCGGCATGAACAAGACGCGGCGCAACTACAATGCCCGGATGCGGCAGATCATGGGCCGCACAGAGACCGTGCCGGTCGCCGGCGAAAAGCTGGTCTGCCTGCGCAACGACAAGAGCAAGGGCCTGCTCAATGGCGGCTCCTGGATCGTGCAGGAGCTGAAGACGTCGAAGAAGGATCTCGTCACCATGCGGGTGACGCCGGAGGACGACCCCAACGCCAAGCCGGTCAAGGTTTCCGTGCTGCCGAACTTCTTCGACGGGACGGAGGAGGAGATCCCCTGGGAGCTGCGCAAGCATACCGACGAGTTCACCTTCGGCTACGCGCTCACCGTCCACAAGGCGCAGGGCTCGCAGTGGAACGACATCGTGCTGTTCGACGAGAGCTTCGCGTTCAGGGAGCACCGGGCTCGGTGGCTGTATACGGGGCTGACGCGGGCGGCGGAGACGATCACGGTGGTGGTTTGAGTTGGATCGCCTGAACCGGCGCGTCATCCTGGGGCGACCGAAGGTCGGCCCGGCAACTGTGTTGATGCGCGTGTCATGGCTGGAAGGCGGTCTTGGTTTTGACCATGGCGTTGAGCACGGTGAGGAGCTTTCTGGCGACGGCGATGATGGCGACCTTGGTCGCGGCGGATCGTGCT